>Ga0255348_1000014_pt1 | contig 117996 bp, 107 predicted proteins | sample CBST25v5metaG_FD_189945 | JGI IMG/M metagenome (GOLD analysis project Ga0255348, IMG submission 189945) | Peat soil microbial communities from Stordalen Mire, Sweden - C.B.S.T-25.v5 | ecosystem: Environmental > Terrestrial > Soil > Wetlands > Peat | place: Sweden: Norrbotten County, Stordalen... | reverse complement strand
AAACCCTGCTCCTTCGGCCTACCCCCTCCCCCCCTATTTATATTTTCAAAATCTTGCAGATTATAGGAACCGATATGGAATCAACAGAATCCGAAGCCAATCGCGGACAGAGAATGGACTTTATAAATGATTGATCAGCGAAGCAATGGAAGCTGCGCCGAAGCCGTTGTCGATGTTGACGACGGAGACGTTGGGCGAGCAGGTGTTCAACATGCCCAGCAGGGCCGCAACGCCGCCGAACGAAGCGCCATAGCCAACGCTGGTCGGCACGGCCACGACCGGAGCGTTCACCAAACCACCGACGACGGTGGGCAACGCGCCCTCCATGCCAGCGCAGACAATCAGCACGCGCGCCGATTGCAGCGAAGCCCTCTGCGCGAAGAGGCGATGAATGCCCGCGACGCCCACATCGGCAATCAGCTCAACGGTATTGCCCATCAGCCGCGCCGTGACCGCTGCTTCTTCAGCCACCGGCAGGTCGCTGGTTCCGGCGCAGACCACGGCGATGGTTCCCTTGCCGGGAACGGTAGGCGACTGGGTGAGCGTGATGGCGCGGGCCGCCTCATGGAACTCGGCGCGCGACTCGACAGAGTGAACCGCCGCAAACATTTCGGCTGTAGCGCGGGTGGCCAGCACATTGCCGCCAGCCTGCGCCATGCGGGCAAAGATGGCCGCCACCTGAGCGACGGTTTTTCCGGCGGCAAAGATCACCTCCGGCATTCCGGTGCGCAGCTCGCGGTGATGATCGACCTTGGCGAAGCCCATGTCCTCGAAGGGCAGGTCCTTCAAACTCGCAATGGCGTCTTCCACCGTGGTGCGGCCCGCACGCACTTCCTTGAGCAGTGCTTCGATTTGAGCGCGCCCCATCAGCATTTCTCCTTTGTAGCCGCGTAGGCCCGCATGGCTTCTTCCATCACCTGCTTGAGCGGAACCGCGTAATCGGCGGCAATCCTGCGGCAATCCTCAAACTCCGGCGCGGCATTGGCCGCCTCGCCGCTGGGTAAGCGGGCGATTTTGATATTCACTTTGCCCCAACTCGTTTCGACAACGACAAACTCGCGCGAGAGAGCGATCTTGTTTTCCAGCCGCCAGCGCAGGCCGATGGTGGTCGTCTCACGGAAGAGCAGGTCGCCGAGTGCGGGCACCAGATCGGGACGGCAGAGCACGGTCATCTGCACGCCGGTGCGCCCTTTCTTCATCTGCGTCGAGGCGCGATAGACATCCCACGCACCAGCCGCAAGCAGCTTCTCGCTGACGTAGGCGATCACCTGCGGGTTGGAATCATCGATCACCGTTTCAATCACCGCAATTGGCTCGGTAGTGGAGATTTCATCGGCGTCTTCCTCGCCCACCAGCAAGCGCAGCAGGTTGGGGCCGCCTGGCGTCTCATGCCCGCCCGCGCCATAGCCTGTTTTCAGGATGCGCATCGGCGGCAGCTTGGCGTACTGCACATCCAGCATCCGCAGCACGGTCGCGCCGGTCGGAGTCACGCGCTCCATCGGCGGGCCCGCCGCGTACACCGGAGCCGAGCCCAGCAGAGCCACCGTGGCTGGAGCGGGAACCGGCAGTGTGCCGTGCTGGCAAACGACGGTTCCGCTGCCTACATTGAGCGGCGAGGCCAGCCAGCGATCCACGCCGAGCGCCTCAGCGCCCGCCGCCGAGCAGACAATGTCGACAATCGTATCCACCGCGCCAACCTCGTGAAAATGCACCTTTTCGACGGGGATGGAATGGATGGCGGCTTCGGCCTCGCCCAGCAGTTGGAAGGCGCGCATTGAGCTCTGCTTCACCGCATCGGAAAGCGGCGCGGAACGAATGATTTCGAGAATCGCCGAAAGCGGCCGATGTGCGGCGTGAATGTGCTCGTGATGATGATGCAGAGTGCTAACACCGCTATCTCCGCTTTGTTGCTCTTCATGCGAATGCTCGTGGTGGAGGCTGCTAACTCCGCTTTCATGCGCGTGTTCCGGCTCCGCTGGCGGTGTGTCGGGCGTGATCACGTCCACTTTGGTTGCAGCCAAGCCGCCGCGGCTCACCTTGCGCATCGTGAGGCGCGCGCCCACGCCCAGAGTGGCCGCCGTTTCTTCAAGACAAGCAAAGGAAACGCCCGCATCGACCAGGGCGCCCAGCAGCATGTCGCCGCTGATGCCGGAAAAACATTCTAGATAACCAATACGCATCGCAGTGTGATTCTAAATCGTCGGCTATGCGCCGCGCCGCATCAGCACTTCCACGGGCAAAACCGCGTTCATGGAGCCTGACCGAAAACCAACGCAATCGAGCGTAACGTACTGGAATCCTGCCAGCTTGAGCGCATCCGTGATGGCGTCGAGCATCTCCATCGTGAGGGCGCGCGGCATCTCGTCGCGGGCCAGCTCGATGCGGGCCAGTTCGCCGTGATGGCGCACGCGCAGCTCATGAAAGCCCAACTGCCGCAGGCTCTCCTCGCCCTTTTCCACCTGTTCAAGGACTTCGCGGGTTACGCTGCGGCCATATTCGACGCGCGAGGCCAGGCACGGCGCCGCCGGACGGTTCCAGAGCGGGTAGCCCGCAGCCTTGGCCAAAGCACGAATTTCGGCTTTCTTCAGCCCCACTTCGGCCAGCGGCGCCAGCACGGCATGCTCGCGGGCCGCGCGCTGTCCGGGACGATAATCCCCTCGGTCGTCGGCATTCATTCCAAAGGCGATGCGGTCAAATCCGAGCTTGCTGCCCAGCGCCTCCATCACCTGAAAAAGCGTGTCCTTGCAATAGAAGCAGCGGTTGGCGTCATTGCGCTGGTACTCGGGCCGCTCCAGCTCTTCGGTTGCCAGAATCTGCAGCGGAAAACCTTGCGCGGTCGCAAAAGCTTGGGCCTGATCGAAGTCCCGCCGGGCCAGGCTGGGAGAGTCGGCCAGCACGGCCAACATGCGGCTGCCCAGAACGCGATGCGCCGTGGCCGCCAGAAACGCGGAATCCACGCCGCCGGAGTAGGCCACCATCAGGCTGCCCAACTGCCTCAGCCGCTCTTCGAGAGCCTGCAGTTTTTGCACGGCATTCCCCTCGCCGCCTGGAATACCGCCCGATTCGGCCTTCGTGTCTTCGGCCTCCGGAAGATTCGTATTGATATGCACCGCCATGGGGCCGATTATATCTTGGAGACGCAAAAAAGCAGGAGGCGTCTAAGCTGGGGTTCAACACAGCGGCATCGCATTCGGCGTCAGCAGGGCCAAGGCACTTTCAGTATTCATCGAAAGCCGGGGCTGGCGAACCGTGCTGAAGAAAGCTGCCTTTGCAAATATACTGTGAACGAAGGGTTTGCCCACCTTCCGCTCCAACAACGATTTCATTTGCTCCCCGGATCAGAGTCCATCCATCCCGGAACATGGAAAGGGGCACGATGCCATTTCTGGATCTGCACTGGTACTTGCCCTTTCTTCAGGGCTTGGGCTTTGGTCTGCTGGCAATGGCATTCCATGAGGCGGCTCATATCGTTACGGCCCTGGTTCTGGGCGTAAAGGTCAAAAAGATCGGGCTGGCGTGGAAGGGGATGTACACCGTGCGGGAGCCCGGCACCCCAAAGAAGAACCTGCTGATCTCTCTGGCCGGCCCCATGATGAATCTGGCGCTGTTCCTGCTCTGGCCCTGGTCGCGGATCTTTCGCCTGGCCAACATGGTCTGCGTGGTGGCCAACCTCCTGCCGGTTGACGGTTCGGACGGCGCGCGCGTGCGGACTTGCTGGCGGCAAATGCACGGGAAGGATTTGCCGGACTGACCTGATCACGTGCCTTTTTCGCCTCCCGTGCCGGCCATCACTGCAACGGCCTTCGGGTTGACCTAAGCCTCTGACTGAGAGGATGAACTCCGCGGAAGTCAGCGGGAAAAAGCCAATGAGCACCATGCGCAGTGGCAGTCGAAGGGATTTTTTCAAAGCATCTCTGGCGGGTGCCGCATTGCTGTGCGTGGGCAGCGAAACGGGGCCGTTGGCAACGGCGGAATCGGCTGCGGCGGGCGCAAAATCGAGGGTGGTCGTTGCACACGACGCGCTGCTGCGCGGAGCCGGTTCCACGGTGGATGCGCACCGCATGTTGGCCCTGCTGGATCGCGCCATGCTGGCCCTCTCCGGCCGCGATCGTCCGGGCGAGGCGTGGAAACTGCTGGTTCGTCCGGGCGACACGGTTGGCCTGAAGGTCAATACGTTAGGCGGCCGCGGAATCTCCACCAACGTGCAGCTTGTCGCGGCCGTTTGCGGACGCTTGCAGGAGGCCGGAATCAAGGCGAGCGACATCGTGATTTGGGATCGCACGAGCGAAGAGCTGGAGCGCGTCGGCTTTCCCATCGCCATCGGCGGAAACCGCGTGCAGTGCTTCGGCACCGACCGCGTCGGCTACGAGCCGGAGCTCGCGGCCTGGGGCAGCGTGGGCAGTTGCCTCTCAAAGATCCTCACCCGGCGCTGCAATGTGCTGATTAATCTGCCCGTGCTGAAGGATCACGACGGAGCCGGCGTCACCATCGCCCTCAAGAATATGTACGGCGTGATTCACAATCCGAACAAGTATCATCCCGACGGCTGCAATCCTTTCGTCGCGGACGTGAATATGTTGCCGGAGATTCGGACGCGAATGCGGCTGACGATTTGCGATGCGACGACCGCAATCTACGAAGGCGGACCGGGCTACAAACCGGAACACAGTTGGAACGCCAATGCCTTGCTGGTCTCCACCGATCCGGTTGCGCTCGACCAGACCGGCTGGCACATGATCGAGCGCAAGCGCGCCGAAAAGGGATTGAAAACGCTGGAAGCCGAGGGCCGCCCGCCGCGCTACATTGCCACCGCGGCCGACGCCGCGCACCGGCTGGGAACGAATGACCCCAGAAGGATTTCCGTCGTCGAGGTATAGCTGGGCGGAGTTGCATGGAGGTTCAAAATGTCCTGTTCTCTGGATGCACAAAGCGTTGTGAAAGGCCCGCTCGACCGCCGCTCGTTTCTGAAGTGCGCGCTGGCCTCGGGCGCGGCGCTGGGGATGGGTGGAGCAGCAGAGCCCGCCACTGGAATGCCGTCAGGCGCGGCCTCCGGCTCCGGGGACGATCCGCGCTACATCGTCGAAGCAAAGTTTTACGAGAAGCTTTCCAACCGCAAGATCAAGTGCAAGCTCTGTCCGCGCGAATGCACCGTAGGAGACAAGGAGCGCGGCTACTGCGGCGTGCGCGAGAATCGCGGCGGCGTCTACTACACGCTGGTCCACTCGCGGGTCTGCGCGGCGCACGTCGATCCAATCGAGAAGAAGCCGCTCTTCCATTACCTGCCGGGAACCGTTGCCTTCTCGATTGCCACGGCAGGCTGTAACGTCAACTGCAAATTCTGTCAGAACTGGGAGCTTTCCCAGTCGCGTCCCGAACAGGTTCCCGCCGAGTACATTCCCCCGCAGCGCGTTGCCGAACTCGCCAAGGAATACCACTGTCCGACAATTGCCTACACCTACAACGAGCCGGTCATCTTCGCCGAATACCTGATGGACGCTGCCGATGCGGGCCACGCGGCAGGAGTCCGCAGCATTGTGGTTTCGAACGGTTACATACAGCAGGAGGCGCTGAAGGCAGCCTACGGCAAGATGGACGCCGTCAAGATCGATCTGAAATCCTTCACCGAATCGTTCTACCACAATGTCGTTTCTGGCCAGATGAAGCCTGTGCTGGAGACACTGGTCACACTGCGCAAGATGGGCAAGTGGACGGAAATCGTCTATCTGGTTCTGCCGACGCTCAACGACAGCGATGCGGAATTCCGCGGCCTTGCGAAGTGGATCAAAACGAATCTGGGCGCGGATGTGCCGCTGCATTTCACGCAGTATCATCCCGAATATCTGCTGAAGAATCTGCCGATCACGCCGGTATCGACGTTGGAACGCGCCAAGGCAATTGCCGACGCCGAAGGGTTGCGCTACGTCTACATCGGCAATGTGCCGGGACACAAGGCGCAGAATACGTATTGCCCCAAGTGCCGCAAAATGCTGGTTGAGCGCGTGGGATTCACGGCCAACAAGGTTCTGATCAGCAAGAACAAATGCCCGTTCTGCCAGGAGCCGATTCCCGGCGTCTGGCACGCATAGAGCAAAGGAGGGTTCGCAGATGATGAGTATCGCCCTGACCGCAAACGCCGCGTGGCTGGCCGCACCGCTTCTCGCCTTCGTGGTGTGCGCGCCGATTGAGCACGTGCATGATGGGAATCCGCAGAAGGTGCGGCAAGCGGCCGTCGCTGGCGGATTTTATCCGGCAGACCCGAAGGTCCTTTCAGACATGATTGACGAGTTGCTGGCCAAGGTCTCCGGGCCGCCAGTGACCGATCCGATTCTGGCGGCGGTTGCTCCGCACGCTGGTTATCAGTACTCCGGCCCCGTGGCCGCCTACACCTACGCCGCGTTGAAGGAACGCAAATACTCGCGCGTCGTCGTGATTGCACCCTCGCATTACGAGGCCTTTGGCTACACCTCCATCTATGATGGCGACGCCTACGCGACGCCACTTGGAACCATTCAAGTGGACAAGGACTTCGCGAAAAAGCTGGCGAAGATGAGCTCGACCATGCGGCTTTCCGGCCATGGACATGAGCCCACATCGCAAGGCGGCGAACACGCCATCGAGGTCCAGTTACCCTGGCTGCAAAAGGTGCTGGGTAACTTCGAGTTAGTCCCCATTGTTATGGGAGATCAGAGTTACGAGAGCAGTCGCGCACTGGGCGTAGCGCTGACCAAGCTAATCAAGTCCGAAGGCAAGGAGGGCGACACGCTGGTTCTCGCCAGCTCCGACCTGTCGCACTATCACACTTACAATGACGCCGTGACCATCGACCACAAAACGCTCAGCGCTCTTTCGGCGTGGGACTACTTCAGCATGTCGCGCAACTTTGAGCAGCGCATCTGGGAGGCCTGCGGCGGCGCGCCCATCGTGGCCACCATGATTTACGCCGAGCGCATGGGAGCCAATCAGGCGCGGGTTTTGAAGTACGAGAATTCCGGCGACGTGACGGGCGATCATGCGCGCGTGGTCGGATACAGCGCGGATGTTTTTGTAAAAACTTCCGGCAAAAAGGCCGTGGAAACTCCCTTCTCGCTGAGCGAGCAGGAGAAGAGCGAGTTACTCGCTTTGGCGCGCAAGTCCGTGGAGTATATGGTTCAGCAGAAGGAAGTCTATGTGCCGCCCGCTAGTTCCAGCGTTACTTTGAACCAGGAACGCGGGGCCTTTGTCACTCTGACCGAGTCCGGTGAGTTGCGCGGATGCATCGGCTACACCTCCGCCGTCAAGCCGCTCTACCTGACCGTGCGCGATACGGCCACGCACGCCGCGCTGCACGATCCGCGCTTCCATTCCGTGTCGGCCGAGGAACTGCCGCAGCTCGAATATGAAATCTCCGTGCTGTCGCCGCTGCGTCGCGTGACGGACGTGCAGCAGATCAAGATTGGCGAGCACGGCTTGCTGATGAAGAACGGCGACAGCGAAGGACTGCTGCTTCCGCAGGTGCCCGTCGAGCAAAACTGGGGCTTGCAAACGTTCCTTGAGCAAACCTGCCGCAAGGCGGGGATGGACGTCGGCTGCTGGAAGGATGAGGACACGGACATTTTCAGTTTCACCGCGGTTGTCTTCCACGAACACAAGTCATGAGCGATTAGGCCTGCTATGTGATTTTGTGCTTTGAGTTCATGCAATCCCAGGTCCCAAAATCGGGACCTGGGGCACCCAGATTTCGCACAACGTCAATGGGATTCGCTGCTCAACCGTGCGGCGAGCAGCGCCGCTGGCAGATTCACTGCCACGCAAAGCCATGCAGTCCGCCAGAATCCGAAAACCGGGATCAGGTAGCCGCTCAACACTAGAGCGCCTACGCAGCCGCCCGCAAGATCAACGCCATAAAGCACGCCGAGCCTTCGCCGTCCGCTGCTCTTCCCCAAAAACATCGCGGTCGCCAAGGGAAACTGATAGCCGCCCAGCATCCCGGTGAGCGCGGCCAACGCGGGAAAAGCACACTGCGCTGCCAGCCAGATTGCCGCCGCGCCGGAGAACTTCGCAAGCAGACTAACCAGCAACATCAGCGCCGGAGCGGAAAGCGCGAGAAGAAACTGTGTGGATGCAACCGCGCGGCCTGAATGACAGTCGTCGCGGCGCATACGGCGCAGGCCCAGCCAGCTTCCCACGGCGATGCCCGCCATGCACAACGCAATCAGAAGGGCGAGTTGGTGATAGACGTAACCGTAGATGGATTGAAAAGCCAGCAGCAGAAAGATTTGCAGCGCCATCAGCGTAAAGCCCGTCGCGCCCATCGCGCAGGCAGCCGCCGAACGGACGCGCAGTTCGCGCGCAGGCACAATCCCGAGAAACGCCGCAACGAAAAGCAAGGCAACGAAAACCGTGCCGAGAAGACGCGCAAAATTTACTCGCCCTGCGTTGCGCAGCCAGCCCGCATAATCCGGCTTGAACTGCGCGCTCCAGAGGACCGTGTTGAAGTAGTAGGCGATGGGCGAGAAATCGCGATTGACGGCGGTCGTTTCCGTCGGCCGCAACTGGTCGCGTACCTCGGCCATGCGGTCGGGCATCATGCGATAAGGAATGAAGTATTCGCTTACATACTGCGTGTGGAGATTGCGCTGCTGCAGCCGCGCAATCAGCACGCGGGGATCGTCCGTCACGAGATCCGGCTGCACGGCGGCGAAAAAGTGAATCGTCTCGCCGGGGATGGCAACAACCGAGGGAAAAACCTCGCGCAGCGTGCGGCGAATGCAGCGCAAAAACTCCGCCAGATCCGGGCTGATGGTTTCTTCCGACGAGCGCAACTGTAGCGCCAGCACTCCACCCGGAGCCAAATGCTCGCGCGCTGTGCGGAAGAACTCGGCCGTGTAAAAACGGTTCAACTGCGCGGTCTGCGGGTCGGGCACATTCACGATGATCACGTCGAAGCTGGCGCGTGCCGACTTGAGATACGCCCGCCCATCCGCGGTGTGCAGATGCACTCGGGCGTCGGATGTAAGTGGTGCGGACTCGGACGGGAAGAATCTCCGCGCCATGGCGATCAGCGCCGGGTCCAGTTCGACCAGATCGATGCGCTCGACGGTGGGATGCCGCAGCGCCTGCGCGACACTGCCGCTGGCGCCGCCGCCGATCAACAGAATCTTTCGCGGCGCAGGATGCTCCAGCAGCGCATAGTGAACCGATTCTTCGGCGGCGGCCTCGTCCGGCGAGTTGGCAAGGATGAGGCCATTGTCGTACAGGCTGCGAATCTCGCCCGTTTCGATCACCGCCAGATTTCCGTATATCGAGTCGCGTGACGCAAGCAGGTGAAAGCCGCGCCACTGCTGCACCTCAGCTTGTCTGTCCAGCCAGGGAGCGACCTTGGCGAGAAGAAAGATTGCCAGCAGCACCGCCGTCGTGGACGCAACCACAAGCTGCTTGCGGTTCATTCGCAACAGGAGAATGCTCGCCATCAAAAAATTCAGAATGAGCACGAGGCTGGCAATCTGAAGCGGCTCAAAAATACGCAGCAGCACCAGGCTGGCGAGGATTCCTCCCACGGCGGAGCCAGCCGCCTCCAGCAGGTAAGCCGAGCTGACAGCGGCACGCGCATCGGCATTCAACATGCGGACCGCAGCCACAAACAGCGCGCCCGCAACCATGCAGAAGACACTCAGGCAAACCAGCGATGCCACGAACTCCGGAAGCGGCCCCACCAGCTCGCCCGGCACAGTTTGGAAAAAGCTTTTGCTCAAGCGCAAAGCCCAGATAGTGAGCGGCAGGCTCGTCCCCAGCAGGCATTCGAGCGCGGGCGCCAAGAGCCGCGCACCACGCTTGCCCAGCGCCAGGCCACTGCACGCGAAGCTGCCAACTGCCGTCCAGAATAGCCACACGCCCAGCAGAATGCCCAACGATATTTCGTTGCCGCTGAAGGCGACCATCAGCTCGCGCATGAGCACGATCTGGCCCATGACGGCGCTGAAGCCGATCAGCAGTAAAGCCGCCCGCACGGCACACACCCGGTCCGGCGGCCCGCTGCCCGCGACGGAATCGATCGACATTCTCATTCGAGCAGAATTAGAGTCCAGTCCTCCCTGGAAAAGCAAGAGGAACAAAGACTCTTTCGCTACAGAGATCATTTCCCGGAAAAGAAGCCCGGAGGAAGCCAAGTGCATCAAATTTAAGGATCAAAGGACAGCGGAGGTTTTTGCGCATTTTTTGCCTACGCGGGCGGTCAAAAGAACGAGCGGATTTCATCCTGCTCACACATCTCCACATCGTGGGAGGATCTATCCTTAAATCTGTCATGGATTTGCCGGGAAATCGTCGAAAGTGGGCGTTTTTGCCCATGGGCAGGCAGTAAAATAGTGATATACATCACAGCTTGGCAACTCTGCGAAGCTGAGAATTATTTGGGCTTTGGGGGTGGAGCATTCACAGAAACCTGCAAAACGGCTTTGTGAGTGCGGGAGCAAAGCAGTGGCGTGGATCGCAATTGCCGACCCGCGTTTTCAAAGTGAGTTGGAAGATTTCGCCTTGCGCTCGCATTATATGCAGCACAAGGCCGCGGCGGCCATCGATGCCTGAGGGCTTGTGGCGCGCCGGAGAGGAGCAGGAATGAAGGATGGGAAGCCGGACCGCGGCCAGATGCGCGTGGATACGGAAGAGTGCAAAGGCTGCGGACTTTGTGTGGAAGCATGTCCGGCCAAGGTGATCGCCCTCAGCGAGCATCTGAACCACTACGGCTATCACACGGCGGCCTACGCAGGCGCGGGCTGCACGGGTTGCGGCATCTGTTTTATGGTGTGCCCTGAGCCGGGTGCGATTACGGTACTGAGAATCGCGACGCACAAAGCCGTTGAACCAGACGCTGCAACAACGGCCGTAGCAGGGGGCAAGTAGATGCGCAAACAACTGATGAAGGGCAATGAAGCCATTGTAAAGAGCGCGATTCTGGCTGGATGCCGCGCATTCTACGGATACCCAATCACGCCAGCCACCGAGGTGGCCGAGACGGCGGCGCGCTATATGCCGCAGGCGGGCGGCGTATTCTTGCAAGCCGAAAGCGAGGTCGCGGCCATCAACATGATCTACGGCGCGTCCTCGGCCGGTGTGCGCTCGATGACTTCGTCGAGCGGGCCGGGCGTCAGCCTGATGCAGGAAGGCGTCAGCTACATGGCGGGCGCTGAACTGCCGTGCGTCATCGCCGATATCACCCGCGGCGGGCCGGGCCTGGGCAGCCTCGGCGCAGAACAGAGCGACTATCACCAGGTGGTGAAGGGCGGCGGCCACGGCAACTACCGGACCCTTGTGCTGGCGCCGCATTCCGTGCAGGAGATGGCGGATTTGACCGCGCTGGCCTTCGAGCTGGCGGACCGCTATCGCAACCCCGTGGTGCTCATGGCGGATGGATTCATCGGGCAAATGATGGAGCCGGTTGAGTTTGCGCAGACGGCCATCAAACCAGCGCCGCAGGAGTGGGCCGTGATGGGCACGGAGAAGACGCGCGGCAATCTGATCACCTCGCTGCATCTCGATTTCGATGACATGGAAGCGCATCAGGCCCACTTGGAAGCGAAGTATCGCCGCGCCGAAGAAACCGAAACGCGCGCCGAAGAGTCTGAGACCGACGACGCGGAGATTGTCCTGGTTGGCTACGGCATCGTGGCGCGGATTCTGAAGGCCGTGGCGGCGGAAGCGCGCGCCGAAGGGCTAAAGGTCGGCGTGCTGCGCCCGATTACGCTCTACCCCTTCCCCAAGTTACATTTCCAGCGGCTGGCCAAGCACGCAAAGTCTTTCGTGGTGGTGGAGTTGAGCAACGGCCAGATGGTCGAAGATGTGCGGCTTGCGCTTAATGGCGCGCGGCCAGTCGAATTTTTAAGCCGCGTGGGCGGGCATGTGCCGTCCCATGAAAAGTTGCTCGAATTTGTGCGGGAATTGGCGCGGAAAGTCTCGCCTGACGCGCAGCCGGAAACGAAGCGGAGGGAAAATGTCTAGCGAAGTGATTCCTGAATACACGGTGGCGCAAGGCAGGGCGGAATCTTTCTACAAGCGCTTCGAGCGCAAAGGGGAGATGCAGCATCAGACGCACTTCTGCCCCGGATGCGGGCACGGCCAGGTGCATAAGATGCTGGCGCGGGCGATCGATGAGCTGGGCATCCAGAACAAGACGATTCTGGTCGGCCCGGTCGGCTGCGGTGTGTTTACCTACAACTACTTTGACGTGGGCAATATCTCGGCCGCGCACGGGCGTGCTCCGGCCGTGGCCACCGGCGTCGAGCGCAGCCGGCCCGGAAGCGCCGTGATTGTCTATCAAGGCGATGGAGACTTGGCGGCCATCGGCTCGGCGGAAATCCTGCACGCGGCCAATCGCGGCGAAAACATCACCGTGATCTTCGTCAATAACGCCATCTACAGCATGACCGGCGGACAGGTTGCGCCGACAACGCTGATCGGCCAAAAAAGCGCCACCACGCCCGGCGGGCGCACCGTGGCGAACGAAGGCTATCCGCTACGCATCTGCGAACTGCTGGCCACCCTCGAAGCTCCGGTCTACATTGAGCGCGTGGGCCTGGGAGACAGCAAGCAGATTATTCAGGCAAACCGCGCCATCAAGCGCGCCGTCGAGAATCAGGTGCAAGGACGCGGCTTCTCGCTGATCGAAGTACTGTCGCCTTGCCCCACGATCTGGAAGATGGAACCGGTCAAAGCACAGCACTGGGTACGCGATGTAATGGAAAAGACCTTTCCGCTGGGCGTCTTCTGCGACCGCACCAAGGACGCGCAGACGCGGCCCTTGCCGGAAGCCGAGCCGGCGCTCGACCAGATTCCGCAAATTCTGGGCGTCGCCAACGAAGGTCTGCCGGAAGGCCATCCGCTCCCGCTGGATGAAAAGACGGCGAAGCTGGATCTGCGCGTGCGCGTGGCGGGCTTTGGCGGGCAGGGTGTTCTACTGCTGGGCGAAATGCTGGCCGAGGCTGGCCTCGATGCAGGCCTCGAAGTTTCCTGGCTGCCCTCCTATGGACCGGAAATGCGCTCGGGCACTTCCAATTGCCATGTGCGCCTCTCGCGGAAGGAAATCGATTCGCCCATGGTGATGAACCCCAACGTGCTGGTGGCGATGAACGAACCATCGCTGCGGAAGTTCGTGAAGGACGCGAAGCCGGGCAGTTGGATTCTCTACAACGGCGAAAGCTTCCCGGCCGATTGCGAGCAGAAGGACGTGCATGTGCTGGCCTGCGACTTTACGCAGATCGCCGACAAGATGGGCAGTGCGCGCGCGGGCAACATGGTCATGCTAGGCGCGCTGCTGGAGCTCACGAATGTCTTGCAGGAGGCAAACGTTGAAGCGGCTCTGCAGCGGCTGGTGAAGAGCGCGCGCTGGATGGAGCTGGACAAGAACGCCATCCAGCACGGTCGGCAATTGTATCGAGAGTCGTGCTTGCAGCCAGTTGGATGAAGGACGAAAGCGGGCGGTTGAGCACCAACAGCAACCGCCCCGAACTTACTGCTGTTCCCGTGCTTGCTTCCTGGCCTTGTCGGCGGCGCGCGCTTGTGCGTCCAGGCCGTGAGTCGGGTCTCTGTGGAGAATCTTTCGCGAAACATCCGGCCAGAATTCGTCGAAGAGAGAGCCGATCCCGCCCTCGGCGGTCACCATAAACCCATTGGTAAAGGCTTGGCTAACCCCGGAGTTGGTGGACGGATAGTAGAGGTTGGAGATCGCGCCCGAGATGATGTTGCCACCCACATTGGAATAGCTGGGTTCCCATTTGCCTGTGTTGTCGTGCTTGCAGATGACGTTGGTCGCCAGCGAATAAAGCAGCCGGTGCGTGACGGATCCGTGTCCCAAGCGGAAGTAGCGCGGATCCTGGTGCAGAATCGAAGGCAGGATGCCGTTGCCGATAATGTTGCCATCGAAAGAATCCAGATAAGCCGCACCAGACCGTTTTCCGTAGCCCTCGATGCCCCACCCGAATCCTTTATCGTCGTCCATGGCCTCGTGGTAACCGGCAGCCACGAATGCCACGGCGAAGGCCACCGGGTCGGTCGCAGAGCGGAAGGAGAGGCGCATCTTCTGCGCCGCCGTCATGGAAACGGCGTCGCTGCGATAGGAAACGTTGAACTGGGGCAAGACGCCCACGGTCCGCTGCTTTTCCTGTTCCTTGATCTGCTCCTCGGCCTTTTCGTGCTGGCTCTTCTCCGCGCTGGGTTGCTGAGCGGAGCTTTGCGAACTGGAACTGCCCTGCGACGTGCCGCCCTGGTCTGTCGTGGCGCTCGGCGCGGGCGGCGGAGTGACTTGGCTTTGCCCGGCGGGAGTTTGCTGCGCCTGCGGCTCCATCGCGGCCACCTCGAACTGCGGTCGGGGAGCATCGGGAAGCCCTTGAACGACAATCGGCCCCGAGCCAGGATTCTGTGCAAGAACAATGGGCGGCAGCGCCAGCAAGCCGAAGCCAACCGCGAGTGTCGCAGAAAAAAGACAAGATGCTACGCGCATTCATTCACCTGTTCGAGGGCTTGCACCCGCCTGTGCAGCTCACCGCGAGAAATGGCAAGTCCGCCCAGTGGGCTACTTATAGGGTAAATGCCCCCTGCCGAAAACCGGTTGTCCCTTGATATTGGGAATCTTTTGAGCTTGCGCCGCCCGAACCATCTCATCAAGGCTTCTCTCGAAGAGCATTCACGGCCTCCGAAACGGTAATCATCAAGGTCATTGGGTCAACAGGCGAGGTGCGAAACCCCGATTTTTCATAAAAGCGCTTCGCACGTTCCAAAATCGCATGGACAAGAATCGCCCGAATCCCGGCAATTCCGGCAGCCTGAGCCGTTCGCAGTACGGCATCTCTCAGAAGAGCCGATCCAATGCCGCGCCCCTGAAATTTGAGATCAATCGCCAACCGGCCAATCACCATCACCGGCACAGGGTTCGACATATTGCGCCGCACGCGACCCGGCGCATTCGCATGGGCCGCCGCGCCCGCAGCCAACGCATAGTAGCCCACAACCTGCCTCCCCACGCAGACCACATAGCTCCGGGAAGCGCCGCCTTCCTCGTTGCGCAGCGCTCTGCGCCGGAGCCAGTCGTCAAGCTCCGGCTCACCACATTCGAATTGCGAAAGATCATGCGAAGGCTTCAGCTTTTCGGGAGCGGAGATCGTGCCGGCTACTTTTCCCACGGGGCTTTCCTTGCGAGTAGACGGGCCAGCCGGGGATTGCTCTTGGGGGGCGTGTCCAGCATTGCCGTAAAGCGCTTGAATGCCTTATCGTCGAGTTGAAAATAGCGCCGGTCGAGCAGAACCGACTCCGCCTCCCGGCAGGCGACATCCAGCATGAAATCGGAGCGACTGCGCCCCTGCGCCTCCGCCGCCCGGTCGATCAGCGCCTTCTGGTTGCTGGTGACGCGAAGATTGATATTCTCCGCACGCAACCGGCTCGGTTCAGGAATCATGGTGCCCATCGCTCCGCCTCCATCCGTATACACAATCAATGTACACCAGAGTGCGCACAATGTAAACACTTTAACAACAAGGCCCCTGGCCTAAAATGCGGGAGCGGTGCATCCGAAAAAGGCGCAGATTATTAATAATAATGGATTTATATTATTCTCATATTAGATCTACAAGCCCCAAGGAGGGGCATTGAATGACAAACATAGTTAGAAATATAGGGGTCCCTGTAACCGTGGATGGCAGCATCAGGGCCCATGCAACGTTCACAGTAACGGTCACAAAAACTTCCAGCAAGCTCATCACCACAATCACCTACGAGGGAAAGTTCATCGACGAACTTGAATTCGCAGGAGACATTGACATTGAGAATGTGATTGCTACCATCAAAAATAAACTGACCCCGGAATTACCAGTTTATCGTTCATAAGCATCACGCCGCAAAGTCAATAAAGCCGCGCTGCGGGTCGGTCGAGATCAGCTTCACCGTCAGGCGGTCGCCCACGTCCAGTCCCTTTCCGCCTTCCACCAGCATTCCGTCCACGTGCGGATCGAAGGTGCGGACGAAAGTACCGTAGTGGTTGACGCCGGTGACGATGGCGCGGAAGCTCTGTCCGATGCGCGGGTGCAGCACGACGGCGGCGATGCGCTTCTGCATCTCGCGCTCCACCTTGCGCGCGCCGTCTTCCATCAAAGTGCAGCGCGTAGCGATGGCGTTCAGATCGCCTTCGGAGTAGGGCTGCGGAGCCTTGGCCAGCAACGCCTTCATCAGCCGCTGCGTCACCACGTCCGGGAAGCGGCGGTTGGGCGCGGTCGAGTGCGTGTAGTCCTGCACAGCCAAGCCGAAGTGACCGGGCGAAACTTCATTCGGCTTCACCAGCACGTACTCGCCGGGGCCCATCAGCTTGACCACGCCCAGCGAGAGATCCGGAAAGCGTTCGGGGTCCCGCTGCTTCTGCGCCAGCAGAAAATCGTTGAGCGCTTTCGAGTCGGGCTCGGCGGGCAGGATGGTTCCCAGCCCCTCGGCCAACTGGACGATGCGCTCCCAGCGCTTGGGCGTGCGCACAATACGCCGGATGGAAGCCACGCCAGCAGCCTCGAAAGTTCTAGCGATGACACCGTTGGCCGCCACCATGAACTCCTCAATCAGCGATGTCGAGCGGCTCTTCTTGAGGCGCACAATCTCGATCGCCTCCCCGGCCAGCATCACCGGCCGGGTTTCGATGGTTTCCAGGTCAAGCGCGCCGTGCTGAAAACGCCCTCCAACCATGTTCTGGGTCGCCGTGTCCTGCAGCTTCAACTGCGCGGCCAGGGCGGCGTTGGCGGCCACCTTGGGCGGCGCCTCGGCCGTGCCTTCCAACCATGCGCCGACCGCGTTATAAGCCAGTTGCGCATGATTGCGAACCAGCGCGCGATACGCCTTGCCGTCCGCGACCGCGCCCGTCGGGTCCACGGCAAACTCGATCACCAGCGCCACGCGATCCTCGTTTTCGTTCAGCGAGGTAATCCCCTCGGAAAGCTCCGTGGGCAACATGGGAAAAACCTTGACGCCGGTGTAAACCGAGGTCGTCTCGCTGCGTGCGTGACTGTCGATCACCGACCCCTCAACGACGCGCGCGTCCACATCAGCGACGCCGATCAGCACACGGATGCACCCGTCGGCGAGCTTTTCCGCCCACTCGATCTGGTCCAGATCCCGCGAGGTGTCGTTGTCGATCGAGGACCAGAGCAGGTTGCGCAGGTCCAGAATGCCAGCCACGGCAGGCGGCTCGGGATGGCTCGCGATTGCACTCAGTTCCGTGTCGGTTCCCTTGGGAAAATCCGGCTCGAAGCCGTGCTCGATCATGGCGGCATGAGCCGCGACAACCAGATTGAAGTGAATCGGATGAGAGGTGGAAATGTTGGCGGAAGGATGAAGCGTGTGGTTGGATGACATCGGAATCCGGCTCCTTGAAATCACCAGCCAGCCTATCACGTCGGGGCAGGAACGCGCGGGCAAAAAACGGGCGGTCATCCCAGCGGCCACCTGTCGGTTTCCTATGGCTCTTTTATTGAATACCCAAATCGGAAAGGACTTTGGGCTTGGCTTCATCCACGACCAGCAGGTTGTGGCAGGCCGCGCAGTCCTGGGTGATGCTCGTGCCGTCCTTGGCCGCGTGGTCGCCATCGTGGCAGCGGAAGCAGCCGGGATCGTTCATGTGGCCGATGTGGTTGGGGTGCGTTCCCCACGTCACTTTCATGAAGGGAAAGACGTTCTCGTTATAAAGAACCGCCAGTTGCTCGCCCGCGGCCTTCACCAGCGCGGCCTTCGTAGCCATCACCTCAGGATGTTCGCCGCGATAGAAGTCCTCAAGCTGCTGGGGAATCCGGGCGCGCGCCTCCTCCTCGCTCGCGTAATGCCCCTTGAGCAGTTCCAGGCCCTTCTTGTGAACCCAGGGCAAGTCAGGACTCACAGCGCCCTCGGCCATGGCCCGGTTGAGTGCTTCCTCCGCGGTCATGAAGGTGTGCGACGCGCGGTTGTGGCAATCGATGCAGTCCATCAGCCGCCGTTCGCCGCGCGGCACGCTTTGGCCAGCGACGTTGGTGGCGAAGACGGTCTCCGAGCCATTGCTGTTCCGCTTTTGCACCCACGGAATGGTGGTGCGTGCCGTATCGGCGGCGATGTACTCGATGTGCCCCAGATGCACGCCATGAATCCCCGTTAGATGAGAGAGCGAGTCGCGCCCGCCCAGGTGCATGACCAGTACTGTCTGCGTCTCGGTGTTCTTCTCGTCGTCGGCAAACTTCGACTTCACCAGCAACTTCTCGCCGATGAAGCGCGCCGGTGTGTGGCAGCCCTCGCAGGTATACCGCGCCGGGCGCAAGCTCAGGACCGGCGACGCAATCGGCGTGGGATAGTCGGGAATCCACCTGGGAGCAATCGACGCGAAGGGATGAAAAGTGACCTCGATCAGTTGCTTGGTGCCGTTCACCTTGGCGGAAAAGTACGCAGCCGCGCCCGAGCCGATATGGCAGTCCGCGCAGGCCACATGGGAGTGCGCCGAGATCTTGTAGGCCGTGTACTCCGGCTGCATCACGTGGCAGGACTGGCCGCAGAACTGTACCGAATCCATGTAGGCCGAGCCACGATAACTGGCGATGACCACCACAAAGAGGTTGATGACGGTGGCCACCAGCACAATGTCCAGGCCGTGGCGAAAGCGCCTGTCGTTGAGATCGATCTTGGGAAATTCGGCCGGAACCTGCCCGGCCTTGCGCAGCTTTCTGCGGCGCACCCAAACGCCCACCGGAATCAGCAGTAGCCCGGCGACAAAAACAATGGGCAAAAGCAGAAAGAAGATGATGCCAAGATAAGGGTTTGCATTGGGTCGGCCAAGCAACTCCAGCAGCCAATAGCCGATCATGGTCACGCCGGCGGCGGTCGTGATTGCGCCACCGGCAAGGCTGATGGGATTGTTGCCAAAAAACAGCGCCGGGCGCACCCAGCCTTCACGGAATCGTTCGAAGATTGGCACCGTGTCTTTCCACCCTCAAATGAATTGCTCGCCGCAGGCCTTACTTGCTACCGGGCGGCAACGGCTGCGGGTTCAGGAAGCTACGGAAGTGAATCACTGCTGCCCTGATCTGCGCATCGGTGAGTCCGGCGACCGGCTTCATCTTGCCCTTGCCGTTTTTGACGGCGGCAAACATCTGCTCCGCCGTCAGCTTCTTGATCGCCGGATCGTTGACGGGCTTCACGCCCATCGCCTTCGCCATCCCCGCGCTGGGCGTGCCAGTGGCGCCATGGCAGCTTTGGCATTTGGCCTTGTAGGTCGCTTCGCCTGCGGACTGTGCCAGGCACAAAACGCCAGCCAGGGAAACGGCAACGATGGCCATCGCCACCTGAGATCGAATCGCTTTTGTCATTGCAAAACTCCTTTTCCTGCTTCAGGAACTGCGCCATGCGCCTTGCTGAATGAGCGCATGGAATCAGTACTCGTAGTGAACTCCAAGCGTGTAGAGATTGCCATGGAAGTTGCGCGGGGCCGTCGGTCCAACCGCGGAGTTTTCCCCGTAGCCGTAATAGTTGTAGTTGAATTTGAAGGCCCACGCCGGCGTGAGTTTCCAATTCAGATTGGAATAGGGCGTCTGATACTTGGACTGGAGCGAACCGGGAACCTCCGCCGGATTCAGTAGTTCCGTCTTGCCCTCGACCGCGCTCACGCGATAGCCGAAAGCCAACCGGAACGGCTTCACCGGAGACAAGACGAAAGCCGCCGACCCGAATTGCGTTGGCGCGTCGCTATAGCTGGTGCCGTAAAAAGCGGTCGTGCTGGTTGCGCTGTTGACGGCATTGCCGCAGGCCACGCCCACGGGCATCGGCGTCGAGCCGGAGGGCGCCGCGGCAACGGTATCCACAAAGCAGTTGACCGACCGCGAAAAGGCATCGACATACCCGTAATTCACATCCAGGCCAAAGCGCTCGTTCGGCGCCAGGGCAGCGCCCGCCGCAAAGCTGCGCTGGTGAGCGAGGAAGTTGACGTTGCTAGCGTTGTCGCGCTTCTCCAGGTCGTTGAAGGCTCCGCTGATGGTCGCCCAGCTCTTCGGCCGGTAGGTCGAGCGAAGCTGATAGTGTTGCGATTGCCGCGGACTGATCTGCGTGAATGCGCCGTCGGCCCACGACGTCTCTACCGTGGCGTTGACTCTCCACTCGCGCGTAGGACGCAGCGCGAGGCTCAGCAATCCGCTCTGCTCGTGAATCTCCTGACTGTAATCCGCGCCGGTCGGCAGGTCTTCGGTCGGGACCGATTCGATATAACCGATGTGGCGCGCGCGGGTGCGGTATCCGAGCGAAAGCTGCGCCCAGTCCACCGCTTCCCAGGCCGCCATCAACGTGTTGGTCTGCGTCCGCTGACCAAGGAAATTGCTTGCATCGGTAAGCAGCGGCGTACTGGTCACCGTAGGCGTCGAGGTCATCGAGGCGGCTCCGTACTGATCGACTTCCGCAAGGTGCCCCGTCCCCGACTGGTGAAAATTCTGAAAGTCGTACTGATCGGAGAGGCTGAACACCCTGGAAACCTGCCACACAATGCCGAAGTCCGCCGAAGCATTGATGTGCTTGCCGCTGGCATAGCCGGTGATTGTGTTGATCCTGGCGTCGTAGCCCTTCGGGGGAGTAAAGCCGGAGTTCGGGTTTCTCGTCTCCAGGCCGTTGAAGGTTTCGTAGTACACCGGCAGGTTCATCTTTGCCCCGGTGTAGAGAACCCGCCCGGTCATCTGCACATTCTTCAGCGTCGAACTCTGGAATCGGAACTCTTCGGTGGGGAAGAGCGTCCGCGTCGGCTGAGAACGGTTGTATTGAAGCGTGCCGGAACAGGTTCCGGTGGTTGTCGGCGGCGTAATCAGCCCGTTGGAAACGCAACTCGACGCGGGAATGCTATCGAAGCCGAGGTTCACAAGAGTGCCGCTGGCGAGCTGGTAATTGAATCCCGTCACCTGCCAGTTAGTGTTGCCCTTGTAGTGCGTCACATGTTCTTCAAAGGTAAGGGTGGTGCGATCGAGCGGCTTCCAGTCCACCGCGCCCAGCCAGGAGTCGGTCGAGTTGCGCCAGTTCTGAAGCAACAGCGCATCGCCAGCCAAGTGGAGCGAGCTGTAACTCGGCCCTTGGCTGATGTTCTGCGCGTATCCAGCCCGGAAGCTGACCTTGGAAAGCGGCAACAGCGTCAGATTCACATCCGTCATGCGCCGCACGGTATTGAATCGATGCGGCGCATGCATCACCTGCGGATAGGTGTAGGGATGCTTGCTGGCGTCGGTGGCATTCACGCCTCCGGCAATCAGCGGATTGCCCAGCAGGTTGTAGTCGAAATCATTGCGGTCGCGCCGGAAGAGTCCCTGAAAGTCGTAGAGCTTTCCCTTGGATGCGCGCAGGGTGGTCACGTTGTAGGGATCGCCGCCATAGCCGGAACTGGCTTCAAACAGCGAGTCGAAGAGTGTGCGCTTCACGCTCACCGGATGCAATTCCAGCGAGTGATTCAGGAAGCGAGGCCCCGACTGGAGATTCACCAGCGTGTCGAACATCGAGCCGCTGCCCGCAGTGCTGGTCAGTCGGCCGCCCAGGTCGAAGGACTGATGAACGTTGTAACCGTCCATCACGATTCCCTTGTTCTTCGCCGTATCTTTGGACGAGTTGGCGCTCTGCGGCTTGGCGCTGGAAATCACCAGCAGCGCAGCTAGAACGAAGCCTCCGGCACGAAGAACGGAAGCGCGAGAAAGGAAGCCGACGAAAGCCTTTTGAGGGCGAAGGTTTTCCATCTCAAGCACATCTTTCCGTTATGTGAAGGACCCATCTTCCCTTTCCCTGAAAGCTCCATCTTGCCGCTACTTGAAGAAGTTGTATTCCGCGTTGGAGCCGTGAATTTCCGTGTGGCAGTTGGTGCAAGCCACCTCGGTCGACACCTGGCTGTGCGCCGGTCCGGTCGGGGAGGTGGCGTGCGGAAACGCGCTGGAATTGGTCGTCGAGTGGCACTGCAGGCACAGCGTGTTCACGTTGCTCACGTTCAGCAGGTGCGCATTTTGCGAGCCATGCGGCGTGTGACAGCTTGTGCAGCCCTCCGCCTTCACCACCGGATGCTCATAGACGAACGGACCCGCCTTCTCCGTGTGGCATTTCGTGCAGATTGCATTCTGGCTGGCCGTCGTGCGCAACATTTTTCCCTGCATCGTTCCGTGCGGATCGTGGCAGTCCGAGCATTTGACCAGTCCCTCGTTCACCTTGTGGTGGAAGGGCATGGAGAACTGCGGTTTCAGGTCGCTGTGACACTGGAAGCACAACGCGGGCTGAGCCTTTTTCAGCAAGTGCTCCGAGCCAGCGGCGGCGTGAATGCTGTGGCAGCCTACGCAACTGACGCCCGCCTTGGCGTGAGGCGAACGGTCAAAGTTGGCGTGCTTGCCGGAGTGGCAGCCCAGGCACCTGGCGTCCACATCCTTGGCCGAAGCGGTGGCGGGGTTGAAGATCTTGCTCTTGTCGCCGCCCCCGTCCACATGCGCCTTGCCCGCGCCGTGGCACGCCTCGCAGGTAACGCCGGAATGCATTTTGGCCAGCTTGCTGTGAGGATTGGAAGCAAAGTTTTTGGCTTCCGCTTCGTGGCAGGTCGCGCAGCTTTCAGCACCCACAAAATTCCCGGACGCGACCGTCTGCCCACTGCCCGTGGCCTGCGCCGCCAGCAGCGGGACGCACAACAGGCCCGCGAGCGACACCATGCAAGCCCGCTGTCCCCATCCCCGGCTCGAAACCGCGCCCATCGGTTTTTGCGTGACAAGCCCAACTTTATGCATCGAGGATCGCCTCGCATCCACTGTTGATCAGGCAACTAGACACTGTCTGGGTGCCCCATCCATTTCCGCGTTTTTTGCGGAAATGGGTGGGAAACGATGACCCGGTTTTCTTGCCAGATCAATATTGATCCGGCCCGCAAATACTGACATTCCGTGCCTCATCCGCGAACCATCATACCCGCATCCATGAACATACAAAAGCAATTTTTCCACAGCAGCAGAGAACGCCACGCAAAAGAAGAAGCACTTTGCCCCTGCGAGAATTCTGCTTTCTACCTTGGAACCTGGAATACCGGACAGAAGGATCCTTTTCACTTGGTAGAGTGAGCGGAATTCCGGCTTCATGGATGAGCAAAATTGAACGCCTTTGTCTTCTTTACCTCTACAATGTGAGCCTCGTCACATCCACGACGGCAACAGCTCCCGCAAACTCTCTATAGGAAAAATCTTTTTCCGCGAGGCCAGTGTATTTTTGCTCCTCGCTTCGGTCCGGCTTTGCGGCAACTTGTTGGATTGCCCAATGGCCGAGACCAAGAATCCTGAACCGGCGGCGGACGGCGCACCCCCATGGCGCACACAGAGAACTCGGCAGGATCTCGATCGCGACAGAAACACATCGCCCGGCAGGTTCCCGTGGGATGCGCAGTCTGCTCCAATCGCCGGCCCAGTTGGTTCTGCTCTCTGGCCAGCGACGCGCTGGCCGATCTGGAACTGGCCTCCAGCACGATCTCGCTGCCCGCGCAGGCTTCGCTCTTCAGCCAGGGCGAAGAGGCGCGCTGCCTGTATCTGATCTGCGGCGGCTACCTCAAGCTGACCACCGGGCGGCATCGCGACCGCCAGATGATTGTCCGGATCGCCGGCCCCGGCTCCCTGCTGGGACTGTACGCGGTTCTCGCCCACGGTGCCTATGAGGTTTCAGCCGAATCGCTGACCTCCGCCCAGCTTCGCCCCATCGAGCACGACCGGTTTGTCACTTTTCTGCACAACCACAAGGAAGCTGAAACGCGCGCCGTCCAGTGCATCTGCCAGGAGTACCGTTTCGCCCTGCAGGACGCCTGCCGCATCTCGCTGTCCGAGACCGTCGCCGCCCGCCTGGGGCGCCTGCTGATCGAGTTGGCTCATCAGATTGGCGAACGCCTGGATGGAGGTGGATTCCGCTTCCCGCTGCTGCTCACCCACGAGGAGATGGCCTCCATGGCCTGCACCACCCGCGAAACCGTCACCCGCACCCTGGGCCAGTTTCGCAAGGACGGCTGGATCTCCATCGAGGATTCCCTCGTTACTCTTCACCAGCCCAATAACCTGCAAGCGCTGGCCTGAAGTTTGTATACGCATTTTTAATGCACCCGAAAGCCAGCCTGCCGAGTCCAAGAGCTATCATCGTATGGGGAGTTCATGGTGCATATGACCCGTTTTGCAACCGGTTTTTCTGTTTTTCTGCTTTTATCCTGCTCTGCTGTTGCACAGAATCCGGCTCCCGCGCCCGCAACGGCAGCGACCCGGTCTGACATCGCCTCGGCCGAAAGCCCGCAGATTCTTGAGTTTCAGAAGATTGAAGACACTTGGTCGAACGCCATCAACCTACGCGACCAATACAGCTTGGAGCTGGTGCTCTCACCCTTGTTCATCGACGTTTCCGCCGGCGGCGACATCACCACGCGCAACCAGCAATTGGCCCTGTTGATTACCGGCGAGGACAAGGTTCTCCATCTCACGCAGAAAGCCATTACCGTGCGCATGATGGGCGACATCGCGGTGGCCAATGGCACCTATGAAATGCGCCACAAGGGTAGTTCTTCTCCGGTGGACGAAAAGGGCGTCTTCACCCACGTCTTCGAGCGCTCCCACGGCGGCTGGATGTGCATCAACTCGCAGCGCACCAAGCTGCCTGAAAGCTCCAACTCCAAGTCCAAAAAACAGTCCGGCCCGGAATCGCCTTTCCGCTTCCCGCTCCTCCCGCGGTAGCGGCGCAAGCGCCTACTGGCTTCTTCCCTTCCCTTGCAGCCGGATCGAAACATGCACCAGGCCGAGTGCCGCTGGCGTCAGGCCGGGAATGCCTCTGGCCTGGCCGATGGTGGCCGGGCGCACCCGTTCCAGCTTCTCCCGCACCTCGCGCGAAAGCCCGCTGATGGCGCCGTAGTCGAGCCACTCCGGAATCTTGACGGCCTCGGCGGCCTTCAGCTTGATGATGGACTTCCGCTGCTGCTCCAGGTAGCCGGCAAACTTGATTTCGGTTTCCACGGCGCGCGCTTCATTATGAAAGGTACTGCGCAGAAAAGTGGACTGCACCTCGGCAGGCTTGTAGCAGGCGGCAACTTCCGCCTCGCTGACCGGCTGATTGCTAACTAGCTGACTCGCTGACTCGCTAACTTGCTGCCCCTCTGAAAACAACGCGCCCAGCACCGCTTCGATGCCCACCTCCGGCCGCTTGAGCAGTTCGGCCCAGGTCAACCCGGCGGTCGCCGGCAGCTCGTCAAAGCCCGCCTCACTCAGCCCTTCGACGTTGACCTTGCGCGTGGTCAGCAACTCCATGAGCGCCGCCATTCTTGCCTGCTTTTTTTCGTACTCCGCCCAGGCCTCGTCGCCGATGAGCCCCAGCTTCCGGCCATAGGGAGTCAGCCGCCGGTCGGCGTTATCGATGCGCAAGTGCAACCGGAAGGCGGCGCGCGAGGTGAACATCCGGTACGGCTCGTCGGTCCCCTTCGAGATCAGGTCGTCGATCAGCACGCCCGTGTAGCCTTCGCTCCGGTCCATCGTGAACGGCGGCTCCTGCTTCACCCACAGCGCCGCGTTGATGCCGGCCATAATGCCTTGGCAGGCGGCCTCCTCATACCCACTTGTCCCGTTGATCTGCCCGGCCAAGTACAGCCCTTCCATGCTCTTCACGCGCAGACTGCGATCCAGTTCGGTCGGGTCCACGCTGTCGTATTCGATGGCGTAGCCTGGGCGCAGCATCTCCGCCTGATCGAGTCCAGGAATCGAGTGCACAATCTGCCACTGCACCTCCATCGGCAGCGAAGTGGACATGCCGTTCAGGTAGACCTCGTGCGTGTGCAGCCCCTCCGGCTCCAAAAAAAACTGGTGCTGCGTCTTGTCGGGAAATTTGACGACCTTGTCCTCAATGGACGGACAATAGCGCGGCCCGATGCCCTTGATCTGCCCGGAATACATCGCCGAACGATGTACGTTTTCGCGAATGATCCGCAGCGTTTCCGGCGTGGTGAAAGCGATGTGGCAGGCAATCTGCGGCTGCACAATCTTTTTGGTGCGAAAGCTGAAGGGCGTCGGCTCGGCGTCGCCCGCCTGCTCCCGGAAAGCCTCCCAGCGAATCGTCCGGCCATCCAGCCGAGGCGGCGTGCCGGTCTTCAGGCGGCAAATCCGCAGCCCAAGAGCCCGGAGGGCCTCGCCCAGCAAAACGCTGGCTGCCTCGCCGTTGCGCCCGGCCGGATAGCTGTCGTCCCCTATGTGAATCAGCCCATTCAAAAAGGTCCCGGTCGTAATCACGGTAGCCCCGGCCAGCAGCCTGCGCCCGTCGCGCAGATTCACGCCCAAAACTCGGCGACACGGTTTGGATGCGGGTGCCCCAGGTCCCGCTTCTGGGACCTGGGATGGATTCCCAATCAAATAAGAATCCCCCTCCTCGACGATCAGTCCAACCACTTCGGCCTGCAGAATATGCAGTCCCGTCTGGCCTTCCAGCACTTCGCGCATCTTCATGCGGTAGAGCTGTTTGTCGCACTGCGCCCGAGGGCTCCATACGGCAGGCCCGCGCGACGAGTTCAGCAGCCGGAACTGGATGCCGACCGCGTCGGTCACCTCGCCCATCACGCCGCCCAGCGCATCGATCTCGCGCACCAGATGTCCCTTGGCCACGCCGCCCACCGCCGGATTGCAGCTCATCTGCGCAATCAGGTCCAGATTCATGGTGACCAGCGCCGTCCGCAGTCCCATCCGCGCCGCGGCCATCGCCGCCTCGCAGCCCGCGTGTCCCGCGCCCACCACCACCACGTCATATTGTTCGCTGAATGCCATCTGTTGCTATTTTACGGACTCTGCGAGGAAGCCGCAGTTTTGATCCCGCGCCGCAACAGTCAGCAACCACCCACGACGCTGCCAGCCTTGCTATAGCAATCGCAACCGCCCAAAATTCTGTCATCCTGAGCGACCGGAGCGTAGCGCAGGAAGTCGAAGGACCTGTGGTTGCTCTTCATCGATCTGCCGCGCTAAATTCTTTGCTATGGAAGAGAGAACATATTTCACATACATCGTGGCCAGCCGCAGCCATACGCTTTACATCGGCATGACAGGCGATCTGCTAAGACGCATCTTCGAGCACAAACAAAAGAAGTACGAAGGCTTTTCCGCAACGTATAACTCAATAGGTTGGTCTGGTTTGAGCGATTTGCCTCTCCAGATGGTGCTATCGAGCGGGAAAAGCAGTTGAAAGGCTGGATTCGAGCCAAGAAGATCACGCTGATCGAAAAAAGCAATCCTACATGGAACGATTTGAGCGAAGGGTGGTACATGATCGATCCGACGGTTCGCAAGTTAGCTTGAAACTGAGAAGAGCAACAACAACCGCAGGTCCTTCGACTCCCTTCGCTGCGCTCCGGTCGCTCAGGATGACAACTTTGTAGGGAAAGCGCATTTTATTGGAAGAAAGCATGAAGAGAAAGCAATCAATGACAACTCTTTTGGGGGAAGCAGAAAGGTCAAAAGCATACGGAGACAAGGTGCGCTTGTACATGAACGCCACCATTAGCGAAGTCCCTTCGTCTAATCTGATAGAAGCGCGATGAGAGACAAGAAGACAATGCGCAATCGATGGGTTTCACTCACGCTACTGACGGCATTGCTGGCCGTGGCTGCGGCGGCGCAGGGCCATGACAGCTTTACGCCCATGGCGCTGGACTCCGGCTTCGGCCGCATGGACCTCACCGCGCCTTCCATCGCGCCGGAAGAGATCATCCGCCAGTTTGCCGCCAAGGAGAGCGAGTTTCAGCGGGCGCTGAACCACTACACCTACCGCCGCGTCGCCCGCGTGCAAACCCTCGACGACGACAACAAGGTGGACGGCGAGTGGTACGAGGTGGACGACGTAATCTTCGACTCCATCGGCAAGCGCACTGAAAAGGTGGTCTACGCGCCGGGCAGCAGCTTGCAGCGTGTGCAGATGTCGCCCTCCGACCTACAGGACATTCAGCGCGGCTACTCCTTCGTGCTCACCACCGAAGAGATCACGCAGTACAACGTGAAATATGTGGGCCGGCAAAAGGTGGACGAGGTGGACTGTTACGCCTTCGACGTGGCTCCCAAGCTCATCGAGAAAAAGCATCGCTACTTCGCTGGCCGCATCTGGGTCGACGCGACCGACCTGCAAATTGTGGTGACCAATGGCCGCATGGTTCCCGACGACACGCGCAAGAACAACGAGGATCTGCATCCGCCTTTCATGACCTGGCGGCAGCAGGTGGACGGCCACTACTGGTTCCCGGTCTACACCAAGGGCGAGGGCATTCTGCACTTCAGCGGCGGCTCGGGTTACCTGGCCCAGGACGTCCACATTCGCGACACAGTGAAATACACCGACTACAAGCAGTTCGGCTCAACCAGCAAGATCATTTACGAAGGCCAGGACATTACGCCGTCCGCACAGCCGACGGAAGAGCAGCCCAAGAAATAGTTTATGGCTATATCAAGAGCCACTTGCAAAATCCCATAGGAGCTTGCAGGAAGTGTCAGGGCACGACTTCAGTCGTGCCGATAGATGATCAAAAAGATGTTGGGCTTTAGCCCCTGTGTCTACTCTCTACTCTTTTTAAATTGTTTGCCGTTCCGCAGCGGCTAAAGCCGGAATTTTTGAATGGGCCTTTCGGCACGACTGAAGTCGTGCCCTGACACATTCAATCGCCCGAAGGTAATTTTGCAACTGGCTTTCAATAAAATAAATACTTCCGCCAGCGGTCGTCGGCGCGGCCCAGCATGCGCATGATCTGGCGGCTGGTGTGCAGCGAGAAGGGCCGCGGCTCGCGCAAGAGAATCATATCGTCCATCTCGCTCAGCAGGCGGTTGCCCTTGCGGCGATTGCAGGTGCGGCAGCAGGCCACCAGGTTTTCCCAGGTCGATTCGCCACCGCGAGAGCGCGGGATCACGTGGTCCAGCGTCAGATCGGATGGCGAGAAGATCTCTCCGCAGTACTGGCAGGTATTGCGGTCGCGCAGCATGATGTTTTTCCGCGAGAGGGAGCGCGTCTGATACGGAATGCGGCGATACTCCAGCAGCCGGATCACCGAGGGCATCGCAATGCGGCTGCGCTGCGCATGGAGAATCATCCCATGCACCTCCTCGGTGCGCGCCACGCCCTTCAGCACCAGCACCAGGGCGCGCCGCGCGCCGCAAATGTTGATCGGCTCGTAAGAAGCGTTGAGCACCAGCACCGGCATCTGCAGAATGTGAGCCGGCTGGAGTGCCACCTGCTCGCCCGTCGACATTGCGGCCCGTGCGATGGCTTTCTGTTTGCGCGCGTGAATCATTGCTTTTCCAAGTGACATCTTTCTTCCCCTCGTCAAAAAGATGATTGGTCGTGCGATGAAAAATCGGACACTCCTTGCAAATTTGCGGCCCGTGCGGAACTGGCCGAGCCTGAAATGTTTTCCGCATCATCAAAGCACGCGGACGCTTCACGACGGCGATCGGATACACGGCCCGCCCTGGCCAGCGTGGCCACCCACACCGAGGACGCTCCGGCCCGGAGCAGCGCCTGGGATGAGGCGCGGGCAGTCGCGCCGGTGGTGAAGATATCGTCAATCAGCAGAATGTGTTTCTTTGAAACCGCAGCGGGATCGGCAACCTCAAAGGCTCCGCGCACATTCAGGCGCCGCTGGTGCCGGGTCAGGCCGGCTTGGCTCGCGGTGGCGCGTAGCCGCATCAGCGTGCGCGAGGCCAGCGTGAGCCGCCACTGCGGATGCGTTTTCGAGAGCGCCTTCAGCGCATGAACGGCCAGCGAACGAGCCTGATTGAAGCCGCGCTCGGAGTACTTGGAGCGATGCAAGGGAACCGGCACCACCAGCATTTCGCCGGGCGCCTCGGTCGCCAGCTTGGCAATTGCCTGGGCCAGCATCCGGCCAAGCCCCTTGGCCGCCGGGTGCAGCCGCTCATACTTGAGCGCGTGGATGGCCGCTTTCATGCGGCCCTGGTACGGCCCGTAGGCCACCGCGCGCACAAACGGCGGCGGCGCCATCCGGCAGGCCCGGCACAAGCCGGAACTTGAGGCCTCGGATTCCACCTCCGGCTCATCCAGCGAGTCACCGCAACGCGCGCACAGGTTTCCGCTCTGAACGGCAAACTCCGTCCAGCAAACCGGGCAAATGGGCACGGAAGAGAGATGCGGCAGAGGGGAGCCGCATAAGGCGCAGGAGGCGGGAAGAAGGGCGCAACCCAAAGCGTCCATGGGACTTCGAAGCACGCGTGCCACCGCGCGCCAACGGGAAGTCTCCGATGGCGGAACGTCGAACGTCAGTGAACCGGAGTCCCTGCGGAAGACGTGCCTCCTCTGTGTTGGCGCAACTGGTTGTGCGCCGCCTTGGCGACAGTATACTCGGACCGCGCCGCGGATTCCATGGCTTCTGGCACAGCCGCATTTTCATGGATGGTTATCAGCAGGCTGCAAAAAACCTGGATTCAGCTTGTCCGGGAAGGAAAGTTTGACAGGGGCTAAACAGGCTGCGGAAAAACTCGTAAAAGGCATTTCAGAAGGCTGCCTTGTGTCAATCGTCCACCGTCTTCGCCGACCCGCGATCGATGAAACTGTGCCCCATCCATCGGACGCCTTTGTTTTTGTCCGATGGGTGGGAGTCCGTAGAACTCCATGATCTTGTGTTTTGTTGACCTTGCATTCTTGTTTCTTTTTACGGCACGACTTCAGTCGTGCCGTAAGTGCTGCAAAATCAACGGGCCTTTGGGCCCTGAACGATGTTTTTCGGGAGTTCAAATCAAATTCAGGCCTTTTTCCGCAGCCTGTTTAGCCCGTACCCTTCAAGACGCTGGCTTGTTCAGAGCTATTCAAGACGGGCACACAAAGGGCCGCTCTGCCCGGATGCGTTGCACGTACTTCGTCCTGCTGCGGTTGCCCGTTGTGTTAACGTTCAAGTACGGCGTCCCCGAGCCGGGCCGGTTGATGGGCTTGTGCAAAATGCCTGCGATTGAGCTGGAATCGGGGGCATCGGACGAATAGACAGAATGTCCCAGCAGCCGAAATTGAAGACGCCTAAAGTTGCCCCGAACCCGGCCTCCACGCCTGGGTCCGAATCTACCCCCATGCTGAAATTCGGCCCCGCGCCGGAAGCCTTGCAGGCGGCCCAGCAGACCCCGCGCCACAAGCCGCAGCGCATTCCGCGTTGGCTGGAGCGCGTCGAGCTATTCCTGCGCGTGTTGATTAAAATGTACATAGGCTTGGCGGTTTTCTATGCGCCCTGGTCCAGAACGTTCTGGGACCAGAACCCCTTGTTCTTGCGCTTCCCCACGCTGTCGATTGTCGCGGCCAACGGTGCAGTGCGCGGCATGGTGTCGGGGATTGGGCTTTTGACGTTGTGGATTGCGTTTCAAGATGCCTTCCACCGCCGGGATGGGTGAAAGATGAAGGACGAAGAACAGGAAACAGGGACTAAGAAGCAGGGAACAGGGACGAGGGACGAGAGAGCAAGTGGAACTTCTGTGGCTCCGGCCGCGTCTCCAATTCCCTATTTGTCTAGCATTCCCGGCATCGGCGCGCCGCAGCCGCTCAAGACGGCTCCGCTGGCCTACGAAAACCCGGGCTTTCTGAACAGCGCCGACGGGCGTCTCATCCGGATTGTTTCCGAGTATATGGAGCCTCTGGCGCGCTTCCGGCGCGAGCAGATTCAGGACACGGTGGTGTTTTTCGGCTCGGCTCGGTTTCGCGGGCGCGAGGAGGCGGACCATGCCCTGGAACTGCTGGAAAATACCGGCTCCACGCAGTTAGCTCCCAGCCACGAACAGCCGGCCAAAGCGCAGGATATTGCCGCGGGCAAGGCAACGGAATTGCAGCGCAAACGCGCCGAGGCGGCGGTGGAGATGGCCCGCTACTACGAGGACGCCCGGCGGCTCTCCGGGTTGCTGACGACCTGGGCCCGTCGGATCCCCTCGCGGCGGCACCGCTTTGTGGTTACCTCCGGCGGTGGGCCGGGGATCATGGAAGCGGCCAACCGCGGCGCCTATGAGGTTGGCGGCAAGACCATTGGCATGAATATCTTGCTGCCCTTCGAACAGACGCCAAACCCTTACATCACGCCCTCGCTCAACTTTCAGTTTCACTATTTTTTTATGCGCAAGCTGTGGTTTGCCTATCTGGCGAAGGCGCTGGTGGTCTTTCCCGGGGGATTCGGCACGCTGGACGAAATGTTCGAGATTCTGACCCTGGCCCAGACCCGCAAGCTGGCCAAGAAGATCACAGTGGTCATCTACGGCTCGCAGTATTGGAAGAAGGTTATGAACCTGGACGTGCTGGTGGATACCGGGGCCATCTCGCCCAAGGACATCGAGTTGTTCCAGTTTGCCGACACGCCGGAGCAAGCCTTCGAGCTGCTGCGGAAGGGGCTGACGGAGAACTACCTTACCGCCGAGTTGGCGGTAAGCAAGCTGGCCGAGGGGCCGGCGATGACCGGCGACGAGGATCTGATGGCGGGCTGGACCGTGGAGGATTTTCTGGGACCGGATTTGGCCGGGACGAACAGCTAGGCGTTTTGCGGATCGATCTTCGGGTTTTTTCCTGGATTTTGCCCGGTTTCTTTCGTCGTGATGCCGATTCTTTTGTCAATTGAAGCGACATTCGCACGTTGTTAACCCCCCGTTGATGGTCGGTGATGCAGACTGTCTTCAGAGATTTCAATTCGCGGGCAGAATTGAGAAACGAAAATGGCAAATTCGACCATCTCGTATCTGTGGCGTGACAAGAAAGCAACGCAAGGCTTTCGCTGTGGCATTTCGCTGCACAGCCACACCAGCCAATCGCATGAAACGCTGGACTTTCTGGCAAATCTGGGCAATCAGTATCCGGCGATGCGGCCGCTTCTGTCGCGGCTGGAACAGCGGTCGGAGCGGATGCACGGGATTCACGTCGACTACGCCAACAGCTACTGGACGCCGCCGATGACGCCCAAGCTGTCTTTTGTGCAAGAAAGCCGGCAGATCGAGAAGCTGGATCTGTCGTCGATGGTTTCCATCACCGACCATGACAACATCCGGGCACCCATGCTGCTGCGCACGGTTCCCAGCGCGCGGCAGATTCCGGTTTCCCTGGAGTGGACGGTTCCTTTTGGCGGGCAGTCTTTTCATCTGGGCGTGCATAACCTGCCCAGCGGCCGGGCTGACGAGTGGATGAAAACGCTGGCCGAGTATACAGCCAACCCTTCCACGCCGGACAAGCGGCTGACCGAGATTCTACAGGCGCTCAACGACGAGCCGAATGTGCTGGTGGTCTTCAATCATCCCATGTGGGATCTTTATCTGGTCGGCCAGGAAAAGCACAATCTTCTGGTCAACGAGTTTCTGCAGAAGAACGGCAACTATCTGCACGCGATGGAGCTGAACGGACTGCGCAATCAGGACGAAAACAGCGCGGTGCAGCAGTTGGCCGGGCAGTGGAATATGCTGCTGATCTCTGGCGGCGACCGGCACGGCGTGGAACCGAATGCCAATATCAATCTGAGCAACGCCTCCTGCTTTACCGAGTTTGTGCATGAAGTGCGACGGGAGAAGAAAAGCCACGTGCTCTACATGCCGCAGTACGCGGAGTCGTGGAAGCTACGGTTGCTGCAATCAACCCTCGATGCCATCCGCAACTACCCGGAGTTTCCGCAGGGCTCCCGCAACTGGGACGAACGCGCCTTTCATCCGGACGCCCATGGCGTGGTGCGGCCGCTGAGCGAGCTGTGGCCGAAAGGCTCGGCGCCGCTGGCGATTCGCTGCATGCTCGGCCTCATGCAGTTCATGGGCAAGGGGCTGGTCTCCGGCGGGATGCACACGGCGTGGAATGAGCCGCGTGAGCTGGGCCTGATTCTCGGCGAGCACGAAGGCTGAGGCGAAGCGGGGCTAGCGTTGTTAGCGCGGTTAGCAGAGTTAGCTTGGCTTGCAGCGCTAGCGCAATCTCCCGCGCCGATGGCCATTGATCCGATTTGAAGGGTACGGACTTTAGCCCGTACATCAAGCAGCAAAATCTGCGGGGCTAAACAGGTTGCGGAAAAAGGCCTGAATTTTGGTTCAGACTTTAGAAAACTTTCCTCAGGGGCTAAAGTCCCGTCTATTTTTTTCGGCAGTTACGGCACGACTGAAGTCGTGCCCTGGCACAAAACTTGGCTACTTTGGAGTTTTTCCGCAGCTTGTTTAGTCCCCGAGGAATGCATGTTTTCAGAATCAGCGCAACGGGATGACAATGTGCTAACACCGCCAACCTCGCTAACTCCGCTAACACCGCTATCTTCGCTCACTCCGCTGGCGCCTCCCCGCGTGGCTTACTTTCCCGACTCGTTTCATGAAGTGAATGGGGTGGCGCACACCAGCCGCCACTTTGAAGCTTTTGCGCGGCGGCGGAATCTGCCGTTTCTGTGCGTTCGCGCCGGGGACCGCACGGAGCGCCTGATCGAAGACGGCAATGTGTGGACACTGGAACTGCCGCGCAGCTTCCTCTCGTTTGCTCTCGAAAAAGACCTGCGCTTCGACCCAGCGTTCTTGCGCCACATTCCGCTAATCGGCCAGGTGCTGGAGCGCTTCCAGCCCGATCTGATTCATGTGACCGGACCCAGCGAGGTAGGAATGCTGGGCGCGGGGCTGGCGCATCATTTGCGGCTGCCGCTGGCCGCCAGTTGGCACACGAATGTGCATGAGTACGCAGCGCGGCGCTCGGAGTGGCTGCTGCGCCTGCTGCCGGAGGCGCAATCGGCCGCGACCGGCCAGAAAATCGAGGATCTGGCTCTGGCTGCCGTGGCGAAGTTTTATTCCTTGGCGAAGGTGCTCTTTGCGCCCAACCCTGGACTTTGCGCGATGCTGGAACGCGCCACGGGACGGCCTTGTTCGCTGATGCCGCGCGGCGTGGATGCGGCGCTCTTTGATCCGGCGAAACGCACGCGCAAGGCCGAAGACCGCGAATTTGTTCTGGGCTTTGTCGGACGGCTTTCGATTGAGAAGAATATCGCCCTGCTGGTTCAGGTGCAGGAAGAGCTGGAACGCATGGGGCACTCCAACTTCCACTTTCTCATCGTGGGCCACGGCGGCGAGGCGAACTGGCTGCGCGAGCGGCTGCCGCGGGCGGAGTTTGCCGGAGTGCTGCGCGGCGAGGCGCTGGCCGAGGCTTACGCCAACATGGACCTGTTCGTCTTTCCCTCGCACACGGACACTTTCGGCAACGTGGTATTGGAGGCGCTGGCCAGCGGCGTTCCGGCGATTGTCACTCCTGACGGCGGCCCGCCGACGATTGTCCGCGAGGGCGAGACCGGGCGCATTGTGCCCGATGCGGAGTTTGCCTCGGCGGTGGCTGGAGTGATGGCCGACGCGGAGCTGCACGCCCGGATGCGACTGGCGGCGCGGACTTATGCGCTCACCGCCAGTTGGAATTCGGTTTTCGAGGGCGTCTACGCGGCCTACGAGACGGTGTTGCCGGTGCGGGAGTATGTGGCGGGATAGGGGCTAGTGCATTTTCGCTTCACATCTATCCATCAGGAGAGCATGGAGGGTGGCTTTTTCTTGAGGAAAAAGCCACTTTGCTGCATGGATTTTGTAAACACCAGAATCGAAAATGCTGTAGTTGTGGGAAAAGCGATGAAGAACTGTAAAAAGACTATAAGAGACTGTAGATAGATGAATCTATCCCACTTTAGGCACGATGGAACTGTGCCGAAAGTGGGGCACCCAGCATTGGTACATCTTCAAACTATCTGAGATTTAGGGCGGAATGCGCTCAGGCGCGCGCTTTGTAGCCGAGAATCCACTCTTCCTGCTCTGTCAGGTCGGGAACCGGGCAGCCGCGGGCGGCTTCGATGGCGTCCAGAGCGGCCTGCGGCTCCCAGCCAAGCTCGATCAACGCGCAGGCCGCCGTGATGCTGGAGCGGCCGATGCTGCCCAGGCAATGCACGCCGAGATGCTCGCCCGAGCGCAGGCGGCGAGCCAAGTCGGCGGCAAAGGCCCGGAAGGCGTTTTCGTCGGGCGGAATGTCGTGATCGGGCAGCGGAAAAGAGACAAACTGCATCCCCAACTTCTCGGCGATGGGGCCTTCCTGCTCCAGGTCAAGCCACTCCGCTTCATTGGGCTCAAGCAGCGAAACGAGAGTGTCGACGCCGCCGCGCTTGAAGGTGCGCAGAGCTTCTCGAAGCCGCCGTCCGCCGCGAGGGCAGAGCACGATGGCCAGTGGCGCGGAGGGTTCGCCGTGGACCCAGAAAACGCTGCTCCAGAACAGATCGGGCATCAGGCTCAGGCTCCGAGAAATGCTTCGATTCGTTTGGCGATGCCGGTGACGCCGAGGCCCAACGCCGCGCCGTCTTCGATGAGCGGAATCAGCTTGTCGAACTCCGGGCCGGAATGCGTGCCGGTCAGGGCGATGCGGACGGGATGGAAAAGCGCCGGTCCCTTGATGCCGGTCGCGGTCTTGATCTCCTTCATCCAGGCCTTGAAGGCTTCGGGAGTAACGGGGCCATCGTTAGCGCTGATGCGGCTGAACAATTCATGAAGGACCGTATCAGCGGAATCAGCGGCCAGCACGGCGGCGTTTTCTTCGTTGGCGCGGGCGGCTGCCGGATCGAAGCCGAAAACCAGGGCGGCTTTCTCCGGGAGCTGGTCCAGGTGATCGACGGCGGGAACGAAAAGGGCGAGCAGGCGAGTGAACCAGCTTTGCACTGTTTCTGGTGCAGCTTTCTGCGCGGGCAGACGCTCGGCGAAATAGCTCCAGGCGAGCGCGGCCAGCCGTTCCGGCGCGGCCTGCTTCAGGTAGTGGCGATTGAGCCAGTTCAGCTTGTCGAAGTCGAAAATAGCTGGCGAGGGGGTGACGCGCTCCAGAGAAAATACCTTCGTCAGCTCTTCCAGCGTGAAGGTTTCCGTCTTGCCGTCTTCCGCGCCCCAGCCGAGCAGGGCCAGATAGTTGTCCAGCGCCTCGGGCAAGTAGCCCATCTCGCGGAAGGTCGAAATCGACGTGGCGCCGTGGCGCTTGCTGAGCCGCTCGCGGTCCGCGCCGAGAATGGTCGACAGATGCGCGAACTCCGGCACAGGCCAGCCGAAAGCCTGATAGATGGCCACTTGCTTGGGCGTGTTGGAGAGGTGATCGTCGCCGCGGATGACGTGAGTGATGCCCATCAGCGCGTCATCGATGGTGACCACGTAGTTGTAGACCGGCATTCCGGCGGAGAAGCCCGCCGCGCCGCCCGCAGCCGAGCGAACAAGAATCGGGTCGCTGACCGACTCGGCGGCAAATTCGACTGGACCGCGAACCATGTCGTGAAAGCGCAATGGCTCCGTGCCGATCTTCAGCCGCACGGAAAAAGGCTTGCCAGCGGCGAGATTCTTCTCGATTTCCGCAGGCGTCAAATTCCGGCAGTGGCCGGAGTAGATGTGAGGGCGATGCTCGGCGGCGGCTTGCGCGCGCTCGGCTTCCAGCTCCTCTTCGGTGCAGAAGCAGCGGTAGGCCTTGCCCTCGGCCAGCAGGCGTTCGGTGTGCTTGGCGTAAATCGCCAGCCGCTCGGACTGGCGATAAGGGCCGAACTCGCCCTTTTCATCGGCGGAAGCATTGCCAGTGCGGTCCGCTGCTGTCAGGCCGGGGCCTTCGTCCCAGTTCAAGCCGAGCCAGCGCATATCTTCGATGAGCTGCATTTCATAGCGGGCTTCGGAACGTTCCAGGTCGGTGTCTTCAATGCGCAGGATGAACGCGCCGCCCGTGCGGCGGGCAAAAAGCCAGTTGTAGAGTGCGGTGCGCGCATTGCCGACGTGCAGCAAGCCAGTGGGCGAAGGAGCGAAGCGGACGCGGGGAGCTTTTGTAGTCATGTCACTTCTGATGATAGCGTCTCAGGCGATCAACTCCCGCGCTGCCTGTCGTCCCAAGCGGATGCAATCGGGAACGCCGATGCCGTCGTAGGCGTTGCCGGCAAGGCGCAGGCCGGGCAGAGCGGCCACGCGTTCCGCGATGCGCTGCCGCAGCTCCTGATGGCCGACGGCGTACTGCGCCATGACGCGCCGCCAACGCGAAACCTGCGCGTCGTCCGGCTCAACGGCTTGCGGAAGCACTTCTTCGCCGAGAATCTCGCTGAGTTCGCGGCGGACAATAGCGACCAGAGCGTCGTCTGATTCATCGAGCAGCGCCTCGTTTCTCATTCCGCCCAGGAAGGCCCGCAACACGGCTTTGCCCGGCGCTGAGCGGCCCGGAAACTTGCGATGGACAAAGGTTGCGGCCAGCATCGCGCGGCCTTCGCTGGCAGGAACCAGAAAGCCGAATCCGTCGGGCAGACGGCCCAGCTTGGCCTCGTTGTACACCAGATTGACGGTGATCGAAGAGGAGTAGGGAATGGCGCGGAGTTCATCGCCGAGCGCGGGGTCCATTTGGCCCAGCAGCGCGCCGGCGGCCCAGGCGGGAGTAGCCACGATTGCCGCGTCGTAGAACCTTGCCGTGTCATCGAACTCGATTCTCCATCCGTCCGAGGTCATACCCAGAGCGCTCACAGGCGTCGAAAGGCGCACGCACGCGGGGTCAAGCCGCGCGGTGACCGCGTCGACCAACTGCTGCATTCCGCCGCGCAGAGCGGTGAAGATGGGGACGCTTCCATTTCCGGCAGTGGCTTTTCTGGCGTGGGAAAGCATTTGGCGGTGCGCGGCCAGCATACCGCGGGTCAGCGAGCCGTACCGGCGCTCCATTTCGACCATGCGCGGCAACACGGTCAGGGCGCTCAGTTTGGTGGCGTCTCCGCCATAGATGCCCGACAGCAGCGGATCGGCCAGCCGGTCAACGGTTTCGCGGCCAAAGTGGCGCTCGATCAGCGCGGCCACCGACTCGTCCGGCAACCCCGGAAGACGCGGCGGCAACAGCAGTTCCAGGCCCATGCGCAGCTTGGTGCGCAGGCTGAACAGAGGCGTCATCAGGGTCGGAATCAGCTTGGTTGGCACCAGAAACATCAGCCCGTCGGGCAAGGGAACCAGGCGGTTGCGCACCACGATGCAGGTTTTGCGGTCGGCGTCGTTCGAGGGAATCAGTTCGGAGCCCAGGCCCAGTTCGCGGCAGAGGTCTGCGGCAGAGGTCTTTTCCGTGATGAAGGAGTCCGGGCCGCGCTCAAGCACCGCGCCGCCGACCGTCTCCGAGGCCAGACAGCCGCCCAGCCGGTCGCTCGCTTCAAAGAGCGTGTACTCGACCTGCGGGTCGGCCCGGCGCGCCTGCTCCAGTTCATAGGCCGCCGCCAAGCCCGCGATTCCACCGCCAATGATTGCAATCCGCATGGTCTGACCCCATCTTAGAGCAGCTTCGGCGGGAAGGTGGGTTGCGGAAGGCATTTCGTCCGTGCGCAACATGAAACCGGAGGGCTATTCTATTGGCGGAAGGAGATCCAAACATGATTGAGATCAAGTCGGTTCGCATGGCTTTTCCGGCCGATGCCAACATCATTGTTGGTCAGGCGCACTTCATCAAAACCGTAGAGGATTTGTATGAGGCGATTGCAACGACCGCGCCGCAGGCCAAGTTCGGCCTGGCCTTCAATGAGAGTTCCGGCGCCTGCCTGACGCGATTCGACGGCAACGATGAGGCTCTGAAGGAAGCGGCCATCAAGAACGCGCAGGCGCTGGCCGCGGGGCATACTTTTGTGATCGTCCTCTCGGTGGCTTACCCGATCAATATTCTGAATGCCATTCGCAATGTGCCGGAGGTCTGCTCGATCTTCTGCGCCACGGCCAATCCGGTCGAGATTCTTGTTGCGCACACGGAGCAGGGACAGGGCGTGCTGGGCGTGATTGATGGCTCGTCGCCCAAGGGCGTCGAAGAGCAGGATGACATTGCGTGGCGCCATGAACTGCTGCGCAAGATTGGCTATAAGCGGTAGACCGTGTGCATCAGTAACAGCTTCAACTCATCGTGTCAGGGCACGACTTTAGTCGTGCCGCACACACTGCAAGGATGAATGCTGGGCTTCAGCCCCTGAGACGTGTTCTTCAGAATGTCTCAGAGATGAAGTCTGTCCCGCAGGGGCTAAAGCCCAATGTTTTTCTGGCCTTTTTCGGCACGACTGAAGTCGTGCCCTGACACAAAGCAGGTTGAGGTTCATGGCTCCCCACCCTAGGCGCAAAGAAACAAGACGCAGGTTCTTCGACTCCGCTGTGCTTCGCTCAGGATGACAAATATATCGTAAATAAATATAAATAAACAGGATAATTTCCTGTTATTATCTGTACGAGTCCTACACAGATACGAAGACTCAACGACTTACAGAAAAAATCTACACGGAATCTGCACAGAACGAATCAAACGATGGAGGCGAATTATGGCATTCGTCACCGACAAAGAGGAACTGAAGCCGGGCCTCATCATCTTCCGGCGCGGCGATGTGGAGCATCGCATGTGGTATTGCCGCATGAAGATGCCGAAGGCCGACCGCTACAAGACGGTTTCGCTTAAAACAGCCGACAGAGAAGCGGCGCGGGAACGCGCCTTCGATCAAGACGCGGACATCCGGTTCCGCATCAAGCACGATGTTCCCGTATTCAATCGCCCCTTCCGCGAGGTGGGCAGAGAGTATCTGCTGACCCAGGAGGCGCGGGCGCAACGAGGGGAAATCAGCAAAGCGCGCCCCAAGAAGGTGCGCGCCATCATCGAAGGCGCTTTAGACAAATATGTAGGCTCGACACAGGTTCACCTTATCGGGGATGAGCTTTGGGGCGGCTATCCGGCGTGGCGGCGGGTGAACGGCGCAGGGCGCAACAAGCGCAATGGTGTTCGGGAGGTCAGCGACGAGATGGCCCAGGTCTTCGCGGACAACGAAGCCGAGCGCCGCACTAAGGTTCAACACACGCTTGGCATCCGGGTTTTGAAACCGATTGAAGTCAAACCTTCCGAAGAACGGGTGGTTCCTTTCATCAGCGATTCCACCATCCGCTTTGAGATGTCCATCTTCGGTGCGGTAATGAATTACGCCATCAAGAAGCGTTATGTTCCTGCAAGCCAGCGTTTCGACGAGCGCCCGAAGCTCAAGACGATGCGGCGTGACGAGTTCACACTGGAGGAATACCGCAAGCTCCACACCGTAGGCCGCAAGTGGATTGCGGAGGCCGATAAGCCGTCAAGCGTCTGGTATCGCACCGTCACCTACAACATGATCCTGATTGCCTGCAATACCGGCATGAGGCCAGCGGAGATGAAGAATCTCCGCTGGCGCGACATCATGGCCGCGAAAGACCGCGAGGGACGAGAGATTGTCGTCCTATTCGTGCAGGGCAAGGGAAAGTCTCGCAAGTTGGTCGCCCCCAAGAGCGTCGGGGATTATCTGGAACGCATCCGCGCCATCTCCAAAGCAACGCAACCAGAGGATAGAGTCTTTACCAATACCACGGGCAAGCCCGCAAAGACTCTCTACAATTCCCTGATTGCCGATCTTCTGGACGAAGCGAATTTGCGCGAAGGCACGCAGGGCGTGCCGCGCTCCACTTATTGCTTCCGGCACACCTACGCCACGCTGCGATTGCAAGAAGGCGTGGACGTGTATTTCCTTGCCGAGCAGATGGGAACTTCCGTCCACATGATCGAAGAGCACTACGGGCATGTGAACACGATCAAGCACGCCGACCGCGTGTTGCAGGGGATGGCGGGATGGGAACTGCCGCAGCCGGACGATGCCAGGGCCAGGGCGTCGAAGGCGGCGGAGACGCACGATAAAGACAAACGAGGTCAGCACCGCAGGCCGCGTTGACCGTGAACCTCCCGCAGCCGTTTTTGCCGGAGCCGTGGCGGAGGCAGGCGCAGGGAGGCAATCGTTCCCTGTCCAGCTTGGACTCTTCTCTCTATGAGATTTTTCTGATTTGCCGCTGCCCCGCCGGGGCGTTCTTAGCGGCAAATCTTCGCGCACGAGCCGCCGCTGGCGGCTGTTCTTCGTGCGCTTTGTGTGGCCTTCCTCAACCGTGCCGCTGAGGCTCCCGGCACGTTGCTTCGCCCTAATGCGTGGCGGCCAACACCGAGATGCGCGGCACACGGATTTGATTCTCGCGCTTGCGGGTTTGGGCAATATCGTAAGACGACTGCATCCGCATCAACGTATCCATCTTTACTCCAAAGGCTTTCTCGATGCGGAGCGCCATATCCCCGGAGAGATCGGCGTTGCCATTGAGCAGACTGGACAACGTAGGACGCGAGACGCGCAACGCTATCGCCGCTGCCGTGACCGTCAAGCCTGCGGCCTCGATAATCTCCGTCCGAATGAAATCTCCAGGGTGGGGCGGGTTCTTCATGGGCATGGTCTCTTCTCCTTTGGCCTAGTGGTAATCCTCTAAATCCACGTCGTAAATCTCGCGTTCGGCTGTGTCGATACGAAGGGTCAACCGCCGATTGGCCGTAACACTCAGGCTCCATGTGCCCTTGCGGTCGCCCGTCAAGGTATGCGCCTTCCACGAGAGCAGCATCCGCAACTCTTCCGGGTCTTTCATGTCATCCAGAAAGGCGAGCATCTTGCGGAGTTTTTCTACGGTGTCGGGCGGAACGCTTTTGGTGGCGTCGTCTGTGTAGAGCCTCTTCAAACCCTTATGGACGAAGTTGCGTATTCTCACCTGAACAACTGTAGCCTGTAGCCTAACACTTGTCAAATGCCGAGGCAGGCGTTTCAAGTCGTTTTCATGCTTTTCGGGGAAGAGTCCCTCCCCTCGCTCCAGCCGTCGCCGCCGTCTTCCGCGACCATCCCAGCGGAGCTTGTGTCCTGTCCCGCAACACCCGCCCCTAAATACCAAAACAATGCGGAAGTAGACCTAAATTTCTTCTTTTATCAAGTGCCCCCGCTTCATGCGGCTTTATGGCAGAGCCGGTCGGAACCCGTCAAGGCTCTCCGCTGGCGCTGCGATGAACGGGCTTGAGAACGCCCGGCCTTGACCGAACCCGCCTCGGCTCTGCCCGCCGCGCAAGACATGAAGCGGGGGCACTCAACAAAAGAAATTTGGTTGAGTGCCAAAGGCGAAAGCCCTCCTTCATAATCTCGCCCCACGCGGGCAGCGCAGGAGAGCAAAACGTCATGGCATACCGCAACTATCGCAATACAGCCACCAGCAGCAGGCCGAGCATCTACCAGACCGTCACCGACCGCATTATTTCCAGCCTCAAGGCTGGCGTGATTCCGTGGGAAAAGCCGTGGAAGACACCGCGCTACGTTGGCGGCCCATTCCCGCGCAACTTCTATACCGGCAAACCCTACCGTGGCATCAATGTCCTATTACTTTGGTCCAGCGAGTACAGCTCCCCGTTTTGGCTTACCTTCAAGCAGGCCCAGGCGTTGAAAGGCAGCGTCCGCAAAGGCGAGCACGGGACAACGATTATCTTTTACAAGCAGCTTCCCGAACATGCGAAGAAAGACGACGAAGCAACGGGCGAAGATGAGCGCGTGCCGTTCGTTCTTTGCCACTACACGGTTTTCAACGTGGAGCAGTGCGACGGCTTAACACTTCCTGAAATCTCGCAGCCTGCCATCGCGCCGGAGGTTGACGAAGACGAACTCTGCGAGAGCATCGTCACCGGATGGGAAAATCGGCCCGCACTGCATCTCAATAGTCCCACTGAATACCGTGCTTACTATCGGCCTTCCACCGATTCCGTACACGTGCCCGCACGTTCCCGTTTCGTGGATGCGCCGCACTATTACAGCACACTCTTTCACGAGCTGGTACACAGTACCGGCCACGAGAGCCGCCTCAATCGCACCTTTGGCGACCGTTTCGGAGATGAGCTTTACAGCAAAGAGGAACTGGTAGCGGAGATGGGAGCCGCGTTTCTTTGCGCCATCGCTGGCATTGCTAACGAGCACACCGACCGCAACACCACCGCATACATCCAGAACTGGATTGAAAAGCTGGAAGAAGACAACCGGCTCATCGTTCATGCCGCCGCCAACGCGCAGAGAGCCGTGGACCTGATTCTCGGCAGCACGTTTGAGGAAGAGAACGAGACGACCGAAAACACCGGGGATGCCGCTGTCAGCGGCATCCCCGCAGCCGTTGCAATGAATATCGCTCCGGCGATCTACGGCCATGCTCATCTCTGAGCCGTGGCCGGATGCTTTTATCCAGCTCTCAGATATTCCGAGGGAGTGATAATGCGCGTTCCTTTGTATGCTCCGAGAATCAGCAAATCCTTGTCCCCTGCAACCACCAAATCCGCTTTCGCAAGGGCGGCGCACTCCAGAAACATATCGTCGTTTGGATCACGGCATACCTTTGCCGTGCCTCGAATCTTTACACGGATACCGCGCGCCAGAATCGTTTGCAGCACCGACGTTGCCCGGTGTTGCTCCCAGGAGAATTTTTCTGTTAGGACGCGCACGATCTCTGCGTCAATCTCATCGCAGGTGGCAATCACGTCCTCGCTCATCGCTTTTTCGAGCGCGAGCGTCGGCGTGCCGCGACGTTTCGCAAACTGAAGCGCGGAAATCCAGACGTTTGTGTCTACGACGACGATCACCCGTTAGACCGTACCTTGCGGCGGCGCGGCTTCTCGGCACGCACTTCTTTAATGAGCCGGGGCACATCGGCTTCGGTGTAGCCCTTGGGATTGTGGCCCGCCGCGTACTCGCCCAACTCATCCAGTGTCCGCCGTGCCTGCTGCGCGGAGTAGGTGCGGAAGGCTTCGCGGAATAGCTCGCTCATGGTGCGGCTGTCCCGCTGAGCCAGCGCCTCCGCCCTTTGTGCAAGCTCGGGCGGTAGGCTGATCGTATAGACCTTCGATTTCCTTGCAGTCGCAGTACCCATACCTGAATATTACATTGTAATGGATTCCATTACAATCGGGATGGGGAATCGCCGACGATCACAGGGCAATCGCATGAAGGAAAGTTCAAGCGAGTCCAAAGAGTTCGGCGCGGTAGTTATCGCTGGTTGCGGCAATCAGGCGTCTGGCCTTGATGCCGCCCTTTCGTTTGACCGGATCCATGCGGATCAAGTTCAGGGTAATGTGTTTGAGCGTAGCCAGGTTATGGGCGGAGTGGCCGGTGCGGGCGCGCATCTGGTCGTCGTTGAAGGCAATATCCATGCACCAGTGCAGGCGATTCTCCACCGACCAGTGGGCGCGAATGGCAGCACCTATCCGCTGCGCATCGGAGCTTAGGCTGCTGATAAACAAACGCCGTTCCAGCGTGTTTTTTCCGTTGATCTCCCGCTGGCTTTCAACGACTGCAAACGACCTCAGTCCTGGCCATTGCTCTGGCTTATGCAGGCAGTTGAGTTGATCAAAGGCCCAGCAGCGGCGGGTTTCGATGCGTCCATGGCCCTTTTCAATGCTTTCGGCAAAACGATGCGGCGTATCGGTGGCCGGATGGGCGCGGAAACAGTTCCAGAATTCCTCAATGGATTCGGCCAGTTTGGGCTGATTGTCCTTGACGGCCAAAACGTAATCGGCGCCTCGCTCCCGGATCGCCTGCGCGATGTTGGCCTGCGTTCCCATGGCATCAATGGTGACCGTGCAGCCGGTCAGCGCCAGAGTGGAAAGTAGCTCTGGAATGGCGGTCTTTTCGTTGGATTTTTCCGCTGTAGCCCGCTGCCCCAGCACCAGTCCGGCCCCGGCGGCAAAGGCAGAGACCAGATGCAGCGCGGTGGCATCGATCCCGCCCGAACGACGGCTGGTTTTACCATCGATGGCTACCACATCCGCGCCCAGCGCGGGGATCACACCGCTTACCCACTGCCGGAATGCGGCCTCGAACTGGCTGGGATCGATCAGCCCGAACAGGCGTCCGAAGGTATCGTGCGAGGGGATACCGTGCGCCAGGCACAGGTAGCGACGCAACCAGTCCACCTTCTCCTTGGCCCATAACTCGATCTCAACGAAGGTATCGGCTCCGACCAAGACCGCGTTGACGGCCACCACAAGAAGCTCGACAAGATCGTGATCGACCTTCCCTTTTTGTCGGGGATCGTGAATCGATACAAATACATCGGCCAAGCGCAACTTGCCTTCTGTCTCCATCAAACCCTCCGTGAAGACAGAAAAACAGCTCACATGCCTATCCGGAAGTATCTTCGCGTATCCCTACCGAATGTGCCTTCGCCTTTTCTTCATGCGATGGCCCTGCCGACGATCATCAGAACGCCTCTGTATTCGTTCCAAAATCGGCGGGAACATCCCGTCAGTCCCCAGGTTTCAGGTTTCAGCCCTGTGCGAGATTGCCGCGTCAACTAACCTTTGCATCAGCGCCTCGTACGCTTTCTCCAAAGTTTCGATGTCATGGGGGCTGCTCGTTAGATGTGCATTCACCGCCGCAAGCCATTCGCGTTTGAGGTCCAAACGTTTGACATCGGTGAAGGTGAAGATTCGTGTTTGGACGACCTGGAAGAAATCTGCTGTTTTGCGCCTTTTGTCTTCTCGCTCTTTTGGGGTCAATTCTGTCTCAAACATCGCCTCGACCTCTGCATACATGGACGCAGTAAGGGCTCCTATAAGCTCTCGAAATTCTTCGTGTCTGCGATCACGCATCCACTGTTCTCTCTGCGATGATCGCGACAGGAAATTCCCGACAACAATACCGCAAAGAGTTCCGATAATGCCAAGACTAGCGACGACGACCGTAACCGTCCCTTGCCCCATTGAGGCTCCCCTTTCCCTGGCGACGTGGTCTATTTTTCATCTCGAGACCTGGGCCGCCCGCCGTTTTCATCGGCAAAACAACCTCCACCTTCCGGACGCCTACTTCTTGGAATTTAGTGGAATCAAAGAACGGACAAATGTTAATTCCATACTCTACCGCTGCCGCCTGGATATGATCCTGTGGAGCTGTGCGGTGCGCCTGCTCGAATTTAAATTGCGGGTGAAACTGTGATTGCATCAGCATACGCTTACAAGGGAATGCGTACTGTTTGACGTGCTCCGTAGCGACTACGGCAACGTCGCCCGGGCTTGGCCGATACGTGGGGTCGATTTTCACAGTCTGGGTGAACGCGTCAAAGTTCCGGTGAAACGGATCGTCTATAACCCTATGGCAATGAGCCGTCTGGCTGGTACATTGTCGTCCTTCTAAGTAACAAGAAATCGTCAGATATGCGTTAAATGGATCGCTTACGAATTCGCCATTGATCTGCGTCATTGTGCCTTTCCAGCTACCCGCGAGCCGGAGTAGTTCAGCCCCTCTCTTTAGATCCTCCAAGGTGGAAGTGATCCCGGCCCAGTGCATTGTTCGTCCGCCGACCTTCTGTTCGCCGTAAACAGTTGTCGACTGAGCTAGGCTAATTGCAATCGGTAGGTTCTCAGATCTGCTATCCGGAAAAATAATGAAAATGGCACAATCTTTCAGAACATCCAGCGGATCGATTAACTGAAGCTGACCATCTTGGAGCCTTATGGTGAGGGCAGGGGAAGCGTTGACATCTGATGCGCCGGGTGCTTCCATTTTGATTCTCCGATTCGGGGATAGCATTCAGCCAACCGCCTCGCTGGCGCCGGTTCTCTTGAAATTCTACCTTCCGAGCGCCGGGCGCCCCAGGTCTCGCTTTTGAGACCTGAGGTTGGGAATCGGCGGGTGGCTCCGGGCGCGCCCTGGGGCAAATGTGACGGCGCATTTCAGGGGCCGGGCGGTTGCATGGACTGAGAGGTATCCTGCTCAACTCGCCGGATGATGACGGGGATCAAATCGGACATCTCGGGCGGCAGCCGGACTGAGAGTTGGGCTGCGGAGAGGTATTCGTCCGGGTAGAGGATAACGACACCTCTTATGGGGTAGGCATTTGCGGCGAAATTCGACTCTGTTCCCATCCCTTCGGTGTTGGGAGGAGTTGTATATTCGACGGTGTCTTTATTTTTATAAGTCAATTTGTCTGCGGGATAGGGGCCATAGGGGAACGTGCTTGCCGGTTCAAGACCTTCGGCGATCACATCGCTGACGAAATCCCAATGGGCGGGAAAAAGTCGAGCAACGATCCGTGCAACCGCAAAGCGGCCTGATGTGCCGCCGTCCGCTTCACTGAGTTGGATTCCATAGCCGGGGATGCCCTTCCAGCTACCTGAAAATAGATCGGCGGAATTGAGCGGCATTGGAGTTACGTATAGGTTCGAACCGCTGGAGCCGTACGTCTCGAAGCAGTACCAGCCGCGCGGGCCGAGAACATTTACGCCGTCCGAGTCCTGGTAATAAGCAATCTTTTGAGCCAGACGCGGAGAGATTGTGATTCGCATGTATTGCCCAATCGGCGCGTCCTTTGGACCCACCTGGCCGTCCGCTTTGCAGCCCACAAACGGGACATCTATCGGCTGTGGCGAGTTATTGTGCTTGTAAGTGAGCAAAGCGGCTACGGCGACAAAGAGCAGAAGGAAGAAGCTCAATACACTAGCGCGCCCAATCCTCCAATTAGGATGCGAATTGACTGCTTTGACATCGGATACTGCGGGCGTTTCCATCTTGACTCTCCGGTTTAGCGCAAGTTTACACCCAGTTGCAAGGGAGCCAATTTCAACTGGTGACTGCGGTTGACTCTGAATTGCTCCGAATCCCCGTGTTTATGCAGGTTCCGCACTCTCTGCGGTTGCTCTTGATGTATGCCGGTATCTGCACAGGGTCCCCGGTATTTTCCCCTGTATGATTTTTCCTCTTTTTAGGTGTGCGGAATGTGCGATTCATTCGGAGTTTTCAGTCCAGTACGCTACGCGCGCGTATCGCTCACGCAGCGCCGGGGGAATCCGGCATAGGAAACCATCACGGCACACTCGCGGGCACGTCCTGACGGCGTTGTGTGCGACGCGATGTGGCCTATTCTTCCTCCGGCACGTACAGCTTCGGCGGATGACCTTCAATCCAGTTCCGCGCCTGCTCCTGTACGTGGGATAGATCGGCGGGCGATAGGTGCGAGGCCGCCTCTTCCCGAGCTTCCACAGCGAGCTTTGTGAGGTCGGCTAGCGGTCTGCCAGCCGCAGCCAGATCGAACCAGAAATAGGCTAGCACGTAATCCTGCGGCACACCCCGGCCAGTGACGGAATCCAAGCCAAGGTTGTACTGCGCTATGGCATCGCCCTGCTCGGCGCACTTGCGATACCAGAGGGCCATGGCGGCGCTTGGCTTGGCGTCGGCGGGCGTAGTCCATGGCAAGACTGCTCTGGCCGTACATTTACACCCCTCCTCAACTCCGGGCCGTGTCCACTTGCCATCCACGAATAACCCCTTGGCGATTTCATATTTCTTCCCATTGGCTGCGCGATGAGCAGAATCCTGCCGAATATCTGCGGCTGTTGGGCAATCACACCATGGGTCTTTCATGCAGGGAGCATTCGCATACATCCATATCGCGTGAGTGATTCCAAGGGAAGATTGGCGCTCTCGGTTGATTTGCTCCGTGGCTTTATTGTGCAAGTTGCGTGTGATTTCCCACGCACGTTCTTGGGGCATTCCCTCGATTCTCACCAGCGCCGCAACCAACGAACGGTGATCCCGTCCTGCCAGTACGGAACTTAGCGCAGCCTCATAAATCTGTGGGATGTGTTTCTTTTCAATACCGCCAAGCAATTCGATATTTTTGCGCAGGTTTGCTTTGACACTCTTGCTCACTGTTGAAGGATCGAATTCAACGGCGAACGGCGAATGGAATCGCTTAACATCTGTCGGCGGATTTGGAATTGCCGTAGCGGACACGGGTGCCCCGCAATTCCCGCAAAATCGCGCGCCTTCTACGTTGCGAGAGCCACATCGGGTACAGATCGGCATCTCAGTGCTCCAAGAGTTTGCGAAGATTAGTCTATACTCTTCTCCCGTACGAGATAAGGGCTGCAATTATCCCATCAGAACCCCTTGAACAACTCTTCCAGCTTCAGATCAAGGGCCTGTGCCAGCGCGTACAGGGTGTCAATTCTGGCGGCAACGGCTCCATTCTCGATCTGGCTAAGGTGTGCTCGTCCAATTCCAGCCATGTCGGCAAGCTGGGTCTGAGACAAGCCATGCTTTTCCCTTAATTCACTCAAACGGCGACCGAGGCGGATGGGAAAAGAGATTGCCATTTCCCCATCGTTACCGCCATGATCGGCTAGAATGTTCGGTAAGCCGAACATTGAATAGCTCGGACGCGCCGGAGAATTGATCGGGGAAACGGAGGATTCGCAATGATCTATCGAGTGGTGATCCTGAGTGCCGTTTTACTGGCGGCAACGCTGGTTGACCTGTGAGTGCGCGTACCTGCGGGCACGTCGAGCAATGAAGGCAACGTCAGAAAGGCAGGCAAAGGATGAGTAGCAATCACAGCCGCATCATGGCTATCGGTCTCGCGGTCCTGTCCGCGCTGCAAATCGCCGCGCAGAGCCTCAGCCCGGTGAAAACCGAAGCTCTTCCTGGTGGGGTCACAGTCCAAACGTTACCCAATGGAAACAAAGTCAAATTCTTACCGTATGGGAAGGCGGCATTTGGGAATGCGGTTTTGATTTACCCCAATGGGAACACGATCAAAGGCACCTACACGGTTTTGGCTACTGGAGAAAGGCGTGCAAATTTTCCCTACGCGAATGAACTCGACATCCTGCCTGAAGGGACAACGACTTCGCATCTCTCGAATGGGTTTATAGCTGAATTCTTCCCCAACGGGCAGTCTACCTTGATCGTTCCCGGCCACTGGATATTCACCGTTCAATCCAAGAATCTTCCCAATGGAGACAAGATGTTGATGCTGCCCGGCGGAAACGATCTTGAAATCGATCCCGGCGGAAAAACGACATTGATCCTCACCAGCGGGGAGAGAGTCGAAGGCGATTTCGACTTGGGGGCTGATGGAAGCACGATTACAACTCTTCCCACCGGGAGCAAGATCGAAAGGTTTCCAAGCGGGAGGGAAGATGTCACCCTTCGCAATGGCTACAATATCGAGAAGTCGTTGGATGGAACGGTTTCGATGGACCTGCGATCGATAGGCGGCGAAGCATCAGTCAAGTTTACGCTTAGTCCGGGACTTGCTACCCAACTGGTTCTTCCGGGCTCGATCATTTTCAACATTCCCTCATCTTGGATTGTCAAGGATGGCTCGGTATCCAATCACCTCGTGATTGTCTGCGGCTGCCGCTTCAGGGACTTTTGGATCAGAGCCATCGTGCCCTATGACGGGAAGAACGGCGATGGTTTACCCCAAATCGAACGGGCATTTTTGCCCCCCACCGTTCCTTTTAAGGGGATGCCTGGAATAACCCAGCCTGATACCGCCAAGCCTGGTTCGCCGCTTGCAGAGCTAATCGATAAGAACTGCAAGAATCATTAACAGGAGCTCTCTTATGAATGTGTTTTTCGATTGCTCCCGGAGTTGGGCCACAAGCTGATTTGCGACATTGAGGTGCGGGAGATTGCCCGCAACCAGCAAAAGCGGCGTGATGAGGAAGCCTCGACAAAAACAGTCAATCTGGAAGTGGGCACGCGACGGGCGATTCTGAAACGCTCCGGCTAGTGGGCGCAGTTACAGCCAGAAGTCAAGATGCCGCCTACGCGGGATGACGTGGGGCGGGCCATTACTTTGGAAGAGGAAACGGCACTGCTACAGGCTTGCAGTCAGTCTCGTTCCCGCTCTCTTGTTCCATTTGTTACCCCGGCGATTGAAACCGGGGCGCGGTACGGCACTATTCGCACACTCGAATGGGGCAACGTGAACTTTGAGAATCGCTGTCTGAAATGGGGCAAGGACAAGACAGCAGCCGGAACGGGGCGGGTAGTTCCCCTCAGCCAAAAGGCAATGGCTGCGCTCAGCTTTTGGGCAACACACTTCCCGAAGCGCAAGCCGGAGCATTACGTGTTCCCGGCAGAGCGGTATCCATATCAATTCAGTTGGCGATGCCTGTGGCGCGGGCGGTTCAAATCCGCGCTGCTGTCGCAGCGGTTGAAGGCAGCGACACGTCACCCCCAACTGGGATGCTGTCGGTAAACGTGGCCTGCGTTCACGTTTACCAGCGTCAACGCGCATAGAATCAGCAACTTAGCCAACGGCGAATCCAATCACAGTTTTAGCGTTTACGCCGGTAAACGCGCAGAGCACTCCACAGGGCGCGGTGCGTAAACGCGCTGATAAACAAAGGCTTCCATCAATCGGCGCTTGACGGCCAAAATCGTAGGGTGCAAGCTGGTTTCGAGGCGGGTTCCCCATGAGCACTCCCCGCATCCCGGCTCCGTTGCAGTCTCCAGCCTCACCGACCAGTGAAGCGCGTCCAGTTCTCCGTGCCAAAACCATCGCCACCAGAGTAACGCCGGAAGAGTTGACCGAGGTAGAAACCGCCGCCGAAGGCGCGGGAAAAACCGTAGCCGAATGGCTGCGTGAGCTGGCCTTGAAAGCCGCGCGGCAACGTCCGGCAGACCCTACTGAACTGGTGCTGGCCGAGGTCTCGGCACTGCGCTACATGCTCCTGAATCTCTTTCACGCGACAGCCCAGGCGAACGCGGAAGGCAAGCATCTCCTGCCCGATTCCGTGGTCAAAATTCGGGACCAGGCGAATGCGCGGAAGCTGGCCGACGCCCGCAAATTGCTCACAGAGTTTCTTTCGCAGGAGGGAGCGGAAGGGGGCAAGCAGTGAGCCGCCCCATGCGTTTCCCAAGCCGGACGGGGCGGCTGTTCTGGCTTCTTTTCTGGCTTGCGGTTGGCCCGCTTGTGCTCATCTTCCCGGCATCGGCATGGCTCGCGTGGACGCTCGCGCCGCTGCAAAAGGTTTACCTCACGACCTATGCCGCCAGCTCCGTAGGGGCTGGGATTCCGCACAGCGAAATGACTATCCGCTGGGTGATGAAGACCGCTCCGAGGCGGAAGCCGGTTCCCGCTTCCGCCGAGGATGTGGTGTCCGGGCCGGACCCGAAACTGCCCGTCAGTCTCTCGCCCAAAGCTATCGAGGAGGGCTGGCGTGGAGTAGCCTACAGCGCCCCGGAGAAAGTGTTTTCAGACGGCCTCGCCAAAGGATTGCGGGAGTACGTTTATGACGGCGTGAGCGTGTGGTGGTTGTTTGGACGGCCCATGCTCAACAGCCTTGCGGCGCTGATGCTGCTCTATGTGCTCTGGCTCCAGAGGAAGCAGATTTTTGGGCGACGGCGACAACAAGAAGAACGCCACGGACGGAGGACCAAAGGCCCGGAGCTGGCATCGGCTTTGCGGTGGCGTGGTGCAAAAACGGACGGCATACGGTTCTGTCTGCGCTTTGAGAGTCGCCTTTTGCGGTGGTTGCCCTTTGGCCCAAGCTACTGCGTCCCGAAGCGCCTTGAAGCCAGCCACATTCTGATGATGGGCGACACAGGTTCAGGCAAGTCGAACGCCATCCGGCAGCTTCTCCGCCAAGTGCAGGAGCGCGGAGAGAGCGCCATCGTTTACGACCCGGCAATGGACTTTGTGAGCGAGTTTTACTCGCCCACGCGTGGGGATTTGATTCTCAATCCGCTGGACCAGCGTTGCCCGTATTGGGGGCTAGGCGATGAGATCGACCGCGACGAAACAGCGACGACCATTGCCGCCGCGTTTCTGCCGGAAAGGGAGTACGAGAAAGAGTTTTTCACCGATGGGCCGCGCCGGATACTAGCCCATCTGCTCAAGCGGCAACCGCAGCCCAGGGACATTCTGAGCATGATGGCGGACACGTCGCGGATCGAGTTTGCCGTGAAAGGAACGCCGCTGGCCGCGCTGCTCGATGCAGGAGCACCGGCACAGCGGGCGGGTGTGCTGGCGAGCTTAAACATGGTGGCGGATAGCTTAGAACTGTTGCCGGAGTGGGAACATACGAGGCCGACGTTTGCGACGGCAGAGTGGTACACCAGCCGAAAACGATGGGTGTTTCTCACGTCCACTCCGGCCTATCGCGCGAAGGTTTTGCCGCTACATTCTGTGTGGCTCGATTTATTTATCCTTCGCATGATGGGCTACTGCGAAGACCAGACGGCGGAGCCGGTATGGTTTGTGTTAGACGAGCTGGCCTCATTGAATAAGCTGCCGCAGCTCCACACCGCCGTCACGGAAAGCCGCAAGTATGGCAATCCCGTTGTGATGGGCTTTCAGGGGCGCAGCCAGCTTGAAAAACGCTACGGCCAGGACGCAGAGGCTATGCTTTCGCAGCCCGCGACCAAGCTGTTTTTCAAGACCACCGAGCCGCGTGCGGCCAAGTGGATTTCCGATGCTATCGGAGAAATCGAGGTGGAGCGGTTGAAGGAATCGCGCAGCATGAGGCTGCTAGGCAGCAGGAAATCGTATGCGATGGAGATTGCAACGAAACCGCTTGTCATGGCTTCGGAAATCTCCGGTCTGGAGCCATTGCACGGCTTCATCAAACAGGAAAACAAGGTTGTTCCGGTCCATTTCCAGTTAGCGAAAAAGTGCAGCAACCAACCGGAGTTCATCGAGCGTAAAATGCAGAAGGTTGTGCCCAGGCCGTCACCGCCGACGCAGGCGACGACGGCTCGCGCAGAGCAACCCAAGACGCCTACAGCGGCCCAGGCCGCGCTTCCACTTTTCGATGCGTCCGCTGACCAACCCACGGACAAACCCAAAGAGGCGTTTGTATGGGATGAGAGCAAAGGAATCGACTGATGGCAAACCGCACAGCGTACGTTTTTGTCTTCGATGGTTTTGCAGATTGGGAACCCGCATCCGCCTTGGCTGAGCTGCGGCGAACATTCGGGTTTTCTGTTAAGACCTTCTCTCTCTTGACCAATCCCATTGTGAGCATGGGTGGATTAAAGGTGACACCCGATTTGTGTTTGGAAGAAGTCCGGCCCGAGTTGGCAGGCATCCTCATCCTTCCAGGTGGTGATATGTGGATGGGAGGAGAGATCGGCGGGATTACAGCCCTCATAGAAACCGTCCATCAAGCGGCACGTCCGATTGCTGCGATTTGCGCTGCGACACTGTCCCTGGCACATGTGGGGCTGCTCAACGATCATCGACATACAAGTAACGGAGAAGGATTTATCGCCAAATATGTACCCGCATATTGTGGTCATGATTTTTACGTAAAAGCGCCTGCCGTGAGAGACAGAAGTGTAATCACAGCGAACGGTCTTGCTCCGTTTGCCTTTGCAGCAGAAATATTTCGCGCTGTGGCACCCGACCGCGCAAATGACATTGCAACTTACGAAGGGCTTTATTCGCGCGGCCTGCTAGACGATTGAATTTTTCCTCTCGCCTAAGAGTGAGCCTACAATTCTCACAGGCAGGAACGAGACTGCCGCGCAATTATTGAGTAACGCCCCATGCTGACGATCTCCAAACCGCTGTCAGCTTCTCAGGTACGGACGTACCATGAGCGGGAGTTTGCTTCGGAGCGGCAGAACTATTGGAGCCGCGACCAGCAAGGGCATAGCGAATGGCAAGGTAAGCTGGCCGACCAGTGGGGTTTATCGGGTTCAGTTGGCAATGAGCACTTCGCTAGGCTGACCGAAGGACAGCACCCGGAGACGGAAGCACAACTCGTTCGCCATCAAACCTCCAAAACCTATGAGGGAAAATTCGGCAAGGAAGTAACGAGCGTAGAACATCGCGCTGGTTGGGATGCTACGTTCTCCGCGCCGAAGTCTGTTTCTCTCACTGCACTTGTGGGCGGCGATGAGCGCGTAAGAGAGGCGCATCGGGAAAGTGTGCGTGTTGCCCTCGGAGAGTTGGAAAAATACACGCAGGCCCGCATCGGCAATGTCCACGCGCCGGAGACAACAGGAAAATTCGTTGCAGCTACCTTCGAGCACGACACCGCGCGTCCAGTGGACGGCTACACCGCGCCGCAACTCCACACCCATGCTGTGATCTTCAATGTCACCGAGCGCGACAACGGACAAACCCGCGCCTTGCAGCCGCAGGAGCTATTCGCTTCGCAACGCTATGCCACCAGCGTTTACCGTTCCGAGTTGTCGATGCGGTTGCAGGGGTTGGGTTATGAGCTGGAGCGCGGCAAGCACGGACAGCCGGAGATCAAGGGCTATACGAAAGAGTATCTGGAAGCCAGCAGCCCGCGCCGGGAGCAGATCAAAGACCATCTCCGCGAGATGGGATTAGATGGAGCGGGAGCCGCGCAGGTGGCCGCACACCGAACGCGGGACAGCAAGGAGCTGTTATCGCCGGAAGAGGTGTTAGAACGGCATCGGAATCTGGCCGCACAATATGGACATCAGGCCGACAAAGTTGTGGCCGAGGCGCGGGCGCATGAACAGCGCCACGTCTACGAACCCGACCGAATCGCGCAGCAGGCCGTCACCTATGCCCGCGATCATCTCTTCGAGCGTTCCGCCGTGCTGGACCGGCGAGACATTGTGGAAGCGGCTCTCAATCGCGGCATGGGTGAGACGACGTATGCCCACGTCCGGCAGGAGTTCGCGCAGCGGGCCGCGCGGGGTGAGTTCCGCACGGTCAATCATGCCGGAGCGGGACAGCAGTACACCACCGCCGCAATGCTTCGCATGGAACGCGAGATTGTTCAAAGAATGCAGGAGGGCAATCAGCGTAGTATGAGCGACCCGATGCTGGTTTCTCCGCAGATTCGGATTACGACGGAAGACCGCCACTCGGAGCTGAATGCCTCGCAGCGCCAAGCCGTCGACCAAGTGTTTCTTTCCCGCGAAAAGATGGTGGGATTGGATGGAGTCGCCGGGGCTGGCAAGACAACGACACTGGCCGTCATCCGTGAAGGAGCGGAAGCACAGGGATACAGGGTCGAAGGCTTCGCGCCCACGTCCCGCGCGGCGCAAAAGCTGGCCGACGCAGGCATGGAAACGTCCACGCTGCAAAAGCATCTTGCGTGGGGACAGCAGCCGGACACCGGAGAACGCCGCCTGTATGTGCTCGATGAATCCTCGCTCGCATCCACCAAGCAGATGCACGAGTTTGTGAACCGCCTTCATCCCCACGACCGCGTGTTGCTGGTGGGCGACCGGAGACAGCATGAGGCAATCGAGGCCGGGCGTCCCTTCGCGCAGCTCCAGGACGCGGGCATGAAAACGGTAAAGCTCGAAGAGATCGTCCGCCAGAAAGACCCGGAGTTAAAACAGGTGGTCGAGCATCTTGCGCGTGGCGAGGTAGGCGAGGCCGTGCGGGGTTTGGAGCGGCAGGGCCGCGTGCATGAGATTTCAGGCTGCGAGGAACGCATCGCCGCGATAGCAAAGGAATACGCGAAGTCGCCGGAGGGTACACTGGTTGTCTCTCCCGACAACCGTTCCCGCGTGGAGATCAACTTGGCGATTCATGGCGAGATGCAGGAGCGCGGGTTAGTCAGTAAAGACGAACATCTAATTGCGGCGCTTGTGCCGCGCCAAGACCTTACCGGGCCAGAGCGGACATGGGCCGCGCGGTACGAGTTCAACGACGTAGTACGCTATGCCCGCGCGTCGAAAGAAACCGGCATGGAACGCGGCGAATACGCGCGGGTCAAGAGTGTTGACGCGGAGAAAAACCTGTTGACGGTCGTGCGGGCCGATGGCTCAGAGCTGACCTATGATCCTCGACGGCAGCAGGGCGTTTCTGTTTACCGCGAGGAACCGCGCAGCTTCGCCGTGGGCGACCGCATCCAGTTCACTGCACCGGCCAACGACTTGAAGATTGCCAACCGCGAACTAGGGACGGTGGAAGCCATCGGCCAAGACGGACAGATGCGTTTGAAGATGGACGGAGGCCGCGATGTGCAACTCGATCCGCGCGAGCATCCCCATCTCGATCACGGTTATGCGGTGACGAGTCATTCCAGCCAGGGACAGACCGCAGAGCGCGTGTTGATACACGTCGATACCGAGCTGGCCGCGAAAGACCTGCTCAACAGCCGCATGGCTTATGTCGCCGTCTCGCGCGGGGCCGAGGACGCGCAGCTTTTCACCAACGACCGCGAGAAGCTGCCGGAGGCATTAGGGCATGACGTATCCCATGAGAGCGCCCACATACCAGCGATGAAGCCGGAGCAAGCCATCACGCCACCACAGCAGGAAATCGCCCCTGTCATCGAACACGGCTACGGCATGGGACATAGCCTCTAACCCTATGAATCGTCTCTGTAGAATGGTGTCTCGTGTTCAAGAAATGCACAGAAATCGAGAAAACGCCTGCACAGTTCCTACACAGCCAAAAATGGCATATTTATCTCTCGAAAAATCAGTGATTTATAAAAATCTACTCACCCGCTCAGAATGACAGCGCCGAGGGTGGGAAGCCCAATTTTGATTTCTCTCCTCACGCTCACGGCAGGCTACCGCACAGAAGCTTTGAGCGCACCGGGCAGGGCATCCAGCGCAAGATTCAGTTCCAGCACATTCACGCGCGGCTCGCCCAGCAGGCCAAGCTGGCGTCCTTCGGTATGCGCGAGTACGAGCTGGCGCACGTCGTCTTCCTTCAGTCCTCGGGCATGCGCCACGCGGTTTACCTGAAAGAGCGCGGCAGCGGGCGTGATGTCCGGATCGAGCCCGGAGGCGGAGGTCGTGACCAGATCGATGGGCACTGGCAACGCCGGATTTTCCTTGCTCAAGACCGCCGCATCCTGCGCCACGCGGTCCATGAGCTTCCTGTTGGTTGGGCCGAGGTTCGAGCCACCCGAGCTGGTGGCGTCGTACCCGTTGCCCGCCGCCGACGGCCGTGCATGAAAGTTGCGATCGCTGGTGAAGGGCTGCGCCAGGATGCGCGAACCGATCACGTTTCCATTGCGCGTCACAAGCTGGCCGTTGGCTTTTTCATGAAAGAGCAGTTGAGCGGCGGCGGTCACTACCAGCGGGTAGACGAGCCCCAGCAGAACGGTTGTCACCACGGTCATCAATACGGATTGCAAAAGTAGCTTTTTCATCGATTTCCTCACGCAAGTCCTATGGCGGTAATCAGCAGGTCAATTGCCTTGATGCCGATAAAGGGCGCGATCAGCCCGCCAACTCCATAAACAAGCAGATTGCGGCGCAGCAGAACATCGGCGTTCATGGGCCGGTAACGCACGCCGCGCAAGGCCAGCGGCACCAGCGCAATAATAATCAGCGCGTTGAAGATGATGGCCGAAAGCACGGCCGATTGCGGCGTCTTGAGCTGCATGACGTTGACGGCGTTCAGCACCGGGAAGGTGGCGGCGAACATGGCCGGAATGATGGCGAAATACTTGGCCACATCGTTGGCAATCGAAAACGTTGTGAGCGCGCCGCGCGTCATCAAGAGCTGTTTGCCGATCTCGACAATCTCGATCAGCTTGGTCGGATTGGAGTCGAGATCGACCATGTTGCCGGCCTCTTTCGCTGCCTGCGTTCCGGTGTTCATGGCCACGCCGACGTCGGCTTGAGCCAGCGCGGGCGCATCGTTCGTGCCGTCGCCGGTCATGGCCACCAGCTTGCCTTCGGACTGTTCGCGGCGGATCAGCCGCATCTTTTCTTCCGGCGTGGCCTCGGCCAGAAAGTCGTCCACGCCAGCTTCGCGCGCGATGGAGGCCGCCGTCAGCGGGTTATCGCCGGTGATCATCACCGTGCGGATTCCCATGGAGCGCAACTGCGCAAAACGCTCGCGCATACCGCCCTTGACTACGTCCTTCAAGTAGATGACGCCAACCGCGCGGCCGTTTTCCGTCACCACCAGCGGCGTGCCTCCCTGGCTGGCGATCTTCTGCGCGGTGATCCTGACCTCGGGCGGAAGCTCCGTGCCCTGCTGTTGCAGGTAGCGCTCAATCGCTTCAAGCGCGCCCTTGCGAATCACCTGTCCACCGAAGTTCAGCCCGGACATGCGCGTCTGCGCGGTGAAGGGCACGAACTGCGCGTCGAGCATACCCAACTCGCGTCCGCGCAAGCGGTATTTCTCCTTGGCGAGCACCACGATGGAGCGGCCTTCGGGCGTTTCGTCGGCCAGCGAGGAAAGCTGCGCCACATCGGCCAGATGCGCCTCGGTGATGCCCGGAGCGGGCAGGAATTCCGCCGCCTGGCGGTTGCCAAAGGTGATGGTTCCGGTCTTGTCTAGCAGCAGCGTGTTCACGTCGCCCGCGGCTTCGACGGCGCGGCCCGACATGGCAAGCACGTTGTGCTGAACCAGACGATCCATGCCCGCAATGCCGATGGCGGAAAGCAGGCCGCCGATGGTGGTGGGAATCAGGCAGACCAGCAGCGAGACCAGCACGAAGATGGTTTGCGGCGCGGCACTGTAGATGGCCAGTGGCTGTAGCGTGATGACGGCCAGCAGGAAAATGATCGTCAGCCCGGCCAGCAGAATGTTGAGCGCAATTTCATTGGGCGTTTTCTGCCGTGCAGCGCCCTCGACCAGAGCAATCATGCGGTCGAGAAAAGTGTCGCCGGGGTTGGAGGTGATGCGAATCTTCAGCTCGTCGCTGAGGACGCGCGTGCCGCCGGTTACCGCCGAGCGGTCGCCGCCTGCTTCGCGAATGACTGGCGCGGACTCGCCGGTGATGGCTGACTCGTCAATCGAGGCGATGCCCTCGATGATTTCGCCGTCACCGGGAATCAGCTCGCCAGTCGAAACCAGCACGATGTCGCCCACGCGCAGGGTGGCGTTGGGCACCTGCTCGATTGCCCCGGTGTTCCCGAGGCGATTGGCTAGCGTTTCCGACTTGGCGCGGCGCAGCGTTTCGGCCTGGGCCTTGCCGCGGCCCTCCGCGATGGCTTCCGCAAAGTTCGCGAACAGCACCGTGAACCACAGCCAGAGCGTGATTTGCAGGTTGAAGGAAAGACTGGCGTGCGGGTGCATCACATCGCGCAGCAGCAGCACGCTGGTCAGCACGCTGCCGATCTCGACGACGAACATGACGGGGTTGCGCATCATGGCGCGCGGGTTCAGCTTGAGCAGCGCATTGAGCGCGGCGCTGCGGAGGATTTTCGTGTTCAGAATTGCAAGTGAAGCATGATTCTTGCTCATCTCAAAAGACCTTTCCGGCCTGCATTTGCAGGTGCTCAAGCACGGGGCCAAGACTCAGCGCGGGAAAGAACGTCAGCGCGCCAACAATCAGAATCACGGAAATCAGCAGCAGGGAAAACGTCGCGGTTGTCACCGGGAAGGTTCCGAGCGAGGGCGGAACATATTTTTTCGAGGCCAGGTTTCCGGCCAGGGCCAGCATGGGAACAATGATGCAGAAGCGTCCGATCAGCATGGTGACGCCGATTGTGAGGTTGTACCAGACCGTGTTGGCGCTGAGTCCGGCAAAGGCCGAGCCGTTGTTGCCCGCCGCCGAGGTGTAGGCGTAGAGCACCTGCGTGAGGCCGTGCGGGCCGGGATTGCTGATGGCGCTGGTGCCGAACGATGGGCTTACCAGCGAGATCGCGGTGAAGGTCAGAATGGCAAGCGGGAGGATGAGGATCGAAAGCATTGCCATCTTCACGTCAAAGGCTTCGATCTTTTTGCCGAGATACTCCGGCGTGCGGCCGACCATCAGCCCCGCGATGAACACCGTCAGCACGACGAAGATCAGAGCGCCGTAAAGGCCCGAGCCGACGCCGCCGAAAACGACCTCGCCGAGCAGAATGTTGACCAGCGTCACCATGCCGCCGAGAGGCGTGAAGGAGTCATGCATACCGTTGACGGCGCCGCAACTGGCGTCGGTGGTCACGGTGGCAAACAGCGCGCTGCTGGCGATGCCGAAGCGCACCTCCTTGCCTTCCATGTTGCCGCCGCTTTGCTGCGCTGTGGCCGTTTGCGCCACGTTATGCAAGAGCGGATTGCCGTGCGCCTCGGCCCAGTAAGCCGTCGTGACGCCGACAAGAAACAGCGCCGCCATGGCTGCCCAGACGGCCCATCCATGGCGTTGCGAGCCGGTGATGCGGCCCAGCGTGTAGGTCAGCCCCGCGGAGATCGCGAAGATGGAAAGCATCTGGAGAAAGTTCGATAGCGGCGTGGGATTTTCAAACGGATGCGCGCTGTTGGCGTTGAAAAATCCTCCGCCGTTGGTGCCGAACATCTTGATTGCTTCCTGCGACGCCACCGGACCTTGCGCGATGATCTGCGTCGTGATGGCCGTGCCGTCGGCGGCCTTCTGCGGCTCGACAATGCGCGCCGTGTCGTAGGGGCGCAGGTTCTGCACCACGCCCTGCGAAACCAGAACCAGCGCGAAGACGAAGGAGACCGGCAGCAGCAGCCAAAGCGTGACCCGCGTCATGTCCACCCAGAAGTTGCCGAGGGTTTTGCACTGCCGGCGCGCAATGCCGCGAATGAAGGCGATGGCCAGCGAGACACCGACGGCAGCCGAGGCGAAGTTATGGTACGCCAGCCCAGCCATCTGGGTCAGGTAACTCATCGTCGTTTCCGGCGTGTAGGCCTGCCAGTTTGTATTGGTGGTGAAGCTGGCGGCGGTGTTGAAAGCCAGCTCTTGCCCAACCGCCGCCAGATGTTGCGGATTCAGCGGAAGGAATTGCTGGACGCGCTGCAACAGATAGAGCAAGAGCATCGAAACCAGGCTGAACAGCAGCATGGCCGCGCCGTATTCCGTCCAGCGCATCTCGTGCTTTTCATCCACGCAACAGAGGCGATAGACAAGGCGCTCGACCGGACGCGCCACGGGATCGAAGAAGGTACGCTCGTGCTCGAAGAACCGCGCCATGTAAAGGCCCAGCGGCTTGGTGATCGCCAGCACGCAGGCCAGAAACAAAAGAATCTGCAACCAACCGGAACCTGTCATATTAGAACCTTTCGGGACGCAGCAGTGCGTAAAAGAGATACCCTCCAAGCAACAAACAGAGGCCAATCATTACGATGGATTCCATATCCATACTTCCTCCTCAAGAGCGAAACCAGAGTTAACCTGCCCTGGAGATTTTGCGGCAGGTCGCCGCTTCCTGATGGTCGCGTCGACTCAACCCAGATGGCTTCGCGGTACACCGACTCTGGTTTCGCTTTAGCGCAAGCGATCGCAGCCGCGAATGTATCCGAACAACAGCAGGAACATCAGCAATGCGAAGGCAATCATTAACAAGTCGCGCATCTCAAGCCACCTTTTCCGTTCTGTCTGCTTGGCTCATTAGCAAAACCTGTGCAAGGCGCAGGCAAAGCTGAGAGCAGCAGAAAGAACCGTGCGCGCATTCCGCGCCACAGTGATTAGAACAAGGAGGGGATAAGGTCGGCGTAAGAGTAAGATAAAGAGTTCGTAAAGGCCGGAGCCTTTTTGATTCGGCATGATTGAATAGCGATGCGAGACGAGAAAAGAAAAACAAACGCAGGTCCTTCGACTTCCTTCGCTGCGCTTCGGTCGCTCAGGATGACAGATTTTCGGTTACGCGATCGTTTTGTGCCGGATCACGAATCTTGATCTAACCAAACCACTCTAATTGCCGGGCTCGAAGTGATAGCCCACCCAGCGTTCCGTCAGCAAATAACGCGGATTGGCGGGATCGGGCTCGATCTTCTTGCGCAACTGGCCGACGAAGACGCGCAGATACTCCGGCTGTTGCGTGAACACATCGCCCCAGACAGCGGCCAGCAGCGTGCGATGCGGAATCACGCGCCGGGGATGACGCGCGAGATAAACGAGCAGATCAAATTCCTTGGGCGTCAGTTTCAACTCGACGGACCTGACGGTGACTGCGTGCTTTGCAAGGTCGATCTGAAAGTCGCCGATGGCCAGCGTCTCATTCTCCGGGCCTTGCGCAATCGGCGTGCGGCGCAACTGTGCACGAATGCGCGCCATCAGCTCGTAGGTGCTGAACGGCTTGGTCACGAAATCGTCGGCGCCCGCGTCGAGCGCTTCAATCTTCTGCCGTTCCTGGTCACGTACTGAGAGCACAATGATGGGCACCTCGGAGAAGGCGCGCACACGGCGGCACAACTCCACGCCGTCCAGATTCGGCATCACCAGATCGGTCACAATGATGTGCGGCTGCCAGTTCTTCATCAGTTCCAGAGCCATTTCGCCGTCGTTTGCCACGCGAATTTCGTAGCCCTCGGCGGAGAGCGTGGTGCGCAGCACGCGCGTGATCTGCGGCTCATCGTCCACCAGCAGAATGTGGAAGGACTCGCTCATCGTTCCTCCTGGGTCACAATGTGTACGTCGACATCGGGAGCCTCGCGCATGAAGCGGAAAATGGCAAACAGATACCGGCTGCGTTCGAACCCGGTGTGTGCCGAGCGTCCGAAAATGACCTGCGTAATGTGGCTTTCGTGAACGAAGCCGGCGACAGTGCGGGCGATGCTGCCGCCGCGCAGTCGAATGACGTGCGCGCCCAGGTTTTCCGCAAAGCGAATATTCTCCTCCAGCGTGTGGCGCTGCTCCGGGCGCAGACTTTCGCCGGTGTCCACATAGACGGCGTAAAAATCCCCCTCGTTGCCCTGCACCATGCGCGAGCCGCGCGCGATCAGATTCTGCGTCGCGGGGTTGGAGCTGATGCAGACGGCAATCCGCTCCCGCACCTTGCTGGATTCAGACGCGCCCGACTTTGCAAGAAAGGCATCAAGGCTGCGGTCCACCACCTGCGTAACTTGCCGCAGAGCCAGCTCGCGCAGGGCGATGAGATTTCCGGGCCGGAAGAAATGCTCCAGGGCGCGCTCAGTACGCTCGACCGGATAGATGTCTCCGCGGCTCATGCGCTTTTGCAGGGCTTGCGGCGTCAGATCGACGGTCACAATCTCGTCGACGCGCTGCATCACCCAGTCGGGAACCGTTTCGCGCACATGCACGCCGGTGATCTGCTGCACCAGCGGTCCGAGGCTCTCGATGTGCTGCACATTCATGGTGCTGAGCACGTCGATGTTGGCGTCGAGCAGCTCCATCACGTCTTGATAGCGCTTCGGGTTGCGGCTGCCTTCAATGTTGGTGTGCGCCAGTTCATCCACCAGCGCCACCTGCGGATGGCGCGCCAATAAGGCATCCACATCCATCTCTTCAAAGACCGTGCCCTTGTAATCGAGCTTGCGCCGCGGCACGGCATCGAGCTTGGAGAGTAGCTCGGACGGGCCTTTGCGGCCGTGGGTGTCGACCGAGCCGACCACCACATCCTCGCCGCGGCTAGAGCGCCGAATCGCCTCGCTGAGCATGTTGTAGGTTTTGCCGACGCCGGGCGCGTAGCCGAGAAAGAGCTTGAGCACTCCGCGTGTTTTGGTTGAAGACGCCTCTTCCAGCCATTGCTCAGGGCTCTTGCTCATGGCGTCTATTGTATCCATTGAAGGCGCATTCCGGAGTAAAATCGGCGCATGAGAGCAACGCTTGGCCGACAACTTGTTCGCTACGCCGTGGCGCTCGCCTCCGTGGCGGTCATTGCCGTTGTGGGGCGCTTGTTCCTGTTTGCCAATCCCACGATCATGGCGCTCTGTTTGCTGCTCGCTGTCCTGCTGGTCTCCGCAACCTGGGGATTGCGCGTGGCGGTGGTGCAAGCGCTGGTGTCGACGGCGGTCTTCAACTATTGCTTCCTGCCGCCGATTGGAACCTTCACCATTGCCGACCCGCAGAACTGGGTGGCGCTGTTCTCGTTTCTGGTTACGGCTCTGGTGGCCAGCAACCTCTCCGAGCGCGCCCGGAAGGAAGCTGCCGACGCAACGCAACGGCGCTGGGAAGTGGAACAGCTCTACGACTTCAGCCAGCAGTTGCTTACGACCGAGAGCCGCGCCGCGCTGCTGAATACGATCCCTCTGGAAGTGGTGCGCACCTTTGGCGCGCAGGGCGCAGCGCTGAAGATCAGCTCGAGCGAGACGCTCTACTGCTCGCGCCCCGATTTGCGCGTGGATGCTGACAGCTTGAACGCGGCCGCGGCGCGCATGGAGATGACCGTCAGCGACGGCGTGGAGTATGTGCCGCTGCGGGTTGGCCTGCGCGCCATCGGAGCCATGGCCTTTCAACAGGATCAGCTTTCGCGTGAGTCGCTGGAGGCCATCGGCGGCCTGTCGGGACTGGCCATCGAGCGCGCCGACGCCATGGAAATGCTGACCAAAAGCCAGGCCGAGCGGGAGAGCGAACGGCTACGCTCGGCCATGCTGGATTCCGTGACCCACGAATTCCGCACGCCGCTGACCGGCATCATGGCCAGTGTTACCGCGCTGCTTTCGGCATCACACCTTGATGAGCAGCAGCGGCACGAACTGCTTACAGTGATTCACGAAGAAACGGAGCGGCTCAACCGGCTTGTCGGGCAGGCTGCGGAGATGGTCCAGCTCGACGCCGGGCAGCTTGCGCTCGATCTCAAGCCCAACTCCATTGCCGAGGCGATTGCGGCGGCGCGCGAGGACGCTGGGATTGCGCTCAAGGAACATGCCGTCGAGGTGAACGCCGCCGCCGATTTGCCCGCCGTCCGCTTCGATTTTGCCCGCATTCGCGAGGTGCTGGTTCACCTGCTGGAGAATGCCGGAACCTATGCGCCAGCCGGGACGCCCATCCAGGTGAGCGCCGTAGTCGAGAAGGGCCAGCTTGTGACCAGCATCGCCGATCGCGGCCCCGGCATCGATTCCTTCGAGCAAACGCTCATCTTCGACAAGTTCTATCGCGGGCACAAGCAGCGCTATGTTGCGCCGGGCACCGGCATGGGACTCGCGATTTGCAAGGTGCTGGTCGAAGCGCACGGCGGCAATCTTTCCGTCGTCAGCCAGCTTGGCAGCGGCTCGGTCTTTTCCTTTACCTTGCCTCTGGTCGAAAAAATATCTGCGGCCTGATCGTCGTTTCCTCGATGTTGGGTGCAGGTGTCGGGTCGGATACGGGTGCCCCACCTTCGGCGCGTTTCTGTTTTTGCGCCTAAGGTGGGATATTTACAGCTACGGTTCTTTATCTATGGCTTTTTATGCATTTTTTTATCTACAGCTGCTTAAGCTGCTTATGCTTCAAAGCCTATAAAAGCCTCACTCCTTCAGTCTTGCAGACTCATTTCTCCGTCTGCGGATCCCAGTTTTTTGGCTGATAGATACAGCAGGGCTCAGAGGCAAGCGGGTCGCCGGTGACGGCGTAGGCGCGGGCGCGAGAGCCGCCGCAGATTTCCTTGAACTCGCAGACGCCGCACTTGCCCTTGAGCTGGCTGGTGTCGCGCAGGGCTTTGAAGATGGGCGCGTTGCGGTAGATTTCAGCCAGCGGCGTCTGGCGCACATTTCCGGCGTCGATGGGCAAAAAGCCGCTCGGGTAGACGCTGCCCGTGTGGGAGATGAACAGGAAGCCCTTGCCGTCGTTGACGCGGCGCGTAACCCAGCTCCGTGTGCGGGTCGCTGCGTCGGCGGTGGGGGCTCCGGGCTCGTAGACAGGCGCGGCGTGGCCGTGGTTGAACTGGCGCTCTTCCAGGTTGTGCTGCAAAAGATAGCGCCGGTAGTGCATGCCTTCGGTGGTCTTGATCTGGAAGTTGACCCGCTGAGAAAGCTCGTAGATCTTGGCGAAGGCCTGCTCGAATTCCTCGCCGCCGAGCAGGTCGTCGAGCTGGCCGCGGCCGACGGGAACCAGAAAAAAAACATTCCACATGACGATGGGCTGCTTCTCGAAAAGCGCACAGAAGTTATCCAGATCCTGAATGTTGCGGCGGCCGAGAGTCGTGTGAACCTGGATGGGAATGCCCGCCTCGTTGGCCCACTCGATGGCTTGCATGGTTCGCGCCCAGGAGCCGGGAAGGCCGCGGAGGCTGTCGTGAATTTCGGGGGTCGAGCCGTCCAGCGAAATGCCCAGCCGGACCAGCCCCGCCTGCTTCAACTCAAAAATCGCCTCGCGGGTCAGCAACGGCGTGGCGCTGGGCGTGAGCGCGACGTGCAGGCCCTTGCCGGCGGCGTAGCGGATCAGCTCGAAAACATCCTTGCGCTTGAGAGGGTCGCCGCCGGTGAAGACGAAAATCGGCACATTCATCGCGGCAATCTGGTCGATCAGCGCCTTGCCTTCGGCGTTGGTCAGCTCGTCGGGATGGGCAAGCGGCTGAGCCGAGGCGCGGCAGTGCTTGCAGGCCAAGTCGCAGGCTTGCGTGACCTCCCAGATAGCCAGAAAGGGGGTTTCGTCATAATCGATCCCGCCGCGCGCGGGAATGTTGAGCATCGGTTCCATGAAAACTCCAGCGTGATCAATGCTTCTGGTGCCATGCCTGCATGAATTGTAATTAGCCAAGGAGAAGCGCGGGCGGGGACGCCCGCGCTGCCTTCATGCAATTACTATTGATCCGGCAAGAAAACAGTGACATCGTATTCCCACCCATTTCCGCAAAAGACGCGAAAATGGATGGTGCACCCTGACAGTATTTAGTTGCCGGATCAATAAATCACACGGTCACAGGACTAGAGCAGCATACCGCCGGAGACCTCTATCCGCTGCCCGTTGATCCATCGATTGTCGTCGGACAACAGAGTTGCGATCATTGGCCCAATATCATCGGGCACGCCAGCCCGGCCAAGCGCGGTGATGTCCGCGACCATTTTGTTGGCTGCCGGGTTGTCGCGAACCATTCCACCGCTGAAATCGGTGGTAATGGCGCCTGGCGCGACCGTGTTGACGGCGATTCCGCGTCCGCCAAGTTCTTTGGCCAAGTAGCGCGTCAGGACTTCCACGGCCCCCTTCATCGACGCATAAGCAGAGGATGCGGGCAGCGCAAACCGCGTGAGACCGCTGGAAATATTCACGATGCGGCCGCCATCCTTGATGAGCGGGAGCAGCTTCTGCGTGAGAAAGAAGACACCTTTGAAATGAATGTTATACAACGCGTCAAGGTCTTCCACGGTTGTCTGCTCGAAGCTCTTGTGAAGACCGGTTCCGGCATTGTTGACGAGGTAATCAAATCGTTCTGCCCCGAGCGACGCAAGAGCGGAACGGACGGCTTTCACAAAGGAGTCGAAGGCGGTGACGTCGCTTGTGTCCAACTGGAGCGCGATAGCCTTGGCCCCAGCCTGATTCGCCTCTGCAACCACCTGTTCAGCTTCCGTGCGATTTGTGTGGAACGTAAAAATCGAGTCAACCCCGCGCTGGGCAAGATTGAGAACGGTATTGCGGCCGAGTCCGCGGCTTCCACCTGTCACGATGGCGATTTTTCCTGTTGCCTTGGCTGCGTTCTTCATTGGAATATGATCCCTCTGGAAATAGGATGACTTTTTACGCGAGGAAGTCGCATGGAAAGACTCGAGCGGTTCTCCAATCGCTGTATACCGAAACCAGGATGCCGAGTGGCTTTTTCCTCAAGAAAAAGCCACCTTCAATGAATTGAGTTGGGCTATACCAATTGGAGAACCGTTCTAGAATGGCTTTTCCAGTTCCGGCAGAGGAAAACGATATCGATCGAGTGGCCTTTTCTTCATGGGGAGGGCTGGATTCGGGGGTTCTCTATCTTGCTGAATTGATGGATCTAGCCTGCTGCCTCTGGACAAAATCAGGAAAAAAGCGCACGATGCGGTGTTTGCTGAATGAGGGCAAGGGGGCTGGATTCTCCTTGGCCGGGCGAGAGCTTCGACGACTGGAAAAGGCGCAAATTCTCGGTTCGCCAAAAGTGATTCAGCTCACATCGCCTTGTGTCACCGGGCACCGTATTCCGATGCCGGGTCTGTGAATATACTGCCGCATCTCTAGGAGGTTCCTATGGCCACCATTCTCAAGCCAAGCTGGAGCAAGCCCTCCACCATTCTCTTTGCCTCTGAAATTCCTGCCAACGAAAAGGCCTTTGCCTTTGCTCTTGCGCAGGCTCAGGAGTTTGGCGCAAAACTCATCCTTTTTCACGCGTATGACACCCTGGTCGTGGCGGCATCGGAGACTTCGGGCATTCGCTACTACGACTATGCCTCCGCCGCCAAGGCCGAAATGGAGCATCTGGAACCGCTGGCGAAGCGCGTTCGGGCGGCGGGCGTTGAATGTGAAACCATTGTGCGCCCCGGATTGGCTGCCGACCAGGTTCTGGCCTTGCTGCGCGAGCGGGAGATCGACCGCATCATCATGGGCACCCACTCGCCGGGCCCTATCGGCAAGCTGCTGGTCGGCTCGGTGGCCGAGGCCGTTCTGCGCACCGCCAAGGTGCCGGTTTTCACCGTCGGCCCCGAGGTGGTGGACGGCTCTTACCGCAACTTTTCCCTGCGCACCATCCTGTGCGCCGTCAGCCTGCACACGAGCAATTGCGTGGTTGTCTGCTTTGCCGCGGAACTGGCCGCCAAGCACAATGCGCAACTGATCCTGCAGCATGTGATCCAGCCGCAGGAGCGCCGCGAGGTTCTGGCCAACCGGACGATCGAGCAACTGGAAGCCGAGTTGAGGTCTCTGGTCCCGGCCGAGCTTCAGGGCAAATTTGCCATGCAGACGATCGTGGTGCCAGGCGACCCGACCGAGGAGTTGCTCTATCAGGCCAAGGCGCAGCAGGCCGACCTGATCGTGCTGGGAGCGCAGGGCGCATCGGCCTTTGCCGCCATTGCCCGCCAGGGCGTGGTCTACAAGGTCGTGGCCCACTCGCATTGCCCGGTGATGACCCTGTCGCCAGTGGTGCTGGCGTCCTGCGAAGAGAAGGCCGAAAAGACTCATCCGGTCGCCGCCATTCAACCCGGCGTTTTTTGAGCGGCGGTTCATCTTTCCTGACGTGTAGGTAATGCCCACCCTAGCCACAGAAACGTGGCCAGGGTGGGGCGTGCGCGGTCTGTACAGGCTGCGGAAAAAGGCCTGAATTTGATTTGAACTCCCGAAAAATATCGTTCAGGGCCTAAAGGCCCGTTGATTTTGCAGCACTTACGGCACGACTAAAGTCGTGCCCTGACACTTCTTGCAATCCATGAAATTTTGCAAGTACTCGCTTGTTCAGAGCTTTCTCAGAGGCGGAAATACACGCCAATCATCGGCTCCGACGTGTGTGTGAAGGCCTTGGTCGAGGTGAAAAGCGTGGTCAGGTCCGGCGCTTTGTAGAGGTTGCCGCGATATTGGAAGCGCAGGCCGAGGTGCGGCAAAAGCCCCCAATCCAACCCGCCTCCGTAAACAAAAACCGGCTTGGTTGTGCTGGTGGTACTGGTTTGCCCGCCGACGGGCGCATCGAAGAGAATGCCGCCGCCCGCCAGCGCAAAGGGCCTCAGATTGGCGATCTTCACGGACGCCACCCAATCGCCGGTTACCTCGTGCGCATTGGCCGAGACCGTCTTCAGCGTAACGCTGCATCCACTGGAAGGACAGACGGCTGGGATGGCCTACGGGGAATACTTCTGATTGGCGCGATTGATGGAATACGTGCCCTCATAGCCAAGCCAGGGATGTTTGATGTGGCGCACTTCAAGCAGGCCGCCGGCGGCGTTCGAGGGGCTCTGAACGGTATTGTTGCCCGTGGTGGTTCCGTTGAAGGCGCCGTACAGGCTTGCCGCCACATCCGTCTGCCCATAGGCCGCCGCGCTGGCCAGCGTGGCAAGTCCAACCGCGAAAAAAGCTCTTTGCGTCCATTTCATTCGCATTGTGACCTCCTGAGTTGATTTCAATTGAACCGGGCTTTTGAAGTACCGAAAATCCTGTAGCTTTCCATGATAATGGACGCGCAGGAAGAGATTTTGTCGGCGTGCCAGCAGGTGATGGCAGATTCAGGCCGCCGGTGCGGCGGTTTTTCCGGATGAGATCCTGGGTGCTGTTTCGGGCGTGGACGGAGCTGGAGATCAATGAAACTTTGTCGCGGCGGAATGCCTCTAAACTAGTAGGAGACATATTTTGAGAGACCCTGTGGCGATTTCCCGCCGCGCGGCTCTCAGCCCGCATCAACGCTGAATAGCGCCGCACTTCCCCGGCCTGCACGAAAGAAGAACAGTCAAGGAGACATTTTTTGTCCGATCAACTGCCCGCATCGACAGGCAAGGCCGGTCCCGCGGCAACGCGCGGATCCATCGCGATTCAGCAGCACGGCCCAGACGCGCGGTGGCAGCCCAGGGTCAATCCCTGGCTGATCGCCATGACCGTGGCTCTGGCCGCGTTCATGGAGGTGCTCGACTCCTCCATCGCCAATGTGGCCTTGCCGCACATTGCCGGGTCGCTGGGAGCCAGCAGCGATGAAGGCACCTGGGTGCTGACCAGCTATCTGCTCGCGAATGCCATCGTGCTGCCCATCGGCGCATGGGCATCGAGCGTGATAGGCCGCCGCAACTTCTTTCTTCTTTGCATTGTGATCTTTACCGTCTCCAGCCTCCTTTGCGGTGCGGCGCCTTCGCTGCCCATGCTGCTGGTCTTTCGCATTTTGCAAGGCGCGGGCGGCGGCGGAATGCAACCGATGGCCCAGGCCATCATGGCCGACAGCTTTCCGGCGCAGAAGCGCGGACAGGCTTTTGCCCTCTATGGTCTGGTCGCGGTTCTCGCTCCCTCCATCGGTCCCACCCTGGGCGGCTGGATCACGGACAACTTCTCCTGGCGCTGGATCTTCTTCATCAATATTCCCGTGGGCATTCTGGCCTTCTACCTGGTGCGCCGGCTGGTCGAGGACCCGCCGTGGATCAAGGCCGACCGCTCGCGCCTCTGGAACATGGACTACCTCGGCCTCAGCTTCCTCATCATCTCCATGGGCGGCCTGCAGATCATGCTCGACAAGGGCGAGGAGAACGACTGGTTTGCTTCCGGCTTTATCCGCTTCTTCGCTTGCCTCTTTGTCTTCGGCATGGTGGGGCTGATCGTCTGGGAGTTGCGGCGCAAGAATCCGCTCATCAATCTGCGGCTCTTCCGTTTCAGGAACTTCGCCATTTGCTGCTTCCTGATGGCGCTGGTGGGCGGCGTGCTGAACGCCAACATCGTCCTGCAGCCGCAGTTCATGCAGCAACTGCTGGGCTGGAACGCCACCACCGCGGGCTTGGCGCTGACGGCGGGAGGCGTCATTCTGTTGTTTGTCATGCCCATGGCCGGCTACCTCACCGGCAAGTTCCCCGCGCGCTATCTGGCGGTGGCCGGCTTCGTGCTCTTCGTCGTAACCTTCCGCTACGGGGCCGATGTGACCACGCTGAACATGACCTTCGCGGCCGCCTCGTGGCTGCGTGTCATCCAGACTTTTCCCGTCCCCTTCTGCTTTATCTCCATCACGACCGCGGCCTACGTGGGCATGCCCAAGGAAGAGAGCAATCAGGTGGCGGGGCTCATCAACTTTGTGCGCAACATCGGCGGTAGCATCCTGATCGCCCTTACCAATGCGCAGGTCACCAGCCGCGCCATGTGGCACCAGCAACACTTGCAGAACACCATGGACTCGGCCTCGATCGCCTTTCAGCAACATACGCAGGCGCTCACAGGCTTCTTTGGCGGCAAGTTTGGCGGTCCCAACGGCCATGGAATGGCGCTGGCCTCCGTGTACAACCAGCTCAACCAGCAGGCGCAAATGCAGGGTTACCAGGACGTCTACATGGAGCTGTCGTGGATGTCGGTGGGCCTGGTGGTGCTGGCCTTTCTGCTGAGCAAAAACAAGCCGGGCGTGGAAACGGACGAGAAGCCGGTGCATTGAGGGCTGGAAACGGGACCAGGGACCAGGGAACTATTGATCCGGCAACTAAATACTGTCAGTGTGCCCCATCCATTTCCGCGTCTTTTTGCGGAAATGGGTGGGAAACGATGTCACTGTTTTCTCGCCGGATCAATAGGTGTGGGGATCAGAAGCGCGCCAGACCGCACGTCGCGCTCTTGTTCTGCATCCTGGAAATGGAGCCCTCCGCCGGGTCTAAACTTGAAGTTGCACCAATTTCTGGACCTGAAAAAGCTCGCGCTCAAGCTGCGAAATCATGCGGTCATGGCGCAGCGAAACACGAGTTCATCGATCTGAAAGGAAGAAGACTCAATGGCACTGATGAAGACATCCAATCCCGCACTGGGCGAGAACACCTTCAGCAACCTTTCCAGCGCGCGGTTTGGGGGCATGGTGGACGAAGCCACCCAAATGACGCTGAACGGCACGGTCAACAAGACCGGCATCCTGCTGGTCTGCGCCATCGCGACCGCGGCCTGGACATGGCACACGTTTCTTCAGACGCGCGATATGTCGGCCGTGGCGCCGCTGATGCTCATCGGAGTCATCGGCGGGCTGATCTTCTCCCTGGTGACTATTTTCAAAAAGGAGTGGTCGCCGGTAACGGCGCCCATCTACGCGCTGCTGGAGGGCCTTGTGCTCGGCGGCTTGTCGGCCGTCATGGACCTGCGCTATCCGGGCATTGCCATACAGGCCGTCGGCCTGACCTTTGGCACGCTTTTCGTTCTGCTGCTGGCTTACCGCTCCGGCCTGATTCAGGTGACGCAGAAGTTCCGTCTGGGCATCGTTGCGGCCACCGGCGGCATCATGGTCTTCTATCTGCTTGAAATGGTGCTGGGCTTGTTCGGCATCCAGTTCACGGCCATCAACGGCGGCGGCTTCATCGGCATCGCCTTCAGCCTGTTCATCGTGGCCATCGCGGCCCTGAACTTGGTGCTCGATTTCGACTTCATCGAACGCGGCGTCCAGTACGGCGCGCCCAAGTACATGGAGTGGTACGGCGCTTTCGGCATCATCGTCACGCTGGTCTGGCTCTATCTGGAAATCCTGCGGCTGCTCTCCAAGATGCGCCGGGACTAGAGCATTTTAGTTCCCCACCGCCGTTACCGACCCACGAAGGATGAAACTGTGCCCCATCCATCGGACGTCTTTGTTTTTGTCCGATGGGTGGGAGTCCGTAGAATTCCATGACGTCGTCGTATTTTGTTGAACTTGCATTCTTGTTTCTTTTTAGGGCACGACTTTAGTCGTGCCAATAAAACCCGCAAATTCGATGGGCTTTAGCCCCTGCGGGAAGTCTCTTCGATGAATTCATCTCATTTGCGGTCATTGGTAAAAAATCTTATTGAACTAGCACAAAACGATTGCATCACCAACGATTTGTCATCCTGAGCGACCGGAGCGCAGCGAAGGAAGTCGAAGAACCTGCGGCTGTTGTTTCCTTCTCTCGTATCGCAATCCAACTGTGCCGGATGAATAGGAACAATACCCCTCCAAAAACGAAGACGCCAGAGACCGAAGTCCCTGGCGTCTCAATGTGATGAACCCGCAGGTTGCTTGGACCATGCATCGTCCCGTTCAGTCGTCCAATGAGAATGCGCGTTTCCTCGCATCCCGCATCGTCCAACTGCGCCGACGGCGATTTGTCGGGTTTCCCCGAATCCTGCGTCTACGGCTGGGCCGATGATGACTCCCCGACCATCCTCGAACTTTGCATCCGCGCTCTAGACCGCGAATGAATCTTCGTTTCCAATCGGGTCCTGCACATTCCCGCCTGCCCCAGGATGCTTTCTCTGTCTCAAACCCGCCGTCCACGTGCCGGTCATGCCGGCTATGAACGGCCTTGTTCAATCGAGTTCCGCATCGTCCTGCCAGGCTGAAACTGCGTTCCAATTCCCTGCAGGGCCACCAGTTGGAAAGGAGTGTGCGCTGGTTCAATCTGTGCAAGCAAGTGGAAAAAGAGGAAACATCTGTGGATTTCACTACGATTGGTGCACAAAACGACAGAAAATGCCGATTGAGACAAATGCAGTGCAAACAGGAGGCCTTCGCCCCTCCGTGGACTTCGGCTCACGGGACTTCGTGCGGAACCCTCTCGTTCATGACGCGGAGAATCCGCACCTTGTATGCTCTGGAATCACCGGAGGAAGAAGATGCCGTCAAAATATGAAGCGATGTGCGCGGCCGCCGAGAAGGCGCGCCAAGAGTGGGCCGACCAAAGTGAACGCTGCCTTGGTTATATGCAATTCGTCGTGAGCGGTTTTCTGGAGTATTGCGGAATCTCTCCGGATCGGATCACGCTCTTGCGCTGGAATGGGGCTTCAGCCCCCGGCGAGGCCTATTTGGAGAAAAAAGAGGGCGGGCGCTATCTTCTCTCCGATGCCATCGTTTTCGACGAGAAAGATGGTTACTGGCACGTTGGGCTTGCCATTACGGTTTCCGCCCCCGGCATCTTTCCTCCGTCTTGGTTTGGCTTTGCTGTTTGCGTCAAAGAGAAAGACGGACAAGTCGTGGTGAAGACCGGACTCGACGGGATGCCGCAGCAGCTTGACCTCGGTCAGCCAACCCAATGCAACGGGTTCTATGAGGGGCTGGCGAAAATCTGCGAACAATCCTTGAGCGACGGGCGGAAGTCGCCTTCCAAGCGGCTCGGCTTCCTGACCGAAGCGTAAACAGGCTTGAAACTTGAGTACCGGGTGCCCCAGATCTCGTTTTTTTGGACCTGGGAGCTGCTTGCAGAATTATCTTCAGGCTTTGGATTGTGTCAGGGCACGACTTCAGTCGTGCCGCAAATGGCCCATTCAGACTTTTCGGCTTTAGCCACTGCGGAACTGCAAACAACTGAAAACAACTGAAAACAACTGAAAACAAATAGACGCAGGGGCTAAAGCCCGATATCTTTTTGATAATCTTTCGGCACGACTGAAGTCGTGCCCTGACACTTCTTGCAATCTCCATGGAATTTTGCAAGTGGCTTCCGGGATTGAATATATCTGCCGCTTATCCCTTGGCGAACATCTGCTTGATGCCGCGCAGCGCCTGCCGTGTGCGCTCTTCGTTTTCGATCAGCGAGAGGCGAACATAGTCGTCGCCGTAGTCGCCGAAGCCGATGCCAGGAGAGACCGCCACCTTGGCGTCATCCAGAAGGCGCTTTGAGAACTCCAGCGAGCCGAGCTTGCGGAACTGCTCCGGAATCTGCGCCCAGACAAACATGGTCGCCTTCGGGCTCACCACCGGCCAGCCCAGCTTGTTCAGACCGTCAATCAACACGTCGCGGCGCTTGCGATAGATTTCGCAGATTTCGCCGACGCACTCCTGCGGACCTTCCAAAGCCAGAATCGAGGCCACCTGGATCGGCGTGAAGGTGCCGTAGTCGAAGTAGCTCTTCAGGCGGGCCAGCGCGTTGACCAGGACCGGGTTGCCGCACATGAAGCCGACGCGCCATCCGGGCATGTTGTAGCTCTTGGAGAGCGTAAAGAACTCCACCGCCACATCCTTGGCGCCGGGCACCTGAAGAATGCTGGGAGCCTTGTAGCCGTCGAAGACGATGTCGGCGTAGGCCAAGTCATGAATGAGGTAGAAGCCGTACTCCTTGGCCAGCTCGACCAGACGCGCCAGAAAAGGCAGCTCGACACACTCCGTGGTCGGGTTGGACGGGAAATTGATGATGAGCGCCTTCGGGCGGGGGACCATGCGAGGAATCAGATCCTCAAGCTGGGCCAGAAACTGCGTGCGGTCGATGATCGGCACGCTGACCACATGAGCGCCGGCGATCACCGGGCCATAGATGTGGATCGGGTAGCTGGGATTGGGCACCAGCACCGTGTCGCGCGAGTCCAGTATGGCCAAACAGAGGTGCGCAATGCCCTCTTTGGAGCCGATCGTGACAATGGCCTCGGTGTTCGGGTCGAGATCGACGTCGTAGCGGGTCTTGTACCAGTTGCAGATGGCCTTGCGCAGCCGGGGAATGCCCTTGGAAACCGAGTAGCGGTGAGTCGCTGGCTTCTGTGCCGCTTCAATCATCTTGTCAACGATGTGTTTGGGCGTGGGCCCGTCCGGATTGCCCATGCTGAAGTCGATGATGTCATCCCCGCGACGGCGGGCGGCCATCTTCATTTCTCCGGTGATGTTGAAGACGTAAGGCGGGAGCCGTTGAATCCTCGAAAACTCTTCCATGGAAATAGTGTAAGTCAAACAAGACGGCAGCGGCGGCAAAGGAACCGCAGAGGTTACGGGGCAAACGCATCCAAAATTCCCGGCAGTTGTTCAGTGAAACAGGCATAGTTGTTGCTTCTGTTTGTCCTTGCGGAGGGAGCAGAGGCCTTCAGGCCTCTGAGAAGCAGACGCAAGCACCATGGGCTTCAGCCCCGGGTCTCCTGCTGGAATGGGCACAGGCTTCAGTTGCAAAGGGTACAGGCTTTATAGCATTTTCGGATTTACTGTAGACTTCCGTGCCCCATCCATTTCCGCGTCTTTTTGCGGAAATGGGTGGGAAACGATGGCCCTGTTTTCTTGCCGGATCAATAGTTTTGAAAGGGCACGACTTCAGCCGTGCCGCCAACAGCCCAATTAAAAGCCGGGCTTTACAGACTGCGAAAAAACTCGCACAAGGCCAGATTTTGTGTCAGGGCACGACTTCAGTCGTGCCGTCAACCGCCCAACTAAAATCCGGGCTTCAGCCCCTGAGGAATGTTTTTCTGGAATTCGAATCAGCTACACGCCTTTCCCGCAGCCTGCCAATCCCAGCCCCTCAGCTCGCGGACTTTATACTAAAAAACAAGATGAGCGATTTTTTGCCTGTAGACGAACAGATGGACCTGCTCCAGAAGGGCGCGGCGGAGATTATCCGCGTCTCTGACCTGAAGGAGCGCCTCGAAGAGAGCCGCAAAACCGGACGCCCGCTGCGCGTCAAGGCCGGTTTTGACCCCACCGCGCCCGACCTGCATCTCGGTCATACCGTCTTGATGCGCAAGCTGCGCCACTTTCAGCAGCTCGGCCATCAGGTGATTTTCCTGGTGGGCGACTCGACGGCGCTGATCGGCGACCCGACCGGCCGCAACGTCACGCGCAAGCCGCTGACGCCGGAGCAGATCGCCGTCAACGCCGAGACCTATCTGGCGCAGGCCTTCAAGATTCTCGACAAAGACGCCACCGAGATTCGCTACAACTCCGAGTGGCTCGGCAAGCTGACCTACGAGGAGACGATCCGGCTGACGGCGCACTTCACCGTCTCGCAGATGCTGGAGCGCGACGACTTCAACAAGCGCTACAACGCCGAGCAGCCGATCAGCCTGCACGAATTCCTCTACCCCGTCATGCAGGGCTACGACTCCGTGGCGCTGAAGTGCGACGTGGAACTGGGCGGAACGGACCAGAAGTTCAACCTGCTCTGCGGGCGCGAATTGCAGCGCAACTACGGCCAGAAGCCGCAAATCGTGCTGATGACGCCCATTCTCGAAGGCCTGGGCGGCGTGCAGAAGATGTCGAAATCGCTCGGCAACGCCGTCGGCATCAACGAGCCACCAGCGGATATGTACGGCAAGCTGATGAGCATCAGCGACGAGCTGATGTGGAAGTACTGGGTCTTCCTGACCGACCTGAAGCAGTCGGAAGTGGACGCGCTCGAAGCCGAAGTAAAGGCTGGCAAGCTGCATCCGATGGAAGTGAAGAAGCGCCTCGCGCGGACGATTATCGCTGGCTTCCACGGCGAAGAGGCAGCGCAAGCCGCCGATGAAAATTGGGCCAAAATGTTCCAGCAGAAAGCAGTCTCGGAGGACCTCGAAGAGGTTGCCGTCGCATTTGCCGATGTGGCCGGGCCACAGCCCTCGGTCACATCGGGAATTCCTGTGAGCTTTCCCTCTACTCCTGCTTCAGGCAAGGATGCTGCCGGTTTTCAGATTCGCCTGCCAAAGCTGCTGGTAAAGCTAGGACTGGCCACCAGCAACGCCGAAGCCAACCGCAAGATTGCCGAAAAGGCCGTCAAGCTGGAGGGCGACGTGGCTGAGGGCGCGCTGATCCCAGTCGCAACGCTTCCGGCGCGCATCGCCGTCCGGCTGGGCAAGCGGGCCAAGGTCGCCGTAATTTCGTAAAATTGGCGTTTTACAATTAGCCAAATGGCGTATCATCGAAATGGAGGCCGACAATGGCAACCCATTCCCTACTCGATGTGCTGGGCGGCGAAGTGATTCTTGGCAGGCCAATGAACAAAGGCGGGGCCATGGCCGAGCTGGTGCGCGAGGGGCTCCCGGTCAAGGCGCTCTTCCAGTTGGCCGAGCGGATGGACCTCCGCCAGGCGGAAATCTCCGAAAAAATCGGCATTCCCCAGCGCACACTCACACGTAGAATCACGCAGCACTCCCGGCTGACGGCGGCCGAGAGCGACCGGACTGTGCGGCTGGCCCAGGTCTACTCGACAGCGGCGGAAACACTGGGCGACGGGGACAAGGCCGCAGCATGGCTCAAGACGCCAAATCGCGCCCTACGCGGCGGCCGTCCGCTGGACCAGTTGGACACCGACCCCGGCGTGCGCGAAGTCGAAGATGTGCTGGGCCGCATCGCCTACGGCGTTTATAGCTGATGCGCATCTGGAGAATTTGCCGGGAACCCTATGCAGCCTTCAGTGGCGAGGGAGCGCGTCGTTTCGGCGGCCGTTGGAACTCGCGCGGCGTGCCGATGGTTTATGCGTCGTCTTCGCTGGCGCTGGCGGCCGTTGAGCTTTTCGTTCATCTGGAACCCGCCCAGGCGCCCGACGATCTGGTTTATATTTCCGCAACACTCCCCGAGGGAGAACCGGCGCGCACCCTTCATTCAGCCGATTTGCCACCCGCGTGGTGGACGGACAACGTTCTCGACGCAACGCGCAAGCTGGGCGACGCGTGGATTGCCGCTCGCTCCTCGCTGGCCTTGCAGGTTCCCTCGGTTCCCATTCGCGCCGAGTGGAATGTGCTGGTCAACCCGCTCCATCCTCGAATGAGCGAATTGCAGATCGACCTGCCTCAGCCGTTTGTCTTCGATGCGCGTATGTTCCAGCAGACGCAGCCATAAAAAATCAGAAATATCGCTCTACCCCTCTGGCTCCATATCCGGCTCGGTCCAGAGAATGATGGTTTGCGGCAGGCCCAGCAGGATCATCGTCAACGCGAAGAAAAACACCGGAGCCAAACGGATCATCCATTGAAAGCTGGTATCACTCAGCACAAAAAGGATGAGAAACATCATTAAGGCAAACTTAAGCGCAATTCGATAAGCCAGAAAGTGAATCCGGTCTCGTTCGCCTGTTTCGCGCTCGTCGAGAGGCGCATCCTGTCCGAACTCTTTGTGGGACCCAAACAGCGATTGCACTTGCTCCGGGGCGGGCTTCACAACAAGGAAAGGCCTGACCATCCCTCCCGACCGGAATCCACCCAGGAAACGTGGAAGTTGCAAAATCAACTGCAACGCCAATAATGCCAAAAGTCCGAGTCCTCTATCGCGATGACTCGCCGCTTCATGCAGAAATACCCATCCGCAAAGGACGGTCGCACACCCGACGCCAATCACAAACGCACGCCTTGTCCGGCGTTGAGCGATGGAGATTCCAAAGAACTTCTCATCGACGGAAATCATGGTTTCTTTCCCTCCTCTGGCGTCCGACGTTCAACGGCGCGACCGTAGATCTGTTGGCTCAGCGGCTGCAATGGCTGCTTCGAAAAAATCGCCTCGACCGGCAGCCCAAAATACTCGGCCAACGAGAGAGCCAGCTTTAGGCTGGGCGAGTAGTCGCCGCGCTCCAGAAAGCCGATGGTCTGGTAGTTCACCTCCATCGCATCGGCCAGTTGCTGGCGGCTGATGCCGCGCTCGGCGCGCAGAACTGCGATGCGGTTGTACAGGCCGCTCTCGCCAGGAGATTTTGGGGGTGCATTGTTCATGCTTCAGAAGAAATTGTTATGCAATTCAAACATTTTGTCAAGAAAATAAACAGGACTTTTTGCTTTTCGCATTGATCGCAGGCGCGAAAACGAACGTTCAACGCCGATATCAGGCCGTGGTTTTCCAGCCCTTCCGCACAGCACGCGGAAGGGAAAGCACCGGAGCGTTTAATAGAGGAAAGGCAATAAAAAACTGTAGTTATAAATATCCCAGGTCTCAAAATCGAGACCTGGGGCACCCATATTTGTGGAAGGCGTCTCTATTCGCCCAGCGCAAACTTCCGCGCCGACTCCAGCAGCTTGGCGACCGACTCCTTGCAGCACGACTCGGTGTAGATGCGCAGCAAGGGCTCGGTGCCGCTGGCGCGCAGCAGCAGCCAAGTTTCGGCGGCCTTCGGCTTGGAGGTAGCATCCGGGTTGTCGAGGTAAAACTTAACGCCGTCCAGATTCTCCTGGCAGTAAATCGCCATTCCGGCGAAGACCTTGTCGCCGGACTGGAGAGCCTTGGCGCGGGCAATGGCGCTCAGCTTGACGGCTTCCGGCAGGTGCAGATCGACGCGGCCGTACTGGTGTTCGCCGTACTCGGCTTGCAGATCGGCGACGAGCTGGCCCAGCGTCTTGCCTTCCTCGGCCATCACTTCGGCCAGCAGCAGGCAATTCAATATGCCATCGCGCTCCGGCAGGTGGCGCTGCCAGCCGATGCCGCCTGACTCCTCGCCGCCCATCAGAATCGTCCGCTCCAGCATCAGGTCGCAAATGTACTTGAAGCCGATGCCGTGCTCGATCAACTCGCGGCCGTGCTTCAGGCAGATGCGGTCCAGCATCTTGGTGGTGTTGAAGGCGCGCGTCACGGCGCCCGGCCAGTCATTGTGATGCTTGAGCGCCCAACTGAGCAGGACACTGTAAATTTTGTGCGGATCGACAAAGTTGCCGTGCTCGTCCGTGGCGCCGATGCGGTCCGCGTCGCCGTCGGTGCAAAGGCCGGCCTGGCAGCCGTTCGCCACCACGGCCTCGCCCAAGGCGCGAATGTTCGGCTCGATCGGCTCGGGGTTGATACCGGGAAATGCCGGATCGGCGTTGCCGCGAATCTGCACGTGGTCGACGCCGAGGCGGGTAAAAATGTCGGAGAGAAAGGTCAGCCCTGCGCCATACATCGAGTCGATGGCGAACTTCATGCCGCATTTTCTGAGCGCGTCCAGGTTCGTAAAGCTCTGGATGGATTCGAGATAGGGAGGCAGAAAATCGACCTCCTCAATCTTGGCCGGCTCTGCCGAGCGCGCGACGGGCTGCCCCAGCCGCGACTCAATGTCGGCAATCATCGAGGGCTTGCCCGAACCGCCGTACCAGCCCTTGTATTTCACGCCATTCCACTGCGCCGGATTGTGCGAGGAGGTGATCATGATGCCGCCGGCCTGGCCGCGCTTGAAGACGGCATAGCTGAGGGCCGGAGTGGGCGTAACGTCTTTGGCCAACTGCACCGGAATGCCGGTCGCGGCCACCACTTCAGCGCAGGTGCGCGCGAAGGCCTTGGAGCCAAAACGCGTGTCGTAGCCAATGCAAATGCCCTTGGAAGGGTCTTCCTTTGCGTGGACGTAAGAGGCGATGGCCTCGGCGGCGATGCGGACATTGGCAAAGGTAAAATCGTCGGCAATCACGGCGCGCCAGCCGTCGGTGCCGAACTTGATCTTGGATTGGGGCATGATTCGGTTTGTTCTCCCTGAACATGGTAAACGAGAGCGGGGACGGTTGTCGGCGCGGCCCTGCTTTCAGTTGACCCGGCCGTTCTTGCTCAGCTCGCCGTAAAAGCCCAAATCCTTGCCGGTCAAATTCTTGGCGATGTAGAGGATCTGCCCATAATGCATGGCAAAATGCTCCACCACCTGGTAAACGGCATAGAGGCCACTGACGGTGTAGCCCTGGATTTCGTACTGCTCCAGCAACTCGGCCGGAGTCAGCCGCGCCAGAACCTGCGAGGCCGCCTCAATGGTCGCGCCAAGCTGATCGAGCAGCGCACCGGCAGAAATCTCCCCTTGCGCGTTGAATTCGGAGGGCCGGTCGCGATGGTCTTCCTGCCGGTTGAACGAGGCCACCAGCCACTGGCGCACATTGCCGTTCAAATGCAGAATCAGGTTCCCGATGCTGTTGCTGGCCGGGTTCGGACGCCACCAGAGTTGCTTCTCTTCGAGCGGCTCGACGCAGCTTCGCAGCCGTGGCCAATCCTGCTCGATCAGCTTCTTGCGAGAATAGTCAAGGAAAAGCGTGGTCACATCGGCATTCGCAGCGGTCATCGGGAAAACGGCTCCTTTGCAAAGTTTTCTTATCCGTAGAGTACGCCTGATTGCCGAAGTTCTCGTATACAGCTTAGAATCTTGTTGAAATCGTTTTCAAAAGGAATCTTCATGCGCATTTCCGTTTCTCTCTGCCTCGCAGTTCTGCCCTTGGCCTCCTTCACAGCTCAATCCCAATCTCCCGCCGCGCCGCAGGCGCAGTTGGCCACACCGCAGGTGTCCCCACCGCAGGTGGTGGCGCAGACGCCGCCGATGGGCTGGAACAGTTGGAATTACTTTGCCGGAAGGGTGGACGACAAGGGTATCCGCGCCGCCGCTGACCAGCTTGTAGCCACCGGCATGAAAGATGCTGGCTACGTCTACGTGAACATCGACGACACCTGGGAGGGCGAGCGCGACGCAAACGGCGTGCTGCACACCAACGCCAAGTTCCCCGACATGAAGGCGCTGGCCGACTATGTGCACTCGAAGGGCCTGAAGATCGGCATCTACTCATCGCCCGGCTCCAAAACCTGCGGCGGCTACGCGGGCTCGCTGGGCCACGAGGAGCAGGACGCCAAAATGTACGCCGAATGGGGCTTCGACTATCTCAAATACGATCTGTGCGACTTCAGAACCGACGTAATGGAAAAGCAAGCGCCTCACGACAAGGCCGCGCAGATGCGCCTCATGCAGGAGGCCTACGCCAAGATGGACAAGGCCCTGAAAGCCACCGGACGGCCCATCGTCTATTCGTTCTGCCAATACGGCTGGGACGCGGTCTGGGAGTGGGGGCCCTCGGTGGGCGCCAACCTGTGGCGGACCACCGGCGACGTCACGCCTGAATGGGACCGCATTTACGCCATCGTCAGCCAGCAGGAGGGCCTGGAAGAGTACGCCGGACCCGGCCACTGGAACGATCCCGACATGCTGGAAGTAGGCAACGGCAAGCTCACGCTGGCCGAGAACCGCACGCACTTTTCGCTCTGGGCCATGCTGGCCGCGCCCTTGCTGGCTGGCAATGACCTGCCCAACATGAAGCCGGAAATCAAGGCCATTCTGACCAACCGCGACGTGATCGCCATCGATCAGGATCCGCTGGGCCGGCAGGCCGCGCGCATCTACTCCGACGGCGAGGTCGAGGTCTGGACCCGGCCTCTGGCTGGGGGCGCGCTGGCCATTGCCGTGGTTGCCGCCGGCGACAGCCGCTACTCCACCCACCCATTCCATTTGAATTTGCGCAAGCTCGGCCTGACCGAAACGCAGACAGGCAAGGATTTGTGGACGGGAAAAACCGTAGAGCTGCACGACAATGAGCCGCTGGAGCTGGCCAGCCACGACGTGCTGCTGGTGCGCGTGGATGCGCCGCGGTAAGATGGTTGCGTATTTCTCGCGCCATGCCGGTTGCTCCGAAAGAAGAAGGGCGTGGCGCGGGATTGCAATGAGCAGGAGAAACCGTGCAAGCCTCTCTTCGCAAGACTCTGATTGAATCTCACGTCGCAGCCGTCGCCCTCGCGGTCCTGTCCTTCATCTGCGTTGAAGAAGCATTTTTCGCCGTATCGTATCCTGCGAACCTGGTTGTCTCTTTTTTGATCGATGCAGCAACAAACCGTACGCTCCCCGGCATCTCTCGTACTCTCGATTTGATGACTCGCCAGAATTTGCTAACTTCTATTACGCATCTTATTTTCGCCCTGGCTAACACGGGTGCCATCTGGCTGTTTTCGCGCTGGGTCTATGGCGCAAGTCCGCTCCGCGTTCTGGGCAATTACCGGGAAAAACTAGCGAGGAAGACTAATGCTTGAACGACTGAAAGCCGCTCTTGTCGATAGTTTTGTAGGTGTCATCGCACTAGGCTGCCTATTCGCTGATGGCATTTCGCATGGCGTGAATATGTTCATTCAGCCCTTCGCACAATGGATCATGCTACGGCAGTATTGGGAAGTTTCCAATCGTATCTCAACCCCACCAGTCTTCCCATTCAAGACGATGTTTTCTGAATTTCTTACGTCCGTGTTTCTGCTGTTGATTGCCTACGGCTTGCTGCGCTGGCTCTATTTCCCGGCCTCGGTGAAACCGGACCAGAAACAGTTGCAGTAGAGCGGTTCTCCAATAGCTGTAGACCGAAGCCAGGATGCTAAGTTGCTTTTTCCTTAAGAAAAAGCAATCTTCGAGGGTGTGAGTCAGGCTATACCAATTGGAGAACCGCTCTAGAAACTCCGAAGCAACTCTGGTTTCGCTCTATGCGCTCAGGCAGCCACTTGAAGCGCCGCCTCGGCCCATAGCACAGCTCTGGCATAGCACATCACCAGATCTTGCTGGTTCAGGCCACCGGCCTGGGCCAGGGCATCGCACTCATCCCAATCGCCGCGCTCGTGGCTCTCGATCCACAGCAGCAAGGTGCTTTCAGAATTGTCCTTGCCCTGAAGCGCATCGCAAATCTCCTTGCGAAACGGCAACTCCGGAGCCAACTTGTCCATGGGAAAGCGCATCATGGCCGGCAGCAGGCTCAACATTCCCAGCAGGTATTGCTCGGTCGAGTCGAGCGCACACAGCTCGGCAGCCAGTTCGCAGAATCGTCCGCGCACAAAGGCCATGCGCAGGATCTCCGCGGGCTGTCCCGCATTCAGTTCGCTGGTGATGGCCAGAAGGGCAATGCGTCGAAAAGCCTCGTCGCCCACCATGATCAATGCCGTGCGAATGGAGCGTACCTCATGCCGGATGGCGCAAATCGGCGAGTTGGCCAGCCGCAGAAGCCGGTAAGTGAGTGAGGCCTCACATTTCATCAACTGTATCAGCCTGTCCAAGTCGATTTCGTCGTCCCGCAGAAGTTGCAAAATCCTGATTTGTGGGAACTTGTTAGCTGGAATTTTCCGGCTCTTGAGCAGCACCGGACGGCAGAAATAATACCCCTGAAAAAGGGTAAAGCCCTCCTGCTGGGCCTGCTTATACTCCTCCTGCGTCTCGATCTTCTCCGCGACCAGCCGCGCTTTCGTGATGCCACGCAGCTTTTCGAAGAGGATCTTCCGCTCCTGGAGGCCACTCTTCATGAAATCGACCTTGATATAGTCGGCCAATCTCACCAGCGGCTCGAATTTCGGCTTCCAGACAAAATCATCCAGCGCCAGCCGGAATCCCAAAGCCTTCAGCCTGATGCAGGCTTGAATCAGGCCTGGAGTGGGTTCCATGTCTTCCAGAATCTCCAGCACCGTCATTTCAGGGGGAAGAACACGCACCATGTCTTCGGTCAGCGACTCCAGCGTGCAGTTCACGAAGGCCAGCAACCCGCCGGTCAGCCTGTCCAGGCCAAAGATGACAGTATTGTCGAGCATGGTGCGGGTGGCCATGTTGCCATCGCCACTAAAAGAGGCATCCGGCCCCGCGCGGTAGAGCAATTCGTAGCCGCGCACCTTCCCTTTCGGGTCCATGATTGGCTGGCGTGCCAGATAACGCAGGCCATTTCCGATCTCGAGCAGTACGGATTGCGAATTTAAGTTTGTTTGAACTTGAGCCGCCATGCACACCGTCCCAAAAGTCTTATCGGCACTCTGGCCGCACTTCTTAAATAAAACTTATTTTTGGGGCTTTTTTTCGATGCGTCCGGCCTGGCCGCTTGATCGGCCCTCCAGAACGGCATTCTGAAAAACAGCTCTTCCTTCGCCCCAGCGGCAAAACTCTGCCGCTGGGATCTCTCGGAAAAGAAAAGCACTTGCCGGAGCAGGGAGGAAGCCGCTCTATCCCATCAACATCCCGCCGTTCACGTCGAGCACATGTCCGGTAATATAGGCCGCATCATCCGAGACAAGGAACTTGATCGCCCGGGCAATGTCCTCGGCCTTTCCCTGCCGGTTCAGCGGAATCTGCGCCATCATGGTCGAGGTCTGCTTCTCGTCGAGCACCGCCGTCATCGGCGTCTCGATAAAGCCCGGCGCCACGGCATTCACGGTAATTCCGCGTGAAGCCACCTCGCGCGCCAGCGACATCGTCAGCCCGATCAGCCCGGCCTTCGAGGCCGAGTAGTTCACCTGCCCAGCCTGCCCGGCGCGGCCCACCACGCTGGCCATGTTCACGATCCGGCCCCAGCGATTCTTGATCATCGGCCGCAACAGCGCCTGCGTCAGCAGAAACGGCCCGGTCAGGTTGATGGCCAGCACCAGATCCCAATCGGCGCGCTTCATGCTCATCATCAGGCCGTCGCGGGTGATGCCGGCGTTGTTGATCAGGATTTCCACCTTGCCGAAGCGCTCCAGAATCGCCTTGGCAGCCGTTTTGATCGACTCTTCGCTGGAAACATCCAGCCGGAACGGCTCCGCCTGCCCGCCTGCGGCCTGAATCTCCGCCGCCACATCGGCCAGCTTGGCCTCATTGATGTCGGCCAGCACCAAAGTCGCGCCAGCGCGGGACAACTCCAGCGCAATCGCGCGTCCAATGCCCTGCGCCGCTCCGGTTACCAGCGCAATTCTTCCCTGCAAATCTGCCATAAATTCCTTTAACCTTGTGCGCGCAACTTCGCGCCCTTTCCTCGTCATTGTAAATGCAAGGGGATGGCTTTATGCTGCGGCGGACCCGGCCAACTGGATGCTGCGCACCCTCACTTTGACCTCGACCCGTGAGCCCAGCCGATTGATGATCGTAACCAGTCGATCCAGAGTAAATCGCCCTAGATCGGCATTGCGAATGCGGGAAAAGTCGGCAGCGGCAATTCCGGTGCGGCTGTGAGCGGCGCGCACGGTCAGTTCCTCACGGTCCAGCATCTTGATGATTTCCGCGGCGAGCATGGCTTTCATTTGCTCCACATCGGGATTTGCATGTCCAAAATCACGGAACACGTTTCCGCTGCCACGCACGACTTCGAGTTCTTCGCGTTTCATTGGAGCATCTCCTTCAGCCTCTTCAGCCGATCCCGAATCAGTTCAATTTCATGCTTTGGGGTCTTGATGCCCTGAGTCGCTTTCTTCTGGAAGGCATGAACAACCCAGATGTCACTCCCAATCTGTAAGGCATAGACAACGCGAAAGGCATCACCACGCCAAGGCAGAGCAATCTCAAGAACGCCAGAGCCGATCGCCAGCATGGGCTTAGCAATATCCGACTTTCCGCCCTCCGCCGCCACAGTCAAAGCCGTCAGACAGATCAATTGCGCCTCGGCCGGAAACCTTTCAAAATCCTTGCGAGCGGCCTTGATCCAGGAAACAGGCCGAGTCTGTCTTGTCATTCAAAGCCGCCAATTTTCATTTGAATTGTAGTCATATTTGACAACACACGTCAAGCGAAGATCGTCGGCAAAGCGACTTTCCCCTGCCCCAGCGCACGATTAATCGCGCTCAGAATGGCATCCAGCGACGCCTTGACGACGTTGGAATTCATGCCGATGCCAAAGACCGATTCCGATGCTCCAAATTGCATTTCAATGAAGGCCATGGCATTGCCGGAAGCGCCTTCGCTGATCGACTGCTCCTGGTAATTGACAATCCGGAGGGCCAGGCCGAATTTCTCGTTCAGCGCGCCGACAAAGGCGTCGATGGGGCCATTTCCCTTCCCGGCAAGGACGTGCTTCACGCTGCCTTGCTTGAGCGTCGCCGAAATGCTGACCTTGCCCACGCCGGTCTTCTCGGAGTACTGCACGCAGGAAAACGGCTGCTGATTGAGATATTCCGCGTTGAACGCATCCCAGATCTCCGCAGGACGTATCTCGCGGCCTGTCTCGTCGCTGATTTTCTGAATCACATGGCTGAACTCGACCTGCAACTTGCGCGGCAGGCTGACGCTATGATCGCGCTCCAGGATGTACGCCACGCCGCCCTTGCCCGACTGGCTATTGACGCGAATGATTGCCTCGTAGCTCCGGCCAATGTCCGCCGGGTCCAGCGGCAGATAGGGAATCTCCCACAGGGTCTTGCCACCCTGAACAGCAAGCCCCTTTTTGATGGCGTCCTGGTGCGAGCCGGAAAAGGCCGTAAACACCAGCTCGCCCGCATACGGATGCCGCTGATGCACCGGAAGCTGTGTGCAAAACTCGGCGCTCTTGACCACGCCCGGCATATCCGAAAAATCCAGTTTTGGATCGACGCCCTGGCTATACATATTCAGCGCCACAACCATCAGATCGGCATTGCCCGTGCGCTCGCCGTTGCCAAACAGCGTGCCTTCGACGCGATCCGCTCCCGCCAGCAAGGCCAACTCCGTCGCGGCAACCGCTGTGCCGCGGTCATTGTGCGGATGCACGCTCAGAATAACGGCGTCCCGATGCTTGAAATTGCGACCCATCCACTCGATTTGATCCGCGTAGACATTGGGCGTGGCATTCTCAACCGTATTTGGCAGATTGATGATGGCCGGACGCTTCGGCGTGGGCTTCCAAACATCGAGCACCGCCTCGCAAACCTCCGAGGCAAAGTCCAGCTCCGTCCCTGTAAAGCTCTCCGGCGAGTATTCGAAGACCCAGTCGGTTCCGGGATGAGAGGCTGCCGCATCCTGTAGCATCTTGGCGCCATCGACGGCCAGTTGCTTCACTCCCGCGCGATCCATTTTGAAAACAATCTTGCGCTGCAAGGTCGAGGTCGAGTTGTAGAGGTGAACGATGGCGCGAGGCGCGCCCTGCAACGCCTCGAAGGTGCGCTGGACCAGCGCTTCGCGCGCCTGCGTCAGCACCTGCACGGTCACGTCGGCCGGAATGCGCCCCTTCTCCACCAGTTCGCGGCAAAAATCAAAATCCGTCTGCGAGGCTGCCGGAAAGCCAATCTCGATTTCCTTGAAGCCCAACTTGACCAGCAGATCGAACATTCTGTTCTTGCGATCCGCATCCATCGGATCGATCAGCGCCTGATTTCCGTCGCGCAAGTCAACGCTGCACCAGGCCGGAGCCTTGCTGATGGTCTTGCCCGGCCAAGTGCGGTCGTTTAACTGGACAGTTTGGGCTGAAGAGTATTTTTCTGCCGGATTTTTCAATTTCGTTTCCCTTTCGCTTTCTCGCGGAGGCGCGGCGGTGAATGCTCGTCTCACTCCTGTTCGATGCCGAGGCCGGACGGAACCCGCACGCAAACTCACTGTGCCTTCCGGCGTACACACAGCAATTTTAAAGGAACAGGCCGGCGACGGCCTTCAGGAACGCTCTGAATGAGTCCAGCCTCGAAAGGGCACGACTGGTAGGTCAGGGCTTCAGCCCTGACCTACCGATAAAGTCTGCATAATCGATGGGGCTTTACAGGCTACGGAAAAACTCAAATGGGGCTAGGTTTTGTGTCAGGGCACGACTTCAGTCGTGCCGTAACTGCCGCAAAATCAGCGGGGCCTTTAGGCCCTGAAGAATGTTGAGGTTCATGTGCTCCCACCCTTCGCAAAATGCGCGAAGGATGGGGACCCCGGCTTCTATTCCTTGACCAATTCATGGCTTGGAATATCGTCTTCCTCGTAGCTGTCGTCGTACTCTCCGGTCATCTTCGCGTCTTCGGCAATTGAGTTGAAATCATAATCGAAAAGTGGGAGAGTCGCGTTATATATGTTGTTCAGGTCGTAGGAATGCTTCTCGATCGAGTGTCGTTTCACATCATTCTTGATGGCCTCTAAACTTTGCTCAAAGGCCTTGTACATCTGATCCGGTTTGGCAGTACGAGGATCAACATAGATGGTAAGGGGAAGCGCCATCTGTTCGCCTACGATCCGCAGGGCATGTTTGGACCTGACGATGTTTCCTTGAGCATCAGGGAATTTCGCCTGTTGCAAGGCGCGGCGCATATCGCGGATGCACAAGTCACGCTGCGAAGGAGGCTGACGCTGGTACAGCCTGTGCTGGAGCGCATAATCAGCTGCCGCCTCTGCATCAATTGCGGCGGCTCCTTCTTGTTCGGCCCAATCTTCAGCAATCTTTACCAGTTCGTCATTGAACGACATGCCCGTTTACTCCTTTCAATTCAACCCAAAACCTGCGGGATCGGTTGACCCCATCCATCCGTGAACGCGAACTGCGTCACGATCTCGCGTACCTTCGTTATCAATTTGCGATGGGCCGCAAAACTGATCTCACCGCGATGCTGCAATTGCCCAACGATTATGCCGGGGTGGATTTGTAAGCGCGTAGCAAGGTTGTTAATTCGTGCCTCGGAGTAGCGAGGTGTACAAGCTCTAACGAATTCTTCTAATTCGTGTTTCGGAACCAGGAGGTCGGCTGCGTTTGAATTTGCACGTTCCTCAACTTCATCTGTTGAATTAGATTGCATATCATCGAATGAAAATGCGTCTTTGTACTCGATGTGATCCAACTCGTGCATGAGAGCGAACCAAAATGAACCGATATTGTCGAACCGAAGAGACATTGCGATAACCGGAGAATCGACATCCAACCAAAACGCCGCACCGTCGATTTTCACGGTGGGCAATGGTTCAACTACCACATATCTGATACCTGCGCCTGTCAATAATGTCGGGACGCGGTAAGCGGCTTGAGTCTTCGCAGCCAAGTGCCGTAGTTCGCTCTTTAGCTTGGCAACGCCTTTTTCATTGAAATTGGCTACGGGACACGCTTGCGCCAATTGTCTCGCTCTGGCCAACCATGCTTTCTCGGCCTTGTTCAGTGATGATTCTCGGATCGTTCGTTTAAACGACACTCCTGACGGTAGTTCGTAAGAATCTGACAAAGGGCTGCCAGGCGTGCCGTCGCCAAAAAAGCGATCCAGTTCTTGACGCAGTTCGCCCGGGTCGCGCGTTTCGGCAATCCATTGCCGCTTCTGCATATCCTTTATCGGAAAGCTAAACAGGGAGGACCGTAGAACGACTTCTTCATCAACGTAGTCCGTTTGAGAGAGGCGGTAGGCGTTGTCAATTGCGAGCCAGTGTTCAGCGCCTCTGCCCAGCACTATGCCCAATTCTTGCGCCAATTCAGGCGATAGCTGCCGTCTTCCGACCATTAAGCTACTGATTTCGGTTGGCTTACGACCCACGACAAAAGCCAGGTCTGACTGCGTCCATCCGCGCGCATGTAGCTCATCCCTAATATACTTACTTACCGGGAATACCTTTTTTGTCTGCCCTTCCATGAACCTATTTTAGCGCAATTCTACGAGCAGTCAAGGCAAAAATGTAAAATATGTACATAATGAACATTTTATTGAATTTTGCTATTGATGGAAGTCCAGCCGGCGGCTGGCCCACATCTGACCAAGAAAGCCGGGGTCCCCATCTCCGGATTTTCGGACCTGGGAGACAACGGACCTTGCCCTGCCCTCCGCTACTGCCCAAAGCCAATTTTGCAGAGAATTACTCATCTAGGATGCACACTGCCAATAGAGCGAAATTCTTGAGGAGTGCCGGACCATGCGTACCGTCAGAAACATCACCGTCGCCGTCGACCCTGAACTCTACCGCCAGACGCGCAGGATTGCCGCCGAATACGACACCACCGTAAGCGATATGATAAGGTTCCTGCTTCTGGCCCTGCCCGAAGCCGTGAAGGCCGCGCTCCACCCCGGTGGTCGGCCTCAGTTTGGCCGGGCAGTCGCACTCGCCGCTGCTTCGGCCACGCCCGCGCCGTCGGCCATCAACATTTCCAGCCCCGCGCCGGAAAAAAGCAGGAATTCGTCCTGTAAGCCTGTATAGGCCAGTAAGCCCCATTTCCCTCAGCTACTTGCAACTGAACAACCGGCAACCGTACAGGATAAGTATTTCAGTATCGCCACGCTGAAAGTCAACATTTCAAAGACATTACTTCCATTTCGCACAGAACGGCGGGTAGCTCCGGTTCCTCGCTTTTGGGAACCGGGGATAGCACCAGAGAGAACGGGAAGCCCATCAAGCCCACAGCGCCAAGCCCTAACCCCTAATCCCTATCCCCTAATCCCTGTTTTACCCCCACGGTGTGAGCGCCGCCGGGACCGGCTGCGGCACCAGGACCGAGCGCACCCGTTCCGCAGGCCAGACATAAACCGCCAGCCGCCGCGAGTAGTGCAGGACCGGCTCCTGCCTGGGTAGCTCGATGCCGAGCGCCGAGGCCAGATCGTTCCGCTCAATCTCCGCCTCGGCCTCTTCCAGCGGCGCGGAAACCTGGCGCAGGCTGGCCCGGATGGGCTGCCCATCGCGATTGCTCGAAAACAAACAGTCGCGCTCCATCAGGAAATATTCGAGCGTGCCCGGACGATTCTCCGCCAGCTTGGCTGTCGGCCCCAAGCCGCGGTAACGCGCCCGGAAGATGACCGGCCGGGCGGCAAAGCGCCTGCGGCTAAAGAACGAAAACTCCCGACCGGCCCGCTGTTCCATGCGCATCTCGGCCCAGTGGTACGGCAGATGGAGGAAAGCACGTCCGGCTGCCACCACCAGCAGGTTGCTGGCATCCAGCGAGAGGCAGTACACTCCCGACCGCCCCGTCTGCTCTTCGCGGACGTAGGTACGCAACCCCAGATCGGGAAAGCCTGCCGCCATGGGCAGAGACGGCACGCCGCGAACCCTGACCCGGTCGATCCAGAAGGGCATTACCCCCAGCCAAGCCGCCCCCTGAAAGGTGTCCACCAGCAAGCCAGATGGAACCAGCGGCGCCAGCGACGAGGCGGGAAGCGGCCAATGCGCCAGCAGCAGATCGTTCCATCGCTGCGACCTCTGCCAGTGGCCTGGCGGCAGCAGGCGCGGCGTGTTCGAGGTGCGTATCAAAAATTTCTGCATGACCCGTTTGCTCCCGTCTTCCCGCTCCGTTCGCGCTCTGCCCGACGAGTTGATGCCTGAAAAGGAACCGGGGATGCACAACCTCCACCCGCCCCCATGTCGTATTCTGTTCGCGAGCACTCAATCATGTCCAGCGAATCCTTCACTTCCCCCGAAGCCCGCAACCAAACCGAAGTCTTCGCCGTCCACGGCGCCGACCCCGAGGTTCTGGCCTACGCCATGGCCAAGTACTCCCGCTCGGCTCTTTCGATGCGCGAGTCGCTGGCCGAAATCAGCCGTCAGCGAGCCGAACAGTTCCTGAACACCTTTTATTTTCAATACGGGCACCGCTCCATCGCCGATCTGGCGCACATCGCCTTCTCGGTCGAGCGGCTCAGCCTGCTGGCGGCCATCGCGCTGGTCGACGAACAGCGTTGGGACGGCCAGGAGCGCTCCACGCGCTACCAGAATTTCCTGAAATCCGGCTGGTTTTTCCCGGATTTCGGCCCGGACGCCGCCTCGGCGCAGCTTTATGCCGAAACGGTCACGAGCCTGTTTGCCACCTACCAGCGCACCACCGAGGCTGTTCTGGAAGCCCTGCGCCGCCGCGTTCCCTGCCCCGAAACGATGAAGCCGGCAACCTACGAACGCACGCTCAAGGCCCGCGCCTTCGACATGGCCCGCTATCTGCTGCCGCTGGCCACCAACACCTCGCTCGGCCAGATTGTGAACGCGCGCACGCTGGAAAACCAGGTCTCCCGCCTGCTCTCGCACCCCGTGGCCGAACTGCGCGACCTGGGAGCCAAGCTGCGCGAAGCCGCCACCGGCCCAGCCTGGAGCGTCACGGCCGAGGCTGGCGCGGCACTCGCGGAGAAAATCGCCACGGCCGATTCAGCCCTGGCTGCTGAAGCCGCCAGCCTGCTCACCGGCGAGCATCGCTCCGCGCCCACGCTGGTCAAATACGCCGTGCCCAGCAACTACGAAATCCAGACCCGCGAGGAACTGACCCAGGCTGCCGCGGAAATTCTGAACAACCTGCCCATCGCCGATGCGCCTGTCGTCGATCTGGTGGAAAACACCGAATCGCTGGAGGTCGAAGTAGCCGCGACGCTGCTCTACTCGGCCAGCCATCATCCCTACCGCCAGATTCGCGATCTGGTCGCCGCGCTGCCCGAAGCTCGCGTGGCTGAGATCATCGAGTTGGGCCTGCGCCATCGCGGCCCTCACGATGAAGCCCTGCGCGCCTTCCACGCCGGAGCGGCTCTCCGCTTCGACATTCTCATGGACATCGGCGGCTTCCGCGATATGCACCGCCATCGCCGTTCGACGCAGATTCTCCAGCCCTTCACGGCGCTACACGGCTACGAAACGCCAACCAGCGGCGACTTTGGCCCGGAGGTCAACATCCTGGCCGAGGCTGGCATTCTGGACGAGTACCAAGCCGCCCTCGCGCAAGCTCACCAGGCCAGCGCACGAATCGCGGGCAGCACGGCTCCCGAGGCCGCCCAGTCGGCGCTTTATCTGCTGCCTCTGGCGACCCGCTGCCGGAGCCTCTTCAAGATGGACTTTGCCGAAGCGCAATACATCAGCGAACTGCGCTCGGGACCAGCCGGCCACTTCAGCTACCGCCGCGTTGCCTGGGAGATGTTCCTGGCCCTCCAGCGCCAGCATCCGGCGCTCGCCCGGCACATTCGCGTCACCGACTTCACCCAGCCCATCGACATCCTGCGGCGGTAATGAATCTGCCAGCACCGTTCGCTGCTAGAATTTTCTGAGAGCACTCATGAGCGTAACCGCACTTTATCCCGGCACCTTCGACCCGCCGACCAATGGCCACATCGACCTGATCCAGCGTGGCGCCAAGCTCTTTGACCACCTGATCGTCGCCATTCTCAATAATCCGGAGAAAGATCCTATTTTCACCGTCGAGGAACGCGCGGAGATGCTGCGGGAATCAACCGCCGGGATGAGCAACGTGTCGGTGGCAACCTTCGATGGACTGATGATCGACTTTGCGCGCCAGCAGGGCGCCAAAGCGGTTCTGCGCGGCATTCGCGCCATTTCCGACTACGAATACGAGTTTCAGATGGCACTGATGAACCGGCGTCTGGCTCCGGAGATCGAGACTGTCTTCTTGCAGCCTGCCGGCCGCTACTCGTTTGTCAGTTCGCGGATGCTGAAGGAAGTTTTCAGCTTCGGTGGCGACGTTTCCGGCCTGCTGCCGCCCAATGTGCTCAAGCGCCTGCAATGCCGCATCGGCAAGAGCAATCCAAACCTTTGATTTCCGGCTTTCTCTAGAGAGATAACTTCGTGGTTTTCCATCCATTTCACAAAGAACGTGAAATGGATGGGGCACGGAACGTCCATCCATCCTCCGTGAAATTGCACTAAAAAGATAGCCCATAGATCTCGACATAAACGAGATCTATGGGCTATGTCCTGCTTTTTCGGCTTCGAGAATCTATCCCCGACAGACTCCTAGGAGACGGGAACGTCCGTGTTCTTTCCCTTGGCGCCCATCTGGATGCGCTTGTGCTTCTTGTAGTCGTTCAGCACGTTGCTGAGGAAGACGTTGAAGACCTCGGAACGGCGCTGCTGGAGGATCTGTTCCCTGGTCTGGTCAAAGTTTCCGGCAATCTCGGCGGCGCTGGGCTCCTGTTTGTCGACAATCTTCGCCACAACGCCCGTGCGCTGCGCGTTGATGGCCCCGCTGACATCGCCGGGCTTCAGATCGAAGAGCTGCGGAGCAACCTGCCCCACCTGGCCCAAATCAGGCACCTGGCCGGTCGGGCTGACCAAATCGCTGGACTTGACGGTGGCGCCGGTGGCCTTGGCCGCAGCGGCCAGATTGCCTGTGGCTTTGGCCTTGGCGGCCAGATCCCTGGTCTTCTGGGCAAGCAGGCCGGGAAGCTGTTCATTGCGATAGTCGTCGGCAATCTTGCTCTTGTACTCGGCAAAGTCAGGCGCATGCGCCGGAGCAATGGCTGAGACCTGGAAGATGGCAAAGCCTTCGCCGGTGGGCGCGGCCTGCGCCGGGCCGCCCTGCTTGGACTCGAAGGCCTTCTCCATGATCTGAGAGGAATCAGGCAAGGCGGCAATCAGATCACGCGCGCCAAGCAGCGGCGTGGTCGCCACTTGCAGATGATGAGCCGCAGCGGTCTTGTCCAAGCCCTTCTTGATGGCCTCGGAAGTCAAATCGCGCGCGAACTTCTCTTCGGCGGCGGCCGCCTTCTGGCGGACAAGCGTGGCCTGGATGGTGGGCTGCACCTCGCTCAGAGACTCGGTGTGGGCGTTCTGCCGCTCCTCGACCTGGACGATGTGATAGCCGAACTGCGTCTTCACGATCTTGGTTTCGCCAATCTTCTGCGTGAACAGAGCATTGTCGAATTCCGGCACCATGGCCTTCCGCTTGGCAAAACCAAGCTCGCCGCCGGATGCCTTGCTGCCAGGATCGTCCGAGTTCTTCCGGGCCAGATCGGCAAAGTTGGCCCCGCCCTGAATCTGCTTCAGCAGTCCCTGGGCTTTGGCCTTGGCCGCGGCATCGGACTTGGGATCGGTGCCCGCCTTAATGAGAATGTGGCGCGCGCGCGCCTGCTCGGGCACGGAGTAATCGGCCTGATGCGCGGCAAAGTACTGCTCAATCTCCTGATGGCTGGGCTGCGGCGAACCGCCGGGCAGGTCACTGGGAGTAAAGGCGAAGTAGGTGATCTTGCGCTGCTCGGGCACGGCCGTGGCATAGCGCGCGCTGTTCTTGTGGAAGAAATTCTGCAGCTCGCCGTCGGAGGGATTGATCGTCTTGCGCAGATCGTCGGAGGAGATCACCGCATAATCGAACTTGATTTTGAGGTTGGCCTTGCGATAGGCGTTGCGCACGTCCTGCGCGCTGACCGTGGCCCCGGAGGTAATCATCGACTCCAGCCGGCGGATAATGATGTCCTGCTTCACTTCCTGCTCAAACTGCGCGACCGGCAGGTTGAACTGGCTGGCGACAAAGGCGGCATAGCGGTCCGAGCCGATGTACTGGCCGTTGGGGAAGATGTACTCGCCAAACTGGCCCTTATGCAGGAAATGAATCACGTCGTCATCGGAAGCGCGAATGCCCAGCTTTTCGGCCTCGGCCAGCAAAACCTGCTGCTGGACGAGCTGCTGGCCAACCTGCTGCTCGAAGATGTGAACGATCATCGGGTTTTCAGCGTATTGCGGGTTCCTGCGCATCAACTGCTGACGCGCCACATCGGTCACCCGCTGCTGGGTCACGGTCGCGCCCGAAGAGAAGATGCGGCTATACCAGTGAGGATAGATCGTGGCATAGGCATCGGCGGACGGCGCTCCCAGGCCGGTCAGGCCAGGAATCAAATACACCACCATGCCCACGGAAAGGGCCGCGATGATGACAATGAAAACCGCTTTGATGACGCGGCTGTCTTTATTCTGCAGGAAACGAATCATGGATGGACTTGGACCTTCAACTCTCTATGCGCAGACAGGCTAAACCCGATCAGACCAGCGCCAAGAAGGCTGGATGCGGGCATCGGACTGGATGCACAATTGTCGCTCGATGCGATTCTTTGCCATTATAGACGACAAAGAACCCTTGCCGAAAAAACGGCGGGCACCCCGAAAATCGGGATGCCCGCCGCGTCGTGAACGGAAGCTCTTCGACTACCTCCAGTAGTAGTAGCCGCCCTCAACATAATATGGACGGTAGTAGACCGGGGGATAGGCATAATAGACGCCGCCATAGGGGTAGCCGGGGCGCCGGTAGAGGGTCGGCCCGCCTGGATAAAGCCCCTGCGCCAGCCGGGCTGCCTCCTGGGCGCTGACCGGCGTAACCGTCACAGGGGCTGTCAGGTGAAAGGCCACCAGCGCCTCGGAGGGAATCCAGACGCCCGGCCCGGAGGAAGCCGCGGAAGCCGCCGTGCCCGCGGCAACGCCCGCCCCGGCGCCGATGGCGCAGCCAACTCCACGCCCCGCGGCACAGCCAATAATGGTTCCCAAAATGCCGCCACTGACGGCGCTATTAAACGTCCGCCCAGCCTTGCTTGGCCCCTTGACCTTGAACTGATCCGTAGCCAGCGGGTAATTTTGACCGCCCAAATCCAGCGAAGTCAGAGCCAGAGCCAGCTCGGAGCTTCCGCCCAAGTCGCCGGACTTGGTATTGCTGGCCGCGATCACCACGCCATGAACGGTGACTCCGCGAGGAATCGCCAGCACGCCACCGACAGCTACGTCATGAATCACGGTGAACTGAACCGGAGCACCCGGCTTGGCGTTCTTGCTGCCGACCGGCTCATTGGTCCGCAACTGCAACAGAGTTCCTGGAGGGATGGTCACCGGGCCCCTGGGCGCTTCATAGGCCTGAACCGGAGGCTGCGGCGGCGCATACTGTGGCCGCGCATACGGAGACGGAGGAACTGGGGGCTGAGAAGGGCTCGGAGCCGGATAGGGTGTTTGAGACTGCGACTGGTCTGGAACCGGATACTGTTCGTTCGGAGCTGGCGCGGAATCGGCGGAATCGTCCGGCTGGCTGCCGGACTGCTGAGAATCGGAGTCATTGGCCGCGGCCTGCGGATTGCCGACCTTCAGGCTATTGTTCACTTTGGTCACGCCCGGCACACGGGCTGCGATTGACTCGGCCAGCTTGCGAGAAGACTCGCTGGAAACGGTTCCCGTCAGCGTGACCTCGCTCTGAATGGTGGCCGCGGTAATCAAATCGTCTTTCAGCACCGGAGAGGCATCGAGTGCATGCACCACGTCCATCTCAATCTGGCCGTCGGAGCGCGCGCCGTCAGCCGTTGCCGCGGGAGTTCCCTCCTGAGCCGGAGAAAACACGCCGCAGAACGCCATCAGCGCTCCACACGCCACAACCTTCAAAAGAACTGCCTTGAACAGGGACCAATTCATGATCTTATTTCTCCTGCGCCTGAAATCTTGCTCCCGTTTCACGTTGATTAGACGGGGAGAATCGGAAGCCGTCATCCATGTGAACCCGGAGGCCGGGGAAAAGTTTCGTGAAACAGGGGAATAGGGGCTAGGGATTAGGCAGGGATCAGAAAAACAGCCTCGTGCGCTGATTCTAAAGTTCATTGAAGACTCCAACAGTGAAGAAGCAGGTTCTTTGACTTCCTTCGCTTGCCAACACGGCAAGCAAAGATCGCTCGCCGGGGAACCCGTTGAGGATAAAGCCATTTGGCTGCGCGGCTTCGGCCTCCAGAAAATGTCTGCCTTCTGGGAATCGAGCAGCGAGCTTCGCCCCGATTTTCCCGGTCTCCGGCTATACTACCAATATGCCAATGTATTCAATTGTCGTTCCTTTTCACAATGAAGAGGAGAATGTAACCGTCCTGTACGCGCGCCTGAAGCAGGTGATGGAGCGCGTCGGCGAGAGCTTCGAATTGGTGCTGGTCGACGACGGCTCCAGCGATCACACCTACAAGCTGCTGGAAGGCATTGCCTCGGTCGACAGCCGGGTGCTGATCATCAAGCTGCGCCGCAACTTCGGGCAGACCTCGGCTCTGGCTGCGGGCTTTGACCACGCCTCGGGCGACTACATCCTGGCCATGGACGGCGACCTGCAGCACGACCCGAATGAGATTCCCAACTTCATCGCCAAGCTCAACGAGGGCTACGATGTGGTCTCCGGCTGGCGCAAGGAGCGCATCGACAACCTCATCATGCGGCGCATTCCCTCGCGCTGCGCCAACTGGATCATGGCGAAGTTTTCCGGCGTGGACATTCACGACTTCGGCACCACCTTCAAGGCTTACCGCAGCGAAGTCATCCACAACATTCCGCTCTACGGCGAGCTGCACCGCTTCATTCCCGCGCTGGCCGCCTGGTATGGCGCGTCGATCTGCGAGATTCCCATCAAGAACGTGAATCGCGAGCGGGGCAAGAGCCATTACGGCATCAGCCGCACCTTCGGCGTCTTTTTTGACCTGCTGACGATTCGCTTCCTGATCAAGTACATGGGCCGCCCGATGCACTTTTTTGGCGGCATCGGCGCGCTGGGCATTCTGGCTGGCGGCCTTGTCTCGGCCATTCTGCTGGGGACCAAGATCATGTACCCGCAACTGAGCGTGATGGACCAGCACGGGCCGCTGTTCGTGATTGCCGGGATCCTGATTCTTGCGGGCGTGCAGTTGCTAGCCACGGGCCTGCTGGGCGAACTGGCCGTGCGCCACTATTACACCAGCGCGCAGCACACGCCGTATTCCATCGATCGCATGATTCGCCTGCAATCGCCGGAAGAGCCGAGTATGTTGTCGGACTAAGCAGAGATCAGAGAACAGCGATCAGGGATCGAAGAAGCACCAAGCCCTGCCTGGACAATCTCCGGGCGGGGCTTGGTGTTTGCTGCCCCGGTTGAACTTTTTGCTTTGCGCATTCAGAAAAATATATTTTGCAGAGTGGTGTCACTATTGATACCATAATGTGTGGCCGGAATTGCCAAAATCGTTGACAGTATGCGCGGAAACCCGGCGCAGGTTCGATATGCGGATTTGTACAAGATTTGTGTGGCTTATTTCGGTGAACCGCGTCAGAGCGGATCCAGTCACGCAGTCTTCAAGACCCCGTGGCCAGGAGATCCGCGCGTGAATATCCAGAATGCCAAGGGGAAGGCCAAGCCCTATCAGGTTCGGCAGGTTTTGTTGGCCCTTGAGCGATTGCAAGAAAAAAGCAGTGCGGACGAAAAAGGCACAATGGAGAAGCACAATGAGCCACAAGAGCTTTGACCACTACACATATCGCGTTACCTGGTCGCCCGAAGATGGCGAGTATCTCGCTCTCTGCGCGGAGTTTCCTTCTCTGAGCTGGCTGGCATCCGCTCCGGGGCTGGCGTTGACGGGGATTCGCAAAGTGGTGACCGCGTCGGTGGAAGACATGATTGGAAATGGCGAGACGCCGCCAGTTCCGCTTGCAGAAAAGCACTACAGCGGCGAGTTTCGCGTTCGCATTCCGCCGCAGGTGCATCGGGCGCTGGCGCTGGAAGCGGCCGAGCAGGGCGTGAGCCTCAACAGACTGGCAAGTGCCAAGTTAACGGCGTAGCCCGCCCTCTTGCAGTCGCCCGCCCCCAAGGTCCATCCTGAAGCTATCATGAAAGCCATCCAGATTTGCGCGACAGGCGGGCCGGAGGTTCTTCAACTCGCCGAGATGCCCATTCCCGAGCCGGGGCCAGGGCAAGTGTTGATCCGCGTGGAAGCCGTCGGGGTCAACTTCATTGAAATCTACTTCCGCAAGGGCGTGTACAAGGCGGTTCTGCCGCTGACGCCGGGCAGCGAGGCCGCTGGCACCGTGGAAGAACTGGGGCCGGGCGTCAAGGGCTTTGCCGCGGGCGATATCGTGGCCTCGACAAGCGTGCTGGGCAGCTACGCCGAATATGCGCTGGTTTCTGCCGCGCAACTGATCAAGGTGCCCGCTACACTCAGCCCGGAGCAGGCCGCTGCCGCCATGCTGCAAGGGATGACGGCGCACTACCTGTCTCACTCCACTTTTCCGCTCAAAGCAGGGCAAACCGCGCTGGTTCATGCCGGTGCGGGCGGCGTGGGCCTGCTGCTGACGCAGATGGCCACGCGGCTGGGAGCGCAAGTCATCACTACCGTTTCCACGCCGGAGAAGGCGGAACTGTCGCGCGAGGCTGGCGCTGCCGACGTGATTCTTTACACCAAAAAGGACTTCGAGACGGAGGTTAAGCGGCTGACCGACGGCAGGGGCGTGGACGTGGTCTACGACTCGGTGGGCAAAACGACCTTCGAGGGCAGCTTGAACTGTCTGAAGCCGCGCGGCTTGCTAGCGCTGTTTGGCGCCTCCAGCGGGCCGGTGCCGCCCTTCGACCCAATTCTGCTCAACAAGAAAGGTTCGCTGTTCATCACACGGCCCACGCTGTCGCATTATGTGACCACACGCGCCGAACTCGAATGGCGCTCGGGCGACGTGCTGAACTGGGTTGCCAAGGGTGAACTCAAGCTGCGAACCGAGTTTACCTATCCGCTGACCGAGGCCGCACAGGCGCAGACCGACATCGAGGCGCGCAAGACGACGGGCAAGGTTCTGCTGGAGCCGTAAGGGCAGGGACGAGGGGTTAGGGATTAGGGGCTAGGAAACCGCAAATTCATCGGAAAGAAGAGAGTATGAGCAAAATTTCGATTACTGCAAAAGATAAAGTCTTTATCCTGACCGGGGCGGGCATCAGCGCGGAGAGCGGACTGCCGACCTTTCGCTCCGAAAACGGCTTGTGGGCCGGGCATCGCGTCGAGGATGTGTGCGTTCCGGAAGCGTGGCGGCGCGACCCCGAGGGAGTGTGGAAGTTCTACTCGGAGCTGCGGGTTGCCGACGCCAATGCCAAGCCGAATCCGGCGCACATTGCGCTGGCCGCTCTCGAGCAGCAGCTCGACGACCGCTTCTTTCTTTGCACGCAGAATGTGGACAACCTGCACGAGCGGGCCGGTTCCAAACGTCTGGTGCATATGCACGGCGACTTGTCCATGGCGCGTTGCGAACGCGAGTGCGGCCGCCCGCCGGTGGTGGATCACGCCATCTATCACAGCCTGAGCGAAGTTCCCCATTGCCCCTGCGGAGGACGGATGCGCCCGCACATTGTCTTCTTCAACGAAATTCCTCTGGAGATGGACCGCATTGAAAATGAGATTCGGCAGTCGACGCTGATGGTGGTGATCGGCACATCAGGGTCGGTTTATCCGGCGGCCGGATTTGTGCATTTGGCGCGGCAGGTCGGCGCGCGTTCCGTCTACATTGGACCGGAAGCGCCGCTAAACGCCGAGGCTTTTACGCACGTCGTCCTGGGCAAAGCGGGCGAAGTGCTGCCGGAGCTTTTTGAGGTTCAATAAGGCACGCATCTTCTCGCCAGCGGAAAAGCCGCTTACTGCGAGCACTGTCCTGTTCAGCATTCGATAAGCTACTCACGCGGCTCAGGTATGATCTGGTTATTGCGATTATTGACCGTTTTCAACAGGAGAAACCCGTGCCCGAAGTGAATCCTTCCTCGTCGCTGCAACAGCCTTCCGTCCAGTCCGCGCAGAAGCCCCACGCACGGCGTCCGCTGCGCATTGCTCTTTTTGGTTTCGGAACGGTGGGCAGCTCGGTGGCCCGGATTCTGGTTGAGTCAAAGCCCACGGGCCTGGAGCTGACGCACATCTATGTTCGCAACGTGGCGCGCAGGCATGTGGACTGGATTCCCACGAGCGTGGTGTGGAGCGAGAATGCCGATGCCGTGCTGGCCTCTCCCGACGTGGATGTGGTGGTGGAGCTGGCGGGCGGGCTCGATCCGGCGGGCAACTGGATTCGGCGCGCACTCACGGCAGGCAAGAGCGTGGTTACGGCCAACAAGAAGCTGATTGCCTTGCAGGGTGTGGAGCTGGAACGGCTGGCCGTCGCCAACGGCGGACATTTGAAGTACGGCGCTGCCGTGGCCGGAGGAATTCCCGTGATTCCGGGCCTCGAACAAGGGCTGAACGGCGATCGCTTCGAGCGCATCGAGGGCATTCTGAATGGCACCTGCAACTTCATCCTGAGCGGGATGCAGGAGGGCGCGGAGTATGCGCCCGTACTGGCCGCGGCGCAGGCCAAGGGCTACGCCGAGGCCGACCCCACGGAGGACGTGGGCGGCTTTGACGCGCGCGCCAAGCTGGCCATTCTGATGCGGCTGGCGCTGCGCGTGTCTGTCGATCCAGAAGAGATTGTGCCCCAGCCCATCACTTCAATTACCGCCGTTGACTTCAGCTATGCACGCGACTTGGGCTGCACCATCCGCCAGATTGCGCGCGCCGAGCGGAGCGGAGAGAAGATCGCGGCCACGGTGGGACCAATGCTGGTGGAGCAGCATTCGCCGCTGGCTTGGTCGCGCGGCACGGAAAACATGGTGGTCCTCAGCGGTCACTACGGCGGCGACGTGGTCTTTTCCGGCCACGGAGCCGGAGGCCAGCCCACGGCGGTGGCCGTCGTCAGCGACTTGCTGGCGCTGGCGCACGGCTCGCGGCGTGTGGCGATTCCTTCGGCTCCGGCGAGCGTGAGCGCCGAGTTCGAGGTTCCGCATTACATTCGCTTCATGGTCAACGACAAGCCGGGCATCATCGCCGATATTACCGTGGCGCTGGCCAGCGAGGGCATCAACATCCGCGCCATTGTGCAGAAGCCCGGCTTCCCGGCGCACGCGCTGCCTTTTGTGATGACCGTCGAACCGTGCAAGTCGTCGGCGCTCACCCGCGCCCTCAAATGCCTCAGCGGCAAAGACTACCTGCTCGGCGATCCGCTGGATTTGCAGATGCTGGAGTAGCCGCATTTTCTGAAGGTGAAGATCAGCGTGGCTTCGGCGTCGTCTTAGCTCCTGATGAAAGAACGATAAGAAACAATAGTTGTACATATCCCAGGTTAGGCGCGATGATACTGCGCCGAACCTGGGGCACCCGCTCGTCTCGTCTGCCGGGCCCGGTAGAATCGTTGGGTGGGCCTCGAATTCAACATCCTTGCAACAAGCGCGGACGGCGGACGGCGGGGGCGGATCAATCTGCCTCACCGCGCCGTCCAGACGCCAGTCTTCATGCCGGTCGGTACGGCCGGAACGGTGAAGGCCGTCCCGCAGGACGTGCTGGAAGCGCTCGGCGCGGAGATCATCCTCGGCAACACCTATCACCTCTATCTGCGTCCCGGCCACGAAGCCATCCGCCGCATGGGCGGGCTGCATCGCTTCATAAGCTGGCCGCGCGCCATGCTGACCGACTCGGGCGGCTTTCAGGTCTTCAGCCTGGCCCAGTTGCGCAAGGTCACCGATGAGGGCGTTCGCTTCCACTCGCACCTGGACGGAAGCAGCCATTTTTTCACTCCTGAACACTCCATGGACGTGCAGATCGCGCTCGGCGCGGACATCTGCATGGCCTTCGACGAGTGCACCGAATACCCCGCGGATCGCAGCCGCGCCATCGAGAGCCTGCGGCTTACGATGGCCTGGGCGCGTCGCTCGCTGGATCACTTTCGCACTCACCAGCACGAGGTCCCGTGGCACGACGAGCTGGGCGGCCGCAAGCAGAGTTTGTTCGGCATTGTGCAGGGCGGAATGTACAAGGATCTGCGCCGCGAAAGCGCCGAGCGGCTGGTGGAGATGGACTTTGACGGCTACGCCATTGGCGGCCTCAGCGTGGGCGAGCCGCCGGAACTAACTCTGGAAATGATCGCCGAGGTGCTGCCGCTGCTGCCCGCCGACAAGCCTCGCTACGTGATGGGCGTCGGCTATCCGGACCAGATCGAGCGCTATGCGCGCATGGGCGTGGACATGATGGATTGCGTGCTGCCCACCCGCGCCGCGCGCCACGGGTTGCTGTTTACCAGCGAGGGACGCATCAACATCAAGGGCGCGCGTTACGCCGAAGATCAGGGCCCGGCCGACCCGGCCTGTAACTGCCCGGTCTGCCAGCGCTACAGCCGCGCCTATCTACGCCACCTGATGCAGGCCCACGAAGCGCTGTCTGGAACGCTAAACACCGTTCATAATCTGGCGTATTACCTGGGCATTATGAACCGCGTGCGGAAGAGCCTGGCAGGCGGAGTTAGCTGAGTTAGCGGTGCTGGCGGAGTTAGCAAATATAACCTTGATTTCACTGTTTACTGTTTAATTACCTGCAAGGCTTCAAAAAAACAGTAGGGGGGAGGGGGTCAGTTTTTGAGGTCATGCGAACCGCAGTCTTCCCTTTGCCGCTCAGTCGCTTTTCTCACTTCACCGCTGCTCAACATCTTCCCCTACCCATTCCTCTGTACATTGTGCGTCAATCACAAGTATTTCTCTGCAAAACTCGATATTCCCTGTTTCATCCAATCGCGCCTCCGAGCAACTGCTTCAGCGCCTGAACGTATTCGGTCAATGCCGCGCGGCCAGCTTCAGTCATGCGGTAGAGGCTCTGGGGCTTGCGCTGCACGAATTTTTTCTCGACCGCGACATAGCCGGCTTCTTCCAGCTTCAGCAACTGCGCGCCCAGGTTGCCGTCCGTCGCGCCGGTCTTCGCGCGCAGCCAGGTGAACTCCGCTTCTTCCACGCCAGAGAGCAGCGAAAGCAGGGCCAGACGCAGCTTCCCGTGAACCACGGGATTCAGCTCCGGCAGCTCAGGCATGAATCGCTCCCTTTCTGCGCGCGCGGACTTCATTGATCATCAGGTAAAGGCCAAAGACAATCTGGCAGAAAAAGATGGCGGCCAAAAAGGCAATCGTGCTCTGTGTTTCGGATCCGAAGCAGCAGACCACTGCCGCCGCCCACCAGACAACCGCGCAGGCAAACTGCGCCCTCCACTTGAGAATGATGCTGGAGGCCGCGTTGGCTGTGCCGATCAGGGTCGCGGCCACCGCCGCAGTGATACGCCAGTCCGCCCTGCCGCTGAAGCCCATGGCGTCGAGGAGAACGAACATGGAAATCCCCATCGCGAGCCAAATGGACCAGATAGAACGGCCAATGGTGGTCGTCGGCTTGTTGCCGCGCCTACCACGCTTGCGCCAGGTAATGAAGCCCATCAGCACACAGGTACTCACCATGGTGATGGGCCAAGCCAGCCCGTAATTGCAAAGGGAGGACCAGAAAATGGCGACATAATACGCCACACCCCAGAGAAGGAAGGTCCAGCCATAGTGCTCCGTACTGCACCGGCCTTCGGCGATCATGGATTCAATCAGCTTGAGGCGGTCTTTCAGTTCCTGCTCTTCATTGCCTGCTGCCATGGCGGTTCTCCTTCGACGCTTATCACTGTTCTGCGAAGTTATGTTGACTCCTCACCAAGGAGTTTGGCTCGGATTCGTGGTTTCCGCCCTGGTCGCTGAGAGCATCATTCTGTACATCGAATGCACGACTTCCCAGGTCCCAAAATCGGGACCTGGGGCACCCATTTGCTCGGCAGGTCTGACCTTATGCAATCTCCCAGCGGCGGGCGATTCTGCGCGCAACAACAAAAAGCACGATGCCGATGGCGAGCAAAACGCTGACTTGCGGCCATAATGCCTGCAAAGGCAGATCGCGCCAGAAGACCTTGGTAAAGCCGTCAATCGCCCAGGCGTTGATGGTGAACAGGCCCGCTTTCTGCATTGCCTCGGGCATGAAATAGCGCGGGAACATGCTGCCGCCGATGGCGGACATGGCCAGAACCAGCAGCGTGGAAAGCGCGCCCAACTGCGCCCGCGTATGGCAGAAGCTGGCCAGCAGCAGGCCAAAGGCCGCCACGGCAAGGGCCGTGCTCAGGCCCATGACCACGAAGCCGGATAGGTGCGCCAGCGTAAAGAAATCCAGTTTGAAAACCGCCGCGGCCCACAGGAACATGACGGCCAGTTGCGCGAAGGCCAGCAGCGTGTTGAAGACCAGCTTGCCCGCCAGCAGAGTGGTCATGGTGACGCGCGAGCTGAGGACGCGATCCAACGTTCCGCTCTCGGCCTCCTCCAGCAACGCGCCAGCCGAGCCGGTCGAGGTGAACAACAGAAACATCACGCCGATGGATGCGGCATAAAACGAAATCATCGGACTGCGCTTGTTTTCTCCCACCACGGCGCGCGCCTTGACGGCAATGATTCCGCCGCTGCCGGTGTCGGTTTTCGCTGGGCTGGCTCCGGCGGCATCTTGCCGGTTCACGGCTTGCCGAAACTGGTCGAGATTGCTGTCCATCCGCTTGCGCTGCTCTGGAGTGAATCCGCCGATGGACTGATCGGTGTACTTCATTCCTTCTTCCGCCATACTGACGGGCATGGCCGTCATGGCGGCCTTTTGCAGCAGGCCGGATACCATTTGCGGAGCAATGGTGTCGCTGGAGTCGTTGAGCAGTTGAATCTGCGGAGCGGAGCGATCTTCGCCGAAGGAGATTGGCTTCTGGCCGAAGCCTTTGGGAATGATGAGCGCGACCGGCGCATCGCCCGCCTTGACGGCGGTTTCCGCTGTGGCCGCAGTGTACTCCGGCAGCGGCGCGGCGGCTTTGCTCTTGGAGGCGGGCCGGGTGCTGACGGAAAGCGAGCTTTCGCGCTGCAAGCCACGCACCAGATCAATCGAGCTCTGGCTTCGATCTTCGTCCACCACGAGAACGTGGATTTTAGGCGTGGTGTCGCGCATGCCGCCAAAGATTGTGGCAAAGACGCTGAAGAATCCGACGGGCAGAATGAAGCACAGGGCCAGCGATGCACGGTCGCGGCGCAGGCTCATCAGAGATGTTCTGACAATGGGGATAATCAATCGCGTAACTCCCTTCCGGTGAGGTGCAGAAAGACGGATTCCAGATTGGGCCGGCGCACGGTGACATCCAGCAGCTCCAGGTTGGCTTTCGCGGCGGCTTCGAGCAGGCCCGCAACTTGTGTGGCGTGCTCGATGGTGAACTCCGCGCTGCCATCCACCAGTCGCCCGGCGTGCCCCTCGGCCCAGGCGCGGATCTCGTCGGCCGACGCGGCAAAGCGCGCCACGACCTGACTGCGCGTGGCGAATGCGTTGCGGACAAGTTCTTCCGTGGTGTCCACGGCGATGATGCGACCGTGGTCGATGATGGCCACGCGGTTGCAGAGCCGCTCCGCCTCTTCCATGTAATGCGTGGTGTAGATGATCGCGGCTCCGGCGCCGAGCAGCGCTTCGATCATCTCGAAGATGCGGTTGCGCGACTGCGGATCGACGCCCACGGTCGGCTCATCCAGCAGCACAACCCTGGGCCGGTGAATGATGCCTGCGGCCATGTTGAGCCGCCGCTTCATGCCGCCGGAGAGGTTCATCTCCAGATCTCCGGCCCGGTCGGTCAGCGACGCCCAATCCAGGCACCACGCCACCGCTTCGGCCAGCTTGCCGCCGGAGAGGCCGTGATACCGGCCAAAGGCCGCCAAATTTTCCTTGCAACTGAGCCGTGGATAAAGGGCCAGCTCCTGCGGAACCCATCCGAGCGCCGCGTGAGCCTCTGCCGTGCTGGCGGCGGAACCAAAGACCGAAACGCTGCCAGCGTCCGGCTGCACGCGCCCAACAATCGAGCGGATCAGCGTGCTTTTACCCGCGCCGTTCGGCCCAAGCAAGCCCAGGCATTCACCGGCACGCACTTCCAGCGAGACGTCATCGACGGCGGTTACCTCTCCGAAGCGCTTGGACAGCGAATGGATTTCGAGGGGAGTGGGTGAAGCTTCAGCCATAGTGGATGGCTGCAAGGATGCGCTCATGCGATTCTCCTGCCCTTCTGTCCAGGCTCCGCGAGAGGATGCTCTGCGCGGTTGACAAGAACTCGACCGGAAGCTCGTTGATCTTTCATGAAGAGTACTCTACGTTATAGAGTGATGCACGTCAAGCAAATATTTTGCTTTTTTTAGATGGCCTTCTGCTTTATCCCCGGCGGCGCAGTTCGAGTTCCACCACGCGCTGCATTTCCGCCTCGGGCGCGGGTTTTCCGGTCCAGATTTCGAACTGGCGGGCACCTTGCTGGACGAACATTTCCAGGCCCTTCACGACCGGAATTCCCTGCGCCTCGGCCAGCTTCAGCAGCGGCGTTTCCAGCGGGTTGTAGACCATGTCGAAGACCAGCCCGGCCTTCAATTCCTTCTCTTCGATGGGCAGCGCCTGCTTCGATCCGGCCATACCGCAGGGGGTCGAGTTGATGAGTACGTCGAAGCTGCTCTTGGCGAACTGCTCGCGCTTGAGCGCCTTGGCCTTGGCCTCTTTGGCCAGTTTCACGGCGTGCTCGTAGGTGCGGTTGACGATGAAGACCTCCGCGCCCTGGTCGACCAAGCCGAAAACGGCGGCCCGCGCCGCGCCTCCCGCGCCCAGAACGGCGATGCGCGCGCCCTTCAGTTGCAGCCGCTTTTCCAGCGGGCGAACCACCCCGGCCACATCCGTATTGAAGCCGACAATCTTGCCGTCTCCGCCGACGCGCAGGGTATTACAAGCGCCGATCCGCGCAGTCAGCACGTCCGAGTTGGCCAGGTGAGGCAGAATCTCCAGCTTCAGCGGCATGGTGACGGCCACGCCAGCCAGCGGCAGCCCGCGCACCAGGGCAAGCAGGTCGTCGACTGTGCGCGTTTTGAGCGGCAGAAGGACGGCGTTCACGCTTTCGCGACGGAAGGCGGTGTTCTGCATCAACGGCGAAAGCGAGTGGGCAATGGGATTGCCGGCCACGCCGAAGACGCGCGTCGCGGAATCGATCTGCTCGACGCGATAAAGGTCGCGGAGAGTGCGCGCCGTAATCTGGCCGGGCGCGGTCGCCAGCTTGGAGTCTGTTTCGAGTCCTTCGGAAAGCGAGGCGAAGGTGAACGCCCCACCGGCCCGCGGGCCCAGCACACGGCTCACCACGCCCTCCTCGCCCATGGCGATGCCGACGAAATGCGCCGAGCGGGAGTGCTCGTCAATCAGCTTGAGAACGGCCAAGTTGTCGGCCAAGGAGCGCGCCGTTGAAACCACTTTGACGAAGTCCGGGTGGAAGGCCTCGATGCGGGCGGCGGCCTTCTCCAGGTCTTTGGTGCGCGTGAAGTCGTGAAAGCTCACCAGCAGCGCCTTGCCCATGGCCCGCAGGCTGGCGCGAAGCTGATCCAACTGCTTCGGCGTGGCCTCTTCTGCCGACTCGACCTCCAGGTCGACGATCTGGCAGCCAGCCTCGGCGGCTTTCAGCAGCACATCCAGTTCCGCCTTCAAAGACTCCTCGAAGTGGCCGCCAAACTGTTTGCGCCGACAGGTGGCAATCACCGTTGCGTCGCGATGGTCGGCAAGAAACGTCTTTACTCTGGGCAAGGCGGCTGCCGGCCTGGGCAGCGAATCCAGACGCAGTTCGATGAACTTCGACTCAGACAGCGCCGACCGTGCGCGCTCCATCATTTCCACTGCCGAGTCGGCCTGAATCGCCACGCAAAGCTTGCCGACGCGCAGCCGTGGAACAAACAGCGGAGGCAAGGATTGAGACGAACTGGAGGTGAAATCAGGCATAAGCATTATTGGCTCCCTCTCCCGGCGCCCCGGAAGGGGAAGCAGAGACCTGCTGTAATCAATGCTCCTCCGCCACCGGCGCGATGCCGTCTAACTCCGCCAAGGTTTCCGGCGACAGCGTCAACTGCCCGGCGGCAAAATTCTCGCGGAGATGGGCAACCGACGATGTGCCAGGAATCAACAGGATGTTGGGCGACCGGTGCAGCAGCCACGCCAGCGCGACCTGCATCGGCGTGGCCCCGAGCCGGCCCGCTACGTCTGACAGCGTGGACGACTGGAGCGGCGTAAACCCACCCAGAGGGAAAAACGGTACGTACGCAATGCCCTGCCGGGCCAAATTATCGATCAGAGCGTCGTCGGCGCGGTAGGCCAGGTTGTAGTGATTCTGCACGCACACAATGTCGGTGATCGACTGCGCCTCGGCTACCTGAGCGGCGGTGACGTTGCTCACGCCGATGTGGCGGATCAGCCCCTTGCGCCGGAGGTCAGCCAGCACCGCCACCTGCTCGGCGATTGATCCATCCTCGGGGTCGTTGCCCGCCCCCATCACGCGGTAGTTGACGATGTCGAGCGCATCCAGTCCCAAATTGCGGAGGTTGTCGTGGACGGCGGCGATCAACTCTTCGGGCGAGATGGCCACCTGCCACGACTTGTCTGGCGGCCGGCGCCCTCCAAGCTTGGTAACGATCACCAGTCCCGCCGGGTACGGATACAGAGCCTGCCGGATTATCTGGTTGGTAATGTGCGGACCGTAGTAGTCGGACGTGTCAATATGATTCACGCCAGCCGCAATTGCCTCGCGCAGGACAGCGATGGCGCCATCCAGATCCTTGGGCGGTCCCCACACGCCTGGGCCAGCCAACTGCATCGCGCCGTAACCTATCCTTTGGACGGTCAACGACGCACCGGGAAACGTGAACCTGCCACCTAGCTCGGCTTTACTCATTGACACATCGTATAGCGGTTCTGTCTCGCATGCAACAGCAGAGTGCCGCTGCCTGAGCCACTCAGCGCAATGCGCCGCCATCGGCAGAATGAGCCCGGACTGACGAGTTCCAAGTCCTTACGACAGGATTTTTTCTTTCGCCGGCAGGATGCCCATCTCCTGGTAGATCGGCCGGATTTCGCGCCGCACCGCCGTCAACCGCGTCGCAAACCATATCGCGCCCAGCAGAACCGCCGAGCCGCAAAAGATCACAGTCATCGGCGCGCCAAAGTGGTGCGCCATCGTGCCGGCCAGCAGGCTGCCAAACGGCGTCATGCCGATGAACGCCATGGTGTAGTAGCTCATGACGCGCCCGCGCTTGTCTTCGCTCACGATGGTCTGAATCACGGTGTTGCTGACGGCCATGCCTTGCAACATGCCCATGCCAGCAAACAGCACCATGATCATCGAAAGCCAGAAGACGTGCGAAAGCCCGAAACCGATCAGCCCCAGGCCAAAGACCGCCGCGGCCAGGGGGATCATCTTCAACAGCCCGCGCACGGTTTTGCGCGCCACCAGAGAAAGCGCGGAAATCAGCGCGCCGAGTCCCATTGAGGCCATCAGGAAACCCAAGGTGTGCGCGCCACCGTGCAGCACCGACTTGGCAAAGATCGGCATCAGCACAACAAAAGGCATGCCCATCAGGCTCGACACGACAAACAGCAGCAGAATGGTCCGGATGGGCAGGAACCCGGAGACGTAGGTCCAGCCGGCCTTCAGCTCAGTAAGCGCCGAGGTGGCCTTGCGCTCGATCGCGTGCGGCTCAATGTGCATCGCCAGCAACGACCAGATCACGGCCAGGTAGCTGATGCCATCGATCAGAAAACACCATCCCTCGCTGGTCATGGCGATCAGGATCCCCGCGATTGACGGGCCGATCAGCCTTGCAGCGTTCACCATCGACGAATTGATGGCGATGGCGTTCTGCAGGTCGCGCTTGTCCTCCACCATCTCGACCATGAAGGATTGGCGGCCCGGCATATCGAAGGCATTGATGCAGCCCTGCATGGCGCTCAGGCCCAGCAGCCAGGGGATTGTAATCCGCCCGGAAAGCGTCAGGCCGGCCAGCGACAACGACTGCACCATGCAGAGCGTCTGGGTCCACACCAGCACCTTTCGCCGGTCGAGCCGGTCCACCCAAACTCCGGCAAAAAGCGCCAGCAGAGAGGTGGGGATCTGCCCCGCAAAGCTGACCGTACCCAGCAAGAGAGCCGAGCCGGTCAGCCGGTAAACCAGCCAGCCGGTCGCGACGTTCGTCATCCACGAGCCAATCAGCGAGATGCTCTGCCCGCCGAAAAACAACCGGAAGTTGCGGTGGCGCAACGCCCGCCAAGCGTGAGAATAGCTGCTGCCGGGGCTCACTTCCGCTCCCTCGGCGGCCGCTGCCGTTTTCTCGCGCTCTGCTGAATCGAGTCTGCTCAAGATTGCGCCCCTACTTGCAGTCTATCGTGACCCAGCCTACGCCTAAAATGTTCACCGAATTGCCGGAAAGCAACCTAATAGATATGGCAGTTCACGTCGATACTGATTCGAGTCGCAACGGGCTTGCCGTCTTTCATCGCAGGCATGAACCGGTCGTGTCTGACAGCCTCCAACGCCTTCTCGTCAAGGCCCATGCCGAGGCCGCCTATAGCATTTTCGGAATGGGAATAGACCGAAGCCAGGCTGCTAAGTGGCCCTTTCCTCAAAAAAAGCCAACTCCAGATGCTATTGAAAAGTCTATATATAGAACCACTTGCAAAATCCGATTGGAGATTGCAAGAAGTGTCAGGGCACGACTAAAGTCGTGCCCTGACACATTCAATCGCCTGAAGGTAATTTTGCAAGTGGTTCTGTATTCCGAAAATGCTCTGGCGCGTTTTCCTTGCCAGGACTCCGCAAGGAAAGCGCGCCAGCATCCGTTATTGAATTACGCTTAACGCTGCGGCGCCCAGAGCGAATTGCGAGAACATCTGAGACCAGTCGAGCACGCCACGCAGCGCGGACGGCTTGAAAGTCTTTTCCGGAACGACAATCGTATCCCCCGGATTGATGCGCAGGTCGTTGAACGAGTTGCCGCTCCAGATGGTCTTGCCCCGCTCGCGGCTTACCACCTCGCCGTCAGCGCGGATAATGAAGGCATGCTTGCGATCAGCATCCCTATTGGGTCCACCGGCCTGTTGCAGATAAGCTCCGGCCCTGTGCCCCCGCGCATACAGGAAGGAATTCTGATCGTAGACAGCGCCAACCACATTGACGGTGGCCGGAACGGACGGAACGGCAAAGCGGTCTCCGTCCTCGAGTGTGATGTCGGGAAGATTGCTCATGCCGCTGCTTTCCGGTGTAAATCTCAAGACGATACGGCCTGTGGCGCGAATTTGCTTCAGGCTCGCAAGCAAGCTTTGCTCGCTGCTCTGGGCTGCGGCGCCGCTAGCCAGATCCTGCGCCGAATTCGTCCCAGACGATGCCAGCGCCAAACTGCTTCTCTGGAGCCCCATGCTCAAGCTCTGCACGTACTCGTCGATTCTTGCCTGCTGAACCGCGCGCGTCGATACGCGGGTAAATTCCGAGCCGAAGAGATATGCATTGGGCGTGAATCCACCGGCTCGTTCCACCAGATGGCGGAAGGTTTCTCCGGGCTGGACCGTGTACACCCCGGCATGGGCAAATTCGCCCTCCAGCCTGACAACCTTGGTTTGCTGCGCAATCGGCACGCGGATGTCCGCCTCCGAGAGGATTGAAACCACGTCTCCGGGCTGCAACTCAAGATCCTGGGATGCATCGTGTTGCAGAATCAACTGGCCAAGGTCAAATGGGATCAAAGTCGTCTTCAGGGTCTCCGGATCAAGACGCTCGATGACCGCGTAATTCCAGTCGATCTCCGGCGCAAGCTCCCCAATCCTGGCTTGCTGCAACGAAGGAGGGACTCGAGCAGACGTAGCGGTCTGCATCGTTGCCAAAGAAGCGCTGCCTGCTCGCTGCTGCGCACTCAAATTCGCAATCTGGTTCTGATTCTGGTTCTGATTCTGGTTCTGGTTCTGATACTGGTTCTGATACTGGTTCTGATACTGGTTCGGGTACTGATTCTGATTCGGGTTCTGACTCTGAATCGCGTACTGATTCTGGTTCGGAAACTGCTCCTGATCCTGGCTTTGATTTTGGTTTTGCTGCAGTCCCAGTTGGCTCGATGCATCCGCTCCCTCCGGAACAGGCAATCCAAGCTGTGCCCTTTTCCACCAGTAATTCCGTGTAATCAGCGATTCCTTGTCTGGAATCAAATCGCTGATGTGCATACCTGGGTGCCAGGCAAACCGGCCCGGATTCGCGGCATTGCCTCTGAGAGTGACCGTCTTCCGATAGATCGGCACGATGGAATAAACCCGCACCCAATCGCCATCGGCCAGCGACGTGGCCAAGCCAATCGGATCGTAGGCCACCTCCATGGCGTGCCGGTCGCGATGCTCCTCTATGCGCTCGATCGAAATGCGCGCCTCTGAAGCAATGGAAGAAACGCCCCCGGCATCGGCAAGAAGACCAGCAAGCGATTCCTTGCCCTGCAACTCGTAGATCGCTGGACTCCGCACGCTTCCTGTAACGGCCACCTGTGGGCCAACCGAAGGAATGAAGATCACATCGCCGGACTGGAGCTTCACGTCCTTCGACTTGTCGCCGCGAAGAAGCAGGTCATAAAGATCGAAGTCCGTTACCACCGCGCTGCCCCGGCGCAGTTGGATGTGACGCATTGAGCCTTGTACCGAGGGCCCGCCGCTGGCGAACAGCGCGTCGACCAGCGTGCTCAGCGAACTGACCGTGTAAACGCCAGGACGCCGCGCCTGCCCGGAAACATACACCTGAACCGCGCGAATCTGTCCCATGTCCACAGTGAGGCTAAAGTTGCGGTAGACACGCCCGAAAGCGCCACGCAGGTGCGTGTCAAGAGCCGAAAAGGACAGACCAGCCACATGAACCAGACCGATCTGGGGAAGGAAGATTTCGCCTGAACGATCCACGCGAACATTGCTCTGGAAGTTCACTTGCCCCCAGACGCGAATGCGCAGCTCATCGCCAGGTCCGATGACATAGTCGGGTGGAACCGGGGCCATGTCCAGCGGCGCAAAGGTGGAAGGCACGCTCCGGAACAGGCTTGCTCCGTAGATGGGCAGATTCTGGCCGGAGGTTGCGGATACAAACTTCTGGAACTCGGTCGGCGGTTCCGGCGGCAACGGCACCTGATTCCGTGCGGAAGCTTGCCGAGAGAATTGCTCGACATCCGAATAATTGCGATTCTGGCTCCCGGATTGAGTGCCGGATTCCCCGGCCAGAGCGTTATGCGTTTGCGAAGTCGGGAGCGAGGTGGAGCCTTGCTGGGTCTGGTCCGTGCAATCCTGAGTGCTCGCCAGCAACGAGTCGGAGCAGTCCGCTGTGGTAGGACTTTGCGTCCCGCCCAGATTGCTAGTCTGCGATAGCAAATGCGTGGGCAGCAGAGCGCCCACAGAGAACATCAGGAGAAGCAGCCCAATCCGCTTAACACAGTGAATCCTCGGTGAAGGCAAAGCATGGACCGGACTCAACTGATCATCGCTATCTCTTTGGCGCTCAAAACAGATCATAGAGCTGTATTTTATCATGTGCTTTGAATCGTCCCATAGACCTTGGGAGCGAGACTTCAGGACGGTGTTTGCCGGGTTCCGCCGTCACGGTGAGGCAACAGCGTGAGTTTCTATTTGCCGGTCTTGGTTGTTGACGGCAGACAAGGGATCCAGGAGGTTATTTACATCAGCATTATTATCTTAATTGCCAACACATAGGTTACTAACGATGCTATCTCCGCCAAACAGCTAAAAAGAGAGAAAGCACTTATCATGCCTTGCAGGTTGCGTGGGGCAGCGTTTGATCCCATTGCAGGCGCTGGTTATTTGGCTTGTAGGCCGGAATTTTTATGCTGAAATCGTTTTCCGCCCACTTATTTGTCACTTGATCAGCTTTTTGTCCTGGAAGAACAGCGATTGAGCTGTATCAAATTGCTCATTGCTTCTATCATCCGCACGCGCAAGATGACAGAGATTGCGGCGCAATGTAATAGATTTGTCACTCTGCGCTGATTTAATTTTGGTATAGTGGTACTGCTTGCCTGACTAGCTTTTTAGTTGCGGCTAATTTTC
>Ga0255348_1000013_pt1 | contig 118076 bp, 92 predicted proteins | sample CBST25v5metaG_FD_189945 | JGI IMG/M metagenome (GOLD analysis project Ga0255348, IMG submission 189945) | Peat soil microbial communities from Stordalen Mire, Sweden - C.B.S.T-25.v5 | ecosystem: Environmental > Terrestrial > Soil > Wetlands > Peat | place: Sweden: Norrbotten County, Stordalen... | reverse complement strand
GGCGGCGGCCAAGCCAAATTGCGGGCGGCCGCCGGGGTAGCGCGCAGCCTTCACTGCTCCGGGCAGGGCCAGGAGCAGAAACCTCACCATGTCGGTTACTGTGGTGTCGTATTCGGCGGCAATCCTGCGCGTCTGGCGGTAGAGTTCGGGTTCTACGGCTACGGTGATGTTTCTGACGGTTCGCATGGTCAGGCTCTCCCAAGGGCTCAGAAATCTTGCTCTATTGGCAGTGTGCATCAAGGGAGGGTAATTATCTGCAAGCACCCGCGGTGGGGCCAGAGGCTCGCTTATCGCTCGCATGGGGTTCGTGGTTGCTCGACAGAGATCAGGGGTCAGAGATCAGAGATCAGAGATCAGGGTCAGAGATCAGGGTCAGGGGTCAGAGATCAGGGGTCAGAGATGCGCTGGTCGAGGTTCGTGGTCTCCCATGTCTGAAAATTCAGACATGGGAGACCTAGCTTTATTGGTCGGATTGGACCACCCGCCCGCTCATCGCGATAAGGCCGCGACGAACGGGGCACAGCTTCTCATGGCTCATGGTGATTCGGGGTTGATGAGTGGGCCACCTGCCAAGACGTTCTTCCTGGGCTAAAGCCCGCGTTGATTTTATGGGCGTTTTGCGGGGGTTGAAACCCCCGTCTCCCTCCGGATGGATTTCATCCGAACTTCCTATTGATCCGGCCCAAAATATCTGCATCGTGCTCCCCCACCCTAGCGACAAAAACAAAGGCGTCGCGAGGGTGGGGCACCCAAACAGTGTTGCATTACATAAGTGCCGGATCAATAAAAGCTTCTCTCAGGGGCTAAAGCCCCGGCTGATTTTGTGGCACTTGCGGCACCCTTCGACTTCGCTCAGGGCAGGCTAAAAGTCGTGCCCTGACGCTTCGTGCCTTTTGTGACGAGTTTTTCCGCAGCCTGTAGAGCCCTGTTGTTATTGGGCGATTCAATGTACGGGCTGAAGCCCTGACCTACCAGGCGAACTCGTCTCAGTTGGACGTAATGGTGTAAGTGGCCGAGATGACCGCGCTGTTCAGGTAGCTAGGGACTTCTGCAATCGCGTCAATCGATTCACTGGCCGATACCGTAATGGGGCCGGTGTATTTTTTCAGGACGGTCATGGGTGTCATGGGGCCGATGGTGTAGTAGATAGCAGCTCCTGCGGTGCTGTCGGAAATGGTTACCGTCTGCGCTCCGCTATAGGTTCCAGATGCCAAGGAGAAGACCGGCGCGGCGGCGCGCGGCTTGAAGATGTAAGTGATCGTGGTGACTGCGCTGTTCGCGTAGCCGGAAGCTGTTGCAATCGCGCTGAGGGTCTCAGTGGCCGATACCGTAATGGGCCCGGTGAATTTCGTCAGGACGGTCATGGGCGTAATGCTGCCGACCGCGTAGTAGATCGCGGCTCCCGAGGTTGCGTCGGAAATGCTGACCGTCAGGGGCGAGCTATACGTTCCAGCCGCGACCGAGAACAAGGGCGGGGCAGCGCTGGGCTCGAAGGTGTATGTGATGGACGCGACCCCGCTGTTGGAGTAGCCAGAAGCGACAGCGATCGCTTGAATCGTCTCTGTCGACGACACGGTAATGACCCCGGTGTATAGCGAAGAACTCGTCGTTGGCGTGGTTCCATTGGTTGTGTAGTAGATCGCCGCCCCTGAGACCGCGTCGGAAATGCTCACTGTCTGCGCCACGCTGTATATTCCAGACGCGAGGCTGAAAACCGGTGTGGCCGCTACCGGGGGAGGCACGTTGTAGGTTGCCGAACCGACCGCGCTGGGAGCCGAATAGCCGGCAACAGCGGCAATGGCCTTCAGCGTCTCCGACGCGGAGACCATAATCGGATTGGAAATGGAAAACACCGCGGAACTGGCCGTCGGGGTGCTTCCGTCGGTGGTGTAGTAGAGGATCGCCGACGGAGAAGTCGGCGTGTTGATGGTCACCGCCAGCGCAGCGGTATAAGTGCCGGCCATGGGTGTGAAGACAGGCGGAGTTACCACCGAACCGGGCACTGTAACTGTGATTGGCGCGCTGGTGGTCCTGCCATACGCGTTGGTGGAGTTCAGCGTGTAGGTCTGGGTTGCCGTGGGGTAGATTGTCACGCTTCCGTCGCCGGCCGCAACCGGGCCGATCATGTCGATGTAATCGTAAGAGTCGCCGCTGACGCTGTAAGCGAGGGTGACGGCGGACCCGGAAGTTACACTCGATGCCGATGGCGTGAAGCTGTTGACCACCGGAGAGGCTCCGGCTGGCGCTGTCTCGGAATCGTAACCGGGAAACTCGGGAGTCGATTGCACGACCTCGAAGTTTGACGAGGAAATCCCTTTCAGATTATCCAGATCGTCATCGTTGAAGCGCGGATCAGAGACGCCCTGAAAATAGAAGGAGCCGCCGTTGTCGGCCAGGATCATTCCGTACTGTTTCATCGCCGTCAGAATGATCTGATTGACCGCGGAGTAGCCGGAGATGTCAAAGCTCGCCTTCAGGCGTATCCGCATCCCCATGACGTTGCTCGATCCCCAGAGAGTGCCGGCGGCATGGCTGGCTGGAGGCACGAAATATCCGTTATTGTTATCGTTCTTTGTTTGCGCCAGGGTGAAACGGAGAGCGTGGTTGATCGCCCCGGATGCGATTTCGTCGTAGCGCACCAGCCCAGGGAAGATCGGCAATCCGGCAGCATCGGCCGAAGTCCAGCTCCAGGGCCGCGACTCGTAGTTACGCATGTCCCAGATCGTCTCGCTCGACGCATTCCAGTGCGCGTTGCAGCGGTTGGTATTGAAAGTCTCATAGAGCACGCATTGCGCGCGGTCAAGCACCAGCACATGAGAATCGCCGAGGTATGCATTCGGCCAGCCCGAGCAGTCAACCGGATTGCCCTCAATGGGAGCGTTGCTGGGATACGGCGCTACAACCACATCGCTCTCGCTGGCGAAATCGATTACATCGATGGGCACGAAGGGGGTGATGCTGGAGTCTACAACGACATAGGGAATGCCATATTCGCTTGACCCAAAGTCGGGATGCAGGCCCAGACCGGCAAAGCCGCCATGGGAGGTAATCGCTTCGGAATCCGGGTCAACAGGCGCCGACGCAATGTTGGTATTCCAGACATTGGTGGATGGAAAGGGAACAAATCCATTCAAACTCGCATTGTTTCCAAGACTCATGCCGGAGCAGCTTTGGGCAGAAGCGGAGCCAGACGCGCACAAGGTCAGAAGCGCGAAAGCGGCCATGACGGGGAATCGAATTCTGCCAACCCTTCCAGTGGCGGCGCACAGCACGAAGCTGAAAAAGCGGCCAAAGCCCAGGGTCTTTGCCGGGACGCGCGCCTTGATCGGGGCAGACAGAAACCATGCGAATGCCATGATTCTCCTTTTTATCCAGGTGGATTAGAGCTTCTGGCCAAAAAAAATCAATCCGTCGCGACTGTGGCGCGTCATCTGTACGGCTCTCGTGAAGATAACCAAACTCTCTCACGCGCTACCACCCGGTTACGAAACTTGATTGACGTTAGCGTGCAGTGAGTCAGGCGGCAAGTTACGAAAGTGTTGCTCGCTGTTTGTGACTCCGACCTGGAATCAGACAGGAATATTGTATCGGATATAGATCGACAGGGAAGACGGCAGGTTCCAGAGCACACAGAGACCCGCAGCGCGCGAGCACACTCGCCTTCTCAGACCGTAGGGTATCTGAGAAGCTCCAGGCAACAGTCCAGCGGGCATCAATACGGCCTGCCCGCGTGTGGTTCCGGGTTTTGCTTCTGAAACCGCGGATCACATGCATGGATGTTGCTTACTGCTGGGTTGGCCGGGTGGCAGCCAGCTCGGGCGGCGGCACGGCGGCCAGCACCTCGGCTTCGGCAGGCAAAGCCGTAGGCAGCGGCCCTTCCAGCGCCAGCGCCAGCACCTCATCCATCTGATCCACGAAGTGCAGCTTCATGGACTTCTTGATCCTGTCCGGCAGCTCGGCGACGTCCTTCTCATTGGCGCGCGGCAGGATCACTTCAAAGATGCCGGCGCGGAGGGCGGCCAGCAGCTTCTCTTTCAAGCCGCCGATGGCCAGCACCTTGCCGCGGAGGGTGATTTCGCCGGTCATGGCGATGTCGCGGCGCACGGGAATCCTGGCCAGCGCGCTCGCAAGAGCCGTGGCCATGGTGATGCCGGCCGAGGGGCCGTCCTTGGGAATGGCGCCTTCGGGCACATGCAGGTGCAGGTCTATGGTGCGGTAGAACTCGCGGCTCAGCCCCAGCAGATTCGCCTTGCCGCGGATGTAACTCAGGGCGGCCTGCGCCGACTCCTGCATCACGTCGCCCACCTGGCCGGTGACGGTCAGCTTGCCCTTGCCGTCCAGCACCTGCACTTCCGTGGTGAGGATGCAGCCGCCCACCTCGGTCCATGCCAGCCCGGTCACCAGGCCGATTTCGCTCTTCTCGTGCATCTCGGATTCGTGGAAGTGCGCCACGCCGAGGAATTCGTTGACGTTCGCGGCGGTGATCTCGTCCTTGTGCTTCAGGCCTTCGCGGACCACGCGGCGGGCCACCTTGCGGCATACGTTGCCGATTTCGCGCTCCAGATTTCGCACGCCGGCCTCGCGCGTATAGCCGCGAATGATCTCGACCAGCGCGTCGTCCCTGAAAACGAGGTTCTTCTCGCTCAATCCGGTCTGCTCGCGCTGCTTTTTCACCAGGAACTGGCGGGCGATCTCCAGCTTTTCCTCTTCGGTGTAGCCCTGCAGGTGCAGAATTTCCATGCGGTCCTGAAGCGCGGCCGGGATGGTGTGCACCACGTTGGCCGTGGCGACAAAAAGCACCTGCGAAAGATCGTAATCCACGTCGAGGTAGTGGTCCTGGAAGGCGATATTCTGCTCCGGGTCGAGCACTTCCAGCAGCGCCGAGGCCGGGTCGCCGCGGAAGTCCGAGGCCATTTTGTCCACTTCGTCGAGCAGAAAAACGGGGTTCCTGGTTCCGGCCCGCTTCATGTGCTGGAGAATCTGCCCCGGCATGGCGCCGATGTAGGTGCGGCGGTGGCCGCGAATCTCGGCCTCGTCGCGCACCCCGCCCAGCGAAAGCCGCACGAACTTGCGGCCGGTGGCCTTGGCAATCGACATGCCCAGCGAGGTTTTGCCCACGCCCGGAGGCCCGGCAAAGCAGAGAATCGAGCCCTTGGGATTTTTCACGAGCTGGCGGATGGCCAGAAACTCGAGAATGCGATCCTTGATCTTTTCCAGCCCGTAATGGTCTTCGTTCAGCACCTTCTCGGCAAAATCGATGGAGCGGGTTTCTTTGGAGCGCTTCTTCCAGGGCACGGCCAGCAGCCAGTCGATGTAGTTGCGGCTGACGGTCGACTCGGCCGACATGGGCGGCATGGCTTCCAGCTTCTTCAGCTCCTGGATGGCCTTGTCGAGCGCCTCCTTCGACATTCCGGCGGTTTCAATCTTCTTGCGCAGCTCGTCGTACTCGTTCTTTTCGCCGTGGCCCAGTTCCTTCTGGATGGCCTTGATCTTCTCGTTCAGGTAATACTCTTTTTGCGCGCGCTCCATCTGCCGCTTGACGCGGGACTGGATGTTGCGGTCCAGGTCGAGCTTCTCGATTTCGATGTCCAGCACGTCGGCGATGCGCGCGAGGCGCGTTGCGGGGTCGAAGAGCCCCAGCAGCTCCTGCTTCTCCTCGATGCCCAGTTGCAGGTTGGCGGCGATGGTGTCGGAGAGCTTGGAGGGCTCGTCCATGCGCACCGAGGCGATGATGGTCTCGTAGTTGAGCGACTGCTGCAGCTTGACGTACTGCTCGAAGAGGCCAGTGACGCGCGTCATGAGCTGCTCGACGGCCTGAGTCATCTCGAACTTGCTTTTGCCGACGCGCACGGTGGCCACGAAAAATCCGTCGCGGTCGCTGATTTCAGAGGACTTGGCGCGTTCCACGCCTTCGACCAGAACCTTGATGTTGCCGTCGGGCATCTTGACGCTCTGCACGATGTTGCAGATCGACCCGACCTGGTAAATCTCCTTGGCGTTGGGCTCGTCGATGGAGGCGTCGTGCTGAGTGGCCAGGAAGATCTTGCGGTCGCCGGTGAGAGCCTCTTCCAGGGCGCGCACACTCGATTCGCGCCCCACCACAAAGGGCGTCATCATGTACGGAAAGATCACCATGTCCCGGATGGGCATCATGGGGAGCTTGCGCGTTTCAGTTTTTTCGCGGGATGCGGTCATTTGGCCACCTTATCATTGGACGCGCAAGGGACAGCCCCGGACTCAGGCTGGTCACACGGCTCTCTTGGGATTGTACAGCGAAATGGGGTGGTGAACGACGCGTTGGTTCGATGCGATCCCAGAGAGCAGTAATCAGGGAACAGGAAACAGGGCGGGCTCTGGGCCGCCAATGCTCAAGAAATCTCCGCAGAAACTGCCCTATGGCCTATAATGCCATCACGGGAGATCGACGAAGGCCGAAGTGCTCTTTCACCAGCGCATCGATTACGACGATGGCGCAATCGTGGAGATGGCGATCTGGAGCGTCAAGTCGCCGGTTCCACCATCAACCCATGGACTGAAGTATTCGCTCTTCTATGGCCGTCCCGGCCTCCGGGAGGCTACGACAATGAACGCGGCAAGGGCGATCATCGGCATTTTCGAGGCGTTGAGACGGCCTATCAGTTCAGTACCGTCGAACAGTTGATCGCCGATTTCTGGCGAGATGTGCGGAGATTGCGAGGGGACAAATGAGCGATGTGAAATTCACGGTGGGTGGCGCGATGGAGGACGAGGCCTCGCGCCGGTTTGTTGACGCATGGCATCGCGCCGGGCGCGGAGAGGCATTCCATGAACGCCATCTGGCCTTTGAAAGCTGGGATGCGCTGGCTCGCGTTCTCACCGGCAAGCGGATGGAGTTATTGCGCTACGTGCGCCGCCACAACGTCACCAGCATTCGCGCTTTGGCCAAGGCGCTCAGCCGCGATTACAGCAACGTCCATGCGGATGTGAAGGCCCTGGCGGGCGCTGGGCTTCTCGACAACTCAGGCAAAGGCGTGCGCGCCGACTACGACGCTATCGAAACCAAGATTGCAATCTGAGAGTTAGAACCACGAATCAGCTGGGAAACTTTTAAAGGATATGAGTACTTGATATTTGAAGAGGTTCTGGCAAAATTGAAAATCATTCAACTGAATAAAGAACTGTAATTGTAAATATCCCACCTTATAAGCGGTTTCGGGCTGACTGTTTACAGTCGAGATTGAGACCTGTGCTCTCCCACCCATTCCGCGAATGGAAAACGCAGATCCTTCGACTGCGCTCAGGAGCGGAATGGATGGGGCACCCAGCGTTTCGTCAACACTTGAATCGAAAATGCTCTAGGAAAACTCTGATCAAGTCCTATTCCACATCGAATATTCCCTCAGAGGCTAAAGCCCAAATTGATTTGAGGCGACGCTTACGGCACGACTGAAGTCGTACCCTTTCAAAACATCAACTTCTTCAGAGGTTCCCTAGCTAATGCACGGTGACAGTAACGGTTGTGATTTGTGAGATGCTTCCCGAAGTTCCGGTCACGGTCACGATGTACGTTCCAGCCGTGGTGCCGGGGAGGGTAGTGCCTGTGCTGTGTGAGGAGCCGCCGCAACCCACGCTGGCAACGGAAACAGCCAGCGCCAGCAGTCCGAGCATCGCCAGCCAACTCCGCCGCCTGGGGATGCGGACAAGCAGGAGCAGGGCCAGAGCCGTGCCGCCCGCGGAGGGCCAGAAGAGCGTAGCGGGCTGTTTGCGGCTTGAACTGGTTGTTGCTGTGGTTGACACCGTCAGTACAACTGTTGGCGACAATGTGCTGCTGACAGAGACCGAAGAGACGGCAAGAGCGCACCCTGGCAGATCGTTGGGAGCGGAAATGCTGGTGGTTACCGCGCAGGTCAGGCCCACTGTGCCGCTGAATCCATTCGTAGGCGTGACGGTCACGGTTGACGTATTGGCGCTGGTCGCGCCGGCACTTACGGCGATGTTGCCGCCGCTGGTGAGCGCGAACCCCTTGGAAACGGCGGCTGCACTTCCGACGATCGCCGTGAGCCCCAGGGTGTGTACATATTCGCCCGTGGAATCCGCGCCCACAATCAGAACGTTATAGCTCCCGAAAGGCGCTGAGGCTGTTGCGCTGATGGTCGCGGATGCGGTTGCGAATCCGCCGCTGGCGAGGCTGGCCGATGATGGAATCGCGCATGTAATGCTTGAAGGCGCAGTGCAGCTCAAAGCCACCGCGCCGCTGAAGCCATAGACTGAAGCCAGGTTGATCGTTTCTGTCGTGCTGGCGCCCGCCGCGACGGGAATGATGCTCGAATCCGGCACTAGGGTGAAGTCGGAAAGCGGATTCACAACAGGATTGCTCAACGTGAACAGGGAGCCCGCGTAAACAGTGTCGCCGCCGTATGCGAAGGTAATATCGTTGTTTCCCGCGCCCAGTGTCTGGCTGTTCAGAACAAGGGAGAAAGTCGAGACGTCGCCGGAGCCGGGCGCGAGTATGACATCGGACAGGGATACTCCGGCGTTAACTACAAATACCAGGCCAGTCGGCGCGGGCTGCCCGTTCTGGCCGGTGACGAAGCCGGCGATCGTGATGGATGTGGCAGGCGAGATGCTGCCGGTGATGGCCGCGGCTGTGGTGCTCGCCAGTCCGGCGCTTGGAGGATTAATCACGATTGGGTTCTGGGCAAGCGTTACCACCTCTGAGGCGGCCTCGTAATTTGCATCGCCGGAGTAGGCGACCGTCAATGCATAGCTGCCTGGAGGAGCTTGAATGGAGAAGTTGGCGATGCTCTGCTCAACAGATGGAATCAACGTGCCTGATCCGGTAATCCCCGCGGGGACACTGCTGAGAGTGACCGTGCCGGTCGGCGGCGCAGTGTAGGGATTCGTAGTGAAGAGACCATTCGCTGCTTCTATGGTGAGGTGCACCGTCCCCATTCCGTTGCCGGAAATCGACGGTCCGTTTTCAACCGCATAGCCAATCCAGGGGATAAGCTTTGCAAGGCCGAAGGTAAAGGGAGCGGCGCTGGAGGCGATGTAACTCTGATCCCCTGAATAACTGGCGGTGACCGAATGGTTTCCGAGGCTCCATGGGGCATCGAGTTCGGCATAGCCTTCCGAGTTCAGCACAACCGTCTCAAGCGGGCTTCCGTTGTCCGCAAAGGTGACCGAGCCGGTGGGAACGGTATATATCTTCGAGTTACTGGAACTCGGCGCCGGCTGAACATACAGAGTCAGATCTGAGCCATAGGGAATATTTATGGTTCCGGATGGCACGTATACGGGGCCGGAGAAGGTTTGCAGATTCTCCATGACGATGTTCGTAGTGCTTGCCTCCGCGGTCACGTCGATCTGGACTGGATCGGACGTGCTCATGCCATTTACCGAGTCGCCGCCATACTGGCCCCAGATAATGTAGGTACCGCCAGGCAAATTGTTGACGCTGCCGGAGTAAGAGCCATTGCTCAGGGTAAAGAGTGTCTGACCCTGCTGAACGGGCGCCGTGCTGCCGGTCATCAGTGCCACGTCGCCGGTCGGCAAGCCCCCGGCGACCGTAACGGCGCCGCTGAAACTGATCGTGGTTCCGTGAGTAAATGTCACCTGGGAAGGTGTAAGGGTGGTTTTGGTGGAGGCAAAGGCAATCTTGTTCCAGTTCTTGACCAGATTGGCGGCATCGATGGTTCCGAGCCCGGTGGCCAGATCATAGCCGGGGCCGGCGTTGTAGGAGGCGGTGGTTCCAGCGCCAATCTGGCCCTCGGTTATCGTCCCGCCCGAGGGATCGAGGGGAATCTTGTCGATGATGGCGGGATTGGAGACCGGGATGCAGTTGGTCGAATCGGTTACGCAGGGCACGGAGTTGTTGCCCGCGGTGACATCGTAGAAGGAGTTCGGGAACTGCGTTGCCAGCGGATAAAGAACGAAGTCCGCCTGTCCCTGGCGTCCATACTGCTGATTCACCAGCGCCATGATGCCGGCAAAAGACGGGGTTGAGGCCGATGTGCCGCCAACGGCGGTGATTTGCACTGTCTGGCCACCACCCACCGGCTGGCAATCGCCATCGTAGTAGCAGATGGGATAGTAGCTGTAGTTGTACCCGTTGGCGGCAAAGAGAGAGACATCGGGCAGATCGCGCACGCCGTCGCTGGGAACGCCGTTTCCAGACTGCCAGGATGGCTTGGGATAGCCGGAAGCTGTTCCGGTGCAGGCGTTGTTTGAGTCGTATGTGTTGGTGCTGCACAACGCGCTGTTGCTGGCGCCGCCGCCGCCGCCTGTAATGGTCGTTGCAAGGCCGTTCACCGCGGTGTACAGGTTGAAGGCATCCAGACCGTATTGGCTGTTGTTCCAGGGCTGCTCAGGAATGACGCCCAGGATGGATACCGCCGGAATGCTGTTGCTTGAGGTGAAACTCCAATAGGTGGCGAGCTGGTTATTGAGGGCCGTTGAACCCGAGTTGTAATCGCTGTAGTAAAAATCGGTTCCGCCCACGGCCACGTTGAAGGGCGTCGAGGCCAGGCCGCTGACTGCCTGGCCTTGGGTTGCATACATTGCACCGGAGCTGTCGCAGCCGGCCGAGCCGCTGTCGCCGGTGGAAACGAGCACCGTGATGCCCTGCGCCGCGGCCTGCTCCCAAAGATTGCTCATGTACTGGTTCGAGCCGCTCAGATTCGCCTCGCACTGTCCAAAACTCAGGCTGATGATGGGCGCGACATTGCCGTAAACGGCGTGTTCAGCCGCCAGGATGAGGCCGTTTTCCAGCGACGTGTCGGCTCCAATCACCAGATCGACTTGAGCCCTGGGCGCCACCGCTCCCGCCCACTCCACATCAAGATAGGCCTCCACCGATGCGCCATTTCCGCCGTCGGGATTGTTGATGCCGTCCACGCCGGGGTCATTGCCGTCAATGATGATCTGGGGCGGGTTGTACGGCAGCCCGAAGAGGCTGCGGAAGCTGTTCACCAGCGCAACATCGATGTTGGATTCGTTGATGATAGCGATCGTCTGGCCGCTGCCGTCGATGCCCGCCTCATAAAGTGGATTGAGATCGTATTGAACGGCATAATCCGAAGGCGCAAGCACAAAGCTGACGCCAGAAGTGCTGTCGCCCATCGTCCACTGCGGAGTTGCTCTGTCTGTTCGTGGATCGTAGCTGGCGTGGCCCAGCAGATGGGCATAGCTCTTCAGCCGGAAGTTGTTCAGCGAGACGAAGCCGCCCACCACCGGCGCAAGCGCCGCGGGAATCCGCGGATCGCTGGCGTTGGCATAATGGCTTTCGCCATTCACTTCATACCTGTGAATCTGGGTTTGGAAGGCCGTGCGCATCTGGGCCACGTTGCCACTGAACTCGATGGTCTGCTTGCCGGAATTGACCTTGGTCACGCTGAAGCCGTGCCCTTCCAGCCAGCTCTTCACCGTCGCCACATCCTGATCGGAAGGACCGAACCTTCTGCCAAACTCATCCGGAGTCAGCCATTTGTGGTAGTTAGCCGCGCCTGGAGTGTGCATCTCGCCGATCAGTAGGCGGAGCGCCGACTCCTGGCTGTCGCTGCGCTTCAGAACCAGATGCATACGCTCCAACTGCATGTTCGCCGGCGCCGAACCGCGGTCGTTGGCGGCGTTGGCCAATGGGTGCGTATAGCCTCTGAGCGTTACCTGCCGGCTTTCGTCGACAGGATCGACGATTCGAGAGGCCATCGTGGAACTCTGCGCCATCAATCCCGCGCAGAAGAACAATCCACTGGTCACGGCTCCAAACAGAAGTGAACAAGGCTGATTCATCGTCATGTTCTGCTCTCTTCAAAGGACGCCGAAGAATAACATGAGCTATCGTTTTCAAACTGTATATTTTTTGACATTGCAAAACTATTTACAGGCATTGGGCGAACAACTGCGAATCAAGGCCCTCTTCCCCGAAGGAGAAGACAGCTTCCATGATGCCGGGCAGTGCGCATGGATTGGAGAACCGCTCTTGCCTCGGCGCGAGAACTTTATCGCAACTGAAACGGCAAAACCCTCTGGCTGGAGGCCCAGCCAAAGGGTTTTGAGGTCTGCAAAATAACGCCTGAGCGCTAACCTGCCTTTTCCAGCAGGCACATCGACAAATCACGCCGCTCGACCATGTCGCTGGTGATTTCCACGTCGCGGACGCGCTTGTTGCTGGGCAGGCGATACATCAGGTCCAGCATCAGCTCTTCGAGAATCATGCGCAAGCCGCGAGCGCCCACCTTGCGGGCCAGGGCCTCGCGGGCGACTGCCGCTGCCGCCTCGGCGGTAAAGTGCAGGCGAACATTCTCGTACTCGAACATCCGCTGGTACTGCTTGAGAATGGCGTTGCGGGGCTTAGTGAGAATCTCGATCAGCGCCTCTTCGTCCAGTTCGTCCAGAATGCCCATGACCGGCAGGCGGCCGACAAACTCCGGAATCAAGCCGTACTTGATCAGATCCTGCGGCTCGGTCCGGCGCAGCAGCTCGGTGTCGCGATGCGAACGGCTGGTGGCGGCATCGGCCTCGGCGGCGTCGATGGTCTTGAAGCCCAGCGCCTTCTTGCCCACGCGGCGGCCCACTACGCGCTCCAGGCCGATGAAGGCCCCGCCGCAGATGAACAGGATGTTGGTGGTATCGACAGCGGTAAACTCCTGGTGCGGGTGCTTGCGTCCGCCCTGCGGCGGAACGTTGGCCACGGTGCCTTCAAGAATCTTGAGCAGGGCCTGCTGAACGCCTTCGCCGCTGACATCGCGGGTGATGGAGGGGTTCTCGTCCTTGCGGCCGATCTTGTCGATTTCGTCGATGTAGATGATGCCCTGCTGGGCGCGGGTCACGTCGCCGTCGGCGGCCTGCAGCAGCTTGAGGATGATGTTTTCGACATCCTCGCCCACATAGCCGGCCTCGGTGAGGGTGGTGGCGTCCACAATGGCGAAGGGCACATCGAGCATCTTGGCCATGGTGTGAGCCAGCAGCGTTTTGCCCGAGCCGGTGGGGCCGATGAGCAGGATGTTCGACTTGGCCAATTCGATGTCGTTGTTGCGCATCTTGTTCATCTGGATGCGCTTGTAGTGGTTATAGACCGCAACGGCGAGCTTTTTCTTGGTCTGGTCCTGGCCGATGACGAAGTCGTCAAGGAAGTTTTTGACCTCCTCCGGCTTGGGCAGGTGGTCGGCGGCGATGGCGGGATGAGTAGCATCCGCGCCGCGGTCGTCCTCAAGAATCGAGTTGCAGACAGCCACGCACTCGTCGCAAATATAGGCGCGAGGATAGTCGCTGGGCGACGAAATCAGCTTGGCCACAGCGTCCTGAGACTTGTGACAGAACGAGCAGCGCAATGCTTCTTCGGGCCCTACACGCGTTTTCATTTTCCTGCTCCCTTTAACGAGCTCGCTTCAGGTTCTGTTTCTGCGTCCCGGCCGGTGGAACGATGAAACCGGCCTGTGGGCCAGCCCAGCGGTCAAGCGCGAGGCCGGTCAATGATTTCATCAACTATACCGTATTCCTTGGCTTGCTGCGCGTTCATGATGAAGTCCCGCTCGACATCGCGCTCGATCAGTTCCAGCGGCTGGCCGGTGTGCCTGGCCATAATGTTGTTGGTAATTTCACGGATGCGAAGGATTTCGCGCGCATGAATGTCGATGTCCGTGGCCTGGCCGCTGAGCCCGCCCATGGACGGCTGATGAATGAGAATGCGCGAGTTAGGCAGGGCAAAGCGCTTGCCCTTGGCGCCGGCCAGCAGCAGAAACGCGCCCATGCTGGCCGCCTGGCCGATGCAAATGGTTTCCACCTTGTTTTTGATGAACTGCATCGTGTCGTAGATGGCCAGTCCCGCGGTAATGGAGCCGCCGGGGGAGTTGATGTAGAGATGCACGTCCTTCTCCGGGTCTTCGCCAGAGAGGAAGAGCATCTGCGCCACCACCAGGTTGGCCACCTGGTCGTCGATGGGCGTGCCCAGAAAGATAATGTTGTCGCGAAGCAGACGGGAGTAAATGTCGTAGGCGCGCTCGCCTCGGCTCGTCTGCTCTACCACCATGGGAACCAATGCCATAGGGCCTTCTCTTCCGTTGGGAGTCTTGCTCCCCGTTTCTTGCCTGCCGCGCTGCGCCGGAAGTGCAATCCGGGCAGCCGCGCGGCGATTTCCGCGTTTCTATGCGGGCAGTCTCTCGTACAGCAGGCTTGCGGTCTTCTCGCGCTGCAACTGCTCCCGAATCCTATCCAGTCCGCCGTCGGCTTTCAGACGCGCGCTCAAAACCTCGGCCGATTCCCCAGACTGTATAGCGGCAATTTGCAGCTCGGCGTCCAGTTCTTCGTCGCTGACGCTGATCTTTTCTTCGCCGGCGATGCGGTCCAGCATAAGATTGGCTTTCACTTCGGCCAAGGCGCCGTCGTGCTGTGCGGCGCGCAGGCGGCCAAAGTCCAGCTTGCGCATCTGGTCGGCGTTCATGCCCTGCGCGGCCAGAGCGCGCAATCCGCGCTCCAGGCGAGCGTCAATCTGGACCTGGACCAGCGACTCGGGAACCGCAAACGGGAAGCGCTCGATCAGCGCGGCGAAGAGCCGGTCCTTGGTTTCGCCTTCCACACTGCGGCGCTTGTGGTCGGCCATGTGCTCGCGTACGCGGCTTTCCAGCTCCGCCAAATCCTTGTAGTTGCCCACTTCCTTGGCGAAATCGTCGTTCAGCTCCGGCATGGTGCGCTTCTTGATGGCCTTCACCTCAACTTCGTAGGTGATGGTCTTGCCGGCCAGCTTGGGTTCGGCAAAGTCGGCCGGATAGACGACCTCGGCCTTCAGCTCCTGGCCGGGTTTGGCGCCGCGCAGAACGGTGGTGAAAGCCTCGACCGTATCCTTGCCGCCAACTTCGACCAAGGTGTCTTCACCAGCGACTGGAGCCGCCTGTGCGTCGCCCTCGATCTGTCCCTTGTAGGAGATCTGCGCCCAGTCGCCGTCCGCCAAAGCGCGGTCTTCTTCGACCGTCTCGATGGTGGCGTGCGAGTCGCGCAGTTGCTCCAGTTCGCGCTGGAACTCCTCTTCGGTAATCTCCGCCGCCGGCTTCTCCACGGTGACTGTCTGATAGCCCTCGATGGAGAACTCCGGCAGATACTCAAAGACGGCCTTCACATGCAGCGGTTGGCCGTCTTCGACGGTCAACTCGGTCACATGGGGCTCGCCGACGGGCTTGATGCCCGAATCAAGAACCGCCTTGTTGAAGCGCTCGGGCAGCAGGCCGTCGATCACGTCCTTGCGAATCCCGTCCGCAAAACGGCGCCGGACTATGGTCTCAGGCACCTTGCCAGAGCGGAAACCGGGAATCTTGGCGTACTTCCGGTAGTTGCCCACCACCTTCCGATAGGCCTTGGAGACCTCTTCGGCGGGGACGTCGAGCACCAGCTCGCGGGTACATTCCGGGTTCAGAACCGGGCCATGGTCGTGGTTGTGGTCATGGTCGTGGTCGTGATTGTGTTCTTCGGGCGCCTGTGCCTGGCTTTGTTCGAGGTTGTCGTTTGCCGCCTCGGGTTGGGCGTTGTTTTCGACGGTGTCGGTAGAACTCAATGTTTTGCCTTCCGGGCGCTCTCTGCGCCGAACAAACTGGGGGGACCGCGCTGGAAATCGTTTCTTTTGAGATGCAAACCGCCAATTCTTGTGGCAGATTGCCTGCATGGGATGCTGCTGAAGGCAGACCCGCCACCGGGCGGCCTCAGAGATCCCTCATTTCATGGTAAGAGGGTTTGCTGGCAGGGTCAAACCCGCCGGGCATCTTTCCCGGCCAGCGGGCACCAGAAAGTCACGTTACTGCCCAGTGACGCGCAGTTCAGAGTTCAGACGGCAGGGGCTTGCGGACATAACGGAGAAAGCGGGGATGAGCCGCGCCGCATTGGGCGTAGTTTGCGCGTGCCTCTTCCAGGCTCAGTTCGCCATTCACTGTCCGCCGGGCTACGGAGGCATCCTTATCATCCTGTCCGTCGTCTTCCCACCAGCAGATCGGGCACAATTCCAGCGCTTCCGGCTTCAGCAGCGTCCTGCACCCGCAGCACAGGCAGCGGAAACGAGTTTGCTCGGCTTCACTCATATAGGGGGTGGACGCACGGAAGGATGCGAAGGTTTACACGGCCGCTTAAAAAGGCGGAGAAATGAACCCCGTTGCGCCTTCCGCTGCGGCGGCCGGGCGGCTCCGATTGCCGTTCTTCTTGGCGATGTGATAATACGGTTGGCAATGAAGCCAGCATCCGCTCTGATCCTGCTCCTCTCCGCCGGTTGGGCCCTGCCCGGCGCGGCGTTCCGCCTGCAACCGGCGCCGAATCCCACCGCCCAGCCGCTTCCCGTGGTGGATATCGAGGACGAGGGCCATGTGGTCGTCGCCCATCTTTTTGTTCTGCCGGGCGAAACGATGAAGCTTGATTCCAAGGACACTCCAGCGGCGGGAGCCGGATATTACGAGGCGATGCCGGGCCAAGATTATCTCCTGCTGATCTTCCCCAAGATGCAGTTTCCGCGGCTGGGGAAGGAAAGCTGCCCCTGCGCGCTCCCCATGGACAAGATCGGGTGGAACCGGCAGGGCGAAGTGACAACCGTCGCGGGGCTGCGCCCTTATCTGGAGACGGCCTCTGGCGCAAGGATTCCCATTGTCTCCGATGTGCGGCGCGTCCGCATCGCAGGCGGCAAGTTCTATTTCAAGCTGCATGGCCGCTCAGGCGAATACTGGGCGCTGACCCGCTTCGGACAGGTTGTCGAAACCGGAGGCCCCTGGGGACTGGCGGAGATGACGCGCTTCTTTTTCTTCGTTCTTTTGCCGCTGACGCTGGCCGGCCTGCTGGGAATCATGGTGGTGGGCGCAATTCATCTCTCGCGCCAGGACAGCCATCCCGAAAAGTCGTTCATCGAGTTGATGGAACTCACCTTCATAAGCCTGCCGCTGGTCAGGAGAATCGGCCGCAGCAGGGAGTGCGGAGCCTGATAGGGACGCCGCACCCGGCAGATATGGAAGTCCGCTGCCTTACTCACTGTTCTGTTCAGCGCGTCAGCCTTTTGCAACAGCCTTGGGTAATTCCGTGGCTGCAACGGGCGTGGCTTGCACCGCGGGCGCAGCGGCTGTGGCGGATGCAACATGGGCCGCAGGCGCAGAGTGAACTGCGGGCGCCGCGGAAACCGCAACAGCCACAGTGGGGGTGATGCTGAGGTAGGAGTCGACTAACTGCACGCTGGTCCCCAGAGAAGAGGCAATCGACGCTACGCTCTGGCCGCCGTGGTACAGGGCTTCGGCCTGGGCCGAGGCGGAAAGCGTGACCGTATCTTCGCTGGCTGCGGGAGCCGGTTCGCTGGCCGCAGGAGTGGGTTCGGCGGGTGCGGGACCGGTTCTGGCGGTAGCTGCCATCTGCGTGACGTTGGACGGAGTGGAAAGGTTGAAGGCTACGGAAGACATAATGGCTCTCCTTATGGGGCCAGACCGCTTCCACCGCAGGGGACCGGTAAGGTCGCGCGGTCGTGCTGGAGCGGACGTCAGGCCGAGACAACCCATATCTATCGGCCAAAACCGGGATATTGGATAGGGGCAAATTCGGAATTCGCAACAATTGTGTGCGGCGAGGCCGCCAGAGCGGGAAAGTCTCTTGCCGGCACTGGAGCCACGTCCCAAAAACTGCGAAGCCCGGAAGCCCAGGACAATTGCGCCCTTGATCCTGGCCGTCTGTGCAAGAGGGGTGATTCTTTGGCAATTTACGGGTTGGCGAAAATCCACTCAGGACTGCAAGGCTGGCAGAAGGAAACGGCGGTCTGACTTAAATACGATGGAGCGCCCAGCGTCAAGCGGCCGGATTTCACTGGATCGTATCAAGAACAACCTGCTTGTCCCAGGATCTCATGCCAATATGATCGGACGCGCCTTCGGCGTTGCCATAGGTGAACCGATACAGGCCGTTCACGCGGTCCTTTTTGATGTTTGAGCAGAAATCGGCGTGGCAGACAAAATCCTTTGGGCTGTTCACGAGAACCTCGACAGGCGTTTGAAAGCCGGGCGGAAAGTATGCGCGCACCTCACGTTGCGCGTTGGCGGACAGAGTGCCATGGAAGTTTGTCGCGGTGATCTTGAAGTTGATTTCCGAGGACGCGTTGAGAAAGACCGACCCCTGCGAGCCTGCAAAGTCGACAGCCATGGCCGAGGCATCCACGCGGCCGGTGGTATTGAGGATGGTGGCGCGGCCCAGCGCCGAGACGCGAACCGGCCCGGCCATGTCGTGGACCTCTAGAGCCGCGTCGCTATGCACGGTGACGGGCGCTCCGGCGGGCGCTGTCAGCAGCAGGTTGCCGTGTCCTCCGGTCAGGCCATGCGCATCGGTGTTGCTCAGCGTGAGCAAGCTGCCGGTTCGCTGCATGGAGACTCTCCGCAGATAACCGTTGGCTTCATCGATGGAGTTGCCTTCGCCCTCCGCGCAGAATTGCACTGTCCAATGGTCCTGATTGGCGGCGGCGATCTGAATCCATTGCACGGGCTCGGCGGCGATTGTCAGCGCCGGAGCTTCATTGAGCGGAAGGTTGAGCGTATCGAGGCGGGTGCGCGCGTAGGGAGCTCGTGGAGAAAAAGTTACGAAACTGTGCGTGCCGGGCGGGAGCGGGCTCGGACGGTCGGTACAGCCGAAATGGAAGGGCCGTTCGTCGAGGATGGTGAAAGGAAACCGCGAAGATTTGGAGCTTTGGCTGGAGCAAGCAATCACGCAGCCGGTGAGCGAACAGAAAGCAAGCAAAAACACAAGGCCACGGAAGTGCATCACCGGGCTCGGCAATATCTGTAACTTATTGCATGTCCTCATATCGCCTCAATCTGAGCGACAATCTTTTACGCTTTACTGAAGCAGAGGCCTGACACGAGCCGGTGGATGAACTGACTGTCCTCCGGCTCGCTCTACAGTTCACTGCCCACTGTTCACTATCCACTATCCACTGTCCACTGTTCACTGCCGTTACGGCACAAAGACCCGCAGGCGCACGTGCCACTTGGTGCTCTGGCCGGGCTTCAGCGTGACCATGCCGGTATTGGCCGCGCCCCATTCCTTGCCGAAAGGATCGCCCAGGTTGTACTGGTGCTCGATGGCGGCAAAGCTCTTGTCGGGCGGAGCGTACATCTGGATGGACGAAATCTCCGGCGAGAGGCCCTCGATCTTCACGCCATAGTTAGCGGCCGGGTCGATGACTTCGACCGTGACGACGCCGCCCTTCCACTGCAGGTGGTTCCAGTTGTCATCGAAATAATTCGTTCCCAGGGCTACGCCGCCGGGGGCGTTCAGGTCAAAGCGGGTTCCCTTGACCGGCACGAGCTTGCCCGTGGGGAAGACGTTGTCGTAGTTGTCCGCCTCGGCCATGGTGGCGGCGGGAATCCGTATCCGGGCCTGGGCGCGGTTGCCGGAAGGCAGATTGAAGTAGGGGTGCCAGGCGAGGGCTATCGGCTCGTCCTCGTCGCCCACGTTGGCCGCCACAATCGCGGCATCCACGGCATCGGCGGAGAGCGTGATGGAAAATACCAGGTCGGTCTTCGAGAGCCAGTGGCCGCCGAAGTTCCCGGCATGAAGGATGCCGATTATCTGCTCGCCGCCGGGCAGCTTCTTCACTTTCACGTCACTGACTCTGCCCTTGAGGATGAGCCCGTGCATGGCGTGGCGCTCGGCCGTGGGCAGCTTGCCGATGTTGTTGGCCGGAAGGGTGAGCGTGTGGCCCTCCCATGCGGTGGTCAGGGTCTTGCCGTCGGCCGAGAGCTTGCCGCGAATGCGGTTGGGATAGGGCGCCAGGAAGGCCGCGCCCAGCCGGTAGCCGAGGTTGCCAAAGGCGTCATCGTCCACGTCGAGCATCTTTTTTGCGCCGGCCAGGTCCGGCGAGGCGAGAACGTTTACATTGCCCTTGCCGGGAAAGTTGGCTGTGATCTGGATGATCTCCATGCCGCGGGCGGGCGCCAGAGTGATGCTGGTGAACTCCGGCCTGGTCTTGCTGACGGCGTCGCGTGTGAGGGTGACAACCTTTTCGCTGCCGATCTCCATGGCGGGTGTGCCTCCTGTTTGAGCGTGGCTGGTGAGGGTGAAGGGGCCTGCCAGCAGAGCCGGCAGGGAAAAAGGCATCAGGGCAAGTGCGCAAGCAAAAAGCTTCATCTCAATCCATCCCTAAAAGTGCCATTGAATTTCCGGAAAGAACTCGCTGGCGGCGGAGTTTCCCCGTCGCCGCGGAGAGTATTCCGGGGACGGCGCTATTTTACGCCCGCAGGGCTGCTTCCGGCGCTGCGGCAGGCATCCATGCGTTTGCGCAGCGGCGCGCCAGGCTCTTGACCGCTAGATTTTGGTCCATTGGGTAGAGAGGCGCGGGTTGGGAAACCCGCGCTACAGCCGGCCAGGAGGCCGGCGCTACATTTTCGGATGGGTACAACTTCAAGCTGTGAGAGGAGTAGTGTAAACTCCGATTGTTGACTTTAAACTGGAATCATGCCTGAGACAGACCTTCACAACCTGAGTTATTCGCGTGGCGAAGACCGGCCCCTGCTTGAACTGACGGTCGGGGACCTGCTGCATCGCACCGCCAGCCGCTATCCCGATAACCTGGCCGTGGCTTCGCGCCACCAGTCGAAGCGCATGACCTGGGCGGAGCTGAGCGACGTGGCCGACAGTGTGGCGCGCGGGCTCTGGTCGCTGGGCATCCGCAAGGGCGACCGCGTGGGGCTGTGGTCCAGGAACTGCATCGAGTGGCTCATGATGCACATGGGCTGCGCCAGGGCGGGAGCCGCGCTGGTGAACGTGAACCCCGCTTACCGCTCCTTCGAGCTGCAGTACACGCTGACCCGTTCGCGCATGAAGGCGCTGTTCCTGTGGCACAAAGACAAGCACGCCGACTACGAGGAGATTCTGGGCCGGGCGCGCCACGGCATCAACTGCGAGTTGCGGCACGTCATTTATTTCGATTCGCCGGAGTGGCCCGCGCTGCTCCAGGCCGAGGGCCAGCTCCCCGATCACGTGGACGTCGAAGATATAGCCAACATCCAGTACACCAGCGGCACCACGGGACTGCCGAAGGGCGTGATGCTCTCGCACCACAACATCGTGAACGACGGGCAATTCCTGGCCCAGGGCTTTCATTACTCGGAAATCGACAAGATCGTGATGCCGATGCCCTTCTTTCACTGCTATGGCTGCGTGATTGGCACCATGTCCGCCGTCAACTCCGGCGCGGCGCTGATTCTGCCCAACTGGACCTTTGACGCGCATACCACGCTGCAGGCCATCCAGGATGAGCGGGGAACCTCGGTTTACGGGGTTCCGGCCATGTACGTGGCGGAGTTCGCCCTGCCGGACTTTGCCAGCTTCGATCTGACCAGCCTGCGCACCGGCATGATGAGCGGCGCGCCCTGCCCCATCGAGCTGATGAAGCGCGTGATGAATGAGATGCACATTGGCGAGCTGGTCATCGCCTACGGCCAGACGGAAACTTCGCCGGTGTGCACGATGAGCGACGCCGGCGATTCGATTGAGATTCGCGTCCACACAGTGGGCCGCGCCATGCCGCAGACGGAGATCAAGATCGCCTCTCTCGAAACGGGCGAAATCGTGCCCATCGGCGAGCAGGGCGAAATCTGCGTGCATGGCTTTACGCTGATGAAGGGCTACGACGGCGATCCGGAAGGCACGGCGCAGGTGATTCAGGCCGACGGATGGCTGCACTCGGGCGACCTGGGCATCATGCACGCGGATGGCTGCATCCACCTGACCGGCCGCTCCAAAGACGTGATTATCCGCGGCGGCGAAAACATTTATCCGCGCGAGGTGGAGGAGTTCCTCTACACCTATCCCAAGGTCGGCGAGGCGCAGGTGGTGGGCATTCCCCACGAGCGGCTGGGCGAGATTCCCGTGGCCTGGGTGCGGCTGAAGCCCGGCGTCGAAGCAACCGAGGAGGAGATTCGCGACTTCTGCCAGGGCCAGATTGCCTATTACAAGATTCCCGAGCACGTCCGCTTCGTCGACGACTTTCCCATTACCCTCTCGGGAAAGATCCAGAAATACAAGATTCGCGACTTCGAGATCGAGGCGCGTGGCTTGCAGGATCTGGTCAAGACTGAAACGGCGTAACAGGCTGCGGAATAAATCGATCCGGAGGGAGCCGGGGGGCTTCAGCCCCCTGAAGAATGGGCCAAGTATCGGGCCTTTACAGGCTGCGGAAAAAGGACTGTTTCCAAGCAAGAAATGCGAAAGACATCCCGCAGGGGCCCAAAGTCTTTTTGTTGCTCTTTCGGCACGACTGAAGTCGTGCCCTGACGCTTCTTGCCTCTCCAGATGAGTTTTTCCGCAGCCTGTAATGCCCTGAAGGATGCTCTTCGGAGGTTCGGGTCGAATCCCGGCGGAGCGTTTCTAGCTGTCTTTCTTGGACGGACGGGCGCGCTTGCGCAACTGGCGGTAGTCATCCCCAATCATGTCGACGTGCATACACATCTCGGCCAGGCGGGACCTCATGCGGTCGCCGATGCGGTCGCCCAGGGTCTGCTCGCGGGCGGCGCGCTCGGCCTCGGTCTTGGCGCCTCCGCCGGCAGGCAGGTCGGGGTAGTTGGTGGTGATGATGGTGGTCTGCTTGTTGTTGTAGCGGGTATTGAGGATGAGCGCGACCGTGTCCCAGACCCACTCGTTGGGCTTCTGCGCGCCCAGATCGTCGAGCACCAGCACCTCGGCGGCAAAGACCGGCTTCAGCAGTTCCAGCTCGGTGGTTTGCACCTGCGGGTTATAGCTATTCTGGATGCTTTTGAGCAGTTCGCGATAGTCGCAGAAGAGGCCCTTGACGCCGTATTCCAACACCAGCCGCTGAAGGACGCCGACGGCCAGATGGGTCTTGCCCACCCCGATTGATCCGGTGAAAAGCAGCCCCTTGCCGGGGTTGAGCATGTACTCCCTGGCAAAGTCGCGCGCGGTTCTGCGGGCGGTGCTCAGCAAGGGGTCAACGCCGTGCGTCACGTAGGAGTCCAGGGAACAATGGCGGTAGCGCTCCGGGATGTGAGCCGCGGCGATGCGGCGCTCCTCGCGCTCCATCTGCTGGCACTCGCAGGCGCGGGAAACCCATAGCCCCTCGCCGTTGAGCACCCGCACCAGCCCCACATCATCGCAAATCTCGCACTTGGCCATTCCTTTTCAAGCGTAGCGCAGCCGGAGGGCCAGGGCCCTGTGGTTTGCTGGCCCATGTTTGTGGAAAAGGCTGCCGGATGCCTTTGCAGCGCGGCTCGGAGGAGCGGAACAGCGGCAGAAGCGAACGTCACAGGAAGAAATGCCGTACCGGCAGGCCAGCGCGCCGGAGCTATACAGGCTGCGGAAAGAGGGCTGTGTTCAATCAAAACGACCGAAAGCTCAGGGGCTAAAGCCCGCGTTGCTTTTAAGCTGTTTACGGCACGACTAAAAGTCGTGCCCTGACGCTTCTTGCCTCTGCCGATAAGTCTTTCCGCAGCCTGTAAAGCCCGTACCTTTCAAAGCATCAACTTGTGCAGAGGTTCCCTAAAGTCGTGCGCTGACACTTTTCGCAGTCTCAATGGAGTTTTGCAAGAGGCTCTGTATTCCTGAAAGGCTCTATAGCTTTGCCTTTGCCCGGAGAGAAAGTGAAATTCCTGGGTCGGCATTTTTCCGCAGGGTCTGGAAGTCTTTATAGGCGGCGGCGCTTTTGGCGCGATCGCCGGAAATCTCATAGGCGCGGGCAAGCCCCAGCGTAGCCATGGCGCTGACCGGATCAGTGAGCGTCAACTGCGGATGGTCGAGGATTTTTTGAAACTCCGCCGCTGCCGGCGCGCCCTGCCGGCCGGCCAGATATGCCTCGCCGCGAAAATAGATGGAATAGCAGGTCAGAAAGGCGACGCGATCCATGGCATGAGATCCAAATTCATTGGGCAGGGTTGGGGCAAGTTCATTGAGAATGGCGCCGGGATTCTTGACCGGCGCGCCGCTGTCGAGCGCCGCCGCGGCGCGGATCGTGGGAACATATTGATCGCGCACCATGGTGTTTTCCGGAAAGCGCCTGGCCAGGTCGCCGGCCAGGCGCAGGGCCTCGGCAGAGTCGCCCGCAACAGCCAGGGCAACCGCGGCGACGGCTTCTCCCTCGCGTCCCGAAGAGATATGCAGGGCTTTCTGTACCTGCTGGCGGGCCTGAGTCCGGTTTCCCGCCCAGGCATCGTTCATGGCCGCCTGTGCCAGATAGAGAGCGGCGCTGTCCGGCTCCTTATCAGCCAAAGCCATTTCGACAGCCTGTGCGGAGATGGAGCGAGCCTCATTCAGCCTTCCCTCACGGGCCGCGGCCTGCGCCTGGTAGTCCAGCAAAATACCTTGAAATCCAGGTACGCCTTTTAATTGAGCGGCTTGGCGAGTCATTTCCGGCTCGTCGGCCTGTTGATAGGCAATCAGATAGAGGTAGAGATGGAGCCAGGGGCTGTCCAATTGGCGGGCGCTCGCCGACTCGGCTGTGGCCTTGGCTTCCGGAAATCTCTGCAACGCCATATACGCGCTGACAAGGTTCCCATTCCAGATGCGGCTGCCGGGATTGCGCCGCAACGCCTCCTGGGTGGCATTGAGGGCCAGATCGTATTGTCCGAGCAGAAAGTAGACATTCCCGGAGTTGCCAATCGGTATATCGTCGTGCGCGTAGATTTGGGAGCGCAGCTCATAGGTCTTGCGCGCCTCGTCCAGATTGCCGGTTACGAATTCGTGGTAAAGCGAGAGAATGAACAGCCCTTCATGCTCGCTGATGTGATCGCGGAGATCGTAGGCTTTGCGCAAATTATCAGCAGCCTGCGTCTGTTCGCCCATGTTGATGTTGCAGACAGCGAGCCGCGCGTAAGCCATGGCGAACTTCGGATCGAGTGCGATTGCTCTGCGGAACAGTTCCGCGGCTCCCGCTTCATCGAGCTTAACAACATGAACCCGGAAGCCGAGGCTGTAGGCCTGCAGAGCTTCCAGAGAGGCAGTGGTGACGTCCTCCGGCGGGGCATCGTATTTCTGTATGGAGGCCAGCGACTCGCCCAGGTGCCGCCGGAGCTTGGCGGCGCTGGCGGCCATTACGTTGAGGACGTGTTCCTTGCTGTCCGCCTGCGCCTGTTCCGTATCCAGAATCTCGCCGGTATGACAGTTGACGGCCCGCAGGCCGAGGACGTATTGATTGCCCAGAGCGGTGATCGATCCGTCAATGACGACGGCCTTGCCGGTGCGCTCGCAAACTTCTCGCGCCAGGTCCGGGGTAAGGCGCGTGTCCTTTTCCTTGCCCATCAGGGCCAGGGTCTGCGCCACCTGCGCGTCCGAAAGAAGGCTCAGGTACGGCGACTGTTCCAGTTGAGCCGCCAATCCCAGGCGCAAGGCATGGTCGAAGATGATGTCCCCTGTTGTGTTGGTAAAATCGGCGAGCACAAGGGTGCTCGTATTGGCCGAAGTCCGATAGCGCCCCTGGCTCCAGAAGAAACCGGCGCCTCCGGCCAGCAGCAGGATTCCTATTGCCACCAACAGCCATTTCCATCGTCCAATTCGGAGTGTAACCGGCGCTTTCGGTTTAGCCTCGGCGGCTTTTCGCGGCAGCCGCATTTGCAGCCAGGCGTCCAGTTCCGCCGGGAAGGCATAGACGCTGGCCCTGGCTTGATGCGCATGGCGGTGGATTGGCAGGCTTTCATGCTTTTCCCACAGTTGAGCCGTGCGCGCATCGCAGCCGAGATAGCTGGCGATCTCCTTCCAACTGGTTAGCCGGGTGGGAAGTGCGGCGGTGATCAGGCGGATGTTCGGACGCACATTCATCGGAACTGTCTGGGTCCTCTCGGGAGAGGCGGATATATGAAGATTTCCGAAGTGCAGTCAGTATACAGTTCCTTTTGCGTCGAGACAACACTGCCGCCAGAGCGAGGAACGGCAGGCTGCGAGGCGAAAAGAGACGAAATTAGCCATAAGAACGCGAAATCTCCCTGATTTCGATTGCAAGCTCCTTCATCATCTCCCTATAAAAGCGGGTGTGGGGGAGGGTATCTTATGTTCTCGAAGCGCTTCGTTCTCTTTGCTGTTGCGGTTTCTTCGCTTGCCGGCCTGTTGTGGATTTCCGGCTGCGGCGGTTCTTCCAAGTCACCGAGCGTTGCCGTTACGGCTTCGGCAACCACGGTGGATCCAACAGATACGGTAGCGCTGACAGCGGCCGTAACCAACGACAAAACCACCAGCGGCGCTGCCGACGGGGTAACCTGGACGGTGAGCGGCGGAGGAACTCTCTCTGGCACGACGACCGCTGCGGCGACCTATACGGCGCCTGCCGCCGCCAGCGCGGCGCAGACGGTGACCGTGACGGCCACTTCCGTGGCAGACACCACCAAGACGGCAAGCGCAACGCTGACCGTGCCAGCCAAACTGACTGTAACGACGACTTCGTCGCAGTTGAGCGCCACGGTGGGAACAGCCTTCTCGCAGCAACTGGCCACGAGCACGGCCATTTCTCCTTATGCCTGGAGCCTGGCCACGGGCAGCACGCTGCCGACGGGCTGGAATCTCAGTTCGACCGGCTTGCTGACGGGCCCAGCGCCCACGGCCGGACAGGCGGGGACATTCGCTTTCACCGCCGATGTGGCCGACTCCGGCACGGCGACGGCCCAGACCGCCAGCGCCGATCTGACGGTGACCGTCAATCCGGCCGCGGCGATTACGTTTGCCGGCACAGTACCGGCCACAGCTACATATAATGTTGCCTTTACCGGCAGCTCCGCGGCCACTGGCGGCGCCGGCGCGCTGGGCTATACAGCCTCCGGCCTGCCCACCTGGCTGGCTCTCAACGCGGCCACCGGCGCGATTGCCGGAACTCCAACGGCCGTGGGCACATTCAAATTTACGGTGACAGCCGCGGACGCTTTCGGCGACTCGGCCACGCAGTCCTATACGATTACCGTCAATCAGGCGACGCCGGCGCTCAGCTTCGCGGCAATTCCCACCAAGACTTATGGCGATGCGGCCTTCGCGGTGAGCGCCAGCTCGGCTTCCACGGGCGCGGTGACGTACTCGGTGACGAGCGGCCCGGCCACGATTTCCGGCAATACGGTGACTCTGACCGGAGTGGGAACTGTGATTCTGAGCGCCAGCCAGGCGGCCACCACGAACTACACTGCGGCAACGGCGACCACCAGCTTCACGGTCAACCCGGAGCCAGTCACGCTGAGTTTTGCGTCAATTTCCACCAAAGTCTATGGTGATGCGGCCTTTACGGCGAGCGCCAGTTCAGTCTCCAGCGGAACAATTACCTATTCCGTGACAAGCGGCCCGGCCACGATCGACAGCTCCAGCGGATTGGTGACGTTGACCGGAGCGGGGACCGTGGTCCTGAGCGCCAGTCAGGCGGCCAGCGGCAACTATGCCACCGCCACGGCCAGCACCAGCTTTACGGTTAACGCCGCGCTGAGCATTACGACCGCCAGCGAACTGCCAACAGGCGCGAATGGAGTTGCCTATTCGCAGCAGTTGGCGGCCACGGGCGGCTTGGGAACATATACATGGTCGCTGACCGGCTCGTCGGATGCAACGAACCTTGCTGCGTTGGGCTTGAGCTTCAGCAGCGCCGGAGTGCTTTCCGGCACAACGCCGGTCCTCGGCGGCCCGGTCACTTTCACGGCGCAGGTCACTGACGGCACGCGCACGGTCTCGGCCGGTTTCTCAGTCACAATCTCAACGCTGGCCATCACCACCGCAACGCTGCCCACGGCGGGGTTGGCGGGATCGTCCTATACTGCAACCTTGGCGGCGACAGGCGGCTCGGGCAGCTATAGCTGGTCAGTGACTTCGGGAGGCAGCAGCCTGTCGGCGATCGGCCTGAGCCTCAACAGCAGCACCGGCGTTCTTTCCGGCACGCTGGTTGCCGGAAGTGCCAACTTTACGGTGAAGGTGACCGATGCCAGCAGTACGGCGCTGACGGCCACGCAAAACTACTCAATCACGGTAAGTCAGGCGCTGGCTCTGACTCCTAATCCAAGTCCTTTGCCGGCGTTTACCTCAGGCCAAGCCTATAACGGCACAATTACCGTTTCGGGCGGCAGCGGCACCTATGCCAGCTTCCAGGTGAACGATGGCAATGGATTGCAAACCGTTCCCGCTTACCAAAACGGGAACATTAACTTGTCGAGCGGCTTCACGCTGTCGATGCAGCATGACTATGAGCTGATCATCAACGGAACACCCAGCATAACCACGTCGTTGCCGCTCAACGTCAAAGTGACTGACAGCGTGGGCAATGCGATTACGCAAACGTTCACGCTATCGCCCGCATCCGCGCTGGCGGTGACGGTGGACAACGTGCCGCAGGGCATGGTGGGAATGCCTTACACCTTCAGCAACGTTGCGGTTAGCGGAGCGACAGGCCCGTTCTCCGTCACCTACACGAACACTCCAACGGGATTGGCGAACGGCACGTCCGCCAACAATGATGCCAATTTCCTGGTCGGCACTCCAACGGCGTCCGGAACGACCAAGGTTACGGTGACGGTGACGGATAGCACGACAGCGCAGACCGTGAGCGCGACTTTCAACCTGACCGTAGTGGAGAAGACGGTGGCGGCCCATAACGGCTATCTGACCGGACAGTACGCCTGCTACTTCGATCAGTACTGGGATGGCGGGGTGACCGGAGGAACCGGCAGCACGCTGTATCGCGGCGGCGCGGTCTTTGCCTTTGCGGCGGACGGCAGCGGCAAGATCACCGGCGGTGAAATTGACCACAACTCGCCCAAATCAGGGTATAAGAGCGCCTCGGTCAACGGCGCGCTCGGCGGCACTTACGTGGTGGGCGCGGACAGCCGCGGCTATATGCTGCTCACGGTGGGCAGCAGCACCACGCCGGTGGTCTTTGCGCTGGCGGGCGGCAACCTGAACAGCAGCGCCCAATTCTCCGAATTCGCCATTACGGAAATGGACGATGCGGGTACGGATCCCAGCGGCCAGCACGGCAGCGGCCACTGCTACAAACAGGACACCACCACCGCGTTCACCGGCACCCTGCCCAGCGGCGGCTACGTCATCAGCATGACCGGCGAAGACAGCAGCGGCGAACCGGAGTCGATCGCAGGCTCCTTTAACTTCACTGCCGGCACCGGCGCCACCACCGGAACCCTCACCGGAGTGATGGACGAGGTCTATGGCACGACTGTGATGGCGGACATAAGCATGGCCGGAACCACCGCCGCGGCGGACTCCTACGGCCGCATGGAGATGGCCGCAGGCCCCACGGGCAGCAGTGGCACCAATACCATCGTCGTATACCTGACCAACAACACCAAGGGGGCGATCGTGTTAATGAGCGAGGAACCCCACAACGGATCGAACGCGGGCGAGGGCCAATCCGACTTCCTCATCGGCGAGGGCCGGAAGCAGGTTGCAACGGTGCTTACCGCCAGCAATCCGCTCACCGGCTCTGGGGTGCTGTACTCCGAGGGCACGAACACGGAAAACGCGTCTGGCTCCACGCCCACTTACGAGGCGCAGATGACTCAATTCACCGGCAGCAGCGCCAAAACAATCACCCTCAACTCCATGATTGAGAACGATAACGGCAAGTTCAAGAAAGACTCCAGCGATTCCACCGGCCAGTCGATGACCTACGCGGTGGATACAACCACGGGCCGGGTCACATTAACCGGCCAGACGGGAATCTACTTCTACCTCTACGACACCAACTCCGCTGCCGTCATTTTTGACCAAGTCACGAGCAACAACGATGGCACGAGCGGGACCGCCGTCCAGCACATGACTGGCTGGATCGAACCGCAAGTCACCCCAACCTCCGGCACGTGGGCGGCCGGCGACCTCGCGACCTCGTACTTCATGTACAAGATCGAAAACGGGAACCATGACGACAACTCTCAATCCAGCGTCCTCACCACGGACGGCAGCGGAAACTTCAGTAATTTCGCAGAGGACGACGGCGGCCAGGGCTGGGCCAGCTGGGATGAGAGCTTGACGAACGAGAACGGCACAACAGAAACGGGCGCCGTTGCCCTGGATTCGACGGACGGGAAATACGGCCTCCTCGATGTAAGCTTCACGGAGAGCGGAACAACCACAACGGAGAGTTACTGCTTCGCCGTCAGCGCGGATGCGGCTACCGTATCCGGCGCCAAGGGCAAGCTCGTCTGCCTGGATGCGGATAGCAATTCTCCTCGTCTCAACATCATTCAGGAGTAAGCGGCTTCCAACCGGATCGCCAGGCCCCGCCTTCGGACGGGGCCTGTTTTTTGCGCCGCATCTCCAGGTCCTTTGCATCAGTTGATGTTCAGAAAGGCCACGGCTTCAAAGCCTGCCCCGAGCTATGCGAAGGACTCCGCAAATGCAATCAAATCAGCGCGGGCAGGCAGGGTTGGGTTTTACAGGCTGCGGAAAAAGGCTTGGATCCAGGCAAAACGCCTGAAATACATCCCTCAGGAGCTAAAGAAGCTGCGAAAAAGGGCCTGGATTTGACCCTGACCATCGAAAATCTTCCCTCAGGGGCTAAAGCCCACGTTGATTTTAGGTCACTTATGGCACGACTGAAGTCGTGCCCTGACGCTTCTTGCCTCCGCGGATGAGTTTTTCCGCAGCCTGTAAAGCCCGCATTAATTCTGCTGGCTTTATGCGGGGGATGAAACCCCCGCCTCCCTCCGAATCGGGTTTTTCCGCGGCCTGTTTCACCCGTCCATTCATCCCCTGAGGGGAGCCGCATTGTCTCGCTGAGGCTTGTTCACAACTTTCTTGAAGCTGGATCCGCAGGCAGTTTGAGACTCGCAAGTTGCCGAAAATCCCCTATTGATCCGGCAATAAAACAGTGGCACCTTCTTTCCCACCCTTTCCCGCAAAAAACGCGAGAAAGAATGGGGCACCCTGACAGTATTTATTTGCCGGATCAATAACGCTTACTTTCGTCACCCGAATCTCCTCAATTTATCTGCCAGCGAGCCGATAAGAGAATGCAGGAGACTCCCCAATGACGCAACTTCACATTTCGTTGCTGCTTTGTTTTGCGATGCTGGCCTCGGCGGCCGTGGCGGCCGCGGGCACAGTGGAAGAGCGCGGCAGCATGATGGCGGTGAGCGGGGTCTACTCGGTCACCTTCAATCTGAACATTCTTTCAACTCTGCCGGCGGGGAGCATGATCACCTGCAGGGCGCGGATTGCGCCCAATCCGGGGCGGCTGGACCCGCGGAACCGGCCTCCTGCCGAGCTTCCGGCGCAGGCGGAGGGGCGGGTTGCGTTGAACGGCCCGACGGCTGCCTGTACGGCGGAGATTCCGTTTGCGTGGACGGTGGCCAGTGCGCAGGGCGGGGTTGTTCTGAGCTACGAGATCGACGCGGTGAGCGGCTCTGCCGGCGCGCCGCTGCTGGTCAGAAGCAGCGCGCGGCAGAACATCAGCGCGCCGTTGCCGGTTTCGGGCGGAAGCGCTAACCTGAGCCTGAACGTGGGCCTCTGAGAAGATCTGCAATCGGAACCGGAACCGAAGAGAACAGCCGCTGCGCGCTTCAGAGCAGCTTCAATTCCGCGGCGCATCAGGCCCCCCGGTGTACACGGTGCGGCCCGATGCGTTATTCTGACCCTTAGAAGATGATCTTTTCCCACGATTACATCGGGTATCTTGCCCGCCGGACCGTCAAGCACCTCATCGATGCCAAGATGATCACCACCAGTGATTTGAAGGGGACCGAAGAGCGCGTTCATCAGGCGCTGGCAGAGGAACTTGCTCTGGAGGACCGCATCAACGAGGAAGTGCGCGTGATTCTGGACGCGTATGCCGAAGAGATGCGCAAGACTGGCGCGCAGTACGCCGAAATGTTCAAGAAGATCAAGAACGAGCTGGTCAAGAAGTACAAGGCGGTGCTATGAGGATCAGCCCCGACAAGCTCAACAAGCTGGCGCACACCGTGGCCGACACCGTGGCCGAGATTGACGCGGTCGGCTTTCTGGAGGATCGCAACACCATCCGCCAGGAGGCGCGCAAGGCGCTCACCGCCCTGCTCACCCAGGAAGCGGCCATCGACGAGGCCGCCCGCAAGAAGATCGAATCGCAGCGCAAGATCATCATGGAAGGCTCGCAGGAGTGGCAGATTCTCTACCGCAAGTACTATAACGACGAAGTGCGCAAGCTGGGCATCTAGATCGGCGGCAAGCGGATTCGAGCAGCCTTTGGCAGCAGACAGAATTCTTGTTAAACTAAACAAGCAGCCTGTGAAGGCTGTTGCCAGCAAATGTGGCGCTATCGTCCAGGGGTTAGGACGTGAGATTCTCAATCTTAAAACTCGGGTTCGATTCCCGATAGCGCTACCAACCAATTCACGCTAAAGCCCGCTAAATAAGCGGGCTTTGCTTTTGCCCGGAAATCGCTCTGGCGGTCTCTAACGGCAAAAAGCGGTCACAGTGGTACACAAAATGGTACACAGTCCTTTTGACCTTGGACGCATCGGGAAGCGACTGCCCCTTCCAGCGCCGATGCACACTCCGCTCCAGTAGAGCTATAGACCGTGAATAAATACCGAGGGGCACTCCCGGCAATGCCGGTTCACAGTCTGAGCAAGCATACTCGGATGCTTGCACTCTTTGGCGCAGGCATGAATTTAGCATCGAATCCGCAATTTGTACACAGTTGACCGCGCCAATTGCTTGAGGCAATGAGGACTTCGGAAGGGTGTCAATACGGTTCTCACCACCGTGCGGAATCGGGGCGCAATTTCCCCCCGAGTTGTCCAGAAGTGAGCTTCGCGTATTCGCAACATCCCCTTTGAGCGGCTCGCCTTTTTGAAAGATTCCCGCTGAAAGCGCAGAATTATGCGCGGACAAACAATTGAACGGTGCGAAATGAGCGCAGTTTTTCTGTCGGAGATTTTCACTCTGGCATTGAATCAAAGCCTCCAGACGATTTCAAGCAGACTTGTTTTCGACCCCTTGCAACAATTCAGCGAGTGTCAAGTCGAATGCGCCTGCGACTGCTTGCATCATTCGCAAGCAGATTTCCTTCTTGCCAATTTCCAAATCGGAAATGTAGTTTTCGTTGATACCGGCTTCTTCCGCAAGGTCAATTTGACGCCAGCCTCTTGCCGTCCGCAGTTCGCGGATACGCTGACCGAGCAGGATGCAAATGTCCCTTCGCATTCCTACTATCGTCGGACTAGAATCAATGCCGCATTCCTACTATCGTCGGAATTGGAGGCTAGCGAATCGTATGCTTTTCAGTCCTGCCCGGTTTATGGCCAAAGGTGCCCTTCTGGGGCTGTGCGCCACACTACTTCTCACCGCTTGCGGAGGCGGTAGCAATTCGGGTGGAGGCAGCAACCCCACGCCAACCCCTACGCCTACGCCCACACCCAGCACCACCAACGAATGGACTTGGATGAGCGGAAGTAGCACTGTAGCGGTTACGGCGAGCGACAATGCGGGTGTGTACGGCACGCAGGGTGTGCCTGCCGCCACCAATGTCCCCGGCAGACGAGAGGCAGCCGTCAGTTGGAAGGACAGCAGTGGCAATTTCTGGCTCTTTGGAGGATACGGCTATGATTCGACGGGGACGCTGGTTTTACGCCTCAACGACCTTTGGGAGTTCAATCCCACGACAAAGATGTGGACATGGGTAAGCGGAAGCAACACCGTCACTCAAGGGGACGCAGCCCAACCCGGTGTCTACGGCACGCAAGGTGTGCCTGCCACTACCAATGTCCCCGGCGGACGAATTGGCGCAGTCGGTTCCACTGACATCAGCGGTAATTTCTGGCTTTTCGGCGGTATTGGCGAGGATGCGTCGAACGGTTTCCTCAACGATCTCTGGGAGTTCAGCCCCACAACCAAGATGTGGACTTGGGTAAGCGGAAGCAATACGGGAAGCACTCCAGCGGGAAACGGCGTGTATGGCACACAGGACGTGCCAGCAACCGGGAATGTCCCCGGTGCAAGGGAGGCTGATGCTAGTTGGTCTGACAGCAATGGCAATTTCTGGCTATTCGGCGGAAGTGCACTCAACGACCTCTGGGAGTTCAGCCCCACTACCAAAATGTGGACGTGGGTGAGCGGGTCAAGTGTGGTTAATGGTTTGCCAGATTGTCTACCCGGAGTCTACGGGACACTCGGTGTAGCCGCTGCCGCCAACGTCCCTGCCGGACGGGGGTCTACTCTTTCAAACTCCACTAACTGGGTTGACAGCAGCGGCAACCTATGGCTTTTTGGTGGTAATAGCTGCGCAGGTGACCTCAACGACCTCTGGGAGTTCAATCCCACAACCAAGATGTGGACGTGGGTAAGCGGCAGTGATACTGGAAACTCAAGCGGTGTATACGGCACACTCGGTGTCGGTTCCACGGGCAATGTCCCCGGAGGCCGCTCCAATTCTGCTAGTTGGATAGACAGCAGTGGAAACCTATGGCTCTTCAGTGGCGATGTCGAAATCAACGACCTTTGGGAGTTCAATCCATCCGCAAAGACTTGGACATGGATGGGCGGGAGTGATGCGAGATTTGCGGGCGGCATTTACGGCACACTCGGTGTCTCCTCTTCGACCAATGTTCCCGGTGCACGGTATAGCGCCGCCAGTTGGACTGACAACAGCGGCAACTTCTGGCTCTATGGGGGAATGGGCTACGATTCGGCGGGAAAGGTTGGGCTTCTCAACGACCTCTGGCGATACCAGCCCTAACCAACAGTCCGACAAAAGCCAAAGAAATGATCTTGAAGAGGCGAGAATGCACAATGTTTGCCAAAATGAGACAAAGAACGAATTCTCGTGGTGGTGGGTACTGGTCCTGTTAGCTTGCATTTGGTGCCTTATTGGACTTGAGACTGGTCAGTGGAACACGTATAGCCTTCTTGACGACTCTGGATGGATCGAGCACAATCACGAAACGCCAGTCTGGATTAAAGGTGAGTGGTTAGCAGGTGAATATCGGGTTTGTCAGATGCCCTTGCTACCGGGGCAACAGCTTCCGGATTCGGCGCACTTGCTTTGCGGGCAGGGCAAAGCAGAGGCTTTGAAAAACGGGGAGGCGTGGACTCCAGACTTTATAGGTATCCTGTCTGACCACGAATTCATGGGGTTAATGGCTGGTAAATGGTCATCTGTAGAACAGCATTTTCATGTTATACCTGTGAGTTACTGGGGGAACATTGACCGCACAGATCGAAGGATGTTTTCGTGGCGTTGTCAACGTGAGACGGAATCTCTCAACTGCAAGCCACTGACCTGATGACAGCGGCGGTGAAGCGGAGAATCGGTTATGGATAGCGATGAGGCGCTTGGGTGTATTTATAGGGTGGGGTTTGCAATAACCTGGCTCCTCGTCTTTCTGTGCTGTTGGATCTATTGCATCTCTACCTATGGATTTCTTCTAGGGGTTGGACTCGGTTGGCTACCGAGTGCAATTGTCGCCACAATCGCAGCGGCACTCTGGCCCATCCTCATAATTGTGGGGATTAAACTGTTCTTATAGTAGATTGATGATCCGAAACGAATTGGAGCGGTGAGTCGAGGTGCGGAAATGGCGTTGCGATTTATTGACAAAGATGATGCTGATCGGGAAGTGACAAGGACGATAAGAACATCTTTCTCAAAGTTATGGTGGCAGGCATGTTGCCTTAGCATATACTCCGTTGTGGTGATAGTGGTGCCGCACTATTTCGTTAAGTTATCGCAGTCTGGAGAATGTTTTATTGTCGGCTCAATCGCATTCCTTTGGATGCTTTGGTTGGTTCCAAGGATGTGCTTTCCCTACTATCAGGAGTTCCGCCTGCGCACAAAGGACCTTGACGGCAAGGTATCTGCGATTGAAGCCGCTGTCAGTGCGTCTGCCGAGCAGCAAGAGGAAGTAATAAGCAAACTGACTGAGATTGAGAATACGTTGAACCTTGTTCTGAGAAAGCTAGGGCGGTGAAAGATCAGGCTCGCACTTCAAGACGCTAAAGTTATCGGGCGAACGCCCTTGGCGCATCCTCACTGTTTCACGGTCCCATGCCGTTTATCTGGAATGGTGTAAGATTTTCTTTGATTCGGCTAGGGTCGCTCCCGAATGGGCGGGCTTTCCCGGCCTGCCCCGCCGATCATTACTACCGGGATGCCACTCGGGAGGTGGCGATTGTCAAAACTAAAGACAAGCAAGGCGCGTGCGCGTGGGGCCGGAACGGATGGGGCGGAAGATAGTCCATTTCGGCCACAGATAGTTCATCTTAATAGCATCCCGATTGCGGACCCGTGGCGCGAAAAAGAGATGTTTGAAGCGGGGGAGTTTACGCGAAAGCTCAACCCGGATTATGCCGGAGCACTCGTCTTCCAGAATGAGGACGATCTCTGGAAACGGATTATTGAAGTCTATCGGCAATGCTATGAATCAGCCAACTCCACCAGTTCACGCCTGACAGTAGTGCGGGCTTTTGCTGCGCATTTTCCAGACCGTATGTTCGATGCGTGGTGGATTAAAGAATTGGTCAAACGGGAGCATCCCGAGCATAGTTTCTCAAAAGCCCAAAAGGAAATGTTTCGCCAGATTCAGAACGGTCTACGCAGCGCTGTTGATTCCCTGCCGCGAAAATCTGCCGTGCGGAGATACTTCGATATTGCTGGCGCTAAAGCTGCCAAAGAAAACATACAGAATGAGCTGTCGAATTGGAATGAGGGTTTACAGAGGAACCTTGCTCAACCAGATTGGATTATGGAGCAGGCGGCAGTAAAGGCCGATGAACTTGTTCAGAAGTTTTCGATTCGAGGTCCGCACGCAAAACAGCGATTGAATGATTTTCTTTTTCTGGGCCACTGCTTCGAAGCAGCGGTTTTAATTGCGTCCGAGATATTCAATGTTCCGGAACATGATCTTGAATCAGAATTGAAATAACCCTTCCGCCGACTCAAACCGCTAAAAGTCCGGCGAAAGATTGGCGGCTTGAAGTACGTGACTGCAATTATCTTTTGTTGTCTCCTATTCTCATGCGCTGGCATTAGACAGCGCCAGAATGGAGCAACAAGCATGATCGAACAAGAAAACACTCTTAATCCAACCAAAGCCGCAAAATATCTTGGAATCTCCGAAGCAGCACTTCGGCTATGGCGCTCGGAAGGCAAAGGGCCGCGCCATTTCCGGGCCGGAGAAAAACTGGTGCGCTATCGCCGCGCCGATCTTGACGCATGGATTGAAGCCCGCCTGAGCGCTCCGGCTGAAGTGGAGGCGCGATGAATACGGCAGAGACGCGTCTAGCTGCGCGGGTCCGCGTGGGCAAACTAAAAAAGGTTGCATGGGAGTTGGGCAGGGCGCTGCTACATTCGCCGGAGAATGGCCCGATGGCACAGCTTCACTGCGACGTTTGGCGAAAACTTCGCAGTGCCGCAATCGAATCGAGGGCGGGGCACAGTGAGCGAGCTTGACAGTTTGGCTGAGTGTGGATGGAGGTTGCTCCCGTGCGCACCGTGCGGCAAGACGCCGCTGCTCAAACGCTGGCCCACATTGGCGTCATCCGATCTTGCAACTATCCGAGATTGGGCAGCAAAGCATCCAAAATGCAATTGGGGTGTGGCAACAGGGCCGGATTCAGGTGTGTTTGTGCTAGATGTGGACGGCGAAGCAGGCAGGACTTCGCTGGCCACACTAGAGGCACAATACGCCCCACTGCCCGCCACGCTGGTTTCACAAACCGGACGCGGTGACGGCGGGCAGCACCGATGGTTCAACTACCCGGTGGCTTGCGAGATTCGCTGTAGCGCGGGCAAGCTGGGCGAAGGTTTGGACGTTCGCGCCGCTGGCGGCTATGTGATTGTTCCGCCGTCCATCCATGAAACCGGGCGAGCCTATCAATGGACAACCCCGAAACAACCCATAACTGATGCGCCAAACTGGTTACTTGATCTCATAAGCGGTGAGAATCGAAAGGGCCAAAATACGCCCGCTACTCGAATTGACATTTTGATTAAAGGCAAGCGTAATGATGGGCTTACCCGATACGCAGGCTGGTTACGCCGCAAGGGAGCGGAACTGTCAGAGTTGGAAGAGAAACTGCTTGCTGACAATGCTCGCCGCTGTCAACCGCCATTGGAGGAAACAGCAGTTTGCAAAATCGCAGCGAGTATTGCGCGTTACCCGGCGGGCGGCCCTGACCCGCTGGAAACCGCGTGGATGGTAGTTCTCAAAGAAACACATAAGCGCGGATACGGCCAGTTCATAGCTCTTGCCCGCAGTTTACAACTCGCACGGCCAGGACTCTCAATTGCTCTTCCGTTGGAACGAATCGGCGATTTAATGGGATGTGATTGGACTCAGGTTCGGCGCTGGAGAAAGCGGGCGGTGTGCGAAGGACGGCTGCGACTAACAGAGCGCTACATCCCGCACAGCAGAGCGGCCTTGTATGTTTTCAATGAGTGTCCCACTAAGCTCGAATGCCCCACTATCAACCCCACTATGGTTTAGTGGGACAGGGAGAAAAACGGAGCTATAGTGGGACACTTGCTTTGCGAAAAGAAATCTCTTGCAATATCCCAGCGTGTTAGGTATAGTAGTTCTATGAAATGTCCCATCCACAAAATCGAGCTAATCTGCTACTGTCCCGCTTGCCGGGGTGAGGTGACAAGCAAGCGCAAGGCGGAAACGTCCCGCGATAACGGCAAGCTGGGCGGACGGCCAAAGGGAAGCAAGAACAAACCGAAACCAGAACCCAAAGCAAAGTGAGGTACTGAATGCTTTACAAACGGGGCAAAGTCTACTGGTACAACTTCCGGTGGTCCATCAAACAGGCAGACGGGACGGTGGAGAGCTTCCGTATCCGGCAGACTGCCAAGACGCAAAACAAGAACGCGGCAAAGGATGTGGAAGAGGAACACCGGCGGGCGCTGCGGCTGGGCGAGATTCACCCGAATGATCCGTGGCCAAAGGCGGCAACGATTGGCCCGCCGATCTTCCGGGCCTTCGCCAAGGAATTTCTGCAATACGTCAAGACAAACACAAAGCCGGGGACGCACACCTTTTACAGCGTATGTCTGGACAGGCTGCTGACCTTCGCCGCGATTGCAGACGCCCCGCTGGACGCGATTACAGGCGAGACAGTGAGCCGCTACGCGCGGCATAGGCAAGAGGTGCCAGAGAATTCCGTCGTGACCGTGAACGGCGATCTGCGCACGTTGCGGCGGATTCTTCACCTTGCCGTGGAGTGGGGCAGATTGGACCGTGTGCCCACAATCCATGAATTGCCGCAACCCCAAGGCCGGGACCGCGTGTTGAGCTTCGCGGAAGAGGCAAAGTATCTGGCGAAGGCTTCCGAGAATCTGCGGGACGCAACGATTCTGGCGGTCGATACCGGGATGCGTCCGAACAGTGAACTGTTTCCGCTGAAGTGGGCCGATGTGGACTTGACGACCCGCGCAGAATGCCCGCATGGGGTGATTCACGTTCGCCAAGGCAAGACGGACAGCGCACAGCGTAGCCTTCCCCTCACGCCACGGGCCGCAGAGGCTCTACAGCGGCGAAAGGCAGCGGCAGAGGCGAAGGTGGAACAATCCGCGTTTGTGTTTTCAGGGGCTGGAATCTCGGGGCACATCACGTCTGTACAGCATCCGCACAAGGCCGCGATTGAAGCCGCAGGTCTGGAGTCGTTCGAGTTTTACTGCTGGCGTCACACGTTCGGCACCCGCGCCGCACAGTCCGGCATGGACCGTTTCACGCTGGCCCGGCTTATGGGGCACAGTTCGCCGTCCGTGGCAGCCCGGTACTACATCCACGTCACAGAGACGCACGTTGCCGCCGGATTCGAGAAGTTTGTGGAGTACCAGACGCGCAACGTGGCAGAGGAACTTGCAGCCGCATTCCCGCAAGCAAGCGCAGCCGTCCAATAGCCTGTTTTTCAATTGGTGGTATACATGGCGGTACACAGTATGGCGGAAACTGACTGTAAGTGATTGATTCACTTGATTAGGCTACTAGATTCTCAATCTTAAAACTCGGGTTCGATTCCCGATAGCGCTACCAGATTTCTTTTGCTAAAGCCCGCCAAACTGGCGGGCTTTGCTTTTGCACGAAAAGCTTGCTGGCGTGCCTGGATTGAAGTCGCGGGAACCGTGGCCCACAAAAGGCTATAGGATTTTCACTATTCCTGCCGGGTTGAATTCGTGGTTTCCCACCCATTTCACAAAGATACAAGAAGCAGGTCCTTCGACTCGCTGCGCTCGCTCAGGATGGATGGGGCACGGAGCTTCTTTGCGCCATCCGTAAAAATGCCCCCAACAGGTAATCCGGCCGCTTCGTCTTGCACTGCGAACTCCGGCTTGCACGGCGTTCACGGGCATCCGGATGTTCGCGGTGATATGCTGGAAACGCTTTCAGGGTGTACCCACAGCCCTTTGGGTTACCTGCGGGCATGAAAGCCGGCTCGTGTACGACATGACTTTCAACGAAGCAAAAAAAGATTTGCTCCACTCGATAAGGAAGACCGCATGTTCCCACGATATAAGTCCATTGCATCACTCGTTCTTATGTGCCTCCTGGCTCTGCCATGGATGGCTCAGGCACAGAACCGCACGGTTCACGCCGACATCGGCCACGTGACCGGCCCGCACTCGCAGGTTCCACTGCGCTGCGTGGGCGCGGGCCGCGCCAACGAAGGCCTGCGCGCCGACTGGCAGGAGCAGCTTGCTTTGGTGCAGCGCGAAATCGGATTCAAGTACATCCGCATGCACGGCATTCTGCATGACGATATGGGCGTCTACGATGAAGACGCGAAGGGCAATCCGGAGTTCAACTTCCAGTACGTGGACGCGCTTTACGACGCGCTGCTCAGCCAGCACATCCGGCCATTCGTCGAGTTCACGTTCATGCCCGCGAAACTGGCCAGCGGACCGCAGACCATCTTCTGGTGGAAGGGCAACATCACTCCGCCGAAAGACTCCGCGAAGTGGAACGCGCTGATCCGCGCCTTCGTCGCTCACTACAAGCAGCGCTATGGCGAGGACGAGATCAAGCAATGGTACTTCGAGGTATGGAACGAGCCGGATCTTCACAACGGCTTTTTTACCGGATCGCTCGACGATTATCTGGCGCTTTACAAGAACACAGCCGAGGCGGTGAAGGCCGAGTGCCCGGCCTGCCGCGTCGGCGGACCGGCCTCCGCTTCGCCCTATGCGTTTGAAGAGGCCTTCGAGAAGTACGTCGTCGCCAACAACGTGCCCGCCGACTTCGTCGCGACGCACGCCTATGGCGTCAAGCAGGGCTTCCTGGACGCGGATGGCACAGCGGGCACCGTCCTCGACCCAGCGCCAGACGCAGTCAGCGGCCGCATGCAACATTCGCGCGAGCTTCTGGCCCACTCCGGCCGCCCCAGCATGGAACTGCACTTCACCGAATGGAGCTCCGCATATACGCCGACGGATTTCATGCACGACCAGTACCACCAGGCGAGCTTCATCCTCGACAAGGTCAAGCGCGCTTCGCCCTATGTCGACTCCATGTCGTATTGGACGTTCACTGACGTTTTCGAGGAGGGCGGCCCGCGCTTCACTCCTTTCCACGGCGGCTTTGGCCTGTTGAATCTCGAAGGCATCCGCAAGCCGGCCTTCTTCGCTTATCGCTTTTTGCATCAGCTTGGGGAGCAGGATGTCGCCAGCGACGACCCGCAGTCCTGGATCACGCGCTCGGCGGATGGCTCGGTCCAGGCGCTCGTGTGGGATTACAGCCCGGTGGTTCCTCCGGCGGGCCAGACGGACCAGAGCTACTATCGCAAAGAGCTTCCGGCTGCGGAGAAGGGCACGCTCCACGTGCAGCTTGCGGGCCTGAAGGCCGGACGCTACAGCGTAAGCACCTACGCCGTTGGCTATCAGCACAACGACGCCTACACGGCGTACGTTCGCATGGGATCGCCGCGCCAGTTGACGCGCGAGCAGGTCAGCACATTGAATGGCCTGAGCACCGGAGCGCCGGAAAGCGTCACGGAGATCAACGTAGAGAGCGGCGCGTATAGCCGCGACCTGCCGCTGCACGCCAACGACGTTTACCTGATCGTGCTCACACCGATCAAGTAGCGCAGTTCAGAAATCGTATTAGGTCTTGGGTGTCCCACCCTCGGCGCTGTCATTCTGAGCGAAGCGCAGCGGAGTCGAAGAACCTGCGTCTCGTTTCTTTGCGGCCAGGGTGGGAAAGCGCGAACTCCACGTATGAAATGAAGCGGTCAAACATCTATCGCGCAAACAGCGCAAGCGGAATGGCCTCGCCCATGGCTTTATAACCTGCGGGCGAGGGATGCAGATGGTCGCCGCAGTCATAAGCGGGCAGCAGCCGGTCCGTATGCGCGGGGTCGCGGACCACCGCGTCAAAATCGATCACCGCATCGAAATGACCCGTGGCGCGAATCCACTGGTTCACCGCCTGGCGGTCGGCCTCGCTCAGCGGCCCCGGATGGTAGTAGTCCGAACCGGCATACGGCGTGACTGTCACCCCATAGACGCGCAGGCCGTGCGCATGGGCGCGCAGAATGATCTGCTGGTAAGCGGCAATCACAGACTGCACCCGCGCCGCATGAGCCTCAGGCGTTACTTCGCCGTTCATCGCCAGCCCGCCCAGGTCGTTGACTCCCTCGAAGACGATCACCCATTTCACCGCCTCCGGGGCAAGCACATCGCGATCCAGCCGCGCCAGCACATTCGGCCCCAGTCCGTCGGTCAGCAGGTGGTTGCCGCCGATGCCCTGATTCGAAACTCCGATGGAACGTGTTTTGGGCGAGGCCTGCAACCGCCGCGCCAGCACATCCGTCCAGCGGTCGTTGCCGTTCGTGGTGGCTCCGTGGCCATCGGTGATGGAATTGCCCAGCGCCACCACGGATGCCGCTCCGGGCGCGCCCAGCACATCGATTTCCGAAACCTGGTACCAGTGATCCACGCGCTTTGCATCGGCGAGAGCCGGAGCGCTCACCGCGTCTCCCGGCGCGTAATACGATGTGGCGCGCGAGCCAGGATGCCCCGTCTCCGTGGACGGCGGCGTATCGAGATGAAAGGTCACAGCCACGTCCGACAAGGGCGCGACTGCGTAGTCCACGGGGTCGGAAACGAATTCCGCGCCCGGAGGAACGGTCACCTCAACACTGCCCGCAAACCGCAGCGTACGGTCGCTCGCGGGGTCAATGGCCGCCGCCGATGGCGAAAGCGGCCGCGCAACGTGGACCGAAGTGAAGTGGAGCGCCGCCGTTCCGAATGCATTGGACACATGCACTCGCAGCGCTGGGCCACCAACTGATAGATGGAAAACCTGCCGCACGGTGGCATCCGTCAGATCGGCCGCCGGCAGGGCATTCTGCGGCTCGGGAATCTGTTGCGCGGCTCCCCAACTGGCTACCCACACTTGTGCTTGATGCGCGCTTTGCGCAGAAGCCTGCCCCATCATGCAAGCCGCGACGAAGACGAAGCCAACGGTCAAAAAGAATTGTCGTGTCTGTGTCATTAGGAAAGATTTACCATGAAAACCCGAAGTAAATAGCGTTTCAAACGCAGTCAGCATATCACTCTGGAGCATTCCCGTGCCGCTAGCCAAGAAGTTGCCGTCTCTCTTCCTATGCCTTTCCTGCGCCCTCGCTGCCTCTGCCGTGGCCCGGTCGCAAAGCGCCGCAGTTCCGCCCCCGGCCGCCCTCACCGCCGAGCAGGATCATCAGAACATGATGGATCAGCTTGGCATCAAGGCTCTCAGGCCGGGGCCGAACGGCGACGAAAAAGCGCCCAACCACGCCAACTATGACGAGTCCAAAGCCAATCCCTTTCCCACTCTTCCTGACCCGCTCACTATGCAGGATGGCCGGAAGGTGACGACGCCGGAGATGTGGTGGAAGAGCCGCCGCCCTGAACTGCTCGAGCTTTTCTCGAAGTACGTCTATGGCCGCGTTCCAAACCTCCTGCCCAAGGTGACGTGGACCGTGACAACCGTGGATCACGAGATGATTGGCTTCACGCCGGTCATCGCCAAGGACCTCATCGGCGAAGTGGACAACTCGGTCTATCCGGCCATCAAGGTTCGCATCCACATGACGCTGGTGACGCCCGCGAATGCCAAGGGGCCGGTGCCGATCCTCATGATGTTCGGCCGCGCCGGATTTCCAAGCCCCAACGAGCCGCGAGGCGAAGAACTGGACCGCATCAACAAGGCCCTGAAGGCTCTGCTGGCGCAGCAGGACCCCTCGCTCAAGGACGTGATTGCGCAGCATCCGGCCTGGGAGCCGGTGAAGGAAACGCCCTTCAAGTTTCCCGAGTTGAATGAGGACGGCGGTCTTCCCAACACCTGGCAACTGGTTGCGGATGGCTGGGGCTTCGTGCTGTTCGATCCGGCCAGCGTGCAGGCGGACGACGGCGCAGGGCTGACCCGCGGCATCATTGGCCTGGTCAACAAGGGGCAACCGCGCAAGCCGGAGGACTGGGGCGCTCTGCGCGCCTGGGCCTGGGGCGCGAGCCGCGGCCTGGATTACATCGAGACCGATTCCGCCGTCGATGCCAAGCGCGCCGGCATTGAAGGCGTCTCCCGCTACGGCAAGGCGGCTCTGGTCACCATGGCCTTCGACCAGCGCTTCGACATGGTCCTGGTTGGCTCATCCGGCAAGGGCGGAGCCACGCTGCTGCGCCGCAACTTCGGCGAAGCCGTCGAGAGCCTCACCGGGGGCGAGTACTACTGGATGGCAGGCAACTTCCTGAAGTACGGCGCTTCCGAGGCCGCCTTCGGCAGCATGACGCCCGGCGACATTCCCGTCGACTCCAACGAACTGATTGCGCTCTGCGCGCCGCGGCTCACCTTCATCAGCTACGGCATTCCCGCCAAGGGTGATGCCAAGTGGCTCGATCACGAAGGCAGCTTCATGGCCACGGTGGACGCCAGCCGCGTCTTCACGCTGCTCGGCGCGAAGGGCCTCGATATCGAGGGCGACTATCACACCGCGAAGATGCCGCCGGTCAACGAGAGCCACATCGACGGCCAGCTTGCCTGGCGGCAGCATGACGGCGGCCACACCGACGCGCCCAACATGAAGTATTTTCTTCAGTGGGCTGACAAGTTGAATGGGACTGCACAGCTAAAGCAGTGAGGCTAGGAAAAAAGAAATCCGGGCACTGGCTTTCTGACTGTATGATTTCGTTCTTGCAGGTCTGTGGTCTCCCACCCTTTCGCCAGTAAAAAGGCGAAAGGATGGGGCACGGAGGATGGTACAGCCTCAAACAGTCGGACACCTAGCTCGCGTAACTCATCCCTGGCGAAACTTGGCCACAATATCCAGATAGGCGCGGGCGGTTTCGGTGATGACTTCCGGCGTTCCGGCGTCGATGGCGGCCAGATTGACGAGGTCGCTGCCAACGCCCAGCGCGCGTGCTCCGGCGCGCAGAAAGCTCTCGGCGGTTTGCAGCGTCACGCCGCCGGTGGGAATGAGCTTGAGCTGCGGAAAGGGGCCGTGCAGCGACTTGAGGTAGCTGGCGCCGCCCATTGCGGAGCAGGGAAAAACCTTGACGTAGTCCGCGCCCGCGCGCCAAGCGGTGATGATTTCCGTTGGCGTGAGCGCGCCGGGGATGGAGAGCTTTTTCCTGGCTTTGGTCACGGCTATGACTTCAGGATGCAGGCTGGGACTGACGACGAACTCCGCGCCGGCGTCGATGGTGGCTTCCGCTTCTTCGGCGGTCGTGACGGTGCCGGAGCCGAGCAGGAGCTTGTCTCCGTACTCCTTTTTGAGTTCCTTCAGCACCTCCAGCGCGCCGGGAACGGTCATGGTGACTTCAATAACGGTAATGCCGCCTGCCAGCAGCGCCTTGACGACGGCATGAGCCTGAGCGGCGTTGCGAGCGCGCAGAACCGGAATCAGGCCGGCGCGTTCGATGATTTGTGCTGTACTTTCGGGCATTTTCTCCTCGGATGATGGATGCCGTTCAGCGGGCAATTCTCGCAGACCCGCCCTTGATGACGCGTTCGACTTCGGCAAGGGTTGCTGTGCTGGTGTCGCCGGGGGTGGTCATGGCCAGAGCGCCGTGCGCGACGCCGCAGCTGAGGGCCCAGTCGATGGGCTTCGCGGCAAGCAGGCCGTAAATGAGGCCGGAGGCGAAGCTGTCGCCGCCGCCTACGCGGTCGTATATGTCGATGTCGCGCTGGGGAACGTGAACAATTCTGTCGTCATAGAGAGCGATCGCGCCCCAGGCGTTGCGGCTGGCGGTGTGCGCCGTGCGAAGGGTGCTGGCGATGAGCTTCAGATTGGGAAAAGCCGCGGCTACCTCGCGCAGCATCTCCTCGTAGCCGGCGATGGGCAATTCCGAAAAATCCTCGCTGACGCCTTTGATCCGGACTCCGAGCATAGTGGAGAAATCTTCTTCGTTGCCCAGAAGCAGGTCGACCTTGCGAACCAGTTCGCGGCTGACTTCCTGGGCCTTGGCCTTGCCGCCAATGGACTTCCAGAGGGAATCGCGGTAATTCAAATCGTAGGAAACGGGGGTCGCGTGGCGGCGTGCCGCCTCCATGGCTTCCGCGGCCACATCGGCCGTGGAGGCGGAAAGCGCGGCGAAGATGCCGCCGGTGTGAAACCAGCGCGAGCCATTCCGTTCGCCGAAGATCGTTTCCCAGTCGAAATCGCCCGGCTTGACCTGGCTGATGGCCGTGTGGCCTCGGTCGGAGCAGCCAACGGCGGCGCGCACGCCGAAGCCGCGCTCGGTAAAGTTGAGGCCATTGCGAACCTCACGGCCTACGCCGTCATAGGGGACCCACTGGAGGAGCGAGGGATCGACGCCGCCCTGAAGAATGAGGTCTTCCAGAAGGTGGCCAACGGGGTTGTCGGCAAGGGCTGTAATGATGCCGGCGCGCAGGCCGAAGCAGCGGCGGAGACCGCGGGCCACGTTGTACTCGCCGCCGCCCTCCCACACCTGAAACTGGCGCGTGGTGTGGATGCGGCTCTCGCCGGGATCGAGGCGGAGCATGACTTCGCCGAGACTCAGGCAGTCCCAGCGGCGTGAAGAATCGGGAATGAGAATTGGATTCATGGGCATGAAAACAGCTTTCAATGACACTTTATCGCATTGAGGCCGAACCGCAGTGTGACAATGTGGGCCGCGGGTGAATCGGGTTACATGATAATGTTCTTGGGACGGAAATCAGCGGAAGAAAAATCGCCGCGGATTTCAGGCAATGGACCTGCGACGCGAAAGCGAGCGGGGGAGGGATAGGAAAATGAGCAAAGGTCTTTTCGATTTAACGGGCAGGGTTGCGGTGGTGACCGGCGGAACTACGGGGCTGGGCCACGCGATTGCGCTGGGCTTGGCAGACGCCGGGGCCGATGTGGTGGCCAGTTCGCGGCGGCAGGAGCAGGTGGAGAAGACAGCCGCGGAGATCGAGGCGCTGGGACGGCGCACGCTGCGCGTGACGAGCGACGTGCTGGACCGGGCCTCTGTGCAGCACCTGCACGATGAAGTGCTGAAGCAATTCGGCAAGGTGGATATTCTGGTGAATGCGGCCGGCGTTACGCACAAGGGGCCTGCGCTGGAAGAGGACGAGGCCGACTGGGCGCGAGTTATCGAAACTAATCTGACGGGCACGATGCGCTGCTGCCAGATCTTCGGCGCGACGATGGCCGCGGCGGGGTACGGGCGCATTGTCAACATCGCCTCGATGACTTCGTTTGTGGGCTTTTATCAGGTTGCGGCATACGCGGCCAGCAAGGGCGGAGTCGCCTCGTTTACCAGAGTGCTTGCCGTCGAACTGGCGCCCAAAGGCGTGAACGTGAACGCCATTGCGCCGGGCGTCTTTCCCACGTCGCTGAACGCCGCGATTATTCAGAGCACCCCGCGCGGAGAAGAGTTGATCCTGCGCACGCCAATGCGCCGCTTCGGCGAGCCTCGGGAGGTAGCCGGCGCGGCCATCTTCCTGGCCTCGGAGGCCGCTTCTTTTGTGACTGGCGACGTCATTGTCGTGGATGGCGGCTCCCTGGCCAGCGGCGTTAATCAGTAGATAGCTGACAGCTAGCAGCTAACAGCTGACAGTTAACAGCTAACAGCTGACAGTTAGCGGTAAGCTGTTAGCTTGAAGCAGGCGGGAAAATGAAGATCACCAAAGCATATGTGAATATCACCTCTCCGGGCAGAAACTTTGTCACGCTGAAGGTGGAAACGGACGAAGGCATCTATGGCCTGGGCGACGCCACGCTGAATGGGCGCGAGCTGGCCGTGGCCAGTTACTTGACCGACCACGTGATTCCCTGCATCATCGGGCGCGATCCCTTCCAGACAGAAGACCTCTGGCAGTATCTTTATCGCGGCCCTTACTGGCGGCGCGGACCGGTGACGATGTCGGCCATTGCCGCGGTGGATGTGGCTCTGTGGGACATCAAGGGCAAGGCGCTGAATACGCCGGTCTATAACCTGCTGGGCGGCAAGAGCCGCGATGGCGTGCTGGTTTATTGCCACGCGACCGGCAAGGACATCGACCACGCGCTGGAAGACGTGGCCAAGCACCAGCAGATGGGCTACAAGGCGATCCGGGTGCAGAGCGGGATTCCGGGACTTTCCGCCACCTATGGCGTCTCCAAGCAGCCGGGGCGCTACGAGCCGGCCGAGCGCGGGCTGCCATCGGAGTATGAGTGGTCCACCGAGCGCTACCTGCGCCACGTTCCTCTTTTGTTTGCGCGGGTGCGCGATGTTTTCGGCGAGGAGCTTCATCTGTTGCACGATTGCCACCACCGGATGACGCCCATCGAGGCGGGAAGGCTGGGCAAGGAACTCGAGCCCTTCCACTTGTTCTGGATGGAAGACCCGACGCCCTCCGAACTGCAGGAAGGCTTCAAAATCATCCGCGAGCATACGACGACGCCGATTGCGGTGGGCGAAGTCCTCAATTCAATCTGGGATGCGCACGATCTGATTCGCAACCAGTGGATCGATTACATCCGCATGACGATTGTCCACGGCGGCGGCTTTACGGCGCTGAAGAAGGTGGCCGACTTTGCCGAGTTGTACCACGTGCGCACCGGCTTCCACGGAGCGACGGACCTGTCGCCGGTGACCATGGCCGCGGCGTTGCACTTCGATACGGCGATTCATAACTTCGGCATTCAGGAACACATGCCGCACACCGACGAGACCGATCAGGTCTTCCCGCACGAATACACGTTCAAGGATGGGCTGATGGTTCCGGGAGACAAGCCGGGATTGGGCGTGGATCTGGATGAGGCGCTGGCCGCGAAGTATCCCTATCAGCGCGCCTATCTGCCCATCAACCGCAAACTCGACGGCACCATTACGGACTGGTAAGCCCGCCGCGAAATCAAACAAGAATCCCCCGCGCGGAAGCTTCCGTGCGGGGGATTTCTGTTTTCAGCTTCACAATGTTCCGTCTGCGAAAATGCCCTCAGCTTTTCAGCGCCACCCGGATGTGCAGTTCCTTCAACTGCTCCGCGGTAACCGTCGTCGGCGCATCTACCATCAGGTCGATGGCCCTGGCAGTTTTCGGGAAGGCGATCACTTCGCGCAGGCTGGGCGCGCCGGCCAGCAACATCACGATGCGGTCCAGGCCCAGCGCAATGCCGCCATGCGGCGGAGTTCCGTATTCCAGCGCATCCAGGAAGAAGCCGAAGCGCTTGTGCGCCTCTTCGTCCGAAATCCCCAGCGACTGGAAGATCTGCTGCTGCACGTCCTTGCGGTGAATCCTGATGGAACCCGAGCCGAGTTCCAGGCCGTTCATCGCCAGATCGTAGCAGTTGGCGCGCACGCTGGCCGGATCGGTCAGCAGGTTGGCCATGTCGTCCTCGTGCGGCGCTGTGAACGGATGATGCGCCGGCATCCACTTGGCGATGGTCGCGTCGTACTCGAACATCGGGAAGTCGGTAATCCAGATGGGCCGGAAAGCTGCCGAGCCATCCACGGCTTTCGCGCCGCTCCACGGGTCCGCATCCTTCACCGCTTGTTCCGTCACGCCAAAGGCTCCGTGCTTGTCGGCGTATTTCTTGGCCAGTTCGGTGCGGAAGTTGCCCGCGGCCGTGTAAACGCTGATCTCGCGCTCGCTGAGGCGACCGGGGAACTTCGTGTCGCTGGCCTTGACCGGGTGGTCCGGGTCGCCGGCCACGATGATGACAAAGTCGCCCTCGGCCGCGGCGGCCAGTTCGCGCACCTTGACGGCAGCCTCGGGAAAACCCTTGGCCAGCCGCTTGAAGTCGTCGATGAACTTTGCGCCCTTTTTCAGCTCGAAGAGGGGGTGATTGTCCTCGCGCTCCTTGCGGCTCAACTCGCCCACGTTGGGAATGCGCAGCGCCACGACGGGCAGCGCCTTATCAATCTTCAGCGCGTCCAGATTCTCGTCGGTAAAGGCCGGGCGCACGTCCACCAGCCCCGGCAAACGCAGGTCAGGCTTGTCGCAGCCGTACTGCCGGATCGATTCGTCATACGTGATGCGCGGGAAGGGCGCGGGCAGCGTGACGCCGGCAGCGGCAAATGCGGCCACCATAAAACTCTCCGCCACGCCAAAGACCGTTTCCTGGTGCGGGAAGCTCATTTCCAGATCGATCTGCGTGAACTCAAGCTGGCGGTCGGCCCGCAGGTCCTCGTCGCGGAAGCAGCGGGCAATCTGGAAGTATTTGTCGAAGCCCGAAATCATCAGAATCTGCTTGAAGATCTGCGGCGACTGCGGCAGCGCGTAGAACTCGCCCGGATGAACGCGGCTGGGAACCAGAAAATCGCGCGCGCCCTCGGGAGTGCTCTTGGTCAGAATGGGTGTTTCGATCTCCAGAAATCCCTGTTTGCTGAGGTTCTCGCGAATGGCCAGCGCAATGTCGTGGCGCAGGCGGAAGTTGCGCTGCATCTCCGGGCGGCGCAGGTCCACGTAGCGGTACTTGAGCCGGACCTCTTCGTTCTGAATCGCCTCTTCCGAGGGCGAGAACGGCGCCAGAGCGCTGTCGTTTAGCACCAGCAACTCGGTGGCCGCGATCTCGATTTCGCCCGTGTCCATCTTCGGGTTAATCGATTCGTCATCGCGCAGGCGCACCTTGCCCACGGCGGCGACAACGTATTCCGGCCGGATCTGTTCGCCCTTGGCGTGGCCGTCAGGAATCAGATCCTTGTCCAGCACGATCTGGCTGATGCCGGTGCGGTCGCGCAGATCCAGAAAGATCAGGCTGCCGTGATCGCGGCGGCGGTTGACCCAGCCCATCAAAACAACTTCCTGGCCAGCGTTCGCGGCGCGCAATTCGCCGCAATAATGCGTTCGTTCGAGATTACCTAGAAAATCCAGCACTGCTCTTGTCCTTTACTTGCTTGCGGGAGTGGAAAGAAACGCCGCCAGCTCCGCGCGAGGAACCTTTGTTTGTATGCCTGTGGCGAAGGTCTTCACTGTAAGAATACCGGATTGCAGCTCGTCTTCGCCCAGAATGACGATGTGACGCGCGGTCTTGTCGGCGGCCTCGAAGGATTTTTTCAGCCGGAAGCTGCCTTCGCCCAGCTCGATCTTGAGATTCTTCTGGCGCAATTCCCGCGCCAGGCTGAGCGCGGCGGCATTGATTTTGGCGTTGGCCGCGCCCAGAGCGGCTGCGTCCTTCGGATCGCCCAGCGGCGCAATGTACGCGTCCGCCAGCTGCGGTGGGGCAGAGTTTTGGTCTTGCTGGGCCAGCAGGGTCAGCACAAGCCGGTCCTCGCCCATGGCGAAACCGATCCCCGGCGCGCGCGGCCCGCCCAGCATCTCGCTCAACCCGTCGTAGCGCCCGCCGCCGAGCAGTGCGTTCTGCGCCCCCAGGCCGCCGTGGGTGAACTCGAAGGTCGTCCGCGTGTAGTAGTCCAGCCCGCGCACCAGCCGGTGATTGCGCGTGTACGGCACGCCGGCCGCGTCCAGCGCCGCCGTCACAGCCGCGAAGTGTCTCGTTGAATCTTCGTCGAGCGAGTCGGCAATGCGCGGCAGCGTCTCGATCAGCGGCTGGTCCTCGGGAACCTTGCAGTCCAGCACGCGCAAAGGGTTCGTAACGGCGCGCCGCTGGCAATCCTCGCACATCTGCGGCGCCAGCGGAACCAGCGCAGCTCGCAGCGCCTCGTTGTAGCGAGCGCGGTCCGCGGCCGAGCCGACGGAGTTCAGCTCCAGCGTCCAGCCCTTGATGCCCAGCTCGTCGAGCAGCGTGGCCAGCATTTCTAACACTTCCGCATCGCGCAGGGGGCTTTCGCTGCCCGCGGTCTGCGGCCCGATGACCTCTGCGCCAATCTGCGAAAACTGCCGGTAGCGTCCCTTCTGCGGGCGTTCGCGGCGGAATTGCGGACCGATGTAGTAGAGCTTCTGCAATTGGCCGGTCTCGCCCAGCTTGTGCTCGATGTAGGCGCGCACCACCCCCGCTGTGTTCTCCGGCCGCAGGGTCAGAGACTGCGCCTTTTCCGACTGCGCGCGGGCGCGGTCTTCCCAGGTGTACATCTCCTTCGAGACGATGTCGGTCTCTTCGCCCACGCCGCGGGCAAACAGCAATGTGTCCTCGAAGACCGGCGTGCGAATCTCGCCGAAGTTGTAGCGTGCAAAAACCTCTCGTGCGGTCGCTTCGATGCGGTTCCAAAGCGCCGTCTCTGGCGGCAGGAGGTCGCGGGTGCCGCGAACGGCTTTCAGTGTCTGGCTCATGAGTGATAACCTTTGGTCCAACTTCTTAGGATACAAGGTGAGAGCCGATGATCCTCCATGCCGCGTCGATTGCCGCGTTTTTCCTTCAACAAGCTCCGCAAACCCAATGCATTGTGAAGTGCGTGCAAGCTGCGCCAGATTCGTGGTTGAAATGGTTGCTGCCGACGATCATTCAGACCGTCATCAGCTTGGCATCGATCACGGCTGGCGTTTTAATTGCTTTCTGGTCTTTCCGTAAAACGAAGGAGCTGACAGAGGAGTCTTTTCGCGCAACGAGCGAAAGGGATCATGAGCGGTGGATCCTTGACCAAAAGAAGTCCGAGTGGAGGGAAATCCTAACTATTTGCAATGAAATCGACGAACAATATTTACTGCCGTATAAACAAGACGAAACGCTTGACGCACTAATCGAAAGGGTCAGGGGTCTTCATAGCCGGGTTCGCAGCCAGTCCGGCAAGTACGTGTTTATTTCAGACACGCTAAATAGTGAGCCATTGCGATTCTCTGATTACACACAGGGTATCGAACAAATAATCGAAAGATGGGAAGCGCTGCGATTCACAAAACATGCAGGCATTCGAATTCCAGAGGAGTACAACAACCTACGAAGCGGATTTCAAGGATTCGTATCGCGAATTGGTACAAGTGCTCAAGTCGATTTGGGCCTCTGGAGGAAAGATGACCATGGCTTGCTGATTCCTTCTGCATTGGATAAGACGAAGAAATAGTTTTGCAGTCAATTAAGCTTGGGTGCCCCATCCATCGCGTTTTTTGCGATGGGTGGGAAACCACGAACCTCAGCCTGCCGCTTTGTAACAGGGCACGATTTTAGTCGTGCCGGATGACGCAAATTTAGAATCTCGGCTTTAGCCGCTGCGGGCATGGAATCGACAAAAACGCAGGGGCTAAAGCCCGACATCTTTTTGTCGCCTCTGCGGCACGGCTGAAGCCGTGCCCTGTTACAAAGCGCTCTCGTTGCGCGAAAATAGTGGAACAGTGGAGTTTCCATGCAACACAAAATCAAGCTGACGCGAGACGAAGACGGCTGGATCGTCGCCGAGTGCACGGACTTGCCGGGCTGCGTCAGCCAAGGCAGGGACGAAGCGGAGGCACTGGCGAACATAAGCGAGGCAATCGCTGGATGGCTCTGGGCGGAAGAGCAAAAGGCCGCCGATGCGCTTGCGCGTGGGTAAATGCCTGTGCTTGTAGCCGTTTAGAGATAACGTCTCTGTTTTCAAGAATTTTGAGGCTATTATTCACATAATTCCCCTCTAGCGGTTTTTCGATTGCTACACCCCAACACCGATGCTGCTGAGTGGCTTTTTCTCAAGAAAAAGCCACCTTCCATGATGCCGTTCAGTGTACATATATTGGAGAACCGCTCTAAATTGCACTGTTTCTTGTGCTTTCAGCTCTGCTTAAATGAAAGTGTGAGGCAAAAGCTATGGGTAAGCTCGGCAACATCTATGGAAAAGAAGCGGTGAAAGCTTTCCAAAAGGCTGGCTGGTTGGCCCGTGGTCAAGTCGAAAGCCATCTGGTGCTGACCAAGGAAGGCATCCGGGCCAATCTAGCGGTTCCGCTGCATCCCGAGTTTGCTTCCGGAACACTGCGCGCACGGATTCGAGATTCCCGCATGAAGCCGATCATTTGGGTTTTCTTGTTAGTCGCTGTTTGGGCCGGGGTGGCAGATGCGCAGGAAGGCGCCAGGCCTGAACCTGTGTTCGTGATCCACGGTCCTACAATCGTGGCTTTTTTTGCGCCCGTGACAGGGCAGGAATTGAAAAACGAATCCGATCTCAACGAAGTGCTCAGCGACTTTCAGCTTTACTATGGTCAGGCAAGCGAGCCACTGCGGAAGGCGGGAGTTGATTTCCCGGATACAAATACCCTCTCGTTCAGAATTCGCATTGGAAAGAAGGTCCGGAGATACCGGATGAACGAGACGGGCGTCGGATATTTCTTCATCGCTCCCGGCAAGGCGCCGCATATTGAGTACGGCGTCATGACAGATGCAGACCTGCTGGATGCGGCCAGGAAATATTTTGGCATTGCGATCCGCTGAGAGGGATAGCCGCGCGGGCCTTCATTGCTCGAAGTGAAAGCTGGCCGGGATCATCTGCTGGTGCAGGACGCGCACGATCAGCACCCCGCCAGGCTCCGGGATGTAAAACACAACGTGCTTGCCAATCTCAAAACGGCGCAGACCGGGATGAATCGAATCGCAGCTTCGCCCGAGTGATCGATTCTCAGCCAGGAACTGGAAGCAATTCTGAAGCCCTTGCTTGTACCGCACGGTTTGCGCTCTTCCCCAATTCTTCATGGTATAGCGCAGGATGGATTTGAGGTCGGATACCGCGAGCCTTGCTACGCTATATGCCGGCACTCGTTCTCTCCTGCCGCTTCTTCTGCAGCCAGCTCTTCAATATAGGCATCAAGCCGTTCAAAGACTCCCGGCTCGGCAACCCCGCTGGCAAGCCCTTCTGCAATCGCAGCCCGCAGCGCGGTCATCTTCTCTTCGTACTCCCGCTCATCCCTCTCCAGCAGGCGCAGCGCGGTTCGCATCACTTCGCTGGCATTGGCGTATAGCCCTTCCTCAACCTTGGCGGCGACAAACTGGTCCAGTTCCTTGGTCAGGCTGACGTTGCGAGTCGGCATGGTACACCTCAGCTTGAGTATAGAATCTTTGGCCAACTTTGCCAAAGCACCTGCGGTGTGGCCAATTGCTTGCTATTCGCTCGCATGGGCTGCCTTCATGAAATCAAGCCCCAAACGCCAGGCAGCCCAACGCTATCCGCGTCGGGCCGCCTGGATCGTTCGCACGCCATGAGCGGAGGCCGCTCTCTTGCCCGCATAAAAAACGCCGCCCGTTTCCAGGCGGCGTTCTCTTTCGATCTACCAGGCAGGAACTAGTTGTTTTCCTTGGTTTCAATCCTCATGCCATAGAACGACTTGTGCACGAAGAACGCTGACACCAGGAAGAATGCGACGGCCAGGATGTAGGTGAGCGTCGGATTCTTCGCGCTGAGACTGACGGCCAGATCGACGGCCAGCAATCCAAACAGGGTGGTGAACTTGATAATCGGGTTCATGGCCACCGACGAAGTGTCCTTGAACGGATCGCCGACCGTGTCTCCGATTACGGTTGCATCGTGCAGAGGCGTCCCCTTCATATTCAAGTCGACCTCAACAACCTTCTTCGCATTGTCCCATGCGCCGCCGGCATTGGCCATGAAGATCGCCTCGTACAGGCCGAAGATCGCAATCGAGAACAGGTAGCCGATAAACAGGAACGGCTCGGTGAATGCGAAAGCGAGGGTAGCGAAGAAGACGGCCAGGAAGATGTTGAACATACCCTTCTGGGCGTACTTGGTGCAGATCTCCACGACCTTCTTGCTGTCGGTAACGGAGGCCTTTTCCGCGCCTTCCAGCTTGATGTTGGCCTTGATGAACTCGACCGCGCGATAAGCACCGGTGGTGACGGCCTGCATGGAAGCGCCGGCGAACCAGTAGATCACCGCGCCGCCGATAATAAGCCCGAGCAGGAAGGGCGCGTGCAGCAGAGAGAGCTTTTGCACGTCCTGGGTCAGGCCATGGGTCAGGGTCATGATGATCGAGAAGGTCATCGTGGTTGCGCCCACGACTGCCGTGCCGATCAGCACCGGCTTGGCCGTAGCCTTGAAGGTGTTGCCGGCGCCGTCGTTTGCTTCCAGCAGATACTTGGCGCGGTCGAACTTGGCGTCGATGCCGTAGTCCTTCTTCAACTCGGCTTCGATGCCGGGAATGGTTTCGATCAGCGACAGCTCAAAAACGGATTGAGCATTGTCGGTGACCGGGCCATAGGAATCGACGGCGATGGTAACCGGGCCCATGCCCAGGAAGCCGAAGGCAACCAGGCCAAAGGCGAAGACCGCCGGAGCCAGCATAATTCCCGCCGGATCAAGCGGCAAAGCCGGAATGCCCAGGCTGAAGAAATAGCCCAAGCCCATCAGCGCGACCATGCTCAGTCCCAGCCAGTAGGCCGACATGTTGCCGGCGACAAGGCCGGACAGGATGCCCAGCGAAGCTCCACCTTCCTTGGCGGAGGTGACCACTTCCTGCACGTGAGCCGATTTGGTTGAGGTGAAGACCTTGACCAGTTCGGGGATGACCGCGCCTGCCAGGGTTCCGCAGGAGATGATGGAAGCCAGCTTCCACCAGAGCGTTACGTCACCGTTGATGGCAGGAATCGTCAGGTACGAGACGACGTAGGTGAGGGCGATGGAAACGATGGAGGTGATCCAGACCAGTGAGGTCAAAGGCGCCTCAAAGTCCATTTCGTCGGAGTTCGCGTACTTCACCTTGGCGATGAAGCCATTGAGGAAGTAGGCGCCGGAGCTCGACAGCAGCATGGCCACGCGCAGGACAAAGATCCAAACCAGGAGTTGCACCTGGACCGTGGGATCCTTGACGGCCAGCAGAATGAAGGTGATCAGGGCCACGCCGGTGACGCCGTAAGTCTCAAAGCCGTCGGCCGAGGGTCCAACCGAGTCGCCCGCGTTGTCGCCCGTGCAGTCAGCGATCACGCCAGGGTTGCGGGCATCGTCTTCCTTGATTTTGAAGACGATCTTCATCAGGTCGGCGCCGATGTCGGCGATCTTGGTGAAGATGCCGCCGGCAATACGCAGGGCGGCCGCGCCCAGCGACTCGCCAATGGCGAAGCCGATGAAGCAGGGGCCGGCGTAATTGGCCGGGATGAACAGCAGGATGAAGAGCATGATCAGCAGTTCGACGGAGATCAGCAGCATGCCGATGCTCATGCCAGACTTCAGAGGAATCGCAAAGAGGGAATAGGGCTTGCCCTTCAATCCAGCGAATGCTACCCGTGAATTGGCAAAGGTGTTGACGCGGATTCCGAACCAGGCCACGCCATAGCTGCCAGCGATGCCAACCAGCGAGAACAGCAGGATGATCGGCAGCGTAACCGCGACATTTCCCACCGGCGCCAGGAAGCCGAAGTAGAGTGAGATGATGACCGCGATGAAAACCCAGAGCAGAAGAATGAACTTGCCCTGTGTGACCAGATAGGTTTTGCACGTCTCATAGATCAGTTCGGAGATTTCGCGCAAGGATTTATGAACCGGCAGGTTCTTCAACTGCACAAAAATCACCAGGCCGAAGAGCAGGCCGGCGGCGCAGAACAGCAATCCGATCGACAGAAGCTGATGTCCGTTCAAGCCGAAGAAGTTCGAGAATGTCACGGAGTGCAAATCCGGCAGCACCAGACTGGCTTCGCCTCCGCCCGCCTGCTCCTGCGCGCTGGCGAATGTGGGAAGCAGCAGCAGGCCCAGGGCCGCCATGGCCCTTGACGGGCGCTTCAGAAAGCTACGAGAGCCTTCCTTCACGGCGCCAGCAATCTGCTGCATCGCCCCGGTCCCCTTGCCCGAGCCGATGACCTGGCGCGCCAGCAAGAAGGCCACAATGAGCGATAGAACGCTCACACCTATAGAAAAATCAACACCATTCATTACAGACAAAATCACATATCCTCCCGAGCGAAGTTTGGATCGTCTACCGCAAGCCACCCCGGGAAACACGACGAAAAATTTACCGGGGGATAGTCAATTGAAGGCTAACACTCGCACTGTACCCGCTAGAGTGATTGTAGTCACAGCAACCATAGGATGCTACTGCTGGCGAATATAGGCGGATGAATATTTGAAGACTGTCTCCCGAATAGGGGGTACGGCTTCTAGGCCGCTCTACTCCACCGGAATATCAATCTTGTCGCCGGCGAGAGGAATCTGCAGGTTCTTGTCTCTGGGGCTGCGCGCGCGGCCGCCCGGCAGCGGATGCAACTTGAAGAGAACCAGGACGTTGCGCTCCGGGTCGTCAAAGGCGCGGAAGCTGGCAACCTGCTCCAGGGAAAAGCGTGCGTGCAGGTCCTCGAGGGTGCCGGGGTCAATGTCGTTCCAGGTGGCCCACCAGCCGGGCTGGTAATGGGCCAGCTTCGTAGCCAGGTCGGGGTACGAAGGGCCGGGAGTGCCGAAGTCATCGCACAGCGCGGGCAGATGAGTGACCATCGTGATCTGGTCGCCGCTGATCGAAACCAGCATCCGCTTGCCGTTGGGGTGGGCGTCAATATATTGAGTCAGCCGCTGGGCCGCCTCAACAAACGTGTATTCGGGATGAGCCGCGTAGTTCAGCGTCTGGAGGCCATTTGAAACCGTGGCCAGAGCAACCAGCGCGGCCACGGCCCAGCCCAGGCGGCGCGGCCAGGCTTCCTTGCCGGGCGCGGTTTGGCAGAGCAGCGCCCCAGCCCCCTGCGCCACCACGAAGAAGCTGAAAAATGCCACCACCGCGAAGTAGCGAGGCTGGGGATGGTTCTGGTAGGTCATGAAGAGGATGTATCCGGCGATGGCCAGAATCGAGGAGCCGAAGACCGGGTCCAGCAGCAGCGATCCAGCCCAGGTTCTCCATCCAGCGGTCGAAGGCCCATCCGCGGGAACCTGCCGCGCCAGCGCCGCGCCGGCCACAATCGCGCCCACAATCACTAGGATGGCCAGCGGAATCAGAAGGTGATCGACCCAAAGCCCGCCGTGAAACGACCACCAGAAGCTCATCACCGGCCAGTAAAACTCCTTCGGCTTGTCGTATTTATTCACGAAGAAGAGGTACTTGAAGTCGGCAAAGAAACCAAAGTGAATCACCAGCGCCATCCACAAGCCAAAGGAGGCTGCGAAGGTCGAGGCCGAGGCCGCCACGCAGCGCAGGGCCAGTTTGCCGTTCTGCCGGAGCGGCAGCAGCATTGCCCAGGCCAGCGCCGGCAACAGGAAAACCGCCGTGGTCTTGGTCAGCATCATCAGCGTGAACAGCAGGCCGATGGCGACCGAAGCCCATACCGGCCTGCGCAGCCGCGGCAGGCGGACGGCCAGATTCAGCGTGGCCAGCGTGAACGCAATCAGCATCGGCTCCAGAATGGCCAGCCGGCTGAAACAGTAAAGGAAGGGGCTGGTGACCAGCAGCGTCAGCGCCGCGAACGCCACCCAGCGCGAGCCGCGCGTTCTCAGCAGCTGGTAGCTCAACAGAAGATTGCAGAAGAAGAAGCCCACGGCCAGCCCGCGAGCCGCCTGGATGGTAACTCCGGTAAAGCAGAACAGCACCCACTCCAGGAAAGGCCACACCGGCACGGCCGGCGCGGGATTGAAGTCGCCGGGCAAATACCAGTTGCCGAACAAGTGGGCGCGCATGGCAGCGTTGCCGTACCAGCCCTCATCGGTGTACTTGGCCCAGTCCATGAACCAGGGGGTGTGGTTGGGAAAGTCGGCGCTCAGATGAACGGCGTGCAGCAGCGCAAAGCCGCAGACGGCTACGAGCCAGAGAACGTAAAGCCAACGCTTGTGCAAGATCGTCAAAGGCTGTTTCCCCACGAGAACCGCGCATTTCGATGAGGCGGCCGCAGACAATTTCCCCGCGCAGGCTAGCAGCCACAAGAATTGCAACGAAAAACGCCGCGCAGAGGATGGTCCAAGTATACCGCGGTCGAAATACGATCTGCCTTACCAACGGCCTGCCGCCCGAATGAGCCTTTTCGCTGCCTGCGTGGGGCTACAGCAGGCCGCCACTGCCGGCCTGCCGGCGCGCAAAGAGCCAGGAGGCCAGCGAAACGCCGAGAGCCAGCGCGACCCAGGCTGCATCTTCAAAAGAGACCAGAGTGGCAGCGGTCAGATGCTCCGAGGCGAGCGCAAGCGAACTCATGACTGGCGGAGCCAGACGGACCAACTCCACCGCACCCCAGCCGAAAACGCCCGAGGCCAGCAGAATTCCCGGGATGGCCCGCTTCCACGGAAAGGGGATGGGCGGCGGCGCGGCGGCCTCCTCCTGAACGCGCTCCATCACCGAGGCCAGAAAGCCCGAAGAGGGAATCAGCTCGTCTTCCGCAGCCAGAATGTGGCCGATCTCCGTCTCGATTGCCGCGCTCCGGTCGATTCCGGCGCGCTCTTGTTCCGTGCGGACAGTCTTGGCTTGTTTCAATTTGCGGCCTCCTTTCGTGTCTCCAGTGTAGAGAATTCCACTGCGGCGTATTCCTTTTCGAGGCGTGGAAAACGCTGCCGCAGCAGAGCACGCGCGCGGCTGAGCCGCGCTTTCAGGGTTCCCTCGGGCAAGCCCAGCGTCTGCGCCGCCGCGGCCACGTTCATCTCGTGAAAGTAGAAGAGAATTACCGGCTCGCGGTAACGCAAGGGCAGGGTCAACACGGCGCGCGCAAGCACTTCGTGCCGTCCTCGTTGTTCGAGTTCGTGCGGCTGAGAGGCAGGGCCGGAAGGCTCGGGCGCCGAGTCCAGCGGAAGCGACTCCACGGGAAATCGCTTCAGCTCGGAGCGATAAACGTTGGCCGCCAGCGCAAACAACCACGTCGAAAAGCTCCCCTCGCGCCGCCACTGAGCCAACCCCCGCCAGGCGCGAATGAATGCCTCCTGGGCCATCTCCTCGGCGCGCCCGCGGTCGCGGCAATAGCGCCAGGCCATATTGATGAGCGGCCCCTGCCAGCGGCGGACAATGCCCTCGAAGGCTGCCGCGTCACCGGCCAGCACGCGCGCCACATCGGCCAGATCGGCTTCGGCGCTGATTGGGTTTTGCATCCCGGCCTGCGCTCCTCCGCAACAAGTAGGACCGATCCCATCCTGATCTGGTTGCATTTTCTCGCAGTTTGCTCGCTTCCTGAAATTATGCAACCGGATGCGCGGCCCTTCTGTCCTACCAAGCGCAAGGGGGAGAAACCCCGGGCGCGGAGGATGAAATGAATTTCGATCTTACAGAAGCATTGGGCGTGATGGTTCCGATCGTGGTGATTGTGTCGGTATTTACGTTTATTGCCATCGCAAGCTGGTCCGACAACCGGCGCAAGGAGCGCGAGGCGTTTTACAAGTCGGAGACTTTGCGGCGGATCACCGAGTCTTCTGGCGAGGGCGCCAAGGAGGCGATTGACCTGTTGCGCGAAGACGCCCGGCTGAAACGGCTCGGGGAGCGCGAAGGCATGAAGATCACCGGTCTCATCAGCATTGGAGTAGGCCTCGGCATGGTGATTGGCCTTCCGAGGCTGATTGGCCTCAAGGTGGCCCTTTGCGGCGTGATTCCCGCCCTGATTGGCGTGGCATTCCTGGTCTACGTCTACTTCCTGGCCGCGCCGCTGGAAGATGGCCCGAAAGCGTGAATCGTTCGCCAGATTGGACGCATCTCTTCTGTAGTTGTTTGAACAAGCATTATTTGAAGGGATGAGGCCATGGCTCAAGAAATCTCCCGCAATGTTCTAGCTTCGCGCCAGCCCGCAATCTATCTGCCTCACGGCGGCGGGCCTTGCTTTTTCATGGATTGGACCTGGGGTCCGGCTGACACCTGGAACGCAACACAGCGCTTTCTTGAGGGCCTCGCGGCCACGCTGCCCGAGCCGCCCAAAGCGATTCTGGTCGTCAGCGCCCACTGGGAAGAGGCGGCTTTCACGGTCGCGGCAGCGGCCCGGCCAGAGCTGATCTACGACTACTCCGGCTTCCCGGAGCACACCTACCGGCTCACCTGGCCTGCGCCTGGCTCGCCGGAGCTGGCCCAGCGCGTGGCCGGCCTGCTCGCTCAGGCGGGATTGCCGGTGACCGTCAGCGCCAGCCGCGGCCTCGATCACGGAGTTTTTGTGCCGCTCAAATTGGCCTTCCCCGATGCGCAGATTCCAGTGGTTCCGCTTTCGCTGGCGGCCTCACTTGATCCTGCGCTGCACCTGGCCGCGGGGCAAGCGCTAGGCACATTGCGCGACGAGGGCGTGCTCATTGTCGCCAGCGGCATGAGTTTTCATAATCTGAATGGCTACTTGAGAGCGGAGACTGTCGAGAAGGCGCGCGCCTTCGACGCCTGGCTGACACACGCTGCGGAGTCGCCCGCCGCTGAGCGCGCGGCCCTGCTGACGGGCTGGCAGAAGGCTCCCTTTGCGGCCTACTCCCATCCGCGCACGGAGCATCTGATTCCGCTGATGGTGGCTGCCGGGGCGGGCAGCGATGCGCCTGGAACCCGCATCTTCGGCGATGAACCGATGGGCGCGGCCATCAGCGCTTACCGCTTCGATTGAGGCGAAGCAGCTATGCCTTGGCGGTAGCCGCGGCTTCCGCCGCTTGCAGTGCCTGGTCGATTGCGCTCGTGACCGTGATGCCCAGATAGCTATCGACGGTCGCGGTCGTGGCTCCAAACGACGCGGCTATATTTGCCACGCTCAGGCCCTCTTTATGCAGCAGCTTTGCTTGCGCTGCCGCTGACAGCTTGACCGGATCGTCCTGGGCGGTGGTGGCGGTCTTGGCCGTGGTTCCAAACGACGGGGCGATGGTCGACACGTTCAGGCCGTCTTTATGCAGCAGCTTCGCTTGCGCCGCCGCTGACAGTTGGACCGTATCTACCTGGGCGGTTGCGGCAGCCTTAGGGGTTGCGGCCAGGGCAGTTGTCTTTGATGCCTGTGCGGCGTTGGCCGCGCTGGGCTGAATGTAGTTGTACAGGTTGCTAGTCAGGTTGATCGGCGAGATTGATGCCATGGTGACTTCCTTCCCGGGGCCAGCCAATTTCCCTGTCCGTGAGAGGGAGTGTGGCCCTGCCGGCATGAGAAGAGCTATTGTGCCGTTACATACAACTAACGGCAAAGATTCAGAAAAATTTCAATGGCGATAAAAACCGGGATTCGCAGGAGCCGGAAAGCCTCTATTTTCCGCTCTGGTACCAGCGCCTTCTGCGGCCCACCCTGACGCCGGAGTCGATGACAATGGCCAGCAGGCTGAAGAAAAGGCAAAGTTCCGCGCGCGCTTCGTGGAAAAAGCTCAGCCAGCCATAATCGTTCAGCTTGATGGGCGCAAAGGGACCCAGCGGCTTGCCCAGAAGGATGGGAATCTTGGCCGCAATGATCGCGGCAATCGTGACCGCCAGCAGGACGAGCGCGGCATCACCGGCGTAGAGGTTCAGCAGGACGGCGGCCCCACCGGCGATCTCGATGCCGGCCGCCAGCGCCGCCAACTGATCTGGAAATGGCAGGCCAAGCGCCGCAAAGCGCCCCGCGCCCAGTTCTTCGGGCCGCATGAACATGAGAACGCCCTCGAACAGAAACACCAGGCCAACGATCAACCGGACCAGGATCATGGGAAGATTCCGCCGCACCGCTGCCTCCATTCGCCGGTTCTTCTGAGAGGACTTGATCGGCTTGCGGGAAAAGCCCCGATTCCAAGCCATTCATGGAGAAGCATAGCGCAGGAATCAGGCGAAAAGGGGAAAAACAGAGAGATTCGCGAATGGAATCCGTGAGAAAGGCCTTTATGCAGCCTAGCCAGAAAGGAGCGCCGCCAGCGGCGGACAAGGGCCACGCTGCTCCAATTTTGCTCGTCGCCCGCTCGCCAGCGCTTCCGTTCATCAGAATGGCCGGGAATTGCTCCATCGGCTCGCGCAGCTTCCACATTGCAGAAAATCTGGGCAGAGAGGCTGTCCTCTGGCGCTGAACTGCGTCGAAAACAGAAGTTGAGCTCTTCTGCTGAATGGAAAGGTGCCCCAACCCGCCTGAGTCCGTTAGACTGTGGGTTGGGTTCCTAATAACCCGGAGTCCGCAGCGGCAGGTTTTCGTCGTTGGGGTAGCCGCGGGATCTTCGGTGGCGGGTCTGTGCAGCCGGGGTCGTAATTGTGGACCCGCCCGAGTCCGAAGGCGGCACGCGCGGCAGGGAGAATCAGGGAGAAACATGGTTTCCGAGCCGATTGGCCGTCCAGTGGTTTGGGTAGGATGGCCGCCGTCCAATATAATCAGTCTTTCCTTGATGCAGGATCAGATTTTCAGCAGTGAGGGTGCCGATATTCTTGCCGTGAAGCCGAACTTGAAGGCGAACTATGGACCGCACCAGTGCATGTGCTCGGCGCAGGGCTCTCGCCCGGTGAAAATCCAGCACAATTCCATCACCCGCGCCATGCGGACCACAAGCTGTCTGGCGCGCACCATGCTCTTGCTGGCGTTGACATTTTCAGCCGGCGCAGCCCTGGCCCAGCAGCCGCAGACGATCGATTCCATTCGGGTCATCGGCAACCGGCGCATTCCCAAGGAAACCGTGTTGGCGCGGCTCTTTACGCACCCCGGCGACACATACGACCCGATCTCGATCGAGCGCGACTTCAATTCCCTTTGGAACACGGCCTACTTTGACGATCTGCGCATCGAGCGCGAGGACACGGAGAAGGGCATCATCCTGGACATTTTCGTCCGGGAAAAGCCCACCATCCGCGAGATCAACTACAAGGGCCTGAGCTCTGTCTCGCAGTCGGACGTGCTGGACCGCTTCAAAAAGGAAAAGGTCGGCCTGTCGGTTGAGAGCCAGTACGACCCGGCCAGGATCAAGCGCGGTGAGACAGTGCTCAAGGACATTCTCTCTGAGCACGGCCACCAGTTTGCCACCATCAAGACCGAGGTGAAGACGATTCCCCCGGCCTCGGTGCAGGTCAACTTCAATATCAAGGAAGGCCCCACGGTAAAGGTGGGCCAGATCAAGTTCAACGGCAATCCGCACCTCAACGGCTTGCTCCTGCGCCGCTCAATGAAGAATCTGAGGCCTGTCGGCATTCCCTATTCGGTTTTCTTCGAGGATCTTTTTCCACGGACTTTCGACGCCTCAAAGCTGGAGGAAGACACCGAACGGGTGCGGCAGGCCTACCGCGACAAGGGCTATTACAACGCCGCGGTTGAGGAGCCCAAGACGCAGATTCGCGATCAGGGCGGCCTCAACTGGTTCACCTTCCGTCCCAACAAGGGCAAGCGCATCGACATCCTGATGCCCATTGAAGAGGGCGCGCGCTACCGGCTGGGCACGATCACGTTCACCGGCAACAAGGCGGTGCACAACGAGAAGGCGCTGCGTTCCACCTTCGCGGTCAAGGACGGCGACTGGTTCAACGCCACGCTGATCGGCAAGGGCCTGGAAAACCTCAAGAAGGCCTATGGACAGTTGGGCTACATCAACTTCGGCGCCATCCCCAAGCCTTCATTCGACGAGCAGAAGAAGACTGTTTCGCTCAATATCGACATCGACGAGGGCAAGCCATTTTACGTCTCGCGCATCGAGTTCGAGGGCAACACCACCACGCGCGACAAGGTGATTCGCCGCGAGCTGATGCTCGAGGAAGGCCATGTTTATAATTCGCAGCTCTGGGAGTACAGCCTGCTGCGGTTGAACCAGCTCGAGTACTTCGAACCGTTGAAGGTGGATCAGGACTCGGAAGCGCACCAGGATGCCGAAGCGGGCACGGTTGACCTGCTCTTGAAAGTGAAAGAAAAGGGCAAGAACTCGATCGGCATGAACGGCGGCATGAGCGGCATGAACGGCGCCTTCCTGGGAGTGAATTACCAGACCAACAATTTCCTGGGCCTGGGCGAAACTCTCAGTTTGCAGGCCAACCTGGGCAGCCTGAACCGTACGTTCATGTTCGGGTTCTCGCAGCCCTACCTGCGCAACCGGCCACTCAGCCTTGGCTTCCAGATCTTCAACAACAAGCAGGACTTCAACTCAGCCAAAAGCTCTTCGACCACCGGCCAGTCAGTGAACATGACCGCGGCGCAGCAGTCGATGACGCAGAATTACAACCAGGATTCCACCGGTTTCAATCTTTCCGTCAACTATCCGCTGAGGCGTCACGCCTTCCAGCGCGTTGGTTTCACCTATTCACTGAGCAAATCAACAATCAGCACCTTCTCGACCGCCTCGCAGACCCTCTTCCAGACCATCAGCTTCCGGTCGGGCATCCAGGGCTCCAACGCGCTGGCCGGCATCATCAACAGCATGGCGTCGTTCAGCTATACCTACAACACCATCAACAATCCCATGCGCCCGCGCACCGGCAAGGAATACTCGGCGGTTCTGCAGGCTTCCGGCATCTGGGGCAACGTGCGCTATTTCGCGCCGATGGTGGCCTACAAGCAGTTCATGCCGATGCACTATCTGATGCCGTCGCCCACCGGGCGCAACGTGCTGGGCGTGCGCGCGCAGTTGAGCTATGTGCAGGGCTATGGCGGCGACGTGGCTCCGCCCAACAACCGCTTCCTTTCCGGCGGCGAGAGCGAGTTGCGCGGCTTCGAAGTGCGCACCGCCGCGCCCTACGGATACATCCCCACTCATTCCACCGTGCAGTTGACCAATCCGGACGGCACCTGCGTTCCGCGCGATCCGACCCAAACGGAGTTGAATCAGTGCATCCAGGTTGCTTTACCAACTTACGGGGTTGTGTCCATCGGCGGCGACACCAGCTTCACCTCCACTGCCGAGTACCGTATCCCCCTGGGCGGTCCGGTGACCTTCTCGCTCTTCGACGACTTCGGGATTGACGCAGCTCTGAACAAAGGGCAGTTGAAGCAGAGTCCCGAAGGCTTTGCCTCGCTGACCGCGCCGCTCTATGGCTGCTCAAGCCTTCAAAACGCTAATGGCATGACGAACTGTTACAGCGACCTTCACGGTTCGGAAGTCGGATTCAAACGCGATATTCATATCATCTCCGGCACCAACTTCGTTCCACGCATGTCCACCGGCGCAGAGATTGCGGTGATCATGCCGGTCATCAACGCGCCCTTCCGCTTCTTCTGGGCCTACAATCCGCTGCGGCTGGACGATAAGCCCTACTGCAACCTTGGACTTGGAGCCAACAGGCAGAGCTGCTCGGCCTCGCTGATTACCCGCGACATGTTCCCGCCGGGCGGCGCGGGCGACTACACCTATCAGGAATCGATCCAGGCTTACGGAGCGCGCGATCTCTTCCGTGAACCGCGCAAAACCTTCCGCTTGACGGTGTCGACCACCTTCTAGCGAGAGGGTTCAACCAGCAACCCCAGGGGCCGCTCGAACAGAGCGGCCCTTTTGTTGGCGGGACAGGCCCGGTTGCATCAAATTCACACTCTGCTGGTTTGACGCTCCCACCCCCGGCTCCTATAATCCATCTAGTCCTGCTGATGTTTCCATCCGCGTCTTTTTCTGCCTCTGCCCTATTCGGTGCAGAGCCTCTCAGCCGGGGGACCCAGGTGACGGTTTTTTGTCGCCGGGGTGGCAAGCAGGCCGCGAGGTTTCTCAGAAGGCACAGGTTCATTTCCACGCCCAGGCGCGGATAGATCCACAGGAATACCGAAGGAGCTTTACATCCGCATGAAGCGCTCTCTTGCACTGATCGTTACGCTGGCCTCGGGTCTTGCCCTGAGCGCCGCCGCCCAAACATTGCCTGCTCCCGCCGCCGCGACGCCTGCAGGGCCAGCCAAGATTGCCATTGTTGCCTTTCAGATGGCCGTGGCCCAAACCAACGAGGGCCAGCGCAACTTCGCCGACCTGCAGAAGAAATATGCGCCCAGGGAAGCCCATATCAAGGGCCTTGCCGATGAGATTGATACCCTGACCAAGCAGTTGCAGGCGCAGGGCGACAAACTGAGCGATGCCGAGCGCGCCAACCGCACAAAGACCCTCGACGAGAAGAAGAAGAAGGCTCAGCGTGAGCTCGAAGATGCCCAGAACGATATGAACGGGGAGATGCAGGAGATGTACAACGGCCTGGCCTCCAAGGTGTATGACGTTCTGGCCAGCTATGCGCAGCAGCAGGGATTCACGCTGGTGCTCGACATTACCCAGCAGCAGCAGAACCCCGTGCTATGGGCCAATGAGTCGACCGTCATCACCAAGCAGGTTATCGACGCCTATAACGTAAAGTCGGGCGTGCCAGCTCCTCCTCAGGGCCAGCCGGCGGCGCCAGCGGCATCCAGACCCGCTCCGAAGGCTCCCGCCGCGCGCTAGAGACGCGGATATTCCAGGAACTCGCAGAAGGCCCCGCTTAGCGGGGCCTTTGCGGTTGCAGCTCCTTTAAGAGCTCTGGGCAGTCCTTCCCCACACGTTGAGGCGCCCTCGGCTTTTGCAGGCCATGGTGTGGAAAAAACTGTGGATTATTTCCGCGAATGCAGCAAGGAAATTCAGAATTATCCTCTTGCCAAGCCCAACTCTTTCTGGTAAATGAAGCAACCCCCTTATTTATCAATCCTTATCAGGGAAGCGCCGTCTTCCGCGAAGTCGTTGACGGCGGCCTCGGCGGACACAGAGCTTGCAGGGGTTATCCACAGATGCTGATCAACAGATTGTGAATTGAATCACAATTTGGCGTCTACTTCTGCGAATCTTCGCCTATTCGCAGCAAGGCCAGGAAGGCCTCCTGGGGAATGTCCACCTTGCCGATGCGCTTCATGCGCTTCTTGCCTTCCTTCTGTTTTTCCAATAACTTGCGCTTGCGGCTGATGTCGCCGCCGTAGCACTTGGCCAGCACATTCTTGCGCAGCGGGCTGACCGTCTCGCGGGAGATGATCTTGGCGCCGATGGCGGCCTGGATGGCGACCTCGAACTGCTGGCGGGGAATCAGTTCGCGCATCTTCGAGACCAGCGCCCGCCCGCGCTCGTAGGCCAGGTCGCGGTGCACGATGATGGAGAGCGCATCGACCGGTTCGCCGCTGACCAGGATGTCGAGCTTGACCATGGGCGACTCCCACTCGCCGGTAAGCTGGTAGTCGAGCGAAGCGTAGCCGCGGGAAACGGTCTTGAGGCGGTCGTAGAAGTCCAGAACGATCTCGTTCAGCGGCAGTTCGTAGGTGAGCAGAACGCGCGTCGGCGTAATGTATTCGAAATTGACCTGCTTGCCGCGCTTCTCCTCGACCAGCTTGAAGATGCCGCCGACAAATTCCTCGTTGGTGAGAATCTGGGCCTTGATGACCGGCTCGCGGATGGAGGCGATGTTGGTCGGATCGGGCCAGCGCGAAGGATTGTCCACCGAGAGCTCGCTGCCGTCGGTCAGAGTGATGTGGTAGCGCACGCCGGGCGCGGTGGTGATCAGATCCAGCTCGTACTCGCGCTCCAGCCGCTCCTGGATGATCTCCATGTGCAGCAGGCCGAGAAAGCCGCAGCGGAAGCCAAAGCCGAGCGCGGCTGAGCTCTCCGGCTCAAAAAAGAACGAGGCGTCGTTGAGGCGCAGTTTCTCCAGCGCGTCGCGCAGCAGCGTGTGCTCGTGCGTGTCCACGGGATAAAGCCCGGCAAAGACCATGGGCTTGATTTCCAGAAAGCCGGGCAACTGCGCTGCCGCGGGCCGGGCCTCGTCGGTGACCGTATCGCCGATCTTGGTGTCGCTGACGGTTTTGATGGTGGCCGCAAAGAAGCCCACCTCGCCGGCAAGCAACTCGGCAATCTCGACCGGCTTGGGCATAAGCACGCCCATCGACTCGACTTCAAACGACTTTCCATTCGACATGAGGCGGATGCGCTGCCCCTTGCGCAGCGTGCCCTGCATGACGCGCACCAGCACGATAACGCCGCGATAGGCGTCGAACCAGGAGTCGAAGATGAGCGCCTGCAGCGGAGCTTCCGGGTCGCCCGTGGGCGGCGGCAGGCGGTTGACGATGGCTTCCAGCACCTCGGCCACGCCCTGGCCGGTCTTGGCGCTCACCGGAATGGCGTCGGTAGCGTCCAGCCCCACGGCCTTCTCGATGGCCTCCTGCGTGCGCACAATGTCGGCCGAAGGCAGATCGATCTTGTTGATGACGGGAATAATCTCCAGGCCGTCATTGATGGCCAGATAAGCGTTGGCCAGCGTCTGCGCCTCGACTCCCTGCGTGGCGTCCACCACCAGCAGCGCGCCTTCGCACGAGGCCAGCGAGCGCGAGACCTCGTAGCTGAAGTCCACATGGCCGGGGGTGTCGATGAGGTTGAGCTGATAGGTGTTGCCGTCGTGCGCCTTGTACATCATGCGCACGGCGTGGGACTTGATGGTGATGCCGCGCTCCCGCTCCAGATCCATGTCGTCCAGAATCTGCGCCTGCATCTCGCGCCCGGTGACCGAGCCCGTCAGTTCGAGCAGACGGTCGCTCAACGTCGACTTTCCGTGGTCGATGTGGGCGATGATGGCGAAGTTGCGAAGGAAGCGTGCGTCCATTTTTGTTTGGCGAAAGAGACATTTTGCGCCGTGCGGCGCGCGTGCCTCCAAGGCATAGCTTATCATTTACGTAGCTTCTTATTAGGGCATAGCGATTTTCGCGGCCCTTTGGCAGCCGGATCGCAACTTCTCTTATGCATATTGGCAGGATTCCGTATCGTTTTTCTGGCGGCGCCGTGCTGGTCCTGGCGCTGGCGGGCTGCAACCCCACTGCGCCTGCGGGCGCTCCAGAGGGCGGGCGGCCGCAGGCTACCGCGCCCGCGCTCGCGCCGCTCTCATCGCCAGCTTCGCGGGAGGCCGCTCCCCCGCCACCTGTGCTTACGCCTGAGCAACAGCAGGTGCGCTTGCTGATCGAGCATGTGGAGAAGGCCTACGTCCAGGGCGAGGCTGATTATCACAAGGGAAGACTGCCCGAGGCCAAGCAGGAGTTCGATCTTGCCGTGGACCTGATGCTGACCAGCGGCATCGACATCAAGAACAATGCCGAGTTGCAGGAGGAGTTCGACCGCATCGTCGATGGAGTGAACGCGCTGGAGACCGAAGCGCTGAAACAGGGAAACGGATTTGTTCTGAAGGAAGAGCCCACGCCGGCCGAAGTGGCCAGCGACGTGAACTTCAATGTGGACCCCAGATTTGTGGCCAAGGCCAGAGCCGATCTGGCCACCACCAGGTCCGATTTGCCGCTGGTGGTGAACGATTACGTGGCGGCCTTCATCAATTTCTTCGCCAACACGCAGCGCGGCCACAATACGCTGCTCCACAGCTTCCAGCGCGCCGGCCGCTACAAGCAGATGATTCAGCGGGTGATGGCCGAGGAAGGCGTGCCGCAGGATTTGATCTATCTGGCGGTCGCCGAGTCGGGCTTCAATCCGCGCGCGATGAATGGGCATTCTCACGCCGGCGGCATGTGGCAGTTCATGCCGCACGGGAATTACGGGCTGGCTCGCAACGCGTATGTGGACGAACGCTTCGATCCGGAAAAATCCACGCGCGCTTATGCCCGCTACATGAAATTCAATTACGACCAGTTGGGCGACTGGTATCTGTCCATGGCAGGTTATGACTGGGGCGCGGGCAACGTGCAGCGCGCGGTGCAGAAAACCGGCTACGCGGATTTCTGGGAGCTGTACAAGCGCAACAATCTTCCCGCCGAAACCAAAAACTACGTGCCGGAGATTCTGGCGGCGATCATCATTGCGAACCATCCCCAGCAGTATGGCTTCGACGAGCTGACGCTCGATCCGCCGGTGCTGACCGATACCGTGACCATCAACTATCCGGTTGATCTCCGGCTGGTGTCGGATCTGGTGGGAGCGCCGATGGAAGAGTTGATGGCGCTGAATCCGAGTCTTCTGCGGATGGTCACGCCGCCCGATTCATCCTTCGATCTGCATTTGCCGGCAGGCACGGCGGCGCTCTTTCAGCAGCGCATCGCGGCAATTCCCGAGAACAAGCGCAACGGCTGGCGCTATCACCGCGTGGCCGCCAGTGACACGCTGGCCTCGGTGGCGCATTCCTATCGCGTAACGGCGGCGGATCTGGCCGCGGCCAACCAACTCAAAGAGAGCGATGGCATCCAGGGAGTCGAGGCGCTTGTGGTGCCTGCGGCGCCGGCCCCGGCCGCCGCAACATCGGCCCGCGCGCTGCTTTACACCGTGCGCAAGGGCGAGACGCTCGTAACCATTGCCGACCGCTTCGGCGTGTCGCTGAATCAGTTGCGCCACTGGAACAGAATTTCAGGCATCAAGGTAGATCCGGGCCGCCGGTTGCATGTGGCCGATCCCGCCAGCGCGCCGCGCGCAACATCATCGCGCGCTCATCATCGCGGCCGTGCTGCGGTTGACGAAGATACGCCGGAAGCCGCGCCAGCAAAGGCCGCGACGGCAGAGGCCACGGCTCCCGGCAGGCACAAAAAGAGCAGCGCACCGGCAGCGAAGAAAGCGCCGGAGCGGAGTTCTGGCGCAGCCGCCGGCGCCAAACGTAAAGGGACAACGGGTGCAAAAACAACCCATGCGCGGAAGCGTGCCGCGAGATCAAGAAACTCTGCCGCAAAATAAAAATTGCTCTGGACCTCATTACGCACTTGTCATTTGCGGGTGTTTGCGTGCAAGCTATTTCTAATGGCTTGCGCGAACGGAAAATGTTTCTCCGCCGCGTGAGGATGGAAAAGCAAAAGAGCGCAGCGGCAAGCCGCTGGAGGCAATGCGATGGAAGAAGTGTTCAGAATGGACGCGATGAGTGACGGCGAGGCGAGTGCCGAGCTGGCAGAAATTGATTCCGATCACGACGACTTTGAAGAAGACGAAGAGGTTGAAACTTCCAGCGTGCTAACCTCCTCGGACGATGATGAGGGAGTGGCTGAAGAAGCGGTGATCGTGATCTTGGAAGAACCCGCATCGAAGCCGGCCATCAAGAAGGCCGCGAAGAAAAAGACTTCTGCAAAGAAGGCCGCCAAGAAGGCTGTAGCCGCCAAAGCCGCAGTCAAAAAGGCTCCGGCAAAGAAGGCCAGAAAAGCCGTAGCCAAGAAGGCAGCCGCGAAAAAAGTTGTGGCCAAAAAGGCCGCAAAGAGATCCGCCGCGAAGAAGAGCAACACTGGCGCCAAGGGCGGAAAGGCCACGGTCAAGAAAGCCGCGGCTGGCAAGCGCGTCAGCAAAATCACCAAACGAGGTAAACCGTTGGCCGTTAAGAAAGCAGCAAAGAAGGCGCCCGCCAAGAAGGCAGTTGCGAAGAAAGCAGTTGCAAAGAAGGCTCCGGCGAAGAAGGCAGTTGCCAAGAAGGCACCTGCGAAAAAGGCAGTAGCAAAGAAGGCCCCTGCAAAGAAGGCCGCTGCCAAGAAGGCCCCTGCGAAAAAGGCAACCAAGTAGCAGCGGAAACCTGAAGTACAAGGCAAGCAAAAGAGCCCGGCTTTACGCCGGGCTTTTTTGCGCCCGAAATTAGCCGCATGGCCGGTCCGATGTGACGCAAATCTGTAGCGCCGGCCTCCCGGCCTGCTGTAGCGTGGACCTCATGGTCCACGCCACACTTTACATCACCCGCGAAACCGCTCTACTTCCTCACTTCAGCCAGCGCCGCCAGCAATTCCCCGGAATGATGCTGCACGTCGACCTTGGTCCAGACCTTCGCGATCCGGCCCGCGGGATCGATGAGAAACGTGTTGCGGTTGGCGATCTTGAAGCCAACAAAATTGCCCAGCGATCCATAAGCATCGACGGCTTTGTGCTCGGGGTCGGCCAGCAGGCGAAAGGTCAGGCCCTCCTTGGTGCAGAATTGCCTGTGGCTGTCTGGCGTGTCCACGCTGACGCCGAGAATGACCGCATTCTGCTTCTCATAGAGCGGCAGGTCGCGCTGAAAGTTGTGAGCCTCGATGGTGCAGCCCGAGGTCATGTCCTTGGGATAGAAGTAGAGCACCACCCACTTGCCGCGAAAGCTCGCGAGCGAAATCTCGGAACCGTCCTGCGAGGGAAGTGTAAAGTCAGGCGCAAGCTGTCCCACGGCGGGCAGCGGTTTATCGGCAGCGTGGACGGTGATCAATGCAATCGCAATCGCAAAGAGCGCGACAAGGGCAAAGAGAAATGAGCTTCTCATCCGGAACCTCCAAGTGATTGGATGGGGAAAAGAACAATCGCGGCGCAGAGAATTCTTCAGCCATCAGATCCCGCGCGGCGTGGCCACAATCACAATCCCTGCTCCATCGGCGCGCTCGATAAGTTTGGCGCGGTCGAACAGGAGCGTGCGTCCGGCCTCCAGCGAGAGGCAGCTCGCTCCAGCGCGAATCATCGTCTCGACCGTTCCAATGCCGATGACCGGCACGTCGAAGCGCATGTCCTGATTCGGTTTGGCGACCTTCACGACGGTCAGGCGGCGCTCTAGCGTAGATGCATCGTCCGCGAGCGAGCCCATTAGCCGCCCCGCGCGCTCGATGGCCGCGTCCGTGCCTTCCATGGCCTCCACGGCGACGCAGGCCTGCGCGGCCACCACCACGGTCTGGCCAATGTCGAAGCCCGCCACGGCGCCCGCCACGCTCAGCCCGTACTCGATGTTCCTGCGCTCCTGCTCGTCAGGCGCGCGTTCGGTCAGCACGCCCTCGGTGGCCAGCAGCGGCTCCAGAAACGCGGTCGAACTGATCAGCTCAATGCCCTCGTCGCCGAGCACCTTGGCCACCGCGCCCAGCAGCATGTCGGTCGAGCGCGTGCGCAGACTCAAGAGCAGCTTGGCCAGCCGCCAGTCGGGCCGGATGCTGGAAAAAATCTGCTTGTGCTTCACCTGTCCGGCCATCACGGCCTTCTCGACGCCTTCCTTGCGAAAGGTCTCGATCAGCCGCGACAGCTCGCCCAGCGAGAGCCAATGCACCGTGATGCCGCTGTCGGCCTCGGCGCGCTGGTCAATCTCCACGTCGGTCTCCTCGCGGATGGCCGCGACCACGACGCTGAGTCCCTGCGCCCGCGCCGCATCCAGCAGCAGAAACGGAAAGCGCCCATTGCCGGCGATGAGGCCAAGGGTCATAGAGTACACCGGATCGAAATTTGATTCGCTGGGTTCATTTCGTCAATTGATCCGCCTCGTCGAGCTTTTTCTGCGCTTCGTCGGAGCGGTTTAGATGTTGTAATACTTGCGCGTGAAGAAGCAGATCACGAGCGAGAACACCCCTGTAATACTCAGCGATTCCAGGCGAATCTAACTCCATATGGGCGATTCCCTTTCGCTCATAATCCTCAGCCATGGTCAAATCCTGATCAGAGGCCGCCAAATCGCCTATCATTCCTTCAATCGTCCCCTTGGTCGAGTAAACGGCGTTGTTCCCAGAGTCATCGTCGTGGCCTAGCTTGGCTATTTCCACCGCTTTTACCGCCCAGGCCAATGCGCTTGTCAAATCCCGATTGTTTGCAGAGGCCGTAGCGGCATAAACGAATGCTGATCGCCTTTCGATGAACCGCACGTTCGGCGCGAACTCCATGGCTGTTTCTGCTGCCTTGTTGCAAACCGTCTCCGCTGCTGCATTATCTGTACCTGCCGATATGGCTTTATTACATTGGCCGAAAAGGGGAAAATACCGCTGTGAAATCTCTTCTTCTTGTGGGGTCGGCCCATCCTTTCCCAAGCTGAACTCGATGGACACGGGTCCGCTAGCGACGATAGGTTTGCCATCCTTCTCAAACGGGTGGTAGGTCCATTGCTTGAGGCAATCGGTCGCGGCCTGTTGCAACATTAGCGGACCGCTTACGAACCTCATCGACTCGATCTTGCCTGTGATCCCGATTCGGACATCGAAAACAACAGCGCCTTGTATTCGCGCGGCCTTGGCAATCGGAGGGTACACAGGAGCCACTCGATGATCAACATGCTGGTCGAGCGCTTGTTGATCCACGGAAAGAGTCTCCTGCGCCAAGCCAAAAGGGGAGATCGCAAGAAGCGCGAAGACGAAAAGCAGGAACCTTCGACCGTGCATGAAGCCTCCAAACCAACGATCTACTTGATCACTCCGCGCTTGCTGCGCTCGACGAAGGCGGCAATCAGCGCCGCGTCCTCGCCTTCCAACTGCTTGATCTGCTCGACCGCCTGCGTCGTATTCAGCTTGGCCGCCAGCAGGTAGCGGAAGGCCTTCTGCAGGGTTTGCAGCCGCTCCGGCGAAAAGCCGCGCCGCCTGAGTCCGACTCTATTCATGCCGAAGGCTTTGTTCTCGCGCTTCGACGAAGTCAGCGAAAAGGGCAGCACGTCCTGCGTGACGATGGTGCCGCCGCCGATGAATGCGTACTTGCCCACCGTGCAAAACTGGTGCACCGGGCAGAAGGCGCCCACCGTGGCGAAGTCCTCGATTGTGACGTGGCCGGCCAGCGTGGCGCAGTTGGCCAGAATGCAGTGGCTGCCCACATGGCAGTCATGGCCGATATGCGCGTAGGCCATCAGCAGGTTGCCTGACCCGATATGCGTCACGCCGCAGCCCTCGGTGGTGCCGCGGCTGATGGTCACGCACTCGCGGATGTCGTTCTCGTCGCCAATCTCCAGCCGGGTCGGCTCGCCCTTGTACTTCAGATCCTGAGGCGAAATGCCGATGGCGGCGAAGGGATGAATGATGTTGCGCGCGCCCAGGCGGGTATGGCCGTCGAGAACGACGTGGGAAACAAGCGTGCAGCCTTCTCCCAGCGCCACCTCCGGCCCGATCGTGCAGAACGGGCCCACGGTGCAGGAATCCGGCACGACTGCTCCGGCGGCAACGACGCTGCTGGGATGGACGCTCACTCTGCCGTCACCGCTTCCGGCGCTGGCGCGGCCTCCGCATCCGTCTGCTGAGGCTCGGCATCGGCCGGCGTCCGCGAAACAATCGAGCAGGTCAGCACGGCCTGGCAGGCCAGCTTGTCGCCGACAAAAGCCTTGGCTTCCATGCGTCCGATGCGGGTCTTGAAGGCCAGCACCTCGACCTCGATGCGCAACTGATCGCCCGGCACAACCTGGCGCCGGAACTTGGCCTTGTCGATGCCGGTAAAAACCGCCAGCTTCTTGTCGCGGTCGGGAATTTCGGTCATCATGATGATCGCGCCGGCCTGGGCCATGGCCTCAATCACCAGTACGCCGGGCATGATGGGATAGCCGGGAAAGTGGCCCTGAAAAAAAGGCTCGTTTACGGTTACGTTTTTGATGGCTACCAGGCGCTTGGCGCGCTCGAACTCGACAACTCTGTCAATCAGCAAAAAAGGGTAGCGGTGGGGTAATATACCCAGGATGTCCTGGATGTCTAACGTCATTCTCTGGCTCCAAAAAGCGCTTGGCGTGGCCACTCCGCGCTCTTCTGGATTATAAATCGGCGCTCGGCGGCCTGGCCGGAACGGTGAACAACTCACCGCTCCGTCAGATGCGCCAAATACTCGGCGGGCGAAAGCACTGTGACGCCTTGGCGGAGAGGCGCGGGGAAGTGTTTGAGGTTTCCGGTAACCAGCCATGCGCCCGAGGCATGTGCTACGGCGAGAAAGGGTGTGTCTTTGGGGTCGGGACCCGGTTGATCCCAAGGTACAGGCTCCGGCAAACACATACTGCTTTCAACCAGAAAGTCCAACCAAAACGGCGGAAATCCGTAGCGCCGAAACTTGGGCCGCCGAACAACTTCCTGATACTCCTCAATAATCCAGGGGCTGGTGATGACTTGCACCTGTCCCTTCATCACCCAATCCGAGATGAGCGTGGCCGCTGTTCCACCCGGAGAAATCCCTGCGGAGACAATCACGTTGGTATCCAAAACGGCCAGCTTCATTTCACGTCCACAGGTTGACGATTGGCGCGAACCGCGTCGATTTCCGCTTCAATCTCTTCTTCGCTGATGGGTCCCAAGGCTTCGGCCAGACGCCAACTTTCGCGCAGGCTGGCCAAGGCCATCGCCCGCCGCAGTTCGCGATCTTCCTTCACGAGATCGCCAAAGACCGGAACCAGAAAAAAGGCCGGGCCTTTCTGACCCACCAGAAGAGTGGTTTCTCCCGGCGGCACATCCGCCAGGGCCTTTGCCCCCCGCGTTCTGAACTCACGCAGCGATACTTGGCGCATAAGAGACCTCCTGAATTAAGTGTAGCCGAAATGGCTACGCTGGGCAATGCCAGTCTATTTCGATAAGCAAGAATGTCTGGGTGCCCCATCCTTCCGCAGTCTCATCGCGGAAGGGTGGGAGTCCAAGATCCCCATGCGAGCGACAAGCGAGCCACTGGCCCCACCGCAGGTGGCTACTTCTTGATGCGGCTCGCGGCCGCCTCCACGCTCCAGAAATCCGCGGGCAGCTCCTGGTTGTAGATCACGTGAACCAGGAAGTATTGCTTGGTCATATCGTCATTTTTGAAACGCGTGATCGTGAAGGGCGTCGGGAAGCCATCGATCGTGTGGTAGTCGTCGTACTCCTCGGCGTCGAGATTCTTGTCCTTGTAGACAGGGTCGCGCCACTGGAAGGTGCGGCGCAGAGGCAGATGGCTTTGCGTGTCCATCAGAATGGTGACAGCCTCGTTCTGGGCGGAGATGAGCGTCACCTGGTCCGCCAGATGCCGCGCGGCCATGCGCTGGCCCTCGTAGACAAGGATGGTTTTGGGGTCGTTGAGCCAGCTCTTGACGGCAGTTTCAATGGAGTGGTCGCGGCGGCGCAGGTAATCGTCCACCTGCTCCTGAGGCAGCGGCGCCTTGCCTTTGAAGGTAACCTCAGAGCCCGCGCGCCCAATGTAAAACTGCACCACGTCGCGGTGCGCTGTGAACTCGATGCGGTCGTGATCGGGCCAGGCGTGGTACTCCCAATACTTGGTGGTGCCCACATTGGGTTTGCCCTGGTAGAAGGAGGCCACAAACCCCTGCCGCATCTGGTTCTTCATGGTGAGCCAGGCCTGCCCGCCCAGCGCCTGCACCATCGCGTCCAGCGCCGCGCGCGCCTGGCGGGCGTTCTCTTGCCCGGCATCGGGGGTGGCTTGCGCCCGCAGGTCGAGCGGCGCGCCAAGCAGCACAATGGCCAGCAGAACCGGCAGCCTTCCGCGCATCAGTCTTCTCCTGTAATGATTTAGACGCCTGCCAGCAGCCAACGGCTCGACCCTTGGCTCACCCTATGGCATTTTCAGCGGAGATGTTGAGGGAGTCGCGTCAAATGGCGCGTACGACCCGCGCCGGGAGAAAAATGATCGCTCTGACCAGTTCCAAAACGCCGCCCACCGCGATGCCGACGATGCGAAACGGCAGCAGAATCAGCCACACCAGCGGATACAGCACCAGCGCCGCCAGCGCCACCGGCCAGCACAGCACAAAGAGAATGCAGAACAAGAGAAACTTCGCCATGGCTTCAATCCTCGCCGCGCGCGGGCTTCCGGCAGTAGTGCTCCACTTGCAGAGAGACCGTCCTTGGCGCTTCCTTGATAGGTGCTATACGGGCAGGCCGAGACGAATCTTGAGCGCGGTCGGTGAAACCTGCAAACGCTTGGCCAGTCCATCCACAGTGCTTTCTCCCTCGTCCAGGAGCTTGCTGAGCAGTCTAAAAGGCATAAGGATATCGGCGGCCATTTGGTTTGCCTGGGTCTCCTCACGGCTGCTCAAGCCGCCACGATACATGACATCCTCGAAAAGACCACCGTCCAATCGGTTGCGATGCAAGATGTAGTGTGCCAGTTCATGGGCCACAGTAAACCGCTTTCTCACAGGAGCATCTGTTGCTTTTACCCCGATGCTGAAGCCGCTAGTTCCCCCATTGACCGGGTCTTGCCAAATCTGGCCAGACACGCCCTCAGGTAGACGATTCATCTCCCAAACGCGAATTCCAATGTCCTCCGTGATGGAAACAACATCAACAGGAGCGACCGTCTGGTATTTGGCAATGATCTCACCGGGTGTCGGTGGAAGCGGTGCCTTCGTCCTTGGTGGATTTTCCAATATTGCCGTCATCGAGATCTGCCTCCTCTCCTGGATATATCGCAACAATGGGTTCAACTCTTCTATCGGCTATTCTATCGGATACCTCTGTAACATTTGATGCACTAGAATGTCGTTTGGAATTAAGACGTTCCAAAATTGAATTTGCATCCTCAGAGCGCTGGTGAAATACCTCGTATTCCTGTTTGAATGCAGACATTTGCTGCTGCATTCGTCGGTAAAGTTCTTGCATCGCCTGTTCAGCTTGAATAAAACGAGTGGCGTCGGGATATTTTGCGATTGTCTGTTTCACCGCTTCATGAGCCTTCTGTTCAGCAGCCTTTCTTAATGCTTTGATGCCCCAGATACCTACAAGAGCAATTGCAATCCCAGCAATAGCCACAACCAAGGTGACCATCGCCAAAAGCACTGCCAAGGATGACAGTATTATCGTCACCCAAGTTTCGTAGCTCATTTGTGCCACCGCAGTATGCGCCTTTTGAATTGTGTCAGAAATCATGGACTAGATGAATGCGGCCAGTATACTGCAAGGCAGCCAATTTGGTAACATCTATTTTTTCATTGGTTTGAGAATGACATTCAGATTTGTATTTGCTGTGGATATCGAAACCGCACAACCTCTTCCACTTCATCGCCTATTCGGACGGGAATCGCGACGCAAAGAAAATGGAAAAGGTTAGGCCACGGGATTTCCTCGTCCAAGCGCCAGCGAGGGATCGCCGGAAAGGGACTGGTCGGCGAATTCGCCGGATAGAAAGCGCGGCCAGGCGGCGGCAGCGATCATGGCGGCGTTGTCGGTGGAGAGAGACAGCGTCGGGAAGGCGATGTGCAGGCCGCGGCGTGCGGCCTCGCTGCTGAAGCGCGCGCGCAGTTCGCGGTTGGCGGCCACTCCGCCGGTGATCAGAATCCTCCGCGCGCCCAGCGTTTCCTGCGCGGAGAAGGTCTTCTTCATCAGGTCTCCCACCACCGCGTGCTGAAAGCTGGCGATGAGGTCGAGAATCTGCTGCGGGCAGAGAGCGAGCGCTTCCTCTTTGGTTTGCGGGGGACGCATGAGGGCTGGCTGGGGGGCTGTGGTTTCCCCGGTCTCAGACGCGAGACCGGGGGCACCCGGAGTTTGTGCGGGGGGGGCAGAATCGCTTGTTTTTGGCGCGAAAAACCGGGCCGCTCGCGCCTGCGCTTCTTCGCGAAGACCGTTCAGCTCCACGTAGCGCAGTACGGCGGTCTTGATCCCTGAAAAGGAAAAGAGAAAGCGCGGGTCGAGGCCGGCGATGGGCGCGGTGCGGGCGTCTTTGGTGCGCGGCGGCTTGCCGTCCAGGTGCGCCTTCCGCTTGATCTGCGCAAAGGCAAACGGCACGGCCTTGGGGTTGCCGAAGCGTGCTAGCGCGTCGATCCAGGGGCCTCCGGGATAAGGGAAGCCAAGCAGCTTCGCCACCTTGTCGTAGGCTTCGCCGGCGGCGTCATCGACTGTGCGGCCAACCAACAGGTACGTCCAGGCGCCATGGGTAGGCCGGGCGAGATAGATGTTGGTGTGCCCGCCGGAAACAACCAGCGACAGAGCCGGCTCGTCGGCCAGGGCGCGTTGCCCTTCCGGCAAGGATTCGCGCTCGTGTAGCAGGACAGCGTGGATGTGTCCTTCAAGGTGGTTGATGGCGATGAGCGGCAAACCTTGCGCGAAGGCGAGGGCCTTGGCGTAGGTGATGCCGACCAGCAGCGCGCCGGCCAGTCCTGGACCGGAGGTCACGGCGATGGCGTCCAGGTCGGCCAGTGCAATGCCTGCCTGCGCCAGTGCTTCGCGCACCACTGGAACGATGGCGCGGAGATGCTCGCGGCTGGCCAGCTCCGGAACCACGCCGCCGTAGTGGGCATGTATAGCGATCTGCGAAGCGATGGCCGAGGAAAGCGTGCGCGCCCCGCGCTCGACCACGGCCGCAGCCGTTTCGTCGCAGGAGGATTCAATGCCGAGGATGAGGCCGCGCGTGCTCACTTATTCAGTTTAGCGGCTGAGTCAAGGTTTCCCAGCGGGTGGCCGCGCGCGTGACAATGGAATTGCCATGTTGCCCACGTCGCGCCAATTCGATGCGGCTTTGCGGATTGTGGCCCAGTTGCGCGCGGCCGGGTATGAGGCATATCTTGCGGGCGGCTGCGTGCGCGACCTGCTGCTGGGCCGCGAACCGAAGGACTACGACGTGGCGACCTCGGCCACGCCGGATGTGGTGCTGGAGATGTTTCCGCGCACCTTTGCCGTGGGAGCGCGCTTTGGCGTTGTGCTGGTGGCCACCTGCGGTGGGGTTGGCGGCGTCTTCGACGCGGAATTAGGTAGCTCGGAAAACTCTTTCAACGATGCGGTGGAAGCGAAGTTGGCCCCACCGCAGGTGGTCACCGAAGTCGCCACCTTCCGTTCCGATGGCGCGTACACGGATGGCCGCCATCCCGATGGGGTTCGGTACACATCCAGCGCCGATGAAGATGTGCGCCGCCGCGATTTCACCATCAATGGGATGCTGCTGGATCCATTGAAGGGCACGGGCTTTAGCCCGTACATCAATAGTGCAAATACAACGCGGGCTTTAGCCCCTGAGGAATGCTTTTCGGGCAGCTCAATCCAGCTTTTGCGCGCGTCGGTGATCGACCACGTGGGCGGGCTGGCGGACCTGGAAGCCGGCGTCGTGCGAGCCATCGGCCGGCCGGAGTTGCGCTTTGAGGAAGACCACCTGCGGATGCTGCGTGGGGTGCGCTTTGCGGCGCGTTTCGGCTTTGAGCTGGAGGCCGGAACAAAACTCGCCATTCGCTCGCTGGCCTCGAAGATCGCAGCGGTCAGCCGCGAGCGCGCGCGCGACGAGCTGACCAAGATGCTTACCGAGGGCCATGCGCGCCAGGCCTTCGAGCTGTTGGACGCGACCGGCCTGCTCGCCGAGGTGCTTCCCGAAGTTGCGCGCATGAAGGGCGTGGAGCAGCCGCCGCAGTTCCACCCCGAAGGCGATGTGTGGCGGCATACGCTGCTCGTGCTGGGCCAGCTGCAGGAGGGCTGTCCTCTGACTCTGGCCTGGGGCGCGCTGCTGCACGATGTCGGCAAGCCGCCGACCTTCCGGCGGGCCGAGCGCATCCGCTTCGACGGGCACGTGGAGGTGGGCGTGGCCATGGCGGCGGAGATCTGCCGGCGCTTCCGTTTTTCCAACGACGAAATGCGGCAGACGCTGGCGCTCGTTGAGAATCACATGCGCTTCATGGATGCGCGGCGGATGAAGGCTTCGACGCTGAAGCGTTTTTTCCGGCTGGAGAACTTCCCCGAGCATATGGCGCTGCACCGCATGGATTGCCTGGCCAGCCATGGCAATCTGGACAACTGGGAGTTTGTGCGCGAGCGGTATGAAGCGATCCCGGAGGAGGCTGTCCGGCCCAGCCCGCTCATCACCGGCCGCGAGCTGATCGCTGCCGGGTATAAGCCGGGTCGGCGCTTTCAGGAAATGCTGCGCGCGGTCGAAGACGCGCAACTGGAAGGGACAATCACGACGCCGGCCGAGGCGTTAACCCTGATTCTGGGACGCTTTTCTCTTGCGTGATTTGGCTCACTGCCAAGTGTAAGGGCAAATGAGATAAAAAGATGTGCGCAGTTCGTCCCCTTGAGGCGGATTCATGTGCATAGATTCCCCACCCCGGAAAGCGAGAACATCATGACTACTGAAGCAGTCAATGGCCCTTTTGTCGATTTTCAGGCCTCCTGGTCCGAGCTTGAGCTGCCTGCTCATGCGCGTGAGGTGCTCAGCGCGGCGCCGCTGGTGCAGACGCCGGATACTCGCGAGCAGCTTATGGATTGGGCGCTGGGAAGGTCCACGGGAGAAACCGACTGGGAGTTGGGCAACCGCGACGACCACGGGGAGTATGAGGCGGTCTTTCAGACGCCTGCCGGGGTGCGCATCACGGAGGCGGTAGTGACCAAGGCGTGCAATGGCCTGGCCGTCAACTTCCCCGATCCGGCCATGCGCCGCCGGGATCCGGACGCGATGGTCATCGGCGACTCTTTGCCGACCGACAAGCCCACCTACGAGCAGCGCTTCGGCGAGCCCTTCGACAGGACCCGGCAGGAGACGCTGGACTGGCTCAAGACGCAGGAGTTGGTCGCCATGCCCTTCTATGCCGGCACCGACGCGCTCGGCTACGGCTCGCTGTTGATTTTGCCGCGACAGGCGGCGTTCTTTGCCGCCTGCCTGGGCGACTTGCAGGGCATGATTCCCCGCAATCAGGTTCCGGCGGATTTCAAGATCACCGGCGGAGTGCTGTTTGTTGCGCCGCCCTTCCGGCACACGCACTTTGGCGGCAAGCAGATCGTGGTCCACGACCGGCAGGCCACGCACCAGGAGATCTTTGCCTACAACCTCTATCCGGGGCCAAGCGCCAAAAAAGGCGTGTATTCCATTCTGCTGGACAAGGGCGAGCACGAGGGCTGGATCACCAACCACTGCTCCGCGGTAGCCGTGGTCACGCCCTATGAAAACCAGTTGATTCTGATGCACGAGGGCGCTTCGGGCGGCGGCAAGAGCGAAATGACCGAGCACATCCACCGCATGCGGGATGGGCGCGTGCTGCTGGGCTGCAACGTGGTCACCAAAGAAGAGCGGACGCTCAACCTGCCCGAAGCCTGCCATCTGCAGCCGGTTGCCGACGACATGGCCTGCGCTCACCCCAGCATCCAGGGCAACAACAAGCGGCTGATCGTGGCCGACGCCGAGAACGGCTGGTTCGTTCGCGTGGACCACATCCGCCGCTACGGCACGGCGCCGAACCTGGAGCGGCTGTGCATCGATCCTCCCGAGCCGCTTATCTTTCTCAACCACTACGTTGTTCCCGGCGGCACATGCCTCTCCTGGGAACATATCGAAGACGCGCCCGGCAAGCCCTGTCCCAATCCGCGAGTGATCTTGCCTCGAAGGATGATTGAAGGGATTCTTGAGGGGCCGCAGCGCGTGGATGTGCGCAGCTTTGGCGTCCGCTGCCCGCCGACCCATAAGGACAGCCAACTCTATGGCATTCTGGCCATGCTCCACGTCCTTAGCCCGGCGCTGGCCTGGCTTTGGCGGCTGGTGGCCCCGCGCGGTCATGCCAACCCCAGCATTCAAACGCAGAAGAAGTCCGAAAAAATGGAGTCAGAGGGCGTCGGTTCCTACTGGGCCTTTGCCACCGGCCGCCGCGTCGACCAGGCCAACCTGCTGCTGCGCCAGATTCTGGATACGCCCGATACCCGCTACGTCCTCATTCCCAACCAGCACATCGGAGCCTGGAAGGTGGGCTTCATGGCTGAGTGGATGGCCCGCGAGTATCTGGCCCGCCGCGGCAGCGCCAAGTTTGCCCGCGAGCAGGTCAGCGAGGCCATCTGCCCGCTGCTCGGCTACATTCCCAATCAGTTGCGCGTCGAGGGCTCGATGATTCCCCGCGTCTTCCTCCAGGTCGAGGAGCAGTTGCAGGGCGGCATGGAGGTTTATCAGGAGGGAGCGCGTCAGTGGCGCGAGTTCTTCGCTGATGAACTGAAGCAGTTCCTGGTTCCCGATCTCGACCCGCTGGGCAAGAAGATTATCGAAGCCTGCCTCGACGGCGCGCATCAGGAAGACTATCGCCACCTGATTCCCCATCCCATGTTCCGCGAGGATGGCATGTAACGGCAGTTTTCTGTTGTTATTGCATCTTCTCGGACGGTGTAGGGAATGGTGTGACCCCCAAAACTGAGACAGTTGGGGGTGCCACCCTATGCTCCGTGCCCCATCCATTTCACGTTCTTTGTGAAATGGGTGGGAGACCACGAATTCAACCTTACAGAAACTGTGAGGATGCTCCAACCTTTGTTCTTGCAATATGTACAATGACGGACGAATGGGCCGTTTCCCAGATTCAAAGACGGGAACTGGCGCGCCCCGCCAGCCAGGACCGGAGCGCATCATCCGCGCGGCCCTGCCAACCGGCGCCTGTGGCGCGCAGACCTTCAGCCACGTCGGGAGAGAGCCGGATCGAGATGGGAACCTTTTTCGGAGTCTTCTGAGGCCCGCGCCGTCGAACCGACAAAAGCACTTTCTGCTCGGCCTTGGGGAGCGCGGAGAACGGCTTGAAGAGGGCAATATCTTCGGCTGTGATCTCTCGAACCTCTCCGTCCTCATCAATCAATGGTTTGCGGTTTGCCATAGAGATTAGCCTCCCTCTTGTTGGTCTTGCGAAAACTGATGACGCGGATTCCGTCCGGTTTGGGGATGTAGCAGAGCAGGTGCAACCGCTTGTCCGGATACCCAACAGCCACGCGCCGCATTTCGCCATTACGGGAGCAGTCCGCGATCAATGCCGTCTCGAAATCGAAATCCGCAGCTCACTCGAAGGAAAGTCCGCGCTCCCAGATATTGCGCTCATTCTTGGCGGGATCGTACGAGATTCCCATGCGCTAATTGTATATACTATTTAATCAATGTCAAGCGGATTGAATTGTGGACCTTCTGAGCTGTTGTCTTCGGCCCTCGAAGTTCAGCACTCTTATCCCCGCCTTCTCAGTTCCAGTTCCACCACGCGCTGCATCTCCGCCTCGGGGGCCGGCTTCCCAGTCCAGATCTCGAACTGGCGCGCGCCCTGCTGAACGAACATTTCCATCCCCGTCACGACCGGAATGCCGCGCTCCGCGGCCAGCTTGAGCAGCGGCGTTTCCAGCGGGTTATAGACCATGTCGAAGACCAGCCCGGCGTTCAGCTCATCCGCTTTGATGGGCAGCGCCTGCTTGTTGCCCGCCATCCCGCAGGGGGTGGAGTTGATGAGCACGTCGAAGCTGTTCTTGGCGAACTGCTCGTGCTTGAGCGCCTTGGCTTTGGACTCCTTGGCCAGTTTCACGGCGTGCTCGTGGGTGCGGTTGACGATGAAGACTTCCGCGCCCTGGTCGACCAGGCCGAAGACGGCGGCCCGCGCCGCGCCTCCCGCGCCCAGGACGGCAATGCGCGCGCCCTTCAGCGTGAGCCGCTTTTCCAGCGGGCGGATCACCCCGGCCACATCGGTATTGAAGCCGACGAGCTTGCCGCCTCCGATGGCACGCAGGGTATTGCAAGCGCCGATGCGGGCGGTAAGCGGGTCCATGCTGGCCAGGTGAGGCAGAACTTCCTGCTTGAGGGGCATGGTCACGGCAACGCCGGCCAGGGGCAGCTCGCGCACCAGGGTAAGCAGGTCGTCGATGGAGCGTGTCTTCAGCGGCAGCAGCGCCGCATTCACGTTCTCGCGGCGGAAGGCGGCGTTCTGCATCAGCGGCGAAAGCGAGTGGGCAATGGGATTGCCGGCCACGCCGAAGATCCGCGTCGCCCGGTCAAGCTGCTCGATGCGGTAGAGGTCGCGCAGCGTCCGGGCCGTCACCTGGCCGGGTGCGGTCTCGACGCCGTTGGAGAAGGAGGCAAAGGTGAACTCCGCGCCTGCTCTCAGACCGAGCACGCGGCTCACCAGCCCCTCCTCGCCCATGGCGATGCCGATGAAATGGCAGGAAAGCGACCGCTCCTCGATCAGCTTGAGGACGGCCAGGTTGTCGGCCAGCGATTGGGCCGTTGAAACCACTTTGACGAAATCCGGCCGGAAGGCCTCAATGCGTTGCGCGGCCTGCGCCAAATTCTTTGTGCGGGTGAAGTCGTGAAAACTGACCAGCAGCGCCGCGCCCGCGGACCGGAGTTCCTCGCGGAAGGCGGCCAACTGCGCAGGCTTGGCCTCCTCGGCCGACTCGACCTCCAGATCGACGACCTGGCAGCCGGCCTGGGCAGCCTTCAGCAGCAGATCCAGCTCCGCCTTCAGAGACCCTGCAAAGCCCCCGCCGAACTGCTCACGCCGGCAGGTCGCGATACCCGTTGCATCGCGATGGCTGGCAAGAAAATCCTTCACTTTGGGCAGAGCGGCAGCGGGTTTGGCCAACGAATCCAGCCGGAATTCAAGAAACTTGGAATCGGCCAGCGCGGCCTGTGCCCGCTCGATCAACTCCGCGGGCGTTGCGGCCTGAATGGCCACGCACAGCTTGCCCACACGCGGCCGTGGAACGAACGGCGGGGGCGGGGTATACGACGAACTGGAGCCGGAAAAAGGCATGTGCCAATGCCGCATCTTAAAGCGGCCTTTGCCAGTATGCAACAGCGAAACGCCGTGGCGGTCATTTTTATGGATTGGACTGCCCGGATGCCTCAGATCCTGAAAGCCACTCAAATCTCTTCCCGGCGGGGTGCATCCGGCTTATCCAGGAAGAGGCGAGCGGAAAAGGCGCGCGGTGCGCATCGGGTACAAAGCCTGGTTTTCCGCCGCTTATTGCGGCAGTTCTTCCTTCGGCGGCAGAATGCCCATCTCACGGTAAATGAACCGGATCTCGTGCCGCACCGCCGGCATCCGGGTGGTGAACCATGCTGCGGCCAGCAAAACGATGCACCCGTTGACCGCAACCGTCCAGGGCGCTCCTATTGCGTGCGCCATCGTCCCGGCCAGCAGGCTGCCGAAGGGCGCCATTCCCATGAAGGCCATCGTATAGTAGCTCATCACGCGCCCGCGCTTGTCTTCGCTGACGATGGTCTGAATGACGGTATTACTGGCCGCCATGCCTTGCAACATGCCCATGCCTGCCACCAGCACCATGACCATCGAGAGCCAGAACCAGCGCGAGAGCCCGAAGCCGATCAGCCCCAGGCCAAAAACAGCTCCGGCAATGGGGATCATCTTCACCAGACCCCGCACATTCTTGCGCGCCACCAGAGACAGGGCCGACAACAGCGCCCCCAGCCCCATCGAGGCCATCAGGAATCCCAGCGTATGCGGCCCGCCGTGCAGCACCGTCTTCGCGAAGATCGGCATCAGCACCACGAAGGGCATGCCCATCAGGCTGACCACTGCGAAAAACAGCAGAATCGTGCGGATGGGCAGGAAACCCGAAACGTAGGTCCAGCCGGCCTTCAATTCGGTGAGCGTCGAGGTGGTCTTGCGCTCGACCACGGGCGCATGAAGGCGCATCGCCAGCAGAGACCAGATCACCGCGCTGTAACTGATGCCGTCAATCAGGAAGCACCAGCCCTCGCTGCTGACGGCGATCAGCATTCCGGCCAGCGCCGGACCCACGAGGCGCGCCATATTCACCATTGACGAGTTGATGGCGATGGCGTTTTGCAGGTCGCGTTTGTCGTCCACCATCTTGACCATGAAGGCCTGGCGGCCCGGCATGTCGAAGGCGTTGATACAGCCCTGCATCACGCTCAACGCCAGCAGCCAAGGAATCGTAATCCGGCCGGAAAGCGTCATGGCGGCCAGCACCAGCGACTGGACCATGGATAAACCCTGGGTCCAGAGCAGCACTTGCCGCCGGTCGAGCCGGTCTACCCAAACACCGGCAAACAGAGCCAGCAGGCATGTGGGAATCTGGCCGGCAAAGCTGATCGTGCCCAGCAGGAGAGCCGAGCCCGTCAGCCGGTAAACCAGCCAGCCAGTGGCGACGCGCGTCATCCACGTGCCGATCAGCGAGATGCTCTGCCCGCCGAAGAAGAGCCGGAAGTTGCGGTGGCGCAGCGCGCGCCAGGCATGAGAGACGCCAGACGGCTCGCCCATCTCCGCCTCGCCGCCTGCCGCGACCATTTCCACGTTCTCTGCTGGGTCCGAACCGCTCAAGATTGCGCCCTCATTCGCAGTTTATCGTGCAGGGCTTTTCCAGGGCGCAGCCTGCTCCGAGTGAGAGAACTGCTTATATTCCGAATGTGGTTCCACGCCACAAATTGTCAACCACCACGTTCATAGAGCCGGAAGTTCACCTCGAGGGTAACTTTGACAGGAACAGGCTCACCATCTTTAATGGCCGGCTTGAAGCGATACTTGCCAGCAGCCTCGACGGCTTTCTCGTCGAGTCCCATGCCCAGGGCGCGTATGACGTAGGCATTCTGCGGTATGCCCTGTGCATTAACGATAAAAGAAACGAGAACAACCCCCTGGCGTCCAGCCTTTCGCGCCTCATCCGAGAACTCTGCTTCAACATGATTGAGGGGAACGGGGGCGCTAACCCCTTTCCCGCTGTGATAGACAGGAGAGGCAGCGACTTGTGGGGCGTTCCAGGAGGGCTCGCCCAGTGTAAGAACAGCTTCTTTCGGCGGATGCGGGAAGGCTTCCAATTGCTGCACCGGCTGGGCCCTCAGCCGCAACTGAGAGATCTTCTTGCCCGCTTCATCCTTCTTCTCTTCATTACATGCTTGGAGATCGACTTTTACAGCCTGTGCAACAACAACTGGAATGCCCTCATGGGTTCCGGGCTTGAACCGGTCCGCTGCCACAGCTTCGAATGCAAACCTGTCCACGTCCGAGCCGAGAGGACGGAGAAACATGATATTGCGCGGCTTTCCCGCTGTATCCACCAAGACGGAAAGCACAACGATGTCATTCGTCTTTTCCTTCTTCTTGCACTTTTCGTCCAAGATCGGGAAAGGGCTTGCCGGAAGAAGCTCCGGGGCCGTTACATCCCGGCCAACGTCATAGACCTTCACGCGAGCCGGCTGCGCATCCACCGGTGAAGACGGCGCGGTCGTTGCCTGCTGTCCTCCGGAAAAGCTCGTGCCCAACCCAACAAATAACGCAATCGCCCAATACGCTCGCATGGACCCTCCGCTAACTCCACACGGCGAATCTATCACACAAGCCCATTTATCGCGTCTGCATGCCTGTCTCGGCAGGCAGGCACTTCCCCATCGCGACCGGCGAGTCCGTGCTGTTGGCGAGCCTTCTGGTCATCACCTGGAAGTGGTAACCCATGACTGCCAGAGTCATGGCCGTGCCGACGCAATGGCGATAGCGCGTGGCTACGGTCAGCAGGAACTTCCAGTAACTCCAGCGCTGCCGGCCGAATACTCCCTGGCGGACAATCGAGGTGACAAAGGCGCGCGCATTGCCCACCGTCAGCCATCGCTGCCCGTTCTTCCGCTCGCCATGTTTTCGCTCGCCGGGCAGCGGCTGAATGCGGCTCAGGTAGAGCTTGACGCGGTCATAGTAGGCCTCGCAGGAGTAGATCTGCTTGAGCACCGAGCGATAGCCTTCCACTAACTTTGTTGCATCCATCTTGGGAAGGAAATTCAAGTTATCGCTGGTGTTGTCGCCCTTTCCCTCATCCAGAATCCGGCCCTCCTTCCACAGGCGCTGAAATAACTGGGTTCCGGGCATGGCTTGCAGCAGCCCGACCATGGCAATGGGAATGCCGCTCTTCTGGATAAACTCCACCATGCGGTCGAAGATGTCTTCGCGGTCGGTGTCGAAGCCCAGAATGAAGCCGCCCATCACCTGCATGCCATAACTCTGGATCGTGGCCACGCTGTCCAGCAGGCTGCGGCGCGTGTTCTGCAGCTTGTTGCAGGCAATCAGGTCCGATTCATCAGGAGTCTCAATGCCCAGAAAGACCGAGTTGAAGCCCGCGTCCTTCATCAGTTGCATCAGCTCCGGATCGTCGGCCAGATTCAGCGAAGCCTCGGTATTGAAGTCGAAGCTGGTTTTGTACTGCCTGCGCCATTCGGCCAGCGCAGCGCATAACTCCTTGGCGCGCGCCTTGTTGCCGATAAAGTTATCGTCTACGATAAATACCGACTCGCGCCAGCCGGCGGCGTATAACTGGTCCAGCTCAGCCAGCACCTGTGAGACTGTCTTGGTCCGCGGCCGCCGGCCATAGATTTCGATAATGTCGCAGAACTCGCAGTTGAAGGGACAGCCGCGCGAGTATTGCACGGCCATGGTCGAATAGCGTTTCATTTTGATGAGGCTCAGGTCGGGCAGTGGGCTGGTTTCCATCTCCGGCCTTTCCGCAGCCTGGTAAACCGGCTTGGCGACGCCAGCTTCCAGGTCGTGCGCCAAATCGCCAATGAGCGCCTCGGCCTCGCCGATTACCACATGGTCCGACTTCAGTTCGGCCGGCGTGAGGCTGCTGGCAATGGGCCCGCCGATCACGGTTCGCACCCCGCGCGCCCGGCACCGCTCGACAATGGCCGTCAGCGACTCGCGCTGGATGTGCATCGCGCTCAGCATCGCCACGTCCGCCCAGTCCAGATCGCGATCGCGCAGCCGCTCGACGTTGGTGTCCACCAGCCGCATTTTCCAGGCCTTCGGCAACAGCGCTGCTATCGTCATCAGCCCCAGCGGAGGCTGCGCCGCGCGTTTGCCCAGAAACTGCAGGGCATGTTTGAAGCTCCAAAAGGTATCGGGAAATTCCGGATAGATCAGCAAGACGTTCATAGGCCACCTTTGGGGAAGAAGAGCGGCTGGCGGACATGAATCTTAAGAACTCGTCTTCGGCAACTGGCTTCAGCGCATTTGAAAATTGTGCGGTAGCGCTCGAAACGGCACACTGCTTCCGGAGTAGATATTACTCCGCGCTCGAAGGAAAACTGTGCAAAAATGACCGCTGGGCCGCATATAAAACTTTTTCAAGCCTATGCGCTTGTGCTCGTCAGGTTCAAGTTACTGAAAGAATTAGCGCCCCGATAGAACTTGAACCCATGTTATCGCCATGTAACGCGAAAGTGAAATCGTTGTAGCCGGCGGAACGCGAGGCGCTGCGCCGGCTACGCTGCCAGTCATTAGGCCGTAACCAGTTATAGAGCATTCGTCGTCAACGCCAGCGCTTGCTGACGCAGCGACTCAAAGAGAGGCGAAGAAAGATAGCGCTCGCCGAAGTCGGGCAGAATGGCAACGATCAGCTTGCCCGCGTTCTCTGGCCGCGCGGCCACCTTCAAGGCCGCCGCCACCGCCGCGCCTGAGCTGATGCCCACGAAAATACCTTCCTTCAGCGGCAGTTCGCGGGCGGTGTTGATGGCCTCGTCATTCGTGATCTGGATAATCTCATCCACTAGCTTGGTATCCAGCACGCCGGGAACGAAGCCCGGGCCGATGCCCTGAATCTTGTGCGGTCCCGGCTTGCCGCCGCTCAGCACAGGGCTGTCAGCAGGCTCGACGGCGATGGCCTTGAATTCCGGCTTGCGTTCCTTGATGTACCTGGCCACGCCAGTCAGGGTACCGCCAGTGCCAGTACCAGAAATCAGAATGTCTGCCTTGCCGTCGGTATCGTTCCAGATTTCCGGACCAGTCGTGGCATAGTGGATCGCCGGATTGGCGGGGTTATTGAATTGTTGAAGGATGTAACCATGAGGGGTCTTGGCCAGTATTGCTTCGGCTTTCGCCACGGCGCCCTTCATGCCGGCGGGGCCGGGGGTGAGCACGATCTCTGCGCCGAAGGCCAATAGCAGCACCCGGCGCTCCAGGCTCATGGTTTCGGGCAGGGTCAGTATGAGCTTGTATCCCTTGATCGCGGCCACAAATGCCAGCGCAATTCCGGTGTTGCCGCTGGTTGGTTCAATCAGCACCGTCTCGCCGGGCTTGATCTTTCCAGCCTTCTCAGCAGACTCGATCAACGCCAGGCCGATACGGTCCTTCACGCTTGAAACCGGGTTTTGACTTTCCAGCTTGACCACGACAGTGGCTCCCAGACCGGCGGCTAAATGGTTCAGCCGCACCAGAGGTGTTTGGCCGATGAGTTCAGTTACATCTGCAGCGATGCGTGCCATGGTGTTCTCCTTTTTCGGGATACATTCCCGGATCATTCGGTTGTTGTTATGATTGCGCGCTTCGTTCACGAATACGCCCTGCGTATAGCGATTCAGGCTACAGGCGCGATTCGCGTCATCCCGTATGCCCCAAAATGTGCGGCGTGCGATTGGACTTGACGTTCGAGGATGAGCAGGATGGAGAACAGAATCTCACGACCCTATCGCTCAAGCGCCATCAAGATAAAAAGGAGGTTATCGACAACAACAGACAAAAATAGAACAGCACATTCGCGGCTGGTCACAAAGCATTGCGCGTTGGAGGCGGATATGCATGTTGCTACTGATTTTCAAAATATACCAACCGCAAATGCAAATCAAGCATTGAAATCAAATATCCACTTTCTGGAGATTCGCTGCGCCGGCAGGACACTTCGGTCTATGGGATTTTCATTTCGGTGTTGACATTCCCCGGCCTTGGCATTAATCTACAAATGATCGCAAGCCGCAGAACCATGAGCCGCTTGCCTTTTGAGGATTCAATGTCTAACTTCTTCACTCCCGCTATGTGTATGTGCTGCTGTATGGGCGGCGCCATGCGGGCGTGTACGTCAGGCTAGATTCCAAAACAAGAATCTCGAACCTTGACGACCCACCCGCCAGCAGGCGCGGTGGGTTTTTGATTTTCAGTGTCGGTTTATGATTGTCAGTCTTTGCGTGCACTCTCAAAGTTTGCAAAGGCGCCGGTGGCGAAGTGGTTAACGCGCAGGTCTGCAAAACCTGTACGCGCGGGTTCAATTCCCGCCCGGCGCTCCATTCTCAGATGTATAGCATTTTCGGAATTCGTGTAGACCGAAAGCACAGACTCAAGTGGCTTTTTTCTCAAGAAAAAGCCACCTTTCACTGCTCTCAAAAAGTCTATATGTATTCCGGAAATACTCTAAAAGGCAGGACTTATCAAGTGACGGTGAACTCTACATTTCGAATGCCAATGGCCATGCGTACCCCAGGCGGTTGCAGGCCAGCTTCGGAAGTCTGAGTTCATCGGCTCAATTTCCTTTCTGGCGGCCGCCTGGGTTTCCCGGGCGGCCTAGCTGTTTCTGGATGCTTATTGACCAGCCATCAAGGAGATTGTATTGAGCACATACGGCCTGCAGGATTCTACTGTCGCAATTCATGGCGGACGATCGCTGGACAGTCACGCCAGTTCTATTCTTTTTCCGCTCTATCAGACCAGCACCTTTGTTCACGATGCGGTAGGAGTTGATAAAGGGTTCAGCTACTCGCGAGTATCCAATCCGACAGTAGACGCGCTGGAAAAGGCAATCGGCGCATTGGAGCAAACTCCGCCAGCCATCTGTTTCCGCACGGGCATGGCAGCGATTACCACGCTTCTGCTCTCTGTGCTGAAAGCAGGCGACCATGCCGTGATTTCGGATGTGGTTTATGGCGGCACCATGCGCCTGTTTCGCGAAGTGCTCGGCAATCTGGGAATCACTGCATCGTTTGTCGACACTTCCGACGCCGCCAATGTCGAAGCCGCCATCACGCCCGCGACCCGCATCGTTCTCATTGAGACGCCCGGCAATCCGACGCTGAAACTGACCGATATTGAGGCAATCTCCCGGATTACAAAGCAGCATTCGGTTCTTCTTGCCGTCGATAACACATTCCTGACTCCGATCCTTCAGCGGCCGCTCGATCTCGGCGCGGATATTTCCATTCTTTCGACGACCAAGTACATTGACGGCCACAATGCAACCGTCGGCGGATCGATTGCCACGCGCGATGAAAAACTGCTGGAGCGCATTCGCATGATCCGCAAGACCCTGGGCACGACACAAGCTCCCTTTGAGGCCTGGCTCACACTGCAAGGGATCAAGACTCTGCCGGTTCGCCTCAGGCTGCACTGCGAGGGCGCTTCGCTCATCGCCCGATGGCTTGAGAAGCACCCTGCCGTCGAATATGTTTACTACCCAGGGCTCGACTCCTTTCCTCAGAAGGCGCTGGCCGAGAGGCAGCAGCGCGCTCCCGGCGCAATCATTTCTTTTGAACTGAAAGCGGGAAAGGAGGCGGCCATTCGCGCACTGAATAACGTAAAGCTCTGTTCGCGCGCTGAAAGCCTGGGCGGCCTGGAGACGCTGATCACCCATCCATCTTCGACGACCCATGCGGATGTTGATCCCGAACTTCGATGTCGCCTGGGTATTAGCGATAGTCTCATCCGCCTGTCAGTTGGGCTTGAAGCCCCCGAGGACATCATCGCCGATCTGGAGCAGGCCTTTGCGGCAGCAGCTTCAGGCGCCGGCCTGGAAGAGGTCACGCATGAAATTCGCTAGCCGTCTTGTCTGTTTCGATCCCGCTCCGGGAGACCGCTTCCGCCCGATGTCCACTCCGATCTACCAGACCGCGACCTTTGAGCAGGAGCAGACAGACTCTTGCGGAGAGTACGAATATTCGCGCAGCGGCAACCCCACGCGCGCGGTCCTCGAAAAGCATCTGGCGGCGCTGGAAAACGGAACGCGCGGCTTCTGCTTTTCCAGCGGCATGGCTGCCATCGCCACAGTGACAAAACTGCTGCGCTGCGGAGACGAAATTCTCGCCGACAGCGATTTGTATGGCGGCACCTGCCGCCTCTTCTCCAAGGTAATCGACCGCGGCGGCATCATCGCTCATTACGCGGATGCCCGCTCTCCGGAACAGTTCGAAAGCCGGGTAACTCCGCGGACCAGGCTTATCTTTGCAGAGTCGCCCACCAATCCTCTGATGCGTGTGATCGATCTGCGCAAAATGGCCGCCATTGCTCACGCGCATGATGCGTTGCTATGCGTGGATAACAGCGCGATGTCTCCCTATCTGCAGAACCCTCTCGATCTGGGAGCGGATATTGTGTTGCACTCGGCAACCAAATTCCTTTGCGGACACCATGATGTGACCGCGGGAGCAATTGTCGTGAAGGACGAAGCGCTGGCCGAGCAAATCTGCTTTGCGCAGAATGCCGAGGGCAGCGCGCTCAGTCCCTTCGATTCATTCCTGCTGTTGCGTGGCATAAAAACACTGAAGCTCAGGGTCGATTGCCAGCAGCGGACCGCGCAATCCATCGCGCGTTTTCTTGCCAGCCATCAAGGGATCAAGCAGGTATATTACCCAGGACTCAGTGAGAGCAGCGACTATGAACTGCAACGCTCCCAGGCTCGCGGACCGGGGTCGGTGCTGAGCTTTACCACGGATTCAGTCGAGGTGTCGAAAGCCATCGCCGAGTGTGCAAGGTTCTTCCACATCGCCGTCAGCTTTGGCGGCGTCAACTCATCCATCGGTCTTCCGGGAACGATGTCTCACGCCAGTGTTCCTTCCGAATTGCAGGCAGCGCGCAATTTACCACCCGATCTTGTGCGCATTTCGGTGGGAATCGAAGACGAAGAGGATCTGATCGCCGATCTGGATCAGGCAATCCATCGCGCCATTTCGATTCAATAAAACAAGTCGGCATATCAGGAGAAAGGAGGATACTTTTCCATGCGTATTTGGCACTTAGGCAAGGATTCACGCCGGCAGGAAGAATTGACTTTCTGGAAATCTGTTGTTATGCTCAACCTTATGATTCAGTCGTTCCATGCCTCCCGGCATCTCGCCTGCTGCTGTTGCTGTTGTCGTTAGCAGCGGCGCTTCTTTGCGACTGAAGATTCCCTTTGTTTGATGCTCCGGCCAATTGAGCTGCATGCGCCTTCCGCTCATGCAGAAGCCACGCAGGCATATTTGATCTCGGCTGAAATGGAATCGTCCGTCGCATGGTTCGTTTGATCACATACCTACGAAGGAGAATGATCCTCATGCACAACTTGCCGTCGTTTTACTCGTCAGTACGCAAGAGCCGTTGGGCAGCGTTCATGCTGCTTTTCGCATTTTCATTTGCAGCCCACTCGGCGCAGGCGCAGAGCCTGGGCTATGAAGGCCCCACGGGCGTCTTCGTCACGCCGCTGGCATCGGTCTCTGCCTCGCCCGCCAAGGGCCTTGGCCAGCCCTCCGTCGCCTATCACTTCCTGGCCGCCGGCCCGATCGTCGGCGACTTCAGCACCGTCTCCATCACAGAAGGCTTCGGCGGTCGCTTCGAGTTCGGCTACACCCATGAAATTCACAACGAGGACGGCGGCAGCCAGGCCGCGCTTGCGCCGGCGCTAACTCCGCTGTGGGACTCCGGCATCGACATCGTGCACGGCAAGGTAAACCTCATTCCCGACAGCTACAAGAAGCAGAAGTGGATTCCGGCGATCTCCGTGGGCGGAATCTTCCGCACCGGCGACAACATCGGCGCTAACATCAACAATCTCGCCACGGCATTGCTCATAAGAGATGGCATTACTCCCGTTCAAGGCAATCAGAAGACCGCCAACGGCGACATCTACGTCGTAGCCACCAAACTCATCACGCAGGTCAAGAATCTTCCGATACTGGCCAGCGTCGGCCTGCGCGGCACCAACGGCTCGCTGTGGGGACTGGGCGGTAACGCTCCCGGATTCGAGGGCAAGGCCTTCGGTTCGGTGGCCTTTGTCGTCAAGGGACCCGCCAAGAGCACCATCATCCCGGCCTTTGAAATTGCCGAGCAGCCTCAGCACATCTCCCTGGCCACGCCCACGGCTACCCTGGGCTCCTCCAAGGCGGCAACGCTCTTCGATATTCCCACCTCCGAGGTTTACGCCGTTCGCATTGTGCCGTTCGCCAAGCGCAAGCTGAACGTCGACGCCGGCGTTCTGCACGCGGGTGGCTACATCGACAACCCACTGCTGAACGAGGTCATTGCCGACAACTTCAGCGGTCCTGCGGCTGCCGGCAAGGTCAACCTGAACATTCGCGCCCGCGTGGCCTTTGGCGTCTCTTACGGGTTCTAAATAACCAGTTGCGAGCTTCTAGGCCTCTGACCGCTTGAAGTTGTACCATTCTCCGTGCCCCATCCTCTCGCCTTTCTGCTGGCGAAAGGGTGGGAGGCCACGAACCTGCAAGGTACGAAATTATGCGGTCAGAGACCTAGCTGCCGGCGAGCGAAAGCCGCCTGTGCAAAGATCGATAGGCGTTATTGCGTATGCGCAGCTACAGTGAAACCAGAGTAGGTGTATCCCGGCAGCACGCTTGCCAAGTGGCTTTTCTCACCAAGAGAAAAGCACCGCGAGGACTCTCTCGAAGGGCACGCTTACTCTGATTTCGCTCTAAAGACCCGCCTGCCAGCAGGTCTGGGGCGAGCCTTTTCATCGTTTGCAAGGTGACGGAAGTCATTGTCGCTTGGAAATGTTTGATTTTTCGCTTCCCCCAGAACTTTGATATGTGGTATCGTTCTTATATGCAGAATTTCTTCATCCCGGCGCAGATGCCCATGACCATGATGGCCATGTGTTGTTCTGTGCGCGGGCGGGGAAACTGCAGAAACTTGACGATTTAGAGTCAGTTCATTCAGCTTTCATCACGGCCCGCGATCTCACCATCGCGGGCCGTTTTGTATTTGGAGAGAAAAACCTGCCGCGGCAGGTAAGGGGAGAGAAGATGGCAGACCGTTCCTACGCAGTGCTACGCAATCCGAACAACAACGCTGTGCGCCTGAGCTGGAGTTCACAAAACAGCGAAGAAATGTTCTGCGGCATCTGCATGCGGGGTCTGATCACGACGGAAATCGGGCAGGTCTGCCCCACTTGCCAGAGTCGCGTCGCACAGGTCTTTGAGGTTGTGAATGGAGGTCAGCCGAGCAGCTATCGCAACAAAAAGCGCAACCTGACCCATCAGTCAGCAGCTGAACCTTTTGCGAAGGTTGTGTCTTTGTAAACGGGACTTCTGCTGCCACAGCCGGAGCGGGCCACCACCCGCTCCGTCTTGTTTTTTGAAACAAAAGCAACGACTGTGGAACAAATGCAACGTCGGACGCTTAGGCGGCCATGCACATTTTGTTCATCATGTTGCAGGATTCTGCGCAGCGCTTGCACATTTCCGCGCAACGCATCATCATCTCGTCCTGCCCCATCTTCATGCACATATTGCAGCACATCATGCACATCTCGGCGCACATCATGCACATTTTTCCGCACATTGCCGAGCCGCGCATCATGCAGCCCATCGTCATTTGGCACATGGCTGCGCAATCCTGGAGCATGCAGGCCATCTCTGGCGTCATGCCTTCCATCTTGCCGCACTTCATCATCGTTTCCATGCACATCGACATGCACATTCCGCAGTCGTCCATACATCGAGTCATTGAGCTCATGTCCATTTTCATCATGTCCATTGGTTTTTCTCTTTTCATTGGTGGATTTCAGCCCGTAGGCTGGACGGGATTTCTCCCGTCACTGAAATCATGCAGGAGTTGGCGCAAAATGACAAGAGTTAAATTGGCGCCGGAAGTAGAACATTTGGCTTTCGCAGTAAGCCGCATTTGCACACTGCCTGCAAACCGCCACCTGGTTCGTTCATACCTATGTAACTCTTTAACTTCCCGAGGCTAATCATGAGCATTGATCGCAAGAAAGCATTCAGCACCCGCTCGATCCACACGGGCGAGCCGGCAGATCCGTCTACGCAGGCAGTTGAGCCATCGCTGGTTCTTTCCACGAATTTCGTTTTTGATCCCGACAGCGCCGATTTCTCTGCGGAAACACTCAACGAGAAAACGCCCAACGTCTATGCGCGCTGGTCGTCGCCCACCGTGCGCGCGCTCGAAGTAAAACTGGCCGACCTGGAAGATGGCGAAGACGCTCTCTGTTTTGCCAGTGGCATGGGTGCGATAGCAGCCCTGATTCTGGGCACGTTGCATAGTGGCGACCATTTGGTGCTGAGCGATGTCTGCTACGCCGGGGTTGCGGAGTTGGCGCGCAACACGCTGCCCGGCTTTGGCATTGAAGTCACAACGGCAAACTTTTCCGACCTGGCATCAGTAACTGCCGCTGTTAGGCCAAACACCCGAATGATTTGGGCCGAGTCACCCTGCAATCCAATTCTGCGACTTACAGATATTGCGGCCGTTTCAGAAATCGCGCACTCAGCGGGAGCGCAGCTTACAGTGGATTCCACTATGGCCACGCCGGTTGCCACCAAGCCCTTGGCGCTTGGCGCAGACTTCGTGGTGCATTCCCTGACCAAATATCTCAATGGGCACGGCGATGCGCTGGGGGGCGCGGTTATTGGCCGCAGAGAGGCCTTGGCCAAACTACGCCAGGTTGCGCTGGTTCACTTTGGCGGCGTGTTGAGTCCTTTTAATGCATGGCTGATTCGGCGCGGCCTGCACACCCTCGAACTGCGCATGAGAGCCCATGCGGACAATGCCAGCCGTGTCGCTTCTTATCTGGAATCGCATCCGGCCATCAAGCGTGTCATTTATCCGGGGCTTCCTTCGCATCCGCAGTACGCACTGGCGCAACGGCAGATGCGCAACGCATCTGGCATGTTGACCTTCCAGACCAAAGAAGACGGCGCGGAGGTTGCGCGCCGCCTATACAGAAAGCTACAGGTCTTCACTTACGCAGTTTCGCTCGGCAAGCAGCGCAGCCTGCTTTTCTATATCCCCACGAAAGACATTCTGGAAAGTTCCTTCTCACTGCAAGGCGCGGCGCTCAAAAGCTACAAGGATTTTGCCGGAGACGGCATTTTCCGTGTTTCCAATGGCCTGGAAGACCCTGAGGATCTGCGCGCCGACCTGGATCATGCGCTCAGCGGCGAGTAATCATGGCTTGGTAGAATCCATAGCCTGGCAATGAACGGCCAGGCCATGGATGATCGGAATGCATTTATCCAATGGTGCTGGCGCGCACTACGGTAGTAAAGGTTCTCTCCAGCAGGGAAAGCGCGCCGCGATAACCAATATAAGATCGGGAAAGAACAACTTCGTCAGTGCTGGGGTGCCCGATTTCCACCAATACGGCGTTCAGTTCTTTGGCGCTCTCTCCCTCCCAGGTTGTGCCAAAGACAATTGGGACCTGGCCCGTGAAGTCCGTTTGCCGTATCTTATGCTGAATCAGATAGCCGTCTTCCTCAAAATCAACCTCGACAGGAGTATCGGCGGAGAGCTTCCGGAATTCGGCCCTGATGGCGTCGCGAAATTCCTCGGGAGGATCATCCGTGATGATTTGCCGCCCTGGAAGAATTCCTAACTGGTTGACAAGGAAGTTGGTGATGGCAAGGTTATAGGCGCTTTCGCTTACGACCACCGCCATGGAAGGCAGGTTGTATTGACTGGTCATGCCTGAGTAAAATGTGCTGAAATCGCGAAGATAGCTGTAGTAGATTTCCTCTTCCTGCTTGATGAAATCCTCAACACGCTGTTCGTTAATCTGAGCAAAGGCTGCCACCTGGCGCAAGAATCCACTTGTCTGCCGGGCGCCAATCGGAATCACCGGAACGTGCAGAAACGGCTGACCGTATTTCTCTTCAAGATGTTGAGCCGTGGCGAGTCCGAGCCACGGAGAAAGCACCAGATTGAATTGAGCCTTTGGTATCTCTTTCCATTCGGCGACACCTTTCGATTGAGGGCCGAAAAGGATATTTACCTTCAGTCCAATGCCTTCGAGAAGCCGCTTGATCTCGCCAAGATCGCCACGCCAGAATGTATTCTGGAAGGGAAGCAGCGACCAGACATTCACCGTTCCCAGTTCGCGCGGGCCGTCGTAACTCCCAACAAACTGATCGATGATGGCGCGCGTGACCAGCTCATGAGCGGTAAAGTTGTTCCCCTTGAAGCCGCCGGTTTCGGCAAAGACAATGGGAATGCCACGGCCGTGATACTTATTGGCCAGGCTTTCCACGTCGTCGCCGACAAGCTCCGGAATGCATCCCGTCAAGATCACATATAAGTCGGAATCCATGATCTTAAAGGTCGATTCGAGCAGTTCGTCCAGGCGCGGCAGCCCTCCGAACACCACTTCATTTTCGGTTGCGTTCGTGCTCGGAACATAGAATTCGCCACCCTGATAGCCATTGATTCCAGCCAGGCTTTGATACTGCTTGCTGGCGCAGCCGGGGCCGCAGTGCGTAATCGGGGTGGCGCGCGGAATGGCCAGCACGCTGGTCAGCGCGCCCAGGGAGCAGGCATAGCGCAACTGTTCGATGGTATTGGATTTCTCCGGTGCATTGCAATCTAGAATGGGCAGCGGGTTATTGGCAGACAGGATCGGCATCTACTTCCCTTTCCATGAGTTTCGTTAGAGCATAAGGGTCGGTTTGATCCAGCCACCATTGCTTGTAAGGGAAACTGGAATGTGCGGCAATGTCGTCAAGAAAGGTTTTTCTTGGCAGCACGCGGAGGACAGAATTCCCAATGGTCAGCAGCCCCTGATAACCGAGGCCGTCATTCGAGTAGAAAATCGGGACCGTCGGAATTCCCAGCCGCGCGGTAAGCAAGGCCATGTTGCCGCCGTGCCGGGAAAGAGTGAAGTCCGGCTTGGAGCGTTGCAGCGCCGCATAGGCTTGAAACTGCTGGTCGTTGCTGACGGTGTAGTTAGGAATGTCGCCGTATTTATTGACCACATAGGCAAGCATGTCCATGCGAGGATCGTTGCTGTCATAGGTCGGATCATGATGGAAGGAGTAGGCGCCATCCACCTCAACGCCGAGTTCCCGCAGGTCGGCCATCAGTCCGTGCGCGAAGGCCGCGCCGGCGGCGACAAAGCCTTTTTTGCCTGCCAGCGCCTTGCGCACTTTTTTCAATGGCGCCTCTAGCTTGGCGTGTTCACTGGCGATGACGGCTTCAACGCGATCTTCACGATGGGTGATGCGCGCAATTTCGCGCAGCCATTCGTCGGTTGCCTGAATGCCGTAAGGCAGCGTCGCCTTCACCTCGGGCACGCCATACTCGCGCTCCAGCCCCGCGGCCAGATAGGAGAGGACAGAGCACATGGTGACGGTAGCCGAGGCTTCAGACAGGGCGGATAACTTGTCCAGATCGTTTCCGCCCATGACCAGGTTGATGCGCAAGCCCAACTGGCTGAGCAGCGGCGTAAAGACATCCGGACCGCCGAGATGGATAACATTGATCAGGTCTTCCTGCTTTTTGCCGGGATTCTTGTTCACCAACTGGCGCAGGATGCCGTGTTCGATAACATCCCATCCGGTGCTCCAGTGCTTGGCGCGGAATCCTTCGCAGAAAAGCGGAATCACCTTGACTCCAAGTTCCTTTTCCAGGCGCTGCGCAACGCTATCCACATCGTCGCCGATGATTCCCGTGGCGCAGGAGGTAGCAATAAAGATGACCTTCGGATGATGGCGAGTCCAGGCATCGCGGATTGTCCGCTCCAGCTTGGCCACTCCACCGAAGACCATGTCATCCTCTGTCAGGTTCGTGCAGAGCGAGTGTGGATCCTCAACCTTCCAGCCACGCTGCACCGACAAATCGCGGTAGTAGCGGCAGGTGAAGGCCTGGCTGGAGGCGCAACCAATCGGCGAGTGTTGAATCAGCGCCGCTCCCTGAACCAGGATTGCCTGGGTAGCGGTGATGCACTCGGCGCACATGGAAGCCTGTGTGAAGGGGCTGTTCTCTTCGCAGAGACGCTTTCCCGTGCATCCGCAATCGACCTGGCCGCCGTAAGTGAAAGCCGAGTCCTGCACCAACTGCGCAGCGCTGCCCTCCCAGCGAATGATAGTTCCCAAACGTTGTTCGCGATTCTCCACGATAGAAGACTTCAAATTAATTGCCATAGGCCGCCTCCACAGTTTCGGCTTCTTTGGAAAGAAGCGCGCGTTCGCTTTCGATTAGTTGCGCCGCCCAGCCTGAGGACCAAATGCGCAGTTCGCTGGAACTGAGAGGCGAAGGGATCGTCGATTCGGTATGCGCGGCGATGCGCGTCGCAAGCCGGCGATAGATGGCGGCCTGCGCTGATTGTGGCGCAGCCTCGATGGTTGTCTTGCCTTGCAGCTCTGCCTGCGTGACGGTGAGAGAGCGCGGAATATATTCCATGATTTGCGTCTTCGTCCTGTGTACAAAGTCGTCGAGGATTTCACGGTGGAATGGAGTGTTGATCGAGTTGGCAATCACTCCGCCGAGCAGCGCTCCGCCTGAATTTGAGTAGCTCAGAATTCCGCGAAAGAGGTTGTTGGCCGCATAGATTGCCATGAAGTCCGCCGAAGAAACAGTAAACACATGATCGGCGATTCCCTCGCGAATGGGCACGGCAAAGCCGCCGCAGACGACGTCGCCGAGTACGTCGAAGATCACATAATCCAACTCCAGTTCTTCGAAGATGCCTTGCTGCTTCAGCAGCTGCACGGCAGAGATGATGCCGCGTCCGGCGCATCCTACGCCGGGTTGCGGGCCGCCTGCCTCAACGCAGTAGACTCCGCCGAATCCGCGGAATATCGCCTGATGGGCATCAACCCGGCGATTCTCGCGCATCAGTTCCAGCACCGATGGAATGTATTCGCCGTTGCGCAGCGTGTTGGTGGAATCGCTCTTGGGGTCGCATCCAAACTGCATGACCTTGTAGCCGGCCTCCACAAGCGCTGCGCTGATGTTGGATGTCGTGGTCGACTTTCCGATGCCGCCCTTTCCATAGATTGCGATTTTCTTCGTTGTGATCTTGCTCATGGATTCTGTAATCCTCTTGTGAAGTTCCCGATTTGACCGGGTTGGTTAAGAATGCAGGCAAGTAAACTTACCCGTGCGAAAATGTTGCGGCGGCAAACAGGCTGTCGCCATAGACTTGCTCTGAAAACTCGCTTACGCCGGGAATTCCGCACGCATCGGCGCGGCATCGCTGGCAATGGCTGAAGACAGTCAGGTACTCTGCCGCATCGCGCCTTGCCAATTCCAGCTGCGCCTGGCTTGGCGCGGGCAAGTAAGAGAACTCATGCTGAGGAATCAGCGCGATTACATTGATGAGAGAAGCTCCAGCCGCAGCGGCGGCTCGCGCCACATCGCCAACGTGGCGATCATTGATTCCCGGAACCAGCACGGTATTGATCTTCACCACTGCGCCCAGCTCTACCGCCCGGCGTATACCCTGCTGCTGGTTCGCAATCAGGCGGCTTGCCGCCTCTTCTCCAGCCAGGCGATGCCCTTCGTAGGCAATCGACGGGCAGATCTTCACCAGCACGGCAGGATCAACGGCGTTGACGGTAACCGTGATCGTGCGGACTCCGGCCGCAACCAGCCGCTCCGCCTTCTGCGGCAGTAACAACCCGTTGGTGGAAACGCAGTTGAGCAGCTTGGGATAAGCCGCATGAACCAACTCGAAAGTTCGTATGGCGTGGTCCGTATACAGTGTGTCGCCGGGCCCTGCAATGCCGATTACGTTGATGGAGGGGCATAACTCCAGCGCTCGCCCAACCGCTTCCACCGCCTGTTCGGGCGTCAGTACAAGGCTTGACACTCCCGGACGAAGATCGGCGCGATTGTGCGTATCGCGCTTGCAGAAACGGCAGGTGATATTGCATCCAGGGCTAACCGGCAGATGCAGGCGGCCGCTGCGGGCATGACCTTCCGCGGTAACACTGAAGCAGGGGTGCCGTCCTTCTAGTTCCGGAAATGGGGAAAGGGAACTCGCAGTCCGCATCTTGCTGCTCGGGCACATGGATGCGCAACCGGCGTCGTCTCCGCCATTGAGCACGCAAAGCGGCGAATCATCAAAAACCGAATTCCCTTGTTCCCGGTTCCTGATTGTTATGACGTTAGCCACTTGAATTGATCCTCTCCGGGTGAAACAAGCTCAGCCAAACGCCCGCTCGCCTTCAGCCGCCGCAGCGCCGAATCGATAAAATCAGGAATCACAAAGGCCTGGATGCTGTGATGCGACAGTGTCTCGACAGCGCCTGGGCCGATCCTCGCCACGACCACGGCGCTGCAATCGGTCAGCAATTCGATAGAGCGTTGCATCGAATCATCGGCATGGCCTGTTTCGCCGTCCTCCGGCCCCGTTCCGCAAGGGGGCTGATTCTTGCGGATATCAACCAGGCGGCATCCTTCTTCCTCGACTTCATAGATCAGAAATTGGGTTGCGCGTCCGAAATGTTGATTGACCACGACACCGTCTTCACTGGCCACTGCGACATTCATTGCGAATCTCCCCATTTACAGAGCGTCATCTGCTCCAGGCCGGTTTGGTTGAGGAGCATATTGGCCCGAAGTATTTGTTAATGCAAAAGAAAACCCCACTCGGAAGAGTGGGGTTTGATCGTGCATGTTCGCGATGATTCTGCAAATCAAGGCAAACGACAAACGCCACTCGCGCATGGGGGCATATTGCAACAACATGCAATGAAGGCCAGCGGTATGTGACGATTGATCATACTTGTATTGCACTATATAGAATCTATCCCGCAGTGTCAAACTTGGGGAATTCGCGCTTGAAAAGCGGCCCTACCTAATAGTGGACTGCGGGACATAGTGGACTGCGGGACATTCCGTTATGCCGTTGTTATTGAACTGCTGCCGACGCAAAATCGCTGATCGGCTGCCATTCCCGCTTGGTGCGGAAATCTTGTCATCAATAAAAATTGGCTTGACAAAAATCCTATTTCATCTTACATTCTCATCAATGCATTCATCACGCATCGCCGTTTGTTGTCCTGACACCACAATCTGCTGGTGGACAGGGAGGCGTGTGACGATCACATGACCTGAGAATGTGATCTGATTTAAAGATCTGTTTTCAAGAGGCCCGCTGCCAGCATTCCTGGCAGCGGGCCTTTCGCATTTATGGCCTGCTTTCCCGCCAATCCCGGGGCAGGCCATTTTCTTGCAATTGAAAGCCTGGGAACCGTTGCCATGAGTATTCGGCTGAGCATTCCAATATTGCGACAAACACAAGAACGTGAGGAGAAGGAAAATCAGATGAATATCGGCATACGAGTCAAACCCATCCTTGTGACTGCGATCGCGCAGGCGTTTCTTTTGCTGGCGGTGACGCTGTCTGCACAGACATTTCGCGGCAGCATCGGCGGTTCGGTCCTGGATCCAACTGGGGCAAGGATCGTCAACCAGCGGGTGCAGGCCAGCAATGAATCCACCGGAATCAACTATTCGACCGAGACATCCAACACGGGACAGTACAACTTTCAGGATCTTCCGCTGGGAAGCTACACAGTGACGGCCGCTGTTACAGGCTTCAAGTCCGTTTCGGTCAAGGGGGTCACCGTGACCGCCGGGAACATCTATTCCCTCGATCTGAAACTGACGCAGGCCGCGGGTAATTCAACGACCATTGAGGTTTCCGCCGAGGCGCTGGTTCTGGATACACAGACAGACGTGCATACCACAACCATCTCCGCCGAGAGTCTCGAAGATACCCCGGTGGCAGGCAGAAGCTTCTTGGCATTTGCCTCTCTGGCGCCGGGATATGCGGGCGAAGCGAATAACTCATACACCGGATCCGTCAATGGCACCCGCGTCGAGCAAGTGAACTACCAGATCAACGGCACCGATAACAATGATCCATTCCGCAACCAGACCGCGGCCAATCAAAACGGAGTCGCCGGAATTCCCGGAGTGCTTTTCCCCATTGACGCCGTTGATGAAGTCTCTTTCCAAACGTCCGCTGTCGCAGAGACAGGCCGTAACCCTGGCGGCACATTCAATCTGATAACAAAGTCTGGCACTAACACGCTGCATGGCAGCGCGTTCTATTACAACCGCAACGAAGCTTTGGCCGCGGCATCTCCGTTTCTTCCTTCGGGACAGGAGAAGCCCGCCAACCGCAGCACAAACTGGGGCGGATCTGTTGGCGGTCCCATCATACAAGACCGCACCTTCTACTTCCTCTCCTATGAAAAGCAGACATTCACAGTCAGCCCTGGGGTGGCGGGGACCGAACCAGGCACGGGATACCAGAGCGCAGCCGCTGCATTGCTGGAACAATATAACGTTCCACAAAACTCCGCGTCCGTCTGGGCACTCCAAAATCTGTGGCCTCAAAGCGCTCTCACGGCGGCTTCGTCCGCTTCGAGCGCCAACTACTTCGGCCCGGACAGCGAGTACGGATTCAGCCACAATCTGCTGGTGAAGATCGATCAGCGGCTGAGCAGCAAGCACAATCTTTCAGCCAGTTGGTACACGGGTGAAGGACCTCAGGTCGCTCCGATTGGAACAATGCTCAAGTATTACTTTGTCGTTGCTCCCTTGCACGTGCAGAATTACTCGGTTGTCCTGAACAGCGCCTTGACTCCAAGGCTTACCAACCAGGTCCAGCTTGGCGCAGACAGCTTTAACCAAACCTTCCGTGACTACAAACACGACGAGAATGTTCAACCCTATTTCAATACAGGGTCCCCGTTTACCGGTTCACCAACGATTTCGATTGGCAATTTTGATCCCATCGGCCTCGTCGGCCCAACAGGCCGCGTTTCAGTCACAGGACACATTACGGATGCTCTTTCCTGGACATACGGCTTCCATCAGTTGCGCCTCGGTGGCGAATTCCGCAAGGTTCAATGCAATGAGTTCTATTACAACAATGCGCTCGGCACGCTGGTCTTCAGCGGACAGAGTGGTCCGTGGGCAGGGCTTGAAACGGACACCAATACCGCGGCTCTCGCCGATTTCCTTGCGGGTATTTCGTCCTATTCATCGATCTCGTACGGAGATGCCGCGCGCTATCTGTATGTGAATTCAGGTTCTGGCTTCGCCCAGGACATCTGGCGTGTGGCGCCAAAGCTGACAGTCACTTACGGATTGCGCTATGACTACACGACGCCAGTGCACAATGGCGACAAAAACATCTCAACCTTTGTGCCGTCGCGTGGCGGCGTGGTCTATCAGGGAGTTGACATCGACTCGCTTTACCCTGGAGATCATACGAACTTCGGACCGCGGATCGGCTTTACCTATCAGCCGGGCAATCAAAAAGGCATAGTGATACGAGGCGGTTTGGGAATCTATTTTGACACGCCGGCATTTGACAACTTCGTGCAGAGCAGGTCGCCCAATAATGGCGCCGGTGGAATTCAAAGCAATCCCGGTGGCCTCGATCCAGTGAATAGCTATGTTCAGGGACAGACCACCATTGTTCCCGGCCAATCCATTTTTGCGAATGCAATTCTGAACAACTCCACTGCGCTGTTTGCCGTGAGCCAGAAGTTCAAAACTCCGCGGGATTACACCTTTGACCTGCAAATCGAGAAGAGTCTCGGGGGCAAGACAATTCTGCAGCTTGGCTACGTTGGGCTGGAAGGGCGTCACTTGGTCGACGCGGTTGACATTAATCGCGCTGCTTTCAATTCTAACGGCATTACCGACAACACAACGCGTCCCTACTATGCCACGTTCCCGCAGTATACGGTAATCAATCAACTGAACACCGACGCGACCTCGAATTATAACTCGCTTCAAGCCGTCATAAAAACCGCTGGATGGCATGGCTTGTCTGGTCAGGCTGCATATACCTGGTCGCACAATCTCGATGATTCCAGCACCACCGCCCAAACGAAGGACTGGGCACAGGACAGCCTGAATCTCAAAGGAAACTATGGAAACGCAGACAGCGATCAGCGGCAAACCCTTGCTACTGCGATTTCCTACGCCGTTCCCGGTTCTTCTTATGGACCAAGATGGCTCAGTCATGGATGGACCCTGAACAATTCACTTAGCTTCCATTCCGGCAATCCATTCACTGTCAAGGTGGGAAACCTGGATACGACAGGAACGGGCGACTATACGCAATTCGCCAATATCTCCGGTAATCCTTACGTGCATGGGTCGCACAGCGTAAGCAACGGCGCCGTGCAATGGCTGAATACAAATGCCTTCAGCCTTCCCACCGCGGGGACACTGGGAAATCAGCGCAGAAACCAGTTGTTCGGACCGGGATACTCGGACGTCGATCTTTCAGTCTTCAAAACCGCGAAGGTTGGTGAGCGGGTTAACGCGCAATTCAGAATTGAAACTCTCAATCTTTTCAACCGCGCAAACTATGGCGCGCCATCGGCCACGTACTCAACGGCAGAGAACGGTTTCGGTGTCATCGGGTCCACGATCGGAGCAAGCGACGATGCTCCGGGAATCGGGTCGGGAGAACCCTTCAATGTTCAGTTGGGCTTGAGGGTGAGCTTCTAGAGCGTTTTCGATTCACATGTTGACATTGCGTCAGTGTGCAAGGTGGCTTTTTCTTGAGAAAAAAGCCACTCGGCTGATCGGTTTCCGAAAAGAGCAGAATCGAAAACGCTTTAACTGCAATAAGACTGCGAGTCGGCTTCTCGTGACACTCAGCGCCGGAGCCAGGAATATTGGCGCCGGCGCTGGCGCATACGGATACGAAAGGATCTGCGAAATGTCTGAAACTGCTGGTCCGACCGACGGGTTGTGCTCTGAACTCAACGTCTGGCACGCCACAGCCATCGTCATTGGCTCCATCATCGGCAGCGGCATTTTTCTTATTCCAGCCGAGATGATGCAGGCGACCGGCTCCCCCTTCGCCATACTTCTGGTCTGGCTGCTCGGAACGGCTCTCGCCATCTTCGGAGGTTTGACCATCTCCGAACTTGGCAGCCGGCGCCCTTTTACCGGCGGCTCCTATGTCTTCATACGCGACGCCTACGGCGAACTGCCCGCTTTTCTCAGCGTTTGGACAAGTTACATCATTGTCGGCCCGGCATGCACCGCAACCATTAGCGCTGGCCTTATACGCTCCCTCAGCTTCTTCGACCCTCGAGGCCTGCTCTCGTCCACAGTCTTCACTCTGAATCTCGGTTTCAGCGCCTTCAATTTCAGCTACGGGCAACTCCTTTCGGTTTCGATTCTTGTTTTCTTCGCCATCATCAATTACTTTGGCGTGCGCCGCGCCGGTAACTTTCAGGTGCTGTTCAGTTCCCTGAAGCTGCTGTTTCTCCTGGCCGTCATAGTGATTGTGTTATGGGCGCCCACGGTTTCCACGGCGCATTTCAGCCAGCACCTGAGCAACGCTCATGGCGGTTTGAGCGGTTTCATGACGGCGCTGATCGCGGTGATGTGGGCCTACAACGGCTGGGAAGGCGTCGTCGTGCTTGGCGGCGAGATACGTAACTCCAAGCGTGTAATTCCGATCTCGATTCTGACCGGCGTCTCACTGGTTGCCCTTCTCTACTTCGGCCTGAATCTTGCAGTACAGTACGCCCTGCCGGTGCAGACACTGGCGCAAAGCAAGGCACCCGCGGTGACCGCTGCCGCTTTGGCCCTGGGCGCCAAGGGTGGCGCAATTGTCTCGGCGATCATGGCCTTCTCTATGTTCGGAACACTGAGCGGCGGTCCGCTGGCTGGCCCGCGGGGCGCCTACGCAGTTTCCAAAGATGGTTTCTTCAAATTCCTGTCGCATGTCGACAAGCGTTACCACACGCCTACCTACGCTCTGGCGATGCAGACTGCTCTTAGTTCCTATTTGATTCTTTTCGGCGGCGCTTTTAGCAACCTGTTCACGCTAGTTATCTCAGTTAGCTGGACGTGGCATATCGTCTCTTTGAGCACGATCTTTGTTTTTCGACATCGCGAGCCGGCGGGGGAAGGCGTATTCAAAGCGTGGGGATATCCCTTTACGCCGATTTTCTTTATCATCACGGCCTTGGTCATGCTTTACGCCACAATTGGTGATTATCCCAGGCAATATGTTTATTCGCTGTGGACGATTCTGGCTGGTCTGCCCGTCTATCTTTTCGCCAGAAGCAGGCGAGAGTCAGCGCTCCGGTTTTCGAAACAAAACCTTTCTTTTGCCGAAGACGAGGTGACGGCAGACGCCGCCGAAGCGTAAACGGCAAAGGCGGGAGAATACTTTTGGCTTTATCGACTGAATGCAAGCTCTGGTGTTGAGACTGAAGTTATTCTGACACACGGTCTGGTAAGTGTTCTCTGGAAGAGCCAGAGGCGTTACAGTTGCGGGTTGTCAAAAAGTCCTGATCTTAGCAGGTGAAAACAAGATAAATGCATAAGTCTCGCGATAACAATGCCACTGCCACAGTAAAGGCAGATGTATTAGTGTGCCTGCGTTCAATGCCGAACTGGAGGCGTAATTCATAAGACTACCCACAAACATGAATGTGCGGTATATTAAAAACATAGGTGCATCCCACATGACTACTACTACCGCAGTAGAACCGCAGCGCGCGGCAAGATTCGACAATATACTTGAGACCATTGGCAGCACTCCATTGGTTCGCCTCAATCGCTCGGTGGCCCATCTTGCGCCATCGATTTATGCCAAGGTTGAGTCTTTCAACCCGGGAGGCAGCGCCAAAGACCGTGTGGCGCTGCGCATGATTGACGAGGCTGAACGCGCAGGCCTGCTGCGCCCAGGCGGAACGATTATTGAAGCCACGGCGGGTAATACGGGCGTCGGTCTTGCCCTGGTAGGAGCGGTGCGCGGCTATCGCTGCATCTTTGTCCTGCCGGACAAAATGAGCGCTGATAAAGTGCGCCTTCTCCGGGCTTACGGCGCCGAGGTTGTAATCACCCCCACCAATGTTCCGCCCGACTCGCCGGAGAGTTATAACGGCGTGGCGGATCGCCTGGCAAGTGAAATCAAGGGATCGTGGCGAGCCGGGCAGTTTATAAACCTTGCTAATCCGCAGTCGCACCATGACACGACCGGTCCGGAAATCTGGGAACAGACCGAAGGCCGGGTCTCCGTCTTTGTGGCCTCAGCCGGAACGGGCGGAACGCTGAGTGGCACCGGGCTCTATCTTAAAGAACAAAATCCCAGGATTCGCGTAATTGGCGCGGATATTGAGGGCTCGATTCTCAGTGGCGGGACTCCCGGCGCGTGGAAGGTGGAAGGTATCGGCGAGGATTTTGTTCCCAGCACACTGAATGCGCAGGTGGTCGACGAATGGATTCGAGTCAGTGATGCAGAGTCATTCCTGACGGGCCGGAAGATAGCCCGCGAGGAAGGCATTCTGCTGGGCGGTTCAAGCGGAACGGCAATTAGCGCGGCCTTGCGCTATGCCTCGCGCTGCACGCGCGATGACGTAGTGGTGGTATTGTGCCCGGATACGGGGCGCAATTATCTGAGCAAGATGTATGACGATTCCTGGATGGCGGAAAATGGATTCGTCGCCCGCGCGCCTGAGAAGATAACCGCGGGCGATATCCTTGCCGCTCTCAACCGCGAAGGCAAATTGATTTTCCTATTGCAGGATGATTCACTGCAACAGGCCGCCGATACATTCCGCGAGTATGGAATTTCTCAACTGCCTGTCCTGGAGAACGGCCAGATGGTTGGCGCCGTGCAGGAGATTACCATCGTTCACGCGCAACACGGCGGCATCGAATCGAGCAAGGTTCGCTTGCGCGACGTAATGGCGCGCCCGCTGCCGCATGTCGATGCAGATGTCTTGCTGGAAGAGATCTATCGCTTGCTGCTGGCCGGCAACTCCGCCGTGGCTGTCACGCGTGAAGGACGCCTCACGGGTCTGATCACCCGCTCCGATCTGATTGAATACTACGAGAAGACCGGCAATATCAAGTTGAATCCGTCGAGGTAAAGCATGCACTTTGAAACGCGCGCAATTCATGTGGGGCAGGCTCCCGATCCATCGACCGGCGCGACCATTCCACCGCTTTACCTGAGTACAACTTATACGCAGCGGGCGCCTGGCGAACATCTTGGATATGACTACTCGCGCAGCAATAATCCTACCCGGGAAAGTCTTGAGTCCTGCCTTGCCTCATTGGAGGGCGGTGAGGCCTGCGCCGCGTTTTCCTCGGGCCTTGCCGCGTGCTCGGCAGTTCTGGACACGCTTCAGCCAGGCGATGGAGTGGTGGCATCGCATGACCTTTATGGGGGGACTTTCCGGTTGCTGGATAAAGTCTTTCGCCCACTTGGAATTGAAGTCATCTTTGCCGAATCCGCAGCGCCTGAGGCCTTCGAAGAGGCCATTCGCAAGTTGAAAAAGCCGCGTCTGGCCTGGCTGGAAACGCCCACCAATCCTCTGCTCGACGTTGTGGATATTGCGGCGATCAGCACCCTGGCGTCCAGCCATGGGCTTCTGACTGCGGTCGACAACACCTTTGCAACGCCTAGCCTGCAGCGGCCCATTGAATGGGGGGCGGATTATGTGGTGCACAGCACAACAAAGTATCTTGGCGGCCACTCCGATGTTATAGGTGGCGCAGTTATCGCTCGAACGGCCCAGCAGCTTGAGCGCATTCGCTTCCTGCAGAATGCGCGGGGCGCGATTCCCGGCCCGCTCGATTGCTACCTGGTGCAACGGGGAATCAAGACGCTTGCTCTGCGGGTGCAGCGGCATTGTGAAAATGCCGGCCATCTGGCTCGCGTTCTGCAAGATATACCTGGGATACGAAGGGTAATTTATCCAGGCTTGCATTCTCATCCAGGGCATAGCATTGCCAGCCGGCAGATGAGTGATTTCGGCGGGATGCTAAGTATAGAGTTGGAAAGTGGACTGGAAGCTGCAAGACGCTTCTGCACGCACCTGCATGTCTTCTCTCTGGCCGAAAGCCTTGGAGGCATAGAGTCGCTCTGCTGCCATCCGGCGTCCATGACTCATGCCAGCATTCCGAAGGAGATTCGCGAACCGCGTGGCGTTACTGATGGGCTGATCCGCCTCAGTGTTGGTCTCGAGCACATTGAGGATCTTGTTTTGGATATTTCACAGGCATTGAAGAGCAGCCACGAGAGCACGAGCGCATAGAAGCCTCTGCTTGCGCAGTGCAAAGCAGTTACTGCAAAACTACAAGCAGTGGAGAGTCCTTTTTCTCGATGATGCCGCGCTGCTCTCGACTGGAAGGCTGCGTGTTATGCGAGGCGATACTTGTGTATCTCCCCCCAGGACCGGAACCTACATATCTTCCTAGCAACTCGATGCGATTTCGCAAGCAACTGTTGCACTGCGTAGCATCCTCATCGACGCAGGCTTTGCCGGGATAAATCTCATACATTTTGCGGTAAGGCGCTGGGGTAAGAACGGGCATAAAAACATTTGCGCCGCTCTCCAGCCCATGCTCGCGGCCATCCACCGTATTGATGGTTGCCAGAGCCGTGGTGCTGGGCAGGTTGGCTTCCGGACACACGAGCCGCGTCAGCGCCACCGCTTTCAGCACCATCCATTCACTGCTGGGAACCTGCTCGCTGCCGGCGCCGTGGTCTGGCTCCGCGCCCAGAGGCGTGTCAGGATGCGCGAGAAATGGCCCGATCCCCACCATATCGAGATCAAGCTCCTCAAACAACTCAATGTCGCGCGCCAGCATCTCGAAAGTTTGTCCGGGAATGCCCACCATCACGCCGCTGCCGATCTCGTAGCCCAGAGCGAGCAGTTCGCGCAGCATGGCGACGCGGTCGCTCCGTACCGCTCCGCGCGGAGGATGAATCGCGTCATAAAGTTCCCGATTGGAGGTTTCAAAGCGCAGCAGATAGCGATCCGCTCCCGCGCTGCGCCATAACTGCAACTCTTCTGGCAGCCGTTCACCCAGGCTCAACGTAACGGCCAGCGGCGTTTCCGCTTTGATGGTACGAATGACTTCCGCCAACCACTCGGCCTCGATGCCGAAGTCTTCGCCCGCCTGGATCACCGCCGTGCCAAAGCCGAGTTGGACGGCCTGGCGCGCGCACTGGAGAATCTCCTCGCGCGTCATGCGATAGCGAGGGATGGAACGCGCGGCGCGCAGGCCACAATAATGGCACTGGCGCGCGCAGTAGCTGGAGATTTCAATCAGTCCGCGCAGGTGAACCGCGTCGCCAACGTGCATGCGGCGAGTCTCATCCGCACGGGCAAACAGCTGCTCCAGCGCGGAAGGCCTGCTCTCACACAGCCAGCCGAGAATCTCTTCGTGTGTCAGTCGCGGCATCGGATGGCTCCCGTTGGCATTCGGACGTGGATTTGCTTTCTGGTTTTTGATCGCTGGCTGTTGTGCCTTGAATCCGCCCAGCCTGTGTCTGTCTTGCGGAAGGCCGCATTGCAGGCCTGCGTAAAGCTATTATATTTCATAGTACGTATGGCGGGCCGCACCACTTCCCGCCATAAGTCCTGGGAGTATGCCGTGAGCAAGCCGCAGCGCATCGAGAAAGACTCTTTGGGAGAACGCGCATTGCCGATGGATGCTTTGTATGGCATCCACACGGCGCGTGCCCTGGAAAATTTTCCTCTCGCCGTGCGGCCAACGCATGCAGAACTGGCGCGCGCCTATGGAGAGGTGAAGCTGGCGTGCGCGCTTACGAATCACGCGCTGGGCGCGTGGTCCAGGGATGCGGCCAAGGCGGACGCCATCGAGCGCGCCTGCCGCGAACTGGGCGAAGGACTGCTCGACGGCAAGATTGTGGTCGACGCGCTGCAAGGCGGCGCCGGAACCAGCACCAACATGAACGTCAACGAGGTGCTGGCGAATCGCGCGCTGGAGTTGCTGGGCCTTGAGCACGGCGCATATGATCGCGTCTCGCCGCTCGACGACATCAATCTGCACCAATCGACCAACGACACCTATCCGACCGCTCTGCGGCTGGCTGCGATTCGCCTTCTGCACGCGCTTGAAGAAAAGATCATCGCGCTGCAAGAGGCCTTTCAGCGCGCCGAAAAGCGCTTTGCACACATCGTGAAAGTGGGGCGCACAGAGTATCAGGATGCGGTTCTAACCACGCTGGGCCGGGAGATGGGCGCTTATGCCGAGGCGATCAACCGCGACCGCTGGCGCGTTTACAAGTGCGAGGAGCGGCTGCGCGTGGTCAACCTGGGCGGCACGGCCATTGGCACAGGCCTCGCCGCGCCGCGCGAGTTCATCTTCCGCGCCGTGGAGCAGCTTCGATCTATGACCGGCATCGGCTTTGCCCGCGCGGAAAACCTGGTCGAAGCCACGCAGAATACGGATGTTTTTGTCGAGGTTTCCGGCATTCTGAAAGCGCACGCCGTTTCGCTGCTGAAAATCTGCGGCGATCTGCGGCTGCTTTCTTCCGGCCCGGATGCGGGCTTCGGAGAGATTCGCCTGCCGGCGCGCCAGGCCGGCTCGTCGATCATGCCCGGCAAGGTCAATCCGGTGATTCCAGAGGCGGTGAGCCAGGCCGCCATGCTGGCGATGGGCAACGACAGCGTGATTGCCGCTGCCTGCGCCGCCGGCAGCCTGGAACTGAACGCTTTTCTTCCTCTGATCGCGCATGGCCTGCTGGAGAACATGGACCTTCTGACGCGCGCCGATGATCTGCTCTGCCGCCATTGCGTGGATGGAATCGAGGCCGACGAGGCGCGCTGCCGCGCCCAGGTGGAGAACTCGACGGCAGCAGCGACGGCTCTTGTTCCGGCTCTCGGCTATGAGCGGGCTGGCGAGGCGGCGCGGCTGGCCCGCGGGCAGGGCAAAACGCTGCGCGCCGTGGTGGTCGAAAATGGATGGATGAGCGCCGCGGAATTCGATGCGGCGATCAGCCCCGAAGCGGTTTGCCGGCTGGGCTCGCCGCCGCGCGATAAAGCGATTGATCCGGCATGAAGCGAATGAATGGCGGATTCCCACCCTTTCCGCAAAAAACGCGGAAAGGATGGGGCACCCACAGGTCGAGCGGGGTCGAATCCCACATTTGGCGCGATGAAACTGCGCCCGATGTGGGGCACCCAGATTGATCAGGACTACCACTGAGGAGATAGCGCATGATGTACAACCCGCCCCATCCTGGGGAACTTGTTCGAGAGTATATGGACGGCCTTGGCCTCACCGTGACAGCCTTGGCGGCACACCTGAAGTGGAGTGACCCCCAAAACTGAGACAGTTGGGAGTGCCACACTATGCAGTAAAAGGAGCATGGAGTGGCGAACAACGGGAATCGATATAGTGAGGCATTCCGTCTAGCAG
>Ga0255348_1000011_pt1 | contig 138530 bp, 108 predicted proteins | sample CBST25v5metaG_FD_189945 | JGI IMG/M metagenome (GOLD analysis project Ga0255348, IMG submission 189945) | Peat soil microbial communities from Stordalen Mire, Sweden - C.B.S.T-25.v5 | ecosystem: Environmental > Terrestrial > Soil > Wetlands > Peat | place: Sweden: Norrbotten County, Stordalen... | reverse complement strand
CCGCCGAACGCGCCGTCAACACCAAGGATTACCTGGTGAAGGAAAAAGGCATTGATGCGTCTCGCATCAGCGTGGCCACCGGCACCGCAGACGAGCAGACGGTGGATACCTATCTGGTTCCCTCGGGCGCGACTTTCACGGCCGACGTGACAGGCACCACCCCGGTGGACGAGGCAGCCGTCAAGCCTCAGCCGCGCAAGCCGCTCGGCGAGCATCACCACACCAAGAAGGCAGCGGCGGAAACCAAGTGAGTCATAAGCTTGGCTGAGACAATGTGGTTTGCAAAAAAAGGCTCTTCATTCCTACCGGAATGAAGAGCCTTTTTGTCGAAGGTGAGGACGATCGATCAACCTGATGCGAACTGTCTTCGCAATTCTCATGCCACGATTAACCGTAGCTCGGCTTGCTGCCGCTTGCGCTCAGGCTGTTTCGACGTCCTTTAATGGCTGCTGATCCGCTGCCTGATCAGGCTCGGCAAGCCGAATCAAGCGATGCAAATAAGCGCGAGAGATACACAGGCTGCGTGCAGCGAGTGTCTTGTTCCCGTTGTTCTCGCGGACGGCCGTTACGGCCAGCTTAATCTTATAGTCGCGAATCTGCCGTTCAAAAGAGCCGGCTGGATGGTAATCGCTGATGTCGACAATATCGTCGATGTCGCCATCCGTGATGTCACCGTCGGTCTCGTCGATGCTCACGCTCAAGTCTTCGGCGCGAACCGTTCTTCCCGGGGCCAGAACGATCGCTCTTTGCATCACATTTTCCAGCTCACGCACATTGCCGGGCCACCGGTGACTCTGGAGCAGGGCGATTGCGTCGGACTCAATGTTGTCCATTGGCTTCTGGAACAACTGTCCATAGTGCAGCAAGAAATGGTTGGCAATCAGAGGAATGTCTTCCGGGTGATCCTGAAGCGCCGGCGATTCAATTCGCATGACGTTAATGCGGTAGAAGAGATCCTGACGGAACTTTCCTTCGGCCACCAGCTTGGCCAAGTCCTGATGCGTGGCAAAGATCAGCCTGGCCCGCAACGGAATCAGCCTGGTGCTGCCCAGACGGCAGAATTCCATCTGCTGCAGAACGCGCAGCAGCTTGACCTGCGTGAAGAGGCTCAGATCGCCGATTTCGTCCAGAAAGAGCGTGCCATCGGCCGCCTGCTCGAAGTAACCTTCGCGTGAGCCCACTGTGCCGGTATAGGCGCCTTTTTCGTGGCCAAACAGCTCGGCTTCAATTAGCGTTTCAGGGATGGCGCCGCAGGAAACGGCCACAAAAGGGCGCCCTGAACGGGAACCAAGATTGTGGATGGCGCGGGCGATCAATTCCTTGCCGGTTCCGCTCTCTCCTGTTACCAGCACTGATGCATTCAGGCTCGTCACGCGATGGATGAGCTGGTAAACCCGCTGCATCTGCGGACTGGCTCCAATCAACTGGTCGCAATTGGCGGGCACATCCAACTGCTTCTGCGCCGTCTGCAGTTGCTGCCGCAGCGTCGAGGTCTCATACGCGCGGGAGAGCATGGTTTTGAGATCACGAATCGAGGGCGGTCTGCGGCAGTAGCCGAAGGCTCCTGTCCGAACCAGTTCAAACGCGGTTGAGCGGAGGGCATCATCCGCCATGATGACAGCGGGAACCTTGGTTGCGATCAGGCGCTGCGTGCACCCAATGCGCTCCTGAAGCGAATCGTGATTGGAATGCAGATCCAAGATCATGACGTCGCAATCGCCAGCAGCGCGGAGCAGGTTCATCCCGTCCTCGTCGGATTGCAAAAGGACTTCAAAGTCCTTCCCCAGAGCTGAAGAAAGCAGCGTGTGGAGCGTGCGGTCCTCGGAGTAGAAACCGATTTTGATCATGACTTGATTCATTCCCTCACTAAACGCTGCCAGACCGCCTTGGAGACAAGCGGAGAAGTTGCGTCCATCATCCTAAATCAAGAAGTTGCATCTCGCTCTTCCCCATGCCGAACATAATCTCTCCTCCGGAATAAGGTTTGCAACCACCTAATTGTCAATTCTCGACAGTAATGGGAGTATTTGACAGCGAACAATGACCTGTCTAGGTTACTTAGGTAATATTTTGACGACGGGAATCATCCTAGCTAACAGGCTCGGATCGTCCTATTGCCAGATGAACCTTGTACGGTCGAGACGTTGAGTAGAGAAAGATTTCAAAAGTATCATCTTTCTAGCCGAGGCCTCTATCTGCTTCATTATACGACGAGTACGCCAAAAAAATCTTTGAGAATTACAGAACTACGCAAAGTAGGCTGGACGTTCGTTTAGCCTGCTTTGCATCGACAATGTAATTGGTCCGGCTGTTCCAAAGATTGATCGTTATTCTTCTTTCAGATAACCCTCGCCGCGCTCAAGTTGAGAATAAATAATCTATCCATCCTATTATCAATATCTTAAGATGGATTGAGCCGATATCGATATCTCTGCGTAAGGAAAAACGAGCTAGATCGATGTCGGTCGAGAGAGGTGTATACGTGTCGCTTCACCCTTGGAGAATGGTGTGTGTACATCCGTATACTCATGTACAGACAATATACTGACATTTATACCAAATACAGAAAGACGAATGAACTATTGCTGTTTGATTGGTCGATTGTGAGAATGGCAACGTAATTGCTATACCCATGGTCTCCGGGATCGTCAGAGGAAGAGAGGCATGAGTATGCAGCAATTGCACTGGTTTGCATGGTGGCCGACGCTGATCGTAGTTGTTGTGGCGACCATCACGGATCTGCGCAGTCGTCGTGTCCCCAATTGGCTTGTGCTTCCGTTCCTGCTGGCTGGAATTGTCGTTTCTCCTTGGCGCTACGACTGGAATGTCCGCGGACAGGGGTTTGGCTGGCATGGTCTGGGGCTGAGCTTCGCTGGTTTGGCGCTGGCCGTCCTCATCTACGGTTTCCTTTTCTGGATGGGGGGCATGGGTGCCGGGGACGTGAAGTTGTGCGCCGCAATCGGGGCTTGGATTGGTCCGTCGCAATTATTTTTCGCTCTAGTCATGACAGGGATAGCTGGGGGGATCATGGCTTTATGCTGGGCCGCATATGCTGGGTTTCTCAAGGATATGTTCGCCAGCACAGGTGATCTCATTTTTGGTTGGAAACGGCGCGGAATGGTTCGCGATCCGGAGATGGTCCTCGACAATCCTCTCAAGCGCAAGATGCCTTACGCTCCGGCCATTGCGATTGGAACCTTAATGTCATTTTTCGCTTGTTGAGCGATGGGAGTAGAATCATGTCCAACTGGCAATCGACTTATCAGTCTTCCGCTAACCCACAAGGGAAGTTGCATGCGTTAGGGGGTAGCAATCCCGTGAATACAGAATCCTCTTCTTCGTATCTCGATGATCAATATCCGGATTCCTTCGGCGCAGATGTTCTGTCGATCGCGTTGATTGGCCCGAACGAGGATTGCCGCAAGGCGGCCGCCAGAGCTCTTACCGAATGCCAGGGCAGCGAAATCCGCGAGTTTCCTACCTATCCTCCCAGTCTTGACGATGTGCCGAAGCTGCTGGATCAGCATTATGACGTCATCATTATTGATCTGGACAGCCAGCCGGAGTACGCCCTGGAGTTGGTGGAGAACATCTGTGCCAACAGCCCGACGACGGTGATGGTCTACTCGATGAAGACCGACCCCGAGCTGCTGGTTCGCTGCATGCGCGCGGGAGCGCGTGAGTTTTTGACGTTGCCTTTTGCTCAAAACACCATGGCCGAGGCTCTGATCCGGGCCTCAGCTCGCCGCCCAACCACGCGCCCGCAGAAGAAGACAGGCGGCCGGTTGCTGGCCTTTCTCGGCGCCAAGGGCGGAGATGGCGTGACAACCCTGGCCTGCAATTTTGCGGTGTCTCTGGCGCAGGAGTCGAAAGAAAGCACGGTGCTGATTGATCTGAATCTCCCGCTGGGGGACGCCGGGCTGAACCTGGGGATCACGGCTGAGTACTCGACGATCAACGCGCTGCAAAATGCCGGTCGCCTGGATTCCAGCTTTTTCTCCCGCCTTTTGGTAAAACACAGTTCGGGAGTTTCGGTGCTGGCGGCGCCTGGCAAGTTCCCCAATTTTGATGCCTCCGATGAAGATATCGACAAGCTGATCGCAATCGCGCGGCAGGACTTCGACAACGTGATCATCGATATGGGATCGCGGCTGGATCTGACGGGCACGAATCTCTTCAAGGATGGCTCCACGATCTATCTGGTCATTCAGGCTAGCGTTGCTGGTCTGAGAAACTCGAACAGGTTGATTTCGCAGTACTTTACTACCGGGGTTCCCAAGCTCGAAATCGTGCTCAACCGCTTCGAGCATCGCACCATGGGCGTTGCCGAAGACCAGATTACGAAGGCGCTTACCCGGCCTGCAAATTGGAAAATCCCCAACGATTATGCTGCTGTGCGGCGTATGCAGACGACGGCTGTTCCTCTGGCGCTGGAAGATTCGCCTATTTCGAGGCTGATCCGGCAGATGGCCCGGAGCGCTTGCGGACTGCCCGCTGTCGAGGCCAAGAAGGCAGGCGGCTTTAGCCTGAAGAGCCTCAGTCGAAGCCTTGCTGCGAAGATGTCCGCTCCTGAAGAAACCTCTTCTCTTACGTCGCTGGGTTTGGATCCGAGCGAGGAGAATGGCGACACGGGCGCAGCTCGCCGTGAGGCTCCTGAGAACAAGGCGGAAAAGTCTGTCTACTCTTCTCGCGGTGAAACCGAGTTTGCGGCGGCCTCTGAGACTTCATCCGCGTCAAGGGAGACCCAGGATCGCACTGATTATGCGAGCGCGAAGCAGGAAGCCGTGCAGAGCGCCAAAGCTTCCAGTGAACCGGGCAAACCAGAAACTCGCATGTACAAAGGCGCGACCTATGTGAAGAGCGTGGATGGCGAATGGCATCTGCTGACATCGTCTCCCCGTGAAGAGAGTCCGCGTGAAGTGCGCTCGCACGACGCGGCTCCGCAAGAAGTGCGCTCGTACAACGACGTTCCGCATGAATCGCACGCGCACGAGGCAACTCCGCATGAAGCGGAAATCCACCAAGTAAGTCCCAGCGAAGAGGCGCCTCTTGAAAAAGAGGTGACAGCCGTAGCGTGGTCGACGCCAGCTCCGATTGCCTATGGCGTTGCGCTCAGTGCCAAGCAGCTCAAGGCCTTGGCATCGGCTCCCGGAAAATTCGTTTACACTCCTGCCGCAGGCGAGGTGCTTCCGGTGGGATCCCATACTCTTACGGTAGACTTCACTCCGACGGACACTGAGGCCTATACAACTGCGCAGACAACCGTGCAAATCGTTGTCAAAAAGGCAACACCTTCCATCGTGTGGCAGATGCCCGCTCCCATTATTCATGGCACGGAACTCAGTCCCGCTCAGTTGAATGCCGTGGCATCGGCTTCGGGCACGTTCTTCTATACGCCGGCTGCAGGTGCCGTACTCGCAGCAGGCGTTCATACACTCTCGGTAGTTTTCACTCCGGATGATGCCGTGGGCTACAGCGAGGCGCAGGCATCCGTATCGCTGACAGTTGGCAAGGCAACGCCGACCGTTTCATGGCCAAAACCCGCTTCGATTGCTTATGGCACGGCGCTCGGCGCGACTCAGTTGAATGCCACGGCCTCTGTCCCTGGCTCCTTCGTCTATACTCCCGCCGCGGATGCAGTGCTGACCGCAGGAGTCCAGGAACTTTCAGCGGTATTTACTCCGGACGACAGAACAAACTACACCGAGGCGCAGGCCAAAGTGGCGTTGAGGGTTACCAAGGCAACGCCGATCATCAAGTGGCCTACGCCTTCATCGATTGCCTACGGCACGCCGCTCGGCGTGGATCAACTGAATGCCACGGCCTCGGTGCCGGGAAAGTTTGTTTACATTCCGTCCGCGGGCGCGGTGCTCGGTGCGGGAACGCATACGCCTTTGGTAACTTTCACGCCGACGGACTCCACGAACTACAACGTCGTGCAGGCCGCCGTGTCGCTGACCGTCGAAAAGGCAGCATCCGCTGTTACTTGGCCGGAACCAGCAACGATTGTATACGGCACGGCGCTCGGTGCGGATCAACTGAATGCCACGGCAGCGTGCCCGGGAAAATTCGTTTATGAGCCTCCCTCAGGCACGGTGCTTGGGGCGGGAACGCATACATTGAAGGTGACCTTTACCCCGACGGACACAGCAGACTGTGCCGCGGAGCATGCCTCGGTTTCGCTTTCAGTAACCAAGGCTGAGCCAACGGCGATCACTTGGCAGGAGCCTGCCGCGATTTCTCATGGCGCACCGCTCAGTGCGGCCCAGTTGAATGCCACGGCAGAGTTGCCAGGCAAGTTTGTCTACACTCCTGCCGCCGGCGAAGTGCTTGCCACGGGAACGCATACGCTCTCGGTCGTCTTTACTCCGGCGGATTCGAACTTTCCCGCTGTTGATGCCACAGTGCCGTTCACGGTCAACAAGGCCACGCCGACGGTTACCTGGCAGGAGCCCGCGTCGATTATCTATGGAACGGCTCTCAGTGCTGCGCAGTTGAATGCCTCGGCTTCGGTTCCGGGCGTCTTTGCTTACGACCCGGCGGCTGGCGAAGTGCTGGCGGCTGGAAAACATAAGCTTTCGGCAACGTTCACGCCGAAGAATACAACGGATGAAGCAACGGTGCAGGCCGCCGTTTCGCTTAAGGTTGCCAAGGCCACGCCCATCATTACGTGGCAGGTGCCGGCCGCCATTTCGTATGGCACTCCGCTCAGTTCGGCTCAGCTCAAGGCCACGGCATTGGTTCCGGGTTCCTTCGTCTATACTCCTGCAGTTGGCACCGTGCTTACGGCAGGGAAGCAGACGCTTTCGGTTACCTTTATTCCTGCGGATATTGCAGACTATACGACGGCACAAACTACGGTGTCGCTTGAGGTGGAAGGGTTGGCTAATCTCGCTTCGCTCATGCCGGCGATGGATGATGAGGATGAAGACCGCACGGAGATGGCAGACGCGAAGGATGGGGCGCAGCAGAGCAGCAGTACCCCCAAACTGCAAAATAAACCTGAAACGCGCACTTACAAAGGTGCTACTTATGTGAAGGGAGCTGACGGTCAATGGTACCTGGAGAAGAAATAGAAAAGGAGCAGCCTACAACGCTTCCGGCAGATTTTGGAGAGTGGGACAGCGGAGAGCCTCCCGCGACGCAACCTGCCGACTTCAATGGATTCGATCGTCTTCCGGATTCAGGCAATGCCCGCAAACGGTCTGCGCAGCAGGCCCCGGCGCGCGTTGCGGTGGTGCCGCCTGTTGAGAAGCCGTCACCGAGGCCGATTGCGCCTACGCCTGCACCGGCAAAGGCCAATTTAGATGCGTATCGGTCGCCGCAGTTCGCCGGCCTGGAGGATCTTGAAGAGGGAACCGAAAGCACTGGCAAACATAAAAAGAAGGTGCTGTTTGCTTCGCTCGGCGCGGTTGTTCTCCTGCTTGTTCTTCTTTCGGTGGGGTATTTCAAGTTGCATTCCAAGCCGGCTGCGCCGAATCAGTCCGTCGTGTCGCAGCAGACGGTTATCAATGTGCCGAAGCCGACAGCCGCAACCTCTGAGGCGGACGTGAGTCCAACTGCGAAGGACGATCAGTCGGCTACGACAACCCCCAATCAGCCAGCTCCATTGAGCGCGCAGGCGGCGGCTATGAATCATCAGTTGTCAGCGCCATCGCGGATTCCCAGCGATCTTAAGATGCTGGCTGGCAAAGAGGCCACACCGTCTTCCGGTTTTAGCGCGTCGGGCATGGAAGGCATGGGCAATGGCGGGGGCAACGTCTTCAGCGGACAGAGCGGTCCCAAGGTAAAGGTCGAGGCTCCCAAGAAGGTGAACATTTCGGCTGGCATCGCTGTAGGCTTGCTGGTCAAGAAGACAGCGCCGGTTTATCCGCCGATCGCTAGGAGCGCACATGTTGCCGGCACGGTGGTGCTTCAAGCCACTATTTCCAAGGCAGGAGCCGTTGAAAATGTCCATGTGATCAATGGACCTGCCATGCTACGGCAGTCCGCTCAAGATGCCGTGAAGACCTGGCGTTTCAGGCCCTATCTGCTTGACGGCGAACCGGTGGAAGTGGAGACCGTTGTGAACGTAACGTTTGCTCTGGCGCAGTAGTGCGCATGGAGATCCATCCCGGCTCATGGGGCGGGCGTTGACCGCATCTGAATTCTTTCTGTTGGAAGGTAGAATATGGAACTGCCGAATCTAGAAAAGTACAAAGCGGAAATCCACCGGACCCTCATCTCCAAACTGGATCTGGAGAAACTGTCGCGTGTCAATACCACTCAGGCACGCCAGGCTGTGGCGGGCATTGTCAAGGAGATTATTGCCGACCAGCGCGTGCCGCTTAACTTCGAGGAGCAGGAACAAATCCAGGCGGACCTGCTCGATGAAGTCTTTGGCCTGGGGCCACTGGAACCCTTGCTGAGGGATCCAAAGATTTCAGATATTCTGGTGAACAACAAGGACCACGTGTTCATTGAAAAGGGCGGGCTTTTGCAGAGGGTTGATACGACCTTTCGCGACGATCGCCACCTGCTGCAGATCATCGATCGCATCGTGTCGCGCGTGGGCCGCAGAGTCGATGAGTCATCGCCCATGGTCGATGCACGCTTGCAGGACGGCTCTCGTGTCAATGCGATTATTCCGCCGCTGGCGCTTGATGGACCGTCGTTGTCCATTCGCCGTTTTGGAACAGGTCCTTTGGCAGCCAATCAACTGGTTCAGTTGAAAAGTGTTTCTCCAGAAATGATGGAGGTGCTTTCCTCCGCCGTTAAAGCACGCATCAGCATTCTCATTGCGGGTGGTACCGGCGCCGGCAAGACCACTTTCCTGAATATTTTGTCTCAGTATATTCCGCGCAACGAACGCCTCGTTACCATCGAGGATGCGGCCGAACTCCGTCTTGCCCAGGAAAACATTGTGCGCCTGGAAACTCGTCCGCCCAATATTGAAGGAAAGGGTGCGATTCGCCAGCGCCAACTGCTGGTCAATTGCCTTCGTATGCGCCCTGACCGGATTATCATGGGCGAGGTGCGTGGCGAGGAAGCATTCGATATGCTCCAGGCCATGAATACGGGGCACGAGGGATCGATGACTACAATTCATGCCAACACGCCACGCGATGCGATTGCCCGGCTCGAATCAATGGTTGCCATGAGCAATATGAATATGGCTGAAAAATCCGTTCGCCAGCAAATCGCTTCAGCCATTACTATTGTTGTTCAGGCTGCTCGCATGAGTGACGGCACCCGTAAAGTGACCAGCATCTCAGAGATTACCGGCATGGAAGAGAGCATCATCAGTATGCAGGAGATTTTCAACTTCACCAGGAAGGGAATCGGTCCTGACGGCAAGGTCATAGGTGTTTTTTCGCCAACCCATATCCGACCTCGATTCCTTGAACGGCTGCGCGTCGCTGGCATTGTACTGCCGCCGGTTTTGTTCGAGCACGAAACGCTGGTCAATTAATCAAAGGGGGCAATCGACGTGGGACTCGGATTGATCATCGGCTTGATATTTCTGGGCGTGTTTGCGGTTGTCGCGCTGATTTTTATGGCGATGGGGTCAGGGGCCTTTCAGAAGGCAAAACAGGTTCATGAGACGCTGGACTCCGCTCTAGCCACCGATAGCCCGGAAGAGCGCAGTCAGATCGGGAGCCTTCGCAAAACTGAGCAGTTCAGCAGTATTCCCTGGATTAATACCAGACTGAGACAGCTTGAATTGGCTCCACGTCTGCAAGCTTTTCTCAATCAGGCCAACGTCCAGTGGAGCGCAGGAACACTGCTTTCAAGTTGCGGAGTATGCTTCCTAGCAGGAGCAGCTCTGGCTTACTGGCGCTTCGGGCTTTTCTTTGTAGCTCTTGGCGTCGGACTGCTGCTGGGCGCGGCGCCTTTTGGCTGGGTATTCCACAAACGCACCAAGCGCCTCGACAAGTTTCAAGAGGGATTGCCAGAAGCGCTGGATTTGATGGTGAGTGCTCTTCGCGCCGGACACAGCCTTATTGCTGCCATGGGTTCGGTTGCTCGCGAATGTGCCGATCCAGTTGGCTGCGAATTCAAGACCTGCTTCGAGGAGCAGAACTTTGGCCTCGCCATGAAGATCGCTCTGGATAACTTGATTAATCGCGTTCCACTGCAGGATCTTCGCATTTTTGCAACGGCGGTCATGATCCAGAGAGAGAGCGGAGGAAATCTCGCGGAGGTTCTTGATAAGACTTCCCATATCATCCGGGAGCGGTTTCGCCTCAGGCGGCAGGTCGGGGTTCACACTGCGCAAGGACGCATGACAGGGTGGGTACTGACCGCACTCCCCGTGTTTCTCGGAGGCGCTCTCTATTTTGTCAATCCAAAGCTGATGAGTGTTTTGTGGACGGATCCAACGGGTCTCATCTTGCTTTGGGTTGCAATCGGCCTGCTCATTTTGGGTGGCTACATTATCCACAACATTGTCAACATGGATGTTTGAAGGTGATTTATGAATTATGCAATTGTTGCCTTTTTTGTGATATTTCTGTTGATCGTGAGTGGCGGACTGCTTCTGTTCTATCGCGAAGCCATGTTTCAGCGGATTTCCGAAGCCATCAACCCGCACCCAAAGCAGAAATCCATTTTGAGCACCATTCAGCAAACAGGGCTTTCAATCAGCGGTGTGGTTGAGCGTTTTGACAGTGTTATACCGAAAAGCCAGAATGAGATCTCCGTTACCTTGCAGCATCTTCAGCGTGCTGGTTTTCGCAGTGAGTCTGCGATTAAGGCTTTTAATGGCTCCAAGGTCGTGATTCCCATCCTGCTTTGCGTGCTGTGTCTGGTCAGCGGAGTTGGGGATCGACTTCCGCTCTCTTATCTTCTGGCCATCGCCTTGGGCTTTCTGGGGCCGGACTACTGGCTGAATATGCGAATCAAGAAGCGCCAGAAGGCGATTCGTCGCGGCTTGCCGGATGTGCTTGATTTGCTCGTCATTTGTATTGAGGCGGGACTTAGCATGGACCAGGGAGTGGCACGTACCGCAGAGGAGTTGAAAGGAGCCCAGCCGGAACTGTGCGACGAATTCGGGATTGTGGTGTTGGAACAGCGGGCCGGTCGGCCACGCGCAGATGCCTGGAAACATCTTGCGGAACGCACGGATGTGGATTCCATACGCAATCTCAGCACTATGTTGATTCAGGCGGAACAGTTTGGAACCAGCATCGCCAAAACCTTGCGCGTCCACAGTGACACGCTGAGAACGCAGCGTGTGCAGGCAGTGGAAGAAGCGGCGGCAAAGACCACCATCAAGTTGATTTTTCCGCTTGTACTTTTTATCTTTCCATCGCTTTTCCTGGTCGCGCTGGGGCCTGCGATACTTTCCATTATGGCATCGTTTAAGACCATGAATCATTAGGGAAGGAGGAATCAACCATGAGCTCAACCTTGATCGTTCGGATTGCTGCCGGAGTGTTGGTCGTTATCGTTCTGGCTGTTTTGATTCAGCGCCGCCGTACGCGGACCAAGTAGTCAGGAGAACGCCGTTGTGTTTGGGTGTCGTGACGGGTGGTTGTCGATCCGCCGGTTGGTAAGTCGGAAACGATCCGCATCGAAGTCCAATCTTGTCCACGTCCAACTTACCTCCCACCCACGCTTGGGAGCGCATCAAACATTTTGATTTAGGAAAGAGGATTTCATATGAGTTCGAGCCTTGTTGTTCGGATTGTTGCAGGAGTGTTGGTTGTCATTGTCTTGGCTGTTTTGATTCAGCGCCGTCGCACGCGGACCAAGTAGCATCTTTTCGTCGGGTTGGCCAGTGATGCCGTGAAGCTGCATGTGAGTTACTGGCCGGCTCGACGGGTATTGCCATTTGTCGATCAGATCTCACCCGGCAGAGGGTGAAGGTTGTGTGTGTGTCTGTACGCTTCCCGGCACCTGCAGCTCGCATTTCGCGTACGGGACAAAGCCGGGCTGGCTTGAATCTCTGCGGAGTTGATGTGACCGAAGCGATGAGTCTCAATTGTGTTTTTCCTCAAGAATAGGCCATCAGACAAAGCGCTTGAGATCTCTGCGTGGTGTCTGAAATGCTCTACTGGCTCGACGATTACAGCGAAAGGACATACGATGAGCATTTCTGATGGAAAGATCTGAATTGAGTACTGGGGTTCCTGGGCAACGCCCCGTTGCCAGACCCTTGCTGGAGGTCGGAGGACAAATGGAATCACGACGTCTTTGCGCATATAACCAAACTCGCGAATGCTTCCTCGGCTTGGAGGTGGCGTGTGCAGACCTGTCGTTGACAAGCCTGAAGGATCTGTTGGAAAAACTCGCGCTCAAGTCGGGTGAAGGTCTCTGGATGGCACCGTTCAGAGGGATTCCCGAGACCAAGATGCGAGACCCGCTAGATCTGATCTATCTCGACGAGGAATGCAGAGTCATTGAGGTCGTTGAGTCATTTCCGACCTTCCGCGTCACCCCTTCGAGTCCGCAGGCTGCGAGCGTTCTTGCTTTGCCGACCCATTCGATCTATTCGTCGCAGACTCAGCCGGACGATCAGTTGGTGCTTTGCGCGGCCGAGGAGATGCAGCGGCGCTTGGAGCGGTTTTCCGGCGCCAGCAGCGTTACGGGAACCGTGCAGGGTGCGGCTTTGTTGAGAGGTAAGCCGCTTTGGAGCGGCGGCCCCGGGGTTGTTGATCAGGGGGCTGAGGGAACCGGGAGCGGGAACGACACTCCCCAACCGGGACCGGCGTACGAAATGGACCTGATCGAGCCGGGGATGGTGGACGTCAAGCCTCCCAAGAGTTGGCTGGAACGCTGGTGGTCTCCGGATCCAAGAAAAGCGCCTGACCTGCGAAAGGCTTCCCGGGATCCTTTGCCGGGCTTGGCTGCGTACTACTGGACGGGAGCAGCCCCGAAGGCGCACACTATTAAGGACATAAGCTCAACAGGTTTATACGTCGTCACGGAAGAGCGCTGGTATCCGGGCACCCTGATCCTGATGACCATTCAGCAGTCGAATGGCGCGGAAAGCCGCGTCGAGCACACGATTGCGGTGCATTCCAGGGCGGTTCGCTGGGGCAACGACGGTGTGGGACTACAGTTTATTCTGCAAGACGCCCAGGATGACAGCGCAGATGCCGTGGCGCAAGGGGCAGGCAGAAGGGAACTCGATCAATTCCTGGCGCAGCTCCGGAAGAGCAATCCTTAGGTGCTCACGAGCTTGTTTTGCAGATGCCGACTGTTATTGATGCAAGAGTGTTGCTGAACCGGTTTTTGGGCGAACGGCAACGGCGGGAGGAAGACCGATGAAGATTTCTAGAGGGGAACGCGGACAGACGACAGTCTTGGTGGCCGTTTTCTTGGCGCTTGCTTTCCTGGGGCTGGCTGCGCTGGCGATTGACGTAGGTATGCTCTATCGCGAAAAGAGAATGGTGCAGGCGGCGGCCGATGCTGCCGCCATCGCTGCTTCCGCCCAATATGGCACAACGGCCATCACGACCTCCGCGCCTGCCGCCGCGCAGCAGCAGGCCGGTGGTGTCCTTGGTACGGAAGTGACTCCCACTCTGATAAGCGCCGCGAACTCCGATGTACAGGTGGTGATTACACACCCGACTCATACCTTCTTCCTGGGTGCCTTCCTTCCCGGAATGAAGCTGGTCAATATTTCAGCCTTGGGAGAAGCTTCCAAGCCGCCATCTCCATCCTGCATCAGTTCGCTGAGTCCCACGGGAATTGCTACCAACGTTGCTCCTCTTTATTACTGCGCCGACAGCAGTTATGCAGGTATTGCTACGAGCAACAGCGGTTCGATTACGTCTACAGGGTGCGGAATTTGTGCTAATTCTGTGGTGGATAACTGCAAGTATTCTAGCTCGACGATATCAACAGACTCATCGGTTAACGCAGCGTCGGGAACCTATAATGTGACTGCCAAAAGCTATTCAGCCGCGGGGAACTGCACTGATCCTTATTCTGCCTTGACCAAGCCTACCGTCGACGCCGGATGCAAAGACCCAACTTGGATGACGGGCGCCACGTCGGCTGGTGGTGCTAACGAAACGATATCCCCTGGCACATACTGCAAATTCAATACCGCGAACGTCGGAACACTTACAATGATTCCGGGCAATTACGTTATAAAGACCACCTTCAGCACCAACGGCGGGGCAAAGATTGTCGCAAATGGCGTTATGATCTATTTGGCACCCGGAGCGATTGCGGACGCCAGTAACTACACCGTTTCCGGTGCCACGCCGTATGGAATAGCAAATGGCACTAATATGACACTAACTGCGCAGACTTCTGGCACTTATTCCGGGATTGCTATCTGGGATGACAGCGGCACTGCTTCGAGCCCAGACGTCTTTACATTGAATGGTGGCTCCAATACAAGCATCACCGGCGCAATCTATGCCCCACATGGGATTATTGAAGACTCCAACGGTTCATCCGCTGAAACTGTGAATGGCAGCATTACGGCATGGGCAATTACAGCTACAGGGAGTGGAAAAATTTCTGTCACAAACTCGGGAACGAGTTCCACTACTGGCAAGGTGACCCTTGTTCGATAGAGGAGGAGAATCATGCCGCAGACAAACTCGGTGAGTCGCAAGGCATGGAGGCTCTCCATGTTTTCGCTTCGAAAGACAATGCGCGGCGAGGAGGGCAGCTCCTTGGTCGAGATGGCGGTTGTCTTGTCCTTCCTGTTTGTGCCGTTGGTTGTTGGGATCGTCGGTTTTGGAATGCTGGTCTATGATTCCATTGAAGTCTCCCATGCAGCCCACGAAGGCGCGTCCTACGCGTCGCAGGCCTTTCGGGCGAACAGTGGTTTTACTGCCGCCTCGTTTGCGAATATCACCACCTATGCCGAATCTGCCGAGCCGAACATTCCCGCCAGCGCGCTGACAACGAATCCCGTTACCCTGGCGTGCAGTTGCTTGGGCGCAGGAAGCACGGCGTTGGCGACAGGCAAGTGCACGGCGGCTACGGCGGCTGCGGACTGTTCCGGCGCCACGCCCAACCTGTTCATTACGGTGACAACGCAAGCGAATGTTACTCCAATCTTTAATATGTCAATCTTCGGCCTCCCGTCTACGGTCCAATTCAATGGCGTGTCGACCTTTGAGCTGGCGCCATAGCACGGAATCAATCTCTGTTTTGCAGAAAAGGTAAGTACGACCATGAGTCGAGCGATGAAGAGAATGCGGGTAGCTTTCAGGCGGGCATATGGATCCGTCGTGCGGGCCGGCTGGAAGAGAAGTGTGGTGCGTGGCGAGGATGGGGAGGAGTTGGTGGAGTTTGCCATCTCCGCCTTTGTTCTGTGCCTGTTCGTTTTCGGCGTGATCGAACTCTGTCTGGTGCTTTTCTCGTTTAATACCGCAGCCGAGGCCGCGCGCGATACGGCCCGCTGGCTTTCGGTGAATGGGACTTCCTGTGTGGCGTCTGCTGATAATTGTGGAGCAGCCATTACTGCTCGTGTGCATGCCTTTCCCGGAGCTGCGCTGATGACTCCAACGGTCACTTGGTGCACGTCCGCTACATCATGTTCAGCCACGCCCACTTCATTGAATGCCGCTGCGGGCGACTTAGTCCAGGTGCAGGTGCAATATACCTATCTAACGGTTCCGTTTGTGACCAACCAGCCTCTTACCGTGACCAGCACAGCTCAGATGGTGATCTGGCAATGACTCGGCAGGCCTGAGCTTGGGTGATTGCAGATTATTTCCATTCGGCGGCGCATGATGTAAAAGGAGTTTGCGGTCCAGTCAAGCCTGAACAGGCTGCGGCCCCCCCCTTGGGGTATATAAATTGCGTTTGATCGACTGAGACTTTGCAGATTATTGATCCGGCACAAAACGATTGCATCACCAACAATTTGTCATCCTGAGCGACCGGAGCGCAGCGAAGGAAGTCCAAGGATCTGCGGTTGTCTTTTCCTTCTCTCGTATCGCAATCCAACTGTGCAGGATCAATAAATACAGTTAGTAGGTCTCAGGAATAATCAGCAGCACTTCCACGCTGACAGCTTTCCCATTTTGCTTTGCTGGTCTGAATTGCCATTGACTCAGCGAATTCAGCACGAATTTCGTCTGCTGGAACTCTGGCGGAAAGACAACAGCGAGGTTCTCAAAGCGTCCGGCCTGATTCACAATTCCGTGAACCATAAGGGCATCGGCATCAATGGTGCCGGGAGCGATGTTGGGCCGCACAATGCTATATGGCCAGGGGGCCTCGATGTGCGTGATGCTGCCTGCTGCCGCGGCGTTGTCGGCGCGCGAAAGCGAGTACTGCAGAATCCAGCTTTTCGCAAGGCCTACGGGCAGATAAACGGTATAGGCCATCCTGCCGCTCCATATCTCCGCCGTCTCCGGATATCGTTCTTCGAGCGAGGAGCCCACCACCACCGCTCCGAAGCGGCCTTCCTTCTCGCGCAGAATGCGCGTCGTCGAAAATTGGCTGCCTTGCCCAAAGCCAGGATTGGCCCCCGCATCTGCTTCGCCGGAGCCGCCGTGCCCACCAGCGCCGCCGTGCCCGGATGATGAGAGCGATCCAAACGAATTCGCGGCCGACGACACGTTGACAGACGGCAGCGTAGCGATGCCATTTGCCATGCGCGTATCGGAAAGTGACAGCACGGTGCCGGAAGTCGCCTGCGCGGAGCCCGCGGCCGTCGTAATTGGAGCCGGAGGCGTCTGATTCGGGCCTCGAACCACAAAAGGCGATGTGGTGCTGGGAAGAATCGGCTGGCGCGAGGCCAGATTTGTGGCGGCCATGCCGAGATCGGCCAAGTTCACGGCGTCATTGGGTAACTGGGTCGATGGCTTTACATCGGCCACGATCGGCTTGCTCGGCAAGGGCGCAACAAGCGTCTTGGCAGGAGCTTTTGCCCCATTCCAAAGCACGACCGCTGGCACGGGAATTTCGGCGGTGGGCGTAATCGTCTTGCGGACATCGGGCTGCACCAGCGTCTGGAGCCCACGAGGCGCTTGGACTACCTGCTGCAAATGCGGCGGCTGCGTGGTCTGGTCGTTGTCTGATGAGGATTTGTCCGCATTCGACTGCGAATGTAGAGATTTGATGCCGCTGGCGGCCTCGCGCTCCATTTCGGGGTCAAGAGTGTGTAGGTCCAGATGCCGCACATCATATCGCTCGGTCATAGCGGACGTCTTGACCTTCGGCGCGGACAGGATTCCTAAACCGATCAATGCAATTGCCACACCATGCGCCAAGATCGAAAACGCGAAGGAATAGGACGGCCCGCGCAGCTCCGGCTGCGCCGAAAAGAGCGATATCGTGGGGGAAGATCTCATAGCCGGATCAATTCTCGCCCAGGCGCCGCCGGGAACGTCGTTCAGTGATTACCGCACTCCCGCCATGGCTGCTGGCCGGAAACATTTTCATTGTTCTCTGATGATTCAATTATAATCATTTCGCAATTGGTTTACTGACGGATTTGAGATCGTAACTCATTTGATACCCTCCGTCGATAAGAACGTTCTTCAGACTGTCGTATTGTGTCACTTGAAGAATACACTGAACACACTTTAAACTTGTTTGGCAGACTATCCAGTCAACTTTGGTTTTGGAGTAGAATCTGAACGAGTTTCCTCAAGGGCAGTAGTTGTCACGAGGAAGAGAAAGGCGGAACTGGCTAGGTCGCCAGTTCAAGCAGGCCACGAAATGAACCGAAGACTAGCCACGATTCTCGTCATTGCATTCGCCATTGCGAGCTTGTGTTCGCTCTTGGTCTATCGACTGATTGCCAACCGCATGAGTGCGGAACGGCCGTCAGTCACTACGCGCTTGGTCGCGGCTAAGACGGATATCAAGCTGGGGACCATCCTGACCGCGGATAACCTTTCGACAGTCGAGATCTCCGGCACCGCACCCAAGGACGCCATTCTCGATAAAGACAAAAGCAGCCTTTTTGGGCGGGGCGTTATCTCGCAAATTTATGAGGGCGAGCCGATCATGCAGGACCGTCTTGCTGGCGGAAAGAATGGTGGCTTTGCCGCCAACATTCCGCTGGGCATGAGAGCTGTTGCCGTCAAGGTTGATGAAGTGGTCAACGTCTCGGGATTTGCGACTCCAGGAATGCGCGTGGATGTGCTGATCTCGGGCAATCCTCCACAACAGCAGAACAGCCAGCAAAGCTCACAGCCGCAGCCGCAGGCCAGAACCTTGCTCCAGAATATTCAGGTTCTGTCGGCAGGCACCGACTACCAAAGGGATGCAGAAGGCAAGCCGAAGCAGGTGCAAGTGGTCAACCTGCTGGTAACTCCAGAGCAAGCTCAACTCGTAAGCCTGGCCACGAATCAGCAGGTGAAAATCCAGCTTGTGTTGCGCAATCCGCTCGATACCAAGACGGATCCGGTTGCCGGAACGGCCATGAGCAATCTTTTTACCGGAGCGACTGTGAATGTCGCTCAGGGACAGCCAAGGCGTGCTGCGGCTCCAAAGCGTGTTGTACCCCAAGCTTTTTCTGTTGAAGTGATCAACGGATCGAAACAGACGCATGAAAAATTTGCTTCTCCCGAGGCGCATCAGTGAGAGCGACGACTGGCATTACCATCGCATGTTGCAGCGCATTGTCTCTAGTCCTCTGCGCTGGCGCGGGTCTGCAGGCTCAGACCTTACCGTCTACTCCTCAACCCACAGGCGTCTCCAGCCAGGACTCGGCCAATGAAGTTTCAGTGGCTGTGGGGAAGACCGTGCTGATCGACTGTGCGTTCCCGGTCAAGCGCGTCGCCAACAATCTGGGCGAGGTTGCGGATGTCCATCCGACAAGCCCGACCGAGATCATGATCCAGGGAAAGACTCCGGGAGAAACCAGCGTGATTGTCTGGGATACCCATGGTGGCCGGCAGTTCTTTAATGTTACGGTGCGTGCCAGTGTGTCTGCATTGAACGACAGTCTGGATGGCGTTCGTCGTGAACTAAGGACAGAACTTCCCGGCCAGCCTTTGAAGGTGACCTACGAAAATGGCTCGATCTTCCTTCGTGGCACGGTCAAGGATCTTGAAAGTTCCAAGAGAGCGGTCAAAATTGCTTCCACGGGGCTTAGCTCCAAGGATGGCAAGGTTGTTAACCTGCTCGACGTCAACGTGCCCGAGAGCGAACCGCAGATTCTTCTCAAGGTGCATTTCATCAGTGTCGATCGCAGCAAGGAGAATCAGGCAGGTTTCAACCTGTTTAGCACCGGGATAGCAAACACGATTGGCACTATCTCCACGGGGCAGTATACGGCGCCCACGGTTACCTATCCGTCCACAGGAGCATCAGTGGCGTCTGTCTCAGATCCGTTGACACTTTCCGCTTTTTATCCCGGTCTGAATATTGGCGCTACCATCAAGGCTCTCGAGACCACGGTCGGTGGTGAGGTCTTGGCCGAGCCGAATCTGTTGGCAGCCAACGGCAAGCAGGCCAGCTTTTTGGCCGGTGGAGAATATCCATACCCCATGGTGCAGAGCGGCTCAAGTGGCTCGGGATCATCGATTTCAATCATGTTCAAAGAGTATGGCGTTCGCCTGAATTTCATTCCCACGATTACCCCTCGGGGAACCATCCGGCTCCAGGTGGCTCCGGAAGTCAGCGCTCTTGATTTTGCTGACGAGGTGACCGTCTCTGGATATGTGGAACCCGCAATTACCACCCGAAAGGTGAATACCGAGGTCGAGTTGGCCGACGGTCAAAGCTTTGTTATTGGTGGGCTGTTGGACAATACTGAGTCCGATACCTTCAAGAAGATTCCTTTTCTCGGAGATATTCCAGTTCTCGGCAAATTCTTTCAGTCGATGCAAAGAACAAAGGCGAACACCGAGTTGATCGTGATTGTGACGCCGGAGATTGTGGCCCCCATTCCAGCGGGACAGCCATTACCATCGCTGAAGTTCCCGGTTAAGTTCCTGCCTCCGAACTCCAACATCCCGATGAATACTCCAGATACAAAGACAGCTGCCAACACACCGGCTGCGGCGCAGGCAACCATTCCGGTCGAGAAACTGGTTGACAGCATGAAGCCAGAGACGCCGCTTTCTGTTGAGGGTGGATTTGGCGCTACCGGTGGGACTAATATCTCCACGCCGACAGCGTCTTCATCCCAGCAATGAGTTTTCGGCTGCCCTTTAGGGCAGCCGATGACCTAGCCGAAAATGCATTCCGCGCGAAGGCTAGTCAGCCGAAAGGATTTGAAGCAACAGTATGAATCCGTTCGAAAGACTTGCATCGTGGGCACGGAATTGCTTCTCGCCGGACGGTTTGGCAGAACCGGAAGTATGCTTGCAGATTAAGAATCGAACGCGAGATACGGTGCTCGCCACCTGCCTTGAGGTGGCGAATACCAGTTCCAAGCGCAACAAGGGCTTGCTGGGAAGAAAGTGTCTTGCTCTCGGGGAAGGGTTGTGGATTCTCCCATGCCCCGCTGTCCATACTTTCTGGATGCATTTTCCGATTGATCTTATTTATCTTGATAGAAAGAATCGGATTAAAAAGCTAGTGAGTGATGTGCCTCCGTGGCGGCTGTCGGCCTGTCTCTGGGCTCACTCTGTTCTTGAGCTTCCCTCCGGCACGATCCGCACGACGCAGACACACGAAGATGACATCTTGGAGTTTTCCGCCATTCCTTCGCTGATCGGTTGATTTGCGGCCTGGAAGCGACAAATGGCTATTGTTGAAGCTTGCCTTCTGCCTTGCATCAATCGAAAAAAACAGAGATCCTGGGTCATCACTCGATTTATCGCGGTGCACATAGCCTGATTGGCGGATCCACTACGCCGATCAGGCTATTGAATTTGTTCATCGATTTGCATAGCCCAATCAGCATGGTTGAAAAGTCGCAACCGGCAAAGCTGTCGGCTTTTCCGGTTGCGGCGCCTACTGCTTTTCCTGCTCGGACGGGACGGCTACGATCTTTGCCGTGGAGCTAAAGCGCCGATAGTTCCGGAAAGCAATGTTGTTCAGAACAGCTTGATGTCTGCCTTGGAGCAGGCTGACCTCGGCGCTGACCGGGAGCAGATAGTCGTGTGAGTTGATCATCACATTGTCGTAGTCGACCGCCATTGAAGTGGCGTGAGTCAGGAAAGTTACAGGAATATCGTCCGCGACTAGAGTGATTCGGCGCGTGCTGTGAGTGGCTGCGTCGATGAAGACCAGTCCGTGGAAGCCGACCGTGAGCTTCTGATTATGCATATCCACGATGCTGAACGAAGAGTTGGCCTTGGCGACGTTGTATTCGAAGACCTGCACTGTGTTCGTGCCCAGTTCATCGGTTTCTTTCCAATGAAACTTGGTCTCGGAAGAACTGAGAAAGACGTTCTTCAGAACTCCACCAAATTCACCGGAAGAAAATGTGCCTGGCATTGCATCGCGGTCAACATTGTTGGTGCTTCCATTCACTTCCAGCATTGTTCGGGTTTCAATCTTGTTGACAAAGCTGAGCAGTTCGGTGATGCTGTCGCGAAGGCGCCATTTTCCTGAAGCGCTGGGATCGACCGAGCGGTTGGTGACTTCGATGCAGAGAAAATTGGGCAGGGAATCGGTATAGTCCACTGCGCGCCTTCTGGCGTCTGCGATGAGATTGTCGATCTCATTCCGCGAGGGCGGAGGGATGGGATCGGTTGGGACGGTAATGGATAACAGGCCGGCCTTATACGGATCAATGGCCGTCGCCTTCAGGCTTGCTTCCGTGGCCGGGGCGCCAGTTTGAGCCATGGCGTTGGCATCGCTGTCGGGCACTGTAAAGGAGATGGACTGGGATGCTGTTTTCCTGCTCTGCGTCAGGAATGCTTTTACTTCATAAAGCCCGGTGGGAAGGCTACCCGAGCCTATCGTGGCCAAATAGGGTACGGCTTCGCCCTGGGCATCCTTCTGCATTGGCAGTGAAACGCGGTGGCCAGCCTGGCCGTTCAGACTGATCTCCATTTGCAGCGCAGGCGGATCGGAGGCCTGTGGATCGGAATGCAGCATCAAAAAGAGCGAGAGCGGCTTTCCATCTTGCGCGGCAAGGCCAGAAAGATTGGCCGTCACCCGTGCATTTCCAAAGTGCAGCGGATCCAGAGGGTCGGAATCGTCATGGATGGAATCCAGCTTGCGAACCAGAACCAAGTCGCTCAGCGAAGGAGCGGGGGGTGCAGCGGGAATCTCGAAGTGGATGCGCTGCGCAGATTTCTTCTCGCTGTTCTGGTCGAGGACAGCGACCTCCAGCATATATGTTCCGGGGAGGGCCAAGAAGTGGCGCTGCATGGTTACAGTCCCGAATTTGTTTCTCTTGACTTCTTCCACTGTTCCGCGCTGCATGATGTTTTCGCCAAAGTGCTCAATCAGAGTGCCGGTGCTGTCCTTGATTTCAGCCACAATGCCAATATGCGCAGTGGTTAGGTTGCGGTCTTCTTTGACTTCCAGTTCGGAAAGCGGCACTCCGACTACTAAAGCGTTGGCGTTGCCATTGGGCGTCGTGCCGAAGCGCAGAATGGAGGTTTGGAAATTCAGTTCATTGGGGAGCTGCTCTTGCTCGAAGAGTTTCAGCAATGGGACTTCAAAGGGGCGAATGTCGGCTTCAACGTCAGGTGGCAGCGCAAAATAACCAGTACGGGTGTGGATTTCAGCCTTCGGCCGCAATGGCTTAATGGCTATGGTATGGAACTGACCATCGTATTCCTTGATTGGCGGAACATAGGAGGCCTGATAATACGTCGTCATGTCCTCCAACATCTGTTGCAGGGGCTTTTTCAAGTTTTCCTGGGCGTCGATGTACAAGCCGCCGGTATCATGTGCCACGTCCGCGATCGGGTTTCTAAGAGTCGAAAAGGAACTGTAGCCCTCCTGTTGACTGAATTCGAAGGCCACGTTGGGGATGGGTGGCGGCCCGGTAGGATGGTCTGCCATGGTGTTGGAGGATGATGCGCGTACGCCCACGAAAGATGACTTGAAGTGCATGGCCCCAAGAACCTGGGCATCCGCGGCCTGAAACCCTTTCGAATTCAGGACATCCAGGTCAATGGCATACACGCTGATATTGGCGCGGGTTGCCGCGCCCGTGATGGAGCGGACCATCTCTTTGGCGGCCGAATCCATCGGTCCGTTCTGCGTGAAATAGATCAGGGCTTTGCGCTCGGGAAGCTGCTGCTGGGAGCGAATCAGGGCCATCAGGCCGGCAAGATTAAGCCGGGCGTGCTGGTCCTGCACGATGTGCCGCGTATCTTCGAACGCCGCCACTAGGGTCTGATCCAGTGCTTTGTCTCTGAAGTCCACATGATTTCCCGCGGCATCGGCGCCGGTTTGCGCCACGGCGAGCAAATCCTTCTCAGCCTGCGCGATCGTCGCGCGTTTTCCGGTTCCCTCCTTTTCTGCCGTCGCCATGATGGCTTGGGCGACGTCCTTCCGATTCGCAGTGAACCCCTGAATCAGCCGCATTCGCTGACCGAAATCCAGTACCGCGAAGCGATATCCCTTGGAGGGAAAGATCTGAAGCACTTTGTTGGCGACAGACTGCGCGTTTTTAGCCATTGAGCCATCGAAATGATCGAAGAGGAGGGTCACGACATGGTCCGTGTTCGCATTGTCCTTCACCAGATGGAGGCTGGAGAGTTTGACCGGAGAATTGTTGTCCGTAACGACGATTTCTTCGGGTTTAAGGTCGAGGATGGGCTTGTGCTTCTTGTTGTGCACCGTCAGTTCCAGAGGAACTTCGGAGACGGTCACACTTAGGGATGTTGGTTGTGCGCTGGTTTCGGCAGCAGGCTTGGTTGCAGGATTTGCTTGACTGTGTGCGGTACAAGCAATTGCGGCGCACAAAACCGGGATATACCAGTAGGGCGCGAACCTCATTTTGGGCATGAGCAAAGTACGGCGATGTGCCTGTAGGTCCATGTCGTTGATTTCTCCAAGCGGCCGCATCTTTCATAAAAATACAGAACGCTCCGCAGGTTGTATTCTAAGTCGGTCGTATTCTACTCCTAGAAGCGCTACTTATGCTTGGCAAGGCCCTTTGGCGTGCGGGGCTCTCCTCGGCAGGAAGCAGGCAAGCAAATGAGGGCAGTCAAGCTTGGTGTAAGAACAGGTGTGTGGGCGGATGGTCTGGAACTTTTCAGGCGAGGGGAACTCCGCCATGGCTTGATTGTGCGCTTCCTGCGTTGCCGCGAGAGGCTTCTGTTTGCGCCTTTCCGGTCTTGTTCGCAATAAGATACCAGACCAGCCATGCGGGCTCCGTCCAGAGATAGCAAAGCGAGGCAATCTTAACGCTGCCGATCAGCTCAGTTTCGATTAGAACGGTGGCCAGGGCGAGAAACACGATCAAAATTCTGGATCGTGTAAGATAGGCTCCCTGTAACAGGGCCGGCATGGCCACGCCATCATCGTAAACCCAGGAATAGGGCGCGGCCAGAAGCGAGACGAGCATCAGGAGACTGCCGTCTTTCGTCCAGTCCCAGGCGTGGCGTCGCAACCAGAAATAGCCCAGCGTCCAAGCGCAACTGAGGGCGGCAGGCAGGTCGTTGTGCGCCATTGTTGGTGACAAGGTGCACAAAAATACTATGCTTCCAGTGGATCGAGATCCTTTGCAACGCTGGCGCCCCTCCGGACTTTGATATCCCGCATTGGCGGCTGGCCGAAGAACCGGCGGTATTCCCGGCTGAACTGGCTTGGGCTTTCATAGCCGACCTCAAAGGCCGCGCTGGCAGCATCCAGACCGTCCATGAGCATGCGCACTCGCGCCGTGTGTAATCGAAGCTGCTTCTGGTATTGAAGTGGGCTCATCGCAGTCAGAGATCGAAAATGATGGTGTAACGTGGAGACGCCCATCTGCGCAACAGACGCGAGATCCTCGATGCGCAAGGGCTTGGCGTAGTTCTCCCTCAGCCATGCAACGGCCTTGGCCGTCCGGTTGCTTTGCTCGCCCAGCGTGGCGATGGCGCGCAGGTGCTTGCCAACCGGCGAGCGCAGCAGGCGGTAGATGATTTCTCGCTGAATCAGGTTGCTCAGAAATGGATTATCCTGAGGCGCGTCAAGAAGATCGAGCAATCGGGAGCATGCATCCAGCAGTTCGACCGAGGTCTTTCCGACAGCCATGCCGCGTGTGCCGGAAACCGCTTCGGCTCCATGAAACTCCTCCTGGCTGAGAATCTCCCGCACGGTCGGCATTTCAAGTTTGATCATCAAAGCCAAAATCGGCTCTTCCGTCGATGCCTTTGTCACCTGGCTGATGACCGGCATGTCAATCGAGGTCAGCAGAAATGTGGACTCGTCGCAAACGAGCGTTGCCCCGCCAACGTTGATACGTTTTTCTCCCTGAACAAAGACAATCAGCTCTGGCACGTAGGCCGCTGAATTGCATTCCGACGGAGAACTTTTCCGGTAAAGGCTCAGGCCCGGCACACAGGTCGCCTCTTTGCCATCCAGGTGGATGTGGGCAGCGATCTTACGCGTCAGACCGGCCCGCACCTCAGCCATCTGTAAACGGGAATCTCCGCTTGTGTCATGTTGTTTTGCCATTGAAACTCTGCTCGCCGCCTCCATATTCAGCCTACCGCCGAATCTAATGCTTTATGCACAAATAACTCCGGGTTGAGAGGATTAGGCAAGAAACAGGAAGAAATGTGATACCGTTTCGGCGCCCTTCCGGCCTATTCTTTGGACTGAAAGGAAGTGCGGGGCAAGGCCTCTGGGATCTTCGACAGAACGGCCGCTGTGGGAGGTCCACAGGAGACGCGGTTTATCTCCGGACCGTCTCAAGCCCCCAAGCGGCACAGTCTACTGTCAAACCAGCAAAGAACTGCACGCAACATGCGGCTCAAACATCGGCCGAAAAGGCCAAGAGGTGACTTCATGTACAACGTCAAAGCTTATTCCGCCGCCAGCGCGACATCGCGGCTTGCTTCCACCAAAATTGTGCGTCGCGATCCGACCGAAACTGACGTACAGATCGAAATCCTCTTTTGCGGCATTTGCCACTCCGATCTTCATCAGGTTCGCAACCAGTGGAGCGACTTTATGCCCACCATCTATCCCTGCATTCCCGGCCATGAGATCGTCGGTCGCGTTACCAAGGTTGGCTCCGCAGTCTCCAAGTTCACGCTCGGCGATCTCGTCGGAGTTGGCTGCATGGTCGACTCCGACGGCACCTGTCCCGCCTGCAAGGCCGGACTGGAGCAGTTCTGCCAGAACGCAACCTTTACTTACAATTTGCCCGATAAGCACCTGGGAGGGGTCACATACGGCGGTTACTCCGAGAGCATCGTCGTTGACCAGCACTTTGTCCTTCGCGTGCCCGCCAATCTCAACCTTGCCGGGGCCGCTCCACTGCTTTGCGCCGGAATCACCACCTACTCGCCCATGCGTCACTGGGGCGTCACCAAGGGCAAGAAAGTCGGCGTGGTCGGTCTTGGCGGACTGGGCCACATGGGCGTAAAGTTTGCGCACGCTCTGGGGGCGCATACGGTAGTATTCACCACTTCGCCCAGCAAAAAAGAGGACGCGTTCCGCCTCGGAGCGGATGAGGTCGTCCTCTCCCGCGATGCCAATGAGATGCTGAAGCACGCCGGCAGCTTCGACTTTATCCTCGACGCCGTCGCGGCCGAACACGACATCAACGCCTACATCAATCTATTGGGCATTGACGGTAATATCACCCTTGTTGGCGCACCGGATAAGCCACTTCCGGTCGCGGCCTTCGGCCTGATCGCGCGCCGTCGCAGCTTCTCCGGCTCTTGCATCGGCGGTATTCCAGAAACCCAGGAAATGCTCGACTTCTGCGGCGAGTACAACATTACCTCCGACGTTGAGGTTATCCCCATCCAGAAGGTCAACGAAGCCTACGAGAGAATGGTCAAGTCCGATGTGAAGTATCGCTTCTCCATCGACATGGCATCTCTCAAATCCGAGTAAAAGGAGCTGTCCATGGCAAATAGAACTCATCCGACCGGGGCAGAAAAAGCCATCGGCAGTTTTTCCCCCAAACTTGTGAGCCTGACTGACGATGTCCTCTTCGGAGATGTGTGGGAGAGAAGCGCGCTTTCCAAGCGCGATCGCAGTCTAGCCACCATCACAGCCTTGATCGCTCTGCGTGCGTCAGAACAGCTTCCGTTCCACCTGAAGGAAGGCATCAAGAATGGCCTGACGCAAGCAGAAATCGTGGAGCTTATCACGCACATGGCCTTCTACTCGGGATGGCCGAGCGCCATGTCCGCAATTACCGTCGCCAAGAAAATCTTCGAAGAAGGTAAACAGTAGACACGGAATCCGGTACAAGGTGATTCGGCCCGAACAGCCCTTAACCAGAAAATGGAGACACAATGCAGAAGCGCAAATTGGGTAAAAGCAATCTGGAAGTATCCGCACTCGGCCTCGGTTGCATGGGCATGAGCTTTTCCTACGAGCCGATTCCGGACAAGCAGCAGATGATCTCGCTACTCCGTGCGGCGGTCGAGCGCGGCGTCACATTCTTTGACACGGCGGAGGCCTACGGCCCATTCAAGAACGAAGAACTGCTGGGCGAGGCCCTTTCTCCCTTCCGCGGGCAGGTGGTCATCGCCACCAAATTCGGCTTCGATATTCATCCCGACGGGAGCCGGGGGCAGGGGCTCAACAGCCGGCCGGAGCATATTCGGGAGGTTGCGGAAGCCTCGCTCAAGCGCTTGAAGATCGATGCCATTGATCTCTTTTATCAGCACCGGGTTGATTTGGATGTGCCCATCGAAGACGTAGCCGGTACGGTGAAGGATCTGATTCAGGAGGGCAAGGTGAAGCACTTCGGCCTCTCTGAAGCGGCTCCGAAAACCATCCGTCGCGCGCACGCTGTACAGCCGGTGACGGCCGTGCAGAGCGAGTACTCATTGTGGACCAGGAATCCGGAAGCTGAAGTGCTTTCGACCTTGGAGGAACTGGGCATCGGTTTTGTCTGCTACAGTCCGCTCGGCAGGGGCTTCCTGACGGGGAAGATGGACGAGAACACCAAGTTCGAGTCGACGGACTTCCGTAGCGCGCTGCCGCGCTTTGCGCCAGAAGTCCGAAAGGCGAATCTGGAACTCGTTGCTTTGCTCAGCTCCATCGCAAAGCAAAAGAAGGCGACGACGGCGCAGATTGCGCTGGCCTGGCTGCTGGCCCAGAAGCCGTGGATTGTGCCCATTCCTGGCACCACGAAGCTGCATCGCCTGGAAGAGAACATCGGAGCCGCCGCGATTGAACTGACGGCCGACGACCTGCGCGAGATCGCCAGCGCCGCGGCGAAGATCAAAGTGCAAGGTGCCCGGTACCCAGAAAGCCTGGAGAAGATTACCGGACGTTGAGAGACTTTTTTGCTTTCGAATCCGTATCGTACTGAAGGGAGAAAAAGATGGAGAAGCAAATACCGCGTCGCACCTTTCTGAAAGATGGCGCGATTGCTCTGGGTGGTCTAGCCGTCTGCGATTTGAACAGTATCGCCAGTGCCGCGACCGCGCAGAATCAATCGCAAGTGTTTTTTTCCAGGGATATCAGCGTCAATGGATTGCTGAAAATCTACTCCAAAATCAATGAAGAAATGACGGGAAAAATCGGCATCAAGCTGCACACGGGCGAGCCGCACGGGCCGAACCTGCTGCCGATTGAGATGATTCGGGGATTGCAGCCGCATATTCCGAACAGCACCATCGTGGAATGCAATGTACTCTATCCCAGCCCAAGGCAACACACGTCAACGCATCGGGAGACGTTGAAAACGAACGGATTCAATTTTTGTCCGGTCGACATCATGGACGCCGACGGCGATGCCATGCTTCCCGTTCCCGGCATGCGCGAGTATCTTGATGCTCCCTCGTCTCCCACGCATCCTCACACGCCCGGAGACCATCTTACGGAGATTGCTGTAGGCAAGAATCTGTTGAACTACGATTCTCTGTTTGTCTACACACACTTCAAGGGGCACACCATGGGCGGCTTCGGCGGATCGCTCAAGAACATCGGCATCGGTTGTGCGTCCGGACAGGTGGGCAAGCAGCAGATTCACGGCGAGGGGTGGCCGAAGGGGCCGCTCTTCCTGGAGCGTATGGTCGAATCGGGCAAAGCAACCACCTCGCATTTTGGCTCGCACATCACATACATCAACGTGCTGAAGAATATTTCCGTGGACTGCGATTGCGATGCGCATGGCGTTAAACCAACCTGCAACGATATAGGCATTCTCGGTTCGCGGGATATCCTGGCCATCGACAAGGCTTCCATCGACCTGCTCTATGCGCAGCCCGAACAGCAACGGCACGACATGGTGGAACGCATTGAGACGCGCAGCGGACTGCATCAGCTTGAATATATGAAGGCGTTGCACATGGGCAATGACCGTTACAAACTGATTACGCTTTGAGAAAAATGGCATCCGGCGCGGCAGGAAAACCGGTCCGCCGGACGCCAGTAAGTCAATCAATTGAAGGCGTTCAGGCCTATTCGTTGATCCTATTGGAGAAAGTTCAATGAGCAAGAAAGTACTGATTCTTTCATCGAGTCCCAGGAAAAAAGGCAATTCAAACGCTCTATGCGACCGCTTCATGGAAGGCGCGGTCAGGCAAAGCATCATGTCGAGAAAGTGGTGCTGGCCGAGAAGAAAGTAAACTACTGCACGGGGTGTTATGCCTGCAAGGGCAATGGGCGATGCGCGCAGAAAGACGATATGACGCAGATTCTCGACAGCATGATTGCTGCGGATGTTATTGTCCTGGCAACGCCGGTCTATTTCTACACGATGTGTGCCCAGATGAAGACCGTGATTGACCGCTGCGTCGCGCGGTACACGAAGATCACCAACAAGGAGTTCTATTTCATCGTGGCCGCTGCGGACGGCAATAAGTCTGCCTTGAAGCCGACTATCGAGGGTTTTCGTGCATTTACTTCCTGCCTGCCTGGGGCAAAAGAAAAGGACATCGTTTATGGCACAGGCGCTTGGGAGATTGGCGACATTCTTACAAGTCCTGCCATGAAACAGGCCTATGAAATGGGCAAGTCCGTGTAACTCCGCTTCGAGCCGTTCGGCCCATCGGATGGTCATCAAGCGATTTGGTCGCATAAAAATGGCGGAGTAAGTCTGGGACTTACTCCGCCAAAGAAGAACAGGCAACTTGAATTAAAATTCAGCGCGGAGAGAAATCTGACCGGTACGCGCGCCGCCAAAGTCGGAGCTGATGGAACTGGTGACTTGTCCGAAGTTGGAGTCACTGAGATCCATATTGGGATCGCTCAGGTTGGTGTGGTTGAGGACGTTGGTGAAGGTGCCTTCCGCCTTGACCTTGAAACGTTCTGTGATGGTGAAGGTCTTGTTGAGGCCAGCCGAAAGATTGACCAGCCCAGGGCCTTCGACGGAACCAACCTGGCTGTTGCCGAAGCGGCCGATGGGCAACGGGTGTGTGCTGTTTGCTGTGTAGACGACCTGGCCTCCAACCAGCGACGGCGTATATCCGGCGCCGGTGCCGCAGGCATTGCCCACCGTCCAGGTGGAGTCGCCGGGGCAGGTGAACGCGTTCGCGTTGACCCACTTCAAGCGGTTCTTTCCGGCAGGATTCAGGCTGATGCCCGCGACCCGGTCGGAGTGCTGTGCACGGCGGCCGGTGTCGAAGCTGCCGGTTCCGTTGCCATAGGCGCCATTCAGGCCCGAACCGGTGCCCGATGGATCGCCTTGCCCGGCGGGGAAGTATGGCGTTTCGTAGGGGCCGGTTTGCAGGGTGAGTATGGAGGACAGACGCCATCCGCCTACCAGCAGATCGGCCGCGCGCGGAATCGAAGAGCCAAACTGCTTGCCGCGCCCGAAGGGCAGGTCAAACAGAGCCGTCGTGTTCCAGCGCAGCCGGCGGGTGCCGTAGACGTTGCCGAAATCCACGTGACGGTTGAGGATCGAGGTGGCGCGTCCGCCGCCCGCTTCACTTCCGAAGCTAGTGCTGTTCGGTCCCTGGTTATCGGCCAAAGCCTTGGCCCAGGTAAAGCTGGAGTGGTATTCCAACCCGTGCTGCAAGCGGTGGCTGGCATCCAACTGAAGCGAGTTATAGCTTTCGTTGGCGCCGGTGTCGCGGGTGTTGATGCGTCCCCAGTTGGGGAACAACCGCGAACTGATCGGCGCGTTAAAGGCTGAGACGGTGGAAGAGTATGGCAACGTGTTTTCGTCCGGCGCCCAAGTCAGTTGGTGAGTTTCCGAACCGATATAGGAGACGCGCGCTGAGTAGCCGGAACCGAAGTCGTGATCCACGCTCAGCGACCACTGCTCGGTGTAGGGATCCTTCCAGTTTGTGCTGTTGGCTGTGCCAAAGTAGTCCGTGCCATACGAGGCCGTTGCTGCGTTGCCCGCGTAGATCTGCGGCCACTTATAGCCGATGGCGTGGGTGTTCTTGTCATAAGTGTTGGTGTACTGTTGGGTATCTGCCTGCAAGGTTCCGGTCAGCGAATAGAAGACGCTGCCCAGCATGTTGATGTTATAGATGCCAGCGCCGCCGCGAATTGCCCACTTGTCGTTAGCGAAGGGGCGATAGGCAAAGCCGAAGCGGGGCATGAAGCGCAGGTGCGGATACTTCTTTAGGCCGTTCGGATAACCGGCCGCGCTGTTGGAAACCACCGGCATGCAAGCCGCGCCATTCACGGTGGCTGAGTTCGTGTTGGTGACGCCGTCCGGATCGCAGGCGTTGGCGCTGGCCAGGAAGTGCTGAGCCAGCAAGGACTGCTTGCCGTCGGGATAGATGGCGCGGCCCGAGCCGGCCACGCTGGGATCGAAGTTGCCGGTGTCGCCGCCCTTGTCGTAGTAGCCGGGGTGCAGTTCGTAACGGACGCCGTAAGAAAGCGTCAGTTGCGGGCTAACATGCCACTCGTCCTGCCCGAAGACATGGTAGTGTGTGGAGATGCCGTCGTTGTCCTGCTGCACGACGTCATAAAAGCTGTTGTTGGGTAGGCCGAGCAGAAAGTCGGCAAAGTCCACGCCCGTGAACATACCGGTGCTCTTGCTGGTGTTGAACTGATAGGTGCCATAGTTGTCCGCGCCGTTGAAGCCCAGTGGGCTCAGCGAAATCAGCCGTTGCACATTGCCGCCGAACTTGATGGTGTGTTTGCCCTTGGTCCAGATCAGCACGTCGCTATAGTCAAACGTCTTCGACTGGTTCGTGCCGCTCATGCGGTCGGCGGTCAGGCTGGAGATGTGGTTGAAGTCCATCTCCGGTAGGCCGTTGTAAAACAGGTGCTGCAGGCCTTCAAAGCTCTGTGCGTTGGTCCATGCGGTTCCGTCGAAGGAATTGCTGTAGGCGGAGTTGGAATAGGTCAGGCCGAAACCGCCTTCGTTGATCAGGTTGGGGCTGATCGTCCAGTTGGTGTCAATCTTCAAGACGCGACTGGCATTGCTGTTTGTCTGCGACGGAACATTCAGCATCTCCGTCGTGCTTGTGGGAAAGTCCTTCCAGGTGAAGCGTCCCCACAGCAGGAACTTCTGGTTGGAGCCGAAGTATTGGTCGCCACGCACATCAAATTGGTCGGAGTGGGCGTCCGCGCTCACATTCTTCTGCCAGTTGGCGGTGCTATTGTCGGTGTAGGCCGTTACATCGCCCAAAGCCGGAGTCGGATCGGGATAGAACGCCTTGAGGGTGTTCAAGGCAATCGTGCTCAATGTCTGGGTGGAGGGAATCGCTGTGCCCCAACTGGCGCCGGTCGCTGGATTGGTCAGGCCGGTGAAGGTGCTTGATGTGTACTTGGAAAAGTCGCCCTGCTTCATCAGCGTGCTGGGAACTTTTCCGTTCAAGGTGACTTGCGCCGGATGCCGCCAGCCCTCATAGCCGCCATAGAAAAAGCTCTTGTTGTGGCCGTTGTAGAAGTTGGGAATGACAACCGGACCGCCAATGCTGCCGCCGAAGGTGTTGCCGGTGAGGCTGGGCTTGGTCAGCGTGGTGGGGTGGGTGTACGCAATGGCGTCGAAGGCCGAGTTCTGGTAGTACCAGAAGCCGGAGCCGTGCAGCGTGTTGCTGCCGCCCTTGGTGGTGACGACGATCTGTCCTGGGTCGCCATATTCGGCATTGGTCAGCACGCCATCGGCGCGGATTTCGGCAATGGATTCGGTCGACGGGAAGACATCATGCAAGAAGCTGCCGCCGCCGTTGCTTTTGGCGGTAACGCCGTCGATGGTCACATCGACCTGATAGGGCAGCGCGCCTTGCAGCGAAATGCCAGAGGCGTCGTCCTGTACGCCGGGCAATGTGCCGAAAATGCTGGCCGCGCTGGTGCCGCTGAAGCTGGCACGGGTGTTGACGGGAAGATTGGTGGCGTCGTCAGCCGTAAATGTGCCGCTGACAGTGGGCGTGTCAGTCTCGATGGCGCTGACTGCGTCGCCGGTGACCTGCACATCCTGCCTCACCCGACCAATATCGAGCCGAATGTCGAGGCGAAGATTCTGGCGAACGCTCAGTATGACGTCCGTTGCCGACCATTTTTGGAAGTCGGGAGCGGAAACGTCAATCGAGTAGCGGCCCGCCTTGACATCGACAAAGCGATAATCGCCCACGTCATCGGTCTTGATGGTGCGCACGGCGCCCTCATCGGTGTTGATCAGGGTGATGGTTGCGTTGGAAACAACCGCGCCCGTCGTATCCTTGACAACGCCGAGAATCGCGCCCTGCGTGGCTTGGGTCCAGCCGCGTGGGCAGGGCAAGACAAGCGCCAGCAGCACGCAGGAAAGGACGAAGAGCCTGCGTGAAATCTGCTGCCAAAATGGATCTGTTTGGAATTGCATGAATCAAAGCCTCCGAATTTGAATCGTTTGAATGGCCAAGAAAGCTAGAGAAGTGCGGTGTGAACTGCCGAAATATAACTTGCGTGATAAAGTGGCAATATCTTCAAGCTATTGCGGGCGAGTTACAGCGCAGTCAATGCGAAGTTACAGAATGGCGAATTCATAAGTCCGTTTTTCATCGCGTAGGTTGCCTTTTGTCCTGAACATCGAAGAAAACTTTGAATAAGCCTGCGTTTTGAAGGCTACGGGTCTTGCAGGCAGCGGAAAAAATCCAGTGGGGCCATGCCTTGTGTCAGGGCACGACTTCAGTCGTGCCGCATGTGCCGCAAGATCAACAAGGCCTTTAGGCCCGGAGAAATGTTTTTCCTCCCCCCAAGAATTTTGCCTTTTTCCGCACCTCTTCAGAAGTATTCTGATGAGAAGGATGTTTCTGAGACATGGCCTTGAAGGAACAGCATCTGATTCTAGGAATCGGCGAACTGCTATGGGATCTCTTACCGGAGACACCGCGCCTGGCAGAGCCCGTGGCCGGCAAAACTTCGCCCGTTGGGGCACTGGGTGGCGCGCCAGCCAACTTCGCGGTGATTGCCGGTTCTCTGGGCAGTCACGCCGTCATTCTGAGTCGCATCGGACGCGACGAACTGGGTCGCAGAGCCGTCGAATGCCTGGACCCGCTGCCGGCGGACATCAGCTTCCTTGAGGTGGACCCGGCGCATGAAACGGGCCGGGTGACAGTCGCCTTTGAAGGTCATGAGCCGCACTACACGATTCATCAGTCGGCTGCATGGGATTTCCTGGAGTTGACCCGCAAGTGGCTGCAACTGGCGGAGCGGGCCAATGCCATCTGCTTTGGTTCTTTGGCGCAACGCTCGCTTGCGTCACGGCAGACCATTCAGACGCTGGTGGCGCAAACTCCGGCGTCGTGCGTGCGCGTCTTCGATGTGAATCTGCGCCCGCCGTTCTATTCCGGCGAAGTGATCCAGAAATCTTTGGAATTGGCCACTGTGGTGAAAATGAATGACGCTGAGGCTCCGCAGGTATTGGCGCTTCTGGGCCTACCGATGCTGCCGGAAAGGCAGATGGTCGGCGTCTCTGCGCCAGGACCATTGCGGCGTATCGCCGAGCGGCTTCTTGATGCGTTTTCCTCGCTGCAGATGGTGGCCGTGACCCGTGGCGCTCAGGGCAGTTTACTGGTTACGCGTGATGAGTGGCATCTGCGTCCTGGAATCCCCGTCAAGGTGGCAGATACCATCGGCGCGGGAGATGCGTTTACTGCGGCCATGACTTACTACATGCTGCGTGGCGCCGGCCTTGCCACGCTGAATGAGGCAGGGAACCGATGGGGCGCATGGGTGGCTTCTCAGCCCGGCGCCATGCACCCCGTGCCCGATGCGGTGCGCGTTGAGATTGAAGCGGCAATCCAGGGCTGAGCCAGCTTCTACCCGGGATGGGATCTGCAAGCCTCTTGAAGTCTTGTTCGTATTGCTTTCGGCGTGGAATAGGTAACGTGAATAGGTAACCTAAAATACTGCTTAAATCGTACAATGTATCTCTCTTCGTGAGGCACAAGATTACCGGGGTAAGTCCGCGCCGGTAACCTGCTGAAGATATACGAGAGTTTTTGCATAAAAACAGCCTGATTCTTACAGAATAGCGACCTACAAACAATAACAAGCATCCAATACGGCATACGGGCAAGGCGATACCCTTGAGCTTCTGAAAAATTCTCTTGCTGCTCTGATTTGAAAAAAGCCTGCCCTGAAAGGAACAAGGTTATGCTAAACAGAATGTTATATCTCTTCGGTGTATGCCTGTTCGGGTTGGTAGTCTATGGAGTGGCGAAGGCGGATACTATCGGGCCCGGAACGGGTTGCTCAAGTTGTTTCGGGTCGAGCTATACGCTAACCGATGCCACCACCAATACCCCCGGAGTATTTGATGTTTTCCTGACCGTCGATACGACAGGATCCACCCTCAGTAGTACGAAAGATTTTCTGAATGCTGTGTCCATAAAACTCGTTTCGCAGAGATCGGCGATAACTGATGTGACACTGCTATCCTCACCATATAGTTATGGCATAACTGAAAATGGTGGCCTGAATTCGAGTGGCTGTTCCGGTGTAGGCGGAGGATACTTCTGCAACTCGTACACTGGTGCCGGTTCTGGTTTGGCGATCGGTAGAAGTGGCGATGTCTATCACTTCGAGTGGCAACTTACACTTGCTTCAGCCTCCGATCTCCTTACGGGGGATGATGCGATTTCTATTAAGGCGCTGTATGTTGATGCCATCACAGGAAAATCTGCTGGCATCACTTCAGAGGGGATCGATCCTACTCCTGCGACACCTTCTGTTCCAGAGCCATCGAGTTTCCTACTCCTAGGAACAGGATTGGCTGGTTTCGTAGGTGCATCCATCTGGAGAAGGCGAGAACGCCTGAGCCGCGTGAGCGTGGGAGCGATCACCGCTTGAGGAGCCTCTGCAAGTCGCAGTTTTGTGCTCGATGAAATCCAGAAGTTGTCGCTGTCGAGACGGTTCATGAAAGAGTCCACGAAGCATGCGCTTCCTCTGCATACTTTGTATTTCTGGAGGTCGATGTCCAGCCTTCAGAGATGCAAAGCCCCTATGCTTCAACGGCCGCATTCAAATTGCGATAAAGTGATCTTGCCGATCGAAAGTCTTGGAGCGAACGGCCAACTGAGTCTTAACTATTCGTTTCAGCCAAGTGGGCTGAAACACAATGTTCTGCAAATGCCAAAAGGCATGAGCCTCCCTTGATCAGGAGTCGCTCATGCCTTTCTTTTTGATCGAGAAGGCGCTGTTGTGGGTGCTTTTATCCAAAATAGATGCGCGAAATCTTGAGCGAATATGCCGAGGCCGTGATCATTGTTGGAAGAGCGGATACGGACAAATCCATGAAACCGTTTACATCCCTGTGCCGCTTGATTTATAGTTCCGTTTTGCTTGCCGTTCAGGACCTTGCCGCCCTCGACAGCGATACTTGATCCAAAGAGGAAAATCATTATGTCTCGCATCTCCCGCCGCGACTTGCTTTGTTCTGGACTGGTCCTTTCTGCTTCATCGCTTGTGGCTCATTCAGCCTGGGGACGTACAGCCTCGCTCTTGGCGAAGTATCCCGGCGCGGCTTCGGCCGAAGCGCTGGCCGCCGTCGCGCCTCGTGAGCAGCTTCTCTTCGATTTCGACTGGAAGTTCCAGTTTGGCCATGGCACGGACCCGGCCCGCGATCTCGGTTTCGGCACGGGCCAGGGAGACTTCGCCAAGACCGGCGATTTCGCCTTTTCCAAAGCCAAATTTGACGATTCCAAGTGGCGCACGCTCAATCTGCCCCACGATTGGGCGGTTGAGTTGCCCTTTGTGCGCGATGAAGAGCAGAATTCCCACGGATACAAGCCCCTTGGCCGACGCTATCCGGAGACCAGCGTGGGCTGGTATCGCCGCGAGTTCGAAATTCCCTCCAGCGACCAGGGCCGCCGCATTTCCGTTGAGTTCGATGGCGCTTTCCGCAGCGTACTCGTCTTTGTGAACGGCTGTTTTGTCGGCCGCAACGACAACGGCTACGCGCCCTTCCGCTTTGACCTGACGGACTTTCTCAGCTACGGCGCGAAGAATTACATTGTGCTCCGCGTCGACGCCAGCTTCGGCGACGGCTGGTTCTACGAGGGTGCTGGCCTCTACCGCCATGCCTGGCTGACCAAGAGCGATGCGCTTCACCTAGGTCAGTGGGAGAGCACCGTGCGCTCCGCGTTGAGCGGAAGCTCCGCTCTTCTTTCGCTTGCCACCGTTGTTCAGAATGAAGGAACCCAGTCAGAGAGTGCCCGTGTGAAATGGCTGATTCTGGATGCCGCAGGCTCGACCGTGGCGACTGCCGAGGCCGCTCCGCAGTCCATTACCGAGGATGGTTCGGCGAGCTTCACCGCTACCGCCAAGCTGGTCCATCCGGCGCTGTGGTCGGTCGATGCACCCAATCTCTACTCTGCTATCGTGACCGTCGAGGCCGGCGGCAAACCGCGCGACGCCGAGCGCATCAGTTTCGGCGTGCGTACAGCGGTTTTTGACGCGGACAAGGGCTTCTCCCTCAATGGCAAGCCGCTGAAGATTCAGGGCACCTGTAACCATCAGGATCACGCCGGTGTTGGAGCGGCAGTGCCCGATCGTTTGCAGTGGTTTCGGCTTGGCGTGGTGAAGGAAATGGGCGGGAATGCCGTGCGCACCTCGCACAATATGCCTACCCCAGAGTGGGTCGAGGCCTGTGACCGCATGGGCATGATGATGATGTGCGAAACGCGCCAGATGAGTTCCAGCCCCGAGGGCTTGGCGCAGCTCGAGGTCATGGTCAAGCGCTATCGCAACTCGCCGTCCATTATTCTCTGGTCGGTCGGCAACGAGGAGTGGGTGCTGCAAGACGCTGAGGCAGAGCAGGGCGCGAAGATCGCAGCCACCATGGTGCGGCGTTGCCACGAACTGGATCCCACGCGCGTAGTCTCCGCGGCGGTAAACGGTGACAACAAAAAAGGCGTTTCCGAAGCCTTTGATATCATCGGTTTCAACTACAACCTGAAGTACCCCGACAACTTCCACAAGCAACATCCCAAGCTTCCCCTTTACGGCTCGGAAACGGCCAGCGCGGTTTCGACGCGCGGGGTGTACTCGACCGACCCGCTGCGCAATACGATCAACGCCTATGACACGACCAACCCTGGCTGGGGAGAGCAAGCCGAGGAGTGGTGGAAGTTCTACGGGACACGCGAATGGGAGGCAGGCGGCTTTGCCTGGACGGGCTTTGATTATCGAGGCGAGCCCACGCCTTACGGTTGGCCCTCCATCAGCTCCCAGTTTGGCATCGTCGATACGTGCGGCTTTCCCAAGGACACCTTCTTTTATTACAAGGCATGGTGGGGGGAGGAGCCGGTCCTGCACCTGTTTCCCCACTGGAATTTCGAGGGCAGGGAAGGCGACGAAATCCCCGTCTGGGTCTACTCGAACCAGGATGAGGTCGAGCTGTTCGTGAATGGTAAGAGCCAGGGCAGCCAGAAGGTTCCGCGCCTGGGGCATATCGAGTGGAAGGTCCGCTACGAGCCGGGCGTCATTGAAGCGCGTGGCTCAAAAGCTGGCAAGGTAGTGCTCACCGAAAAGCGCGAAACCACCGGCCCGGCCGTGGCCATTCGCCTTACCGCAGATCGGACTGAGATCAACGCCGACGGCGAGGATGTGGCCATTCTGAAGGTTGAGGCTCTCGACAAACAGGGCCGTCCGGTGCCGACAGCCTCGAACCTCATCGACTTCAAGGTCTCCGGCGTTGGTGCACTGATCGGCGTCGGCAACGGCGATCCCAACTGTCAGGAGAGTGACAAGGGATCGAAGCGGTCTCTCTTCAACGGACTGGCTCAGGTCATCGTGCAGTCGACCAAGAGCGCGGGCGAGATTTCCATCGAGGCGGCCAAAAAAGGCTCGGACGGACCAGCGCTGACACCGGCCAAGCTGGTTATTGTTACTAGAAAGGTCGATCTCCGCCCGGCGGTCGGTTGAGCGCTCAGGTCGTCAGGCGTAGTCGACCGTCATCCGTGAACCGGAACGATCAACTTCGTTCTCGAATTCAGGCGCCATCTCCCATCCTTTTCGCAGCTTGATCGTGAAAAGGATGGGGTATGTAGATGGTTTGACGGCAGGATCAATCAAAGAAAGCTGGTTGCGGAATCATTTGCATAATTCGTGGCCGCAGACACTTTTTGGGGCATCTGATTACCATGGTAACCAGATATGTAACGTAAAAAGATCCTAATACATTACTAATAATCATTTGTTTATTCAGAAAAAGTTTGTTATGTTTCATGTATCGCTTCACGACAAAGGTAATTGTTGAGTTCCTGATTTGTGTGCTCAAACAGAGCACACCTGGCTCAGGGCATACGTGGCTGTTTTGCTGACTGATGGCGGCCATGAAAGGGTGAATGATGAGAAAATTCGGAGTTTGCACAGTTCTGTCCGTCGTTGCTTTTTGTGCCCTGTCGTTGTTGAACCCGTTGAGCGCTTACGCGGATTCTGTGACCCTGACGATGACGAGTTTCTCAGCGGCCCATTCTGGGTCTGGCGACGGAGCATCTTACATTTATCCTTACAATTTCACCGTCACCAACGGCAGCACGACAACCAAGGTCTCGCTGATGTGCATCGACTTTGATGCGGAAATCTATGCTGGTGAGAGTTGGACTGCATCAACTGAGGTGCTTTCAGCCAGTTCGAGTTCGACGGAGAAGGAAGCGGCCTATATCTTCTCACAGCTTGGCTCTTATACCGCGGCAGAAGTGAATTGGGCAGAGTGGAAGTTGTTCGAGGATCCAAACTCACAGTATGCTACTGAATTAACGAATACAATCGGAGCCTTGTCGTCGGAAGAGCAGCTTGCCATTGCGGGCTTGCTGAGCGGTGCAGATGACTACGTCTTGGCCAATCCAGACTCAAGTCTCTACTCGGGCTTCGAGATTTATACCGCTTCGGATAGCACGACGTATCAGAATGTGATGGGGGATGCGCCAACGCCTGAGCCGAACAGCCTTGTGTTGCTTGGTAGTGGCCTTTCTTTTGCCGCCATCTTCTTCTACTACCGGAAACGTAAAGGCTTGAAAGGCATTACGGCAGGAACCACATTGAAGTAATCATCGCAGAGAGCCGATTTGCTTGGCTGATTGTCAGACAAAGTCTGCAAGACCGCTTCCTGGCACGGGATTTGGCTATCGGAGTTTGGAGAATATCGATCAGGTTTGTTGAATAACAGGAAAGGATCTGCACATGGCGAGGAAGTTTCTAAAGTACACACTAATCTTAGTTGGAATGGTCTTATGCACATGTGTTGCTGCAAATGCGCTTGTATTTCGTGGCCCATATAAATCCACCCCCGAAATCGATTCAGGCATGGCGGTGAGTGCGTTCACGCTGCTTGCAGGCTCTATTGCCGTGCTGCGTGTCCGGCGCAAGAAATAGACGGGCTATCCATTCGATGTCAAAACCTGAAAACGCATCGACCAGGAAGAGCGATTTTTGGTCGATGTCAAGTACCATCCTGCCGACCCATCTTTTGGGTCGGCTCTGTTTTTTGTTCGCCATCATTTTATTTGAATATATGTACTGTTTCCGGGGCCGGACCACAATCCCCGGTCATCTGAAGCTCTTTGGGATCGTCACGGATACCTATGGTCAGATTCCTCTCTTTGCTTTCTTTGTGTTCATTGGCTTTGGCCATCGCAGACTAAAAACCCATCTTGAAGAGATTCCTTTCAGCCTTGGTTTGTTTGTTGGCCACCTGCTATGCATTGCCGTAGTTCTCGCCATCAACTTCTTGGCGGCGCAAAGTGGTCTGTTTTGGTCTTCCTTTGATCCATCGAGTTATATCAAGAGCGCGGTCTACCTTTTGGGAACGGCGCTGTTGATCTTGGCTTGTCTTCCGCTTCGAAGTTGGATTGTGGCTATTCGCTCGACGGGCTTCTTGAGCCTTTATGCCGCTGTGGCCGGTGTGGCTGGATGGCTTTTGGGAACCTCTGTCACGTCTCTATGGCGAGCCACCAGTACCGTCGAGAGTGGCATGATGCAAAGGACCACTCTTTATGCGGTGGGGGCGGTCCTAAGGCATTTTCTTCCGGATTTGATCGTCGATCCAGCCACCTTCATGATTGGGACTCCGCGTTATTTGGTTATTATCGCGGGTGGATGTTCCGGGGTTGAAGGTCTAGGACTGGTCTTGATTTTCACCAGTTTCTGGCTTTGGTTTTTCAGGAAGGAAATCCGCTTCCCGCAGGCGTTGCTGCTCATTCCGTGCGCGCTGGGTTGCAGTTGGCTGCTCAACATCGTTCGGCTTTGCGCTCTGGTTCTCATCGAGAATGCGGGTGGAACTGAAATAGCCACGGTCGGTTTTCACGTCCAGGCTGGTTGGATTGCGTTCATTCTTATCACGCTGCTCTTTTCCATGGCTACCTTGAAAATTCCATGGCTACGAAAGTCTTCCTCCGTTGTTTCCGGCGTGGCCACTGATGCGCAGGGCTGCGGAATCGATAACGGAACAGACGCTGCTTCCGAGCTAAGTGAAGAGCGCGGTGAGTCTCCGGCGATTCGCGCCTACATGGTGCCGTTTCTATCTATTCTGGCAGCATCCTTCGTCTCCAAGGCGGCTTCCGGCTACTTTGAATGGCTTTATCCGCTGCGCTTTGTTGCCGCGGCCGTTGCCCTCTGGTATTTTCGACCGGAGTTGAAGAAGCTCAACTGGCGTTTTGGCTGGGCCGCGCCGTTGGCCGGAGTGGCTGTGTTTCTGGTGTGGATTGCGCCGACCTTGTGGTCGCACCATTTTGCTATCAGTCGGCTGGGCCCGGCGCTGGCGGCGCTTCCGCTCGCTGACCGCTGGACCTGGATTGCCTTTCGTGTTGCGGCAGCGGTGGTCACTGTGCCGGTTGCTGAGGAACTCGCTTTTCGCGGCTATCTGGCGCGGCGGCTCATGAGCCGGGATTTTGACAGCATTCCTTTTACAGGCCTGACGGCGCTTTCCATTGCTCTTTCCTCGATTGCCTTTGGCCTCATGCACGGCCAGCAGTGGCTGGTGGGCATCTTGGCCGGCCTCGCGTATGCCTTTGCGCTTCGCTGGCGTGGACGCATCGGCGACGCTGTCCTCGCGCACGCCATCAGCAATCTTCTGCTGGCCGTTTGGGTTCTCGGTTTCGGCGATTGGGCGCAGTGGTGAGGGCCGGTTCAATCCGCTGAAACTTCCTCCAAATCCGCAGATAATTGTGAGGTCGTCCTGGCTTCGCTCTGCTGCGGATCACGGCCATCGTCAAGCCCATTCGAGCCGAAAACCTCAGGCTTTTGGCCCTTGTAATCGGAATAGTGGACAACGTTGTCGTAGGCGTCCTTGATTAAGTCCTGCAGGGGAATGACGCTGCCGTTGACGCGTTGTTCGTCGAGCAGATCAAGGTCCACATCGGCCACCACCAACTGCTCCTGATTGATGGTGCCCTCGGCTGCAATGCCGTCGCGGGCGAAGAAGTAGTCAGAAGGCGTGAGAATCGCCGCCTGGCCGTAGTTGGTGTTCATGTAGGGAACCAACGGCAGATTGCCCACAGTTCCGGTCATGGCAACGTAGATTTGGTTCTCGATGGCGCGTGCCTGAGCGCAATAGCGAACGCGGCAAAAGCCCTCGCGGCCGTCGGTGCAGGAGGGGACAAAGAGGATTTCCGCGCCAGCTTCGGCCATCACCCGCGAAACTTCGGGGAACTCGACGTCGTAGCAGACCTGAATGGCGATGTTGCCGAAGTCGGTGTGGTAAAGGTAGAGGCCATGGCCTCGGCTCAGTTGGTAAGGTCCGCTTTCAGTGGGTGTGAGATGGACTTTTTTCTGGCGAAAGACCTGGCCGTTGGGAGTGAACAGGTGAGCGGCGTTAAAGACCTTGCCGCGCTGAAAGACTGGATGGGTTCCACCGATGATGTAAATGCCGGTTTCCTTCGCGAGGCGGATGAACAGTTCCTCGTACTGAGGCGCAAGGCGGGCAAGGCGACGCACCGCCAGCGCTGGAGCTGGTTCATGGATGTAGCTGAGCAGTTGCATCGTGAAGAATTCCGGGAAGAGCACGAAGTGGGCGTGGTAGTCCTTGGCGCTATGCACAAAGAACTCGACCTGGTGTGCGAATTCCTCAAAGCTGGCGATGGGGCGCAGCAGGTACTGTACGGCGGCGATGCGTACCCGGCGCGGCCGCGGAGTGCCGCGCAGAGCCTCGGCGGAGGCCTGCTCCAGCGCGGCATGTTGCAGGCTGGCTTGCAGGCTGACCGAGGAGGTGTACTCCGGGTTCAGCCACTCCAGTACCGTGGCAAAGCCGCGCGATTCCTGGTCGTACATATAACCAGGGACCACATCAAGGACCACGAGGTCGTTTTTCAACTGGAAGCTGAGCGCGGGGTCGCGCCGCTTGCCGTCCACCACCTCGGCGACGTACTCCTTGGCTGTGAGTTCGTTGGCAACCGCGGCGTATCCGGCGATCCGTCCGCCGGTGAGCAGGCGTTTGAGGCCGCGCTCCCGGATCAGATCCTTGCGCGCTTCGTAAAAGAGCGTGCCGATGCCTTGTTTGCGTGCCGCTGGGTCCACGCCCATGTCGGCGCCGTAGAGGGTTTTTCCCAGAGGGTTGTGGGTGCTGAAGGAGCCATCGCCGGTAATCAACGACCAGTTGGCCGACTCGGCGTAATCGTCCCAGTCGATGATCAGGGAACTGGCCGAACCCACGACGCAGCCGCTGGAGTCCTCAACCACCAATTGCCCTTCAGGAAAGACAGCGAGATGATGTTCCAACTGGTCCGGTCTCCAGGGCGAAAGGCCGGGGAAGGCGCGAATCTGCAGTTGGATCACTGCGGGAATGTCGTTCGGAGTCATTTGCCTGACGGTGAAATGAGGGGGAAGACCGTGGGGGGTCGCCATGGTGGTGTTGCTCCTCGGCTCCAAATACGGGCACCACTCTGGAGTCTGCTCCGAGTCTAGGAAACACAAGCAGGGAAGATGATGAAGATTGGTGAGGAGTTTGGTTAAAAGATGGCCAATCCAGCGGAAATCTCGCTCGGAGGAGAGATTCGGCGCCGGTCAGCCGCCAGCGTTTAGATTGGAGAGATGGGGCAACGGCAAGCAAAGTGGAGGCAGGAACTCGCCGCGATGACGGTGCTGGCGGTTCCTGTCGTGCTGAGCGAACTCGGCTGGACAGCCCAGGGCATCGTGGACACCATCATGGTGGGCCATCTGGGCCCAGCGGCCATCGGAGCCGTGGCTCTGGGCAATGCTGTCTACTTCGTGCCGGCGCTCTTTGGCATGGGGCTGCTGTTGGGCTTGGACACTCTGATCGCCCAGGCCTACGGACGCCACGACCACGACGAATGCCATCGCTGGCTGGCCCAGGGCGTCTACCTGGCCTGCATCGTGACGCCGCCTCTGATGCTGCTGCTTTTTCTGGCGAGCTTTGCCTTTGAGCGCTTCGGCATTTCGCCGGAAGTGGCTGCTCCCGCTGCTGGTTACCTGCGCATTCTCACTTGGGGAACCCTGCCGCTGGTGCTCTATGGCGCCACGCGTCGATATCTTCAAGGGGTTGGCCAAGTGCGGGTGGTCTCCGTCACGATTGTCGCTGCAAACCTGCTGAATTGGTTTGGCAACTGGGTGTTCATTTACGGCAAGTGGGGAATGCCGGCCTTGGGCGTAAACGGCTCGGCATTTTCGACGCTGGTGACGCGTGTCTTTATCGCTCTGGCTTTGCTGGGCTTTGCCTGGCGCTACGAGCGCCAACGCGGGCATCCGCTCTTCCATTACTGGGCCGGACCCAGCCTGGAGAAGCTCAGGGAACTGGTTCGCCTCGGCGTTCCGGCCGGAGGGCAGATTCTGCTTGAAGTGGGCGCATGGAACCTGACCACCTTCTCGGCTGGCTGGCTGACTCCTGTGGCGCTGGCGACGCACCAGATTATTTTCAACTATGTCAGCCTTACCTACATGGTTCCGCTGGGGATATCGGCCGCGGCTGCTGTGAGTGTAGGACATGCTGTTGGCGCCGGGGATGGAGCGCGCGCGCGCCGTGCCGGATGGCTTGCCCTGGGGCTGGGAACGAGCTTCATGCTGCTGCCGCAATTGTCTTTCTTGTGGCGCCACGGCCGCTCATAGCTCTTTACACCACCGATTCCCAGGTTATGGCTGTTGCACCTGGTCTTTTGGCTCTGGCGGCGGCCTTCGAGATCTTCGACGGCATTCAAGTCGTCTCCACCGGCGCCCTGCGCGGGTTGGGCGAGACGCGGATTCCCATGCTGGCCAATCTGGCTGGCTACTGGTTGCTGGGGTTGCCGCTGGGACTGACGCTCTGTTTTGCCTTTCACTGGGGCATCTATGGCCTGTGGAGCGGCCTCCTGGCGGCTTTGATCGTCATTGCTCTTCTGTTGCTGGCGCGCTGGCGCTACTCTGCGCATGACGCTATGAGCCGCGCTCTTTAGCTTTTTTCAGTTCACGGTTGCTGTGTCTTACCAATCTTGGATTTTTTCTGAAGAGCGCGCAATCCATCCAATCCGAAGAGACGTCGCTTTGGCCGCAAAGTGGCACACGGACGCCGGTGTCTGACTATAATCACTCCTGGGCGAAAGGAAGACAGGCTTTTCCCAGAGCCCAGCGAAAGGGAATCACGCTTCATGGCAACAAGCAGCTTTAATCTCAATCAACAACAAGACACACGCAGCGCGCACGAGCGCGTGGTCAACGACTTCAGTATCAACATTGCCACGGTGAACGGTTCCGGCTCGCAATCCGCCAATAGCGTGCTGATGAAGAGCATCTTCGGAATGGGTGTTCCCGTCGGCGGAAAAAATCTTTTTCCTTCCAATATTGCAGGAGAGCCAACTTGGTTTCTGATTCGCGCCAGTAAGGACGGGTATCTTGCCCGCAAGCGCGACGCGGAGGTTCTGGTCGCACTGAATTCTGAAAGCGCACAGGACGATCTGCGGGCTTTGCCCAGCGGCGGCCTAGCCCTCTACGAGGAGACCCTGAATCTCGATCAGGCGCGCAAGGATGTCTATTTTTATCCTGTGCCGTTCGAGAAAATCACGGCGGACATTTGCCCCGAGGTCAAGCTGCGCAAGCTGGTCAAGAACATGGTTTATGTGGGCGCGCTCGCCCAGTTGCTGGCCATTGATCTCGAAGTCGTTGAGAAGAACCTGCGCAGGCAATTTTCCAGCAAACAGAAGGTCTTCGAGTTGAACTTCGGCGCGGTCAAGGCCGGCTTTGACTATGCCCAGGCAAATCTGACCAAGCGCGATCCGTTCTTCATCGAGCGGATGAATAGGACTGCGGGCAAGATCATTATTGATGGCAACGCGGCTTGCGGGATGGGCGCGGTTTTCGCAGGGGTGACAGTTGTTGCATGGTATCCGATTACGCCTTCCACAACGGTGATCGAAGCCACCATCGACCTACTGAAAAAGCTGCGCCGCACGCCGGAAGGCAAGGCAACCTATGCCGTCGTGCAGGCCGAGGACGAACTGGCGGCCATCGGCATGGTGATGGGTGCCGGCTGGGCTGGCGCGCGTTCCATGACCGCGACCTCCGGCCCCGGATTTTCGCTGATGACGGAGTTTTGCGGACTGGGCTACTATGCTGAGATTCCCGGCGTCATCATCAACGTGCAGCGTGTTGGTCCTTCGACGGGCTTGCCCACGCGTACCCAGCAGGCTGATCTGCTTGAGACGGCATTTCTCTCGCACGGCGACACCAAGCATCCAATTCTGCTGCCGGGGTCGGTGAAGGAATGCTTCGAACTGACCCAGTCGGCCTTTGATCTGGCCGAGCGGCTGCAAACCCCGGTCTTTGTGCTCACCGACCTCGATCTGGGAATGAATAACTGGATGTCGGAGTCCTTCGATTACCCATCGAAGCCGCTGGATCGTGGCAAGGTGCTCACGGCCGAGGACTTGGACCGGCTGGGCGAGTTTGCCCGCTATCGCGATGTAGATGGCGACGCCGTTGGCTGGCGCACGCTGCCCGGCACAATGCACCCCAAGGCCGCGTATTTTACTCGTGGATCGGGCCACAACGACGCGGCCAAATACAGCGAAAAGCCCGAGGAATACAAGGAAGTGATGGATCGGCTGGCGCGCAAGTTCGAGAGTTCGCGCTCGTTGCTTCCTGCTCCGGTTGCCGTCCGGGATCACGGCTCGAAGATCGGCTTTCTGGCTTACGGTTCCACGGATTGTGCCTTGTGCGAATCTCTCGACCAGATCAAGAACCGCTTCGGCTTGGATGTCGATTATTTGCGCCTTCGCGCCTGGCCTTTTGCCCCGGCGGTCCACGATTTTGTCGCCGCGCATGAGCGTGTCTATGTGGTCGAGCAGAACCGCGACGCGCAGATGGCCAGCCTGCTCAAACTCGATCTGCCCGGAGAACAGGCAGCCAAGCTGTGCAGCATCCTCCACTACAACGGATTGCCGGTCGATGCCGATTCCATCACGGAACAGTTTGCGGCCAAGGAGGCTCTTTAATGGCAAGCGCAACCAACAGCCCCAAAGTTAACCACATCGGTCTTCCAATTCTCGATTACCGCGGCGAAAAAAGCACGCTTTGCCCTGGCTGTGGCGACAATGCCATTTCCGAGCGCATCATCCAGGCCTTGTTCGAGATGGGCGTCGAGCCGGAACGCGTGATGAAGATCAGCGGCATCGGCTGCTCATCCAAGAGTCCCGCGTATTTCCTGGGCCGCTCGCACAGCTTCAACGGCGTGCATGGGCGTATGCCGGCCACGGCCACCGGCGCCATCCTTGCCAACCGCACCATGACGACGATCGGCATCTCCGGCGACGGCGATACGGCTTCAATCGGCATGGGACAGTTCGTTCACCTGATGCGCCGCAATCTGCCGATGATTTACATCGTCGAGGACAACGGCGTGTATGCGCTCACCAAGGGGCAATTTTCGGCCACTGCCGATCAGGGCTCGAAGCTCAAAACCGGCATCGTCAACCATCTGCCCGCTATCGACACCTGTGCTCTGGCCATCCAGTTGGGCGCGACCTTTGTGGGCCGTTCCTTTTCTGGAGACAAGAAGCAGTTGCTCGCGATGCTCAAGGCCGCCATTGCCCACAAGGGCACGGTGCTGCTGGATGTCATCAGTCCCTGTGTTACTTTCAATGACCACGAAGGTTCTACCAAGAGCTACAAATTCATGCAGGAGAATGACGAGCCCATCAACGAGATCGGCTTTGTTTCCAGCTTTGATGAAATCGAAGTCGATTACGACTCCGGCCAGACCTACGAAGTGGAGATGTATGACGGTTCCAGCCTGCGTTTGCATAAGGTGCTTGAGGACTACGATCCCACCGATAAGGCCAACGCCGTGCGCACCCTGATGGAGGCGCAGGAGAACGACGAAATTCTCACTGGCGTTTTCTATATCAACACGGAGACGCCGACCTTTCTCGATCTTCTGAATCTGGTCGATGAACCATTGGCCACGCTGCCCGAATCGCTGACCCGGCCGCCGAAATCGGCGTTGGAAGCTCTGATGGCCACGCTCAGCTAATCTCGCATTTCAGCCGGCAAGAGCAGGGAAGCCTCGTGCCGGCTTTGGTTTTATCCGGCGGCTTCAGTCTCGGGGCCGTTCAAACCACGATGAGGGTGCCCCGGTCCCTCGCTTTCGGGGACCGGGGTTGATGCACGATGAGCGGGTCTTTCGCCTAACCCCGCTCCTCAGTTTCCCATAAGTAGCAAGTCATCTTCCGCAAGACGCGCCTTTTCGGAAAAGACGCAGGCAAGGGAAGTGCTTGCTGTCAAGCCGTAAAGATATACGTCGTTACGCTCAGGGGCGCCGTAACCACTTCGGCTGCTCCTTGCGTGAGCGGAATTGGCGCCAAGCGAGTATGCGTTTCCGTGTTGGAGGTTCTGACCGCAATGCAGCTTGTTGCGGGAAAACCTCCGGGCTGAATCAGCAGCGGCCGTTCCACGGCATCGTCATTGATGGCGACGCAGACCAGCTTCTTGCCGTCAGGGGCGAGATAGGCGGAAAAATAGGTGTTCTGCGCTGGCATCGGCACGGCATCGACGCGATGATAGCCGGGACGAATAAAGCGGGAAAACTGACCAATGGTAAAGAAACGCTTCGTCAGTTCGTACTTTTTCGTTGCTGTGTCAATCTGAATTAACGAGCTGCGGCTCTTGGTCGTTGCCGCTCCCCACCAGTACAGCCAGGCGCTGACATCGTTTTCGACCAGGTGTGAGTGGATCACGCGAGCCCAGTAAACGCCGTCGTTCATGTTGGTAATCTGGGCGTCTCCAGCGGAAACTTCAGTTTCCCATATGCGCTTCTTCTGTTGCAGCGCAGTGTTGAAACGGCCTGTCCGCGCGTCGATTGAGACATAAGGCGCGCTGGTTGGCGCGTACGCATGGGAGGCGACAATCTTGATGGCCTTGGCGTTGACCGGATCACCGAGAATGGTGTTAATAGACTCGTCGGTCCAGTGCTCATGCTCATCGATGACGATATCGGCGGTGATTCCCTTGGTGGCGAAGGTCGGAATCAAATTCTCGTGCAGAAATTTCGACAATTCGCTTCCCGTCCAGCGGCAGGAAGCATAGTGCTGCGTGGGTGTGTAATTCGGCTCATTGGCTGGCGACAGCGCGGAAATATCGAGGTCGTACCGGCTCTTGTATTCCAGAACATACATTGCCAGATAATCGGCGAATTTCTGATACAGGGCCGGTTTCAATGAACCACCCCATGCATCGTGATTGGTTTTCATCCACGCCGGTGGCGACCAGCAGGTGCTGAAGAAACGTGTGCAGCCGCGCTTCTTTGCTTCGTTCATCAGCCAGATTTGATCTTCGTCCCCCGACCAGTTGAACTGCCCTTCCTCCGGCTCAATCGAAGCCACCGTTCCGGTTTTCGGGTCCGGATGCTCTGGCCCCTCTCCGATGATGTTGCGCACGATCGAGTACCCCATGCCGCCATTCGAAGAAAACATCAGGTTTAGCAATACGGTTTGATCGTGTTCAGAAAGCATGCGCATTACGCCGGCCTGATGAAAGGCTTCAGAAAAACCGAAACCGTCAATCTGCTGCCGCACATGATCGCCGTTCCAGGCAATGCCGGCCAGGCCAGGCTTTGTTTCGGCCAGCAGACGGCTATTGCAAACGCCGATCGCAAAACCCGATGCCGTGGCTAGAAATCCACGCCGTGAAATCATCTCGTCCTCCCCTGCGAAACACGCTGCGCGGGCGGTGAGATGCCTCGTCTGACAGCGCTATTTCTCTTGTTTGCGGCAAGCTCTAGTTTCGAATTCGAAAGCTTGTTTGCGGCTTCAATTTATACCACGAGTCTCAGAAAAGGCAAGGTGACTGCGAGTACATTGCTGAGATCAATGCCCCGGTTTTTCGCGGAATTGGATTCCAGCGCAAACGGCGGTTCGTGCGGAAGCGTCTTTGGCGTGGCGATCGAGATATGCTTGTCCACTCGTACAAGGGAATATTTGTGCCGAAAACCGAGGGTAAACTGTTTTTTCTTGACAAAGGCATACTCAATTGCAATATATTTAGTTGCCAACACAAACAAGAGCGTGGGCGTTGGAATTCTTCTTCATGAATGTGAAGACAGAGAGCTTCGGCGCAGGAGTTCGGTTGAGAGGAAATGATTTTTGTGCAGTATTTTCTGGGGGGTAGATACGATGCATCTGGTTCGAGGTAACAACGAAGTTCAGAGACGTGGCATAGGACAACGCTTGGCTGCTGCGTTGCTTCTCTTGCTCGCAGTTCCACTGTCTTCCGCATACGGTCAAACAAAGCCTGCGTTCGTTGCGGTGGGGACGGCGACCACTCTTTCCACCATTGGCTCATACGGAGCTGGACACGTTGCCGCAAACTCTCTGGGCGATGTTTTCTATAGCGACCAAAAAGCCGCCACAGGGTATTACGTTCCGCATGGCACAACGTCTCCGGTCGCGTTGATCACTGGGCTTTCCGGTGGCCGCAACACCTATGTCGATTCGTCGAACAACGTCTATTTTCCTTCGAACTATAGCGGTTATGTCGTCATGATTCCCTATGTCAAAGGGGCATATACGACGGGAACCGCTCTGGCGAGCGTCACGACGAACTGCACGTCGACCTCGACTGCACCATGCAGGGCATTCACCGCAACTTCAATGGGTTCGTCAAACTCGGTGATTGGGGGCTACTACCAGCCGACCGACTTGGGAATCGATGGATCGGGAAACGTTTATGTGCTTGAAGCCTCGGACAGTACCGGAGTTTCAGGCTACAAAGTGATCAAGCTCGTTCCAGCAAGCACCAGCGGTACTCTGACATACACTGCCTCCCTCTTGGTGAATTTTGGAGCGACAAATCTCTCCGCACTTTCCGCCGAGGTAGCGGTCGATAGCACCGGCGATGTGTATTTTACGAACAAAACCAATACAGACAGCACCTATGCTACCTGTACAGGCCTCTATCAGGTTCCCGCTGGCAGTTCGACGGCATCTGCGTTTGGCTCGTGCAAGACTCCCGCCGGAGTCTCGGTCGACCGGTATGGCAATGTCTTTGTGCCGGACTCAAGTTCGTACGCCTACCACGAGTTTCCGGCGGTCAATGGCGTTGCCAACACGAGCGCGGAGTTTACGCCTTTCTACGGATACTCGGGCTATGGCATCGGGTTCGATGGACGGGGGCACTATTTTTATGTTGGCTATAGTGGCGGAAACGTAATGTATCGCAACTCGATTTATGGCTACGATTTTGGATCTGGCCCGATTGGCACTTCGCTGGGGACGCAGACCTTTACGCTTACCTATTCGGGTTCGTATACTCCGGCAGCCATAAAAATAAGCTCTTTGAGTCCCTCGGCTTTTACTTATACGGCCGGTAGCTGCGCAACGGGCGCCGTAAGTCAGGGGTCGAATTGCACCGTCACCGTCGGTTACACGCCCAGTGCCGTTGGACTGCAAAGGGGCGAGCTTGTGCTCTTGGATAGCAGCGGAACGCAAATTGGCGCACTTCCTGTCTCGGGTACGGGCACGGGCGCGTTGCAAACCATCGATCCTGGTGTTCAGACATCCTTGGGCAGTGGATGGAAATCGCCAAAAGGTATCGATGTCGACTCTTCTGGCGCCATCTACGTTGCCGACTCCGGCGCCAATGCGGTATATCGGTATGCCTCTGTTTCGGATGTATCCCCTAATAGTATCGGAAGCAATCTTTCGGCGCCGACGGATGTAAAGCTGGATGCCGCCGGCAATGCCTATATTGCGGATAGCGGCAACGGACGCATCGTGGTCGTGCCGATTGTCAACGGCTCGCTGAGCAGCTCCGCGCAATCGGTTCTCTATAGTGACATCTCGTCGAATACCGGGCTTGCTCTTGATCGGAATGCCAATCTGTATGTTGCTGACAGCGGCAACGCGCGGGTTTTAGAAATTGCCGCGGCAGGCGGCATTCCGAATCCGGGCTACATCCGGACCATCGGTTCAGGATTCACTTATCCGGTTGCCGTTTCCACGGATAGCTCGGGCAATGTCTATGTTGTCGATCAGGAAGGAAGTAGCACGAACGACGTGACGGAAGTTGTTTCGGCGGGCGGCGCGTTGAATACCATCGGGACTGGATACTCCAATCCGTCGGGATTGGCCGTCGATGCTTCCGGTTCGGTTTATGTCGCGGATACGAGCAACGACCGACTCATCAAGGTCCCTTCTGAGAACGGTGCAATCAATGCCAATGACCAGACCTCTGTTGGCGGAACAGTCGCCGCGCCGCATGGCGTAGCGGTTGACGGTTCGGGCAATCTGTATGTAACCGACAGCACGAACGGCGTCGTAGCTCAAATCGCACGGACTCAGGGCGTGCTGAATCTCGGTTCGGCAAACCTGAATACAACAACCTCCCAGCAGGCGGCGGAAGTCACGAATGCGGGCAACAGCGCGCTTTCGCTGGGAACGCCAGCCTATACGGCCAGTGGCGATACAAGCTACTTTACCGTCGCAACATCAAGCTCGAGCGCTTGCACCGCGGGGCTTGCTCTGTCCTCCGGTTCGGCTTGCACCGTCGCGGCGACTTTCACGCCAACCGTGATGGGGGCCTTCTCGGATGTCCTGACTTTCTCTTCCAATGCCACCGACAGTTCATCCTCGACGCTGACGATTGAGGGCAAGGGAACTTATATTGCACCGACTTCGCTTGCGCTGACTCAGACATCGCCGAGTGGTACGCCGTCCTTCGGACAGTCGCTCACTATCGCGGCAAATCTCACGTATACAGCGAATGGAAGCGCCGTACCGTCAGGTACCGTCATCTTCTACGTAGACAACGCGCAGTACAAGCAGGCTGTAACGATTACAAACAATACCGCAGCCATCACGATCTCCGGGCTTACAGCCGGTTCGCATACCTTTGGCGCCTCGTACAGCGGTGACACAAATTATGCAAGCAGTTCCGCCAGTACGCTTTCGTTGACCATCGCCAGAATCAGCTCGTCTGTTTCGATTACGGGCCTTCAAGGCGTCAGCAGTAATCCGACCAGCGCCGTGCCGGGTGCGACCCTGGTGTATACGGCAACAGTTGTGCCTACCGGAACGGTCGCTCCCACCGGTACGGTGAGCTTTTATGCGGGGACAACACAGTTCGGATCAGCGGCTGTCGTTGCGAGCGGTTCAGCCTATACGGCGCAGCTGTCGACCACCAACACTCCCGAGGGAAACGACAGTATTACGGCCGTTTACAACGGGGATGTCAATTATCTGCCTTCGACCTCTGATGCTGTGACGGTCGAGATTACAGCCGCCGCATACACCCTTACGCCTGCCTCTGGAACGCTCAGTGTTAAGGCAGGTCAGACCGGATCAATCAACTTCACGATTACTTCCCAATCAGGCTATGCCGGGACTCTCGGCTTTTCGTGCAGCGGACTTCCAGCATTTAGCCAGTGCAGTTTCAGTCCGGTTAACTTCTCGTTGGTTTCGGGTGTTCCGCAGACAGTAACCATGCAAATCATCACCACCCAAAGCAAGACGGATACTCCTCCCACGGTTGGTATGTTGCAGCGTTGGGGCGCGCATTCACGCGGAGCAGCGCCACTGGCGTTTGCCTTGTTGTGCCCGCTCGGTTTGCTGGGCTTGCGGCGGTACAGAAAGTCCTTCAGGCGCGCGTTGGGGCTTCTGCTGTTCGCTGCGCTACTGGCCGGAAGTGTTCAATGCGTCACCGGATGCGGCGGGAATCTGAACGTTAACAGTCCCAAGGGAACCTACGCGGTCGTTGTCACTGCATATGGCACGAATTCGACGACCAGTGCAACAACGATGCAGACGGCGACTATATCGCTGACGGTGCAATAGCCATGAAACAATCAACGGAATTGCTTAATCATCGAGATGGCATACGGAGAGTTTCGGCATCCATGAATGGCAACCGGCTCGCGACCAAATCGAGAGAGAGATTGGGGGACGTTTCTATGAAGGCCATGTTTCGGTTATTTGTCTGGAGTCTTGCGCTGACAATGTTTCTAGGATCAGCTCAGATATGCCGCTCCCAGACAGTCAACGCTTCCTTGGGAGGAATCGTCAACGATCAGTTCAATGCTAGGATTCCTGGGGCGTCCGTCGTTCTGCTCAATCTGCGAACCAAGGATACACGTGAAGCCATAACCAATGCCGAGGGAGCGTTTCAGTTCAATGCTGTCCCGTCCGGGTCCTATTCTTTGAGCATTGAGAGCGCTGGCTTTCGCAAGCTGGTTACGAAGGAGATTGCGCTGCACCCCAATGATTCCGTGCAACTGACCAATCTCAAGATGATCGTCGGTGCTTCGGATGTTTCCATTGTGGTCGAGGCGTCCAACTCCGGCATCGGAACGAGCGGCGAACGCAGCCAGTTGATCAGTTCTAAGGACATTACGAAGCAGTCCACGGTTGGCCGCGACGTGACGGAATTGCTGCGCACTCAGCCGGGTTTCGCGATGGTTCAGTCGGGACTCGATAATGGGCCGTCGAGTTCGGCAGAAGTTGCGGGAAGTTACTCCGGGCTAGGGAACTATGTCGGTTCTGGATCGACCGCCAACGGCACCAGCGTTATTTCCGATGGCGCCAATGTAACGGATCCTGGGAGCGGCGCTGGTCAAACTCAAACCGTGAATATGGATGCGGTCGAAGAGGTGAAGATCGAGACTTCCAATTTTGGCGCGGATGTTGCTAAAGGGCCGACCGTCATTACGGCTGTGGGCAAGTCTGGTTCCTCGTCCGCCCATGGCGCCATTCACATCTATTCAAGAACCAATCAGATGAACGCACAGGACTGGTTCGTAAAACGTATCGGCAACCCTCAGATTCCTGACCGGTATATCTATCCGGGGGTGGATCTTGGTGGACCGCTGAGGATTCCAGGGACAAAATTCAACCAAAGCAACAAGATTACTTTCCAGTTCAATGGCGAGGATTACATTCAGCGAAACGTCTATTCGTACGGGTCGCCACTGCATTCCTTCATCAATGCGCTGGTGCCAACCGAGAATATGCGCAACGGTGACTTCAACCAAGGCGAGTTGGCTACTTACCTTGGAACCGACACCAATACGATCGAATCGCAATGCACGTCGTCGGGAACTTTTTCGAACTATTACCACGTTTGCGCAGCGCCGACGACCAATGCAAATCAGATTACCGTCGATTCCAATGTCAAGGCGCTGCTCAATATCATCCCGCTGCCCAACAAGGCAAACACCGATGGTTATAACTACACGCATTTGAATCTTGAAAATTCGGATAGCTATCAGTTGCGCGGGCGCCTCGATTTCAACTTGAACTCAAATAACAAGCTTTATATGGTATACGGAGGGCAGTTTGGAACCACCAGTCATATACCGGAGCAGATCTACTATTCTCCGGCATCGGGCGGTGGGTTGGAGGGTGGCATTGATACCCCAGGAAAAATCAACTCGTCAGTTCACTCTCATATGGGCAGCTTGAACTACACGCATATCTTTAACTCTCGGTTGACCAATGAGGCGTTTGCTTCGTTGTCAAACGTCAAGAACGTCTACGTCGCGGGCGATTTTGAGAAGTTGACGGCTTCTTACTATGGCTATGCCGGCAATTACATTTTCCCTTCTGCGACCAAGGAAATTCCGCAGTTTTCCAGTTATAACGTTGCGGGATTGCCGCTGGCGATCATTCCTGACTTTAGTAACGGCCCGTTTACGTCAAGAAAGTTTATCCCGGCTTTTGGTGACAACGTCTCCTATCTCTGGCGTACGCACACATTCAAGGTTGGCGCCTATCTGGAGCGCGATACGGCGAACCAGACGGACTTGAGCCCGATTACCAACGGCGCAATCAGCCAGTACTACATCGGGACACAAACCACCACCAATCCGAATGGGAGTACCGTCAGTTCCGTTGGGTGCGCATTTACAAACTGCGGTGGCAACTATCTGGCTGACTTCTTCGAGGGAATTATCCAGGAGTTCACGCAGCAGAATTTCAACGCCAAAACTGATCTTTACTACTGGAGCAATGCCGCCTATGTCACGGACTCTTGGAAGATCACAAGGAAGATTACCGTAGATGTAGGTGTCCGATTTGAGCATCAAGGTGCATGGAGCGATCAGCATGGAATAGGAATTGCCACCTTTAGTCCGTCACTCTATGCAAAAGACGCCACGAATACAACCAATGCCGACGGCACACTTTTCTTGCCAGGCGTTCGTTGGAGGGGCGGAAAGAAGTCGACCAACGGCAACGCGGGTTATACGCAGGTTTCGAACTCCGGAGCGCCGAGTCGGGTATTTTTCTATTCTCCACGATTTGGAGTGTCCTGGAATCCGTACGGAGATGGAAAGGTTGTCGTTCGCGGTGGATGGGGACAGTACCGCGGTCATGATTCCTGGAACGATTATGTCGGTGCTGCGGCCACGTCAGAAGGCTTGGTGACGGTCCTGGCCAACACCGGCTCACTGACTCTGGAAAACATTCCGCAAAGTACCACCTATGGCTGCAATGCCAATACGACAAGCGGCTGCCCGTCGATCTTTGCTATTGATCCAACCGACAATCAGCAGCCGTTGACAACCACCTACAGCTTTTCAGTAACACGGCAGTTGCCTCATGACTTCGTGTTCGATGTGGGGTATGTTGGTAACCATAGCGACCATTTGCTTACGGATAACATTTCCAACACCTCGCTTCAAACTGGCGATATGCGGAATGTGGATGCGGTACCGATCGGAGCCATGCTGAAGCCTGATCCTAATCCGTCGTCGACTTATTACGGCCGAATTGTTAATCCGGATTCGGCTACGACAGCCCAAACCAACGACTACAGGCCGTATCCAGCCTACAGCGGACTGGGCGTACCGAGACACATTCTCAATGCAAACTATAATGGTTTGCAAACCAGCATCAATCGCCAGCGCGGCCGTTTTAACCTTGGCGCGAACTATACTTGGAGCCGCGCGCTAGGTATCAGGGGCGGATTCAATAACGGCTATTCTGCCGATCCGAACAACCTGCACCAGAATTACGGCCCGCTTGCATTCGATCGTACGCATATCACCGCTGCGAGTTATTCGTATGACGAGGGCAATATGTTCCACCTTAGTCACCGCTTTTTCAATGGCCTTGTGAATGGATGGTTCATCTCTGGCATCACGAACTTCCAGAGTGGACCAAATATTCCGGCTGTCTATGGCGCGAACTTGCAGTTGACGGGAACCACTCAATATCAATCCAACGGTTATGCTTGCTCAAGCAGTACCAACGGATGCAATATTGATAGCAAAACCATCCTCGGCACTCCTGATATTTATCTGATGCCGATCGAGCGTAGTTCCGATCTGTGCCCCTCGGGCAATCCTGTGGCGCATCTAGGAAAGCGTCAATTTATTAATGGATACTGCTTTGCGCTACCGCCTTCCGGCGTAAATGGTCCAGGCAACTTGGGGAACCTGCGCGGGCCTGCGTATTTCAACAGCGATCTATCTCTTCAGCGATCGTTTGCGATGCGAGAGCGTGGCAAGCTGCTGTTCCGCGCTTCGGGGTTTAACTTTATGAACCACCCGATTACTGCTTTCAGTTCACGCTTTACGAATGAAGTGAAGCTGCAGATGACGGGTACAACCTTCGACGATGTGGAGCCGGTTAACAAGACGAACTCAAACGGTGGGACCTGTAGCGCTTACGGCAGCACGTGTTTTGGGTATGCCGGATACAAAACAGGTCGGCGTGTAATGGAAGTATCTGTTCGCTATGAATTTTAGGTCGATGACAACCTAAATTTGTTTCATTAGGTAGAGAAGCGCGGGTTGCGAAACCCGCGCTTCGGCCTGCCGGGAGGCCGAAACTACATTTCGAATAGGCACATCTTCATGTTGTCGTAAAATTAGCCGTACAACTTTTTCGGTTCCGCAAATGAATTGGACCGCCGTGCTTAATCTCGAAGTTCAACAAATCCATTTGGGATGATATCGCGGGTAGTGTCCAGAGTTTTTCGCACTTTCGATCTTCCTTGGAAACTAAGGATGCTGTCGGTTGCGATTGCTTTGCTGCTGGCCCTATGGGGGCCAGCAGCAAAAAGGTCAGGCGATGGCGCGAACTTCGGCCAGCTGGTTCATCTGCAGATAGCGTTTGGTGCCCTATCTTGTAGCCGCCCCGTGGAGGTGTCGCGCGGCAACCAGCATCAATGCTGACTGACCGTCCGGAAACGCGCCCACCACACGCGTTCGTCGCCGAATAATCCGCATCAGCCGTTCCAGCGGGTTATTCGTCCGTAAGCATCGCCAGTGTTCCTGCGGTATACAGTAGTAGCTCAGCGTTTCGTCGATGCCGTTGGCTACAATTTCGGCCGCCTTGGCCAGCCGCATTTCGCGCAGCTTCTCGACCACTTGGCGCGCTATCTCCTAGCCGCTAGGGCGTCTTCCTGCGCGTGAATGGTCTTGAGTATCGCAGCCACCTGCTTGACCTTGCCGCTGGGAACCGCCGTCCACACGTTGCGATAGAAGTGCACCGCGCAGCGCTGCCACTTGGCCTCGGGATAAAACTCTGCCAGGTTCTTGACCAGCCCCAGACACTTGTCGGAGATGAATAACACGACGCCCTTCAGGCCGCGCAGCTTCAGCTCGCGAAGAAACTCGGTCCAACTGGCCGTGTCTTCCTTGGTACCCGCGCTGACTGCCAGAATCTTCCGATTGCCGCGCTGCGCCATGCCGATAGCGACCAGCACGGCAACGTCCTTTACCTCCCCGCCCCACGAGCGTTTCAGCCAGATACCATCGAGGTAGACGTAGGGGAAATCGCTCACCAGCGGACGCTCGCGCCACTCGTTGATCTTGCCGTAGATCTTCTGGTTTAGATCGCTGACTGTCGAGGCCGATACCCGCGTGCCCCACAAGGCTTGCATAATGTCTTCGACGCGCCGCACGCTCATGCCGGCCAGATACATCTGGATCAGAGACTCTTCCACCGACGACTCGCGACGCTGGTAACGCTTGATGATAGCCGTCTCGAAGGGCAGCATGCGCAGCTCGGGCAGGGGCAAAGTGACTTCTTCGGCCTTGGTCTGAAGATGCCGGTCGTAGCTGCCCGCCCAAGTATCCTTGCGGCCCTCGTTGAGCTCGTACTTGCGGGCACCGCAGAGATGGTCGGCTTCGGCGTCCAAAAGCGCGTTCAGCGTCTCTTCTACTGTGGCCCGCACCACTTCGTCCATATGCGCTGTATGCGCCCGTCGTCGATCTGTACTACCGGGCCCAACGACACCTTTTGCCCGTTGTCCCTTCCTGCTTCCGCTTCCATGGTTGGTCCCATCGTCCTTGCCTCAGAGGTCTCTCTCCTCCTGCTTGTACCAACCTCACAGGCTCCATTTCAAATCAAATATGCGAAGAATATCGTACGATATCTTTTGATAAGTAAGCATCTACTGCAAAATGCTCTCCGGGAAAGGGCCCCGTAGAATCATAATCGGGAGAACCGATGACAAATGATTTCTGCAATCTTTATCGAGTAACAAACGCAGACGGGCTAAGACTGGTCTGTAGCGTATGAAACGCAACAGCCGAGCTGATTCCAGGCAACATCAAGCTGCAAAAATTCGAATGCGACAACCCCATGCTGGCTGAGTCTAAACGAACTATGTGCCCTCGGCCTTAAGGTCATTAACTCCGAGCCGGGCATCGATCACTCATCGCGAAAGCAACGATTCTCCCCTGGCGTAGCGCCGTCGTCTGCCTCGCCGCTTCCTTAGTTGATCGTCACCGTCAATGCGCTCGATGCCGGTGCCCCTGGGTTAGTTGCTATCATTGATCCGCGTCCGGCGCTGACAAGGTCGCTGGCTGGAATTGCAACCGTTACATGAGTAGTATCGACGATGGTTGTGGTGCGATAGCTTCCGTTCCAAGTTACAGCTACGCCGGGAACGAAATTAGTGCCGGTCAGCGTGAGCAGCATATTGCCCGCGCCATGCGTAACCGATGTCACCGAGCTCGACGTCAGACTCGCCGCTGAATTAGTCTCCAGCAACTGTGGAGTGACGAAGGGGCCTCGTAGCAAAATAACTTGTGTGACAGCTTGACTGTTGATCTGGGTATTGGCTGCTGACAGCAGAGCCAGTCCATCTTGTCCCCAGCGTAGCATGGTCCAAGCTGTCTCAATGCTGGACGCCGAAGTCGGCATGGTTAGCCACGCTTCAGGCAAATAGCGGGTCGTATCATAGCGGGCGAGACCATAGGCCCAGGTTCCCGCAGTATTTTCGAGCATCAGAAAAGCCTTTTGTGTCGAGGCGTCCGGGACTACATTAGCTCCCGTTGCAGATAGGCCCGACCCGTAAAAATCCGGAAGAGACATCGTTGCAATTTGCGATGGGGGGGTGGTTGAAGGATTAATAATCCCTCCAGAGGCACCGTACACGATGCCGTTAGCCAGTTTGATGGAACCGCTGAATCCTCCAAGTCCGTCGAGACTTGTGCCATCGGTCAAGGTTAGACCGTTCGCGTTCACACTGTACCGGTAGAGCTCAGCGCCCGATGTCTGGCTGTCATATGCATAAAGATGCGTCGCATCTGCGAATATAGGATTCACGCCGGAGTAGATGCCAGAAAGGTTCTGGCGGAAACTCCCGGTATTCCCAGTTACATCGAAAATGCCGAAGTTGCCCCAGCCATTCGGAATGTCAATCGCCAGGGTCGTGTCGCTGCCCGGCATAGCGGCCAGCCAAGTCGCAGGCGTACTGCTTGTTGATCCGTACTGCGTGTAGAAAATTGGGATTGTCGCTGTGAGCTGTTGATTCAAAAGATTGAATTGCGCCAGACTGTCCGCGCCGCTCAGCCCGATATAGAGGTAGTTGCCGTCAGAAGTTTCGGCCATCACGTTTGGTTCGCTGCCAACGTAGACCGGCGTTCCAACACTGCCCGTCACAGGATTGATGGTCACCACGGAATTGCCGGTGAGGCTGGTGGAGGCGCTAGGCAGTGTGGCGTAAATCTGTTGTGAATAAGGGTCGAACAGTATGTTGTTGGCAGGAAGATTCAGTAGCGCATAGATTGTGAGGGGTGCAACCTGAGAGACGCCCCCACCCGGCGATGAATTGGCGACCGTCACTGGCGTCCATCCGTAGTTCGCGATTAGGGAGGAATCCACGTTGGCGATAAGTTCCGTGTTGCTGACAAAGGTGGTCGAAAGAGCGGTACCGTTGAGGTTGACCGTAGAATTCGTGTTAAAGCCACTGCCTGTTACCGTGAGTGTGAAAGAGGTAGAACTCGCTTGAACAAGCGTCGGAGAGATTGCCGAAAGCGTTGGGATAAAGGCGTAAAAATTGCCCGATACGATCGTGCTCGCCGTAACTTGATTGTTTGAAGAACTTGGATCATAACTCACAGAATCGACCGTCGCGGTATTTTCGATTGTTCCAGCAGTGGTCGGAGTTGCGTTTACGGTTACAGTGGCGCTGGCTCCATTTGCCAGGTTGCCTAGGTCGCAGGTAAATACGCTGCCCGTACTGCAGGTCCCTTGGCTGGTTGAAACGCTGTTGACAATCAGGGAGGCATCAAGGGTCAAAGCCACGGCAACACCTTGTGCTTGGTTCGGACCCAGGTTCTTGACTGTTGCGGTATAGCTGATAGTGCTACTGGTGGTGGCTGTTGCTGGCGCACCGAGTGTGACGGAAAGATCGGCAGGAGAGGAATTCAGATCTTTCACAACCGGCGACTGAAAAACATAAATCTGAGATGAGGTATTCAGTGCCAGGCCGTTTTGCCCCCAGCGAACGATTTTCTCAAAATTGTATGGGTAAGTGTTGTTTGCTCCGCTAACATTGATGCTGCCGGCTGGATTAAAGGTACTCTCGCTAAAGGCAAGCACTTGTGGGGTGCTAGCGGTGGTGTATCCATAGCCGACAAAGGCTAGCCCAAGCGTCGAATCGGAGACGATCGGCCCTGTGGCCGCCTGACTCGCGGTCGCGTAAAACGTTCCCAGGAGGGCGCCACTCGTTGCATTCAGAACGACGCCGTCAGAAAGATAAAGGTTGCCGTTGTCGTATTGGATGTAGTTGACAGAAGAGGCTTTGGAATAAAGTGCACTTCCTCCCGCGATCCCGGTCGAGTCCACCGACATGGCATAGACAGCCGATGTGCCTCCCATATAAAGAGTTGACGCCGAAGAGCCAAAGGCAAGCGGTCCGGACCCGAATCCGAGAGATGATGAGGTGTTTGCGCGGGCCACGCCGGAATCATAGATGGTGACGTCAGTTCCACCCAAATAGCTGCCAGTCGCTGCAACGGCCACCGAGTTTGGCTCCCCGGGCAATGCTGCAAGGTAGGCGGCCGTATACGGAAGGTTATACACACCGGGTCCCCCGCCGAGCGAAAACTGCGAAACGATCTGGCCGGTGGTCAGGTTTACCTGCGCAACAGCTCCGGCCCCATTGAGGCCCACAAACATCTGGGTTCCGTCCGAGGAAAGCGCCAGCTTATTGGGGTTGCTTCCCACAAAAATATGCCGCAGGATGTTTCCGGTGACAGGATCGATGCCGACGATAGAGTTACCCGTGCCGCCCGTCACCGAGCCGGGAACGGATACATAGAGCAGCCCATCCGCAGAGTTATATACCATATCGTTGTTCACAATGCCGATATAGGCCGTGTACGGCAGCGCTGCCGTCGTCCCCCCGCCCGGAGCAGGCGTGGTCACCGTCAAGTTCAGAATACTCGACAATGTAATGCTCGATGCCGGAATCGTAACCGTCATCTCAGTCGAACTCACATAGGTCGCGGCGATATTTGTCCCATTCAACGCCACCGTCGAGTTTGTCGTGAACCCCGTTCCATACAGCGTCACCGTCGTGGCCGTGTTGATAGGTCCCGCACTAGGCGAGATAGACGTCAGCGTCGGCGCAGGCGGATCGGCAATCGTCACCGTCAGTGCGTTTGACGTGGCTGGAGTCGAAGTCGCACTCCTCACCGTGATGGTCGCTGTACCCGCGGAACTAAGCAGGCTGGCAGGCACCTCCGCAACATCAACTGCCGATCCATTGCCATAAATGTAGCAACTGACTACTGTAAGCGCAGTGCCGTTCCACAGCACGCTGGAGGTCACGACACGCTGCCCCGAACTGAGCGTGGTATATAGGCCGGAACCATAAACATAAATGTAAGTATTGTCCGATCCAGCCACAAACTGCGTCGGTGAAACCTGCGTGATCACCGGTGTCGTTGTCTGCGGGAGTATCTCAAGCGTTGCTCCCAGTGAGGTTCCGCCACCTGGTGATGGGTTCATCACGGACACAGAAAGCAACTGGGATGTTGTCTGCTCCGCCACCGTAAGCTGGAATGTAAGTTGCGTCGCACTCACATAGGTCGCCGCGACAGCCACTCCGTTGACTTGAACCGTCGATGCTGAAATGAAATTTGTCCCGGTGATCGTTATCATCGTAGGAGTAGTGGTTCCAGTCGTTACAATTTTAGGCGAAAGCGCGCTCACCGTCGGCACGGGATTATTGATGGGAATGGCCGTGGCCACCGACGTCCCCCCGCCCGGCGCCGCATTCATCGCCGTCAACGACAGGCTTCCCGCACTTGCCATATCGCTCGCGGTCAGCGCAACATTCACCTGTGTGGCGCTCACATAGGTAGTGGTCCGTGCACTGCCGTTCACGTCGATGACCGTCGTCGAAACAAAGCCTGTGCCGGTCACAGCAACTGTCGCTGATGTGGTTCCCGTCATCAGCGTGGCTGGGGTGAGCTGGGTGATTGTCGGGGCGGGATTCGTCACCTCTAGCTGAACCGCCGCGCCCGATCCACTGCTTGCCGTGCCGTTTAACGCGATAACAGCTAGCTGCGACCCGCTCGCCAGTTGCGCCGCCGTTACCGTTGCTGTCACCTGGGTGCTGCTTACGTAGGTTGTCGTTTCCGTCACGCCGCCCACCTGGACCGTCGTTGTCGAAAGAAAGCCTGTACCGGTCACCGTTACGGTCAGCGGTCCTGATCCCGCTGCAGCCGTAGTTGGGCTGATAGAGCTTACCGTCGGCGTCGTTGCTCCCGCGTTTGACGTAGATCCGGAGGTTGACGAGGATCCGCCGCAACCGGCAATGAGAGTGGACGCAACAAGGCAGAAACAGGCAACGGATCCAAGCAAACTTTTCATGATGACAACCGATTATACAGATAGGACACAAACATACAACGCAAATTGTTGATGATTTGGAGGATGAACCGCTTGAAAGTCATTGGTCACGGCTATCGGGGCCGCCGTCGTTCAATCCATAGACGACGCTTTATCCCAAGAGCGCAATCTTGTTATCGGCTAACCGAAGCCGACGACGCGGAGTTCGTTTCAAAGGCGCGTTCGGCTCTCATCGCATCCTGGGATGATCTGCCTCTGAAAAGCCAGCAGGACGTTGTTGTAAGTCGATGGTCGCTCGTTGACGTGCCGGAGATGCTGCCGGTCCTGATTCGCATGGCAAACGGTTCAGTTCCCACTGCACACACATGGGCCGCAACCGTTCGCGATACCGTGCTTAGCCATATCAAGCAACTTGCCCCTCAGACGGCACGCCAAATGATCCTGAGCGAACTCCATGCGAGCCAAGGGGAGCCCACGGTCGAACTCCTCAGCCTACTCCAACCCGAGGACCGCGTTGCCGTTCTTCAACCGACCGTAGAGCGAATCATTCGGGGCCCGCTCTCAAAGGACCGCTTGGAACGGGAGTTTGAGCAGCGAAGTGATTTCGCGCGTGTCGACCAGTTCGGCGATGCGAGCATTTTGCCGCAGATGAAGTAGGTCTTCGAATAGCGAGGCGGCGACATTGAATGCTGGCAACTGAATTTCCTCCTGCGTTACTTCCTCCGCGTCGCCCCGGAGTACGGAGCCGCACAGGTTGCTATGTTGCAAGACAAAACAACCGGCAAAGCGGACTGTCGTAGTAGCATCTTCTTCTCCCTCGAAGAGATGCCTCAGGCACTCGACCCCGTCGCCATTCATGCGCTCGACAATGGCAATCCCGCAATCGTCGCAGACGCGGCCATGGCGCTGGGCAATTGCGGGTCCGCTCAAGCCGAGGCGGCATTGTGGGCACGCATGGAGCGCTTTCATCGTAAGTGGAGCCAACGCAAGCCGCAGTCTGGCCATAGCATACGATTTGTCCCTGAAGGCTTTCAAGCAACAGCGGAGCAGAATATCCTGAAAGCCCTCGCCGGAGGCACCAATTGGCTCTGCACACCTCAGAAGCTTGCGCGACTCAAAGAGCTTGCAGTGAGCGAAGATCAGCGCGCTCAGATTCAGGAATGGCTCGACACATGGAAAGACGGCCTGCTCCAGGCCACTCCGGACTGGATAAAAGAAGATTCCGTGGAATTCTCCCTGCTGGCGTCGTCGGCGCTAACAGAGGAGCAGATGCGTACTAAATTGGCACAGTTTCCCCAGGGAACGAAGATTCTATGGCAAATCTGGCAGCCGGGAAATATCTCGTCAACCATCACTATGAAAAGGCAGGAAGCGGAGTATGAATCCATGCGAGCCATCGCTGCAGAACATGGCGTCTCGTTGGTGAAAGCCATGGCGTTGTGCGTCCTTGATCAACACGGCTGGTGAGTAGAAACCCATGGGCTGATTGTTGAGCAGCCACAAGTGAAAGCGGCCAGGTAACCCACCGTCCAGCAGTTCGTCTACCGCTTGAATTCCGGTGGACGCGGTCTCGCGGATCGTCCTTGTCGCAGCAGTCAGCGCCGCCGTGAACCGGTGTTCAAGGGCGTGCTCGATTTCAATACGAAGGGTAGCGGCGGAGGGCATGACAAATGAAGGTTGATATTCGTCTACCTTCCGCCAAGTGCGGCTATATGTCAAAGGAATCGCAGCGATAAATGAATATCCCTTTATATGCCAATAGGTTATGAATGTGGAGAGAATTTCAAAGACAGCGGGATGCTTTCTGCGCCGGGAGGCAATTTGCCTTGATCCGAGAATCCATCTTAGCTACATCGGCGTTTTTCAATACTAATCTGGTCTTCGGCAAATAAACCAAGCTGAATGAGCGCAATGGGCTGTTCCCCAACAGTTGACAGCCGAATTTCTGAATGCTGAACGACCTATCAGCACTGAGCTTTCAAGCAAGTCTTCGCTGCGATTGCTCCGAGAAGCTGGACGGAATCGCTCAGAATTGCGGAGACGTGAGAAAATCGCTCAGGGCCGCAAATGATGAACGCTATGGAACTGGATACCCTGCAGCATTCTTCATCAACGTCGATCCGCATCGATTTCGAGCGACCACTACCTTCACGCCGCGAGGATTAACGAGATGCGGAAAGGGTTCACCAGAAGACCTGCGCCGGACGCCCCTACAGTCTACGCAAAGAACTACATAACACCGGGCGGGCTGGAGCGCCTCAAAGACGAGCGTCGCTTTTTGCTCACCAGAGATCGCCCTGCCGTGACGGAGGTGGTGGCCTGGGCTGCTGGCAACGGAGATCGCAGTGAAAACGCAGACTACCAGTACGGCAAGCGGCGGCTGCGGCAGATTGATGGGCGCATTCGCTTTCTCTCCAAGCGCATTGAAGCCGTGGAAGTGGTGGACCCGGAAGCTCCGCGATCAGGACAGGCGAAGTCGAGGGCATATTTCGGCGCGACCGTGCTCTACGCCGATGCCGCCGGAGCTGAGCACGAAGTGTGCATCGTAGGCACAGATGAAGTCGATCTCAGCCGTAACCACATCAGTTGGGTCTCGCCTCTCGGGCGCGCCTTGCTGAAGTCGACAGAGGGCGACAGCGTGGTTCTCCGCGCGCCAGGCGGGACAGAAGAGCTGACGATTCTGGAAGTGCGCTACGAACGCATTGCTGTGGAACCGTTTCGTGAACCAGTTGGTTCTGAAGCTGCGACCAGGGAACCATCCTGCCAACGCTCATAAGCAGCGAGAGATGATCCGGATTGCAAAAAGCAGTGAACTAGTCAGCGATGACTGATCTGCTGTTGAGCTGCTGTAGCGCTCGATGAGTGACTTGGGCTGTTACTGTAAACCCAGAATTCTGCAGTATTACCTCGTATGTGTGCATCGCGAACCGCTTCTTGAGCTTGACTACGCCAAGTGCATCAAATAATATCAATCCATGAGCAAGACTGCCAGCGCCTGTTGTTGTCGCCCGTATGGTGCGCTATGTGGGGACGCGGCAGTGTATGCAGCACAGTTCGAAAAGGGATCTTGACAAGATCCTTTTTCGAACGCGTTTGGCCCACTCTATGTAGACATAGATTGGGCCTTTGCTTTTTTGCGAAAGAATCGGGCACATCTTCGAAGTTGCATAGAGTCGGCGACTAGGATTAACCGACAGCGAGGATAAGCCCGTGGCGATTGATAGAAAATTCCGTTTTTTACCCATTTTGATTGCATTTTTGGTGGTTGCATTGACCCCAGTGTTGAACGCACAAGTTTTTCGCGGCAGCATTGTCGGTAACGTGACCGACCCTTCCGACGCCGAAATCATAAACATTCAAATCAGTGCGGTGAATGAGGCGACAAGTGCGCATTATGCCTCGCGCACATCGACTGCAGGCCAGTATCAGTTCCAGGACCTTCCAGTTGGTAATTACACGCTGAGTGCAGCCGTTTCTGGATTCAAACAGCTTGCAGTCAAGAACATCAAGGTGGAGGCTGGCTCTGCCTATGTGCTCAATCTGAAGTTGCAACTTGCCCATGGCGATGAAACTGTCGAAGTCTCTGCATCTGCAATATCGTTGGATACAGAAACGGCAGCACAGACAACGAATCTCTCTGCAAGTGCTATTGCAGATTTACCAATTGCCGGGCGCAGTTTTATCGCGACAGAATCGCTCGTGCCTGGATTTGCAGGCTACAGCAACAACTCACTGACGGGCGCAATAAATGGAACGCGCGTGCAACAGGTGAACTACCAGATCAATGGCACAGACAACAACGATCCGTTCCGCAATCAGGCAACAGCGAATCAAAACGGACAATCCGGAATTTCCGGCGTTCTGTTCCCAATAGATGCGATTGAAGAATTCTCGTTGCAGACGGTAGGAAGTGCTGAGATTGGGCGCAACCCCGGAGGGACGCTCAACCTCGTCACCAAGTCGGGCACGAATGACCTGCACGGCAGTGCCTTTTACTTTAACCGCAATGAAGCGCTGGCCGCTGCGTCGCCATTCCTTCCAGAAGACAGCAAGAAGCCAGCCAACCGCAGTACGAACTGGGGCGGTTCGTTAGGTGGACCAATCAAAAGAGATCGCACCTTCTTCTTTCTCTCGTATGAAAAGCAGACCTTTTCTATCAGCCCGGGCAGCTATGGCACCGAGCCGGGAACGGGCTATCAGGCGGATGCACGGAGCCTGTTAAAGCAATACTCAGTCGCAGAGAATTCAGCTGCAACGACCGCGCTCAATACGCTGTGGCCTTCGGCTGCGTTGACGACGGCTTCCTCCGATTCTACGAATAACTACTTCTCTCCTGACCCGGAGTACGGTTACAGCCATAATTTCTTCATTAAAGTTGATCAGAAGATCAACGACAATAATAACCTCTCAGCAAGTTGGTACGCAGGTGAGGGGCAGCAGGTCGTTCCTGTCAGCACGTATCTGAAATGGTATTACGATGCAGGACCAATGCATGTCCAGAACTATTCAGTCATATGGAACAGCATCCTGAGCCCTCGTCTTACAAACCAATTGCAGCTGGGCTCTGATAGCACAAATCAGAAATCGCGCGACTTCAAGCACGATCAGAATGTGCAGAAATATTTCGATACGGGATCCCCCTTCACGGGGTCTCCGATGATTGAGATTGGAAATTTCGACACCATCGGTCCCAATGGAATTGGCGGACGCGTGGACGTTACAGGTCATGTGACAGATGCTCTCTCATGGGATATTGGGCGCCACTCCATTCGACTTGGCGGAGAATTTCGCCATGCTCAGGCAAACGAGTTCTATTACAACAATGCGCTTGGTACTCTGATCTTCAGTGGAGGGAGTGGACCTTGGTCTGCAGATACCTCGATCAGCACCAATACCGCAGCCTTGGCAGATTTTCTGGCGGGGTATGCTTCTTCCTCGTCGATATCCTATGGAACGGCAACCCGCAATCTCTACTACAATTCAGGCGCATTTTTTGCTCATGACAACTGGCATCTCAATCAGCACCTGACGCTGAATTTCGGTGTTCGTTATGAATACACAACGCCCGTGCATAACGGGGATAATAATTTGTCCACTTTTATCCCCAACCGGGGAGTAGTTTTTCTCGGCGGGGGGCTTGATTCTCTGTATCCGCACGACTATCTGAACATTGCGCCTCGGGTAGGCTTCTCTTATCAGCCGGGCGAGAAAAGTGGAATCGTGGTGCGCGGTGGATTTGGCATTTACTATGACACGCCAGGATTTGACATTTTCGTTCAGGCAAATTCCCCCAACAGCGGCGCGAGTGGAATTCAGGCAAATCCGGGTGGCAAAGACCCTGTAAACACGTACGCACAGAATGCGACCGCCATTGCTGCAGGACAGTCCATCTTTGCCAATGCCGTCCTGGATAACTCAACCTCAGAATTTGCTGTGAGTCAGCGATTCAAAACTCCACGTGACTATGCCTATCACCTGCAAGTTGAAAAAGAGATTGGCGAAAAGACGATCGTGCAGCTTGGCTATGTCGGCTTGCAGGGGCGGCATTTGACGGACATGACGGACATCAATCCAGCCGCGCTGAATAACACGGGCACGGTGGTGGATTCAACCCGTCCCTTCTATGACCAGTTTCCGAACGTGACCGTAATCAACCAGCTCGGAACCGATGCTACGTCGAATTACAACTCACTCCAGGCCGTTTTGAAGACATCAAATTGGCATGGACTCTCCGGGCAGCTGGCCTATACGTGGTCGCACAATCTGGATGATGACAGTGCTCCGCAGAACAACGATGCAGCATCTTACAGTAACATTGATTGGCCTCAGAATAATCTTGACCTGAAGGCAAATTATGGCAATGCCGATACGGATGAACGGCATTCTTTCACAGCAGAACTGTCTTATGCGGTTCCGAAATTAGCGGTTTTTCCGAGGTGGCTTGGTAACGGGTGGTCTCTCGCCAGTGCCATCAGCGTTCGTTCCGGAAACCCCTTCACTATCGTTGCCGAAAACCTGGATACAACAGGCACGGGAGATTATTCACAGTTTGTCAACATTGTGGGGAACCCCACGGCAGGAACCACCCACAAGATCGTTAATAACCAGGTCCAGTGGTTCAATACGAATGCCTTCAGTCTTCCAACTGCGGGCACTTACGGAAATGAACGTCGCAATCAGTTGGTCGGTCCTGGCTATAGCGATGTAGATTTGTCTATCTTCAAGAATGTGAATTTCACAGACAGAATCAAGGGACAGTTCCGGGCAGAGATGTTCAATGCCTTCAATCATGTCAACCTGGGATTTCCCTCCATTGACTACTCCACAGAGACGAATGGCTTTGGAACGATCAGTTCGACGGTAGGCTCAAGCGAAGAAGCGCCCGGTATCGGCCCTGGCGAGCCATTCAATGTTCAGCTTGGTCTGCGACTGACCTTCTGATCTGTTTATTCACCATGCGCAGAAGGGAACTTGTCGAAGACATTGTCTTCGTGCCTTACGCAACAACCAGAAAAGGAAACAGTGTGATGAAAAGACAATTCGGACTTATAAAAGCAGCAGTATTATTCTTCGCCCTCAGTACGACCGTAGCAGTGGCTCAGTCAGAGAATTCGGCTGACGCAATTGACGGTCGTTGGGATGCCACAGTCGTCGGACATGGTGTTCCAATTCCATTTCGTCTCGATATCAGTGGCTCTGGGGACTCCCTCAAAGGAACTCTCTTTGATGGTTCCAGGCCGAACAACACGACGAGCAGTGCAAGCTTCAAGGACGGCAAGCTGGTGTTAGTCCTGGAACACTACGAGTCCACCATCACGGCAGAACTGAAGGACGGTAAACTGGTGGGCGGTATCTCGGCTGCCATTGCCAATGGAGTATTGCCAGATGTGGGTACACAGTTCGAGGCTGTGCGCCATGTTGACACAGCGAGGAAGCCAAAAAATGTTCCCTCCATTGATGGTTCATGGATCATTATTCTGCCCAGCCTTTCAGAAAAGGGAGAAAAGGCCTTTCGCCTGATCGTCAAGCAGAACAACGTCTACGTAGAAGCAACCATTTTGCGCGTTGATGGAGATAGTGGTGCCTACTCGGGTACCTTCAAGGACGGCAAATGGCTGCTCAGCCACTACGATGGTGGACGTCCTGGCGCAATTGAAATTGCGGTGCAGAGTGATGGTTCTCTGAAGATCGTGCAACTCGGAGGACTTGCCACAGACGATATTCCCAAAGATGGCTTCGGAGGCATAACGCGCAACTTGGTTGCCTATCGTCAGAGTGATGCGGAGGCGAAAGGATTGCCTCAGCCGGACAACTATCAGACGCACACGGGCATTCTTAATCTAAAGAAGAAATTCACCTTCAAATTCCCCGATGCAGACGGAAAGGTCGTCTCAAGTGATGATCCACAGTTCAAGGGCAAGGTGCTTATTGTGAGCATCACCGGTACCTGGTGCGAAAACTGCCACGATGAAGCGCAATTTCTAGTGGAGATGGATAAGAAGTACCGCGATAAGGGACTGCAAATCGTCGCCCTGGATTTTGAAGAGCCTGAACAGCTCAAAACGCTGAAGCGGGAACATGCCTTTGTGAAGCACTACGGAGTGCAATTCACCTATTTGATCGCTGGCACACCGGATCAGTTGAACGAAAAGGTGCCCGAGGCTGTCAATCTAAACAGCTGGCCCACTGCCTTTTTTATCGGACGGGACGGGACGATCAGGGCTACACACACAGGATTTGCTTCACCTGCAAGTGGCGAGTTCTATGGCCAGTTAAAGAAGGAATTCGAATCGACGATTGAAAAACTTCTAGCTGAACCAGAGACCTCGGGCGCAGCTAGCCTTTAAGACTGCCTTTACTCAGGAGTAAATCGTATCTCTCGTGTTTGCCTGTGTCGTGAGATACGGGCAGGCAGGAGCGGAGATCTTTTCAAGGATATCTGATTCGTTGCAGATAGCGTGTCTTCGGAAACACTTCGATGTCTGACTACAATGGGAGAATTATTCAGGTACGTTATTTCTCTTTGTTTCTTAGAACCATTTTGTTTATTTGTCTTCCTGCACTTCTGCTCATGTAGATGCGCCGCGGAAAGACGACTGGCTTCGCTCAGGCGGCCGCCGACCGTGTCAGCTAAAACGAAGCGTCGGGGGAGCGTCTCGCGATTTGCTCCGAGAGGGTTTGTAAAAGTCTCTCGGAGCTCATGCGTATCTTCTACCTCGATCGATTCCTTCTTGCTACTTCACATGGATACTGCCGAAATTCCTGCCTCTAGCCACAGGCCGGAAATCACTGCACAATGCGTACCCCGTGGGGCGTCCTATTTCACTAGGCCAACGATCAAGTCACTAGGGCCGGATAAGTTTACCCGACGTACCTCGGCGAACCCTGCAGTCTTCATCCAACCGCTATATTCGAGTTCGCTGTAACTGGCACCGGCATCGGTGGCGACGAGCATGTTGAGTGAGAATAGCGCCGCCTGTAGTGACCCGGTTTTATCGGGATTCAGGATGAAGTCCTGCACGACCAGACGCCCGTTTGGCGTGAGTGCGTGGCGGACACGGCGGAAGTTGTCTAGGTTCTGCTCTTCTGAGAACATGTGACAAATCGCGTTGAGAATGACTATGTCGTAGCCGGAACCAGACTCGTCATGAAGCATGTTTCTTGGGCGAAGGCTGACCTGTGCGGAGACGCCTGCCTCCTTCACATATTCTGCTGTGAGCGGTACTACCTCTGGGAGATCGAGGATCTCGCACTGCACATTGGGAGACGCGTTGGCGAATGCGATGGAGTAGGCGCCGGAGCCACCGTCCAGATCGAGGATGCGGCGAACACCTCCTATGCCGAGGGTTTTAACGACAAGAGGTGCGCGGTCTTTGGCATTACGCTGCATGCCTGCAATGAAGTTGTTTGTCCATTCGCGGTTCCGATCGCCGTCGATAGGAATGCGGGTACCTCGACATACAGCCTCGGTCAGCGTGCTCTAGCCTATTCCAGACATTGACCTCATGTTCATGGAAGGGACCATGTTGCAGCGTCACAACGACCTTTTTCCTGACGAGACGGCGGTCGAAAATACAATCTCCAGACAATTCAACAGCAGAAGAATATCTCATTTCTGCTGTCGTCCTCGCAAAACATTGACCGCATCGTATCCGCTTATCGGGCCTGCAAACGTGCCAGCAAGCTTCTCGTCATCGACATCTACACCGCATGGGTTCTCGAACAACTCCGGCAGATCACTCTAAATACGCCCGCCATGCATTGGCCCGAGGTGAGAGTTTCGCCGATTATGGCCCGATGAGACATTGAAGGCGAACGCCGATTACTTTGGCGACTTTCGAGATTGTCTCTATCGCCACGGCGTCAAGCTGGAAGAGTTACGGGCGATGCCCGCCGGATTTCTGCACTTCGTCAAGATGTCGAGCTTCAGAAAGATCCAAAGATTCATGAATTCCGAGAACCCGGTGAATGTCATCTACTCGCAATGGCTCGGTTATCTTGACGGGAACCACGAGGACTACTTCGGCAGTGACAAAATCTCACGCTACCGCAGGGAATTGGAAGTCAACTTCGTCTACGCCCATACCAGCGGACACGCACCTGTGCAGACTTGCAGCGACTGGCCACGGCGCTGCATCCGCGTATGCTTGTTCCAGTCCACACCGAACACGGCGAAGATTTCTCACATATCTTTGTAAACGTAGTCACACACAACGATGGAGAAAGTTTGGTTTTATGATGCAGGATTCTCGCATTCTCATTGAGATGCTTATGAATGATCTTAGTTCCGGGATCCTCGCGCCTTTGGTGGAGGCCGTCCGATCTGATCGCGACCTGAATATGGAATTTCGCGGACAGTGCGTGGACATCTACTGCAAAGGGTATCAAATGCACCTTGAATCGGCCGGAGAACATGGCTACAAAATATCCGTACATGAGAAATTCTGTGAGAGGGACTTGCTACTCGCTTCTACGAACAACGTCTGCGACTTTGTGGCGAAGGAATTGCCACTCATAAAACAGAAGATGGCGATGCACTGTCCCAATGGACACGAAATTGAATTTGAGCAGTCGATTATTCGGGTGAATAATAGCGAATCCGGCATCCATACAGATTACTTCGCAGTAGATCGACAGGTACTAATGGGGAGTTCAGCTGACCGTCTTGACATATTCGGCATCCACTGGCCTGACCATAAGAATGATAAGGATCTAGCCTTGGCGTTGATCGAGGTTAAGTATGGGGTTTCAGAAGGAGTTGAAAAGATCGCTGCTCAGGTCAACCGATACTACAAAGGCTTGTCGGACAACATCGAATATTTTGCGAACGAAGCGCAGGGGATTCTGAGACAGAAGTTGGAACTTGAACTGATAGCAGCAGGAGAATCTGCAGGTGCCATCGAAAAGCTCAAGGAATTGCCGGTATCAAGGGATTTAAAGCGGATTAAAATCGTGCTGGCTCTGGTCGATTTGAGTCCTGATGCGAGACGTTTGAAAGCTGAGGAACTCAAGCAGTTACCCATAGCCGCCTGGGTGGCCATCAACAACTTGCGCTGATCGAGGCGGTCGGCGGCAGATCCGGTCCAGGGAAGGAGCAGAAGGAGCAGGGCGAACTGCAGGCCAATGACAATGCCCAGCGCCGACGCATCGTGATGGGGCAGTTGCGTGAGAACAAGCCAGCCCTGCGCGATACGCTGCATCCAGGTGCCGATGTTGGAGATCAGGGCTCCGGCCGTCCACAAGCGGAAATTGAAACTTCTCAGAGAGCGGAAGGTTCCCGCTGCAAGGTTGATCATGGGCGCCGGGGCGTGTTGCCCCCATGAAACTGTCCGAAGTGACGCGCCGTTGGAATGCTGATGAGAAGCGCGCCCAGGCCGAACGCAACGATATGGATTGTCGTCCGCGGATTGAAAACACCGACGCGCTCAACCAACAGATACGCAACCACCGCGTTGAAAAATCCCCAGACAACGTTGACCGTTGCAGAGGAGAGACCGCGCCCCGGCGGTTTTGCAAGGGGCTCTGGAAGGATCGTCCCATGATGCCGCTGACAAAATGCGGAACGGCGTTTACCACAAAAGCGCCCCCAAAGAAATACGAGACAAGACGAAGCCAATTCATAAGGCAGAGTTCCTTTTTTCAAGCAGCGCAATAATTTCCTGTGTAGGCCCTGTCTCGCCGAGACGAGGGAATCCGCCTGTTCAATACCCAGCGATGAGGCGAGATACCTAATGCCGTCTTGAAGCCAAGGGTGAGTGAACTCACCGAGGTGGCAGACGCATTTGCTATCTCGGCAAGGCTGATATCCTGGCCGAGGTTCGCCTCAATGTATTCGAGAGCATGACGCAGTTGGCGAGCGGTAAGACCTAGCCTGGGGCTAGCAGCTTTTTTCGTGAACCCGCCGTATGCTTCGGCAACGTGGTCGCGTATGGCAAGAAATATGGAATCCAGGTACAGCGCACTTACCTCGTGCGGCCGCTCCAGTGCAGGCAGCATCGCTTGCATCAAGTGCAGCATGACCGCGTCGTAACGCGGCTCTTGCAGGTCGTAGCGAAAGTCAAGAAAACTACTGCGGCGCTCTGCCGCAAAATCTCGAAAGCTATTGATCGGCAGGAAAACCTGCAAGGTGTCGAAAGGGTCTCTGATGTCTGCACACCATGACCTGCGCATACTCATTCGAGGTGGTTCATAAGAGTTGATCGATTCCGCCGTCGTTTTTCCAAATGGCCGATTGGTTCCCCGAAGACCGGTCCGTGTTCAGTGCACCGCATACGCTGAGCAGCTGGGATAGTCTCGAATGGCGACTTTAGGATTTACTCTTTTGCAAGCGGAATGGAGCCTCTCAGACCGGTCCTGCGCGTGAGATCACCACGGGCAGCCGGCCGGGCATATATACAGTTACACTTTACAGATTACCTGCATATATGAGATAGTCATCCTGTGAGCAATCGAAAGTCTTCTCTTCAAACCGAACTCGCTCAAACATTGGCAACCGAGATGCGCGCAGTATTCCGCAAGCTCAAGGTGCGTGTACGCGCGCATGGGGGCGGCAACGATCTGACGCCATCGCAGTCCTCCGTTGTTCTTCGACTCGAAAAGGACGGTGCGGCCACCGTTTCAAGCCTGGCACGAGCCGAAGGCATGCGCCCGCAGTCCATGAGCGCTATCGTTGCGCCGTTGCAAGAGTCCGGCCTCATCCGTGGCGCACCTGACCCAAGCGACGGGCGGCAAACGCTGATGTCTCTCACACCTAAATGCCTGAAGTGGCTTCAGGATGGCAGAGCCGCCAGACAGGACTGGATCGCCACGACCATCTCGCAGAAGCTTTCTGCCCAGGAGCAGGAGAAGCTTCAGGCGGCACTCGAACTACTTACGCGGCTGGTTGAGGATTGAGCATCTTACCGCTTCCAACTTTCTATGCGAGGAGAAAACCCGATGCCGCTTACTCTTCTTGACCCCAACACCGCGTTGATCGTTATTGACCTACAGAAAGGCATCGTCAGCGGGAACTTCATTCATCCCATCGCCGACATCATTGACCGGACGCGCGCTCTGATCGATGTTTTCCGTACGAAGAACCTTCCCGTCGTGCTGGTCAACGTGGCGGGTCGCGCTCCAGGCCGCACTGAGCAGGGGGCACGCGCCAGCCAGACCTTTGCCGAAGGATGGGTCGATCTTCTGCCGCAGTTGGATCGGCAACCGAGCGATCTTGTCGTCACCAAGCGAAGCTGGGGCGCATTCGCAACCACGGATCTTGAAGCCCAGTTCAAAACGCGAGGCGTTACCCAGGTTGTTGTGGCTGGTGTAGCAACATCCGTCGGCGTTGAGGCTACCGCTCGCCAGGCCTACGAGCAGGGTTTCAACGTTACCCTTGCGCTCGATGCAATGACCGATTTTCGCGAAGAAGCACACGGGTACAGCGTCGGGAATGTCTTGCCTTCGCGCAACGCCTCATCTACGAGAGCGCTATGCCTCTCAACGCGATTGCGGCATCTTGCGGGTTCGCCGATCAAAGCCATCTGACGCGGGTCTTTATGCGAAATATTGACAGTTCTCCCGCTGCGTGGCGCCGCAACGCCCAGCGCTGAATCGGTGCGGGAAACAACAATCTTCATCACGAGCTTCTGTAGGCTTCCCCCTACCAATAATGTGAAACGCCCCTCAAGCTAATCCATGGAACGCTAAGCAGAATGTACTCAACAAGTGTCTGTCAGATAATACGCTATAGCGCATATTTACATACTACACGCTATGGCGTATAGTTCTTTAATATACGTCATTCAGTATGACGTGGAGCGTGCTTCGATGGACCAGATTACCCGCACTCCCAAACAACTTGGTATGGTTTTACAGCGCTTCCGGAAAGCCGCAGGTTTTTCCCAGGAGGCGCTTGCAGTACGCATTCATTTGCGCCAGGCGACGATTTCGGCGTTAGAGAATTCAGCGACCAACACGCGCCTGGGGACGCTGTTTGACACGCTGGCGGCGCTCGACTTGGAACTGGTTGTGCGTCCACGGACCAAGGGCTCAACAAAAGAGATTGAGGAGATCTTCTAATGGTCAGACAGCGTCGTTATGTCCCCCTGAATGTCTATTTGAACAGTCGGCTTGTCGGCCAGCTTCGCCGTGATCTTGCCGGAGCGATTGCTTTTCAATATGACGTCGGCTGGCTAGCTTGGGAGCACGCGCTGCCGGTTTCTCTTTCTATGCCTCTGCGGGAGGACGCCTATACGGGAACAACGGTTTTGGCGGTGTTCGAGAATCTGCTGCCGGACAACGGAGAACTTCGCCGGAGGATTGCCGCGCGAGCACAGGCCGATGGAACAGATGCCTATAGCCTGCTGAATGCCATAGGACACGATTGTGTCGGCGCATTGCAGCTTTTGCCAGCGGATGTAGATCCGGGGCCAGCTGGTGCAATCGATGGAGCACCGATCAGCAAAGGCGGAATCTCGGCCCTGCTTGCAAATCTAGCCACTTCGCCATTGGGCATTGGCGAGGACGATGACTTCCGCATCTCGATTGCCGGGGCACAGGAGAAGACCGCGCTGCTCTATTGGAATAAGCGCTGGTACAAGCCTCACGGAACCACGGCGACAACTCACATCTTCAAGCCGTCGATTGGTCAACTATCGAACGGGCTCGATTTGACCTATAGCGTCGAAAACGAATATCTGTGTCTAAAGTTGCTTGCTGCTCTTGGCTTGCCTGCGGCCAAAGCGCAGATGGCGACCTATGGAGATCGCCGCGTGCTGATTGTCGAGCGCTTCGATCGACTGTGGACGCAGGACGGGCGGCTGTTGCGTTTGCCGCAAGAGGACTGCTGCCAAGCTCTTTCAGTCGTTCCTTCGCGCAAATATCAGAGCGACGGTGGGCCGGGCGTCGAAGCGATTCTTCAGTTGTTGCGCGGCAGCGATACGCCCACAGAGGATCAGCGGAGTTTTCTCAAGGCGGTGATTGCTTTTTGGCTACTTGGCGCAACAGACGGTCACGCCAAGAACTTCAGTGTCTTTTTGCTGCCCGGCGGCTGTTATCACATGACGCCTCTCTATGACGTAATTTCGGCACAGCCCAGTGTGGATAGCCGTCAGGTTCGACTCAACCAATTCCGTCTGGCGATGGCGGTGGGCGACAACCGCCACTACATTATCAAGACAGTTGCCGCACGGCATTTCATTCAAACCGCAAACCACGCCGGCATCGGCGAAGAACTCGTCACCTCAATCTTCGATGAATTGCGCAATACGGCAGAGGCAGCCATCAACCGGGAACTGGGAAAGCTTCCGAAAGACTTTCCCGAGGAAGTTGTGGACTCAATCGTTTCCGAAATGAAAAGGCGATTGCGCACGATTTGAACCGCTCGCAATGGAATGGCGCTCCGACTGGAGAATGAGTGCGGACAGCCCCTTTTCCGGGATGGTCGAAAAGAGCGCGTCGGGTGTGGCGATATTGCGCAAAACGCATAAACCTATACGCAGCTTGCGTATAAATGGACCCGCATTTGGTCTCGAAAATTCCCCAAAAGCACTGTGGAGACTTTTGTGTAGCAGAATCTAGCGGTTAACTGTGAGGTCGGTTGCGCTTTGTATGTCCCCGAAAACAGGTCTATCTTGCGAGATGTTCGGTTTGGTGGCTGTTAGAAATAGCCACCAAATTCATAAATATACTTGTATTTCCGCACAATCTGCTGATTATAATCATGGTGTCAACGGGAGGTATTCATGCCCAGAGGCGTATGGGAAAAGGTGCCAGACAGTGGCATCTGGTGGATTCACTACGTGGATGCCGAGGGCAAGCGTCGGCGCGAGAAGGTCGGTCGCAAAACGGACGCGATCAAGCTCTACCACCAGCGTAAGGCCGATGCGGCAGCCGGCAAGAAGCTGAACAAGCCTTTCCGACAGCGCGAGCGGACGTTTCAGGAACTTGCCGACAACGCCCTCGAATATGCCAAGAAGAACAAAGCTAACCCTGCGGATGATGAGCAGAAAAATCAAGCTTCTTACCGGCGAGTTCGGTAGTCGCCCTGCCTCGTCTCTGACGCAGCAGGAGTTGGCCGCCTTTCTCGAATCCCGTAATACCAGCCCCGCGACCTTCAATCGTTACAGGGCCACGCTAGCATGATCTACCGCGAGGCCATCCGGAATGGCTGTACAGAGCGCAATCCAGCTCGGCTGATCAAAGCCAAAAAAAGAGGACAACGCTCGCATCCGTTTTCTGTCCGACGAAGAGGAAGAATCGATCCGCCTGATTCTTGCCGAGGAATACCCGGAGCGATTCCTGAATGAATTCAAGATTGCCTTGCATACCGGCATGAGACGGTCGGAGCAATTTTCTCTTGCCTGGGATCAGGTGGACCTGAAAGGGAAGAGGATCCAATTGCTCAAGACCAAGAACGGATCGGGTCGAGTCATTCCCCTGAACTCGGCGGCGCTGGCGGCCTTCGAGCGGCAATTTCTGGTCTCCGGCCATACAAAGCAGGTGTTTCTTGCCGATGACGGAAAGCCCTTGATCCGGAAGCCTATCCGGCGCTGGTTTGAGGATACGATGCTGAAAGCCCAGATCAGGGATTTCAGTTGGCATTGTCTCCGCCACACATTTGCCAGCCGCCTGGTCATGGCAGGAGTCTCGCTGAAAGCGGTACAGGAGCTGATGGGGCACAAGACGATTCAGATGACGGCCCGATACGCCCATTTGTCGCCGGGGCATCTCCAGAACGCGGTTGAGCTGATCTCCGGCTCAAAACCCGAGAAACAGCCACTAGAAAAACCAACAGCCACCAGAACAGCCACCAGCACGAAAAAGGCTACCCGGAAGGGGGAGCCATCGTCTCTCAAGATGTCGTTCTATTTGATTGATTCAGAATGGTTTAATTGGCGGAGAGGGGGAGAGTCTATTCCTCTATTTTGTATGTAGTTGAAAATAAATACTATAAATAAGATAAAATAGTCGTTGTAATACCGTGGTAAGGTTTTTAACACTGGAGGTGCCCCCCAATGGCCAACCGCACCGTTTCTCTTGTCCGTAATTGCAAAACCGAGAAAGGCTGGCGCCGCTACGCGGTCGCCTTTGGCCGGAATGGGCGCATCCGCCCCGGCTGGGTGATGGTCGGCGACGAGTCTGAATACTACGAACAGGGCCGCTACGAACTGCGCGTGTATGAAGGCAGCCGTTTGGTCTACCGCCCTGCGGGCGAGACGCCTTCTGCGGCGCTGGCCGCGCGCGAGTTGCTTGAGCGCAAACTCTCGGCCAAGATCTCCGCCGCCGAAGCCGGAATGCTCCTTCCCGAAGAAGAGATCGGTCGGGTAAGCCTCGCGCGGAAAGCCCGCGAGTTTGAGCGGGACGCAGAGCAGCGCGGGGCACTGACGGCGGCGGCTATGAATCGGCGAGTTATCGCCGAGTTCCTTCGTGCGGTCAAGAAAACCTATGTCGATGAGATTCGGCGAGAGGACATCTTTGATTTTCACGCGACAGTCCGCAAGCACGGCTCCGCAGACCGGACCGTTGCCAACAAGCATATGCGCGTCGCGAGCTTTCTACGCTTTGCAGGGGTCGATCCCAAGATCATTCCACCTGTCCCGCGCTATGACGAGACGCTCCCGACCATTTACACGCACGAACAGATCAGGGACATTCTGGCCGGGGCCGGTCCCTATATGCGATTGGTGATCGGTATTGCGCTGAAGTGCGGGCTGCGCGATCAGGAGATCGTTCACCTTGAATGGTCCGATATTCATCGTCAGGATAAGGTGCTGCGGGTTTCGAGCAAACCACGCTATGAATTCCGCGTCAAGGATTCCGAGGAGAGGGATATTCCCGTTCCTGATGACCTGATGGCGGAGATCGAACAATGGCACACAAGGCATCCGAAGGCCGCTCTGTTGCTCGGGACCAAGAGAGATACCCCCAACCGCAAGCTGCTGCGAACGCTCAAACGCCTTGCCAAACGCGAAGGACTGAACTGCAATCGTTGCGAGGGCTGCAACGGAGTGTTAGGCGAATGCCAGGAGTGGACCTTGCACAAGTTCCGCCGAACCTACTGCACCACGCTGCTACGCTCGGGCGTGGATTTGAGGACAGTGCAGGCGTACATGGGCCACGCGGACCTGGGATCGACGATGCGGTATCTGAGGCCCGCAAGCAGCCCCGAGGCGCAGGCTCGGATCAACGCCATTCAGTGGTAAGAGCTGGCCTACGCCGCGATGAAACGTTCGCGCAGCCAGGCTGCGGTAGCTCCAGGGTCGAAGCGGATCATGCCGTCGATTCTCAGATGGGGCATCCGTCCGGACTTGGCAAGCGCATAGATGTGTTTTACCGAGCATCCGAGCAGTTTGGCCAAGTCCGGCGCGGACCACGCGCCGCAACGTGCCGCAATAATGGCAATGATCTCTGCTTCAGCCGGGCCGGAAGCTGCGCCGTTCTGTACACCGGCGCGCACAGGAGGCTTTCTGCGTGGTGCGGCACTGCTCGCACCACGGCGCGAGGACGCGAACGGCCTCGTGCCCGGAATCATCGTCGCCGTTTGTGAATCGGTTCTCCTCTCAGTCATCGCCATCCTCGCGTTACAGGAGTCGCGTGTCTCTCACCTTCGAGAGTTCACCACAAAGCGTGATTCTGTCCAATGAATAATGAGGCGAGCGTCATACGCAAAACGCATTACGAGGTGTGGACGCATCCTGATTTATTTTTTTGCAAACGTTGGTAATGCGCCTGCGTCTAAAAATTACTATTGCTGAGGTGTACCTCCCCATTTCCGGTGTATGCTTGTTCGATCTGATCGTCTTTCTGCGTTGTGTTCTCTCCTTGGAGGACTACTATGGCGCTACCAGAGATCCGATTGCTCAAAACCGCGATTGTCCTTGCCGAAGAACTAAATTTTTCGAGAGCAGCGGCAAGATTGCGCATCGAACAGGCCACGGTCAGCAGGCGAATCCAGGAACTCGAAGACGAGTTAGGCTTCCTGCTCTTCGTGCGCAATCACCAGTATGTCGTGCTTACTGAAGCCGGCCGCAAGTTCGTCGAAGAGGCGCGTCTCGCCTTGTTGCATATCGATCGGGCTGTCGCGAGCGGGCGTTCTGCGCATGAAGACGCCGAGGCCGTTCTCAACGTGGGAAGGTCTCCCAACACCGATCCGTTCCTGTTAACCACCTTGCTATCGGTCCGGCTGCCGCTGTTTCCACAATTGAAGACTGAGGTATCCCAACAATTCGGGTGCGATCTTGTTCGTGAGGTTCTTGCGGGCGAGCTTGACTTAGCAATTGCCACGGAACCGCCGGAATCCAAATATCTCACGACGGTGCAGGTCGCGGAGTCGCCCTTCTACATTGCCATGTCTGAAGAGGATGAGTTGGCCGCTGAGGATTCCGTCACTTTTGACAAGTTGGCGAGGCGGCCCTGGGTGATCTTCGAGCGCCGATTGCATCCTCCGCTGTATGACACTGTGATGCGGCTGGCTGAGCAGCGAAGAATCGCGCCTGCCAAGCTCCATCGTATCGTGGTCCCGGAAGACGCTTATTCGTTGATTGCCGACGACGGGACGGTAGCCTTCGTGGTGAAATCAGGTGCGCTTCGGGTTGCGCGTGACGGAATTACAGTGCGGCCCCTCGCTGAAGATGCGCTCATGCTCAAGACCTATCTTGCCTCGCGCGCGGATGACAGTTCCAAAGTTGTGAGTGAATTAGTCAGAGCTTTCATGCGCAAGCTCTCGACCTTTACGCGGGGTACATCGTTTTCTGGATGCCCTCCCGCGTGGGGACGCTCAAACGGAAGCGCGTTGTTTTAACTGGCGGATTCCTTGGGAACGATCTTGATGTTGACCGGCCCTGACCACTCGCACTTGGGGCAAGTGACAAGTCCGGTCGCGCTCCCCCGTAATCCGAGATCCTTCAGGTCAATTGAGAACCCGCATTGTGGGCACACGTGGGCGCTGATCTTCTGCTGTTTTCTATCCTTGTTTGGTTCTTGATTTCCCATTATTTACCCTTTCCTTGAAAAAACGGATCTGTGGGTTGAAAGCTCATTGCATAAACTCCGATTTCCGATGCTCAGACTCCGTTGGTTCATCTACCCAGGCTGGATACCGGATCAGCAGAAGTACCGGGGACCTGCGTCCAGGGGCGATTCTGGCCGAATCATTTATCCCATGTTTGCTGCGCCTCAGTTTCTTATTTCTGCCGTGTGCCCACGCTGTAACAACAATTAAGACCACGACGATTCCGAATACGGCGAGCACGCCCGTCACCAAGCCCAGCGCGAATTTAAGTCCTTCCAGAAACATGATGGTCTCCGACGTTGCTACTACTTGCGCTATGGCAAGTAGTAGCGGAAGGAAGTCTCGAAGATGTTGTCATCTCCCTCGGGGGCGAGGCCGTTTGGATCGGCCCAGGTCTTGCGCTGGGCGTAGCCGTACTGGATGCCTTGGCGGAAGCGGCCCCGATTGCCCTTGTATAAGTCGTACCAGTAGCCGAAGGTGATCTCCTGAATGTCGCGGTTCACGCCAGAGCAATTGCTGGGGTTCGACGGGTAGTTGGTTGTGCCGCCTGTGCCGGTCGGAAGCGGCTCGGTGTTGCAGCCGGAGTTGTTGAGTCCGACGGCGTATCCCAGCGGTTTGCCTGTCGTGAGGTTGGTATAGCTGGTGCGTTTGACATAATCGCCGCCATAGTTCGCGTAAACATCGAAGCGCGGCGTCGCGTGCCATTCGACGGTCGAAAGCGCCGACCATGTGTGCAAAGGCGAGAGTTCGCCATCGGGGCGTGCGGTAACGTCGGCAATGGTCGAAGTCCCGTAGCGGCCCATACCGGTACCCCACAGACCCTTCAGGCCAAGGTCGAAGTGCTTGTTTAGCACTGCTCGGCGCGCGCTGGCACCGATGCCGCCGCCAGCCTCAGTATCGTTGTAGGCACCCGCACTGGTTGCCGTTCCAGCCGCGATCTCCGCCTTCGTCGCGTTGGGATAGAGACGCGCGCGGAAGAAGCGAGAGACGCCGAAGAGTTCGTAGTGGCCACCCCACTTCGGCTCATAGGCAACCTTAGCGATGAAGTCGGGAACGGCATTCATCGAGTACGTCGTCAACAATCCCGGGACAGAGCCATTCGAGGTATTTGCACCGGCATTATAGTTGCCGCCGTTGGCACCTGGGCTGGCCCAGAGGATCAATGGAAGCCCGGTAATATCACCGTTCACCACGGGCGAAAGTGTCTGCGGGTTTTCGAGCGAGACGCCCGTCCATAATGTTGGGTTGACCTTCTTCACAATGCGGAATCCGTACTGGCGCGCCCATACAAAACCCGGCACATAGTTTGCGTCGATGCTCTGCGGCGTTGCTTCGGTGCGCAGCGTCAGACCACTCTTGTTTTCGGTTGCGAGCGACCACATCTGGCCGCCAGAAAAGGCCCATCCGCTGGCTGTTTCCAACTGCCCCCACACCTGGCGCTGGCGCATCACATAGCTATTGCTCTGGTTGTTATTTGAGTTAGTCCCGGAGCCCAGAAAGTCCATCTCGTAGTAACCGCGGAAGGTGTTGTGCGCGCCCTTGCTTTCGGCCATGAGCGCAAGACGCGACTGGCGACCGGTGCCGAAGAACTCGCTGGTTTGCGCAAGATCGGCGTGAGTGAATGGAATAGAAGTCCACGCCGTTGGAATTTCGCCACCCGTGGCGTGATTGCGGTCCACAGTCTCGGCTGCGACGAAGCTGCCTGTAAGCGAGAGCGTGATGCTCTTGTAGTGCAGAATGTCGGGATGCTCGATGGCCGCCTTGGTTTGTTTCTGGTCGTCCTGAATCGTCTGAGCGAGTGACGCGGTATTGCCTTTCAGATCGGTTACCGCACCCTGAAGAGTGTTAACCGCCTTGGCGTTTTGCCCGACCGACTGCTGAAAGCCGTCAGCTTTGCGGCTGGCTTCGGCGGCCTGGGTCTTTGCATCGGCCGCCTCCTGGCGCGCCTGTTGCAACTGCTGCCGCATCTGTTCCATCTCGTTCTGGATCTTCTGCATGTTGCCGAGCAGTTGCTGATTCGTTTGCTCAAGCTGAATCTGTTCCTGCGTCTTTTCCAGCGTCTTGGACTTCGGCTTCACGTGTTTTGCGGGTGCCTGCGCGGCCGCAATGCTTGCGGACATCAGCACCACCGCCAATATCTTGTTCCCTGCGTTCATTCTGATGCCTCTCCTTCTTCTTGTCGTGCAAAGCAGCAACGTATTCTTGTATTTCAACGGAATGAGGTTACTGCTGAAAGAGGTATATATTCATGTTTCGGGCTCCTACGGAAACCTTATAAGTTGCCCAGTTGGTGACCGTGATGAAGATGGCGTACTTGCCACCGGGGTTGCCGACGATAGCAGTCCCTGAGAACGTGCAGGTGATGTAGCCGTCGGAGTTGACCCCTGCCGTTCCCTCTCCGGCGGTAGCGCAATTCTGGTTAGGATCAAGGACGGTAATGGAGACGGAGGTATACCGCCCGTTGTAGGTGGAATTCTGCGTGCCGAGGCTGATGATGGTCGTGGTAGTGGAGTCCAGTCCCTGCGTGACATCTCCGTTGAGAAATTCTTCGCCGGTCAAGCCCGAAAAGGAGACCGGGACGGTGGACGTCGTGAACCCAGACTGAGTACCGGGTTCATAGAAAAACCCCAGATAGGATTTGGATGTGGATGCTATATCCGACGTCGTCAAGGCCGATGAAGGCTCAGCCGCACCGACGACGGAACTGCCGGTGGGAATAATTGTTGCGGAATTGTAAAGGGTTCCAGTGGGATCGCTCTGGTCGGCGATAAAGAATCCGGTAGGCCCGATCCAGATATTCGACTGCGTATTGGCCGTTGGAGCCGATTTCGTGGTGCTGTCCACGCCATAGTAAAACCATTCATCATCCAGCAATGTCTCGGTTCCGGTGAAGTTAATGGTGGACAGGCTGCTGCTGGTGTCGCACGTGGCGGAGAAGGAGGCCGGTCCAGAGCCATCGCCTTCCAGGCCTTCAAACGCCCAAGAAGCGCCGGTGGCGTCAGTGCTGGCGATAATGCTTCCGTAATCTAGAAAACCATGCGAGTCTAGATATTGAAAGCGGAGCTTGCCGGTGATGGGATAGCACTCGGTTTGCGGAACCCCGAAGACGGGGGCGGTGGTTGAGCCTCCCGGTCGCAGAATGGCCGCCCGGCCTTCGATCTCCAGCGCATAGCCGCCGTTACTCAGCACCGTGAATCCGTTGACTGTTGTAGTCGTGCCGGTGGTTGCGGAGACTGGATAGGTGACTGGCTGATAGCTGAAGACATCGTTGGTGTTGTCGAGGGTAAAGCTCCACTCTCCGGGAGTCTGCGTGCCGGTGTAGGTGTTGACCGGGCCAGCCGTCGCGACCGTCGGCAGGCCGACGGTCGCGGATGGATCGGGAACAACCAAGGTCTTGCTGCCGCCGCCGCAGCCGCTAAGAGCGACAATCGCTGCGAACGTCAAGGCCAGAAATGCGGAAGTGCCAATGCTATTAAGAAATCTCATCCTATTCTTTCTCCGTGTTGAGGGTGAACTTCCGTTCAGTAAATTGTGCATATTCGTAAGTCACCTTTCTCAGAAGATCAGTTTGAGCGCGAACTGGATGGTGCGCGGGCGGTGCGCATCGACTGGATGCAGGAGGGAACTGCCAGTGAGGCAGTCTGTGCCGTCGCCACCGGCGGCGCTGTAGTAGGCGGCTTCGCCTCCATAGCAACTGACTTCGTTCTCCGCTTGGTTACCCAGCGTCGGATCGTAGATGCGGAATTGCGTGGTGTTGAAGACGTTGAAAGCCTCGGCGCGGAATTCGGCATTCACCCGTTCATAGACTGGAAAGTGTTTCAGCATCGCCATGTCGGAGTTCCAGCGGCGCGGGTTGTTCAGCGAGTTGCGTCCGGCGTTGCCAAAGGTCAAACCGCGCGGTGCGATGAAGGCCGCCGGGTTCAGCAGCAGCGGGCCGAAGCTCTTGCTGTTATTGCCGCCGGTTGGTCGGCGGGATTTCGCCGAGATGCCGGACCAGTCGGGATAAGAGCCTGAACCCACACCGTTGGCGACGCCCGCGTTATCGAGGGCGCTGATGCCGGTGGGGCTGCCGTTGTTGACCACGGTAAAGGGAATGCCAGTCTCGAAGATGGTCAGTCCGCTAAGTTGCCAACCGTCCAACACAGCTTTGACGACATGGGAGTTCTGCCAGGCGGTGCGGGATTCCGGCGTGTTCGACTCATCCACCGCGTGCAGGAACGTATCGAAGAACTTCAGCAGCGGCAGATCGTAGATGTAGCTGACGTGCAGCAAGTGCCGCTGATCGAAATTGGAACTGGCACGGTTGCCCTTCAAGTTGAAGGAATTGACGAAGGTCGCATCTGACCGGTCCGAAGCGTTGTCGAGCGAGTGGCTGTAGGTGTACGCGACGCCCAGCGTCAGCGGACCTTGCACCTTGCGCAGTGTCGCCTGGAAGGCATGGTAGCTGGAGTTGGCAACGTTTTGCAGCGAATGAATCTCGCCCATTCCGGGAGCGTAGGTGCGCAGAGAGTTGGGTGATAAACCGTAACTGCTCGATGAAGAGTTTATGGACCCAATCGCGGCATAACATGTGGCGACCATGTTGTTGTAACTTGCATCGCCGGGAGCAACAACCGTTCCGTTTCTCAAATAAAATTTTGTTGCACCACCTGAGGTTCCTGCTGTGCAATCGCCATAAGCATTGTTTCCGCCAGATATCGTCGGGTTCGCTCCACTGGTCATCATCGGCTCATGCGCTCCATAAGGATTGCTGCCGGTTGGAGACAACTGGTTGGTTTCGAGTTCCGCGGTCAAATGCGTTCCCTTGCTGCCCACATAAGCGAACGTGGCAAGCGCGTTGCCGGGCAGTTCATGTTCGATGCTGGTGCTCCACTGCTGCACGTAGGGCCAGACGACCTTTGTCGGAATCGAGGTGACATCAATGGGGAAGGCGGTAGTCTCATATGTCAAGTGACCGCTTCTTTGAACTTCGCCAATGGTGCTGAAAGTTGTATGGATCTGAGTCATGCTAAGCACGTTGGGCGCGGCGCCTTCCAGCGAACCAGTGTTGGCCTCGTCCGCCGTTCCATGCTCGAAGAAGACTCCATAGCCGCCACGCACAACCGTCTTTCCGCTGCCGGTTGGATCCCAAGCGAAACCGATGCGGGGAGCGGGGTTGAAGAGATGTCCGGACATACAACCGGAGGGCCTGCCGTCTTTTCCGCATTGCACCATTCCGTTGGTGAGCAACGGATTGACGCTGCCGTCACTCTCATAAATCGAGATCGGCGTGCCCATGCTTGCATTCCGCAGACCGCCCCCGCCATCGACTAAGTTCCCGCTTGCCGTTGTTGCACTGAATGCTGACGACTCCCAGTTCCAGGCGTTGTTATTGAGTTCATGAAAGGTTCCGAAGAGGCTCATCCGCAAACCGAGATTTACCGTCAGCCGTGAGGTCATTTTCCAATCATCCTGGAAATAGGGCTCGACAATCTGGTAGCGCTGACGGTATCTCGCCTGCGCGCTGTCCTGCTGAAAGGTTGAAATTCCTCCAAGGAGAAACTCGGCAAAGGCGTTACCGTTTCCGCCCGATATATTGCTGTCCGTCACCAGTCCCTGAGTATCGCCTGTGGCTGCGCCAATCGGTCCGTTGGTCTGGTTGCGCTGGAAGATGACCCACTGCGTGCCAAATTGAAAATCGTGTCTACCCAGCGTCTTGGTCAGATTATCCGCGATGCTGTATGTCGGATTGCTATGCTCCCACGGCATATAGCCGGGATCGACAGCAAAGCCATAACCGCCATACTCGGCATTGTTACCTGCGATGGAAATTCCCGGCATCTTCGTCGCACAGATGGTTCCGGTTTTGCAATTGAAGATGTTCGTCATAGTGAGGTCAGGGCGAGTCAGACTCACTCCCGACCCGGCTACATCCGCAAGCGTGATGTGCGAATTGGTGTAGCTGGCGATAAATTCATTCAGGAACGTGGGCGAGATCTCTCCGGTCAGGCGTGCTACATAGCTCATGCCCGGCGCATAGAATCTGTTCTGAATCGTTGGATAGCTATTCTGTGTGGTGGCATACTGCGGAACCGGCGTCGTCTCGTCCCATTCATCGTGAATGTAACGGAAACCCGCTTGCCACTTGGGATTGATCACGTGATCGATACGGAAGAGTTCCTCGCGCCAGTAGGTCGGAAGAGAGACCTCTCCGTTGAAGCAGGCCGTGCCCGTCGAGTTGCAGCCGCTTGTTGCATTTGGCAGTGGGATGATGCCTGTATCCAAGATTGCCACCGCATTTTGGTCAAGCGGGGCATTGTTGAATAGCTGATTGTTCGGATACGTGTATATTGTGCCACTATCGTCTACCGCATTTGCACCTACCGGACAGTCGGGATACTTTGTTCGACTAAAAGCGGCGCCGTAGCCAGCATTATTTGCCGGCGGGCAGACATCGCTGAAGTCTCCGTTGCGCTCGGCAAGAGATGGAACGGCATGCCGATAGGCGTAAGGGTCTTTCTCGATGCGCGCTTCCTCAGAAAAGAAGAAGTGCGTTTTGCCCTTGGCATCGTAGAGGTGCGGAATGGACAGAGGTCCACCAATGGTGCCGCCAAAGTCATTACGGCGATAGACCGGCGCGTTGTTCCCAATATCGAAGTACCCTTTGGCGTTGAAGTCTTCGTTGCGAAAGAATTCGTAGACACTGCCGTGGTACTGATCCGTGCCCGACTTGGTGGTGACGATGGTTGTGCCGTTGCCGGTGCTGGGATACTGCGCCCCGTAGTTGGAGGTCAGCACTTTGATTTCTTGAATGGCGTCAATGCTGGGCGTAACGATCAGAGTGCTGTGATCCTTGTTGATACCCACATTCAAGGTTTCCGAACCATCCACTTGAAAGCTGTTGTATTCGGTGCGTCCACCGTTGACGCTATAGGCAACGCTGCCCGCCATGCCGACGCGAGCTTCATCCTGCTGCGTTTGGTTGCTGACACCAGGAGCCAGAGCCATAAGCTGTGTGAAGTTGCGACCGTTGAGTTGAATTCCCTCGACTTCTTTGTCGGTGATTGTGTCGCTGACTTCGGCATTCTCTGTATTTAGCTCGGTGACCGATGCGGAACCACCCTCGACAGTGACGGTGGATTGCGCTCCGCCCACCGTGAGTTGCACGTTGAAGACGAATGTCTGGCCCATGCTGAGAGAAACATCATGAGCAGACACGTTGAACCCAGGCACTTCTACAACGATCCTGTAGTGCCCTGCCGCGAGGTAGGGAACGGTATACGATCCAGACGCGTCAGTTTCAGTGTGCAGTTGCACCCCGGTGTCCTGGTTCGTGATTTCAATTGTGGCGTGACCGATGGCAGCGTTCTGCTGATCGGTTACTTGGCCAACGAATCTGGCATTCTGCGCGTGACTGGAAATTGCGACAAGAATGAAGAAAAACAAAGGCAAAACTGCGCCGAGGCGCTTCCTGAACAGTGCATACATTGTCATGTCCCTGCCTAGTCGTGATGGGGCGTTAACGTGCTGGATGAAATTACTGCGCGATCCGCAGTGGGTACAGGTATGCGGGAGACAGCAGTGCGTACATCCTTGGCGGACACGGCCAAGTCGTAAAGGATTACGGGCGCGGATCTTGAGTGTTCATCCCCCGCATAGACAAGCTCTTTTGTGAGAAGCAGATTGCGTTGCATAACATCACTCATATCAGCTGTATAGTTTGCGGTGGTATCCGCATCGCGCAGGTGTACGATGCCCAACGTTGTGAATATTTCTTCCTGCTCCCTGGCCGCGATAGCGAGATGGTTGATGTGTTGGCGTATGAGTTCGTTTAACAGAACACGCGCTGCTGATGCCAAAGGTTTGCTGGAAGGATATTGGTGCTGTAGATCGCCAAGGCGGTGATTTTCTCGAACTAAGGTTGCCGACGAATTCAGAAGCAGAAAGGCAAGTTGCTGGCAGCGGTCTCGCAGCACCCGCTGTGCTTCACAGTAGCTATCCAGCGGGCTTTCTCCCGCCACTACCGACATTGCCCTGATCGTGGTTACACCGGAGATACTCCCCGACTTCAATTCAAAATCCCTATAACTCAAGATGTTCGCAGTAACATTGGAGATCAATCGCAATCGATCAGATATTTCCCGCTTGCGTTTATCACTGTCGACAATGCCCGTTACGGCGATTCCTCCGACAGCTTGAGAAACTTGCAATCTCTCGGTATCCGCATTCAATTCTTGCAGCGCTAGCAGTACATCCAATCTCGCAATATCAATGTCTGCTTCGCTCAGGCGTGCTGAACCGGGCAATAGCGGGAGCGAGGATGGGCGAGGACCGATAGAGCCTAACGGACCGATCGCCGGCTCGAACCAACTCTCACTCACAGGTCCCCAAGGCACCACGTCATAGGAAAGCTCAGCGATTTCTATATTGCTCTGGTCACGAAAACGCAGGGTTCTCGCTACGGGATGAAGATCGCTTAGCCTCACTGTCAACGATTCGCTGAGCACTGGACCCGCAGTTGCCGTTGTGGTAACCGTCAGCAGGTTATTTCCTGCCTTCTCAACATGGTCACGCTCGCCAATGGCGTGATCATGCCAAGCTTGGAAGCTGGCAGACGACAGCGGATCATTCCAGTCGAGACCCGCTTCTTTTAGTTTCGCTCTCAGCACACGCTCATCATTATCAATAGGCTGCGCTTTTGGACGACGGCGACCATCGATATCGCGATAGATGTCACGTTGCAACGCGCGCCCTGCAATATGAATAGCTACTCGCTGGTGAACAGCGCCCGGACCATGCGCGATGCGCTGGCTTCTTTCCGAACTCACGCTTTCGTTGACAATGTCTGAGGCGCGGAGCCGATCACTTTGATGATTTGCTGCAACCCACAGCAAAGTGCAGCAGGCAGGGATCAATGTGGCACAAGCAATCGGCACAAGTGGTCTGGCTCGCAGCAACGAGACCATTTGCTTGACTAGACGGCACCACCAAGACTGCACTAAGGATGGTAGTGCGGCTCCAGCGACAATACCGCTGTCTGGTCCGCTACTCTCTGCTTCAACCTCGTCCGCTCCAAACATCGCGACAGAGTGTAGATCTTCAATTTCCGCATCCTCATTTGCAGCGGTGACGAAATGTGGATCGAGATAGGTAGCTTCAATCAACGCTCCGTCGGCTGTAAAGTTGACAACCACTGTCAATGTTCTGTCGTCGCTCAGTACAATGTCGCGTCTCAGTTCTGGCGGCGCTAATGGTGGCCGCTGGAGGATTTCGAGAGCAAGCATCAACATTCCTTGCTCGCTGAATATCTCAATCATGTCAAGTGTTTCGACCGAACGGGTTTCCACCTTGAGAATTGCGCGAGAGGAGCCGATGTTTCGCACCGCGACAACCTCGGCGTTCAACGCGATGACTAGCCCCGAGGGGCGATGCTCGAATATCTCCCGCATTCTTTCTTGCGCGCCAGCGAAGATACGTGCAAAGTCTTCTTTTTCCAATGAGTCTGGCCGCTTTGATTTCCCCGTGCGGCGGGTTGGTTTCAAAGAGTCCTCCATCGAACGAGTGGGTGGCGGCGGCGCTCCACAGAACCGCGTGACTTTGCAGAGGCACACTTTACAGCTCACAATATGCGCCAGCAGACCGCTTTCCAGCGAGCGCAGATTGAGAGTGTGATAGTGGCGCTCAAGAGCCGCATTGCTCTGGCAGGTTCCGCACGAAGAGTTGAAGATGCTTTCTAAAAGCTCATTCGCAAAATCGCTAGAAGAAACTGCGATGTTGACGGGGGTGTATTCTGGCGCGGAACCGCGACGCAGCACGTGAAGTTTGGAAGGGTTCACAAGGTATGTTTTCAATTCTTCCCGGGCATATCCCAAGGCGAGATCAACAGAATGTCTTGAGACTAAGCAAATGGAAGCAATTTCCTCGGGAGAAAATCCATGAAAGAAGCGGAGAAGAAAGAGACTTGCAAACTTTGCGGAGCGCCTTCTCCATAGTAGGAAGGCAAGAATCTTGCGTAGTTCATTCTGCGCTTCAACTTGATTGAATGCCGCTGATACTGACGTGCGCAAAGTGATAGCAAACGTATCGAAATCGACGGCCCCCAAACCAAGAAAAGTTTGGCTCAAACCGCGCCTTCGCTCTGTCAAATAAGCGAACCGCAGGTGCGTGTAGAGCAGAGGTTCGATGTCATCCAGATTTGATACTTCATCGTGAAGACTAAGAATTCGCAAAAAAGTATCTTGGACCAAGTCCTCTGCGGCGGTGCGGTCATTTTGCACAAAGTGCATCGCCCATCGCAGTAACCATGGGTATTTGGCGGCGAACATACTATCGAGCGCCGCCTTGGAATTCTCGCGTGGATTGACCAGATGCATTGCGCCTCTTTTATATACCCGTCAGAAGAATGCTTCATCTCTCTCAGATTAACCAACTGTTTACCTTCAATTATTTCAACTGTAATTGACGTGAAGTTCATCTCAATTTAATGATTGCATGGCTTATTCGGAGCTACTTTCTGACTCAGCACAGAGGAACCGCCATGACGAGGCACATGGTCAGGTTCCAGGGAATTTCTAGCAACCTCTTTACGACAACTGCTCATTTCGCATATATGGAATATGCGTTGTTAGCTTCCAACGTTCACCGAACAGCGAAGCAGCAAAAACAAACTGTTACGCCGTTACGTGAATTCACTCCCCTCTTCAAAAGGGAGCAACCTCAACGCTGTTACACCGGAATGGAGATGTCATCATGAAATTTACGAAAGGAATCACTGGAGTCTTGGCGCTCACGGCAACGGTCGCGTTCGCGTCAGCTCTATCCGCGCAAACTCTACAGGTGCTAACTGCCGGATCTTCCGCACAGTTCGGTCCCTTCGCCGTCGCCGCTTGGGCGCTTGCCACAAATGGGGGCGCCACCGCATATCACTACACCGTCAAGAGCGGCTCTTGCAGCGACACAACCGGTATCAACCCCAGCACTATTACTACTGCTAATCCAAGCGGAACGACGACCAAAGGTTTTGGCAGTGGCTCCAGTTGCTATGCGTATCTCTTCGACCAGCGCAATGGCGCCTACAACAGCACTACTGGAACCAGCACCGACGACATTGCTCCTGAACCCGGCAACCTCTGGGTGGTGTGGAACACCAATAACCAAGTCTGGGCGTACCTGAGCGTCGACTCCACCGTCGGCGTTCGCGCATTCCAGGCAGTTCCTCGCGCTCTGCTGGAGCTTAATCTGCCGACCAGCGGGCAGTCGGCCTACAACGCCTACTTTGACGGAAAGGCCGACTCGTCTCTTGCCATCACTGGCGTTGACGTCTCCACCGCGCTGAAGAACGTCGCTCTCACGGCTGCCAACACCGACATCCGTCCCGAGGACGCGCTGTTTGCCACTAACCGCACTCTCAACACGCTCGAGTATGCGACGTCGGCAGGCAGTCTCATCGGCAACGCTATCGATAGCGCATTCGGCACCTCCCCCGCCGTGGCCCATCCGGTCTCCTTTGCAGTCTCCGGCGGCACCGATCCCATCTCCGGCAAAACGGTTCCCACCATTCTCACCCTTCCCATTGGCGCGGCCCCGGTCATCTTCCTGGCCAACACCACCAATCTCTCCAGCGCAACCAACATCACCTCCGCCAATGCCGCCTCGCTGTTCAGCGGAACGGGCAACTGCGTCGGCAACCTACTCAGTACAAGTACCGGAACAATCTCCTCCTCCGTCGCACTTAATCCCATCCTGCGTGAGCCGCTCTCCGGAACCATGAACACGGTGGATTACTCCGTATTCACGCTCAACGGCAGCTCCCAGGAAACTGGCATTAACGATGACTATCAGGCGCCTACCTACAGCGACATCAACCCGCTGAAACTGCCCTGCGGCAGCGGCTATCGCTATCGCGCCGTCGGTACCGGCGACGAAGTCAAGGCTGTCCAGGCCACCGCTTCGGGCTATAGCGGCGTTACGGCGACGACAAACAACGTCGGCTATGCCTTCTTCAGCTATGAAGCGCTGGCCCCAAGCAGTAGCTACGAGTACCTCGAACTCAACAGTATCGACCCTCTTGCTTATACCACCTCCAGCGGCACAACCTCTACTTATTCAGGGAGTTTGCCAAGCTGCGCCACAAGCAGTACTACTGGTGCATATGATTGCCCGATTGTCGCTGGTGGTTCCTTCCTAAACCTGCGCAACGGCAGCTACCCCGCGTGGTCCGTGTATCGCCTAATCACCGATAGCACCGGCCAGACAAACGCTCAGACACTTGTGTCCAAAGCTCAAAAGCTCGTCAACTCGTCAATTCCGGACTTCGTTCCCTTTACCCCAGTTTGCAGGTTGACTGCTAGCGGCAAGGACGACCCGGGTCTGGATGTCTACCGCGCTCACTTTACTATAAGTGGCGTTACCGCCGACGACGGCCCGCTGAACGCGACTGTCAGCTGCACAACCGGTGGCAGTCACACACTCAAGTACTACACATTGGGTGGCCAGGATTCGACTGGTGCGAACAATGAAGCCGGCGGGGATGTGGGCGGAGCAATCCAAGGTCCCTTCAACTCCACCACCGGTCAGCCCACGGTTCCTGGCGTAACCCAAACCTCGACCCACTGAGGTTTGGCAGACGTTATCCCACCATGCGGCCCTCGGGCCGCTTGGTGGGAGCGGTTTAATCGGAAACAACTGTTTCTATCTCAACCTTGGGAAGGTTCCCGTGAAATCTGCTCACATTGATTCAATGTCTCTCCGCTGGTTCATCCACCGCCGCCTATTGTCGTCCTTCATGCTGCTTTTGTTTTCTGTTGTTGCTTGCGCACAGGCAGTGCACCACTCGACAGGTAAGGTCGCCACGGATGCCACATTTCAGGCCGATGTTCCTTCGGGATTTCTGCCTGGTTTGATTAGCATCTATGCAGGAAATGGGACGAGCAGCGGCACATTTACCTCTGGTTCGCCGACTGCTACCTCCATCGGTTCCCCTACTGCGGTGGCTTCGGACAGCCAGGGAGACATTTTTATATCGAACGGGAGCGCGGTCATGATGGTGTATGCGGGACCGAACATTCCCGCGATTCTGGCCGCAGTCACGACCAACGCCAGTACGCCGGTACAGCCCCAAGTCGGTAATATCTATCTTCTCACTCCGGGCTGCATTAATTGCGGTTATCATAACGGAGAACCGCTGGATCAGGCAGATTTTTCCAGTATCGATGCCATGTGGTTTGATTCTAACGATAACCTTTATATCTCGGATGCTGGAAATTATAGCGTCTTTGAAGTGAGCCATGACAAAGCGCAGGTTTCCATCATCGCAGGACAGATTGGTACGCAAAGTACTGGACAGGCAGTCGACAACATCGCTGCGAACAGCGCCTACCTGAATAGTCCAAGCGATGTCAAGACCGATAGCTACGGCAACGTCTACATTGCCGACTCTGGTAACAATGTGATGCTCGTCGTCTATGCGGGCAGCCAGTCACCGCAGGTTCTGGTTGCGGAGGGGCGCAGCAGTGACCTCAAGAAAGGCAATATCTACACCATCGCCGGCCAACTAGGACAATTCTGCGGCGAGCCTTCTACATGTACCAGCACCGTTGCCGCAAATGGATCTCTCCTTGCCTACGCAAACTCCCTCTCCGTCGATGCGGCGGGGAATGTCTACATCCTGGATTGGAGCGCATACATGCTCCGCGTGATCTACGCGGGCGTTACGGAGCCGCTGCTTTTGACAGCGGAGGGCGTCTCTCAGACTTCTCTAAGCGATGGCGACATGTATATCGTCGCGGGGAATAACAACGTAGTGAGCGATACATTCACACCATGCTCCGCCTCGCCCTGCGGCGACGGCGAACTTTCAGCGAGCATACAATTGGTTGAGCCGAGTTACATGACCGTCGACACAAACGGAAATGTCTATATCAATGACATCGGCGAATATGCGATTCGCAAGATCGATAGTTTCGGTAATGTCTCGACAATTGCGGGAGAGGCCAACCCGAACCAGACGCCCCCTGCTATAGGCAGCGCTTCCTATACTGCGGGAGGCGGAGTCGCAACCAACACACAATTGAGTTTGCCAGTCAGCATTGCATTCGACCCGAGCGACAATCTATACATCGCCGATGCGGGTTATAACCTCGTCTGGCAGGTCGCGCCCGCGCTGGCGCAGACCATCACCTTTCCCACACTCACGTCGCCGGTAACCTACGGCGTCAGCCCCATTACGCTGGGCGCGACCGCCAGCAGCGGCCTGCCTGTGACGTACACGGTTTCTCCCACGACGCTCGGCACGGTTTCCGGTTCCGGCTCCAGCGCCGAACTGACGATAACTGGCGCCGGGACCGGAACCGTCACCGCCGCACAAGCAGGAGGCAAAGGCACTGCTGGCATTTATGCCACCGCTACCTCCGTTACTCAGGACATCACCGTGAACCCGGCACAGCTCACGGTCACCGCCAACAGCCTTACCATGATTTATGGAGCCTCCATCCCTACATTGACCTACAACACTAGCGGGTGGGTGGGATCGGATGCATCCAGCAGTACGGCGGTCACGGGCGCGCCTTCGCTTTCGACCACGGCCACCAGCACCTCTAACTCCGGCACGTATCCCATTACCATTTCCAAGAACACCCTGGCCTCGACCGACTACAACTTTACCTTCGTTAACGGCACGATGACCGTCACCGGCGCCACCGCGCAGTCGATTACCTTCCCGGCGTTATCGGCGGTCACCTACGGCCATGCAGCGATCACCCTCGGCGCTTCGGCCAACTCGGGTCTGGCAGTGACCTACACAGTAGTCAGCGGGCCGGGAACGATCTCCGGCTCCACGCTGACCATTACCGGCGCGGGGACCATCGTCATCCAGGCCAGCCAGAACGGCAACGACACCTATGCGGGGGCCACGCCGGTGACGCAAAACCAGATCGCCAATCCCGCGCCGCTGACGGTGACTGCGCCGTCTCCTTCCTACTCCTACGGCACGAACATCACGACGGCCCTAGCCTCCGACTCGCCAACGATCACCGGATGGGCAGGCAGCGACTCCTCCTCCCTGGTGAGCGGCAGCCCCAACTACAACACCAGTGCGACCAGCACCTCGGACTCCGGAACTTATACTCTCTCGGTGGTGCAGGGGTCACTGGCACTGGCTGGAATAGCCGCCACGAATTACGCCTTCACAACCTACGTCTCGGGCACCATTACCATCACCAAGGCCAGCCAGGCCATCAGTTATGTGGCGCCAACATCGATCACATATGGCGATTACCCTAGCATCACAGTAACCGCCAGTTCGGGCCTGCCGGTTACTGGCACCGTTACCTCGACGAGCACGGCGATTCCGCTGACCGCTATAGTAAGTACAACGGTTCCCAGCACCAAAAACTATACGCTGCAATGGAACGCCAGCGGTGTAGGCGCGGCCACTATCACGCTTACTCAAGCGGGCACGACAGATTATGCCGCTGCCACGCCGGTGATGCTGAACTTCACAATTGCCCAGGCACCGCTTGATATAACGGCCGTCAGCTACACACGGGAAGAGGGCGCAGTGAATCCCGCCTTTACGTACACGATTGGTTCAAATACTGCGGGTGCGGTCGGTGGTTTCATGAACGGCGACACCGACATTCCTTCGGTGGTCTCTGGAGTGCCTGTGCTGACCACAACAGCAAGCCAGGCTTCCTCGTCGGGGACGTACACGATTGCGGTCGACACAAGCGCGATGACTTCGACGAACTATTACTTCGTCCCCATCAACGGAAAGCTGACTGTCGTGCAGCCAGGCACCTATGTGATTACCGCCAATCCCTCCTCGCTCACCATTCAACGAGGATTGAGCGCCCAATCGACGATCATAATCACCCCCTCGAACGAATACCAGGGAACGATTACGCTGACTTGCGGCACTTTGCCCGCGAACGTGACTTGCACCGTCAGCCCAGCCACTTACACCTTCACCGGGGAATATATCGCCAACGGCAACGTATATCCGGAAAACCCGCAAAAGGGGACCATAACCATCAACACCACGTCCGCCACGGTGGTCGGCGCTTTGCCTACGCATGATTCAAACCTGCGCTTGGCTGGCTTCTTAATCCCAGGCTCGCTTGCCTGCTTGTTCCTAGTCTTTGCGCGCAAGCGGGTTGCCAAGCGTAGCGCCATCTGGAGTCTATGCGCTCTGCTCATGCTTGGCGCAGGAGCGCTCGCGATCACGTCCTGCGGTGGATCGAGCGTCAATTCAACCGCAGCTGCCGGCACCCAAACCATCACTCTTACCGGAACCGGCACGACGCCATCAGGCGGCACGGTGACCGCATCGGTTCCGTTGACCGTGACGATTCAATAAGTTCTCCCTCCTACAAGCGGAGCTATCTCGCCGCTTGCGCAACCGCGGTAGATTCTCAACTCAGAAATGGAGAATGTCCAATGCTCACCAAACTTGCAAAAGCAGTTGCTATCGCGGTGCTGGCAATTTCTGCTTGCGCTATCGCCGATGCACAATCCATCAAAGGAACCATCGTCCTTGCGAGCCAACCTCAAGGGTTGGCTGTGAATTATCTCAGCAATCGCATCTATGTTGCTCTGCCGTCTTTCGAAGGCACGTCCGACTCGCTTGCGATTATTGATGGCAAATCAGATACCGTGATTGATACGATCAGCATTCCGCCAATCGCTTATGATGTGGCTGTCGACGTGCTCACGGACGCTATTTATGTGGGTGGAAGTTATACCGACGCAAATGGTGTCCAGCAGTCCGAGATTGCGGTAGTTAACGGAGTAACAAAGAAAGTCGAACGTACAATTCCGATAAGCTCGACTTCAGGATCCGGTATCCAGGGTATCGCAGTAGATCCACTCACAGGAACGGTGTATGTGGCCAATGCAAGCGACAATGTCGTAGACGTAATTCATCGCTTCGGGGCCAAGGTACATGCTCAGGTTTCCGTTGCCGAGAGCCCATTCGGCGTTACCGTGAACCCCTTTAATAACCAAGTCTACGTTGCATTGTCGAATGGAACTGTCGACGTGATCGATGGCCACAAGGAAACGATTACGACGACGACAACGGTCGGCGGAGCGAATGCAGGCATCGCGGTGAACTGGGTTACTGGCAATATCTTTGTCACCAACAATAACTACGGTCCTTCAACCGTCGGAGTGCTTGACGGCAAGGGCGATGTCTTGGCGAACGTCAGCGTAGGAGATACGCCGTATGGCGTCGACGTTGATTTGAATACAAATCTCACCTTTGTTGCTAACACCATCGGAGGCACGCTATCTGTCATCAATGGAAAGACAAACGCGGTCACGGAAACTCTGCCGGTAACCGGTAACTTCGTTGCTGTGAATCCTACAACCTCGAAGGTCTACATTACCGGGCAAACGAATTCGGTGACGGTATTAAACGAACAATAGTAGAGAGGGGACGCATGAGCGGAAGCGCCAACCAGTTCCGCTCATGCATTCGTTTCGTGATTCGCCCATTCGGCGATACAGTGATCCATGGTGGCGGAGATTTGGTCCTATGAATAGACTGCGGAAAATCAATTTCAGACTTGCGATTGTTTCAACCGTGCTCCTTTCTCTCTGTGTTGCATCGATTGGCTGGAGCCAGCAGGCAGCATCCCAAAGTGTGCCGGAAACGAAAACAACGGTTGCACCCAAGACTACGTCGGCATCAAGCCCGATTGAGATCATTGAACACTGGGATGTTCTTCCACTCGCGGGAAACAGCCTTCACGCGCTTCCGCCGTTGGTTGGCGAAAAAGACACACTGCCCATGTTTACTCGCGAACTGCTTAGTGTCCAATGGCGGTCGAACGATCCTATCGACCTGTATGTCATCCGTCCGAAGGGCGTTGTCAAGCCTCCCGTGGTTCTTTTTCTCTATGGCTATCCCACTGATGCCGACAAGTTCCGCAACGACGCCTTTTGTCAACATGTCGTCAAGCACGGCTTCGCAGCAGTTGGCTTCGTCTCCGCCCTTACCGGCCAACGCTACCACGACCGCCCGATGAAGGAGTGGTTTGTCAGCGAGCTTCAGGAATCGCTTGGTTCCTCGGTTCATGACGTACAGATGGTCCTCAACTATCTTGGGACGCGCGATGATCTCGACATGAATTACATCGGCATCTTCGGCCAGGGATCCGGTGGAACCATTGCAATTCTTTCAGCAACGGTAGATCCGAGAATCAAGGCTGTGGACGTGATGGACCCTTGGGGAGACTGGCCAGACTGGCTCGCAAAATCGCCGCAAATCCCGGAGGACGAACGAGCCAATTACCTGAAGTCTGAATTCCTGGCCAAGGTAGCTCCGCTTGATCCAGTGCTATTGATGCAGCAGTTGAAAGGCCGATCGTTCCGCTTGCAAGAGAATCTCTTCAACCAAGCTATACCTGATGCAGTCCGCAAACAGGTTGAAACTGCCTCGTTGGGGACAGCGCAAATTGTTGAGTATCACGACACAAAAGAGTACAGCGAGAAGGTCAGCGCCAACGGAAAGATGCTCGAATGGATGCAGTCGCAACTTCAGGATGCTTCACAGACAATCACACCGAAGGAGTTTCTTGAAAAAGCTGTTGCTACCGAAAACAAGGACAGGCAGAAACAATAGAAGCCACCGACGCGGACTCTCCAAACTGTATACGTCCGCTCATCGCAAATCGGGCACAGGAAAGTGGTCGCGAAATCCAGCCTCCGGTCGGCGGCGCTGGACTGGGAGTTCTCTTCCATGTGTACAATCATTTCGTTCAAGCCGTCGTTTTTACTGGAACTGCCTTCCGCGCGTCTCCTGCTCCAGTTCGTGATTTGCGCCGCAATGCTCTGTGGGGCGCTGGAGTTTGCAGCGCAGACATTTGCAAGCACACCTCCGCACAAGCAGCTTCATTCGCATGAGCACCTCAGCGCAGTCCATCCGCAGATTCCGCAAGCAGCGCCTGTTCCCGTCGTGTCCCCCGCACCCGAACTGCCGCACTGGCCTATCAACGAGAAACCGACCCAGGCTTCCGTTCTTTGCGATGGCCATGGACTACGCATCAACGCTCAGAACTCCAGCCTGCAACAGATCCTTCAGGATGTGGCCGCGGCCACCGGTGCCAAGGTGGAAGGAATGGGCGCCGATGAGCGGGTCTTCGGTGTCTACGGTCCCGGACAGGTACGCGATGTGCTCTCCCAACTCCTTGAAGGCTCCGGTTACAATGTCCTCCTAATCGGAGATCAGGGTCAGGGCACTCCGCGGCAGATCGTGCTCAGCACACGTTCCACCGGACCCACCCCGGCGGCCATTAAGAGCGCTCAGGCCAATGTCAAGAAAGAAGATGCCGATGCTGACGATGAATCTTCACCCCCTGACGTGAATCCCGGCACTGATGCCCTTCCGCGCACCCCACAGCAACTGATGCAAGAGATACAGCAGCGCCGTCAGGCCCAACAACAACACCTTCCGCAGAACTAGCATCCGCAGCCAGACTTTGTTTTGGGCGCTATCGCTATGGACATTCCTGTCCCAGTAAGACCCACGCCCGTGCTGTAAGTACTTACATTTGATTGACTATCTCAGCTCCCGCACTCAGGTCCGCATTGAGCTGGACCGCCAGGCACGCGCCATCAGCGGCATCACGCGGGGCGTCAAGCGCTATCATTTGAATTTTGGGAAATTGACTCCAGCAGAGATCGTCCAATGGTTGTGCCCGGCAATTCCTTCACCTGTCGCGTCAAAGTGGTTCCTTCCTCCGAAATGGCAAGTAGGATAAAAATATCCCCTTTCCCTACCAAAAGACCGCAAGACAAAGATATGATAACTTTAGGGCGGTCACGCGCCGCCCCGGGGCGTCGAAACCCTGAATAGGACTAAGGCACGCCGCAAGGCGTGTGATCTCCCTTACCTTCGGGTCGGGGAGCCTGTGACGCATGTCCAGGCTTCGCGGCTAAAGGTCACGGGGGCCGTGTCCTATCGGCTTTTCGAACTCCCCGACCACGGGTCTAAGGGTTGTTTGCGGGGGCGCACCGCAAACATCTTTTCCTGGCCTCGTTCGAGGAGTTGAGCTGATTCCTCCTGAAGACCAACACGAGCCGAGCGGCGCGGACGAGTTCGATTATAGGTTCCTGGTAGAGAACTGTGCCGATATTCTGTGCAGCGTTGGTGCGGATCATGCGATTCGCTACGTATCTCCTTCTGCTCTCGACATTCTCAACCGGGCTCCCGGCGAAATGATTGGCAAAGATTTCGACGTGTTTGTATTTCACGAGGACGTTGCGGTTCTCGAAGATATTGCCACGGGCAGCGCGGAGGATGGCGCTGCCTATTCCCACGTGAGAGTGCGGCTGCTGAGGAAGGACCAGACCCCGGTCTGGATCAGCATCAATGCCCAGTGTGTGCGCGATCCGGTGAGTGCGGAGCCCCGCGTCTACGTTCTGTCCATGAGGGACATCACCGGCCGCAAGGTACTGGAGGAGAAGCTGTCCGCCCTGGCCTTGACGGATGCACTCACCGGGCTCTGGAATCGGCGCGCCTTCGACCAGACTCTCAGAAAAGAGTGGAAACGTACGGTCCGCGATGAATCGCAGCTCTCGCTGCTGCTGCTCGACCTCGATCATTTCAAGCTGCTAAATGACCAGTATGGCCATCCCCTCGGAGACCAGTGTTTGACTGCGGTGGCTTCAGCGATCAGCGATAACGTGCGCACTTCCGATATTGTCTTCCGCTGGGGTGGGGACGAAATTGCGATCATTCTTCCCGGTACCGATCATGCCGGCGCAGTCAGAGCCGCTGAGAAGGTGCGTCGTGCGGTCGAGGTGCTGCGCTTTCACTCGAAGCAGAATTCCGAGGAGTGGGTGTCCGTGACAGCGAGCATCGGTGTGGCCACGGCGACGACTGAGTCGGAAAAGGCTGCTGCAATTCCACAGAAACTGTTCCAGGCTGCGGACAAGGCTCTATACATGGCGAAGCGCGATGGGCAGAACCGGGTGGAGGCGGCCTCGTCCATTGCTCCATCGATGCCGACGGTGAGCGTAAGGCTCGCCAGCGCGCAGCCAAAAGACATTCAAGGGATGGGCGGTTGCTAGGGGAGTGACCACCCAACGGCACCGACGGTTTTGATTTCCCATGTCTGTGCTTGGGAACCGTCGGTGCCGACAACAGCATTTGCGAGATACTTATGAGGCTCACTCCGCGCCGGGCGATGGACGGATTTCTTCGCCGCATTCTCTGCTGATGACGGTCGAGTGCGGGGACTGCTTCTTTCGGCCGCAGGGCCGACGACGGCCCTGCACGTCGGGTGGGCACATGCTGCCGCTCCCGCCGGACGGCGGGAGCATCTCACAAGGGCGGGCAGACGGGCAGGGCGGACACAAAAATGCGGAGCCTTATTACAGGCTCCGCTCAGTATTTCTGTTCGGTTGTCGGTTATGCTGCTGCCTTTTTCGCGGTCTTTGCCGGTGCTTTTGCGGGTGGTTTGGGTGCGGTCTTCTTCGCCGCTTTCGCTTTTTCCTTGGCGGCGAACTCCTGCTTGACCTGGGCCGTGATAGAGACCACGTCCACCTTGTAAACCTCGGCGGCATCGCGCAGAACGTGCGAAGCGTTGCTGGTCGAGGCCGTAAGCAATACGACGGCCTCGACCACGGCGCGACCCAAGGTGCTTTCGTCGGCGCGGCGAAGAAAAGCCACGAACAGCTTTCCGATGGAATCATTGTCTTTGGTCTTCTTGATGCCGTGCTGTTTGGCGAGAATCGCGGCGCGGTTTTCGTCCAGCAGGTTGACCACGCGCTCCGCAACAAATAGTAAGTCGCGTTTCATCAATCGCACTGGCACAGCCGCGCCAATCGCAGAGAGAACGCGCAAGCCGGTTGCGTTGGCGATGGCTTCCTCCCTGCGCTGTTTCTCCTGCTCAGCCTTGAACTGCGCTTCGTTCGCGCTTGCGCCGTTGGCCTTCTTCGGGTGATGGACCGGGCAAGCGGGATTGGCGCAGATTTTGTGCGTGGTTCCAATCTCGCTGCCCTCGGTGATGATGGCGTCGGTGGTGAACTTGCACACCTTGAACTCCAGGCGCTTGGCCTCGTCGTTGGACTTCGGCTTGTCGTCGCGGATCGCGGTGTACTTGTTGCGGGGCAATACGGGACTGCCTTCCTTCTGCGTCCCGTAGGCAGTGCTGATCTGTACAAGGCTCGGCTGCGCGGCGACAGCCTTTGCTATGTGCGCCGCGAGTTTCGATTGATAGCAACCGGGGTCGGTGCATTGGTCGCCTTGCCGTCCGAGGTCGTCACCAAACAGGAGTTTGTTGTGCCCTGTCCGTTTTGGGCAATCGGCGCAACTGCCCGCCGCTGGAACCAACTGTGCATTGCGCTTGTCAAAGGGCGCATCTTTCAGAACAAGCAAGACGTTCGATTCAATCCAGAATTGCAGATTGCGCACCGGCAAGAGAATCCGCGCAGGTTTATGTTCTCCGTTGTAGACTTCCTTGGAACAGGCCGAAAGCGCCTGTTCCTGCTGGTCGGTGGGCAGCTTTGCCAAGAGCAGCGCATGGCCTATGCCGATCTCGTTGGCGTAGAAGGCTTCGAGCGCTACGGGCACAAGGTCAACCAACTTGAGGCGAGAGGCGACGAACACGGGCGATTTGCCCACCCTTGCGCTGATCTGTTCGATGCTGTACTTCGGTTCTTCAAGCGCCAAAAGCCGCGCAAACCCCTCGGCCTCCTCCATCGGGTGAATCTCGGCACGAATCAGGTTCTCGACTAACTGCGCTTCGATTACTTCGGCATCGGACAGATGGACGATGCGGACCGGCACGGTGGCAACCTCGGCCATCTGCGCGGCGCGGTAACGCCGCGCACCGGCCACGATCTCGAAGCCGCTTTCGGTAAGTGGGCGAACAAGCAAGGGCGACAGTACGCCTTGGCTGCGAATGCTGGCGGCAAGCTCCTTGAGAGCGGCTTCGTCAAAGACGCGGCGCGGATTGGTCTTCGATTCGTTAAGTTGAGAAAGTGGAAGATCGCGGTATTCGGTGGCATTGATAATGGTCGTTTCCATTTGAATATGCTCCTTTCGAGCGGTTGTAAAGTGAAGACGCGCGGAGCGGGGACACGACGGGCGTGGTCCGCTCCGCAGGGAGCAGACTAGCCGCGAATCGACTTGTCCGTGAAAGCTTCGAGAAAACCCTGTGCGTGGAGATTCCTGTCCCACTGCCGCGCGAACTTCGCGTGCTGCTCGTAGAGGCCGGAAAGGAAAACGTAATTCTCCCCGTCCCGATAGCGGGAATACTGCTCGACGCCGAGATAGTCATTTCTGAAATACCAAGCCGATAGTCCGAGGCCGCACAGCGGTGGTTTCGATAGCTCAAAACACATTTCCGGGTCGCGCATCAGGTCGCCATTCTGTTCGCCGTAATGCGCAACGGAAATTGAAGGCAGATTCAGCGGTCCCGGCTCCGGCATGGCTTCAATGACAAGGGCCATGTACGGTGGATTCTCGATCTTGAGGTAAAGGGTGGGCCGGAAACCTCCGGCCCGCTCAAGAATGCGAAGGATGGTTTGCATTACGCCACCTCCGCGATTGCGTCCTTCTCTGGCGTTGAGGCCGAAGGCGCATTCCGCGTGGTGGCTGATTCCCCGGTGATGGCCTCCAAGATCACCGCAGAGGTGTGCTGTACAACTTCAAGGCTTTCAGCCAGAAGCGCCGCGTTTCCTGCGTACATCTGAATGTAGTCACTCGCCACCCGCCCCATCTCAAGGCCGATGGCTTGGCCTACGATGAAGGCCACGGCCTCGGCTTCCGTCTCGCGCACGGCTTGGGTGGTGATGGTGCGGCGGGTGGATTTATGCAAAAGTTCGTGAGCAGTTTCATGGACCAAACTGGTGAAGTCCTCGGCCTCAGACTGGCCCGGCAGCAAAGCAATCTTGCCGCCGTAGCTGACACCAAGAGCGGGCGCGATGTTCTCGTTGTATTCGAGTGTGATATTCTGCTGCGCGAGAAAATCGGTAAGCCGGTCGCGGTGCGTGCCTACTTCGCCCGATATGCTGTGCTCGAATTCGGGCAGGTCCGCGCCTTCGGTCTGCGCCACATCGAAGACATAAACGGCGCGAAAACCAATCAAGACAGGCTGCGGCTTTGGGCTGTTGTCCGTACCGCTTATCCGTTCGGCGTCGTCTTTCCTGCGCCGATGGCCAATCATCGGGGCGAGAATCTGGATTCCTTTCTCGCCGCGTTTCACGAACCGACCCAGTTCCTTCCATGCGTAGAACCCGGCTACTCTGGTCGCTGAGGGGCGTTGTCTCGCAATACTCAAAATGTTCCCAAAAGAATACGCATGGAACCGGGCCATTGCGGCGAGATACGCGGTCAAGGTCTCGCTCTTGCCCGCCTCAAGCTGCTGGATGAGGTAATCCACGGCCTGCTTGATGAGTTGCTGCGTGGGGTTGTCTTTCTGGCTGGTTCGCTGCTGGTAAGGGGACTGGCTGCGAAGCGCCGCATTTTTGCTGTGCGGCGCGGTGGTGGTAGCGGTGTTGCTGCTGGTGTAAGGCATGGTGTTTGCTCTCCTGTGGTGCCCGCGTGGGGCGGAATTTGAAGGGAGGGCATCCGCCTCAAACCAAATTTCTTTGTTTGAGTGCCCCCGCTTTATGTCTTGCGCGGCGGGCAGAGGCGAGGCGGGTTCAGTCAAGGCCGGGCGTTCTCCAGCCCGTTCATCGCAGCGAATGCGGAGAGCCTTGACGGGTTCCGACCGCTTCTGCCATAAAGCCGCATGAAGCGGGGGTACTTAAACGAAGAAGAAATTCGGTACTCTTCCGAATTGCTGTACGCTTGTACGCACGTAAGGGCCGGGCCTCGCATGGATCTCGCATGGATGGGGAGCGTAGAACGCCAGCTTAATCGGCGGTCGAAGCGAGGGAAGGGCCGCGCAGCCTTCCCACCCGAAAGCCTCCGCTTTTCAGGTAGTAGTGAGATGCTGAACCCAGTGAAAGAACGATGAGTCCTTTGTTTCCATTCACTGAGACAATCAAGATTGGGGGGGATGTGCGATGGAATATAACGGAGACAAGGTGGACGAGATGACGTTGGCATTGCTATCGCTGACGATGTTCTCTGATGGGAACGCAATGCACGCCTGGAAGGTGCTTGATCGGTTGCACGATCAGGGATACATCTCCGATCCCAAAGGCAAGGTCAAGTCTGTAGTGATGACCGAGGAAGGAATCAAGCGCGCAAGTGATTTATTCTCTACCTATTTTGAGCAATAGAAATTTATGAGATGAGCGATACAGTATGCCTGGGTGGACCCCGCCATCCTTTTTCGGTGAAAGGTGATGAACCCTTTAAGGCATCTGGGATTGCAGCTTGATCCTTCTTCCATCGACTATGAACTCGCCGTAGCCGTGATGGTGAATGGTCTTCGGATTCTTCTGCGCCGCATCGACCCAGGCTTTGACCACTTCCAGAACGAATAGGCTGTACTCGTTCACCAGCCGTGTATTGACGACCTTGCATTCGAGATTGGCGAAGCATTCGGCGATAAGAGGTGTGGCAACCCGCTTGGCCTGAGCTGCTGTCAAGCCGAATTTCTTGAATTTGTCCACGTCCCGGCCGGAGCAGTTTCCAATGCCCACAACTTTACGCGCCAGTTTGCGCGACGGAATGGCAATCACACACTCTTTGGTGGAACGCAGCGCCGTATAGCTGTAGTCGGCGTTGCTGACAATGCAGGCAACCAGCGGGGGCGTGAATTCGACCATCATGTGCCAGGACATCGCCATGATGTTGGCGTGACCTTTGGAAGCCGTGGTCAACAGAACCACCGGTCCCGGTTCAAGTAGTTGGTAGACCTTCGACAACGACAGATTCCTCATGCGACTTGCCCCCCAAAACACGGACCTATCCACAACATATTCGACAAAGTCCATTGTAGTCACAGACGGAGCCCAAGTCCCATTGCGGCATTCTGGTACGATCTTTCGCTTCAATTGCTTGGCGGATTTTCCTCTGCATCTCTCGTGTTCGTTCTTGTTCTCATGTTCACGCTGGCAAATCGCATAATTTCCAGTTTCCAAACTGGAAAGATTAGGTTGTAAATAAGAGATATATTCGACTGCGTTAGCAGGTAGTGGGTCAGTTTGGATCTACAGTTAGATGGATGTCCAGCAGGTTCGCTGGAACTATTGGGTCTTGCGTACTACCAGGATTCGGAGCGGCGGGTAGGTCGTCAGTAAATTAGGTCGCTTGCGTTCTACCCGCAGACCTTCGTTGCGGAAAGCTTTTGCATATTCGTTGGTCGATTTGTAATCAGAGATAATAGCCATCCCTCCCGTCTTGAGCACACGGACGATTTCCTTGCAGGCTTGCAAACGAGTTGGTTGGTCATAGATGTTGTGCAAGCAAAGATTCGACAAAATCACGTCGAAGCTCTCGTTCGGAAAACTCATTTTCTGAGCGCCTTCGCTTGCCAACGAACACTTTTCCGTCACTCCTTCAAAAGCCAAGTTCCGCTCCGTCCGGTCAAGAGCGTTTCCACTTAGGTCATCCTTATTCCAGATATCAATGCCGATCGCATGGCCCGTGGTAATCCGCCGAGCAGCACCGATTAACAGCAGACCTCGCCCTGTCCCTACATCCAGCACCTGCTCGCTCCCACGCCAAATGTGGAGTTTCAACATTCGGTCTCGGTGCAAGAATTTTCCCTTCTTTGCATAGAGCAGCATCAGGAAACCGCTTGCCGAGCAGCCGATACCAATGGCCCAAGCCGTTACACGAAGGCTAACCACTAGGGGACCAAGATGCAGTAGAGCCGGCGCAAAGAGAGCTAAGACAAACGCGCATCCACTCGCCAAGAACAGGTTGCGGATCACGCCTGGAGCGTCTATACCGTAGTCGGGTTTTGAGGTCATTCCACAAATCCTCGTGTACCAATCCTATAATTCCAGCACCGACTATGTAAATTTGTGGGATTCGAAGACTTCGATTCAGATCCTGAATTGACCCTGAATTCAAATTGGCCCACTACTCAAGATTGCAGGTGATGGAAATTATATTGAAGCCATGCTAATATTCATAAATAAGGAGCAAATATGGGAGCCTTGAAAACCGCCCTGCGCCCGAGAGTTCTCGAAGGCACGGGGAGCGAACTGAGCGACTACTTCCGGGGGACGGATGTGTCGGGCGTTGCCGTGGTCTTTCAAAATGTGGAACAGTCCGTTCTCTTCGCATCCGTGATCCGGAAGGTCGGAGAGATGCTCCCGGAGATCGTCGAAAGCCGGACCGAGCAAAGGGTCAACAGCCTGATTGACGCATTTCTTCCCAATATCGCACTTTCCGAGTCTGCCGTCATTGAGGCCCAGATGGTGGCCGAAGCCAAAGCGGAAGTGCTCCGCAGCGGCAGTTTGGTGACGGCGCCGAAGATCGCAGAACTCGCCGGGTACAGCGCGAAGAATCCCAGCGCACAGCCGCACAAGTGGAAGAAAGATGGTGCAATCTTCGCGATTCATCACAAAGGCACGGACTACTACCCGCTTTATGCGCTGAACCCGGACGACAACTTCCGGCCGTACAAGGCATTGGCTGAAGTCATGAAAATCTTCGGAGACAAGAAGACCGCCTGGGGGCTTGCGTACTGGTTCGAAGGAGTCAACAGTTTTCTGGACGACCGCAAACCAAAGGATGTTATAGCGACCGATCCAAAGAGCGTGATCGCCGCGGCCCGCGATGAAGCCGAGGATTTCCCGAATGGCTAAGGCCGGATCAAAGTACGCGGTGCCGGCTGGGCCATTGAAAACGACCGCCATTCCCTGGAAACCTGGAAGGCCGATCCACCGGATACATTCCTCCGCCTACGCGGAAACGGAGTACAACCCAAGCGCCAAGGGAAACGCGCGTTTTAGTCCGATCCGCGACGCTGCGGGCGAGATCATTCCGGTTCTCTACGGCGGTTCGACGATGGATTGCGCTCTGATGGAAACCGTCTTCCGGGATGTTCCCTACACTCCCGATCTGAAGAATGTGGACAAGACACGATTGGAAGGCCAGGTTCATAGCGTTGTGATTTCAAAGGCGAATTTATCGTTGATCGATCTCGGCAACGTCGCTTTACGCAAGCTGGGAATCGACAGAGCCCATCTGATTGACACGACAAAAGCACATTACCCTGAAACTCGGAGATGGGCCGAGGCACTTTACCGGCAATTTCCAGATTGCCAGGGCCTTCGCTGGGTGTCACGTCAGGACGATAGTGCAGAAGCCATCCTCCTGTTTGGCAACCGAATTCCAGCCGGAACATTAAAGGTGGTGCAGGCGGCGAAGCCTTTGCTGGTCCGGGGCTTTGCCACTCTTCCCGTTCTGTATCTTGCGCGCAAGATCGGCGTGAAGCTGACTGGACGCATCTAGGCCCGCTGCATTTGGATTCCGAAATATTCAGGCTCAAAGGAACATTGAATGGCGTATTGAGACGATTTCGCAAACCTCAGAGTCCTAACCCAAGCCCAGCGGCAGGAATCTCCGTTAGCGCCGCTGTAGCCTGCTCCGATCCCACGTTCGCAACCGGACTTTGGGCTTTGCCGAAGCCAACCGCAGAAGCCTTGGAGACGTCGCGGCTCACCAGGCCGCCATCGAACAGGCGCAGGAGGTCTTTGATAGAAACAAGCGAAAGACGTCAAACGAACAGGTTTCTCACCAGCAAGTGGCGACGCAGCAAACACCACACTTGCCGGAACAAGGAAGTCGTTAGCTCTGATCCAACTTGTCGGAGAGGCCGACGCCAGTTCCGCCGAAAGGTGGCATCTGATGCGCAATATCAGGCTGATCGGCCCAACCCCGACTGTCGCTCCGGGATTGAGGTTCTTCTATTTAGGTCTCAGGCTTGCACAGGCACTTTCCGGAACTTCTGCTCAATGTCTCGAGCGAAAGCTTCGCCCTCTTCTTTGAGGTGCCTGCGCAGGAACAAGCCGCCGAGCCCATTGATAAAGGCGCCGATAGCGACCATCAGGTTAGGGAAATCGGCGCCGATCGTGCAAACCAGATCACACCGATCAGAGCCTTTCGCCCTCAATGACATTTCCCAAGGCACTCCCACAACGGCAGGAAACCAGCGCAAGATATGAGCTTTCGACTTTTCTGAGTAGAACCTCACGCGATCCGGTCGGTGCTCTTGCAAGGCATAGTGTTGAACGACCATCTCATTGCCAATCATCTCGACGTTGGTCATAAAGAAACGACCGTCTTTGAAATAACTTCCCATCGCCTTGTGTCCACGAGCGAACGAAGCGTAATCGGCATCCGTCATCTCTGTTACCCACCGATAGAGATCAATCTTCTCTATGGGCAGAGGAATCTCGAAAAACCTGGTCATCCGCATATTCTTCTCCAAACGTTAATTTCGCCGATATTTGCTGACCACGGGAGCACAACCTGAATGAAAGCCGGAATGCGGAGCCCGCCCGCCTTTACCTATCATAGATAGGCTATCGTAGATAGGTTATGTATAATCTAATTTGGTGATGGCGTCAAGACCTGAAATTTAGGATTGGTAAGCTCATGAAGTCAGAAACAGGATTTACCCGTAAGCCGCGACCGATCGGCCCCCGCCGCGAGGAAATCCTGGCGGCTGCACTCAAGCTGTTCGGTGAGCATGGGATGCAGGCAGTGACCACCCGGCAGATCGCTGCCGCTGTGGGGATTTCGCAGCCAAGTCTCTATGCATTTTTTCCGAACAAGCAGGCTCTGGAGGCGGAAGTATGTACGCGGGCCTTCGAGGAATTGACATCGCGTATCACTGCTGGTCTGGCTGCACTCAAGCGGGGCAACTCCGACATCTCTAAACTGGGCAGAATCTATGTCGATTTTGGCTTGGCGCACCCGGATGCCTACAGGCTCGCGTTCATGGTCGAGAAGCCAGAATTAGCGTCTGCTGCTAGCAGCGGCGATGATCCGATATTGGAGGCCGGTTTGAAAGCCTTCTACCTCCTTCGGGAGGCCGTCGGTTTAACAATTGGTGCAGGCCAACGCCCACAGGAGCTTGAGCTCTTGGCTCAGAGTCTGTGGGCCGCGCTGCATGGGCTCGTTTCACTTTTGCTCGCCCGCCCCAACTTTCCCTGGAGGAAGCGAAACCGCCTGATCGAATTCTATATCAGTCGGGTTTTCGCCCCAGTCGGCGGCGAACCCGAAATGTCGGCGAAACGCCGAGCGCCGTAAACGGCATTTCCTTCAACCGGAGAGGCTCGAATTCCTTACAACGCTGATTGGCCGGTGAGAAACGTAGTTGACACCAAATCTCCCAAATATGCCTATGTCATGCCGCGATGAAGCTTCCCTTACACGGTTTGGCCCTGTTTACCGCAGCGCATTTTTTGGTGTTTTGCCGATTGCGAGCAAAAGTGACCACTCTTGGTGATCGCACTTCTGATAAAAAAATTAGAAATGTGTGTTCCGCATTGGGAGAAGTCCTTGACGACATCAATCACGTTGGCCAAGAAGAATCGCGGCCTCGATCCAGCGAAGTTCCTTTCGACTATCGGCAAGGGCCGAAAAGTCGTGACCTACCTTAAGCAACAAGCAATCTACAAGCAAGGGGACGCAGTGGGCCCGATCTTCTACATCCAGGAAGGCACTGTCAGGCACACTGTCGTATCCAAATTTGGCAAGGAGACGACCCTGGGCATATTGAGCGAAGGATCGTTTTTCGGAGACGGTGGCCTGGCGGGGCAGCCTTTGCGGACGGGATCTGCGACCGCAATGACGGACTGCAAGCTCCTGCAAATTGACAAGGAAGCAATGACGCTTGCGCTTCACCGGGACACTGCGTTCTCGGATCTATTCGTAGCGCATCTGCTGGCACGAAACATCCGATACCAGCAGGATTTAGTTGACTAACTCTTCGGTTCCAGCGAAAAGAGACTGGCTCAGGTTCTGCTCTTGCAGGCTCGCTTCGGCGAGGAAGGCGGGCACGAGACTGTAATCCCCAATGTCAGTCACGAGACCCTTGCCGACATGGCGGATACAACTCTGTTCCGCGTCAGTTTTTTCATGGATAGGTTCAGAAGGTTGGGCTTTCTTGCTTATAGCGGCAGCGGACTGCGAATTCGTCATTCTCTCCTCAACCTCGTTCTCCGCGACTAGTCTTTGTGGTGAGCGCTATCTGAAGTCCATGCACTATGCAGTTTGTGGTGCGGAATTTTGCAGAGCGTTTAGTTGAGCAGCCTGGTTTATCTTCCACTGGTCGGGCAGCCAGAGGGGCAGTTGGTTGATGGGAACCAGCGGCAGATTAATCAACAACTGCGTGATGTAGCGTTGCGGATCGATGTCATGGCGGCGGCAGGTGCTGGTCAGGCTGGCAAGGATGGCTGCCGTTCTTCCACCGCGTGGATTGCCGACGAACAGACTGTTCTTCCGATTGAGCACGATGCGCTTCATCTCTCGCTCGCTAACATTGTTGTCGATCGGCACAGCGCCATCAGTTGAGAAAACGTTCAGCTCGTTCCATTGGCCCAAAGCATAGTTGATCGCCTCGGCCATGGGATGCTTTGGCAGTAACTGTTCCTTCCACACAAGCAGCCGTTCGTGTAACTCCGTCAGCAACGGCGCCGATTGCGCCTGACGCAACTTCAGACGCTCTTCTGCAGTTAGACCTTTCGCTTGGTGCTCGACAGCATAAAGCGCACCCACCCGCTTGACCGCTTCCTTAGCTATCTCCGGCGCGGACTTTTCCGCATCAATGATTTTGCGTCTCATGTGCGCCCAGCAGCCAGCGCGCGTGATTGCATTGCCAACCACAACTCCGTTGTAACCGGCATAGCCATCGGCAAGAAGTACCTGGTTGTAATCTTTCAGAAAGCGTTTTGGTCCATCGCGGCCGCGATCCAGCGTGAAGTCGAAGACGTTATACGGTTGAGACTGGTCGCCAACGTAAACCCACATGCGCGCATTCGCCGTTTTTCCTTTGTTCTGCATCGGCAAGATGGTGTCGTCGGTGGCCACCACATGCGAGGCGCGAACGCGATCCGCCATCAGTTGATAGAGCAGCTCAACGAAGTCCGCCACATCGCCGCACCATACCGACTGCGTAGCGCGCGAGATCTCGAAGCCCTGCCGCGCGAAGATATCTTCCAACCTATACAGCGGAAGGTAATCACTGAATTTGCTAGTTACGATGTAACTCAGCAAGCCAGGTCCGGCAAACCCTTTGTCAATGGCCGTCTCCGGCTTCTTCGCCGCCTGGATGCTGGGGTTTTCGCCGTTCGTCTCGCAGTGCGTGCATGCGTACTTTTTGCATAGATGATGAATCCGTTCAAAGTGGCCAGGATAATATTCCACCTGCCAGCTTTCATCGGCGCCGATCTCCTTGCGCGTCAGGCCGCAGCAAGGGCAAGCACGCTCTGCTTCGCTCAGTTCGTAAACATGCGTGGTGACAGGAAGGTTCTCGAAGCGGGCCAGATTGCGACGGCCCTTGCGCCGACCAACACGACGTAACTCTTCTGCGGGTTCCGCAGGCTTGGGAAGATCCTCCGCTTGAATTGGTTTCTGATCCAGCTCTTTGGCGAAGTTCAGCAGCAGTTGCGCGACATCCTGGTTAGACCGTAACCGGTCAGCGCGCGGACCATAATACCACTTCTTATAGCGCTCCAACTCCAGTTGCAGACGAAGATTCTGAACCTGCAACTGCTGCACCATCGCCTGCAACGATGCGCTGTCTTCTGGTAACTTAAGCGAGTTGGAACTTATCTCCGCCACCTACTTAGATAGACGTAGTTAACGGGCTATAAGTCACCTCATGCAACCATATTTTCTTGCATTTTTACGCGGTTTTTCTGCGACCGTTCATAACGCGGAACGCGCTTCAGTTTTGTCATGTCAATGCCATCCAATAACATCGCCAGTTCACTCGCGCGCAGCTCAATCGAACAGCTTCCAGGCGCCATGCGCGGTAACTTGAACACGCCCTTCTCAAGACGCTTGTACCACAGAACATAGCCATCGCGATCCCACGTCAGGATCCTCAAGCGGCTGCCGTTGCGTGAGCGAAAGAGAAACAGATGACCACTCAGCGGATCTTCGCCAATCACCGACTGCACGCGTTCGGCAAGTCGATCGAAGCCGCAGCGCATGTCGGTCGCTTCCGCCGCCAGCCAGATCCGCGGTCCCGGCGCGCCATCCAACATCTGCAAACTCGGCAGGCCGATCACGGTTCCATCTCCAGAACGGACAGCAGACGATGCAGGTGACTCGCATCAAACCCAGGCTCCACGATCAAACTCCAGCCACGGCGATGACGTATCTCGATCCCGGACATCTGCGTTGTGTGTGGAACTCGCTGCGTAGACGTTTCCGCTTTGGAAACTTCAACTGCGACAAACCCTGCTGCGGCTAACTTGCGCAAGCGCTTCTTCCATTCGTAGAACTGCCAGACGCGCAAGTCCCGTTCTCGGCAGAATGCGGCTATCCTCGTGCCGCTTGCCACCTGCTCCGATACAAGACCACGCCAATACGCCAGATCTTCTTCCTTGTACTGTCCCATGACTCAAGAATGACGCGACAGTTCTCCCGGCACAAGATGTGCTTCGCGTAGCGCTCACTCTTTGTGTCCCAATCTCTCAAGCAAAGCTCCACCAGATGGCGGCGAGCGATGGCTTGCCATTTGCGAGCATTATTTAGTTGCCCCTGAGCCGCCTGCCGCTTTCGAGCATGGGGCTGCGCATGGATGTTGGCACACAGAACCCCCGTAATGCTAGGATACGAAAGAAGTTCGACACACAAATAAGAAGTACTTGATTTTCGGGAGTTTTGCTATGTCGCGCGTCAAGCCCAAGCCTAAAGTTGTTCGCACATCGCTCGCCAAGGTTCCTACAGGAATCCAGGGACTGGATGAAATTACAGGCGGAGGCCTTCCAAAAGGTCGTGTCACGCTGGTGTGTGGCCGCGCGGGCAGCGGCAAGAGCCTGCTCGGCATGGAGTTCCTGGTACACGGCGCGGTTGAATACGGCGAGCCTGGCGTGTGCATGAATTTCGAAGAAACCGAAGAGAAGCTGACGGCCAATGTTGCATCGCTCGGGTTCGATTTACGCGATCTAACCAAGCGCAAGAAGCTGTTGGTGGATTACGTTTTCATTGAACGAAGCCAGATTGCCGAGACCGGAGAATACAATCTCGATGGCCTGTTCATCCGTTTGGCCGAGGCGGTCAAAGCAGTCAAAGCGAAGCGTGTTGTGCTGGACAGCATCGAGGCGCTTTTTTCCGGAATTGTTGACTCAGCGATACTGCGATCTGAACTCAGCCGGCTATTCCGCTGGCTGGAAGACCAGAAGCTTACCGCGATTGTTACGGGAGAAGCCGGAATCAACACGCTGACCCGTCACGGGTTGGAGGAATATGTCGCCGACTGCGTGATCTCACTGGACCATCGGGTGACAGAACAGATTTCCACGCGGCGGTTGCGAGTCGTCAAGTACCGAGGCACCTCCCACGGCACGGATGAATATCCGTTCCTGATCGATGAAGACGGCATCTCGGTAGTGCCCATCACCTCTCTCGTACTGACTCACAAAGCTCTTACGGACCGTGTTTCGACCGGGATTGCGAGTTTGGACGAGATGATGGAGGGCAAGGGATTTTTCCGCGGGAGCAGTGTGCTGGTGACAGGCACGGCGGGAACCGGGAAGTCCAGTCTGGCGGCGAACTTCACCAGTGCTGTCTGCGCTCGTGGAGAAAAATGCTTGTATTTCACGTTTGAAGAGTCTCCCAGTCAAATTCTCCGCAACATGCGCTCGGTTGGTCTTAACCTGGAGCCGTGGATGAAGAAGGGTTTGCTGCACTTCAACGCGATGCGGCCGACCAGCACCGGCCTTGAAGGACATCTGGCCGTGATTCACAGATTGATCTCCCAGGTTCGACCGAGTGTTGTGGTCATCGACCCGATCACAAATCTGGTCTCGGCCTCGGGCAGCTATGACATCAAATCGATGCTCGTGCGCCTGGTTGATTTTCTAAAGATGCAACAGATCACATCGATGTTCACAAATCTGACCTTCGCAGGAGACCCGCAGGAGAGAACCGCGGCAGCCGTTTCCTCTCTCATGGATACCTGGATTGTGTTGCGGGACAGCAAGCCCAACGGACGGCCGAGGCGTGAGCTTTACGTTTTGAAATCCCGCGGCATGGCACACTCTCGGGAAGCACGCGAGCTGATCGTAAGCAAGAAAGGCCTGGAATTGGGGATCGTACTGAAGGATCACTTGCCGGCCTCGGCCGGAAATGTCCCAAACTGAGTTGGGGCGGCCGAGTTGCAAGTTTGGCCCATCTGGGTCAGAAACGGAGCGTGACAGTCGCATGGAAAAGAGTTCGACAAAGAAGAGTTCAGCAGCCAAGACCGTGGCAAGGAAGAGCGTAGCCAAGAAGAGTTCTGCAAAGACCGGCGCCAGCGACTTTTACCGGTTGCGTCTTTACATTGCGGGTCAAACTCCGAATTCGATTGCTGCGATCACCAACCTCAAGAAAATTTGTGAGGAAAAGTTGAAGGGCAAGTACCGCATTGAAGTGGTCGACTTGCTAGTGAAGCCGCAGTTGGCCAAAGGCGATCAGATCATCGCCATTCCGACCCTGGTGAGACGGCTCCCGCCACCGGTCAAAAGAATCATTGGGAACCTCTCAAAGACCGAGAGTGTTCTTGTGGGGCTGGATCTTCAACCAGCACGCTGAAGTAGAGGCTCAAATACCCAATGTCGAACAAGCGAGCGCACTCCGATGTCCGGGCTCTCCACGGAGAGCTGTCTGGCAAAACCGGTGCGCTGCAAGGGACTCGCAAAAAACAGGATCCTGATCGACGGAAATCGACCCCCACACCTGCCGATCTGCATGCAAAGCTGCGCGCTCGGCTGAAAGCCGCCGAGGAAACTCTTCGCGCCATCCAGTCCGGCGAAGTGGATGCTTTGATGGTCTCTGGCCGCTGCGGAGAGCAGGTAGTGACTCTGAAAGGCGGTGAGCCCGCTTATCGATTGTTGGTCGAGGCCATGAGCGAAGGCGCGGCGATCTTGTCACGAGATGGTGCCGTGCACTACTGCAATCGCGGGTTTGCACAAATGCTGGGCAGGCCTCCAGGGAAGATTCCCGGGATTGCGGTGCAGTCGCTGGTTGTCGAAGCCGAGCAAGACAGATTCGAAACGCTGCTCAAGGACGCGCAAAAGGCGTTCGTGAAAGGCGAATTCAGTCTGCACTGCAAAGCGGGAAGCCAGATTCCGGTCTATTTGTCGGTGAACAGGTTTCGTGGGTTTAAAGGCCAGGCGTTGGGCATGGTGGTCACCAATCTGAGTGAGCAAAAGCGCAAGCAGGCCGAGGAAATCAAGCAGGCCGAAGCGATGCACCGGCTCCTTCTGGAGCGCACCCTTTCGGCGCAAGAGGAAGAGCGGCGCCGGATCGCGCGCGAATTGCACGATGAAGCCGGCCAGTTGCTGACTGCTCTTTTGGTTGGTCTGCGCAGCCTGGAGGATGTTCGAGAACTGGCAGATGTGAAGGAACAGGGACGCCGGTTGCGGGAAATCGCTGGCCAGGCCATCGACGAAATCGGCCGGCTCGCTCGCGGGCTTCATCCTACGGTGCTGGACGACCATGGTCTGGGTGTTGCACTCAACCGGTACGTCAATGAATACGCAAAGAGTCACAACATCGCTGTGGATCTCACGCTCAATGAAAATGAGTCTGGCGACCTGCCGTCCGAGATCCAGATCGCGTTGTATCGCATCCTACAGGAAGCCTTGACCAACGTGGCCAGACACTCGGGCGCCAGAAAGGTCAGCATTCGATTCACCCGCTTAGGTGCTGCTCTGGAGGTTGCAGTCATCGATAATGGATGCGGTTTTGACGCCAAGACCGTGGCTGTTTCCTCGCACCGTCTGGGGATTCAAAGTATGCGCGAGAGAGCCGCCATGTTTGGGGGAACGATTCGTTTTATTCCCCAGCGCAAAGGAACCAAAATGCTGGTGCAGGTTCCGCTTGCCAACCAGGCTGTCAGTTCTTAGCGGGGCAGAGGAGTACTCAAGATGCCGGCGCGAACACACAAAATCAGAGTGATGATTGCAGACGATCACGCAATTCTGCGCGCAGGATTGAAGATGCTGATCAATGCCCAGGCCGATATGGAAGTTGTCTCGGAAGCCGCCGATGGCGAGAAGGCGGCGCAGATCGCTCGGGAAACGAGGCCGGACGTGGCCTTGCTGGACCTCACCATGCCGCGGGTTGGTGGTATGAAAGCGCTGGGGGAGATGGCGCGCGATTGCCGCGAAACAAGGGTGCTTGTGCTCACCATGCACGATGACCCCGCGTACCTGAAATCGGCGCTGGCCGCGGGGGCCTCTGGCTACCTGCTGAAACGGGCCGTGGATGCGGAACTGATTGCCGCCATCCAAGCGGTGTATCGCGGCGGGGTCTATGTGGATCCGCGTTTGGCCAGCGTTCTTGTCCAGGACGTGTTGGCGAAGGGCAGCGCTGGAGGCCGCCCCACACGGCCGGCACACATTCTGAGTCCTCGCGAACTTCAGGTACTCCGGCTCGTGGCGCGGGGTTATACCAGTGCGGAGATCGCCAAGCAACTATTTGTCGGTGTGAAGACGATCGAGACCTATCGTTTGCGCTTGACCGAGAAACTTGGACTTCGGACGCGCAGCGATGTCGTTCGCTTTGCCGTGCAGATGGGTCTGTTGTCCCCGGAATCGATGGAGAATGAACCGGGCAGTTCTGCCCGGTAGAGATTCAGTCGTGAGCAGCGTCTCTGCCCGGTAGACAGCGCAAGATGCGCTTCTTGTCAGGGGTTTTCCGGACAAAGCTCCTCATTATCAGCAATATCCCCGATACCCAGGCGATTCCATTTGCCGCACACTATGTGCAGGCTGCAAAAGTGTCGTGTCCCCGTGGGCCGAGGTCATAGGCCGGTCATGGCAACTGGAGAACAGAGCGATGAGAAAGGCAAAACATGATTCCCCTTTGGGGCCGGATTTGGAGATTTCTCCAGTTGGAGTCAAGAAGCTAGGTACCGGCTTTGACCCTGTGGCCCTTCTCGCAAAAGCTCGCGCCTGCAAGACGGTGGTCCATGTGAAAGAGAAAGAATATGTCTTTTCACAAGGCGACCAGGCTGACACTGTTTTCTATATTCAAAAAGGCCAGGTAAACCTTACCATCGTCTCCCAAAATGGCAAGGAAGCAACCATCGCTCATTTGGGTGAAGGGGATTACATCGGAGAGGAATGCGTAGCGCCTGATTACCCTGCGCGCTTGGTGACTGCGACTGCGGTTACGGAGTGCACGGTACTCAAGATCGATAGGAACGAGATGTTGCGGGTGCTTCACGAGGAACACGCATTTTCCGGCTCATTCGTCTCCCATCTTCTTGCCCGCGGCACTCAGCTTGAGGCGGAACTCGTTGGATAGGCCTTCCTTTCTGGCGAAAAACATTGGTCCGTGGTCTTGATCAGCCCACCCCAGTCAACAGTTCCCATCCAAACCGGCTGCAAGGAGGCCATATGTTAGTCAGCGACAAAAGCAACTCCACATTTGACCCAGCCGCCTTTCTTACGCACGCCGGGTTTGGTCGAAGAACCATCGAGGTTAAGCCGAAGCAATCCTTTTTCACGCAGGGAGATCAGGCAGACTCCGTCTTCTATCTTCAGAGTGGCCGGGCAAGGCTCACCGTGGTTTCGCAGAGCGGCAAAGAGGCCACGATCACGCTTCTCTCGACCGGTGATTTTGTCGGAGAGGAGTCACTTGCCACAGTACCCGGAAAGCGCTTGGCAACCGCCACTGCCGTGAGCACCTGCTCGGCTCTCAAGATTGGAAGGGATGAGATGATTCGCGTCATGCATGAAGAGCATACCTTCTCTGACCTGTTTCTGTCGTTTCTGCTGGGCCGTAGTATGCGCACCCAGGCCGATCTTGTCGATCAGCTCTTCAACTCCAGCGAAAAACGCCTGGCACGAGTTCTCCTCTTAATGGCGGAATTCGACAAACCGGGCGAACGGGAGACCTTCATTCCTCCCATTACGCAGGAAACCTTGGCGGACATGATCGGCACCACACGGTCCCGCGTCAGCTTCTTCATGAACCGCTTTCGCAAGCTCGGCTTTATCGATTACAACGGCCGCATTCAGGTACACAAGTCGCTGCTCAATGTGGTTCTGCTCGACCAATTGCCCGAGCACAATTCTAAGAAACCGCTCATTGCGTCCGTTGCGTGAGTTTCTTCCGGTCAGCAATGGTGCCTACGCCGGAAGAGCCGACGATAAGGTGCAAGCACACCGACGGGTCCTTCACTCGGTCCAATAAGATTGCGCTTGATCTGGTTTCCAATGCGTCAACGTCGTCAAATATTGCGACATCTTTGGAGCAGCGAAGCAGACTATCCTTGCACATTTTCTGCATTAGGGGCAATGACACCTGATCTGCTTCGATGCCAAGATGGTCCTGTCTGAGCCATTGACCAATTGGTTTTGTGTCCAAAAAGTCACGCATCTGCTTTGCTCGAGAAAACGAACTTCGAGTCCTTCGAGATCGCCCGCACTGCGCGCAACACTCTCCAGTCCTAAAGAAAGATTTCGATTCGTAGCCAAGTACAAGACGAATGAGGCCGTTGGATACTTACTGCAGAGTGGTGCAGCCTGCTTCGCCGCCTTTGGCTGATCACCTTCGTCTGTAGGAGCAGAGTGATCACTTTTACGCTTGGCAGGTTTAACTCTTGACGATGTAGCCGTAGGCTTTTCGATGATTCCGGACGAAAGCCATTTACCCTTTAGCTTAGAGAGTTTCGTCGTGGTGGCCGCAATCAGGACAAACCGAGGTGGATTAATGCAGGGGACACGACAGAAACCATCCAGAGAGCCAGGGATGGTCTTTCCTTGGGCGTTCATTTCCATGTGAATAACCGTCAGACAATCCGGCTCAAGCTCTCGTAGCGATCTGATGGCAAGCAATTCAAATTCGGCTTCGTTCATTTCCTCAAGCGCTTCGGCCGTTGTTATGCTTTTTCCTAATATGTGGTTGATGGCACTAGAACCAGATTACTCTTCGCTAGTCGCCATGAGTCACAAAGCTTTCAAGATGCGCCTAAAACGGCTGAATGAAATTGTGCTACGGCGTTTGAAGTAAGTCGCTGCACATGATCATATTTCAGAGGTGCAACCCGATTTCCTCGATGATGGTCTCCGCGACTGAAGGTTCTGCGACGCCGAGATTCGCCGTGTCGGCAAGAGACTTCGATAATGTTTCGGCCGCGGCGGGACTCTGGGCATGCTCCACCTGAAGCGCCTGAGACGAATCGGATGTGTAGATGGAAAGCTCGCGGATGCTGGGATTGAGACGCGACAGATCGTTTTCGAGACCGGCAAGCTGTGTGGCCTCACCAGTCAGAATCACCCGATCTGCGGCAAGGTTTCCGGCCGACTCGACGGCATAGCCGTAGTCGATATGGCGAGCCGCTTCGGCATCAAGTTCGACGGCCTTGCCGTTGTCGAGCCGGACGGCGAGATCGGGTTCGATTCGCTCTACGGTGGCGAAGTCGCCATTGCGGATATGATGTGCTTTTTCGGCAGCGGTAAACCGGATGCGCTCTCCTACGGCCAGCTCTCGCGACTCTTCCCTATAAACTTTGCTCTGGTTGGTCTGGCTCCGGAGTTGAGTGGGATTGTAGGTGACCTGCCCGCCATCGGCAGTTTCGATGGTCAGCATGTTCCTGCTTGCATCGACTTCGAGGACATGCGCGACGCTGTTATGCGGTATGCCTTCAAGTACGGGGCTGCCGGTACGAAAGTGAATTTCGTCATTGGGCTTGTAGTTCCCGGCGAAGCGCGGATTCGTAAACTTTTGCTCGACGAGAACCGAGAGCGAATGGCTTTCTCGTGCAAGTTTCCCCTCGCTCTGCAACTCAGCGCGAATCAACTGCGTCAGCTCGCGGCGCTCCGCCGCATCAGGAGCAACGACGACTGCCCGATCCGGATGCGCCGCGTAGTCCAGAGCAACCGCCGCAAGGCGATGGTCTGGACTCTGGTATTCGTGAATTCGGCCCTGCTGCTGAAGCCGTTCGGCTGCAGCACTTGGTTGATGCTCGCGGAAAAGCTGAACAGTCTCCCGCGCCTGCTCGGTCGCATCGGGCGGGCGAAAGTCCACTGCGGCGGTCTTCGAGATGTCGGTGGCGAGCCGTTGGCCCAGAGTTTCAGCGTCGTTCGTGTAAATACGCACATCCTCGGAAGCGCGGGAAACAGCGACGTAAGCAAGACGGGTATTGATGAGCATCCGGTTTGATTCGGTGTCGATATTGGCAAGCACACGGCCCGCCGTCAATCCCTGGGAACTGTGCGACGTGACCGCATAGCCATGATCGAACTGCCGGAATTGGGAGGTGTCGAAGGTGATCTCGCGCGGCTGCTTGCCGTCCAGGCGAACCGTCATTTGCCCATTGTCGATAGAGGTGATGGTGCCGAGATCTCGGTTGGCGACGCCGATTTTTTTATTGGGCTCGGTGAACTGAATACGGTCGCCATTCGAGAACTCGCGCACAGCTTCGGTGAAGACATTGACACCGCGCAAACGGCGCGGATCGTAGATGACAGAGGCACCATTTTCTAGTTCTACGGTCAACATGTTGGCGCGAGTATCGATCTCCTGAACGCGGGCGAAGCTATTGCGCGCAATTCCTTCGGCTTTGCTGCCGGTGTGGTAATGCAGCACGTCGCCCACATTGTACCGCGCCGCCCAGGTCCGGTCGGCTCCGGTCATATCGGAGCGATGATCGAGCACGCGCAACTCGTGTCCATCGGCCTCTAGTGTTCCGTTTTGCCGGAGTTCGGCGCGTACGGCTTCGTTGATCTGGCGGCGGCTGCGGTTGTCGGGAGAGACAATGATGGTGTTTTCCGGCCGCGCCGCATAGTCTTTGGCAATCGAGGTGATGCGTTCATTGGCACCCGCAATCTCCGTCACCCGGCCCTGTTCGGTAAGCAGCGCGACGCCCTTTTCCGTTTCGTTGTTGGCGAGAAGCTCGACGGCGCGCCGCAACTCCGTGTCTTTCTGGCGCATGATTTGGTCGAGTTGCGAGGTCCGCATTCCTGCCTGCTGCATCTGCTCAAAAGGCCGTCCTGCATCGACCGCCTGATGCTGGCTGGTATCGCCGATGACGAGTACCCGATCTTGGGGCTTGAGCTTTTCGAGAAAAGCCCGCATCTGCCGGGTGCTTGCGAGACTCGACTCATCCAACATATAGAAGTGGCGGGGTTCCGGGCTTGCACCGGGACGGCTTTCGCCACGGGCGAGGAAACTTTGCAGTGTGCTGGCGTCGATGCCGGCCTCGCGAAGTTGGGCAGCGGCGCGGGAGGTGGGTGCAAAGCCTTCGACCGTGTATTCACTCTTTTCCGCACCCTCGCGGATGCTCTGAAGCACGGTCGTTTTACCGGTCCCGGCACGCCCCTGAAGGCCGTGAACACGGTCAGTGGAATTGAGCGTTTCCTCGATGACGCGCTGCTGCGCCTCGTTTAGAAGGTCCTGCGAGCGCGCCTGTTCCTGTGCCTGCTCGGCGCTCAGGATCGGCTCAACAGCATTGCGGCCATGAAGCATGAATTCAACATTGGCGCGCTCCGCGGCAATGGTCTCCGGCGTGGTAAACCTGCGCCCGGAAGCATACTTGGGGCTGTCTACCATCTGAAAATCTCCTGCCGCGCGCCGTGTCTCGAACTCCGAACGAATCTCCCGGTACGTTGTCTCTCCCATCCCCCGACGCATGGCGTCACGCAGAATCCGCCGCTCGTCGGCGACCGCCTCTCGCTCGAAAACACTGTCCCGCGCAAAGGTCACGGCCTCTTTGGCTTTGACGCTGACTTCTGACGGAACATGCTGTTGCCGGGCACGCTCCCGAGCAGCGGCAATGACCTTTTCGGGCTGATTGCCGAACTCGACAGCCATCTTCCTGTGCGCGCCAAGGACCTCTGCGGCGGTAAGATTCTGTTTGCGGTCGCGAGTCGAGTGCGCCGCAATCTCGGCAGCCTCGGCACCGGTGCGGCCTGTCTTTTCGAGTTGTTCCCGTATCTGGCGGGAACGTGGACTCGAAGCGCCGAGATACTCCTGGGTATAGCCCTTGATCTCGGGTGCTCCGCTCTTGCCGCGCTCGATCTCATAACCGAGATTGCGGAGCCGGTACATCACCTCCGACTGGTAGACGGCAGTGGCGAACTGCTGTGACTCAAAGAAGCCGCGCTCCTGAAGAGCGCGTGTCGTGCCGTCCGCGCGCTCGGTAACGTTGAAGATGACGGCATGGGTGTGAAGCTGCGGCGCGGCGTAGCCCGCGACAGGCCGCGCCGTGTCGTGCTCGAACTTGGCGGCAATGAATTTGCCGGTCGTTTCAGCCGGATGGTTGCCGCCGATGCGGGCTTGCGTATACCGTTCAAGCTCGTTAAGAGCTTCAGTAACGGCGGCGCGATGGGCTTCCCGGACTCGGCCGTCGCCACCGACAAGAGCCGTGAGCGAAACCGACTTCGGAGCCGAAAAGGTCGCATCCCACCCGGCCCGATGCTCGACGCTCTTGATCGCTTCGCCATCGGCGTTCTTGTACTCGAAGGCCGCGCGGGAGCGGACCATGGGCTGCTCCGTTGCTGGATGGAGTCCTTCCGAGAGTCGCTGAAATTCAAGCGGTGAAACCGCACCCGACAGACCAAACCGCGTGGCGAGTTGGCCCTGCCACTCGCCCTCGATAGCGTTGCCTTGCCGGTAATAACTCTGCGTTTCGGAGGCGAAGTCCTGCTTGTGGTAAGTCTGTGCCTGGCTGGCGCTGAGCGATTTGGAGATAGTCAGCATGGTTACAATGACCTCAAATCAAAGGAAATCTGTTCGTCTTCCGAATGTTCTTGCGTGTCGGGAGGATCTGGAATGGCAGGTGTATTAGCAACTTCCTGAACGGGGGCAGATGGATTTTCGGGAGCAATCTCGGTCTGTTCCATTGCTTGCTGCACCGGCCAGGGGATCGGGCGCGGCGATTTTTCCTGGACTATAGGAGCGTCCCCGGAGACGGTCGCCACTAGTTCGGAACCTGTGTTTTCAGGCGTCTCCTCGTCTTCCGATGGAATCGGCTTGAGTGTATCTGGATCGAACGCCAATCCGCCGTCAGCCATCTTCCGCGGAATGAAGCTGTCCGTGGACGTAGGCAGGTCGAGATAGTCGAAGGCGAAACGGGCGACCTTGTTACCGAGCTTGAGGTAAGCGTGCCGGTCGTCGAGGCCGGAGATTTCCGAACCCATGACCAGCGGTTCGATCTGCCGTTCGACGGTGAAGTTTTTGCCTGACCTGGTTCCGTCGAATTTTGTTTCTTTCAGCCGCTCGATTTCGACCTTGCCGATCATCTCGGAGATCCACTCGGCCGCCTTCGGTTCCGAGGTCTTCATGAAGATTTTCGTGGCCGGCTGCGAGAGCATCACCTCGGCCAGATGGCCATAGGTGACTTCAAGCTGGGCCTTTCCCTGGAAGCCGAGCACGAGAGGGTTCAACGACTTTCTGCTCTCGCAGACCGCCGTGTGGAGCTGTGGTAACTTCTGTAAGCTCGCCAACTCGTCGATCACAAACCATACCGGCCGCTGTCCCGGCTGCGGTACGCTCAGCAACCGCATCACGAGAAGATCAATCCAGAGGGACTGCAAGGGGCGCAGAGCATCCCGCACCTCTGTCTGCGAAGTGATGAAGATCCATCCCTGGCGTGTTTTCGCCCATGTGCGGGCCGTCCAGAGGGGCCGGTTTTCGTCTTTCTCCGGCAGCAGCCGGAAACCCTTAGCGACAAGGCCGAGAGAAGATAGGACACCCGCACGCTGCGGCCCGGCCTTCCTATCTATATAGAAGGCCATCTCGGTTCCCTGAACCCGTTTCAGCAATTCGGTGTCGCTTGCCATCCATGCGGCAAGCTGGTGTGGCGTTGGCCCCAGCTTCAGCAGGTGTGCAAAAATCTGGGCGGGCGTGTCATGGAAGAACTCGTCGATCACGTCCGTTTTGCGCTGGTAGAGCGAGGCGGCGATAGCGTCGGCCTCGGCATTCGATTCCATCTCCTGCGCCGGTCCCCAGTACGGGCAGCGGTCGTCAAGCGGGTTAAGCACAATGTCGCCGCGCTTCTGATCGAAGAATCGCTGGATGTACTCGCAGGCAGGATCGTAGACGATGGCCGACTCTTTCCGGTCCCTGATCTGGCGCAGGATCTGCATGATGAGCTGCGACTTCCCAACCCCGGTGTCGCCCATGATCTGGAAGTGCTGTGCCTCTTTGCGTCGAGGAATCCGCATCATCCGGCGTGATTCGGTGGTCACGAAACCGACGCCATCGCCCTTGGCAACCCGGTTGAACTGCTGCGGCGTAAGCATCACGGGACCACGGAGAACCCGGCCATATTTCATCTGCCGGAAGCGTTTAATGTCCGCAGGGATGGCAAACCCGAGTGCTGCTATAAGGGCAATTCCGCCGCAAATCAGGCGCAGAGCGAAAACCGCCAACAGGCTTCTGCCACTAAAGACAACATCGTGGAACCAGCGGTACATGGAGGCGTCGATGTACTTCTTGGTTGGAGCGCGAAACGGAAACTCGTACCCTTGTGTGCGTGCGAGTTGCGCGAGCGTAAACGGCGCAACCTTCCCGCTCGGAAGCGTCATCTTGCCCTGCGTAAAGTCAGACGGAAAAGCCAGCCGCGGCCTGGCCTTTCCGCCGCCCAAATAGACGAGCCGGTAGCTGCCGTTCAGATGAAAAGTGGCCCCGGCGCGGGCGCGAACATAGTCCCCGAGGTACGCCTGTTCGAGCGGTGGCAGGCTGAAGCGAACCTGCTGCCAGAGCAGCAGGCAGGTGAACAAAACCGCTGCCACTACCGCTGAATAGCTCATCAACGGAACATGCGGCGGCCAGATGATTGTTTCTTTACGTCCCCAGTGTGTAGCCATTATCGATCTCCCTTCGTGTCGTCCGCGTACTGTTGCAGAACTTCTTGTGCCGCCCGGCGCTTCTCACGGCGCACGGCGCTCATGGCCTCGGTGATCCACTGCGGCGTGACTGGTTTGCCGAGAATGAGCGGCTTGATGAGGTTGACCAAGAGCATCCGCGTAGCGACGATTTCGGTGAATACTGCGTCATGATCGGAGCACCGCGCCTCGCGCAAGAGAACTTCTCTCGCCCACTCACTGAGATTCTTTCCATCGCGCTGTGCTGCCGATGCGAGTTCCCGTTCTTCAGATGCAGTCACTCGCGTCCCGACTGTATTAGTGCGGCGCGTCTCAACTTTCAGACGATGATCGAGTTTTTCTACAAGATCTAGTGTTGATTTCATTCTGTTCCTCGCGATCAAAAACTGCGTTCACCGTCGTGAACTGTTCGTTCACCTCGGTGAACCGATGTTTTTCAAACCACGGAGCTACTTCATGTTCACGACAGTGAACTGAAGTGGCTCGACACACCACCCTTTGAGGGATGGAGTGTCTAAATTCTTCCGGTGCGTAGCACCGTAGTGGCTTTGCCACCCTTGTAGGCGTGGGATCATGCCTTCGATCCCGCCGCAATTGCCGCTGTTTGGGATGCCGATTGAGCCACTGAAACCGGCTTGCTTCGAGACGGTTCGGCTGGCTCATTGGCGGCTGGCCGACGCACACGCAACGTGGGCGTGATCCGCTGGGCTTCAGGCGACTTCAGGAACTCCTGAAAGTCACGATCTTTTGAGAAGACATAGGCGAGCGCCTGGTCGGTCACTTCATCAGCCGTTGCATGGATAAATGCGGCGTACTGATCGAGCTGTAATGCAGTCGTATCCGTCAACCGAACGGACGCATTGACGTAGCGAGTTTGGACAACTTCAAGCAATGGCATAAGGTTCTCCTTGCGTGTGGATTCAGGCCGTCTTCCGACGGGCAATCATGCGCTGAGCTGTGGCCGCAATCTCTCGCGCACGAGCCGAGCAAAGTGCGGCGGGAATCTCAAAGCGGCGACGAACTTCGAGCATGGTGATTACGTCGTCGATGGGGATGCCACTGCCAAGCCAAAGGCAGGCTGAGGCTACATCGACGGTGCGCTGGGCATAGTAGAGAGGATCAGGTTTATCGGAACGACGAACTACCAATTCATGCGTCAGCCTCGCGGCGTCCCGGCCGTGGATAAGCTGCGCGCAAACCCACGCCCAGTCGTCCTCCGAATGCGAGTGCTTACCGAAGGGCGATTTCCGTGCGTTCCCGCGTAGCGGCAGCACGGAAGAGCCTGTGACATTATCGAGCCGGAAGTCGGCGGGACCGTATGTCGCATCGGCAGGATATTCGACCACGACACGATGCGCGGGAGAATACTTCCGGTTGTAGAAACCGGGGACGCGAAGCACCCGGTTTCGGTCCGTGCAAGCGGGATCGCCACCGAAGGCTACCGCGAGCAATTTGAGCGTCTGTTCCTGTTCCTCGAAGTCGAAGCCGGCTGCACGCCAAAGCGCCTGATATTTGCCCGGCGATGTCGAGACGATTGCGGTCGGGGCAAGAACAGCATCCGACGCCCGCAGCGCAGCGAGCCGGGCGTCGCCGTCGTCGTCGATGTCGATATAGAGGTGACGGACAGATGCAATGCACTCCTTGGTCCGTTTGCGGCTACCGGGATGCAACGGATTGGCGGAGACATAGATGTTCGCGCCGTTGTCGTTCTCATAGGTAAGCCATGCCATATAGCGTGGCGCGAGAACTTGTTCGAGCATTACCACGCGCTGCTGTGGACGGGGTGCATCTTCGCGGCGCAGCAAGAGCGCAATCGTTTCGCTCGAAGCGAAACTGCGGGTAAGGAAGTTGGTGGCGACTTGATTCATATGTTGACCTCTCAAGAACGCGATTCCACGGGCCATTGTCAGTAGGAAAGCCCAGCTTTTGCCGGGCTTTCACCGTGAAGGAAAAGCGGCCTATTCGGCCACTTCCTCGGAGGGAATCTCCTGCTCGGTTTCCTGCTCTTCCGCGGCGGCCTTTTCCGCGCGGTCGAGCTTGAGGATGGAGTTGACGCGAATGCTGTCGGTACGCACCGGCTTCTTCGCCTTCTTGGGCGTGTACTCGGTGTGGCGAATCTCGCCCTCGACCTCGACGTGCGCGCCCTTCTTGAGAGTGGCCGCGAACTCGCCGAACTTGCCGAAGACGATGCAGCGATGCCACTCGGTGTGCGAGATGTACTCGCCGGACTCTTTGTCCTTGTAAGAGGTCTTGGTTGCGATGGAGAAGGTGGTGAACTTCTGGTTGTTTTTGCCGGTACGAACTTCGGCATCGTTGCCGAGGAAGCCAATGAGGATCGCTTTGTTCTGATACATAGTCGTGTCTCCGTTTTTGAATTCCCGATCTGCTCGGGTCACACCTGGCGAAGCTATGCAAGTGGGCGCGACTCCCAAGTGCCAAGCCGTGCATTCTGGAGCAGGGGCCCAGACTTGCTCTGGGAGAGGAGTCCGGAAAGCAGAACGGCGCCGTGCCGCCGGGCGTCGCAAAGGCCCCGAAGCAGTGACCGAGCAAGTGAGGAATTGAACCGGGGAGACAGACATCAGAACGATCCGACCTCCCTGCTTCTCGGTGATGCCATCCGCCGGCAAACCAGATTCCCTCGACTCGCCAGACCTCCAGGCAAAGAGCTGCATCTTGCATCCGGTATCGCTCGTCTGCTGTTCGGCGCGGCCACACTCGGGAGCGCATAACAAGGGCGAGATTCCGTCAGCTTCACCGTGCCCAAGAAGGTGCTGCATAGCCGTGCCTCCAATTCGCGTTTCCATCCGCTCAGCTCGCACCAAGATTCACGCTGCCGCCGTGGAGGAAGCCCTGTAGATTTCCTCCGTCTCGAAGGACTGCTCCGCATAGCTGTATCCCTTCACGGTGATTAGCTCACGCACCCTGCGCCGGCCCGTAGAATTGCGTTCGCAGTAGAGGACATAGTCCACTGCCTTGCCGGTCTGCGACCGGATGAATTGCTGGTCCAAATTCGTCCTGGCGCTGAGCGCCATATCCGCCAGCCGGTCGAGCGCATCTACGGCTGAATCCGCATGCAAAGTTGAAAGCGTTCCGCCGTGGCCTGTGTTCATCGCTTGCAGCAGATCGTAACCACACTCATCGCGGATTTCGCCCATGATGATGCGGTCGGGACGATGGCGGAGCGCGGCGGCCACTAACTGGCTCGGTGTGACGGCGACCTGACCGGGAATGGCCGCAACAGCTTCCCAACGAACGGCGTTGGGATGGGCGATCTTCAACTCGGCCGGCTGTTCGATCACAATCAGCCGCTCGTGCATGGGAACGTGGTCGAGCAGCGCTTTCATCAGTGTCGTTTTGCCCGAGCCAGTTCCACCGGCAATAATGCCGTTCTTCCGCGCTCCAATCAGCCCCACGACCATATCCCGAACTTTGGCGGGTAAACTGCCCGATTCGACCAGTTCATCCGAGGTAAACCAGCGGTTGAATTTGCGCACGGTGAAAGTCGGACCGTTGATGGATGACGGCGGGCCGACAACGGCCACGCGCGAGCCGTCAGGCAAGCGCGTATTGAGAATCGGATTCTGCCCTGTGAGGTCTTGGCCGAGAATGCGCGCCACGCGCTCAATGGCGGCTTGCAACCGCTCGTTCGTATACGGCTGCTTGAGTCGTATTTGCTCTACGACGCCGTTCCGGTCGGCGAACACGCCTGTCGTTCCGTTAATCATCAGATCGGAGATCGACGGATCGAGCAGCAGTTCGCGCAGTTCCTCGGGAAAGAAAGGCAGAATCAGTTCGTAACTCACCGGGTCACCTCTACTGCTACGTCTGGTTTAACCGGATCGACAGAGATGCGGTTTTCGTGGAATTCGGTGATGGTCAATCCCAACGGATTGATGAACTCGTATTGCGGATAAATCCTGGACTGGTCGCTGACCTGTTTGGGATTGAGATAGTAGGTGATACTGAGCATCCAATGCTCAGTGCGGGGTTCGCGCGAGTTCTGCGCCGAGTACAACCGGTCCACGGTCATCAGCGCCGTGCCGCGGGCGATACGAGCGCCCTGAACCATCTCTTCGGACATGGACGTGATGGTTACGTTCTGAACCTGCACGTCGCTCGATTCGATCTGGCCTGCCGTGACTTGCGAAACCAAGTGGTTCTGGTTATCGTCGGCCATCAGGCGCGACGCCAATGCCTGCGACAGGAAGTAGTAATTGAGCGGGTATTTCTTGGCGATTACGTCGCGGCTGATCGTGTAGCGGTAGTTGGCCCAGTCGGTCAGATAGGTACGAACTTCGCCCTCTCGCGGGCTGTAGTTCAAGTCTGAATACTGGATGGCCTGAGCACGGCCCATCTCGTCGATACGGATATAGCGATTCGCAATCGGGCGGCGCGCCAATGACAGGTTCATTCCCAACGAAGCGAGGAGCACAACCGTGCCACAGACAATGACGAAGCGGTATGCCTTCCGCTCGGCGTAGTGCGACGAATACACTTCGTTTCCAATGCGATCAACAAGCAGCGATTGCGTGGGCGTCAGAGACCGTTCAACGGAAGCTTCGCGTGTAGACATGATAGGGACTTGTCCTTTCCTTGAGGGTGAGAAACAGGTTCACGGTATAGATGAGGACAATGGCGAACAGCGCCGCTATCGCCAACAGCAATGCGCGGCGCAACGGCTTTGAAACTCCAAGCCGACGGAGAAGCAGGAAGCTGAAGAGAAAGGTCCACATACTCATCCCGCCATCATGGCGACAGAAGCTACGGCTCCGCCGGCCTTGGCTACGCTGTCGGCCATCCCCGCCGTGCCGCCGAAGATCGCCTGCGTCATGCTGGGGATAAAGAGCAGGTTAATGATGAAGGCAATGAAGACCATCGTGCAGGGAATCAGATTGGCAAGCCACATCTCCATCGAATAGGTTCCATTGAAGGTCTGCTGGATGAATGTGTTCAAAAACCCGGACCACACGAAGATGAAAGCGGCGGCCACGGCACGGATCATAGCGAAGCTGAGCAGCACGTCGAGGAAGTGGAAAAACTTTCCTTGAAATGTCCTGGTCATCAGCAATGGAATGAACACAGGACCGAACAAGGCCGTCACGCCGTAGAGGATGAACGAAGAGCAATTGATGAGGAACAGAATCGCCGATGCCAAGCCCATAAGTGCCTGGACGTAGAAGTAGCAGAGAATCTGGACTGGAGCGGTCAGCGATGGCATAGCTGTATTGTCTCCAGCAGTCTTCAAAAGCTGGAGCAGATTGTCGAGCGAACTCTGGTCGAAGGCAGCGACCATTGCTTGGGCGATATAGCTGAAGAAATGGTTGAGCCCGAAGCTCGCACCAGGGAGCGGATTGACCCAGTAATTGATGAGCAGGCAGCAGAGGATCAGCCGCAGCAGAAAGTGCGTCATATCGCCTGCGCGAACTGGATGCGTATGGAAGCGCAGCGTCATGCCGGAGGTGTTCCAGTTAATGACCATGCTGATGAGCGTGAACAGGGCGATGCAACTCAACTCGGTCAATCCAAGCTGTGTAAGCGATCCGCCGTTCTGCGTGGTCAGATTCGTCAGGTTATTGGTGAACTGATAGAGCCAGTCCACGCCGGAACTTGCGCCCGGTAATGCTTGGGCCAATAAGGTCGGTGAAATCATGGTTGCCACCTCTCAACTGGGATCAAAGGCGGCGCTAACTGGTCGGCCAGCGCCGCGCAGAATCGAATCAACCGTTCAAGTCAGGGAAGGTAGGTTTGCCAGGTGTTGCTTTCACGGGCAGCGCTTGCGTCATTTGTTGAACGCTGCTGCTGGACGAAGACCGCGGTATTGAGGTCTTCGACAGCAGCATTGCGCCGTTCCATGTTGGCGACGGTCATTTGCCCGGCGAGGCAGGTATGAAGGTTTCCTTGAGCCTGCATCTCGCTCAGCTTCTGTGCTTCGGCTGCGTTCAAAAGATTGAGCTGCTGGACTTCGCTGTTGGTGCTGTCTGTGCTGTCGAATTGATCCGAGAGCAGCGAAGTATTGGCCGTGGTATTCTCGGTCCGATTGTTCCGGTACTGACCTACGGCGGTGAGGCAGTCAGGAGAGATCGAGTCCGAAGTTTCGACCATGGCGAGCTGCGAGATGCGCGCACTGCCGAGAGACTGTCCTTGCAGGTAGCTGCTCGTACTGCTGTTCATCGAAACCGTGGCCGTCTTCCAAGCCGTTGCCGATGTAGTAGGCGAGTTGCTGCTGAGCGCAATCTTGATGCCAGCGGTCTCTCCAAACATATTGGCGACATTCACATTTTCAAGAGCGTGAAGCGTCGTCTTCCACTGCTGCTTGAGCGAGAAATGGGTGACGTTGTTCTTGAGCATCTTGTACTGCGTTTCCAGAGTGGTGAGTTGGGAGACAAGACTGGCGTAGCTGGTGGGGTCAAAAACGATGTCGCCCATGCCAAACAGGGCGAAGCTGGGCGTCGCGGTTAGGATCACTGCGGCGCCGACGATGAACCATTTGCGGTGTTTCTTGAGTTGAAGCGGCATATTGCCTCCTAGGGTGCGGTTGAACGATTACAGGTATGGCAGGCAGGTCGGGTCCAGCCTGTCCAGGGAAAAACACTTGCTGCGGTCCACGTTCCAATACGGCAACTGCAGAACCTTTGTGCCAGCCTCGGCGGCGCGCACCAGTGAGACAACGACCACAGCGCGCCCAGTGGGCGTGGCGAGCGTAGCAGTCACCAGCGCGCATACAGCAATTCCCGCGGCGAATCATTAAAACCTCCGGTCAGAGTGTTGGGTCCATGCGATGTTCCGCATAGGACGGAATGAGGATGTCGCGGCCCACGTACACGCGGGCGCGCGAACCTTCCTTGAGCGTGATAATGGGCAGACGGTTGAGAAAGTGATTCAATACCTGCTCGCCTTCGGCAGCCGTCTGCTCAGAGATGCCATTGCGAATCTGCGTTGATGAATCAAGGACGCTGCTGTTGTTGCCTATCTGGGCGACACCGCCGAGACCGCCAATGGCTGCGGCGGCTCCGAAAGCCATCAAATATCCGTGATCGACCTTGGTAGCGAGGCCCGTTGTGCCAATCGGATCGAGGCCGACATACTTGTCGAAGTCGAGCGAGAAGCCGTCCGGGCAGACCGCGCGATGGAAGGTAACGAACATCTTGCGCTGCTGTGCATTGCCGACGCTCTGTACCGTGCCGATAAGGCGCGTCCCTTGCGGCATGAGCAACTGTTGATGGTCATGCGAGTAGTAGTCAGTGGTGAGCATGACCAGGATCGGTCCGGTGAAGCCACCATCAATATGGTTGGTGACGACTCCTTCGAGGACAGTTCCCTCGAAGATCCGATAAAGCCGTCCCTGATACTGGTCGAACTCATACGATCCCATCGAATCGGTCTTGGCGGTCGCTTTTGCTTGCGCGGTGGTGGACTGTTCGGAGGCCGCGCTGCCGGTCACGCCTGTAGTGGCCGGGCTTTGCGGCGCACCCGCCGCGGGCGGGACCACAGCGGAAGAAGCGGTGGCTTCGCCAGAATGTGCGAAGTCAATCGCCACGGTTCCGCTGTTGACGGCATCCTGCTTCTGTTTTTCACGCGCCAAGGCCCGTTGTTTGGCCTCGGCGTGAACCTCCGAAACGTTCGAGGTATGCTGCGGCGCATTTTGGCTGCCGCCGTAGATCGTGTCACGCTGCGCCGCCGTCATTGGCGCGGCGTTGGCGGACTCCGGGCCGGGCGTTTCGGCGGCCTGAAGCTGTTGCATGGCTGCAATCAACTCCTGCTGCTTCTGCTTTTCATCGGCATCGTGCTGCGCCTGCAACTGCTGTTGCGTCTCGAAGCTCGACACCTGCTGCGCGTTCGGTGAAGTCGGACGCATCTGCAATGCACTTGCTGGGGCCGCTTTCTTGTTGCCGCGCAGCAGGCTCGATACATTGGCGATGCCGAGTATGGCGAGGATCGCCACCAGGGCGATGACCACGGGCATACCCTTTTTGAGTGGCAGCTTTGCTTCGGGCTGCTCTGGGATAGTGGCGGGAGTGATGAGGTTATGTTCGGTCATGGCTACTTCGCACCTCCAACACGATGGAATTCAACTTTCTGCTTGCCGATAGCGAGATAGCCGTTCTCCAGCAGCTTGGGCACGGTGTAGAGTCCGCCGTTGAAATCGAAGTTGACGAGAGAGCCTTTCTTGTCCTTCAATTCGTAGAGCGCAGGTGTTTCCTGGAACTGACCGCGCAGGTAGGTGAATTTGTCGTCGTGCCAGATTTGCTGGAGGCCAAGCTCCTTGCCCTTCTTCTCGTCCCACGTGTAGTCAAAATGCAGAGTGCCTGGGTATTCACTGCGGTACTGTTCCGCCTTGGTCTGTTCCGCTTTGAGTTCCG